>Ga0209233_1000193_pt1 | contig 126812 bp, 99 predicted proteins | sample AraplaCL_Cvi_mCL_FD_184269 | JGI IMG/M metagenome (GOLD analysis project Ga0209233, IMG submission 184269) | Arabidopsis root microbial communities from the University of North Carolina, USA - plate scrape CL_Cvi_mCL (SPAdes) (version 2) | ecosystem: Host-associated > Plants > Roots >...
TGCACCGGCACGCTCGAATCCGCGATCAGCGTGAAAATGTTCAGTCCACCGTTCATTGCTTGAAGGCTCTCCGCCAGTTGGCTTGGTTGTCTAGGGTGCAGGTTCGGGAATCAGATCGGCAGGAATCAGCGCCGGGCGCATGCGCTGAAGATCCACGCAGGCCACCCGCACTTGCGCGCGAATCAGGCAGCTGCCGCTGGTCTTCGTGATCGTCTGGGTGAACAGGATACTGGCTGCGCGTCGTTCTTTGACTTCGACTGTTACCGACAGTTCATCATCCAGCAGGGCTGGCTTGAGGAAATCGATCTGCATGTCGCGCACCATGAAGGCCAGTCCGGTGGCCTGCTTGAACGCCATCTGGTCGACCCCGAGCGAGCGCATCCACTCGCTGCGGGCGCGCTCCATGAAACGCAGATAGCCGGCGTGATAGACCACGCCGCCGGCATCGGTGTCTTCCCAGTACACCCGTACCGGCCAGCTGAAAGGGGACTCAGACATCGCCCGCCTCGGCATCGAACAGGTCCGTCGGCTGCGCTTGCCGCGGCGGCGGCGTCAGCCCGAGGTGGCGCCAGCCCTTGGCACTGATCATGCGCCCGCGCGCGGTGCGGATCAGGTAGCCCTGCTGGATCAGATAGGGTTCCACCACGTCCTCCAGGGTGCCGCGATCCTCGCTCAGCGCAGCAGCCAGCGACTCCACGCCGACCGGGCCACCGTCGAAGTTCTCGACGATCAGGCTGAGCAGGCGTCGATCCAGCTCGTCGAAACCTTCCGGATCGATCTTCAACATGTCCAGCGCGGCCTGCGCCACGGGCAGCGTGATCTCGCCACCGGCACGCACCTCGGCGTAATCGCGCACGCGGCGCAGCAGGCGGTTGGCGATGCGCGGCGTGCCGCGCGAACGGCGGGCAATTTCCTGCGCCCCTTCCGGCGCGCAGACGATGCCGAGGATGCGCGCGGCGCGGCGCACGATCGAGGCGAGCTCGTCGGCAGTGTAGAACTCCAGTCGCTGCACGATGCCGAAACGGTCACGCAACGGCGCAGTGAGCATGCCGGCGCGGGTGGTCGCACCGATCAGGGTGAACGGCGGTAGGTCCAGCTTGATCGAGCGCGCGGCCGGTCCCTCGCCGATCATGATGTCGATCTGGAAGTCCTCCATCGCCGGGTACAGCACTTCCTCGACCACCGGCGACAACCGATGGATCTCGTCGACGAACAGGACGTCATTCGCCTCGAGATTGGTCAGCAGCGCCGCCAGATCGCCCGCACGCTCCAGCACCGGACCCGAAGTGGAGCGCAGGTTGACGCCCAGTTCGTTGGCGATGACGTGGCTGAGCGTGGTCTTGCCCAGACCGGGCGGCCCGAAGATCAGCACATGATCCAGCGCACCGCCGCGCTTCCTGGCCGCCTCGATGTAGATCGACAGCTGCTCGCGCACCGCCTGCTGGCCCAGGTATTCGGCCAGCCGCTTCGGCCGGATGGTGGCTTCCAGCGCGTCGTCGTCGAACTGGGCGGCCGCGGTGATGATGCGGTGGTCGGTCATGCGGGCATTATGGCAGGCCTGCCATGCACATGTAGGAGCCCGCCGGCGGGCTCCTACATGTGCATCCCTCAGATCTCGACCTGCGCGCCCAGCTCGATCAACCGGTTGCCGGGAATCTGGAAAAACGCGGTGGCCGGCATCGCATTGCGCGACAGGAACGCGAACAGCTTGTCGCGCCACAGCGCCATGCCGGGACGCCGGGCATCCGCCACGATGTTCTCGCGCGACAGGAAGAACGTGGTGTCCATCATGTCGAAGCCGAGCCCTTCGCGCGTGCACATCGACAGCGCCTGCGGAATGTTCGGATCCTCGGCAAAGCCGAAGCGCAGTTCCAGCCCGAAGAAGTTGCCCTGCAGCGGCGTGATCTGGATGCGCTCCTCCGCTTCAGCCACCGGCGTTTCCAGCATCTCCACCGTCAGCAGCACGTTGCGCTCGTGCAGCACCTTGTTGTGCTTGAGGTTGTGCAACAGCGCGTGCGGCACCGCGTGCTGGTTGGCGGTTAGGAATACTGCCGTGCCCGGAACGCGCAGTGGCGGGTGCTCGGCGATGTTCTCGATGAACGGCTGCAGGGCGAGCCCGGACTGCTTGATCTCGCGCACCACCAGTTCACGGCCACGGCGCCAGGTCGTCATCACGGTGAAGATCACCACGCCCAGTACCAGCGGGAACCAGCCGCCGCGTGCGATCTTCAGCAGGTTCGCGCCGAAGAACGCCAAGTCGATGATCAGGAACAGCACGCCGACCAGGATCACGGCGGGCATGCTCCAGTTCCAGCGTTTGCGTGCCACCACCAGCGCAAGCAGCGTGGTGACCGTCATCGTGCCGGTCACCGCGATGCCATAAGCCGCACCCAGGTTGTCGGAACTGCGGAAGCCGAGCACCGCCAGGATCACCAGCACCATCAGCAGCCGGTTCACCCACGGCACGAAGATCTGTCCGGACATCTCGCGCGAGGTGTGCACCACCGCCATGCGCGGCGAGTAACCCAGCGACATCGCCTCACGGGTCATCGAGAACGCACCGGAAATCACTGCCTGCGATGCGATCACTGCGGCGGCGGCGGACAACACGATCATCGGGTACAGCAACGACTCGGGCACCATCAGATAGAACGGGCTTTCGATCGCCCGGGGGTTGCTCAGCAGCAACGCGCCCTGCCCGAAATAGTTGAGCAGCAGCGACGGCAGCACAAACAAGAACCAGGCCATGCGAATAGGCTTTTTGCCGAAATGACCCATGTCCGCGTACAGCGCCTCGGCGCCGGTCAACGCCAGCACCACACCACCCAAGGCGATGAACGAGGTATCGCCGTGGTTGATGAAGAAGCGCACCGCGTGCCACGGATTGACCGCGTACAGCACCTGCGGATTGGCGATGATCTGGCGCACGCCGAGTATCGCCAGCACCACGAACCACACTGTCATCACCGGCGCAAACGCCTTGCCGACCTTGTGCGTGCCATGCCGCTGCACCGCAAACATGCCGAGCAGGATCACCAGCGCGATCCACACCACGTATCTGTCCAGGGCGGGTGCCGCGACGCCCAGACCTTCCACCGCGCCAAGCACCGAAATGGCCGGCGTGATCACGCCGTCGCCGTAGAACAGCGCCGCACCGAAGATGCCGAACGCCGCCAGCACCCAGCGTGCGCGCGCCGAGCCGCTCATCGAGCGCTGCGCCAGCGCCATCAGCGCCATGATGCCGCCCTCGCCCTTGTTGTCCGCGCGCATCACGAAGGTGACGTATTTCAGCGACACCACCATGATCAGCGACCAGAACACCAGCGACAGCACGCCCAGTACCGCCGACGGCGTCGGCGTCATGCCGTGCGTGCCGAGGGTTTCCTTCATGGTGTACAGCGGGCTGGTGCCGATGTCGCCAAACACCACGCCGATCGCACCCATGGCCAGCGCCGTCAGTCGGCGCCGGGTTTCCGATGACGGTTCGCCCTGCATGTTTCCCTGATTCACGATCAGCCTCCGAGCGCCGCGCGCAGCGCCTTGCGGATGATGGCTTCGGCGCTGTCGCCCTCGGCGGCGACCTTCTGCACCAGCCGGGTGACCTCGGCCGGCTTGTAGCCCAACTGTTGCAGCGCCACGCTGGCCTCACCGGCGGCATCCAGTGGCGCACCCGGCGCATGCATCGATGCACCGGGAAGACCGGACATGCCATCGAGACGATCGCGCAGTTCCACCACGATGCGCTCGGCGGTCTTCTTGCCGATGCCGGGGATCTTGGTCAGCGCGACCACATCGCCGGCATGCACCAGTCGCGCGAAGTGGTCGGTGGCGACGCCGGACAGCACCGCCAGCGCGATCTTCGCGCCGATCCCGCTGACCTTGAGCAGGTTGCGAAACAGCGCGCGCTCGGCCTCGTGCAGGAAGCCGTACAGCGTCACGCTGTCTTCCTTCACCGCATGGTGGATGAGAAGGACCACTTCCTTGCCGATGCCCGGCAGGTCGTAGATCGTCGACATCGGCGCCTCGACTTCGTAACCGACGCCAGCGACCTCGACCAGCAGCGAGGGCGGCTGCTTGCTTATCAATGTGCCGCGCAGACGGCCGATCATCGGCATCGTCTCCAATTCATATTCGTCCGCGACACCTTCATCGGCGTCGCCTCCAGGCCGTGCGCGGAATCCCGACGCGGGCCAGGCTGGTGCGGGTGTGCGCATGGGTGACCGCAATCGCCAGCGCATCAGCCGCGTCAGCCTGCAACGGGCCCTTGAGGCCGAGCAATACGCCGATCATGTGCTGCACCTGGGTCTTGTCGCTGCGGCCACTGCCGACCACGGACTGCTTCACTTCGGTTGCTGCGTATTCGTGCACCACGATCCCCTGACTGACCACCGCACAAATCGCGGCGCCACGTGCCTGCCCCAGTTTCAGCGCCGAATCCGGATTGCGCGCCATGAACACGCGCTCGATCCCGCACTCGGCCGGCTGATGCGCGGCGATGATGTCACACAGTTCGTCAAAGATGCGTTTCAGGCGCAACGGAAACGTGGCCTCGCCGGCCACCACCAGGGCACCGTGAAAGACATGCGTGAGCTTGCCCGCATCGTCAATGTCGATGATGCCCACGCCGGTACGCTGACTGCCGGGGTCGATGCCGATAATGCGGGTCATCGTCGGTGCGATGCGAAGGCGCGCGGCCTCCGACTTATTCGGCGACCTCGGCGGGCAACAGCGCGTTGTGCGACACGTCGCTGACATCGTCCAGCGCATCGAGCTTTTCGAGCAGGTCGAGCAGCGATTCCAGCGCGTCGTCGGGAACCGCGACGCGATTGTTCGGACGCATCACCACGCCACCATGCTGCGCACTCAGGCCCGCATCGACCAGCGCCTGCTGCACGGCTTCGAAATTCTCCACCGCGCACAGCACGACACTCTCGCCATTCTCGTTGACCACGTCGTCGGCACCGGCTTCCAGGGCTGCTTCCAGCACTTTTTCCTCCGCCGCCGCATCGCCATGGGTGATGAATACCAACTCGCCACAACGGGTGAACTGGAACGCCACCGAGCCGCTGGTGCCGAGGTTGCCACCGTGTTTGGCCAGCACGTGACGCACTTCGGCAACCGTGCGCACCGGGTTGTCGGTGAAGCTTTCGATGATCAATGCAATGCCGGCCGGACCGTAGCCCTCATAACGAAGCTCCTGCATGTCGGCACCGCCGTCGGCACCGGAACCACGCTTGATCGCGCGATCGATGGTGTCGCGGGTCATGTTCGCCGACAGCGCCTTGTCCACCGCCGAACGCAGCCGCGAATTGGCCGCCGGATCGGCGACGCCGGCGCGCGTGGCGACGGTGATTTCGCGAATCAGCTTGGTGAACACCTTGGCGCGCTTGGCGTCTTCGGCACTCTTGCGACCTTCGATGGACGGGCCTCTACCCATGACAATGCCTGCACTCGGATCAGATGAACGAACCCGGAATTTTACCTGATTTCGGATCGCGTGCCGGAATTCCGGATGAGGCAGAAGATCGCAGCTCGTGCCGCTCAATCGGCCTCGAAACGGCCCTTATGCAGGAAACGGGCGACGCGCTGGGCCACCTCGGCAGAAAACAGCAGGCCGGTATGGTTCGCCTCGACCACGCAGTGGGCGGTCAAACCATCCAGCCGGGTCTCCTCCACTGCCACCGTGCCATCGTGCTCGCCGGCAAAATGGCCGAGCATGGCGCCGAGACCGAGTGGCATGCGACCGGCGATCATTCCGACTTCGCGCGGCCCGTCCCAGCGCTCGAAACCCCGCTGCAGCAATTCGCGGTTGTGTCCCAGCAGCACTTCACCGCCGCGACCCCATGCAGCAAAACCGCGCGCGGCCGCGCTGCCCTTCAGCGGAGAACCGAGGCAGACGATGCGCCCCGGCGGCAGATCGCCTTCGAGACAGGCGCGCAAAGCCAGCAGCCCACCGAGGCTGTGGCCAACCAGATGCACCGCATCGGCCTCCGTCGCCAGCCCGATCATGCGTGCCTGCAGACGATCCAGGATGCGCTGCTGGGTTGCCGCCACGCTCAGGTAATCGAAGCGGTGCACGCGAAAGCCCGCCTCTATCAGCCGACGATGCAGCATGGACAGCGCGAAGCCGCGCATCCACAGGCCGTGCAGCAGGATCACGTGCTCGCTCATGGCGTGTCGCCGGAAGTCCGCACGGGCAGCCGCCGGATCAGCCGGCGACCTCCTTGCTTGCGGCCACGCGCACGTGCAATTCCTTCAACTGCGCGTCACTCACCATCGACGGCGCGTCGGTCATCAGATCCTGGGCGCTGGTGGTCTTGGGGAACGCGATCACGTCGCGGATCGACTCGGTGCCAGCCATCAGCGCCGCGATGCGGTCGATGCCGAACGCCAGTCCGCCGTGCGGTGGTGCGCCGAATTTCAATGCCTTCAGCAGGAAACCGAACTTCATCTCGGCCTCCTCGGCACCGATGCCGAGCAACTCGAACACCGTGCTCTGCATGTCCGGCCGATGGATACGGATCGAACCGCCACCGATCTCGTTGCCGTTCAACACCATGTCGTAACCACGGCTCACTGCGTTGGCGGCATTCGCACGCAGGTCGGCGACATCATCGATCTTCGGCGCGGTGAAGGGATGATGCAGCGCGACGAAGCGCTGCTCTTCGGCGTCGTATTCGAACATCGGAAAGTCGGTGACCCACAGCGGCTTCCAGCTGTCCTCGACCAGGCCGCGATCCTTGCCGACCTTCAGTCGCAGCGCGCCCATGAAGTCGGTGACGACCTTCCAGCTGCCAGCGCCGAAGAACACGATGTCGCCGGTCTGTGCGCCGGTGGCCTTGAGCACGCCAGCCAGCGCCGCGTCGTCGAGGAACTTCGCTACCGGCGAATTGATCCCGTCGCGACCCTTGGCCAGATCCTCAACCTTGAGCCAGGCCAGACCCTTGGCGCCATAGCGCGACACATATTCGGTGAGGCCGTCGATGTCCTTGCGCGACAACGTGCTGCCGCCCGGAACACGCAGCGCGGCGACACGCCCACCCGCGTCATTGGCTGGCTCGGCGAACACCTTGAACTCGACGTGCTTCACCGCATCCGCGATGTCGAGCAGCTCCAGCGCGATGCGCAGGTCCGGCTTGTCCGAACCGAAGCGACGCATCGCCTCGGCCCAGGTCATGCGCGGGAAGGACGCATCGAGTTCGACGCCCTGCACTTCACGGAACACGTGGCGGATCAATTCCTCCACGAAATCCTGCACGTCCTTTTCCTCGACGAAGGCGAACTCCAGGTCGAGCTGGGTGAATTCCGGCTGGCGGTCGGCGCGCAGGTCCTCGTCACGGAAGCAGCGTGCGATTTGGTAGTAGCGGTCGAAGCCGGCCACCATCAGGATCTGCTTGAACAACTGCGGCGACTGCGGCAGCGCGTAGAACTGGCCCGGATGCACGCGGCTCGGCACCAGGTAGTCGCGTGCGCCCTCGGGGGTGGCCTTGGTCAGGATCGGTGTTTCCACGTCCTGGAAACCGCGCTCGTCGAGATAGCGGCGCAAGGTCTGCACCAGCCGGATCCGCTTGCGCATCATCGCCTGCATCTCGGGGCGGCGCAGGTCGAGGTAGCGGTAGGTCATCCGCATGTCTTCGTTCGGGTTCTCGTGCAGCGCGAACGGCAGATCCTTCGCGGCGTTGAGAATCTCCACGGTATCGGCGACGAGTTCGACTGTGCCGGTCTTCAGCTTGTCGTTGACCGATATCCGCCGACGGATCGTGCCGGTGACGCGCAGACAGTATTCGTTGCCGATCTCGTTCGCCACGGCAAAGGCGGCGGCGTTGTCGCGATCGATCACCACCTGGGCCAAGCCCTCATGATCGCGCAGATCGACGAAGGCGACATGGCTCTGCAGGCGCAGGGTATTGACCCAGCCGCACAGGGTGACAGTCTGGCCGATCAGCGACTCATCGATGAGGCCGCAGTAATGCGTGCGCATGCGTTGGAACTCCGGCGTCGCCGCGGCGACTTCAGGCGTGGGAAAAGGCTGCGAAGTTTACCACCGCGACGCGGCGGGTCGGCCGGACGCCGCCACGGACCGTCCCGGATCCGGGCCTACCAGCGTCGATCGACGAGAAACTCGCCGCGACAGCCGTGCGCCACCCACACCCCGGCGCGGTTCCAGCCCCAGCTGTAGCCCTCGGTGCAACGGGCATCGGAGAGCTGCCGCCCCAGCCGCGCGCTGCCGTTGCGGCCCACGTCGACCTGACACATCTGGTACTTCTTCTTGTTGCTGTCGCACTGCAGGCTGATCCTACGATTCCAGTCGGGACCCGGCTGCCAGCCGCCTTCATCGTCGTAACCACGGTCGCGGCCATGGCGATCGTCGTCGTGGCGGTTGTCATTGCGATCGCCATAACCGCCGCGGTCGGCCGGACCGAACAAGCCGCGACAACCGCGATCGACCCACAGGGTACCGTCATCCATGCCCCAGCTCTGGCCGCGGATGCAGTCGGCCTTCGACTCCTGCTTGTACAGCTCGACGTGTCGCCACGGCACGGCACAGCGCGCGTAGTGACCATCGTTGCTCACGCAGCGCACCGGTGCATCCGACTGCGCCCGGACCGGCGGCGCCACCCCAAGCAGGCCACCCACGAGCCCGGCCACGATGATCGCGCCTGCCCATCTGTCCATTGCACGCATCACCCTGCCTCCTCACTCATACCGAACCGGACCGGCACCGTCGCCGGCATCTTCGGCATCAGCATATCTTGCGTCGGAATGCGGGAACCGGCCATGCGTTCTGCCGGTTCAGCTGGCGCTTTCTCCGGAACCGCCGGTTGCAGGCGTGGCGACCGGCGCAGGTGCCGGCGGCGACGTGGTGCCGCCGGACTGGCTACCATCGCCCGCCAGGTTGCGCTTCTTGTCGCCGTCCTTCTTGAAATCCGTTTCGTACCAGCCGCTGCCAGCCAGCCGGAACGATGGCGCGCTGACCATCCGCCGCAGGTGCGGCGCATCGCAGGCCGGGCAGATCGATGGATCAGTATCGGACAACCTCTGCAGGCGATCGAAACGATGGCCGCAATGGCTGCATTCAAATTCGTAGATGGGCATGAAAACTCCGGACAGTCCAGCCAACGCAGGGTTGGCAGCAAGCCATTATCGGCGCGTTCGCGCGGAATTCAATGTCCCAACCGGCGCGTGGCATCGGTTTTACCGCGGGAGTAGCCTGCGATCGGGAGGCAAATGCACCCCAGACGACCCGTTGATCGCGGTATCAATTCAATGAATTGGACGTATAGACGTCTATACGTCTATTGACGGAGACATGAAGCACCACTAATCTGCGGTTGCTGCGACGCAACAACCCATGCAACGGAGAGTTCCCATGAGCAAACGTTCCAACCCGATCGTTCTGGCGTGGCTGCCTGCCGCCGTGCTGCTGGCCCTGGCCAGCAACGCCGCCGCGCAGGATGCCAGCGAGCCCCCGGCAGCCAAGGCCAAGGATCTGAGCGCCGTGATCGTCACCGGCACCCGCTCCGACAGCCGTACCGAAAGCAGCTCGCTGACACCGATCGACGTGGTCTCGGCCAAGGTGCTGCAGCAGACCGGCACCAACGACCTGCCCACGGCGCTTGCCCGGATCATTCCGTCACTGACTTTTCCACGCCCATCGGCCGCCGACACCGCCGATACCCAGCGCCCCGCGCAGCTGCGCGGGCTCTCACCCGACCAGGTTCTCGTGCTGGTGAACGGCAAGCGCTGGCATCCCGGCGCGCTGCTGCTGACCAACGGCGTACTGGGCCGCGGCGCGCAGGCGGTGGATCTCAACACGATCCCGGTTTCCGCCATCGACCATATCGAAGTACTGCGCGACGGCGCGTCTGCCCAGTATGGCTCCGACGCCATCGCCGGCGTCATCAACATCATCCTGAAAAAAGGTGCCAAGGGCGGCGATGTGGAAATCACCGGCGGCCAGTATTCGGCGGGTGATGGCCGACAGTGGCTGGGCTCGGCGAATTTCGGCATACCGCTGAGCGGTGACAAGGGCTGGCTTCGCGTCGCGGTGCAAAGCGGCAACGAGGACTACACCAATCGTGCCGGACCCGATCGGCGGCCCGGCTTTCCCCAGCTCGGCGTGAACTATCGCGAAGGCGATCCGGCGGTCAAGGATCAGAACCTGCTGCTCAACGCGCAGTACGACATCACGCCGGATGTGCAGTTCTATGCATTCGGACACTTTGGGCATCGCGACGGCACTTCGCCGGCGTTCTTCCGCTACGGCCGCAACAGTCCCTCGCCCAGCAGCCCGCTGATTGCGAACATCTACCCGAACGGCTACCTGCCGCTGGAGAATTCCAACTCGACCGACCGCTCGCTGGTGGCGGGTTTGCGCGGCACCGTGAACGGCTGGCGCTGGGACGTCAGCGGCAACTACGGCGGCAACCGGGTTTCCTATACCACGTTCAACAGCATCAACCTCGCCTACCTGAATGATTTCGGCAGCAGCCCGACCTCGTTCCATGACGGCATCCTCAAGGCGGCGCAACGGTCGTTCGATATCGACCTCGCCAAGGATGTGTCGGTCGGCTGGCTACCCAATCCGGTGACCGTGGCCTTCGGCGCGGAGTATCTGCGCCAGAGCTATGGAATCGATGCCGGGGACCTGACGTCGTACTACACCTCGCGCGGCAATCCGATTCCCGGCACCAAGATCATTCCGGCGAGCGGCGCGCAGGGTTTTGCAGGATGGCAGCCGGTAAACGCGGGTTCGCTGGCCAGGCACGATGTCGCCGAGTATCTGGATCTGGAAACCAACCTCACCGACAAGCTGGGCGTGTCCGCCGCGGTCAGACACGAGAATTATTCGGACTTTGGTGGCACCACGTCGGGCTCGCTGGCAGGACGCTTTGATTTCACCGACACGTTCGCGTTGCGCGCCAGCGCATCGACCGGCTTCCGCGCACCGTCGCTGGCGCAGCAGTTCTATTCGTCGACATCGTCGCTCTACTACGGTGCGGGCAACTCGCTCGGCCTGACCCCGGGCATCTACAACTCCGGACTGGTACCGGTGAGCAGCCCGATCGCCAAACTGCTCGGCGCCGAACCACTCGAGCCGGAGAAGTCACACAACTACACCCTCGGCGCGGTGTGGAGTCCCACCGATGCGCTGACCCTGAGCATCGATGCCTATCAGATCGCCATCAGCAACCGCATCGTGCTGTCCAGCAGCATCGGCACCACGACGCCTGCGGTGAAGTCCTATCTCGCCGCCAACGGCATCGCCAACCTCAACTACAGCGGCATCTCCTACTTCACCAATGCCGCGGACACACGCACCCGCGGTGTCGATTTCGTCGCCAGCTTCCGCAACGATCTGGGTAGTGCCGGCACCCTGCAGACCACGATCAGCGCCAACTACAACAAGAACGAGGTTACCAAGGTCAAGCCAAATCCTGCCGTCCTGGATTCGCTGGGCAGCACCTTCCATCGTCTGGACCGTCGCGACATCAAGGGCCTGCTGGCCGACTCCACGCCGCGCAGCAAGCTGATCCTGAGCGAGCAGTACAACGTCGGCCACTGGGGCGTCACCGGATCGGTCACCCGTTATGGCCGCTACACCGCCTACAGCAGTTCCGGCACCACCATCTACGGCAGCACGGGCACCGCCGCCGTGGATCAGACATTCACACCAAAGTGGATCCTGGACCTGGCGGTGAACTACAACCTGGACCAGTGGACCTTCACGGTCGGTGCGGACGATGCGCTCGACACCTATCCGGACAGGGTGATTGCCGCCAGCAACAACAACGGCACGCTGCCGTATTCGGTGTATGCACCGTTCGGCTACAACGGCGCTTATGTCTACGGAAAAGTCGCGTACCGCTGGTAGGACTCATCTGATCCATGAACAAGAAAATCCCGGCTTGCACCGGGATTTTTTTGCATCAGCCATTCGTGAAGCGCAGATGCCCGCCCTCGGCATCGACCTTGATCTTCGCGCCGGCGGCATAACGTCCTTCCAGGATTTCTTTCGCCAGCGGATTCTCCAGTTGCTGCTGGATCGCCCGCTTCAAGGGCCGCGCGCCGTACACCGGATCAAAACCGGTATTGCCGAGCAGGGCCAGCGCCGCATCGCTCACTTCCAGCCTCAACTGCCGTTCGGCGAGGCGCTTTTCCAGGTAGGCCAGCTGGATGCGCGCGATCGCGCGGATCTGCGTCTTGTCGAGCGGGCGGAACACCACGATCTCGTCGAGCCGGTTGATGAACTCGGGACGGAAGTGCGCCTGCACCACGCCCATCACCGACGCTTTCATCTGCGTGTACTGCTCTTCCGCATCGCCACCCTCGCCGTTCTCGGACGCATCCTGGATCATCTGCGAACCGAGGTTCGAGGTCATCACGATCACGGTGTTGCGGAAGTCCACGGTGCGACCCTGGCCATCGGTGAGGCGGCCGTCGTCGAGCACCTGCAGCAGGATGTTGAACACGTCCGGGTGCGCCTTCTCCACCTCGTCCAGCAGGATCACGCTGTATGGGCGGCGCCGCACTGCCTCGGTGAGATAGCCGCCTTCCTCGTAACCCACGTAGCCGGGAGGCGCGCCGACCAGCCGGCTCACCGAGTGCTTCTCCATGAACTCGCTCATGTCGATGCGCACCATCGCATCGGTGGTGTCGAACATGAATTCGGCCAGCGCCTTGCACAGCTCGGTCTTGCCCACGCCGGTCGGACCGAGGAACAGGAACGAACCGTTCGGCCGGTTCGGATCGGACAGGCCCGCGCGCGAACGACGGATCGCATCGGAAACGGCATGCACTGCCTCGTCCTGGCCGACCACGCGCTTGTGCAGGTCGTCTTCCATGTGCAGCAGTTTTTCGCGCTCGCCCTCGAGCATCTTGGCGACCGGGATGCCGGTCCAGCGCGCCACCACTTCGGCGATCTCCTCGGCGGTGACCTTGTCCTGCAGCAGCTTGAAGTCCTGCGTCTCGGCGGCCTGCGCCGCGGCGAGCTGCTTTTCCAGTTCCGGCAGGCGGCCGTACTGGATCTCGCTCATCTTCGCGTAGTCCTGTCGGCGCTGCGCCGCATCCAGCTCCTGCCGCGCCTGCTCGATCTGCTCCTTCACCTTGGTCGCACCCTGCAGCGCGGCCTTCTCGGATTTCCAGATCTCGTTGAGGTCGGAGAACTCGCGCTCCAGCTTCTCGATGTCGGTTTCCAGATCGGCGAGGCGCTGCTTCGATTCGCTGTCCTTCTCCTTCTTCAGCATCTCGCGCTGGATCTTCAGCTGGATCAGCCGGCGTTCGAGCCGATCGAGCTCCTCCGGCTTGGAGTCGATCTCCATGCGGATGCGCGAAGCGGCCTCGTCCATCAGGTCGATCGCCTTGTCCGGCAGCTGGCGATCGGCGATGTAGCGATGCGACAGCGTGGCGGCGGCGACGATTGCCGGGTCGGTGATCTCGACGCCGTGATGCACGGCGTAGCGCTCCTTCAGCCCGCGCAGGATCGCGATGGTGTCCTCCACACTCGGCTCGCCCACGAAGACTTTCTGGAAGCGCCGCTCCAGCGCGGCATCCTTCTCGATGTACTTGCGGTATTCGTCCAGCGTGGTGGCGCCGATGCAGTGCAGCTCGCCGCGCGCCAGCGCGGGCTTGAGCATGTTGCCGGCATCCATGGCGCCTTCGGCCTTGCCGGCGCCGACCATGGTGTGCAGCTCGTCGATGAACAGGATCACCCGGCCTTCCTGCTTGGACAGGTCGCTCAACACGGCCTTCAGCCGCTCCTCGAACTCGCCGCGGAATTTCGCGCCGGCAATCAGCGCGCCCATGTCCAGCGCCAGCACGCGGCGCCCGCGCAGGCCTTCCGGCACTTCGTCCTTGATGATGCGCTGGGCCAGCCCTTCCACGATCGCGGTCTTGCCCACGCCGGGCTCGCCGATCAGCACCGGATTGTTCTTGGTGCGTCGCTGCAGCACCTGGATGGTGCGGCGGATTTCCTCGTCGCGACCGATCACCGGATCGAGCTTGCCCGACTCGGCGCGCGCGGTGAGGTCGATGCAGTATTTCTCCAGCGCCTGGCGCTGTTCCTCGGCGTTCTCGCTCTGCACCTTCTCGCCGCCGCGGAGCTTCTCGATCGCCGCCTCCAGGTTCGGCTTGGTCGCGCCCGCCGCTTTCAGCGCCGCACCCAGTTCGCCCTTGTCCTCCAGCGCCGCCAGCACGAACAGTTCGCTGGCGATGAACTGGTCGCCGCGCTGCTGCGCCAGCTTGTCGGTGAGGTTGAGCAGGCGGTTGAGGTCGTTGCCGAGGTTGATGTTGCCTTCCTGGCCGCTGACTTTCGGCAGCCGCTCCAGCGCGTCGTTGACGCGCTGCGCGAGCGCCGGCACGTTGACCTGCGCCTGGGTCAGCATCGGCCCCGTCGAGCCGCCCTGCTGGCCGAGCAACGCCGCCATCACGTGCACCGGTTCCAGCATGTTGTTGTCGTGGCCCACAGCCAGCGATTGCGCGTCGACCAGCGCCTGCTGGAAACGCGAAGTGAGTTTGTCCATCCGCATATCGAGATCCCCGGCAAGAGATGAAAGGATTTGGCGGACTCGCCGCCACTGCCTGCAAAGATGCGGACGGCAGCGGACGATTCAAGCAAAGGGCATGACGACGCCGCGTCAAGATCCCGGCGGGCAGTCAGCAGTCGGCCAGCCAGATCAGGCTGGCGAGGCGGCCGCTGCGCGCGCCGTCGCGGCGGTAGGAATAGAACCGGGCATCGCTGAACGTATCGAAGCCACCGCCGTGGATCCGCGTCACTCCCGCCGCGACCAGCCGCCGCCGTGCCAGCGCAGCCAGATCGCACAGCCAGTGACCCGGCCGGGTCGGTACGAAGCAGGCCGTCATCGCCGCATCCGCCGCCACGAAAGCGTCACGGACTTCCTCACCCACTTCATACGAGGCCGCTCCTATGCATGGCCCCAGCCACGCCAGCAGCCGTTCGCGCGGCGAATGCAGCTGGGTCAGCGTCGCTTCCAGCACGCCGGCGGCGAGGCCTCGCCAGCCGGCATGCGCAGCGCCGATCTCACTGCCATCGTCGGCGCAGAACAACACCGGCAGGCAATCGGCAGTGAGGATGGCCAGTACGGTGCCGGGGATGTGCGATACCGCCGCATCCGCCTGCGGTTCGTGCGGACTGGGCAACGGCCCCAGCTCGGCCACGTTGATGCCGTGCACCTGGTGCAGCCAGCGCGGCGCGGCCGGCAACCCCAGCGATTGCTGCAGCGCGCCGCGATTGGTCGCCACCGCGTCGGCCATGTCGCCGCTGCGCAGGCCGAGGTTGAAACGCTCGAACGGCGGCGCCGAGATGCCCGGCCCCTGACGGGTGGTGATCGCCGCATGTACCTGCGGCGGTGCCGGCCAATCGGGGAATATCCAGGTATCAGTCATGGGTTCCGGGCATCGGGGAGCGGAAGTCCCGCAGCTTAAACGAAGCCCGTCGAAAGACGGGCACTCGCCGCCTTCAAACTCAGTAGTGGTCCGAGCCGTGCTCGAGTAGATCCGCGCGCAGCGCTTCGATCAGCGCCAGCTGGTCAGCCGGCCGCTCGACGCTGAACGACAGCGCCTCGCTCGTGATCGGATGGATGAACGACAGCTTCTCTGCATGCAGCGCCTGTCGCCGGAAGCCGCGCAGCATCGCGATCAGCTCTGCACTGGCACCCTTGGGCAATTTCAGGCCGCCGCCGTACAGCGGATCGCCGACCAGCGGATGGTTGATATGCGCCAGGTGCACGCGGATCTGATGGGTGCGACCGGTTTCCAGCTGACACTGAAGCAGACTGTGCGCACGAAAGCGTTCGCGCAGTCGGTAATGGGTCACCGCGCGCTTGCCGTCTTCCTCGTCGCGCACCGCCTGACGCAGGCGGTCGCCCATGCTGCGGCCGATCGGCTCGTCGACCGTGCCGCCGGCCACCATCGTGCCCAGCACCACCGCCTCGTACTGGCGCTCCACCTCGTGCCGCGACAGCAGGTCGACCAGCGCGGTATACGTCGGCAGTGTCCTCGCTACCACCATCAGGCCGGAGGTGTCCTTGTCCAGCCGGTGCACGATGCCGGCACGCGGCAACTCGGCCAGCTTCGGATCGTGATGCAGCAAGGCGTTGAGCAGGGTACCGGCTGGATTGCCGGCACCCGGATGCACCACCAGCCCGGCCGGCTTGTTCAGCACCAGCAGGTGTTCGTCCTCATGCACGATGTCCAGCGCGATGTCCTCCGGCGCACTGGTCACCTCGTTTTCCAGCTCGACCTGCAGCCGTACCTGCTCGCCGCCGCGCAGCAGCTGCCGCGGCGGCGCCACCGCGCCATCCAGGGTCACCGCACCGGACTTGATCCAGCCGCTGAGCCGCGAACGCGAATAATCCGGGAACATCTCGGCCAAAGCCTGGTCGAACCTGCGTCCTGCCGCGGCCCGCGGTACTTCCGCCTCGTGCCGGATCGTGGTCATGCTGCGCTCCGCGGGCTGTGGCCGGTTTCGGCTATCATGCCTTTTCGTTCAAACATGCTGAATTCATTCCTATGCGCCTACCAATGGGCTTGTCCAAGCTGCCGATGTTCAAATTGCCTGCCCTGAAAGTGTTCGTGGTGCTCGCGCTTGTAGTCTCGATGAGTGCCTGCTCGATGTTCAGATCGAAGCGCGACACCATCGACAACATGCCGGTGGACGCGCTGTACAACAATGCGCATGCCTCGCTGCAGAATGCCGACTACTCCGCTGCCAGCAAGGCCTACCAGCGCCTGATCGCGCGCTTCCCGTCGGGCGAGTACAACGAACAGGCCCAGCTCGATCTGGCCTACTCGCAGTACAAGGACAACCAGCCGGATGATGCGTTGTCCACCGTGAACCGCTTCATCAAGACCTATCCGACCCACAAACATGTTGATTATGCCTACTACCTGCGCGGTCTGATCAATTTTGATCGCACCAGTGGCGTGATCGAACGCTATATCAACCGGGAAGGGTCACAGGCGCGTCGTGACCAGGGCTATAACCTGCAGGCGTTCGACGACTTTTCCGAACTGTCGCGCCGCTTTCCGGACAGCGCCTACACCGCCGATGCGCGCCAGCGCATGATCTACCTGCGCAACGTGCTGGCGCAGTACGAAATCAACGTGGCCGAGTTCTACCTGCGCAACAAGGCGTACATCGCCGCGGCCGATCGCTCGCAATACGTGATCGAGCACTACCAGGAAGCGCCGCAGGCCGGTGACGCGCTGGCCATCCTCAGCCGCAGCTACTTGGCGCTGGACCAGAAGACCCTGGCCGACCAGACCCGCCAGGTGCTGGCACTGAACTATCCGAACCACCCATACCTGACCGACGCCAAGTGGCCGCATGCGCCGTCCACCCTGCGCAAGATGGTGCCGTTCTCGGGCCATCACTGAGCGCTCGTCGATCCGCCTGAACACAAGAAGCCGGCGCCCTCGCCGGCTTTTTTGTGCGTGTGCTCTGCGACTCAACGCCATCCGGAAGTGATCGGATACCGTCGTTCGCGACCGAACGCGCGGGTGGTCACGCGCGGACCCGGCGCCGATTGCCGGCGCTTGAACTCGTTCAGCAGCACCAGCCGCACCACCCGGCGCACGGTGTCGGCGTGGAAGCCCTGCGCCACGATCTCCGCCTGCGACTGCTCGCGCTCGATGAAGCGTTCGAGGATCGCGTCCAGCTCGTCGTACGGCGGCAGCGAATCCTGATCGGTCTGGTTGTCGCGCAGCTCGGCCGAGGGCGGACGCTCGATCACCGCGACCGGAATCCTGTCGCCCTCGCCAGCCTTCGCGGCCTGCGCATTGCGCCAGTGCGACAGCCGGTACACCACGGTCTTGTAGACGTCCTTCAATGGCGCGTAGGCGCCGCACATGTCGCCGTACAAGGTGGCGTAACCAACCGCCATCTCGCTCTTGTTGCCGGTCGCCAGCAGCAGCCGGCCGTGCTTGTTGCTTAGCGCCATCAGCATCACGCCGCGGGTACGCGACTGCAGGTTCTCCTCGGTGGTATCGGTGCTCTTGCCGGCGAATGCAGGTGTCAGCGCAGAGACGAATGACAGATAAGTCGCCTCGATGTCGATCACGTGGTAATCCACGCCGAGCTTCTCCGCCTGCGCGCGCGCGCCATCCAGTGACAGTTGCGAGGTGTAGCGGGTAGGCATCATCACTGCGGTGACCCGCTGCGCACCCAGCGCATCGACCGCCAGTGCCAGCGTCAGCGCCGAATCGATGCCTCCCGAAAGGCCGAGCAGCACGCCGCCGAAACCGTTCTTGTCGATGTAGTCGCGGGTGCCACGCACCAGCGCGGCATACAGCGTCGCCTCGATCGAGACATCGGCAGCAACCGGCCAGCTCTCCGCCGACCACGTGCGCGTGGCCGGATCGAACTCGGCCCACAGCAACGCATCGACGAACGCCGGTGCCCGTGCCGCGATCGAGCCGTCACCGTTCACCAGCAGCGAGGCACCGTCGTAGACCACCTCATCCTGACCGCCGACCAGATTGAGATAGACGATGGCGCAGCCGGTTTCGCGCGCGCGCGCTGCCAGCACCGCCTCACGCTCGCTCCGCTTGGCGTTGTCCCACGGCGAGGCGTTGATCACCACCAGCAATTCCGCGCCGGCTGCCGCGGCCTGCGCGGCGGGCTCCGGCTGCCAGATGTCCTCGCAGATCAACAGGCCCACACGCACACCATTGATCGTTGCCGTGGCCGTCTCGTGGCCGGGACGAAAATAGCGTTTGTCATCGAACACGCCGTAATTCGGCAAGGCCTGCTTGTGCGCGGTCACTTCGATGCGCCCTTCGCGGAGCAGGCTTGCCGCGTTGAACACTTCACCTTCGCTGTGAGGATGGCCGACCAGCGCGGCAATGCCATGGGTCATGGCAGTCAGTGCGTCGAGTTCGCTGGCGCAGGCGGCGAGGAAGCTCGGCCGCAGCAACAGATCTTCCGGCGGATATCCGCTCAGGGTCAGCTCGGGAAACACCGCCAGGTCGGCGCCACCGGTACGGGCCTGTGCGATCAGGTCACCCACCTTCGCGGCATTCGCCGCCACCGCACCCACCGCGAAATCGAACTGGGCCAGTGCCAGACGCAGCCTTGCCATGCACGTACTCCTGAAATGACGAAGGCCGCGACGAATCGCGGCCTTCGCATTTTAGAGCAGTCAGTGCCGACTTACTTCTTCATCAGTCCTGCGAGGGTCTTGCCGAGATCGGCCGGCGACTTCACCGTGGTGACGCCCGCCTTCTCCAGCGCGGCGAACTTCGCCGCTGCGGTGCCCTTGCCGCCGGAGATGATCGCGCCGGCATGGCCCATGCGTTTGCCGGCCGGGGCCGAGGCGCCGGCGATGAACGAGACCACCGGCTTGGTGACGTATTCGCCGATGAACTCGGCGGCGTCTTCTTCGGCGCTGCCGCCGATCTCGCCGACCATGATGATGCCTTCGGTCTGCGGGTCGTCCTGGAACAGCTTCAGGCAGTCGATGAAGCTGAGGCCATTGATCGGATCGCCACCGATGCCGATGCAGGTGGACTGGCCCAGGCCTTCGTTGGTGGTCTGGAACACGGCTTCATAGGTCAGCGTGCCGGAACGCGACACGATGCCGACCTTGCCCGGCATGTGGATGTGGCCCGGCATGATGCCGATCTTGCATTCGCCGGGGGTGATGATGCCGGGGCAGTTCGGCCCGATCAGCACGATTTCCGGATGCTGCTGCAGCACGTTCTTCACGCGCAGCATGTCCAGCACCGGGATGCCTTCGGTGATCGCCACGATGACCTTGATGCCGGCATCGATCGCTTCGAGGATCGAGTCGGCCGCGAACGGCGGCGGCACGAAGATCACCGACGCATCGGCGCCGGTTTCGAGCACGGCTTCATCGACCGAATTGAAGACGGGCAGGCCGATGTGCTCGGAGCCGCCCTTGCCCGGGGTCACGCCGCCGACGACCTTGGTGCCGTAGTCGAGGCACTGCTGTGCATGGAAGGTGCCCTGCTGGCCGGTGAAGCCCTGCACGATCACCTTGGTGTTCTTGTTGACCAAAACGCTCATTCGTTTGCTCCTCAGCCCTTGGCCGCAGCCACGGCTTTCTGCGCCGCGTCGTTGAGATCATCGGCCGACGTGATCGCCAGGCCGGAATTGGCCAGCAGTTCGCGGCCCTGATCGACATTGGTGCCCTGCAGGCGCACCACCACGGGGATCTTCAGGCCCACTTCCTTGACCGCGGCGATGATGCCTTCGGCAATCAGGTCGCAGCGCACGATGCCGCCGAAGATGTTGACCAGAATGCAGCGCACCTTGTCCGAGGACAGGATCAGCTTGAACGCCTCGGTCACGCGTTCCTTGGTGGCGCCGCCGCCGACGTCGAGGAAGTTGGCCGGCTCGCCGCCCGCCAGCTTGATCACGTCCATCGTGGCCATCGCCAGACCGGCACCGTTGACCATGCAACCGATGGTGCCGTCCATCGTCACGTAGTTGAGGTTGTTCTGCATCGCAGCCGCTTCGGCGGCGTCTTCCTGGGTCAGGTCACGCATCGCGGCCAGGTTCGGATGACGGAACTCGGCGTTGTCGTCGGAGTTGACCTTGCCGTCGAGCGCGGCGAGGTTGCCATCCTCGAGAATGGCCAGCGGATTCAGCTCGACCAGGGCCAGATCCTGCTCGTTGAACAGCTTGTACAGGCCCAGCATGATCTTGGTCAGCTGGTTGACCTGCTTGCCGGTCAGATCCATCGCGAAACCGAGCTGACGGCACTGGTACGGCTGCAGCCCTTCGACGAAGTCGATCACGATGGTATGGATGTCTTCGGGCGTCTCCTTGGCGACCTGCTCGATGTCGACGCCACCGTGCTTGGAGGCGATGAACGAGACCGCCTTGCTGTCGCGGTCGACCAGGATCGACAGGTACAGCTCCTTGGCGATATCGGTCGCATCGGTCACCAGCACCAGGTTCACCGGCAGCGCACGGCCGGCCGACTGGTAGGTTTCCATGTGGGTGCCGAGCATGCCCTTGGCGGCGGCGCGCACGTCGTCGAAGCTGCGGCAGAACTTGACGCCGCCGGACTTGCCGCGGCCGCCGGCATGGATCTGCGCCTTGACCATCCACTGGGTGCCACCCAGCGCCTTGGCGGCGTCGACGGCAGCATCGGCGGAATTGGCGATTTTGCCCGGCGGCACGGCAATGCCGTACTGCGCGAACAGTTCTTTGGCCTGGTATTCGTGGAAATTCATTCGATACCTCGAGCGAACGGAAAAACGATGGCGGCCGCACGCGTGTACAGCAGCGTGGGTCAGGAGGGTCGGACGGCGGAGTGACGCACTGCCGGGAGGCAAGAGCGCCTGCCACACGAAATGGCAGAAACCGCGCAATACGGCCGCTCATTTTCGCGGAAGCGGGCGGCAATGGAAAGAGCGGCCTGTTTTGGCGCCCGCGCGGGCCGGTTTCATGCGCTTTGACGCCCCGGCACAGTGCCGATCCGCCCGTCTATACTCGGCCGGAACCGCCAGGAGTGCCCAGCCACGTGTCCAGCGCACCATCTTTCACTGCCTCGTCCGCAAGCCCGGCAACGATTCGCCACGAACTGTCGTTCCTCAATGTATTCCGGCTGGTACAGGCCCTGGTATATGCCGGGCTGGCGTTCAGTCCGGCCGGCATGGGCTGGCCGCAACTGGCGACACCCGGCTTTGCCCGCACCGTCACCACGCTGTACCTGATCTTCGCGCTGGTCGCGTTGCTGCTGAACCGGCGCAGCATGCCGTACGCACGGGCGGCGGTGGCGACGACCCTGGTGGTGGACATTGTCGCCGCCGTGTTGGCGATCGCGGCGATGCACGACGCGCGCATCGGCATCGCGATGATGCTGGCGGTGAACCTCAGCGCCGGTGCGCTGATCCTGCCGCTGCGGCTGTCCAGCTTCTTCGCCGCGCTGGCCACGCTGGGCATGCTCGGGCATACCTTTTTCGGATCGTCGACAAGCAGTACCGGCGGCGACCTGCTGGAGGCGGCGCTGTTCGGGCTGGCCTATTTCGCCAGCACCACGCTATGCCATGTGCTGGGCCGCCAACTGCGTGCCACCGAAGCGCTGGCCGAACAGCGCAGCACCGACCTGGCCAATCTGTCGCAGATCAATGAGCTGATCATCCGCCGCATGAAGACCGGCGTGCTGCTGGTCGACGACGCCAACCGCATCCACCAGATCAACGAATCGGCGTGGATGCTGATGGGCAATCCGGGCGCCGACCAGCGCGACCTGGGCCAGCTCGCGCCGGAACTGTCGCGTCGGCTTTACCACTGGATGACGTCGGGCAAGCTGGACGAGACCGCCACCCAGCTCGCCGACGGCGTACCCGAAGTGGTGCCGCGGTTCACCCGACTGGCACCGAACGACGACTCGCACGTGCTGATCTTTCTCGACGACACCTCGCTGCTTTCGCGCCGCGCCGAGGAACTCACGCTGACCTCGCTGGGCCGGCTGTCCGCCTCCATCGCGCACGAAATCCGCAACCCGCTGGCGGCGATCCGCTATTCGGCGCAGTTGCTGGCCGAGTCGCAAAGCATGGACGCCACCGACCAGCGCATGGTCGAAATCATCAACAACCACTGCATCCGGCTCAACGAGATCATCGAGAACATCCTGCAGCTGTCACGACGCGAACGCTCGCGGCCCGAAACGCTGGATCTCGGCCACTGGGCGCAGGGCTTCGTCGAGGAATACAGCCAGGGCAACGACCTGGGCGGCGATTCGCTGCGGGTGATCGCCAACAGCGGCACGCCGGTGGCGGCGGTAGCCGATCCGCAGCAGTTGCAACAGGTGGTATGGAACCTGGTGCAGAACGCGCTGCGCTACGGTCGCCTGCCCGGCGAGCCGGCGCGGGTGATGGTGGTGACCCGGCAGGGCGAGCACGGCGTGCCGATCCTCGAAGTGATCGACCGCGGCCCCGGCATCGCACCGAAAGTGGCCGCACAGATCTTCGAACCGTTCTACACCACCCACGAATACGGCACCGGCCTGGGCCTGTACCTGGCCCGGCAGATGAGCGACGCCAATCAGGCCTCGCTGGAATACGTGCGCGTGGCCGGCGGCGGCAGCTGCTTCCGGCTGGTGCTGACGCCACCGGCACGCAGTCCCGCCGACGCCGCAGAAACCGCCGCTGCCGCCACGCGCTGAGTGCGTTGCGGGCTCAGGTCGAACGCACGATCAGGCTGACCGGCAGGCTTTCCGAACTGGCCGGCTCGCCTTCGATCAGTGCCAGCACCTTGCGCGCCAGCAGGATGCCGCCCTCCTGCCAGTCCTGCCGCACCGAACTCAATGGCGGCAGGAAGCTGGCGCCGAGCGGCATGTCGTCGTAGCCGACCACCGTGACATCGGCCGGTACCGAGCGCCCCAGGTCCAGCGTGGCGCGGATCGCACCCATCGCCAGCAAGTCGTTGCAGGCGAAGATCGCATCGAAACCCACCTTGCGCGCATGCAGCGAATGCACCGCGTCCATGCCCGAGTCCAGGGTGAACTCGTCGCGCCGCATCAGCAGCGGTTTGATCCCGCGTACCGCCAGCGCGTCGACGAAGCCATTCAGTCGCTCGAAGATCTCCGGATGACTGGGGTTGCCGATGAACACCGGACGGCGACGGCCCAGGGCAATGAAATGCCGCGCCACCACGGCACCACCGAGTCGGTTGTCGCTGCCCACCACCACATGCGCATCATTCCCCGTGTGCGCACCCCACACCACCATCGGCAGGCGCAACTTGTCGAACCGACGCACCGCATCCTGGTGCACGCCCTGGCCCAGCAGGATCAGCCCGTCGGCTGCCTGCACCGCCGCTGCACTGGCGCCTTGCCGAGTGGTCAGCAGCACGCTGTACCCGGCAGCTGTCAGCTCCTGCGAGATGCCGCCCAGCAGCAGCAGCGGGTACGGATCGAACATGGTGCGATCGGTGGACGGCTTCATCTCCACGATCACCGCCACGGTATGGCTGCGGCGCAGGCGCAGGTTGCGCGCACTGATGTTGAGCTTGTAATCATGCTCACGTGCCAGCGCATGGATCCGCTCGCGGGTTTCCGGGTTGACCAGCGGGCTGTCGCCCAGCGCACGCGAGACCGTGATCTTCGATACCCCGGCCAGTTGTGCCAGATCGGCCATGGTCAGGCCGCCTGACGCGTTCTTGCGCGCGCCTCTCTTGCTCAACTAACTGACCCCTGCTGGTCTGGCCGATCCGGTGCCGCGACGCTGCCGGACTGCAGCGATGCTCCGAGCCGATGCCTGCAGTGTGTCGACTTTCGCCCCGCTGATGCAACTTGCCCATGCCCCGCCATGGCGCGCGGCACCAGCGATCGGGCGGAAGCGGTCCAAAGATCTGAATTCATGGCCTCTCCGGCTCCTTGAAGCCACTTCCTCAACGCCGTTCAAACGAAATGTTATCGGTATCTTGATACCGATAACATTTGATGCCAAGCTCGCCGCCAGCCGGCACCTCGGATACCCATCGGCCTGACGTGTCAAACGGAGAGACAAGGGGATTTATCGTGGATCACCACGCAGTAGTGTTGCTTGATGCCGTGGAGCCGACCGTCGGTGGAAGGACCGCGACCGATCCCTGGCTGTTGACCCGCCACAGCACGGATCCGTCCAGCTTCGCGCAGGACGAGAGCCTTTTCGCGCTGGCCAATGGCACCCTCGGTGTACGCGGCAATCTCGAAGAGAGCGACAGCGCAAGCCAGGCCACCTTGCTGTCCGCGGTATGGGAACGCACCCCGATCGAATACCACGAGCGATTCCCCGGCTTCGCCAGCCATACCGACACCCGCATCCCGGTCGCCGACGCCGCACGCATCCATCTGCGCCTGGGCGACACGCCAGTACGGCTCGATCAGGGCGAGTGGCTGTATTTCGAGCGTGCGCTCGACCTGCGCACCGGTTGCTACCGGCGCCGGCTTTGCTGGCGATCTCCGGAAGGCGCCACGCTGGAGATCGAGGCCGAGCGCATCGTGAGCCTGGAGGATGCCGGACTGCTGGCGATCCACTATCGCGTGCGCTCGCTCGACTACGCTGGCCCGATCACGCTGGAGTCATCCATCAGCACCGCGCGCGAAGCCGCCGGACAGGGCGTCGACCCACGCATCGGCAGCCGCATCGATGGCGGCCTCAGTACCTATGACGCACGAGCCGAGGAAGACCTCGCCTGGGTCGGCCAGCAAACCACGCACAGCGGCATCCGGCTGGTCTGCGCGCAACAGCACCGGCATGCCGGCGAATTGCAGTTCCGCTACGCCAATCTGGCGCCGCACGGCGTCACCCAGGCCTACGAAGGCATCCTCGCACCGGGCGAGACAGTCACCCTGGACAAGTACGTCACCTATGCCTTCACCGATCCGTTCGCCGAGGATCAGGCAGATGATCTGCTCGCGCGTGCGCAGGCCTCGCTGGATACCGCCATCGCACTCGGCTATCCGGCGCTGCTGGCGCGACAGGCCCAGCTGCTGTCCACGCTGTGGGCACAGGCCGACCTTGCCATCGACGGCGACCCGGCGACCGAGCAGGCGCTGCGTTTCAACCTGTTCCATGTATTCCAGTCGAGCAGCCGCGACAGCCACGGCACCACTGCTGCCAAGGGCCTCACCGGCGAGGGCTATGAGGGCCACTATTTCTGGGACGCCGAGGTATTCATGCTGCCGGTGCTGGCCACCCTGGCGCCGGAGCTGGTACGCGCGATGCTGACGTACCGCCATCGCACGCTGGACAACGCGCGTCGCCACGCACGCGAACTCAATCATCTACGGGGCGCGCTGTACGCGTGGCGCACGATCAGCGGCGACGAGTGCTCCTCGTACTTTCCCAGCGGCTCGGCGCAATACCATATCAATGCAGCGGTGGCGTGGGCGATCCGCCTCTACGTCGACGCCAGTGGCGACGATACGTTCCTGCTGGCGTATGGCGCCGAGATGGTCTTCGAGACGGCGCGCATCTGGCTGGAGATCGGACATTTCAGCGCGCGCCACGGCGGCGCGTTCTGCATCCACGAAGTGACCGGCCCGGACGAATACTCCGCCCTGGTCGACAACAACCACTACACCAACCGGTTGGCACAGCGACATCTGCACGATGCCGCCGCCATCGCCGACTGGATGGCACTGACGTATCCGGTCGAATATGCGGCCCTGACCGCACGAATCGAGTTGTGTGCAGACGAGGCCGCCCAGTGGCGCCGCGCCGCCCAGGCGATGTATCTCCCAATCGACGCCATGCTCGACATCTTTCCGCAGGACGACGGCTTCCTCGACAAGCCGCGCCTCCCGGCCGATCTCGCGACCACGTCAAGCAGACAACCGCTGCTGCTGCGCCTGCACCCCCTCACCATCTACCGCCATCAGGTGTGCAAGCAGGCCGACACGCTGCTCGCCCTGATGCTGGCGGGCGAGCAGGTCGATGTCGCCGCCAAGCGTCGCAACTTCGATTACTACGAGGGCATCACCGTCCACGACTCGACCCTGTCGGCATCCACCTTCGCGGTGCTCGCGGCCGAGGTGGGCTATGCCGACAAGGCTCATCGCTATTTCCTCGATACCTTGCGGGTCGACCTGGACGACCTGCACGGCAACGCGGCGCATGGCCTGCACATGGCGGCGATGGCCGGCAGCTGGCTGGCGTTGAGCTGGGGATTCGGCGGCCTGCGCGTATATGGCGGCCTGCTCGCGCTGGCGCCCAAGTTGCCGGTGGCATGGAAGGGCTACCGCTTCGGCCTGCGCTGGCGCGATGCACATCTGCGCGTGGAGGTCGATGGCGACGGCGTGCAGTACACCCTTACCGACGGCAGCGTCCTCACCTTCCTGCATGACGGCCTGCCGCAACGGCTGCATGCGGGCAAACCACTGCGCCTGCCGTGCATCGGCTTTGCCGACGTCGTGCAGGCATCGCCACCACTAAAGGCCGTGATCTTCGATCTCGACGGCGTCATCGCCGACACCGCCGTGGTGCATCACGCGGCCTGGCAAAAACTCGCCGACGAAATCGGCGTGCCATTCGACCACACCCGTGGCGAGCGCATGAAGGGCGTCGATCGGCGCGGCTCGCTGGAAATCCTGCTGGAAACCGCATCGCGCCCCTACACGGAAGCAGAGAAACAGGAACTGGCTTCGCGCAAGAACGATTACTACCGCGAACAGATCGGGCATTTCGGACCGCGGGATCTGCTCCCCGGCGCACGCGAGGCGATCGAATCGGTGCGTCAGGCCGGACTCAAGGTTGCACTCGCATCGGCTAGCCGCAATGCCGGTTTGCTGCTGCAACGCCTGGGCATCGCCGGGTTGTTCGACGTCGTCGTCGACGCCAACCACATCCGTCGTTCCAAGCCCGATCCGGAAATCTTCCTCGCGGCGGCAAGCGCCCTCGGCGTGGCGCCGGACGAGTGTATCGGCGTCGAAGACGCCGCGGCTGGCATCGCCAGCATTCACGCCGCAGGGATGGCGGCGGTGGGAATTGGTCATGCACAGGCACTGGCCGAAGCAGACCTGGTGTTACCGAGCATCGCGGCATTCGACATTGGCATCTTTACAACAATCCGAACGGCGAACTGGCGTGGACCTGTCGCTAGACAGGCCGTGACCACAACTAAAACTGATGGGGAGGACGTGACATGGGCAACAACAAGCAAATGACCCGATTGATGCTGTCGGCGGCCATAACGGGCATTCTCATGTCCACCGCGGCCATGGCCCAGGACAGCACGCAGGCGCAGAACACCTCGACGACAACCGCGCCCGCGGGCGCCCGCAAAACTTCGCAGCAAAAAGCGGCCGAGGCCAAGACCACCACGACCCTGCAGCAGGTGGTGGTGACTGGTTCGGCCACCGGCGTGAAAAAGATCGATGCCAGCTACACGCTCACTACGGCGACGGCCGAACAGATCAAGATGGCCAACCCGAAAAGTACCGCTGATCTATTGAAGATAGCCCCCGGCCTGTGGCCCGAATCGACCGGCGGCCAGACCGGCGCCAACATCGAGATCGCCGGCTTCCCGGGTGGCGGTGACGCGCCATTCAACACCGTGCAGATGATGGGTTCGCCGCTATACGGCATGCCGACATTGTCGTTCTTCGAGCAGACCTCGATCTTCCGCATCGATGACACGGTCGACCGCGTCGAGATCATTCAGGGCGGCCCCTCGGTGGTGTTCGCCGACGGCCAGATTGGCGCCAGCGAGAACTTCATCCTCAAGCAGGGCACCGAGGTTCCCGCAGGCAGCATCGGCGTCACCTACGGCTCGGAAAATCTCAAGCGCGTCGACGCCTTCTACGGCTTCCCGATCGCCGCGAACTGGTACGGCAGCGTGGGCGGCTTCTATCGCGACTCCGACGGCGTGCGCGACCCGCAGTTCGCGGCGGACAAGGGTGGCCAGTTCACCGCCACGCTGACCCATGATTCGGATCACGGCAGCATGATGTTCTACGCCCGCGCGCTGAACGACAAGAACCAGTTCATCACGCCGATTCCCTTGATCCAGACCGGCAGTGACAACTTCAGCGCCTACCCCGGCTTCGACCCGCTCACCGATACCTACAACAGCAAGTACATCCAGCACGTCCATCTCGCCGGCTATCCGGGCGGCGGCACCAACGCCGACCTCGCCAACGGCCGTGGCGCGAAGATGAACTTCTTCGGCGGCAACTTCGACTACGACCTCGGCAGTGGCTGGACGATCAGCGACAAGTTCCTCCTCGATGCCGGCGACGTCGACACCAATGCGCTGTTCTCCGGTTCGAATCCGGCAACGTTGAATGACGAGCTGTACAACACTCCGACCAGCCAGGGCGGTTTCGGGCTACCCGCCGGTTCGGCGACGGCAACCTACGCCGGCCCGGGTGGCGGCGGCGCGGTCGACCCGAACCAGAGCGTGATCCACCAGGGCTGGTGGTACATCCACAAGCACCTGAAGAACATCAACAACGACTTCCGCCTGAGCAAGGAGCTGTTCGAAGGCAATACGCTGACGGCGGGCGTGTACCTGGCGCACTACACGATGGACGACAAGTGGGCACTGGGCAACCAGATGCTGATGACGAATACGCCGAACGCGCGCCCGATCATGGTGAGCTATAACGACGCCGGCACCATCAAGCAGCTGACCGACAACCAGGGCTTCCTCGACAACGGTGGCTTCAACATCGCCCAGCACGGCAAGGCCACCAACAAGGCGTTCTATCTGTCCGATTCGTGGCGAGTGGGTCCCTGGTTGTTCGATGCCTCCGCGCGTCTCGAAAACCAGGACGCGACCAACAACGTGTGCAATCTCACCAACGTCGATCTGGACGGTAATCCGAACACGCTCTACAACAACTTCGTACCCGTGTGTAACGGCACGTTCGCCCACACCAGCTACAACAAGACCCACACCTCGTGGACCGTCGGCGCCAACTACGAGCTGGCCGACAACATGAGCGTGTACGTGCGTGCCAACAAGGGCGTGCATTTTGCCGACTTCGACAACGGCATCCGCGGCGCCACCACCGGCAACACCGCGCCGGTGCAGAAGATCCAGAACTTCGAGGGTGGCTTCAAATACCAGTCGGATCTGATCTACGCCGACATCAGCATTTACCACAAGCAGTTCAACGGCCTGTCGTTCCAACCCACGGACGGGGCCGGCACGCCGGTGGGAGCGCCTGCGCTGTACGGCTCCGATTCCAAGGGCATCAACCTGGCCGGTGCGATCACCCCGATCGAGAACCTGAAGCTGATGCTGGTGGCCAATTATCTCGACGGCCACTACTCGCACAACAACTCCTGCTTCAAGTTCACCAACGTGGTGACTGGCGTCAGCGGCTGCCAGTTCATCAATGGCGTGCAGTTGCAGCGCCAGCCAAAGGTCCACTACGCATTCACGCCGAGCTACAGGATTCCCTTCTCGTGGGGTGATGTAACCGCGTTCGTGACCTATACCCACGTCGGCCCGCATACGCAGGATCAGTCGGGCCTGCAGCAGCTTGGCACTTACAAGACATGGGATTTCGGCGTGATCGCCAACGTCGAAAAGAACTGGCAGCTGCGCCTGCAAGGCACCAACATCACCAACGAGCTGGGTCTGACCGAGAGCAATTCGCGCATCTTCGGCACGGCCGCTGCCGGCGGCGTGATCCTCGCCCGGCCACTGGAAGGTCGTGAGGTCAACTTCGAGGTGAAGTACCTGTTCTGAGTCGGCAGTTGTTGAAGGGCGCGTGGTCCGGATCGAACCCTCCTAGCGATCCGGACCACGCCATTTCCGAAACATCGTGACTTCGTCGAGGTGGCCGTGAACCGAATCCGCATGATTGTCGCGCTGGCACTGATTTACATGATCTTCGCGATCCTGCTCAACAGCGTCGGCACGGTGATCCTGCAGTCGATCGCCACCTTCGGCATCGACAAGCCCGAGGCCAGCGCGCTGGAACGCTACAAGGACCTCACCATCGCGGCCACCTCGTTCCTGGTCGCCTCGTTCCTGCCGATGTTCGGCTACCGGCGCTCGATGATGCTGGCCCTGGCCATCGTCGGCGGCGCCTGTGTGCTGATGCCGCTCTACCCCAGTTTCCTGACCACGCGGCTGCTGTTCGCCTGTGTGGGTGTCGGCTTCGCGATGGCCAAGGTCGGCGTGTATTCCTCGATCGGCCTGCTCACCACAAACCGCGTCGCTCACTCGCGGCTGACCAATACCATCGAGGGCTTGTTCATGGTCGGCGTGCTCGCCGGCAACTGGATCTTCAGCGCCTTCGTCGATTCGGCCAACCCGGGCAATCCGGTCTGGTTCAACGTGTACTGGCTGCTGGCCGCCGCTTGCGCCTTGGTGATCGTCCTGCTGGCCGGAAGCCGGCTCGACGAGAGTGCGGCACATGCGCACGGACACAACAACTCCTTTGCCGACTCGCTGATGGAGATGTTGCGTCTGTTCGTGCGGCCGCTGGTGTATGTGTTCCTCGCCTCGGCGTTCCTGTATGTGCTGATCGAACAGAGCTTCGGTACCTGGCTGCCCACCTTCAACAACGAGATCCTGAAGCTGCCGAACGCAATGAGCATCCAGTTCGCCAGCATCCTCGCCGGCATGACCGCGCTGGGTCGCATCGGTGCAGGCGTCGTGCTCAAGCGCGTGCGCTGGCATACGCTGCTCAACATGTGCGTGGTGGCGATGGGCGTACTGGTGGTCGTGGTGCTGCCACTGGCGCATGGCGTGGTGGCGCGACCGCACGTCGGCTGGTTCAACGCGCCGGCCGCCGCCTATCTGATCCCGCTGCTCGGTCTGCTGATGGCGCCGATCTATCCGGTGATCAATTCGGTCGCGCTGAGCTCGCTGCCCAAGCCGATGCATGCGGCGATGACCGGCTTGATCGTGGTGTTCTCCGCGCTGGGCGGCACCCTGGGTTCGTACATCACGGCGCGAGTGTTCGCCAGCTTCGACGGCATCCACGCGTTCTATTTCTCGCTGGTGCCGATGAGCATGATCCTGCTCACCCTGTTCCTGTTCAAGCGCGAGACCGATCGTGCGGCCACCACGGCTATCCCGCTTGCTGCGGAATAGCGCGCTGGCCATGGTTCGAAGCACGCCTCATCTGGAGCGACCATGAAATCCTGCTGCCCCCGCCTCGCCGCCCTGTTCCTGGTCGCCGCCACGCTCGCCCTGCCGGCACGTGCCGCTACCGACCCCAGCTTCCTGCTCACCGGCACCGCGGAAAATTTCGACACCTATTTCCCCAGCTACCTTGCCAACGGTTATTTCTCCACGATGACTTCGGTGCGCGGCACTGAAGGCAACCGCGCGTACATGGTCGCGTTCATGGACTACAAGCCCGGCGACATCGCGCGTCCCGCCGCGATCCCCGGCTGGAGCGAGATCGACTACAACCCCGGCGGCGGTTGGCTCAATTCGACCCGCATCGACAAGAAGATCTTCGCCGACTACGCGCAGACGCTGGATATGCATGACGGTACGCTGTCGACCAGCTACCGCTTCGATTACGCCAACAAGTCGACCGATGTGAAGGTCACCACGTTCGTCAGCCAGGCCTCGAATCACCTGGCGGCGACGCAGCTTGCCATCACGCCGCAGTTCGACGGCAGCGTGCAGCTGACCTTTCCGATCCGGCTGTGGTCCGAACACCAGCCGCGCTTTCCGATTGCCAGCATGAGCGGCGACGAGATGATCGCGGCGGTGATCGCCAGCGGCCAGACGCTGGACAACAAGCCGGTGCCGACGCCTGATCGCGCCGCCGTGTGGTACCCCGGCTACACCCGCGTACTCGCCAGCGACGGCGATACGAAGGCGCTGACACTATGGCTGGACGGTCGCGCCGAACATGGCCTGACGATGGCCGAAGCGGCGGCGATCGAACTTCCCCCGGGCCTGACGATCGAGAGCGTGAAGCTGGAAAAAGGCCCGTACAAGCTCTCGCTCGACCTCACCGTCAAGGTGCAGAAGGGCAAGACCTATACCTTCACGAAATACATCGCTGCCTCCCGTCAGGACTGGGGCGGCAACGCCCGCGACAACGTGGCGCTGGCCAATGCCGCGCGCCAGAAGGGCTTCGCTGCGTTGCTCGCCGAACATCAGGCCGCCTGGCACGAGCTGTGGAAGTCCGACATCGTGGTGGACGGCGATCCGGACGTGCAACGCGCCGTGCATTCGGACCTGTACTACCTGCTGTCCAATTCCACGGTGGATACAGCGTGGCCGATGGGTGCCTGCGCGCTGACTCCGGGTTACGCCGGCCACGCGTTCTGGGACAGTGATTCGTGGGTGTTCCCCGCCCTGCTCCTGCTGCACCCGGAACGCGCCAAGCCGATCGTGATGTTCCGCTCGCGCACGATGCAGCCCGCGAGGGAGCGCGCGAAGCAATACGGCGTGAAAGGTACGATGTATCCGTGGGAGGCCGATCCGGAAACCGGCGTCGACCATACGCCGCACTTCGCCTACGGCGTGTTCCGCGAGATCCACGTCAACGCCGACATCGCGATCGCGCAGTGGCAGTACTACCTCGCCACCGGCGACGACGCCTGGCTGAAGCAGCATGGCTGGCCGGTGATCCGCGAGATCGCGCAATTCTGGGTCAGCCGGGTCACCTACGACAAGGCGCAGGATCGCTACGAGATCCACCACGTCACCTCGCCCGACGAGGCCTATGACGATGTACCGAACGACTCGTTCACCAATGCCGCGGCGCGCAAGTCGCTGCAGATCGCGATCAAGGCGGCGAAGCTCGTCGGCGATGCGCCCGATCCGCAGTGGGCCACGATCGCCGCGAAGATGTATATCCCGTTCGACCAGAAGAACCAGCGCCATCTCGACTTCGACGCCTCGGTGCCGCACGACAAGATCACTTGGATGGGCTCGTCGCTGGCCTGGCTGATGTATCCGAACCTGGACCTGCCGATGTCGCCGCAGGTGCGCCGCAACGACTTCGCGTTCCAGCTGCACGAACTGAAAGTGCATGGCGACGACCCGAACGAGATGATGATGGTGATGCTCGCCGTGGGCGCGGCCGAGCTGGGCGACAGCAAGGCGGCGGGCGAGTGGATCCAGCGCAACCTCGTCGGCTTCCTGAAACCGCCATTCAACGTGCGCACGGAAACCGTCGCCAACAACGCGGGCTACATCCTCGCGACTTCGGCCGGCTTCGTGCAGAGCTTCGTCTACGGCCTCAGCGGCCTGCGCATCGAGGACGACGGCCTGTCCGAAGCGTATGCGCCGGTGCTGCCGCCGGGATGGACATCGCTGACGCTCAGGCGTATCACGTACCGCGGCAAGCGCTACGACATCCGCATCGATCGCGATGCCGGCGGCAAGGCAAGGCTGACCCGAACGGCACTGTGACAGCGGAGGCATCGCACCATGCAGCGGCGACACCACATGTTCTTCCGGCTCATCGCACTGGGCGCCTGTGGCGTCGCTGCGATCGCGCACGGGCAGACCGATCCCAGCTTCCTGCTGACCGCCACCGCGAAGGACTTCACCAACTATTTTCCCGGCCAGTTGGCCAACGGCTATCTCTCCACTTTCACCGCGCCGCGCGGCACCGAAGGCAACCTGGCCTACCTGGTCGCTTTCATGGATTACACGAAGGACGACATCGCGCGACCCGCGGCCATTCCCGGCTGGACCGAGATCGACTACAGCGCCGGTCAGTCCGCCGCCGGCCATTTCTGGATGAACCAGGTCGATCTTTCGCCGGCGCTGTTCCAGGATTACCGGCAGACGCTGAATCTTCACGACGCCACCCTGACCACGCGTTATCGCTACCTCGATCACGGCAGGGTCACGGCGGTCGAAGTGACGACTTTCGTCAGCCAGGCTTCGTCGCACCTGGCCGCCACGCGGCTCGCGATCACGCCGGATTTCGACGGCGAGATCGAGCTTTCGTTCGCACTCAACCCCTGGGCGCCGCATCAGCCGCGCTTCGCGCTGGGCGAGCTGAGCGGCGAGCAGATGCAGGAACAGGTCGCCTCGCGCAACCTGAAACTGCAGGCGATTCCGCCCGCGACGCCGGACCGCGCGCCGCTGTGGTACCACGGCGACACCCACGTGCTCGACAGCGACGGCGATGCACACGACCTCACGCTTCGTTTGGACGGCCGTGCCGAACAAGGCCTGGCCATGGCCGAGGCCGCGGCGATCCAGTTGCCGGACGGCTTGAAGCCGCGCGAATCGCGGTTCTACCGCAGCGACTACCGCGTGGCCCTGAATCTGCGCGTGCCAGTGCGCAAAGGCGTCACCTACACCTTCACCAAGTACGTCGCCGCGTCGCGCCAGGGCTGGGGCGGCGACGCCAAGGCCGATCTCGCGCTGGCGAAGGTGGCGCGAGATGCGGGATTCGCGAAGCTGCTCGCGGCGCACCAGGCAGCGTGGCGCGAGCTGTGGCAGACCGATATCCGCATCGATGGCGATCCGCAGGCACAGCAGATCGTGCATTCCGACCTGTACTACCTGCTGTCCAATTCGACCCGCGATACGGCGTGGCCGATCGGCGCCTGCGGCATGACCACCGGCTATGCCGGACACGCCTTCTGGGACAGCGATTCGTGGGTGTTCCCGGCGCTGTTGCTGCTGCATCCGCAACGGGCGAAGTCGCTGGTGATGTTCCGCAGCCGCACCCTGCCGGCCGCCGAACAACGTGCACGCGAACGCGACCTGCCCGGCGCGATGTATCCGTGGGAGGCCGATCCGCAGAACGGCAGCGAACAGACCCCGCACTTCGCCTACGTGCTGGGCGAACGCGAGATCCACGTCAACGCCGACATCGCGATCGCGCAATGGCAGTACTACCTGGCCAGCGGCGACAAGGCATGGCTGCAGCAGCATGGCTGGCCGGTGATCCGCGCGGTCGCGCAGTTCTGGGCCAGCCGGGCGACGTACAACGCGCCGCAGCAGCGCTATGAAATCCTGCATGTCACCTCGGTCGACGAGGATTACAACGACGTGCCGAACGACACCTTCACCAACGTCTCCGCGGCCAAGGCACTGCGCATCGCCACCGCCGCCGCCAAGGTCGTTGGCACTACGCCCGATCCGCGCTGGGCGGACATCGCTGCGCGCATGTATGTACCGTTCTCCGCAAAGGACGGCCATCACCTGGACTTCGACCCCAGCGTGCCGCACGACATCGACTCCTGGGGCGGCAGCGCCCTGCCGATGCTGGCGTATCCCTCGCTCGACCTGCCGATGAGCGCACAGGTGCGCCGGCGCGACTTCGACTATGCGCTGGCGCCGATCGCACGGTCGCACCGCGATCCGAACAGCATGGGACTGGCGCCGACCTCGATCGCCGCCGCCACGCTGGGCGACGGCGCCGAAGCCAGCGCGTGGTTCCGGCGCAACATCACCGCGAACGTGCTGAAGCCGCCGTTCAACGTGCGTACCGAGACCGCGAGCAACAACACCGGCTACTTCCTCACCGCCGCGGCCGGGCTGTTGCAGAGCATCGTCTACGGCTTTTCCGGACTGCGCATCGAACAGGACGGACTGGTCGAGGCGTATCCGCCGATGCTGCCGCCGCAGTGGACAGCGCTGACGTTCAGGCACATCGCGTTCCACGGCAAGCTCTACGACGTCGCGATCACCCGCGACGCCGACGGCAAGGCCAGGCTGACCCGCACCTTGCGCACCACCCCCTGAATCGGGAGAGCAGACATGACGCACACATCCAGCCCTTCTCGCGGAAAACCCGCTGATGCCGCCCGCCGGCGTGCCCACCGGATGAGGCCGTGGCTGGCCACGCTGCTGCTGATTTCTGCATCCGCCGCATCGGCCATGCCCGCCGCGCCGAATCCAGCGAAGACGCGGGCTTACATCGACAAGGCGTGGACCACGCTGACGCGCTCGATGGACGACTGCGCCGCGCTGGCCGACACCAAGGTGGCCGGCCATCCGGTGCTCTATTTCCCTGCAGACCTGCCGCTGCCGAAGCGGCTGACCGACATCGGCAAGCGCTGCGGCGTCGACGTGCAAAAGCTCCCGCGCGCGATCGAGCGGCTGGGCGACATCGACGCCACGACGTTGCCCGCGCAGGGCCTGCTCTACCTGCCGCATCCGTACGTCGTGCCGGGCGGTTTCTTCAACGAGATGTACGGCTGGGACAGCTATTTCATCGTGCTCGGCCTGGCCGCCGACCAGCGCACCGCGCTGGCCAAGGACATGGTCGACAACGCGCTGTTCGAGGTTGAGCACTACGGCGGCGTGCTCAACGCCAACCGCACGTATTACCTCAGCCGTTCGCAGCCGCCATTTCTCAGCGCGATGATGGCCGTGGTGCTGGATGATCCGGCCAGCTTCCCCGACGCCGAGGCGAGGCGCGCCTGGCTGACCCGTGCGTATCCGCTGGCCGTGCGCAACCACGACATCTGGGCGCGGCCCGAGCATCGCGCCGGCGACACCGGGCTCGCGCGCTACTACGACCTGGGCAGCGGTCCCGTGCTGGAGGCGCACGACAGCAGTTACTACCTTGGCATCATCAAGTGGCTGCGCGCGCATCCTGCGGAGGACCCCGGCTATCTCATCAAGGCAGCAGAACACCCGGACGATGCCGAAGCCGCAGGCCTGAAGCAGGAAAGCTGCGACGTGCGCGCCTCGAAGGTCTGCGCAGGCGCCTGGCTCGACGGCTACCGCCTCACCGCCGACTATTACCATGGCGACCGCGCCATGCGTGAATCGGGCTTCGACACCAACGCGCATTTCGGACCCTTCGGTGGCTCGACCCATCACTACGCCGACGTGAGCCTGAACAGTCTGCTCTACCGCTACGAACGCGACCTGCACGACTTCGCCGCGCAACTGGGCAAGGCGGGCGACGCCGAACGCTGGGCCAAGACAGCCGACGCCCGCAAGGCGGCGATGGACAAATACCTGTGGCGTCCGGAATCCGGCATGTACCGCGACTACGATTTTGTGGCCGGCAAGCCCTCGCCTTGGCCCTACCTCACCACGTTCTATCCGCTGTGGGCCGGCGCGGCCTCCGCGCAGCAGGCTGCCGCGGTGCGTGGCCAGCTGGCCATCTTCGAACGCAAGGGTGGCCTGAGCATGGACGACCGCCCTGCCGGCGTGCAGTGGGGCGACCCGTTCGGCTGGGCGCCGACCAACTGGCTGGCCGTGTCCGGCCTGGATGCCTACGGCTTCCATGACGACGCGCGGCGCATCGCAGGCAAGTTCACCGCTACGGTGGACCGAGGCTTCGCCGACGACGGCACCATTCGCGAGAAATACAACATGGCGCTGGGCAATGCGGACGTAAAGGTCAGCGCCGGCTACAGCCAGAACGTGATCGGCTTCGGCTGGACCAATGGCGTGTACCTGAAGATGCAGGAAATCCTGCACCGTGCCGATGCCAAGGCGCCGCCTGCCGCTGCGGCAGTCAAGGTGAAATGACATCCGCGCGGCGCGTCGTCGGGGCAACTCCAGCGATCCGCCCCTGCTCCTGATCGAGCGGTCTCGATAGAGACCGCTCTTGATAAAGGGAAGAGCCATGCAGGCAACACGTCATGCACACTTCGCCGGAAACCATCGGCTCCGTGCCGCATTGCTCGGCATGGCACTCCTTTGCACGACGGCGTTTGCGCAACACGCGCCATCCGGCGTGAAAGCCGACGGCAGCGTGACCACGCCGGTGGCGACCATCCCGTACTCGGCGTATGCCTCGCCGCAAGCGCGCGCCTTCTTCCCGCAGATGATCAACGCGGGAAGCAAGGCACCGCCGTTGAGTGCGCCGATCGCACAGAGCCGCAGCTTCTACGATCGCCTCAACAGCGCTCGTGCCGCGCGCATGGAAAAGCTCTACCCGGTAACGACCCATCGTGAAACGATCGCCGGCGTGGGCACCGACGTGGTGCTGCCCGCGCGGGGCATCGCCACGAAGAACCGCCATCGTGTCTTGATCAACCTGCACGGCGGCGCCTTCCTGTGGGGCGCGCACAGCGGCGCGCTGGTCGAATCGATACCAATCGCCAGCCTCGGCCGCATCAAGGTCGTCAGCGTCGATTACCGGCAGGCGCCGGAGCATGTGTTCCCGGCCGCCAGCGAGGATGTCGAAGCGGTCTACCGCGCCTTGCTCAAGCAGTACCCGGCGAAGAACATCGGCATCTACGGCTGTTCGGCCGGCGGCGTGCTCACCGCCGAGGCGGTGGCGCGGATCATCTCGAAAAGGCTGCCGGCGCCGGGAGCGATCGGTACGTTCTGCGGTTCGGTCAGCGAGCTGGCCGGCGACTCCACCTACATCGCGCCCGGACTCAACGGCGATCCGTCGTCCGCCAGGCCGCTCAAGCTGGCCGACCTGCCGTACTTCAAGGGCGCCAGCGCCAGCGACCCGCTGGTATTCCCGGCCAACTCGCCCGCGCTGCTGGCGAAATTCCCGCCGACCCTGCTGATTACCGGCACCCGCGACTTCACCATGAGCTCGGTCCTGCACAGCCAGCTACTGCTGACCGCCGCGGGAGTGGATGCTGAGCTGCATGTCTGGGACGGCATGTGGCATTCGTTCTTCTCCGATCCGGAAATGCCCGAATCCCGCGAGGCGTACGCCGTGATGGTGAGCTTCTTCGACCGCAGACTCGGACCTTAGCCGCACGAACAGTCTTTGCCCCGCAGGGCGGGGCCGGGTATTCTCTGTCGTATCGACAGCCACGCGCCGTGCCATGAACCCACAGACCGTCCTGGTCATAGATGACGAACGTGACATCCGCGAACTGCTCACCATCACGCTGGGGCGGATGGATCTGCAGGTCGACGCCGTCGGCACCGTGACCGAGGCGCGTCGCGCACTGGCCGAACGCAGCTACGACTTGTGCTTCACCGACATGCGTTTGCCGGACGGCAATGGCCAGGAGGTGATCGAACTGATCGCCGCGAACCATCCGGACATGCCGGTGGCGATGATCACCGCCTACGGCAACGTCGATGCCGCCGTGAACGCGCTGAAAGCCGGCGCTTTCGATTTCGTTTCCAAACCGGTCGACATCCAGATGCTGCGCGGACTGGTGCGCACCGCGCTGCGACTGGCCGAAGAGAAGCGCAGCGGCGGCGGCGCGGCGAAGACCGGCGATTCCGGCGAGCGCCTGATCGGCGACTCGGCGGCGATGCAGCAGGTGCGCGCCACCATCGGCAAGCTGGCGCGCAACCAGGCACCGGTCTACATCGCCGGCGAATCGGGCGTGGGCAAGGAGCTGGTGGCGCGGCTGATCCACGAACAGGGTCCGCGCGCCAGCGGGCCGTTCGTGCCGGTCAACTGCGGCGCAATTCCGTCCGAGCTGATGGAAAGCGAGTTCTTCGGCCATCGCAAGGGCAGCTTCACCGGCGCCAGCACCGACAAGGAAGGCCTGTTCCAGGCCGCCCAGGGCGGCACGCTGTTCCTCGACGAAGTGGCCGAACTGCCGCTGCACATGCAGGTGAAACTGCTGCGCGCGATCCAGGAAAAAGCAGTGCGTCCGATCGGCGGCCGCGACGAGATTCCGGTCGACGTGCGCATCCTGTCCGCCACCCACAAGAACCTCGGCCACCTGGTCGAGCAGGGCCAGTTCCGCCAGGATCTGTTCTACCGCATCAACGTGATCGAGCTGCGTGTGCCGCCGTTGCGCGAACGTCGCGGCGATGTGCCGCTGCTGTCCGCCTTCATCCTCAAGGCGCTGGCCGGCAAGAGCGGCGAGAGTGTCGGCCAGCTGTCGCCGGCGGCGCGTGATGCACTGGAAGCGTACGATTTTCCCGGCAATGTGCGCGAGCTGGAAAACATCCTCGAACGCGCGATGGCGATGTGCGACGGCGCCATCATCGACGCATCCGACCTGATGCTGCCGCAACGCAGTGCGCGCAGTGGCCATGACGTGCCAGCGGCCGCCGCAGCAAGTCACGAAGCATCCGCGGCGGCAGCGCCGGCCGCGGCCAGCGCCAATGGTGGCCTCGACGACTACATCAGCAATCTCGAACGCACCGCCATCGTCAAGGCGCTGGAAGAATCGCGTTACAACAAGACCGCCGCCGCGCGGAAACTCGGCATCACCTTCCGCGCCTTGCGCTACAAGCTGAAGAAGCTCGGCATCGACTGAGCTGATTGGTGTCGAGCCCCGGCTCATGGAATCCGTTGGTGCTGAGCGTAGCTTGCGTCAGCAAGCGAAGTCGAAGCGCTTTGAGCGCGAGACCCTTCGACTTCGGCGCTACGCGCCTACGCTCAGGGCAAACGGTGGATCGGCGGCTGAGGTCGACGGTGATCAGGGCGGCGAAAGCGCGAGAGCCGACGCGCTCTCATCCCGGGCGCGTCGCCTCCACCGGTGGCACGGCGGCGGCGCGCCGGGCCGGACCGAACACGGCCAGCTGGCCGAGCAGCCACAGCAACAGCGCACCGACGCCGAGCACCCATAGCGGCATCCGCGGCAGCTCGTAGTGCGTCATCAGCGACAGATTCGCCGCGACGCCGAGTGCCACACCCAGCACCACACCGATGCCGACGATCAGCGCGTTCTCGACCTGGAAATAGCGCAGGATGTCGCCACGCGTTGCGCCCAGTGCACGCCGCACGCCGATCGATCGACGCCGCTGGCCGACCCAGAAGCTGCTCAAGCCCACGATGCCGCCGGCCGTCGCCAGCAACAGCAACACGCACACCGCAGCCATCATGATCGCCACGCCGCGATCGGTGGCGTAGGCTTTCGTGCGTGCCTGCGCCAGTGTGACCACGCCGTCCTCCGGGCTGATCAGGCGCAGGCGACTCTGTGCAACCAGGGCAGCCGGCGCCGCGCGCAGTACCGCCTCCAGTTGCCCGGGTTGCGTGCGCACCAGATAAACCACCCCGCCGGCATACGCCGCCCCGTCGTCGGAACTGGCGTAACGCGCCGGCACCAGCACGGTGTCCTCATCGATCGAACGCGTGCTGCTGCCCGCGTAACTTCCTTCCAGCCGATCGACTACACCGACGATCGTGCTCGGGCTGTCGTCGCTGAGATAAACGTGCTGGCCCACCGCCGCACCGTCAGGAAAAAGCTTGTGGGCCAGGTCGCGCGTAATGATGATCACCGCCGGCGCCAACTTGTCGTACGGCCCGAGTCTGCCGATCTCGTCGGCGCGGAAGTTGCGGCCGGCCACCAGCGCGGTGCCGAACGTGTCGAGCGCGTGCTCGTCGGCGAAATAGGAAAGCGCCAGCTGCGGCTTCGTCGTCTGCGCGACCTGGTGCTTGATATGCGCCAGCCCGCCGCCGCCCTGCTCCAGCGGATAGGACGCGCTGGCAAATGCGTCGCGCACGCCCGGCAGGCTGCGCAGGGTCGCCAGGTCGGCGCGCATCTGTGCATCGATATGCGGCACGTCCGGCAGGCCGATCCACTCGTTCCTGATCGCGAACAGATGCGCCTCATCCACGCCGCTCGGGCGCGACAGATGCACCACCCGCGTCTTGACGATGAACAGCGCGTTGCTGACCACCGCCAGGGTCAGCGCAATCTGCAGCACGATCAGCAGCGTGGCCATCTTGTGCCGGCGCAGCGCGGCAAGGATCGGTCGAATCTGGATCATCGTGTTTTCATCCGTTCGACTTCAGCTGCCACGCCGGCTGCACCTGGGCGGCGCGCCAGGTGGGATAGAGCGCGGCGATCAAGGTGGTAGCCACCGCGAGCAGCATGGTCAGCAGCAACAGCGACGCATCCAGCGTCGCGAGCCGGGCGATTTCCGGCTCGAACACGTGACCGATGCCGGCCATGCCCAGCGCCGTCAGCAACAGGCCCAGCACGCCACCCACCAGCCCGATCGCCGCCGCCTCGATCAGAAACTGGCGATAGATCGCGCCACGCGACGCACCCAGCGCGCGGCGCACGCCGATCTCCGGCGCGCGCCGCATGAAGCGGGCCAGCATCAGGCCGACCACGTTGACGAGGCAGATCAGCAAAAAGCTCACCGAGACGATCATCGACAGCGCCGAAGCCTTCGGCACCACGTTCATTATGTGCAGCCACTGCCCGACATCGGACAGGCGCACGTTCGGCGGCCAGGCAAAGCGGCCGACATGCTGCTGTTCGGCCGCGTAGTTGTGCAGCCAGTCGCGGTAGCGCGCCACGTCAGCGCGGGTGGGCAGCTCCACCCACGCGGCGATCCACGCGCATTCGCTGTGCAGCACGCTGTCCCAGTTCGGCAGGGCGGCATCGACGGAGTTCGTGCTGCAATAGAAATTGACGCTGGCGGCCTTCTGCAGATCAATGGCGCGACTGAATGGGAGGTACAGCTGGCGCGGATGGCTGAAGGGATACCACGCACTGCTCATATCGAAGAAGCGCGGGCTGGGATTCCAGTCGTCCAGCACACCGACGATGCGATAGGTGTGCGTATCCAGGTTGATCTGGCGGCCCACGCTGTCGGCACCGCCGAACAGCTTCTGGTTGAGCGCACTGCTGATCACCACCACGGCCGCGCGTTGATCGTCATCGCTGGCCGACCAGCCACCACCGTAGCGGAACGGCGCATCGAACATGGCGAAGAAGTCATGGCTGACCGCGTCGCCCTCCTGCGAAAGCGGCTGCTGCGCGTCATCCGGCAACACCGTCCACTTGCTGCCATAGATCAGCACCTGCCGCCGTGCCTGCTGCGCGTGCAGCAACGCCACGGCGTCGGTATAGCTGAGCAGCTGGGGCGGCTCGCCCTTCCCGTTGTGCGCCGGGCCGAAGTTGTCGATCTGCGGCACGAACAGCTGATTCGATTTCCACGGAATCGGATCGGCTGCAGTGGCACGGAACACCGCGAAGGTGACCATGCAGGTGGCGACGCCGCACCCCATCAGCAGCACCACGAGCGCGGTCAGCGCCTTGCTGCGCCGACAGCTGCGCAGGGCCAGGTCGAAGTAGTACGTCAGCAAGGACACCCCCTGAGTGGCCACTGTGCGCGTGACACGAAACTACCAGCTAGCTACCGCTGTCGGACGCCCGTAGCGCCTTGCGCAACGTGCGCAGCAGCACCTGCGTGGTGACCGGCTTGTCGATCACGTAGAGGTGCTCCAGCGGTGGCAGCTCGTGCAGATCCGGCGGCGCGCCGGGGCGCGCCAGCAGGATCACCGCATCGCTGTAGCCCTGCTCGATCAGCGCCGCCAGCGTGCGCACGCCCGTGAACAGGTTCATGTCCGCATCCAGCACGACCAGGTCGGGCAGGCCACCGGCCTCGATCCACTGCAGCGCGGCAGTACCGCTCTGGCTGGCATGCGCCTGGTAGCCGTAGGCATCGAGCGTATCGGTCAGCAGGGACAGCTGGCCGGCTTCTTCCACTACCACCAGCACGCGCTCGGCAGCACCTTCGAGGCTGCTGCGATCGTCCAGTTGCTCGCTGTCCGCCACCAGTTCCTCCAGCGGGATAAACAGGTCGAAGCGAGTGCCGCGGCCCGGCGCGCTATCCACCCGCATCACGCCGCCGTGGCTGCTGACGATGCGTTTGCACGACAGCAGACCCAGTCCGGTGCCGGCTTCCTTGGTGGTGAAAAATGGCTCGAACAGGTGCTCCAGCACTTGCTGATCCATACCGGGACCGGTGTCGATCACGCTGATCTGCAGGTAGCGGCAAGACCGCGGCTGTTCTTCAGGCAGAAAGAAATTCTCCGCCAGCTGCGTCTGCGCGGTCTCGATGCGCAAGTGGCCACCATCCGGCATGGCCTGGATCGCATTCAGGCACAGGTTGAGCAGGCACTGCTGCAGTTCGGTGTGGTTGCCCTCGAAGGACAACTCGGGGTCATCGATGGTCAGTTCCATCGACACCGTGCGCGGCACACTGCCTTGCATCAGCAGGTCGAATGCACTGAACAGCGCACCCAGGCGCACCTGCTCCGCGCGTCGCGCACCGCGCGCGAACGACAGCATCGAGTGCACCATGTCGAGACCGCGCTTGCCGCAGTCGCGCACCAGCTTGCCCAGCCGCGCCAGGCGCGGATCGTCCTGGTAATCCTGCAGGCTGTCACCGGCCAGCAGCAGCGGCTGCAGCAGATTGCGCAGGTCATGGCTGAGGCCGCCGGCGAGCATGGCCAGACTCTCGAAGCGTTGTGCGCGAATCAGCTCCGACTCGGCCCGGCGACTGGCCCGGCGCGCCTCGGCTTCGCTCAAGGCGCGGCGCACCGCGCTGGCCAGCCGGGCAGGGTTCTGCTTGAGGATGTAATCGGTGGCACCGTTGCGCAACGCCTCGATCGCCGCCTCTTCGCCCAACGTGGCGGAAACGAAGATGAACGGCAGATCCTCGTCGCGCTTGCGCAGCAGGTCGAGGGCATGCTGGCCGGAAAAACCTGGCATGCTGAGATCGGACAACACGATGTGCGGCTTGAACTCGTCAAGCGCGGCAATGAAGCGTGTCTCGTCGTCGACCAGCCGCACTTCATAGTCGATGCTGTCCGCCTCGAGCTCGGCCAGCACCAGCTCGGCATCGAGCTCGCTGTCCTCGACCTGAAGCACGCGAATGGTCGGCATGGCCCGAAGCTGCCGGTTTGGCATGTTGATTCCTGCGACAACCCATTAGGTTTACGGCGTCTGCACGCCTGCCCCGCGCCGCACCAGGCAGCTGCGCCCCCTTTTCCACCGCCCGATCAATCCTTTTCGGGCCCCTGATTCAATACTGCCCAGAACTGTCCCAGCGTGCGTACCGCCTCGAAAAACTGATCCACATCGACCGGTTTGATCACATACGCATTGGCGCCTATATCCCAGCTGCGGGCCAGGTCGCTTTCCTCGCGCGAGGAAGACAGGATCACCACCGGAATCCGCCGCAACCGCTCATCGCTGCGCATCTGGGTCAGCACATCCAGCCCGTTCATGCGCGGCATCTTGATGTCCAGCAGCACCACCGCCGGATCGCCCCGCTCACGCGACGACCATGCACCGCGCGCATAAAGATAATCCAGGCATTCCACGCCGTCTTCCACGTGCACCACCGGATTGGCCAGGTGCGCCTCGCCCAGCGCGTCCAGCGCCATCTCGGCATCGGCCATGCTGTCTTCAACCAGCAGGATGGTGCGCAGATCTTTCCTGTTCATGCTCGACTCTCGGTATGTGCGCCGGCCACATCAGTGGCTGGCAGCGAAAAATGGAAGCGGGCACCCTGCCCCGGCTCGGCCTCGGCCCAGACGCGTCCACCATGACGCGCCACGATCCGCCGCACATTCGCCAGACCGATACCGTTGCCCGGAAACTCCGAGGCACGATGCAGGCGCTGGAACACGCCGAACAGTTTGTCCGCATATTGCATGTCGAAGCCGGCGCCATTGTCGGCCACGGTGAATTCGTAGTCGCCGCGTCGCCCCTGCTGCACGCTTACTTCAATTTGCGTTACCTCGCAGCGGGCGGTGTACTTGACCGCGTTGCCGAGCAAATTCTGCCATACCGTCCGCAGCATGTTTTCATCGCCGATCACCATCGGCAATGGTGCGATGTTCCACACGATACGCCGATCCTGCACGCCTGATTCGGCCAATTCCCGGGCCTCATCGACCATCGACTGCATGTCGATCGCCTGCAGCCGCAATGCGCCCCGGCCGAGTCGCGAGAACACCAGCAGGTCATCGATCAGCAGCGCCATGCGCTGGGCCGAGCTGGCTATGACCTCGATGTAGTGGCTGACCTTGTCGTCGACACGGTCGCCCAGCTGATTTTCAAGTTTGCGCGCGAACCCGGAGATGTGGCGCAAAGGCGCACGCAGATCGTGCGACACCGAATAGCTGAACGCCTCCAGCTCGCGGTTGACGTCGGAAATCTGGCTTACCTTGCCCTCGAGCTGGCGATTGAGCTCGCTCACCTTCTGCTCGGCCAGTGCGCGGGTAGTGACATCGTTGACCGTCAGCAGCAACGTCGGCGCATCGGTATCCTGCTGTTGCAGGCGACGCGCATTGATCACCACATGGCGATCGACTCCGTCGACGGTACGCTGGATCACGTCGTGGTCCCACAATTCGCGATCGCGCAACAGCACGTCGTTCAGCCGTTGCAGCAGGACATCGTCGTTCCACGCACCATCACCGATGTCGGCCAACGGCTGCGCGTTCCGGCTCGGATCCATCCCGTACAATTCACGGAAGGCGTTGTTCACCAGCAGGCTGTTCAGATCCTTGTCGAACAGCGCGATGGGCTCGCGCACGGCCTGGAAAATCTGCTGCGAGCGCTGCACCGCGCGGCCCTCGCGGGTTTCGGCCAGCTGACGCTGGCCAATCTGTCGCTCGGACATGGTCACTATGATCGTCAACAGCAACAGCTGCGCCAGCGCGGTGATGCTGAGCACCACGCGGCCATTGAAAGCCTTCCTGCCCGCATCCGCCTGCCGCCCCTCCAGCAGGCGGTCTTCATTGTGAACGATGTCGGTGATCTTGCCATTGATCAAGAACAAATCACCGGCATCGCGCAGCGATTGCCGCGCGCCCTCCGAATCACCCTGCTGCAGACGCGCCAGCGCCTGGTTCATCAAGGTAATGCGGCCATTCGCACCGCTTTCCAGAGCACCGATCGCGGCCTGCTGCTCCGGGTTGTCCAGCGTCATCTCGTGCAGTTGCCGCACCAGCCCGGGCACTTGCTCACTGGCCAACATGGCGCGCTTGCGGACCAGCTCACCACCATCGCCGGTCAGCAGCCGGTAGCTCGCCGACTCGCTGTCCCGCATCAGGTAGGCGATCTCATAGGTGAGCGATTTCACCGCATTGGAGTGGGTCACCCAGGTGGCGGCCCGTTGCGCATCACGCGAATTGTTGAGCGTGACCACACAGGGCAGCGCCACGATGACCATGATCGCCAGCAGCAGGCCGGCGGTACGCCAGCGCATGATTCCCCGCACTTTCATGTGGCTCGCAGCATCGGCCAACCCGATGTGGAAAAGACTCCCTGCATTCTGGCATGTTTCCACGAACCGTCTGTGAAGCTGTCGGCGCTCACTCGCTGTAGCGACTCATCGCCGTGGGCCTTGCGGCATCGCTTATGCCCCAGTCCTTGTTCGGCCCGGCCTGCATCGTGAAATGCAGTTCGCCGCCGGCCAGGATTTCGGCGTGATGCAGATAGGTGCGATCCAGCGGCTTGCCGTTGAGCGTCACCGCACCGACATACGGATGCGCATCATCCAGTGGCGCGGCGCTGACGGTGAACGTATGCCCGTTGCTCAGGTGGATCGCCGCCTTCGCCACGAATGGCCGGCCGATCGCATACTCGTCGCTGGCTGGCGTCACCGGATAAAAGCCGAGCGCGGTGAACACGTACCACGCCGACATCTGGCCGAGATCGTCATTGCCGGCCAGACCGTCCGGCCGCGCCGCGTACTGGCTGTCCATGATCTGCTTCAACCGGGCCTGGGTCTTCCAGGCTGCGCCGGCGTAGTCGTAGAGATAGGCGATGTGATGGCTCGGCTCGTTGCCATGCGCGTACCAGCCGATCAGGCCGGTGATGTCCTCGACGTTCTTGAAGTGGGTCGGGTCGACCTTGGCGTCGAACAGCTGGTCGAGCTTGTCGACGAATTTCGCATCGCCACCCATCGCGGCGATCAGTCCGGCAATGTCCTGCGGCACGTACCACGAGTACTGCCAGGCATTGCCCTCGGTGTAATCGCTGCCATAACCGGCCGCTTCCGGACTGAACGGCTCATGGAACTTGCCGTCGCTCAGCCGCGCGCGCATGAAGCCGGTCTGCGCATCCCACGCGTGGCGCCAGTTGCCGGCGCGCTGGTTGAACGTGGCGGCGACATCGGTCTTGCCCATCGCCTTGGCCATCTGCGCCAGCGACCAGTCGTCGTACGCATATTCAAGCGTCTTCGAGGCGCCCTCGGGTTCCTTGTCGATCGGCACGTAACCGAGCTTCATGTAATCGGCGAGGTCGCCGTACGGCGCATAGGTGGCGCTGGCCACCATCGCCTTCATCGCCGCATCGACATCGAAGCCGCGCACACCCTTGATGTACGCATCCGCGATCACCGGCACCGCGTGGTAGCCGATCATGCACCACGTCTCCAGCCCCTGGTACGCCCACACCGGCAGGATGCCGAACGGACTGGCCTGCTGTGCGGCGATCAGCGAACGGATGAAGTCGGTGCTGCGTCCGGGATTCAGCAGCACCATCAGCGGCTGCTGCGCGCGATACACATCCCACAGCGACCAGGTCGAATAGAACTCGAAACCCTTGGCCCGATGCACCGCATGATCCGGCCCGCGATAGTCACCGTTGACGTCCATGCTCAGCGTCGGCGACAGCATCGCGTGATACAGCGCGGTGTAGAACTGCGTCTTCGCGGCCGCCGGCGCATCCACATCGATCACCGCCAGCGCCTTGTCCCAGGCGGCTTTCGCTTCGGCCCGGCGCGCGTCGAAATCCCAGCCCTGACCATCCTGCTCAAGATTGGCCAGCGCGTTCGCCTCGCTCACCGGCGAGATCGCCACCTTCACTTCCAGCGGCTTTTTCAGCTTGCCGAAGTCGAACACGCCGACCAGCGCGCGGCCGTTCTGTGCGTCACTGTCCTCGGCCTGGTTGCCCGGTCCCTTGAAGCCCTTGTAGGCGATATCAACCTCGCGGTTGCTCAGCTCGCGCGAGGTCATCGGCTGTGAGAAACGCAGCGCGAAACACAGCTCGCGTCCCGGTGCCCAGCCACGCGTGGTGCGGCAACCGGTGACTGTGCCATCGGGATGCACACGCAGGTTCGACCACAGCACCTTGCCGGCGTAGTCATAGATGCTGGGGCGCAGATCGAGCAGCACATGCGCCGGCTTGTTCGCCGGGAAGGTGTAGCGATGCCAGCCGATCCGGCGCCCGGCGGTGAGTTCGGCGCGCACGCCGTAGTCGCTCAGGGTCACCGCGTAGTAGCCGGCCTGCACCACCTCGCTGTCATGCGAAAAACGCGAACGGTAGCCACTGCCCGGCTTGGCCGGGTCACCCGGCTCCCGCTTCACGTCGCCGGCAATCGGCATCACCAGCACGTCGCCGAGATCCGAGTGACCGGAGCCGGAAAAATGCGTGTGCGAGAAACCCATGATGCTGGTGTCGGCGTATTGATAGCCGGCGGCCCACTTGTAGGCATGCTTGAAATCCGGCATCGCCGTGTCCGGCGACAACTGGATCATCCCGAACGGCACGGTGGCGCCGGGAAACGTATGCCCGTCGCCGCCGGTACCGATGCGTGGATCGATCATCGCGGCATGGCCGACCGCTTGATTGGCGCGATCGACACCCCGCGCCGCCGCAGGCGCCATGGCGGTGATGCCGAACGCGGCACCGAGCAGACAGGGAAGCACGCCACGCAACCGGACAATCATCGTCAATCTCGCCTTTGGAACGATCCAGAACGGCACGCTAACACCCGCTGCCGGACAAGGCATGCTGCGCCGCGACGTGTGCAACTGCGTCGATAAGTTACATTTGGATCGTTCTAATCTGGCAAAACTGCATGTCGAGCCACGCTCTCATTGGCCGCAAGGTGACCTTGAACGACATTGCCGCCGGCTGCGATGTGTCGCGCGCGACCGTGTCGCTGGTGCTGCGCGGCAGCCCGCTGGTCAACAAGCGCACCCGCGCGCGGGTCGAGGACGAGTTGCGTCGGCAAGGCTATGTGTACAACCGGGCCGCGGCCAATCTGCGCCGGCGCAGCTCGTCCAGCATCGCCCTGATCCTGAACGACCTCGCCAATCCGTTCTTCGCCGAATTCGCCGCCGGCGTGGATGAGGCACTGGGCGCCGCCGGCTTCGTCACCCTGCTCGGTTGCACCGGCGAATCGGCCGAGCGCGAGCAGGCGGTACTGGGCTCGCTGCTCGAACACGGCCCCGGCGGCATCATCCTGTCGCCGGCCGAGCACAGCAACGCGCATGACGTGCTGGCCGTGGTCGGCCGACGCGCGCCCTTGCTGCTGTTCAACAGAGAACTGGGCGGCACCCTGCCCGAGTTCGCGCACTGGGATCAGCTGATGCTGGACAACCAGCATGGCGCGCGGCTGGCGACCGAACACCTGATCGCCCGCGGCCACCGGCGCATCGCGTTCTTCGGTGGCCATCACGATTCCAGCTCGTGCCGGCAGCGTCATGCCGGTTATGTCGAAGCGATGCATACGGCCAGGTTGCGCACCGAGCCGGACTGGCGCATCGAATGCGCGCCGACCCGGCTCGATGCCGCCCATCGCGCCAGCGCCCTTTTCGACGCCACCCACACACCGACCGCGGCGGTCTGCTACAACGACGCCGTGGCGCTGGGGCTGATGCTCGGACTCCATCAGCGCGGGTTGCGTCCGGGCCAGGATTTCGCACTGACCGGCTTCGACGACATTGCCGAAGCCGCCTTGGGCATGCCGTCGCTGACCACCTTGTCGACCGCGCCGCATGAGCGCGGCCGGCAGGCGGCGCAACTGGTCATGCAACGATTGCAGCAACCGCAAGCCGCCAGCTGCCAGACCATTGCACCCGTGCAACTGGTCGTACGCGAAAGCAGCTGTCCACCACCCACCGCCTGAACTCACTCCGGGGAATCCGCATGGCCTTCGCCACTCATCCGACACCGACGCCCGACGCCGCCCGACCTGGTGAGCGCTACACCGATTACCCGATGGCGATGGGGGTACTCACCACGATCTTCTTCATGTGGGGCTTCCTCACCTGTCTCAACGACATCCTGATCCCGCACCTTAAAGCCGTATTCGAGCTCAACTATTCACAAGCGATCCTGGTGCAACTGTTCTTTTTCGGCACCTACTTCTTAATGTCGCTGCCAGCTGGGCGCGTGGTTGCAAGCCTTGGTTACAAAAAAGGCATAGTCACCGGCCTTGCAATCGCTGCTCTGGGTGCAGCCTGCTTTTGGCCCGCTGCCACGTTGCATTCGTATACGGCATTTCTCGGTGCATTTTTCGTACTGGCTACAGGCATCACTATCTTGCAGGTTGCCGCGAACCCGTACGTAGCCTTGCTTGGCCCCGAACGCACCAGTTCCAGCCGGCTGACGCTGGCTCAGGCACTCAATTCACTGGGCACCACGCTGGCGCCTATTTTTGGTGGTTTGGTGATTTTGGCTGCTGCCAGCACAGCGTTGCCCAAAGGAATCCATGATGCTCCGGATACCAAGCAACTGGTCACCACGATCAATCAGGCTTCGCCCGACCAAGGTCTTGCTGCACTGATTCAAGCGCCGACCGATCGTACCACTGCAGCCATCCGTGACGTGTCCAGCGCCGCCTTGGAAAATTTATCGACACCTGGCCTCGTCCAAGTTCTGAGCCGTCTGACGCCGCCACAAATGAGTGAAACGTTATCTGTGCTGCCGACTGACAAGTTACTTGCCGTACTTGAGGGGCAGTCACCTGAACGCTTCAACACCATCCCTGCCGATAAACTGGCACCTGCAATAGATAAATTAGCGTCGTCCAAGCTTGATGACGAGCAGTCCAAGCAACTACAGCAGATACGCAACGAGTTGCCGCAGCAGACCAAGGAAAACCTGCAGGGTTATCGAAACCAACAAGCTGACTTGGTCAAAGCTCCATACATTGGGCTAGCAGTTGTACTAGTTTTGCTTGCTGTCGGTGTCTGGTTTTTCAAACTCCCGTCGTTGACCGAAACCACCGGGGGTATCGAACAGACCAGGCATACATTGCGCGAGGCACTCAGCCATCCGCATGTACTGTTTGGGGTCTTGGGCATTTTCTTCTATGTCGGCGCCGAGGTTTCGATCGGCAGCTTCCTAGTCAACTATCTCTCATTGCCTGAAATCGGTCGCATGAGCGAAAACCAGGCAACCAATTACGTCGCCCTGTATTGGGGGGGCGCGATGGTAGGTCGACTGGTCGGATCAGGCTTGATGGTCAAGATTTCGTCGCGAAAACTGCTCTCCGTATTCGCTACCATCGCATGCGTTCTCGTAGCCACCACCATGCTCACTAAGTCGAGTTTTGCAGTTTGGAGCATCGTGTCGATTGGCCTGTTCAATTCGATCATGTTCCCGACCATCTTCTCGCTGGGCATAGAGCGTTTAGGGCCTCTCACAGGCAAGGCATCAAGCCTACTAATCATGGCTATCGTGGGGGGCGCGGTGATACCACAGCTGCAAGGCCTGTTCGCCGATCACATCGGCTTGCAGCACGCGTTCTTCCTGCCGCTGCTTTGCTATCTGTACATCGTGTTCTACGGCCTCAGCGGCTCAAGAATTCGCAGCGAGGAACTCGATGGGAATCAGCAGACATGACCACGCGACCCATCCTGTGCTTCGGCGAGGCACTGATCGACCTGCATGCGAGCGGCAGCGACGATCGCGGTTTTGCCGCCAGTTTCGTGCCGTTCGCCGGTGGCGCGCCGGCTAACGTGGCCGTCGCCGCCGCCCGGCTTGGCGGCAAGGCACGTTTCGCCGGCATGCTGGCGCGCGACCGTTTCGGTGATTTTCTGCTCGACGGTCTGCAACGTGCCGATGTCGGCACCGATGACATCGTCCGCACCGAAGCGGCGAACACCGCACTCGCCCTCGTCACGCTGGACGCGCACGGCGAACGCAGCTTCAGCTTCTATCGCGAGCACTCGGCCGACCTGATGTTCCGGCCAACCGACTTCCGCGCCGACACGTTCCGCGATGTCGCGGTGTTCCATGTCTGCTCCAACAGCATGACCGATCCGGCCCTCGCTGCGACCACGCGCGAAGGCATGCAGCGCGCGCACGGCGTCGGCGCGTTGGTCAGCTTCGACGTCAACTTGCGTCCGGCACTGTGGCCGGCCGATGCCGATCCGCGGCCGCTGTTGTGGCCGGCGCTGCATCTGGCCGATGTGGTGAAGTTGTCCGCCGAGGAATTCGCGTGGCTCGCCGTGGATGGCGAGCAGGCCGCGCTCGACCGGCTGTGGCTGGGTCGCACGCGCCTGGTCGTGGTGACCGATGGTGCGCGACCGCTGCGCTGGTTCCATCCCGACGCCGAAGGGGAGTTGCCGTGCTATCCGGTCAAGGCCATCGACAGCACGGCCGCCGGCGATGCCTTCGTCGGCGGCCTGCTGTGCTGTCTGGCCGAGCTGAAGGCTGACCCCGAACGAATCGATCAACTGGTCACCGAGCTGCCGCGGCTGCACGCGATGCTGCGCTTCGCCGCTGCCTGCGGCGCGCTCACCGTGACCCGCCAGGGTTCATTCGCTGCCATGCCCAGCGGCGATGAGGTACTGGCCTTCATGGAGCAGCAGGCATGAGTAGCGTGTCGATCATGCCCGACTTCCGTTCCGCCACGTTCCTGCGCGGGCACATCGCGCAGACGATGGCGTTCTACCACCCGCACGCGATCGATCCGTCCGGCGGCTTCTTCCACTACTTCAAGGACGACGGCACGATCTACGATCGCAGCCATCGGCATCTGGTCAGCAGCACGCGCTTCGTCGTCAACTATGCGCTGGCGGCGATCGAATTCGGCAGCGATGCAGCACCCAATGCCGACTACCTCGACGCCGCGCGGCACGGCCTGCGCTATCTGCGCGAGGTGCATCGCGATCCGTACAGCGGCGGCTACGCCTGGACGATCCGCGACGAGCAGCCGGAGGACCGCACCAATCATGCGTATGGCGTCGCCTTCGTACTGCTCGCCTATGCCAGCGCGGTCAAGGCCGGCATAGGCGAAGCCGCCGCGTGGATGGACGAAACCTGGCACCTGCTGGAGCAGCATTTCTGGGATGCCGACGCCGGGCTATACCGCGACGAGGCCGATGCCGACTGGCACTTCAGCGGCTACCGCGGGCAGAACGCGAACATGCACATGTGCGAGGCGATGCTGGCTGCTTATCAGGCCAGCGACGAGCCGCGCTATCTGGAACGCGCACTCGCGCTCGCCGATCACATGACCCGCCGGCAGGCCGCCAAGGCCGACGGGCTGGTGTGGGAGCACTACGACAGCGAGTGGAATATCGACTGGGATTACCACCGCGACGAGCCGAAGCACCTGTTCCGTCCGTGGGGTTTCCAGCCCGGTCACCAGACCGAGTGGGCCAAGCTGCTGCTGATCCTGGAGCCGCTGCTGCTCGAACGCGGCCGCGAAGAACCCTGGCTGCTGCCGACCGCCATGTACTTGTTCGACACCGCCCTGGCACGCGCGTGGGACAACGAGCAGGGCGGCATCTGCTACGGCTTCGCACCGGACGGCAGCGTCTGCGACGGCGACAAGTATTTCTGGGTGCAGGCCGAATCGCTGGCCGCCGCCGCGCTGCTGCACGCACGCACCGGTCTTGCCGTGTATGACGACTGGTACGGGAAGCTGTGGGCGTACGCGTGGCAGCATTTCGTCGATCACCGCTACGGTGCCTGGTACCGCATCCTCACCCGCGACAACCGCAAGTACGACGACGACAAGAGTCCGGCCGGCAAGACCGATTACCACACCATGGGCGCCTGCCACGAAGTGCTGGCGCTGATCCGTTCCGGCGGCCGACCGTAAACTCCACTGCTTCCTCCCCAAGGCATCGCATGAAGAACCTCACGCTCTCCCTCGTCGCCACGCTCGCCGTGCTGCTGGTTGCGCCGGCATTCGCCACCGATAGCTCGCGCGCATCGTTCGATCCGGCGCAGACGTTTGCACCGTACAGCTACCCGCAACCAGCCACGGCGTATCGCTCGGCCAGCGGCAAACCCGGTCCACTGTTCTGGCAGAACCGTGCGGACTACCAGATCAAGGCCACGCTCGACCCGACCACGCGCCTGCTCCGCGGCAGCGAGGCGATCACCTATACCAACCACAGCCCCGACGCGCTCGACGTGCTGTGGCTGCAGCTCGATCAGAACCGCTACCGCAAGGATGCCCGCGGCGCATTCACCGACGGCAAGTTCCCGACCGAATTCACCGACGGCTATCACATCGATTCGGTCGAGGTCGACGACGGTTCCGGCCATCTGCAAAAAGCCACGTGGACTATTTCCGACACGCGCATGCAGGTGCAACTGCCGACCGCGCTGAAGGCGAGGGACGGCCAGCTGCATCTGCACATCCGCTGGAGCTTCACCGTGCCCGGTGAGTTCGGCGGACGCATGGACGTCAATCCCAGCAAGAACGGCGAGATCTTCGAGATCGCGCAGTGGTATCCGCGCATGGCCGTGTACGACGACCTGCGCGGATGGGACACCGCGCCGTATCTCAACAGCGAGTTCTACCTGGAATACGGCGACTTCGATTATTCGGTCACTGTGCCATCGGACATGATCGTGGCCGGCTCCGGCGAGCTGCTGAACCCCGAGGATGTGCTGACAAAGACCGAGCAGCAGCGGCTGGAACAGGCGCGCCATAGCGACACCACCGTGATGATCCGCAGCGCGGACGAAGTCACCCAGCCGTCCAGCCGTCCAAAACAGGACGGAACGCTGACCTGGCACTTCCGCATGCAGCACACCCGCGACGTCGCGTTCGGCGCCTCGAAGGCCTATGTGTGGGATGCCGCACGAATGAACCTGCCTGCAGGAAAGACCGCGCTGGCGATGTCGTTCTATCCGGTCGAGAGTGCCGGCAGCACGGCATGGGGCCGCGCCACCGAATACCTGAAATCCTCGACCGAATACTTCTCGAAGCAGTGGTTCGCCTACCCGTGGCCGGTGGCGATCAACGAGGCCGGCACCGCCGGCGGCATGGAATACCCCGGCATCACCTTCGATTCCAAGCGTGCCAAAGGCGGCGGCCTCCAAGGGCTGATCGCGCACGAGATCGGCCACAGCTGGTTCCCGATGATCGTGGGCAGCAACGAGCGCCGCGATGCGTGGATGGACGAAGGCTTCAATACGTTCATCGACGTCTACGAGGCCGACAACTTCAACCATGGCGAGTACGCGCCCAAACGTGACAGCGAGTACGCGCCGCACAAGGGCAACCCAGCCGACGAGATCGCCAAGGTGATAGCCGATCAGGACGCCCCGCCGCTACTGATCGGCGCCGACATGGTGCCGGAGAAATACCGCCACCCGATCACCTACTTCAAGAGCGCCTTCGGCCTGGTGTTGCTGCGCGAACAGATCATCGGACCGGAACGGTTCGATCCCGCATTCCGTCGTTACATCGCCACCTGGGCGTACAAGCACCCGAGTCCGTCGGACTTCTTCCGCTTCATGGAAAGCGACACCGGCGAGGACCTGGGCTGGTTCTGGCGCGGCTGGTACGAACACAACTGGCAGCTCGACCTGGCCGTGCAGAAGGTGGCGCCGGTGGACGGTCACTGGAGCCATGGCGCCGAAATCACCGTCGCCAACCTCGACCGGCTGGTGCTGCCGGCGACGCTGGAAGTGACCTACGCCGACGGCAGCAAGCAGCAGGTTCGCGTGCCGGTTGAAGCCTGGCAGCAGCACCGCAGCTACATCGTGCGCGTGGCCGGCAGCCAGCCGGTGAAGTCGGCCACGATCGACCCGGCCCACGCCTTGCCGGATGCGAATCGCGCCAACAACACCGCCACGCCGTAGTCAGCGCCGACCTGCCCGCTCAGTTGAGGGTCGGGCAGGTCCCTTCCACGCGCAGGCGGCCGGGGCTCACGCCGCTCACGCGCTTGAAAAGGCGCCGGAACGCCGCCTCGCTGCTGTAGCCCAGTTGCTGGGCGATATCCGCCACCGACTGGCGGCGATCGCGCAGCAGCTGCTCGGCCACCGTCACTCGCCATTGGGTGACGTACTGCATCGGCGGCATTTTCATCAAGTGAGTGAAGCGTTCGGCGAACGCCGAGCGCGACATGCACGCCAGGCAAGCCAGCGACTGCATGGTCCAGCACTGCCCGGGCGTTTCGTGCACCGCATGCAGCACCCGGGAAATGCGCGGATCGCCGAGCGCCGCAAACAACCCGCGGTGCTCGTCCGCACGGCTGGCGTAGTCGCAGATCGCCAGCGTGAACAAGGCATCGGCCAGCTTGTTCAGCAACACCTGACGCCCGACGACGCCCGCATCGACCAGGGCCACCATCATCGAGGACAGCTGGCGAAACGTGGCACCGGCATCCCTGGCGCGGGTCACGAAACACGCCGGCAGGGCGTGACTGAGCGGGTGATGGGCATTGCCCGGAAACTTGAGCTCGCCGCAGATGAAGCTGGTGCGGTCCGGATGCTCGGCGTGCCCGGGCACGTCCACGCTGAGGCGATGCGCCTCGCCCTGCGGCAGCACCACCAGGTCGCCCGCTTCCAGTTGCACCGAATCGCCCAGCGCCGGGCATTCGAACGTGCAGCGGCCGGCGCCCACCAGATGAAACAGGCCGGACCGATAGCGCGGCTGGCTCAGGAACCACGAGCCGCAACGGTGCAGCTCGGCCACCACTTCGACCTGCAGCATCGACTGGTTGAGCAACGATTCCAGCGCCGGCTCGATGAGCCGGGGCGGCGGCCCATCGGGCAGGTCAGGATGCGGTTCGATATACACGGGCGATCCCTCCATCGCGGGTTCTGTGCCAGCCTTTCGCCGTGGCCATGGCCAGGGTTACATCGAGTCCTGCTGCAGCCTCCAGCCGGCCAGCACACCATCGTCCAGCCAGCCACGCAGGATGCCGGCCATGCGCGGCATGGCGGCCGACGGGTCATGATGCTCCGCCAGCCGGTCGCACAACAGTGCAAACGATTCGTCGCGCATCGCAGCGGACAGCACCATCCGCTCGTCGTCCTCGATCAGCCGATAGCGCACGGCCAGCGCCTGGCGCCACACCAGCAGGTGGCGCGAACGCCGGTATCGCCGCAGCCGCGGGCGCGCGAGCTCCCGATCGGCGGCGCGGCGGAACGCCTCGACGTTGCAGAAGCCGCTGAGGACCTGCAGATGGGCTTGCGGGCGCAGGTGCAGATCGGCCCAGGCTTCAGCGGGCACGCTGGCCAGCTCCGCGGGATCCACCGCCACCTCGTCGACCGCGTCGAACGCGGTGGAGATGGCCCAGTCCAGTCGTGCCATCTCGGCCAGCGCTGGGCGTTCGCGCCAGGGCAGTCCGTACTCGAGAAACGCCGGCAGGCCGGCGCCATGCCAGCGGATGTTGTAGTGGCCGGAGGGATGCGCGGCAACGTAGCTTTTCAGCAGCCGCCCGAAATCCCGTCCGGCGAGCAGGTGCAGGCCGGGAAACTCCGGCGCAAGCGCGTCGCGCAGGCGGATCCTGTAGCCCTGACGATAGACGTCCATACGGCTGGATGCATCGGCACGCTCGTCGCCGCGGAGTCCGCGCAGGCGCGGCGCCTTGTCGGCGAGCACGGCTTGCAGCATGCGCTGCTGCAGCGCCTGCAGACCGCTCATGCCACGTCCTGCAGCAGCGGCAGCGCCAGCTCGCGTGCGTAGTCCAGCTCGGCCATGAGTTCGGCCAGCGGTGGGATGTGGTCGTCGCGCTCGATCATGGTGGAGACCCGCCCGAAACGCCGGACCGCCTGCAGGTAGAGCTGCCACACGTCATCGACGATGGGCGCGTCGTGCGTGTCGATCAGCAGCTGCCCACCCCGCTCGTGGCCGGCCAGGTGAAACTGCTGCACCCGCGCGGCGGGGATACCGTCGAGGTAGGCCAGCGGCGAAAGCCCATGGTTGTGCGCGCTGACGTGGATGTTGTTGATGTCCAGCAGGATCAGGCAATCCGCCCGCTCGGCCACCGCGGCGAGGAACTGCCACTCGGTGAGCTGCGCATCGGCAAAGCTGATGTAGCTTGAGACGTTTTCCAGCAGGATGCGCCGCCCCAGCACGTCCTGCACGCGGCTGACGCGCTCCACCACATGGGCCAGTGCCTCCTCGGTATAGGGCAGTGGCATCAGGTCGTGCAGGTTCACGCCCTGCACGCCGGTCCAGCACAGGTGGTCGGAAATCCATGCCGGCTCGACCCGGTGCGCCAGTGCCGACAGCCGCGCCAGGTAACCGTCATCCAGCGGATCGGTGCTGCCGATCGACAGCGACACGCCGTGCATCACCAACGGAAAGCGCTGGCGGAACCGCTCCAGCCATGCCAGCGGCCGGCCGCCCGGCACCATGTAGTTTTCGGAAACGATTTCCAGCCACTCGACATTGCCCGGGTGATCGAGCAAGGCCTCGTAGTGGTCCACGCGCAGGCCCAGCCCATACCCCAGGCACGGCAGCGGATGATCGGCAGTGGCATTCATGGCAGGTCCGGGCAGTGGCGGGCTTGCAGCGCGCTGCAAGCCCGCCTGGCAATCAGGGTGCCGACTTTGCCGCAGCCTGGGCCGCGCTGCAGTCCTGCTGGCTCTTCTGCATGGTGAAGCCCTGGCCCTTGCACGAGTTCTGGCCCTTGCACGAATTGCTGGCCTGCTTGCACGCACCGTGTCCCTTGCAGGACGAGGAATGCATGCACTTGACGGCGGCGGTGTCGCCGGTGGCGGTCTTGTCGGCGGCGACTGCGGACATCGACGTGGCGGCGAACAGGCCGGCGACCAGGATCGCCATCGCACCGCTGTTGAACGTGTTGGTCTTCATGTAGGAACTCCTCGGAAAGTTGGCGCCGCGATCTTGCGGCGAAGGTGGAAGGGTCGGTGGTTGCCACACGTCGTGGCGGTGTTCCGACGCGAAGCATTCTCGACATTGCCACCGGCGCTGGCTGTCCCCGTGCATCCCGTTTTTGTGCCCGATCGTCCGGCATCGCGCCGCCGCCGGCAGGACCGGACGCACGGCAAGAAAGCATGGACGCACGACCATGGCGCAGGCAGTGGCGCAGTCCGCATCATGCAGTCCACTCATTCCCACTGGATTCCCGCCATGCGCTCTTTCCTCGCTGCCCGCGCTTCGCGCCTGCTCGACCTGCTCCACTCCGTGCGCTGGCTTGGCCCGCTCGTGCTGCGCCTGGTGTTCGGCTACTTCTGGCTGGAAACAGGCATTGCCAAGGTGCACAACCTGGACGGCTTCACCCAGCGCTTCGTCGGCTGGGGCATCCCGTTTCCCGAGTTCAGCGCGGCACTGTCGGCGTGGACCGAACTGCTTGGCGGCCTGCTGATCCTGCTCGGCCTGTTCACCCGCCTGGTCTGCATCCCGATGATCATCAACATGATCGTTGCGGTGACCCTGGTGGTGTCGAGCAACCTGATGGGCCTGGACGACTACGTCGAGGCGGACGAGGTTGTCTACAGCCTGATCTTCTTCTGGCTGCTGATCGCCGGCCCGGGCAAGGCCAGCCTCGACACGCTGGTGGCGCGCTGGCTGGGTATCCGCGCGGCCGCATGAGCGGCGCCACGAACACGCGTCTCGCCACTCCCGGCAGCGCACGCTTCAACAGACCTCACGCAACAGGTGGCTTCATGAAAGCGGTTTCAAGCATGTTTCTGATTGGCGCATGGCTGTTGGCGAGCACCCCAGCAATGGCGGGCGAAGTGCCATTCAACCAGGCTCAGTTCACGCAGGCCAACGCCGCCGGCAAACCGGTAGCCGTCTATTTCCACGCCGACTGGTGCCCCACCTGCCGGGTGCAGCAACCGATCATCGACCGGCTCAGCGTGGACCCGCAGCTCAAGGCGGTGACGATCTTCGTGGCTGACTACGACACCGAAACCGCACTGGAAAAAGCGCTGAAGGTGACGCAGCAATCGACCCTGGTGATTTTCCGGATGGGACATGAGGTGAACCGCTCCACCGGCCAGACGCGGGAGTCGGCGATCCGCGCGACGCTGCAACAGGCGTTGTGATGGATTTCGGCATCGGCACCTATGCGGTGGGTTTCCTGGCCGGCGCCGCCTCCATCCTGTCGCCTTGCGTGCTGCCGATCCTGCCGATCCTGCTTGCCTCGGCGTTATCGGCGCACCGGTTTGGCACGGCCGCACTCGCGCTGGGGCTGGCCTTGTCGTTCGCGCTGGTCGGCACGTTCATCGCGACCCTGGGAGCCTCCGTCGGCGTGAATGCCCAGACGCTGCGGCAGGTGGCGGCCGCGTTGATGCTGGTGTTCGGCATGGTGATGCTGTTGCCTCCGCTGCAGGTTGCATTCGCGCGCTTCAGCGCCCGCTTGGGCCATACCGGCCAGCAGGCACTCGGCGCCGTTCGCGGCGAGGGACCGACGAGCCAGTTCCTGATCGGCCTGCTGCTGGGCGTGGCCTGGAGCCCATGCGTCGGCCCCACTCTGGGCGCCGCCACCACGCTGGCGGCGCAGGGCCGGGACCTGCCCCATATCGCCATGCTGATGCTGCTTTTCGGGCTGGGTGCGGGGCTGCCGCTGCTGATCCTGGGCAGCGCGTCGCACACGACCATGCTGCGCCTGCGCGGCTCGCTGAACCTGCTCGGCCGCGCCACCAAGTACGTGACCGGCGGCCTGTTCGCGCTGCTGGGGCTGCTGATCCTCAGCGGCCTGGACCACCGGCTCGAAGCGGCGCTGCTGTCGATCAGCCCGGACTGGCTGACCCGGCTCACCACCACGCTGTGATGGCGCCATCAGTCTTCCGCAGGACATGAGAGAACCCGCTCGAAAGCGGGCTCCAATCCCGATACATCCAGTGAAGGTCAAAAAGGAGTGCACCGGTCGGCTGATGCCTGGTTGGAGCATGTGCCGAACCTCCCCGTACATCGAACGCTTCTGAAGCGCGGAGATCCGCATCAGTGATGTCCACGATGGGATCGCGAAACGGCTATGTGCACGCCTCAATCAATGTGCAGTCTCTTCCACCCCGTCAACGGGATATCGCCATTCGGTCGCGGCGGCACCTTGTAGCTGAGCATGTCACCGCTCAGTACATAACTGCGCACCTGAGTGGCTCCTTCCCAATTCGGATACGTTGCTCCCTCGATATGGAAGGCAAGCGTGCCCTTCGTGGGGTCGATATCGACGGTGCCGAAATGAGCGCTTGTTCCTAGTGCGGCAGCCCGGAATTCACTCGGCGTCCCTGCATTCCTGTCATTGGCGCCGAACCTGGGGCGGGAGCTGTCGAAGATAAACAGCGAATAGTGCCCGGCATGATCAATTTGCAGCATGCCCTTGGGAGCATCGCCGTAGTCATGCGTGCGCGTTCCATCCGGATGTTTGACGTCGGCAAAAGCAAGCGTCCAGGTGCCTTCGATGGCAGCCACGGCATTCATTTTATGGGGCTCCGAGGCGGTGGCTGCGTGGAACGGGAGAAGGATCAGAAGGGCGAATAGAAATGTCTTTGCTGATTTCATGACTGGGTACCCTGCAAGGTTGTGCCGAATCGACTGCGTTGTTGTCTGACGTATTCGTCCTTTCGGTGTTCTGTTGTGCTTTCCATGCGGGCGGATCGGCCCATCGAAGCGTGCGACGCGAATCGACGACATGGCCATGCAGCGTCAGCAGACCGCACCAGAGCGAGCGCATGAGCAAGTGCCTGTTCAGATGATGGCTGGAAGCCGGTCAATGAAAGATTTGCCGCCTCGAAGGAGGATGTGCGGCGCAGTGTGTGCGCTATCCTCCATTTAGAAAACACATTAATCTGTATTTCAGTCATTTCAAAATGACATGGATAAGCCATGAAATCCCTCGACCTGGATGCCGTCAAAGCTTTTGTCCTGACCGCTGAGCTACAGAGCTTCACCCGTGCCGCAGACGCGCTGGACAGCACGCAATCGGCGATCAGCCTGAAATTGCGCCGACTGGAAGACCAGTTGGGCCGACGACTGCTGGAGCGAACGCCGCGCCAGGTGCGGCTATCTGCCGAGGGGGCCGCTTTCATGGAGGCCGCGCGCGAGCTGGTTGGGGCGCATGAGCGCGCCATCGCCTCATTTGAAGTGAAGCAGCGCCGGCTGGTTATCGGCATCAGCCACCAGCTGGTGGGTAGCGAGTTGCCCGGTTTGTTGCGTCGGATGAACGAGCACGATCCGAATCTGGTGATCGAGCTGCGAGTAGCCGGCTCAAACGAAGTGCTCAAGGCCTACGACGATGGCGTGCTGGATGCTGCCCTGACATTGCAGTCGGAAGATCGTCGTCGCAACGGTGAAGTGCTATTCGCCGAATCGTTCGCCTGGATCGCTGCCGCGCACTGGCAGCCGCGTGCAGGTCAACCGTTGCCGCTATCGACCCAGGGGGAAACATGCAGCATCCGTGCGGCCGCGGTCCGTGCGCTTGACAGTGCCGGCATCGCCTGGACGGAGGTGTTTATCGGCAAGGGCGCCGCCGTGGTGGGGGCTGCAGCGACGATTGGATTGGCAATCGCCGTGCTGCCGAAGCGTGCTGCGCCGTCCGGCACCATCGATATTGGCCGCGCGCTTTCATTGCCTCCGCTACCCACCCACGAGGTGGTGCTGTATTCGGCGCTCCATGACCGCCGATCGCGCAATGCGCTACATACGCTGGCCACGGCATTCAAGAATCTGTCTAAAACCGCCTAGTCGAAAGACCAGTCAATCAACAACCGGGCACAGCTGGACTCCACGTTTTGTAAAGATGCATGCACATGCCGACGACTTCGCCATCGTCGACATGCCAGGCAGGATCGGTCAACAACGAGTCCAAGAAACAGAAGGAGCCAGCTAAATAGCTGGCTCCCGGTGTAATCGCAACGTTTATACGAATGGTGAAATCTAGAACGGAATCTCGTCATCCGCGAAGCCGCTGTCGGCCGGTGCCGGCGACTGCCGCGACGGGCCGCCGTGGTCATCGTTGCCTCGCGACGGATTGCCGTAATTGCTGCCGCCCTGGCGCTGGCCGCCACCGCTGCTCTGCGGGCGTTCGCGCTGGCCGCCACCACCGCCGCCACCGCCCTCATTGCCGCCGAGCATCTGCATCTCGCTGGCGATGATGTCGGTCGAGTATTTCTCGACGCCTGCCTTGTCGGTGTACTTGTCGGTGCGCAGCGAGCCTTCGATGTAGACCTGCCGGCCCTTCTTCAGGTACTCGCCGGCGATCTCGGCCAGTCGGCCGAACATCTTCACGCGATGCCACTCGGTGCGCTCCTGCTTCTCGCCACTCTGCTTGTCGGTCCAGCTTTCCGACGTGGCGATGCTCAGCGAGGCGATCGCGGTACCGCTGGTGGTGTAACGCACCTCGGGGTCGTTGCCGAGGTTGCCGACCAGAATCACTTTGTTGATGCCGCGTGCCATGGGATGTCCTCTGTTGAGCCGGCCGCAAATTCGGGATGGGTTGCGGCCGGAGTGATGAAACTGGCTGGATATCATACCTGCGGCAGCCGCCGATGCCACCTGCGCAAACCCCGCTCCAGCGTGGGCCAACTCCCATGCGATCTGCGGTGGAAGGCAGGCGCCGCAAGGGTTCTGGCGCCGCCAGCGATGGTCCCGGAACGGTTCAGGCGGTTATAAAGCGGTGGCCAACACCTGGCTCGGTCTTCAGCCAGCGCGGATTGGCCGGGTCGTCGCCCAGTTTCTGGCGCAGCTTGCCGATCACGATGCGCAGGTACTGGCTGTCGCCGGTATGGGTCGGCCCCCACACCTCGCGCAGCAGTTGCTGCTGGGTGACCACGCGGCCGGCGTGGCGCAGCAACATCGCCAGCACCGCAAACTCCTTGCGCGTCAGCGCCAGCGGGGCGCCATCCAGGCTCACTTCGCGACGGGCCAGGTCGATGCTGAGCCGGCCATCGTCGTAGCGTGGCGATACCTCCGGCTCGCCGGGCCGGTTGCGCAGCAGCGCACGCAGGCGCGCCATCAGCTCCTGGATGCCGAATGGCTTGGTCATGTAGTCGTTGGCGCCGTGATCGAGCGCGCGCACCTTCTCGCTCTCGGCATCGCGCACCGACAGCATCAGCACTGGCAGTTGGCTCCACTGGCGCAGTTCGGCCAGTACTGCGTGGCCTTCCATGTCGGGCAGGCCGATATCGAGGATGACCAGATCCGGCGTGCGCGTGGCCGCCAGCGCCAATCCCTCGGCGGCCGTCGCCGCCAGCAGCACCTCGTAGCCTTCGGCGCGCAGGCCGATATCGAGGAAGCGGCGGATCTGCGCCTCGTCATCGATCACCAGAATGCGCGGTGCTGCTGAGGTCATGCGTCAGTATCGGGTGGCGCCGGCAACGGCAGGCTGATGCGGATGGTGGTGCCGATGCCGTCGCCGGGCAAGGCCTCCACGCTGCCGCCGTGCGCGCCGATCATGCCGCGGCAGATCGCCAGGCCCAGCCCGGTGCCTGGCCCGGTACCTTGGGGCGCACGATCACCACGTGATACCGAATAGAACATGTCGAAGATGCGTGCCCGCTCGTCCTCCGGTATGCCGGGGCCGCGATCGCTGACGTCGATCAGCAGGCGTTCGCCGGTGCTGTGCACGCTGACCCGGACCGGCTCGTCCGGCGGCGAGAAGCGCGCGGCGTTCTCCAGGATGTTGAACAGCGCCTGCTCGATCAATGCCGGATGCACGTAGAGCAGCACTGCCTCGCTCGGCGCCAGCGTCTCCACGCGCAGGTCGGGAAACAGCTTGCGCAAGCGCGTCACGGCTGCGGCGACGATCTCGGCGCTGTCGGTCCAGTCGCGGTTGAGTTTCAGCGTGCCGTGGCCGAGCCGGGTCATGTCGAGCAGGTTCTGGATGTAGCGATCGAGCCGCTGGCCCTCGCCGAGGATCGCCTGCAGCAACTCGCGGCGTTCCTCCAGCGGCAATTTTTCCTCGTAGCTGATCAGGGTGCCGGCGGCGCCGATCATCGATGCCAGCGGTGAGCGCAGGTCGTGCGACACCGACGACAGCAGCGCGTTGCGCAGGCGCTCGGTCTCGCCCTGCACGCGCGCGCCTTCGAGTTCGTCGGAAAGCCGTGCGCGCTCCAGCGCCTGGCCGATGTCCTGGGTCATCGCCAGCGCAAGACTGCGCTGGTCGGGATCGGGTTCGCGCAGTGCCGGATCGAAGCGCAATGCCACCGCGCCCAGAGGCCGGCTCTCGCTGCCCAGCGGCAGTACCCAGCACGGCGCCGCATTCAAGGTGTCGGTGTAACGCCCGGCCTGCTCGCCATGGTGGTCGCTCCAGTCGGCCGCGGCCAGATCCTGCGGCAACAACGCACGTTCCGGCGGCACGCTCGCCACCACGCGCAACACCTGCTCCGCATCGCGGGCGAGGATGGCCGCATCGCATCGCAACGCATGCGCAAGCGCCTTGCTGCCGACGTCGCGGATGCCGCTGGCGTCGGTGCTGGCGGTCAGTTGCTGGCCCAGCGTGAGCAGTGCGCGCGCCTGCACATGTGCGCCGCGCAAGGACTCCACCTGGCTGGCCAGCCGCGTGGCGAGACGGCTGCAGACCAGCGCCGCCACCAGGAACAGCGTCACCGCCAGCACGTCGTCGACGCTGGAAATCGCCAGGGTGTAACGCGGCGGCGCGAAGAAGAAGTTGTAGCCGAGGAAACACAGGATTGCCGTATAGACGGCCACCGACATGCGCGTGCGTACCGCCACCACCAGCACCGCGGTGAGGAAGATCAGCGACAGGTTCGCCACCGACAGGTAACGGTCGGCGACGAACGCCAGCCCGAACGCAATCAGGGTAGCCACGGTGGCGTAGAGGTATTCGCTGCGCGATCCGCGCGCGGACGGCAGCCGCATCCGGCGACGCGCCTTCGCCCGTTCGCTCGGCGTGGCGATGATGGTCAGTTCCAGATGCGCGCCGCGGCGCAGCAGCAGCTGGGTCAGCGAACGGCCCAGCATGCGCGCCACCAACCGTTCACGCGTGCGCCCGAGGATGATCTGGCCGACGCCCTCGCGATCGGCGTGCGCCAGCAGTTCGTCGGCGATCGCATGGCCGCGCAGGATGATCGCCTCGCCGCCGAGCCGGCGCGTCAGCCGCATCGCCGCATCCAACTGCCCGCGCCGCGCGGGGTCCAGTCGCGCCCCGGTGTCGACGAAGGCGACGCTCCACGGTGCACCGCGCCGCTCGGCGATGCGCCTTGCCACGCGTACCAGGTACTCGCTCTGGCCGTGGCCGTCGATCGCAGCCAGCACGCGGCGACGCACCGTCATCGCGCTGCCACGCGCCAGCATGTGCTCGCGCAGGTCGCTGTCGACGTGACCGGCGATGGTGTCCAGCGCCAGTTCGCGCAAGGCGGCCAGATTCGTCGGCGAAAAGAACGCGTCCAGCGCCGCCGCGGCCGTCTCCGGCACATAGACCTTGCCCTGCTTGAGCCGGCCGATCAGCTCGCGCGGCGGCAGGTCGACCAGCACGATGTCGCGCGCGTGATCGAGGAAAGCATCCGGCACCGTCTCGCGCACGGTGATGCCGGTGATGCGGCGCACCTGGTCGTTGAGGCTTTCCAGATGCTGCACGTTGAGCGCGCTATACACCTCGATGCCGGCATCGAGCAGTTCGGCGATGTCCTGCCAGCGTCGTTCGTGCCGGCCACCGGGCAGGTTGCGATGCGCCAGTTCGTCGACCAGCAGCACCGCCGGCTTGCGCGCCAGCGCGGCATCCAGATCGAATTCGGTGAAGTCGCGCTCGCTGCCGTCGGACGACTGGTAACGCACCTGGCGGCGCGGCAGCACTTCCATACCTTCCATCAGGGCGGCGGTTTCCGCACGACCGTGGGTCTCGACCACGCCGACCACCACATCGACGCCCTGTCGCTTCAGCTCGCGTGCGGCGGACAACATCGCGTACGTCTTGCCGACGCCGGGCGCGGCGCCGAGGAAGATTTTCAGTCGATGGTTGCGCTCGTCGTGCTCGGTGCTCAGCAGGGCATCGGCACGCGCTTCGCGGGAGGGTTCGGTCATGGGTGTCCCATCTTCGCCGGTTTGCGTGCCGTTACCCCTTCCCCTTCGCGGAGAGGACTGGGGCAAGGGGTCGGTGCTCGTGTCATTCTTACATCGGAGCCTGCTTTGGATCAGCATCGGCGCAAGCACCGCACCTCACCGCCCTCCGGGCACCTTCTCCCCGAAGGAGAGAAGGACTCCCTAACGTTGCAGCGCATCCAGCGCCAGGTTGAGCTGCAGCACGTTGACCCGAGACTCCCCGAGCACACCAAGCTGGCGACCGCGGGTGTATTCGTTCAGCAAGGCCTGTACCTGCGCGGTACTGAGTCCACGCGCCTTCGCCACCCGCGCCAGCTGGTACTGCGCCGCCGCCGGACTGATCTCCGGATCGAGGCCGCTGCCCGAGGCAGTGACCAGATCCACCGGCACCGGTGCGGTGTTGCCGGGATCGGCGGCATGCAGTGCGGCAATGCGCTGCTTCGCCGCGTCGGTCAGCGCAGGATTGGTCGGGCCCAGGTTGGAGCCACCTGAACTGGCACCGTTGTTCGCCTGCGGCGTGGTCGCCGACGGTCGTCCCCAGAAGTACTTCGGGTCGGTGAACGACTGCCCGATCAGCGCGGAACCGACCGGCTTGCCGTCCTTCACGATCAGGCTGCCGTTGGCCTGTCGCGGAAAGACCAGCTGGGCCACGCCGGTGGCCAGCAGTGGATAGAGCACGCCGGTGATCACAGTCATCAACAGCAGCAGGACGAAGGATTGGCGTAATAGTTTGCTCATGGATCTTGCTCCGGTCAGAACGTGCCTTGCAGCATCACGAACCCGCGCGAACCGCCGACATTGCGCGTGTCACTGGCATCGAGGAAGCTGGAAGTGCGGCGATAGAAATCCGCGTTGGTGGCGTAGGTGAGGCCCGCGCTCAGCGACCAGTGCGTGGCGACCTGATACTTCAGCGTGGCACCGAAATCGCTGTACGCGGGATCGCGCGCACCGTTGGCCAATGGCGTCACCAACGTAGTGGTGTAGTGCGTGTGACCGGCATGCAGCGCCAGGCTCCATGCATCATTCAACGGGAACGCGGCATCCAGTTGCAGATAGCTCGTACCCTTGGAATCGCCGCGATAACCCTGCTCGGTATCCACGCCGAAGTAGTCGGTGATCGAATGGTTGTACTTCAGCGTGAACTGCTTCCAGGTCAACGCAACGTTGGCCTCGACCGTATTGAGCGAGCGCGACGCGAGCCCAGCCTGGTCGAGGTTCGCGCCGGGATAGACATAGCCATAGATGCCGGCGCGCCATGACCAGTCGCCGCTGATCGCCCGACCGTAACTGGCATACAGATCCAGCTCCATCGCGCCACCGGGATAGCTGCGCTCGCTGATGCTCGAACCCCAGAAGCCGGCCGCGAAGCCATTCGGATTGGCGTAGTCGGCACCACCCTGGATTGCCGGACGACCCCAGGTCTGGGTGAGGCCGCGGAACATGTAATCGGAGGTCAGCGCGACATTGCCGGCGACCGGACTGGCCGGTGCATCGTCCGCATGGGCGACGGCAATGCAACTGATGGAGAGCAAGGCTGCCGCAGCAGCGAGGTAGCGTAACTTCATTGGGAAACTCCGGCGTCGTTGCTTGGCGCAGGCGACGCACATCACTGGCAATCGGGAGGCGGCTTCAGATACCGGCATAACCGCCGAGCACGTAATCGTCATCGGCCGTGCTTGCCGCTTCGTGGGAACTGGCCCCGGCGACGACGGCCAGCTTGCGGCGTGCACCCAGCGGCAGCGCAATCGCCACATCGCAGTCCGAATTGTTGGCCGACAGGTGCAGCTCGATGTCCGGATGGGTTTCATCTGGAAGGGATACGGATACTTTCAATGTCTGCATGACAGAACTCCTCACGCCAGTCCGCACAGGACCAGCAACATGTCGATCAGCTTGATGCCGAGGAACGGCACCACGATGCCGCCGAGGCCGTAGACCAGCAGGTTGCGGCGCAGCAGCGCGCCGGCGCCGAGCGCGCGGTACTTCACACCTTTCAGCGCCAGCGGGATCAGGAAGATGATGATCAGCGCATTGAAGATCACCGCCGACAGGATCGCGCTCTGCGGCGTCGCCAGGTGCATCACGTTGAGCGCGTTGAGCGCCGGATAGGTGGTGGCGAACGCAGCCGGGATGATCGCGAAGTACTTGGCGATATCGTTGGAAATCGAGAACGTGGTCAGCGAGCCGCGGGTGATCAGCATCTGCTTGCCGATCTCCACCACCTCGATCAGCTTGGTCGGGTTGGAATCGAGGTCGACCATGTTGCCGGCCTCTTTCGCGGCCTGCGTGCCGGTGTTCATCGCCACCGCCACGTCGGCCTGGGCCAGCGCCGGCGCATCGTTGGTTCCGTCGCCGCACATCGCCACCAGCCGGTTCTCGGCCTGGATATCGCGGATCAGCTTCAGCTTGGCTTCGGGGGTGGCCTCGGCGAGGAAATCATCCACGCCCGCCTCGGCCGCGATCGCTGCTGCGGTGAGCGGGTTGTCGCCGGTGATCATGATGGTCTTGATGCCCATCCGGCGCATCTCGGCGAAGCGCTCCTTGATGCCGCCCTTGACGATGTCCTTCAGCTCGATCACGCCCAATGCCCGCGAGCCTTCGGTGACGACCAAGGGTGTGGCGCCGCGCCGCGCGATATCCTCGGCCATGCGCCGGACCAGTGGTGGCAGATGGCTGTTTTGCGCCGCCAGATGCTTCTCCACCGCATCCAGCGCACCCTTGCGGATCTGCCGCGTGCCGAAATCGACGCCACTCATGCGCGTCTGCGCGGTAAACGGCACGAACTGTGCGTGCATCGGTTCCAACTGCTGCTCACGCAGCCCGAAGTTATCCTTCGCCAGCACTACGATGCTGCGGCCCTCCGGCGTCTCGTCGGCCAGCGAGGCCAACTGCGCGGCCTCGGCCATGATTTTTTCGTCGATGCCCGGCGCCGGATAGAACGCCACCGCCTGGCGATTGCCCAACGTGATGGTGCCGGTCTTGTCCAGCAGCAGCACGTCAACATCGCCGGCGGCCTCGACCGCCCGACCGGAGGTAGCTATCACGTTGGCGCGGATCATCCGGTCCATGCCGGCGATGCCGATCGCGGACAGCAGCGCGCCGATCGTGGTGGGGATCAGGCACACCAGCAGCGCGACCAGCACTGTCAGCGTGATCGGATGACCGACACCGGCGACCTGCACGCTGTAGATCGAGTACGGCAGCAAGGTGGCACAGGCCAGCAGGAAGATCAGGGTGAACTTCGCCAGCAAAATCGTCAGCGCGATCTCGTTCGGCGTCTTGCGCCGCTTGGAGCCTTCCACCATCGCGATCATGCGATCGAGGAAGCTCTCGCCCGGATTGCTGGTGATGCGCACTACCAGCCAGTCCGACAGCACACGTGTGCCGCCGGTGACCGCGCTGCGGTCGCCGCCGGATTCGCGGATCACCGGTGCGGATTCGCCGGTGATCGCGCTCTCGTCCACGCTGGCCGCACCGACCACCACTTCACCGTCGCCGGGAACCTGCTCGCCCGCCTCGATCAGCACGTGGTGGCCGGTACGCAGATCGCTGGACGGAACGAAGGTGATCGCTGCATGGCGATCGGCCGATGCCAGCTTCTTCGCGATCACATCCTTGCGCGAGCTGCGCAGCGCATCGGCCTGCGCCTTGCCGCGGCCCTCCGCCAGCGCCTCGGCGAAATTCGCGAACAACAGCGTGAACCACAGCCACAGGCTGACCCAGAAGATGAAGCCGGTCGGTGCCTCGCCGTGGCCGGCGAGCGCCTGCGCCCACAACAACGTGGTCAGCACGCTGCAGACGAAGACAACGAACATCACCGGATTGCGGAACTGCAACCGTGGCGACAGCTTGCGGAACGAGTCGGCTATCGCCGTGAGAATCAGCTCGCGGCTGAAGCCGCTCGCTGCTTGCGTTTGTGCGGTCATGATTCAATGTCCCGACATCAGGGATTCGGCGATCGGCCCTAGGGCCAGTGCCGGAAGAAAGGTCAACGCACCGACCACGATCACCACGCAGGCCAGCAGCGTGACGAACAGCGGCGTATGCGTGGGCAAGGTGCCGGCGGATTCGGGCACATGACGCTTGGCGGCGAGCGAGCCGGCCATCGCCAGCATCGCGATGGCGAGCGGGAAACGGGCAAGGAACATGCAAATGCCGAGCAGCACGTTCCAGAACGGCGTGTTCGCCGAGAGACCGCCGAACGCGCTGCCGTTGTTGTTCGACGCCGAACTGACCGCGTAGAGGATCTCGCTGAAGCCATGCGCGCCGGGGTTGGCGATGCCCGCCACGCCAGCCGGCACCATCACCGCGATCGCCGTGCCGATCACCACCAGCGCGCACGGCAGCAGTACCGCCAGGCTGGCCATCTTCATCTCGTAGGCTTCGATCTTCTTGCCGAGGTATTCCGGCGTGCGGCCCACCATCAACCCGGCGATGAACACCGCCACCACCGCGAACGCAAGCATGCCGTACAGCCCCGAGCCGACGCCGCCGAAGATCACCTCGCCCAGCTGCATCAGCCACATCGGCACCAGGCCGCCCAGCGGGGTCAGCGAATCGTGCATCGCGTTCACCGCACCGCACGAGGCAGCTGTGGTGATCGCCGCGAACAGGCCGGACGAAGCGATGCCGAAGCGCGTCTCCTTGCCTTCCATGTTGCCACCGGCCTGCAGCGCCGAGGCATGCGCATCGACCGCCAGCCCATGCAGCGCCGGATTGCCGGCCTGCTCGGCCGCCACCAGGCCGATCGTCAACGGGATGAAAATCACCAGCATGGTGGCAAGAATCGCCCAACCCTGGCGCCGGTCGCCCACCTGCACGCCGAACATGTAGCAAAGGCCGCCAGGGACCAGGAAAATCGCCAGCATCTCGATGAAGTTGGAGAACGGCGTGGGGTTCTCGTACGGGTGCGCCGAGTTCGCATTGAAGAAGCCGCCGCCATTGGTGCCGAGCATCTTGATCGCGATCTGCGACGCGGCCGGACCCATCGGCAGGGTCTGTATGGTGACCGGTGTTTCTTTGGTCACGTCATGGCCGGCGGCATCCTTCAACGCATTGCCTGCCGCATCCTTCACCGTCTCGGTGTAACTGGTGGTCTGCACCACCGGCACGTCGACATACGACTTGAAGTTCTGCACCACGCCCTGCGATACCAGCAGCAGCGCGATCAGCAAGGACAGCGGCAGCAGTACATATAGCGTGCTGCGCGTGAGGTCGACCCAGAAGTTGCCGATGCTGAGCGAGGAGCGCCGGCTGAAGCCGCGCACCACCGCCACCAGCACCGCGATGCCGGTCGCCGCGGAGAGGAAATTCTGTACTGCCAGACCCGTCATCTGGGTCAGGTAGCTCATCGTCGATTCACCGGCGTAGCCCTGCCAGTTGGTGTTGGTGGCGAAGCTGATTGCCGTGTTCATCGCCGAATCGGGCGACACCGCGGCGAAGTGCTGCGGGTTCAGCGGCAACCATTGCTGCATGCGCTGCAACAGGTAGACGACCAGCACGCCAAGTACGTTGAACAACAGCATGGCCAGCGCGTAACGCTTCCAGCCCATCGCTTCATCGTCGCGGATACCGCACAGGCGATAGATGCCGCGTTCCACGCGGCTGCCGAAGCGGGTGACCCGATTCGGCGCCTCGGCAAACACCAGCGCCATGTAGCTGCCGACCGGCTTCACCAGCAGCAGCAATACGACCAGGTACAGGCCGACCTGCAGGAAATCATTGGTGGTCATTCGAACCACTCCGGCTTGAGCAGGGCCACACACAGGTAGCCGGCCAGCGCCACGGAGATCAGGCCGGCGAGGACGTAGAGGACATTCATGATTGGGAACTCATGCAGATTGAAGAAGGCGGACGCGGCAACTGGTCTACTTGCGCGGACTCAGCCGGTCGCAGATCAGCGCAAAGCCCAGCGTGGCCACGCACAGCACGAGCAGGAACAACAGATAGACGAAATCCATCGGCGTCGACTCCATGAAAGGGCGACGAGCACTGTAGGAATTGCCGTATAAGAACGGGGTATCGCGGCGGCGGTTACGCGTATAGAACGCGTAAATTTTCCGAATGAGGTCGAATTGGAGCTCAGGCCGTCATGTGCAGCGAGTCATCGGCAGGGTCGCCAGCAAGCCGCTCGACCGTGTAGCCGGCCGCATCCCACGCATCGAGCCCACCCAGCAACGGACGCACGTTGCGGTAACCGATCGCCATCAGCAGCTGGGCCGCCTTGGCGGCGGAGACTTCGTTCGGGCAGCTGCAATAGATCACCAGCTCGCGATCCGGCGGGATGTCCTGCAGTGCGTGGGTGACCCGGTCCAGATCGGCCAGCAGCGCGCCCGGGATGATCCGCGTGTCGAGCAGGCGCGCCGCCTGCGAACGCACATCGACCACCACCGGGTTCTGCCCGTCCGTGATGGACTGGTTCAGTTCGTCGACGCTGATGCGCGCCATGCGCAAGGCCACCAGCAGACGTCGGCGTTGCCACCATTTGGCGGCGATATAAAGCGCCAGCAGGACCAGCAACAATTCGAACGCGACGGTACCCGCACTGGCCATTGCGTCCAGCAGATCGTCGATCTGCGCGGCGAACGCATAGCCGAGCCCAACCGCGACGCCCACCCACAGCAACGAGCCCAGACCATCCAGCAGTACGAAGCTGCCGGCGCGCAAACCCATCGCGCCGACCAGCGGCGGCGCCACCGTCGACAGCCCCGGTACAAACTTGGCAATCAGCAACACCCGCCCGCGCCAGCGCTGGAAGCGCAATTCGGACTGCTTCACGCAGGAATCCGGCGACAGCGAGATGCGACAGATCGTGCGCATCACGCCCGAGCCGAAGCGCCGGCCCGCCCAGTACCAGAGCAGATCGCTGAGCAGACAGGCGAGGACCGCGGCCAGCACCACGCCGGCCAGCGGCAGCTTGCCATTCGCGCTCAGTGCGCCAGCCACGATCATGGTGGGCACCGCCGGCACCGGCACGCCGGCCTGTTCCACCAGTACATTGAAGAACACCAGCAACAGGCCGTACTGGGCAATCAGCTCGATGATTTGATGGGCCATCGGATCGGTACTCGGCGCACGCTTTCGCGAAACCACAGGTGCTCATGATTGGGCCACGCAGCGGCTATTGCAAACGTTGCGGCGAGTGCCACGGTCGCCCGGGTGATCCGGATGCGTCGCAAACCACGGCGCAATCCGCTGCAGGCCTTATAATCACGCTGTACGCCGCCCTGAAGCCCCCATGATCCCGATGCCAGCCGACGCCAGTCACCCCGCCGACTTCACCCATGTGCGCGATCTTGCCGCGGCCGACATGCAGCGCGTCGACGCGCTGATCCGCCAGCGGTTGTCCTCCGACGTGGTGCTGATCAACCAGATCGCCGACCACATCATCGCCAGCGGCGGCAAGCGGCTGCGTCCGATGCTGCACGTGCTGGCCGCCGGCGCCGCCGGCTATCGCGGCGACCATCACACCAAGCTCGCGGCGATCATCGAGTTCATCCACACCTCCACCCTGCTGCACGACGACGTGGTCGACGAATCCGACCTGCGCCGCGGCCGCAAGACCGCCAATGCACTATGGGGCAACGCGGCCAGCGTGCTGGTCGGCGACTTCCTGTATTCGCGCTCGTTCCAGCTGATGGTGGAACTGGACGACATGCGCATCATGCGCATCCTCGCCGACACCACCAACACCATCGCCGAGGGCGAGGTGCTGCAGCTGCTCAACATCGGCAACGCCGACGTCAGCGAAGCGGCTTATCTGGCGGTGATCGAGCGCAAGACCGCGGTGCTGTTCGCCGCCGCCACCGAACTCGGCGGCATCCTCGGTGGCCTGCCGGAAGCGCAAGTGACCGCGCTGCGCCGCTACGGCATGGAACTGGGCTATGCGTTCCAGATCGCCGACGACCTGCTCGACTACGTCAGCGATGCCGGCACCCTGGGCAAGAACATCGGCGACGACCTCGCCGAGGGCAAGCCGACCCTGCCGCTGATCTACGCGCTGGAAAAGGCGAATCCCGAACAGGTGCAATCGCTGCGCCACGCGATCGAACACGGCGGCCTCGACTCACTCGACCGCATCATCGCCTCGATCCGCGATTCCGGCGCGCTGGAGCGCACTCGCGAACGGGCCTTGGTCCATGCGCAGGCGGCGCGCGAGGCACTGGCCACGCTGCCTGCCTCTGCGTATCGCGATGCGCTGGCCACGCTTGCCGACTACTCGGTACAGCGCACGTCCTGACCGCTTCCGTGCGCGCAGGAGCGGCCTAGCCGCGTGCGAAGAACTGGCGAAACGCCTCGACCGTGCGCTCGATGTCGGCGTCGCCGATATCCAGATGCGTCACCAGTCGCAGCGTGGGCAGATAGCCGATGCTGATGCGGATGCCGGCCTCGCGCAGATGGACGTCCAGATCGCGCAGGTGTTCGGCCGGCACGTCGATGAAGACCATGTTGGTGTACTGGCCGAGGAGATCGATACCGGCGATCTCGCGCAGGCGGCCGGCCAGATATGCCGCGCGGTGATGGTCATCTGCCAGCCGCGCCACATGGTGATCCAGCGCGTACAAGCCGGCCGCTGCAAGAATGCCGGCCTGGCGCCAGCCGCCGCCGGTAACCTTGCGCCAGCGGCGTGCCTTGTCGATCAACGCGTGCGAGCCGACCAGCACCGAACCCACCGGTGCGCCGAGTCCCTTCGACAGGCAGATCGACACCGTGTCGAAATGCCGTGCGATCTCGCGTGCCGGCACGCCGCACGCCACCGCGGCGTTGTACAGACGCGCGCCGTCCAGATGCAGGCCGAGGCCGTGCAAACGTGCCACGTCGTGCGCGGTGGCGAGGTAATCCAGCGGCAGCGTGCGGCCGTGCCAGGTGTTTTCCAGCGCAAGCAAACGGGTACGCGCGAAGTGCGGATCGACCGGCTTGATCGCCGCCGCGATGCTCTGCAGCGGCAACGTGCCATCGGCCGCCTGCACGATCGGCTGCGGCTGGATCGAGCCGAGTACTGCCGCTCCACCGCCCTCGAACTTGTAGGTGTGCGCGTCCATGCCGACCAGGTATTCGTCGCCGCGTTCGCAATGCGCCAGCAGCGCCAACAGGTTGGATTGCGTGCCGCTGGGCACGAACAGCCCGGCGTCGAAACCGAGTTCATCGGCCAGCCGCTGCTGCAACGCATTGACGGTGGGATCCTCGCCGTAGACGTCGTCGCCAACCTCCGCCGCCAGCATCGCCGCACGCATTGCAGCGGTGGGTCGGGTCACGGTGTCGCTGCGCAGGTCGATCACATCCACGGCAAAGCCCTCTCGATCAGGAAACCCCATCAGCTTGATCGGTCGCGCGAAAACGAGCAACCCGTCGGCGCGGCCAGATCCTGTCCCCGGCCGATTCAGCTGGCCTGCAGCAGTAGCATGGCGAAATTCGCAGCGTGCAGCCACGCACCCAAGAGGTTTTATCGTCGTGTCGATCCTGCGTCTGTATCTGCGCGTACTCGGGTTGCTCGCGCCCGAACGGAAGCTGGCGATCACGCTGGCGCTGGCGAACCTTGCGCTGGCCGGCGTGTATTTTCTCGAACCGATGCTTTTCGGCCGCGTGGTCGACGCGCTGGCGGCGCCGGATCCGAGCCACGCACCACGATTGATCGCATGGTGGGCACTGGCCGGTTTCGGCGGCGTGCTGGCCAGTGTGTGGGTGTCGCTGCATGCCGATCGCCTCGCGCACCGGCGCCGGCTGGCCGCGATCGCCGCGTTCTTCGAACATGCCGCGGCGCTGCCGCTGGCGTTCCACGGCGAGCACCATACCGGCCGGCTCGCGCGGATCATGAACAACGGCGTCAGCAACCTGTTCAACTTGTGGCTGAGCTTCTTCCGCGAGCATCTCGCCACCCTGCTTTCGATCTTCGTGATGATCCCGATCTCGCTGATGATGAACTGGAAGCTGGCGCTGCTGATGATCGCGCTGATGATCAGCTTCGCGGTGTCCAATGCGATCGCGGTGCAGCGCACGCACAAGGCGCAGGGCGAGGTGGAGGAGCTGCACCACGAGATAGCCACCCGCGCCGGCGACGTGTTCGGCAACGTCACCGTGGTGCAGAGTTTCACCCGGCTCAGTGCCGAGGCCGCCGCGCTGAAGGAGATGATGACGCGCGTGCTGGCGGCGCAATATCCGGTGCTGCGCGGCTGGGCGATCCTGTCGGTACTGAACCGAGCGGCCAGCACGCTGACCATCGTGGCGATCTTCGCGCTCGGCACCACCCTGCATGCGCGCGGCGAGGTGACCGTGGGCGGCATCGTCAGCTTCGTGGGTTTCTCGCTGATGCTGATCGGCCGGCTGGAGCAGTTCGCCAGCTTCATTTCCGGCCTGTTCTTCCAGACCCAGTCGTTGCGCGACTACTTCGCCGTGCTCGACCAGCGCCCGGCGATCGTGGAACCGGCCGATGCGATCGAACTGCCACGCGTGCGCGGCGAGGTCGTGTTCGACCAGGTCAGCTTCGGCTATGACCCGGTGCAGCCGGCGCTGCATGGACTGAGCTTCCGCGCCACCGCCGGCAGCACGATCGCGCTGGTCGGCCCGACCGGTGCCGGCAAGACCACCGCGCTCAGCCTGCTTTATCGTGCCTATGATCCGTCCGGTGGCCAGATCACCATCGACGGTCACGACATCCGCGCGGTCACGCTCGATTCGCTGCGCCGGAACATCGGCGTGGTGTTCCAGGATCCGGGCATGTTCTACCGCTCGATCCTCGACAACCTGCGCGTGGGCAAGCCGGACGCCGACCTCGCCGAGATCGAGCGCGCCGTCGCTGCGGCCGAGGCGGCCACCTTCATCGCGAACAAGCCCGAAGGACTGGAAACCCTGGTCGCCGAACGCGGCCGCTCGCTGTCCGGCGGCGAGCGCCAGCGGCTGGCGATCGCCCGCGCGATGCTGAAGGACGCACCGATCCTGGTGCTCGATGAAGCCACCAGTGCACTGGACAACGCCACCGAGGCACGCATCCAGCACGCGCTCGATGCGCTCACCCGGAATCGCACCACCTTCGTGATCGCACACCGGCTCTCCACCGTGCGCAACGCCGACCTGATCCTGGTATTGGATCAGGGTCGACTGGTGGAACAGGGTCGCTTCGATGAGCTGATCCGCCAGGGTGGCCTGTTCGCGCAATTGGCCGAGGGCGGCAAGTTCACGCCGGATGCGCAGGTGGCCACCGATTCCGGCGTGGAAACCGCCGAGTCACTGGCGCTGCTGGATTGAACCGTCCCCGGCGCATGGACAGTCATCAACCGCCTTCAGTCACTCAGGCGCTCCGGCGGAAATACAACCATGCCGCCAGCGCCAGTATCGAGGCCGGCAGCAGATTCGCCAGCAGCGGCGGCATGCCGTAGACCGTGCCGAAATTCACCATCGCCTGCTGCAGGAAATACCAGCCGATCGCCAGCAGCATGCCGATGAACATGCGCTTGCCCAAGCCACCGGAGCGCAGCGCACCGAACGCGAACGGCATCGCGCACAACACCAGCACCAGCACGTTGAGCGGATACAGCGCACGGCCCCAGAACGCCACCGCGTAACTGCCCGGGCTCTCGCCGTTGCTTTGCAGATAGTTCATGTTGCGGCGCAGGTCGCGCATGGACAGGTATTGCGGCTGGATCACCGACTGCGCCAGCACCTGCGGATTGAGGCTGGACTGCCACGGTTGGCTCGCGATCAGGGTGGTATGTGTGCCCTGCGCATCGAGCGTGGTGCTGCGCACGTCGCGCAAAATCCATTGCCGACCGTCGTGTTCGGCGGTCTTCGCCCATTCGAAACGGCTGAGCTGGCCGTCGTTGGTGAAGGTGAACACACGCACGTCGCTCAACTGCACCGTGCCCACGCCATCATGCCGTTTGAGCGACGTGCCGCGGGCGTTGATGAAGCTGTTGCCGTCGCGTGCCCACAGCCCGCTGTTGGTGCCCATGCCAAGGTCGGCAGATTTCATCCGCAGCTGCATTGTCTGCGCCTGCTGGTCACCCCATGGCGCCGCTGTCTCGCCGAGGATCACCACGCCGACGATCAGCACCGCCACCACGCCGACCGCCGATCCCGCGATGCGCAGCCGCGACATCCCGGCTGCACGCAGCGCGGTGAGTTCGCCGGTGCCGGCCAGGCCGCCGAGGCCGAGCAGGCCGCCGATCAAGGCGGCATTGCCGAACATCTCGTAGGCACGGCGCGGAAACGTCACCAGCACATAGACGATCGCATTGCTCAGCGTGAAACCGTTTTTACCGACGTGGGTCAACTGGCGCAGGAACTGGGTCACCGCATCGAAGCCGGTCAGCACCAGCCACACCATCAGCAGCGAACCGAGCACGCTCATCGCCACCAGCCGGTCGACCCGCTTGATGTTGAACATGCCGCTGAAGGACAGGTTCATGCCGGCACACCCGCATGCGGCTGGCGCAGCTTGCGCGGCGAATACTGTTTCCACAGCATCCAGCCGGCCAACGCCAGCACCACTGCATGCAGCGCCCACAACGGCGCCTCACTGTGCCAATGGCCCTTGCCGATCTGCGCGCGGCCGAGCGCCAACAGCGTGTTGTAGAGAAAGAAGCTCACCAGCGCCAGCAACAGCCGGCCATAACGCGATTCACGCGGATCCTGCCGCGACAGCGGCAATGCCAGCAACAACAGCACCAGGGCCAGCGGCGGCGCATTCGCGCGCCAGGCGAACTCGGCGCGATCATTCGGATCGTCGGACTGGGCCAGCGTCCAGCTGCCCTTCGAATGGGCCGGATCCTCATCGTCATCGGCCTGCACGCTGGAGAGCGAAGTGTCGTTGCGCTCGTACTGCATCTGTCGCCAGTTGTCGGCGCCCAGCGGAATCTCGTATTGCCAGCCGCTCTTGAAGGCGATGAAACGGCCGTCACCATTGCTCTCCTGATACAGCTCGCCGTTGGCCGCGTTGACGACCTTCAGATGCGGCGGCCCTTTCTTGGGATCGCTCTGGGTCGCGACAAACGTGCGGCCCAGCTTGCTGCCGTCGCGACTCAGGCTGTCGACGAAGATGATGCCGCCCTTGCCCGGCAGGTTGGTGAAACGCCCCGCATCCAGGCCGGCCGCGATCACCGAGCGGTTCGCCGCCGCCACCATCGCGTCGCTGGTGCGCACGGCCCAGGGTCCCAGCCACAGCGATACCAGCGCGGTGATTGCCACCAGCACCACGCCGAGGATCAGTACCGGCCGCAGCAGACCACGCGGGCCCATGCCGGAGGAGGCCAGCACATGCATCTCGCTCTCGCGGTACATCCGGCCCAGGCCCATCAGCACACCGATGAAGCTGGCCAGCGGCATCATGTTGGTCAGTCCGTCCAGCGTGCGCAGACCCAGCACCTGGAACATCACGCTGGCCGGAAAACTGCCGTTGGCGACCTTCTGCAGCACCGAGGCAAACGCGCTGCCGGCGACGATCACCAGCAACACCACCACGGTGGCGGCCACGGTCTGCGCCAGCTCGCGCAGGAAATAGCGGTCGAGGATGCTCAGCATGCGATAAACTTGTCCGCTTACCCGCCGCGCCCGATCGGGCCGGCAAACCGCAAGTCTAGCCTGTCCGGCCGCTGCCGGGCCCATGCAGGAATTACCCCGATGACACTCCAGTTCAGCCTCGGCACCGCCGCCCCCGAAGCCGTCGATACCGCCTGTGTGCTGGTGGGCGTGTACGAACAAGGCGTGCTGACCAGTGCCGCGGCACAGCTGGACAGCGCGGCCGGCGGACTGATCAAGCGCCAGGTGGAAAGCGGCGACATCAGCGGCAAGGCCGGCAGCAGCACGCTGCTGTTTGCGCCAGCCGGAGTCACCGCCAGGCGCGTACTGGTGGTGGGCCTGGGCACGCAGAAATCGTTCGATGCCGCGCGCTTCCAGAAAGTGAACATCGAAGCGGCCCGCGCGCTCGGTCGCCTGCCGGTGGCCGACGCGACGTCGTATCTGACCGAAGTGGACGTGCCGGGACGCGACGGCAGCTGGCGCGTGCGGATTGCCGCACTGGCCAGCGACCATGCGACCTACCGTTACACCGCCACGTTCAAGCCGCGCGACAAGAGCAAGCAGCCGGAACTGGCCTCGCTCACATTCGCCGCTGCTGCCGACGCGCAGGCCGGCCTCGACCAGGCTGTGGCCATCGCCGAGGGCGTGCGCTTCGCCCGCGAGCTGGCCAACCTGCCGCCGAACATCTGCAACCCGGCCTATATCGCGACGCAGGCGCAGGCCTTCGCCGACACCCAGGACAAGGTCAGCTGCACGGTGCTCGATGAAGTCGAGATGGAGAAGCTCGGCTTCGGCTCGCTGCTGGCGGTAGGCCGCGGCTCGATCAACAAGCCGCGGCTGATTGCGCTTGAATACAAGGGCGGCAACGACGGCGACAAGCCGTACGCGTTCGTCGGCAAGGGTGTCACCTTCGACTCCGGCGGCATCAGCCTGAAACCCGGCGCCGGCATGGAGGAGATGAAGTTCGACATGGGCGGTGCCGCCGGCGTGCTCGGTGCGTTCGTGGCCGCGGTGAAGATGGGCCTCAAGCTCAATCTGGTCTGCGTGGTGCCGAGCGTGGAGAACATGCCCGATGGCGACAGCTACCGCCCCAGCGACGTGCTTACCAGCCTGTCGGGCCTCACCATCGAAGTGCTCAACACCGACGCCGAGGGCCGGCTGATCCTGTGCGACGCGCTGACCTGGACCGCACAGACGTTCAAGCCGCAGGCGCTGATCGACGCCGCCACGCTCACCGGCGCCTGCGTCATCGCGCTGGGCAAACATGCCACCGGCCTGATGAGCAAGCACGACGACCTCGCCGCCGAACTGCTCGCCGCCGGCGAGGAAACGCTCGACCGCGCCTGGCGCCTGCCGCTGTGGGACGACTACCAGACCCAGCTCGATTCCGGCTTTGCCGACGTCGCCAACATCGGCGGCAAGAGCGCCGGCGCGATCACCGCCGCCTGCTTCCTGTCGCGTTTCACCGACGGCCAGCGCTGGGCGCATCTGGACATCGCCGGTACGGCATGGGACGAAGGTCGCAAGGGCCTGGCGACCGGCCGCCCGGTCGCGCTGCTGGCGCAGTGGCTGCTGGATCGCGCCGGCTGAGCGCACCACGGAGCCGACCTGCCATGCCACGTGCCGACTTCTATCTGATCGACAAGCCGCGCTTCCGCGAGCAGCCATTGTTGCTGGTCTGCGAGCTGGCGAAGAAGGCATTCGCGGCGCAGCAGCCGACGCTGATCCTGACCCGCGATTACGCGCAGGCCGAGGCGATCGACGAACTGCTGTGGGCCTTCGACGAGGACGTGATGATTCCGCACCAGCTGGCCGGTGACGACGACGATGCAGCGACCGCCGTGCTGATCGTGCCGCCGGGCATCGATACGGCCGATCGTCCGTTGCTGATCAACTTGCGCGAGACCTGCCCCGGCGGTCATTACCAGCGCGTGCTGGAAGTGGTGGCAGCCGACCCGGCCGAGCGCGACGGCTCGCGCACGCGTTGGCGCGAGTACCAGCGGCTGGGTTTCGAGCTGCACAAGAACGACATGTAACTCAGGCGGGATTGAAAGCCGGCGACGAGGCTGCCTGCAGCCCTGCCAACGCAGCAGCCAGCTGCCCGCCGCTGAGCGGCTTGCGCAGGAAACCGTCCATCCCTGCCGCACGGGCACGCAGCTCGTCCTCGCTGCCCGTACGGGCGGTCACCGCGATGATCGGCAGATGCGATCCGGCCTGCTCGCGCTGACGGATCAGCCGCGCGATCTGGAAGCCATCCACACCGGGCAGGTCCAGATCCAGCAGTACGGCATCGAAGCTCGCCTGGGCCAGCTCGGCCAGCGCCGCCAGCCCGTTGGTGACATGCACCACCTGGTGACCTTCGCGTTCTAGCAGGCCGCGGATCACCGCGGCCACGATGGTGTCGTCTTCCACCAGCAGCAGGCGATAGCACTGGCCTGTTGCAGTGTCCGTCGCCGGCAGCGCGGGTGCCACCGCCGGCTCGGCCAGCGGCAGCCGCACACGGAACGTGCTGCCGTGCGCGAGGCGCGATTCCAGCTCGATGCTGCCGCCCATCATGTCGACCAGCTCGCGGCAGATCGCCAGGCCCAGGCCACTGCCGGCGCGGCGTTGCGGACCGTCTTCCTGCTCGAAGCGCTGGAACAGGCGCGCCTGACTCGCTTCGGAAATGCCCGGGCCGGTATCGCTGACGCTGAACTGCAGACCGCCAGCCATGCGCTGTCCGCGCAGCGCGACGTGACCGTGCTCGGTGAACTTCAGCGCGTTGTTTGCCAGGTTCAACAGTACCTGCTTGATCCGCAGCGCATCCCCGACCACCACGGCCGGCATGTCGTCATCGACCTGCAGCACGAAGCGGATGCCCTTGGTGTGCGCCAGCCCCTGCTCCAGCTGCGCCACGTCCTCCAGCAGCTGGCGCGGATCGAACGGCGCCGGCTCCAGCTCCAGCTTGCCGGCCTCGATGCGGGCCAGATCCAGTGCGTCGTTGAGCAGCTTCAACAGCATTCCGCCGGAACGCTGCATGGCCTGGGTGTAGTCGTGCTGCTGCGGACTCAGCGGCGTGCTCAGCAGCAGCTCGGCCATGCCCATCACGCCGGTCATCGGCGTGCGGATCTCGTGACTGAGCGTGGCCAGGAACTGGGTCTTCGCCGCGCTCGCCGCTTCGGCCATCTGGCGTTGCTGCTCGACCAGTTGCATGCGGTGACGCTGGGCCAGACGGCGGCGCCAGTTGTGCAGGATCAAGGCGACCATGGCGGCAAGCAGCAGCACATAGATGATCCACGCCCACCAACGGGTCCATGGTGGTGCCTGCACGTGGATCTTCAGTGGCACCGGCAGATGCACCCACTGGCCGTTCGCGCCCGCCGCCTGCACCTCCAGCGTGTAGTCACCCGCCGCCAGTCCCGCAAAATCCCGTTCGCCGTGGTCGCCCGTGTCCACCCACGTCGTGTCGAAGCCGCGCAACAGGAAGCGGTAATGGTTCGATGCCGGGTCGATGAAGGAGAACAGCCGTACGGATACATTGAAACCACGATCCCGCCATTCCAGCTGGACCTGTTTCTCGTCCGTCGGCAGCGCGTGCAACTTGCCACCGCGGCGCACGTTGATTCCGCTGATCCGCAACGGCGCCACCTCGGTACGATCGCGCATCCGGTCAGGATTGAAACCCACCACGCCACCAAGCGTGGGGGCGTAGAGGTTGCCATCGGGCATCAACGCGTAGCCGCGGGAAAATTCCCCATTGGCCAGGCCATTCTGCAATCCGAACGCCTGGAAGCGGCCGCGCTGCGGATCGAAGCGCCACAGGCCGTCGCGGCCGAACATCCAGATGCGCTGCAGTGCATCGACACGCAGATCGACCACGGTGATGGATGGCCATCCCTGCGCAGCACCGATGCTACGGTCGAGCACCAATGCCCTGCCGGCATAGTGGTAGTGCTCCAGTCCGTCGGGACGCGCCATCCACAAGCCGTCGGCGGTGAAATCGAAGGCGTTGACCGGACGGTCCTGTCGCACACCGGGAATCTCCTCGAAACGATCGTGCTGCGCGTCGAGCCGCAGCATGCCGCCATCGCTGGCGTACCAGAACATGTCGCCGTGGCGGGTGAGCTGGCTGCCCCACAACACCTTCTGGTTGGACTCATCCATTGGCACCCGGGTGACCGCAAGCGTCTCCGGGTCGACCCGGAACAGTCCCTCGCCGAAGGTGCGCACGTACATCCGGTCATCCGGACCCTGCTCCACTTCCAGCGGATGCTTCAGCAGCAGATTGTGCGGGTCGGCTTGCTCCGGTGGCTTGCCTTCGGTGTAACGGTAGAGCCCACCGCGCACGGTGATCCACAATCGCTCACGGGCATCCTGGGTCATGCCCAGCACGTCGCCGCGAAGACCGGATAGCACATGCTGCACCTTGCCGGTATGCGGATCGAGCTTGTCGATTCGCCCGCCGCGTTCGCCGACCCAGACCCGCCCATCGTGCCCGCGCGCCATCGCCGTGACGATCGAATCGCGCAAACTGTCCGGATCGTCCGGGATGTGCGTGAACCGGCTGGTGTCCCTCCAGTCGGGTGCCAGGTAGCCCACGCCACCGTCCACAAGGGTTACCCACAGGCCACCTTCGCGGTCGACCAGCATCGACCATACCCAGGTACCGGGAAGATCACCGCGCAGTACCGGCTGGTCGGTCACCGCCAGCAACGGCTCGCCCGCTTGCTCCTGCATGAAAAGACCGTGCTGCGTGCCCGCCCACAACCGGCCAGCCCGGTCGCGGACGCTGTTGAGCACGTTACCCTGCGGAGCCCCAGTACCGACCAGCGGGCGCGCCACGTCGTCCTCGCCCACCAGCAACAGACCCATGACGGTGGCGATGCGCACCTCGCCGCCCTGGCTGTCGATGGACCAGGCATCGATCGGTACGGAGCTGCCAAGTTGCGACACGCGGTGCAAGTGGCCCGCGGGATCGCGTCGGAACACGCCCTGGCTGGTTCCGATCCACAGTTGCTGCCGATCGTCCACGTACAGCGCGCCTACCAGGCCGAACGCCGCCGGCGTGCTGCCCAGCAGCGCGTCGGTGACGTGCTCGAAACCGTTGGCTCCAGGATGCATGACGTCCAGCCCACGCACCGTGCCGACCCACAGCTTGCCGTCGGCACTCTGCGCGATCGCCCAGACCTTGTCGCTGCTCAGACTGGAAGGATCCCGCAGGTCGTGCTCCCAATGTGCGAACTTGCCGGTGTCCGGGTCGTAGCGGTTCAGTCCCGCTTCCAGGCCACCGGCCCAGAGCTTGCCGTCACGATCGAACAGCAACGAGGCAATGCCGTTCTCATAAAGGGAATCAGCATCGCCAGCGACATGGCGAAACACCTTGAAGTCGACCCCGTCGTAGCGGGCGATGCCGCTCTTGGTGCCGAACCACATCGCCCCATCGCGATCCTGCGCGACCGCATAGACGATACTGCTGGGCAGGCCGTCGGCCGTGTCGTAACGGCGGAATTGAGGTGTCGGCAACAGACCGGCAGTCGATGTCGAGACAGTCGGCGACAACACGGGGACTCCCGATGCCGGTGCGGTCAGGCCCAGGGCCATACTCAGCCATACTGCTGAAAACATCCGCCGTGCTCCCCTTGGGCCGTCCATTCCCACCCCTGCCGTTATCGTCCACGAACCGATGGTCCGATCATGAGGCACGGTGCTGGCTGCTGTCCCGGCGCAGTCGATGATGCCAAAACCGCGAGCGCAGCTGCAGATGCCTTGCGACTCAGGCGTGATCGCTCGCCCGCGCTGCGACATTGGTCACGTTTTGCACCAGTGCGGTGGCCAGTTGTTCGCCGCTGAGCGGTTTGTGCAGGAAACCGTCCATCCCTGCCGCACGGGCACGCAGCTCGTCCTCGCTGCCCGTACGGGCGGTCACCGCGATGATCGGCAGATGCGATCCGGCCTGCTCGCGCTGACGGATCAGCCGCGCGATCTGGAAGCCATCCACACCGGGCAGGTCCAGATCCAGCAGTACGGCATCGAAGCTCGCCTGGGCCAGCTCGGCCAGCGCCGCCAGCCCGTTGGTGACATGCACCACCTGGTGACCTTCGCGTTCTAGCAGGCCGCGGATCACCGCGGCCACGATGGTGTCGTCTTCCACCAGCAGCAGGCGATAGCACTGGCCTGTTGCAGTGTCCGTCGCCGGCAGCGCGGGTGCCACCGCCGGCTCGGCCAGCGGCAGCCGCACACGGAACGTGCTGCCGTGCGCGAGGCGCGATTCCAGCTCGATGCTGCCGCCCATCATGTCGACCAGCTCGCGGCAGATCGCCAGGCCCAGGCCACTGCCGGCGCGGCGTTGCGGACCGTCTTCCTGCTCGAAGCGCTGGAACAGGCGCGCCTGACTCGCTTCGGAAATGCCCGGGCCGGTATCGCTGACGCTGAACTGCAGACCGCCAGCCATGCGCTGTCCGCGCAGCGCGACGTGACCGTGCTCGGTGAACTTCAGCGCGTTGTTTGCCAGGTTCAACAGTACCTGCTTGATCCGCAGCGCATCCCCGACCACCACGGCCGGCATGTCGTCATCGACCTGCAGCACGAAGCGGATGCCCTTGGTGTGCGCCAGCCCCTGCTCCAGCTGCGCCACGTCCTCCAGCAGCTGGCGCGGATCGAACGGCGCCGGCTCCAGCTCCAGCTTGCCGGCCTCGATGCGGGCCAGATCCAGTGCGTCGTTGAGCAGCTTCAACAGCATTCCGCCGGAACGCTGCATGGCCTGGGTGTAGTCGTGCTGCTGCGGACTCAGCGGCGTGCTCAGCAGCAGCTCGGCCATGCCCATCACGCCGGTCATCGGCGTGCGGATCTCGTGACTGAGCGTGGCCAGGAACTGGGTCTTCGCCGCGCTCGCCGCTTCGGCCATCTGGCGTTGCTGCTCGACCAGTTGCATGCGGTGACGCTGGGCCAGACGGCGGCGCCAGTTGTGCAGGATCAAGGCGACCATGGCGGCAAGCAGCAGCACATAGATGATCCACGCCCACCAACGGGTCCATGGTGGTGCCTGCACGTGGATCTTCAGTGGCACCGGCAGATGCACCCACTGGCCGTTCGCGCCCGCCGCCTGCACCTCCAGCGTGTAGTCACCCGCCGCCAGTCCCGCAAAATCCCGTTCGCCGTGGTCGCCCGTGTCCACCCATGTCGTGTCGAAGCCGTTCAATCGGAAACGATAATGGTTGGCGGCAGGGTTGATGAACGAGGCCAGGCGCGTACCCACGCGCAGGTCGCGATCGCGCCAACCCAGTTGCACCACCTTGCTGTCGAGGGCGATGGAGCGTACTTCGCCGGCACGCTGCACATTGAGATACGCCAGCATCAATGCCGGTGACGAGCCGGTCTTTTCCGACTGCAGCAGTTGCTCGGGCTGGAATGCCACGACACCGTCGTTGTTGATGGCAAACATCATTCCGCCGGGAGTCATGGCGGTCGCGCTTCCATCGAAATTGGCGTTCAACAGACCCTGTGCCGGACCAAATGACCTGAAGCGACGCGTTCGCTGATCGAACTGCCACAGGCCCGGATTGGCAAACACCCATAACCGGCCTTGCTTGTCCACCCGCAAGTCGCGCAGATCAGACTTGAGCCCCTCATGATTGAGGTCGATGCTGTCATCGCGCACCGCACGCCCGTCGGCATACCGGTAGTGTTCAAGCACCGACCCGCTGGCCAGCCAGAAGCCCGTCGCATCGAAGGCAAAAGCAACGATGCTCTGTCGCGGTACGCCCGGCACGAAAAGCAGCTTCCCGTCCTTGCCATCCCGGCGCAGCAAGCCGCCTTCACTGGCATACCAGAGGCTGCCGTCATGGAGAGTGATTTGCTCGGGACGCAGGATGTCGTCGCCCGCCTGTTCCATCGCCACCGGCGCAACGACCAGGCTGTCGGGGTCAACGACGAAGACGCCTTCATTCCATGATGCGACATACATCCGTCCATCGTCACCGGCGCAGAGCAGCACAGGCCGTGTCACCCGCGCATGATCAAGATCGATCGGAATGAGCTTGCCGTGGTCGAGCAGGTTGAGCTGGGGTGAGTTGCCGATCCACAGGCGGCCACGCGTATCCTCTGCCAGTGATACGACCTGCCCCTGCATGCCTTGCACGACATGCTGCACCCGACCGGTGCCCGCATCCAGCTTGTCGATCCAGCCGTTGTTGCCACCCAGCCACAACTGGCCGTCACGACTCATGCGTATCGTCGACGCCACGATGCCGGTCAGGCTGCCGGGATCGTCCGGAATGTGGGTGAAGCGGGCAAACCCGTTCCAGCCCGGTGGCAGGTAGGCAACGCTGGACAGTTCGAAGGTGATCCACAGTCCACCTTCAGCGTCGAGCGTGGTCTGCCACGTCTTGTTGCTCGGAAGGCCTCCCGGCAACAACGGCTGGCCGATGATCCGCTGCGGATGCCCATCGCCATGATCCAGCAGAACACCATTCGCGGTGCCGATCCACAGCCGCCCCGATGAGTCACGGGTGCTGCTCATGATCCGTTGCGATGACAGCTGCTGACTCGCCAGCGATCGCGCCACGCCATCGGTGCCGATGATCAGCAGACCACCGGTCAGCGACACCCTGACCTCGCCGTGACCACCATCGATGCGCCAGCTCTTGCCGACATCGCCATGAAAAGATGAATCCACCGGCACCTGGTGAATCGTGCCATCGGGCTCGCGCAGGTACAGGCCACTTTCCGCACCGATCCATAGGCGACCGTCAGTGTCAGCCAGCAGCGCGCGTGTCTGGCCGAACGAGGCAGCATGTTTCCCGCCGACATCCAGCGGCACGTGGTTGAAGCCGGTTCCATCCGGTCGCATGCGATCGAGGCCGTTTTCCGTCGCCACCCACAAACTGCCGTCGGCCGTCTGCGCGATGCTCCAGACTTCGTCGCCAGCGAGACTGGCTGGTTGCTGGTCGTCATGCGTCCAGTGCCGGAAGCGCCCGCTGCCCTGGTCATAGGCAATCAGCCCGGTCGAAATACCTCCGGTCCAGACCCGGTTGTCGCGATCGACCAGCAACGAATACGTCGGATTCGCGGGCAAGGACTCCGGATCACCCACCTCATTCCGGAACACCTTGAAACTGACACCGTCGAAGCGCAACAGGCCACCGGCCGAGCCAAACCACATCAGGCCATTGCGATCCTGTGCCGCGGCATAGATCGGCCCGCTCGGCAAACCGTCCGTGATCCCGTAACGCCGGAACTGCGGCGTCGGCAGCGGACCCGTCGTCTGCACAGCGGGCGTCGCCGGCGCAGCCAGGATGGCGGGCACGGGCATGACGACCAGGGCCATGCCCAACAGCCACATCGACAACCTGAACCCGCTCCCCATCCAGCTTCCCCACGAACCGCCATCGCGAAACCGCACAACTCCGGTCGAAGCTGCGTCACCCCACTCCGTGATAGTGCCAAAACCGCGACATCGACGCGAGCAAAGCACGCGCGCCAGCCTTGGCCGACAAGGCCTGCGGAGTCAGCCGGAAGAAGCTCGCTAGAATGCGTGCATGTCCCGACGCCTGCGATTGCTGCTCTCTGTGCTAGCCATGGCCGCGTTGCTGTGGCTGCTGTTCGCGACCGCCGAACGTGCGCTGGCTCTGGCGCAACGCTTCCTCGCGTTGCCGACCTGGCTGCAGTGGACGCTTGGCGGCATCCTGCTGATCTTTGCAGCGGTCGGCTTGAGCGTGCTGTGGTGGCTGCTGCGTCCGCGGCGCAAACGTCGACCGCTGCCGGCGCCCGACCGCGACAGTCTGGAACAACGCATTGGCCAGCTACGCGAACGCGGCGCCGACACCGGCACGCTGACGGCCGAACTCGCCGAACTCGATCGCCGCCGCGCCAGCGCTCGCATCTACGTTGCATTGTTCGGCGAGATCTCCACCGGCAAATCGAGCCTGATCCGTGCATTGGCGCCACATGCCAAGGTCGCCAGCGACGCGCGCGGCGGCACCACCCGGGAAGCAGGCCATTACGACGGCCAGCTTGCCGATGGCCGCACGCTGGTGCTGGCCGATGTACCCGGCAGCCGCGAAGCCGGCGGCGAGGCACGCGAAACCCTGGCGCGCGAGGAAGCGTTGCGCGCGCATGTCGTGATCTATCTGTGCGCTGGCGACCTCAATCGCAGCCAAGGTGACGAGCTGCGCTGGCTCGCCGATTTCGGCAAGCCGCTGCTGCTGGTGCTGAACAAGGCCGATCAGTGGACATCCGTGGAACGCGATCAACTTCTGACCCGCCTGCGTGAGCAGTCACGCGGCATCGCCAGCGCGGTGCTGGCAATCAGCGCCGGCGGCAGCGAGCGTTATCAGCGACAGCTCGTTGACGGCAGCACCGAATCGGTCGATCGCCAGCGCAAGCCGGCGATCGAACCGCTGCTGCAGGCTCTGGCCCGGCTCACTGCGCCCGGTGCCGAAGGCCTGGAAAACCTGCGCGAAAACGCCGTGCTGGCCGGCCTGCACCAACGCACCGGCACGCTGGAAGCGCAGACCCGCACCGAGGAGGCCGAGCGCATCGTGCGCAAGTACGCGCGCCGCGCGATCGTCGGCGCGCTCGCGGCGGTCGCACCAGGCAGCGATCTGGTGATCCAGGGCGTGCTCGCCACCGGCCTCACCCGCGCGCTGGCGGAACTCTATGACGTAAAAGTCAGCGATGTGCAGATCGAGGACTTCGTGCAACAGGCCAGACTCACCCTGCGCACCGGCACCTCGATCGTGCTGGCCGTGGCCGGCAATGCACTCAAGGCATTCCCCGGCCTCGGCACCCTCGGCGGCGGCGTGCTGCATGCGTTCGCCTACGCGCTGATCTTCGACAGCATGGGACGCGCTCTCGCCGCCTCGCTGGCCGAACGCCACACACTGGACCAGCACGACGCCGGCGCGCGACTGAAGGAACTGCTCGCCGATGCCTGCGGCACGCGGCTGCGACAGCTGGCCACGCTGACGATGGAAGCGGTGCGCGAGCGTGATAGCGCAGACTGATTTCCGATTCTGTAGAAGCCGCCTTTCACAACCAATCACGGGAGCGACGTTGGTCGCTCCCGCATAAGCCTACGGCGTGCCGGCAAATGCGGCGTGCAACCAGTCATGCATCAGGCGGTAGCTGCGCGCGGCGGCACGTTCGTCGTAACGGCAACCCGGCGAGTTCTCGCCGACCTCGGTGAAGCAGTGGACCGCGTGACCGATCACCACGAACTGCCAGTCGGCCGGGCTTTCGCGCATCTCGTCCATGAACTTGTCCGCGTCGGGCATGGTGCCCTTGTCGTCGGCGCCGTTCATCGCCAGCACGCGGGCCTTGATGTGCTTCGCCAGCGCCGGGTCGTCGGTGGTCAGGCCACCATGGAAGGACACCACCGCCGCGACGTCCGCACCGCTGCGCGCGAGATCCAGCACCGCCGTGCCGCCGAAGCAGAAGCCGATCGCGCCCAGCTTGCCGGCATCGATCGGTGCGCTCGCGGCCTGCGCCTTCAACTGGGCCAGCGCCGTGTTGATCCGCTTGCGCATCAGTGCACGATCGCCATACAGCGGCTTTATCGCCGCCTGCGCCTGGTCGGCATTGCCCTGCTGTGGACGCACGCTGGCGCCATACATGTCGGTGAGCAGGATCACATAGTCCTTGCCCGCGATCATCTCGGCCTTCTGCACGGCCGCGTCGTTGATGCCGTACCAGTTCGGCACCATCACCAGCCCAGGCCGTTTCGCGCTGGTCGCGTCGTCGTAGACCAGCACGCTGTGGAAGCGCGTGCCATCGAGCGTCCATTCGACTGGTCGGTGCACCATCTTCGCCTGCGCGGCGAAGCTTGAACCAGCCAGCAACAGCAGACAGCAGAGTCGAGCGATGCGCATGGTGAATCCTCCGATGGACTTGCGGAACTCCCTCCCCTGCATGCTGGGGAGAGTTGGGGTGGGATTGCTTTTGGGCATGAGGTCAAGAGCTACCCCCTCCCGGCCTCCCCCTGCAAGCAGGGGGAGGAGCAAAGCTTCAAAGTCCGGCCGCGTGCTCCGAAATGCGCCGCTTCAACGGCGCGAGGTGATCGAGCAGGCGCACGCCGAGCCCACGTGCGGCGACCAGTGCCGGCGACTGCCACGCATAGATGCGCGCCAGTGCATCGAAACCCAGCGCATCGAGCGTGTCGGCGCTGCGCCGGCGACGCGCGTAACGACGCAGTACGTGCGCAGCGCCGATATCGCGACCGGCAGCGCGTGCAGCCACCAGCGTGTCGCGCAGCTCGGTCACGTCGCGCAAGCCCAGATTGACGCCCTGCCCGGCCAGCGGATGCACCGCGTGGGCGGCATCGCCCAACAGCACGAAGCGATCGGCCTGATAGCGTTCGGCCAGCTGCAGCTTCAACGGAAACGCTGCGCGTCTTGTGCTGTCGATGATCCGGCCCAACCGGAAATCGCTGGCGATGCCTAGTTCATCGAGGAAGGCCTGGTCGTCCAGCGCCAGCACGCGCCGGGCTTCGGCCTCAGGCAAGGACCACACCAGCGAACTGCGGTCGTCGGCCAGCGGCAGCAAGGCCAGCGGCCCGCTCGGCAGGAAGCGCTGCCAGGCGGTGTTCTCGTGCGGCCGCTCGGTGCGGACATGCGCGACCACCGCACGCTGCGCGTAGTCGCGACCACGCGTACCGATGCCGGCCAGCTGGCGCAGCGGCGAGGCGGCGCCATCGGCGGCCACCAGCAGGCCGGCCGTCAATATCTCGCCGTCTGCCAGTTCCAGCTGGATGCGATCCCCGTGCGCCTCGAAACCCTTCACCTCGGCCGGACACAGGCGGCTCACACCGGCCGCTTCGAGCGCCTGCCACAGCGTCCACTGCACCAGATTGTTCTCGACGATATAGCCGAGCAGATCGCGCCCCTCGCTGGCTGCGTCGAAATCGATCGCCGCGCCGCTCTCGGCATCCCATACATGCATGTGTGCATACGGGCCGGCACGGGCATCGCGAATGGACATCCAGACGCCCAGATCGTCCAGGAGTGCCAGCGATGACGGCGCGAGCCCGACCACGCGCAGATCCACTTCATCGTCCGCGCTCCACGCCGCCGGCTCACGCACCTCCAGCAGGGCGGTACTGAAACCGGCACGCGCCAGCGCCAGTGCAGCGGCCGCGCCAACCATGCCGCCACCGACCACGGCGACATCCAGGGTCGGCGCTCGGCGGCGGAGCGAAGCCTCTGCTGCCGCCGCGCTCATGGCAGCCGCTCCAGCACCGCGTGCGGCGGCTCACCGCGAAAACCCATGCCGCGCCGCGCCAGTGCGCGCTGTAGCGGCGGCAGGCGATCGCAGGCCAGCAAGACCAGCGATCGCAACGGCGCCAGCAACGGCTGCGGCAGGCAGGCCAGCCGCACCAGGCCATGGCTCATCGTCATGGTGCCTTCGCGATCGGGCGCGCGGCGTGCGGCATAGCGTTCCAGCAGTTCGGCAGCACCGGGGTCGGCAGTTGCTGCGATCAGCTCGGCCAGGGTCAATGCATCGCGCAGGCCGAGATTGAAGCCCTGCGCGCCGATCGGATGCACGGTCTGCGCGGCATTGCCGACCAGCACGGCACGCGGCCCGACCAACTGTGCGGCGGCCACACGATGGATCGCGTATGGATGGCGTTTGCCGGGCCGGCTGAGTCGACCCAACCGCCAGCCGAAGCGCCGCTGCGCCAGTTCGATGAAACCCGCATCGTCGAGCGCGGCGACCGCGTCCGCCTCATCGGCCGCCACGGTGAGCACCAGCCCGCAGCGATGCTCGGCCAGCGGCAGTAACGCGATCGGGCCGTCATCGGCGAAGCGTTCGTAGGCGCGGTTCGCGTGATCGCGTTCCGGTGTAATCGTGCAGACGAACAGCGTCTGCCGGTAATCGTGGCGCTCGGCCTCGATGCCGAGCTGCGTGCGCACGAACGAGTCGGTGCCGTCGGCACCGACCAGCAGCGGCGTATCGAGGCTGCGCAGGCCGTCCGGCGTGTTGACCTGGGCGCGCCAGCCGTCAGCCAGCGGTTCCAGTGCCGCCAGGGTGGCGGGCGCCAACCGGGTCAACCGGGTGCATTCGTCCAGCCGGCACAGCAGCGCCGCGCCCAGTTCGCGTGCGGGCAACGTCCAGCCCAGTGCATCGACAACCTGCTTGTCCGCGTCGATGCGCGCACTGCCGAATTCGCCGGCACGGCTGACATGGATATGCCGGATCGGGGTGGCTTGCGCGGCGGCATGGCGCCACACGCCGATCGCGTCGAGCCCGTTGACGGTGGCGCGGGCCAGCGCCAGATTGCGTTCGTCGTAACTGGGCTGGGCGTCGGCACGCGGGACGGCAGTCTCGACCAGGGTAGCGGCGATGCCGGCCGCATCCAGCGCGATCGCCAGACTGGCGCCGACCAGGCCGCCACCGACGATCAGGACACCGGATTCGTTCGAGGCAGGGGGTGCGGGCACATTCATGCGCCGATGATACGCGTTGAGGCTGCCTGCGTTGCAGTGCATTGGGCTAGACTAGTGGTCTGTTCAGACGCACCTATGGAGCCCCTCATGGTCAAGACACTGACCCAACGCCTCGGCATCTTGCTGGCACTCGCCGTGGTGATGGCGGCTACCCGCATGCATCACTCGCTGCTGCATCACTTCGATGCACTGCCAGATGCCTCCTGGGGCATTTTCTTCCTCGCCGGCTTCTGGCTGCGCGGCGCCGGTCGCTGGGCGTTCCCGTTGCTGATGGCCGAAGCGGTGCTGGTCGATTATCTGGTGATCAACAGCCAGGGCATCGATTTCTGGAGCCACTACTGCGTCTCGGTGGCCTACTGGTTCCTGATCCCGTCGTACTTCAGCCTGTGGCTGGGTGGCAGCTGGCTGGCGAAGCATCAGGCCGGTCTGCGCCTGCAGACGCTGGGCATGGCGGCAGTCGCGCTGCTGGTCAGCTGGGCCGCGTGCTATCTGGTTTCCAACGGCAGCTTCTACTGGCTCAGCAACAGCGTGCCGCTGCCGCGCAGCTTCGCCGCATGGTTCGCCAATCTGGGCGACTGGTATCTGCCGTTCCTGCAGACCACGGCCCTGTATGTCGGCCTCGGCGCCGTCGTGCATGTGCTGGTCATCCAGGTCGCACGTGCGCTGCAGGCCGAAGGCCAAGCCAAGCTGCCACGCTGATCCGATACGCTGATTCGCCATGGGCAACCGTCTCTCGAAGATCTACACGCGCACCGGCGACGACGGCAGCACCGGCCTCGGTGACGGCTCGCGGGTGGGCAAGGACTCGCTGCGGGTCAATGCCTATGGCACGGTGGACGAACTCAACAGCGCCATCGGGATGGTGCTGGCGGCCGACGGGGTCACTGAGGACGTGCGCGAGGCGCTGACCCAGGTACAGCACGACCTGTTCGATCTCGGTGGGGAGTTGTGCATCCCCGGCATGGCAATGGTCGAGGACAGCGACATCGACCGGCTGGAACACATCCTCGACCGTCTCAACGAACCCCTGCCTCCGCTGAAGGAATTCATCCTGCCCGGCGGCGGCATGGCCGCGGCCTGCGGTCATCTGGCGCGCACGGTATGCCGGCGTGCGGAACGCGAAGTCATTGCGCTGGCGCGGGTGGAAGACATCCGCAGCCAACCGCAGCGCTATCTCAATCGGCTGTCCGACCTGCTGTTCGTGATCTCGCGCGTCTTGGCGCGCGCCAGCGGCCATGGCGAAGTGCTGTGGCAGCACGAGCGTCGCCGCAAGCCCCAAGCTGCCGGATAAGCCGCCGCATGCTGCGGCTGTACACCCATCCCGCCTGTCTGCAGCACGATCCCGGCCCGGATCATGCCGAGCGCCCGGCACGCCTGCGCGCGGTGCTGCAGGCGCTGGATCACGACCGTTTTGCCGCACTCGACCGGATCGAGGCGCCGCGCGCCACGCGTGAGCAACTGCTGCGGGTGCACAGCGCTGCTCACGTCGACCACATCCTGACCAGCACCCCGCCGGAAGGTGGCGCGTATCGGCTGGATGAGGACACCGTGATGTCGCCCGGCTCGGTCGAAGCCGCCCTGCGCGCCGCCGGCGCCACGATGGCTGCCGTGGATGCGGTGCTGTCCGGCGCGGCCCAGCGCGCATTCTGCGCGGTGCGTCCGCCCGGCCATCACGCCACCCGCGACCGGGCAATGGGTTTCTGCCTGTTCAACAACATCGCGCTGGCCGCCGCGCACGCGCTGGCCTCGCACGGACTGAAGCGGGTCGCGATCGCCGACTTCGACGTGCACCACGGCAACGGCACGCAGGACATCTTCGAGCGCGACCCGCGCGTGCTGTTCGTTTCCAGCCATCAGTCGCCGCTGTATCCGGACAGTGGGCGCGAGGACGAACGCGGTGTCGGCAATATCGTCAACGCCAGCTTGTCGCCCGGCGCCGGCTCGCACGAGTTCCGCGAACTGTGGGACAGCGTGCTGCTGCCGCGGTTGCATGTGTTCAAGCCGCAGCTGGTGCTGGTTTCGGCCGGTTTCGACGCGCACCGCAATGACCCGCTGGCGGATATCCGGCTGGGCCAGGAAGACTATGTCTGGATCACCGAACGGCTGGTGGCGGTGGCCAGCACGCACGCGGGTGGCCGGCTGGTCTCCACCCTGGAGGGCGGCTACGACCTCGCCGCGCTGGCCGCCAGCACGGCGGCACATGTCAATTCGTTGATGGCCTAGGGCGTTGGGCGACGCCGCCGACGCGCCATTCTGCTCACAATCTGCCCACCCACGCTGAATCCTCGCACCGGCCTGGAAACGTTTGCCTGCCGTATCCCGGGTCTTTCTGCTAGCTTAACGAGCCTTCAAAGCCGGCAGATTTCGACAGTGATGCCCAAGCTACCCCCACGCCGCCTGTTGGCGGTTGCCGCAGCACTCGCCCTGATCGGCGGCCAAGCCGACGCCAAGGGTGTCCACAGCCATCCCAAAACCTCGCTCGACGGCGCCGAACAGGCGTGTCCGCTGGGCTCGTTCCACTGTGCGCCGCGCCCGTACAGCTACGGGATGTGCCGGCCCAATGCTCTGCTGGAGTTCTACGACCCCAGCCTCGGCAAGGATCCCGGCCTGCGCGAGACCAGCCCCACCCAGGTGCATGCGCAGCACGTGGACAGCTCCAACTCGTCGGTCTACCACTTGTCGGGTGACGTGAGGCTGCAACGCGCCGATCAGCAGTTGCAGGCCGATACTGTCGACTACAACGACAGCAACACCGACTACGATGCCCGCGGCAACGTGCGCTACCAGGAGGCCGCCCAATTGCTGGCTGCCTCGCACATGCGCGGCAACACCAACGCCAGCCGCGGCATTGCCGACGACGTGCGCTACCAGATGCTCGACTCGCGCGGCAACGGTGCGGCCAGGCAGGGACAGATGCTGGATGCGCTGCATACCCGTTATTCGATGGCGACGTACTCCACCTGCGACGTTGGCCACCACCTGTGGGAGTTCCGCGCCAAGTCGATCACCATCGACAAGGACACCGGCGTCGGCGTGGCGCGCAACGCCACCATGCGGATCGGCAACGTGCCATTCCTGTACCTGCCGTACTTCAGCTTCCCGACCGACGATCGGCGCAAGAGCGGCTTCCTGTATCCGACGATCGGCAATACCAGCCGCTCCGGTTTCGAGATCAGCACGCCGTACTATCTGAACTTGGCGCCGAACTACGATGCCACGCTCGATCCGCGCATCTACAGCGATCGCGGCGCGATGCTGGCCGGCGAATTCCGCTATCTGATACCCGGCAGCAACGGCCAGCTCAACCTGGAATATGTGCCGAACGATCATGGCGAGAACGATGGCCTGGCCAACACCAAGGGCGATTCGCGCTACCTGGTCAACTTCTCCGATCGCACGGCCCTATGGCAGGGCTGGCAGTTCGTCGGTTCGTACAACCACGCCTCGGACAGCAGCTACCTGTACGACTATGGCAACGCGCTGTCCCACGCCGCGGTCTACACGCTGACCTCCAACGCCGCCATCATGGGCGGCGGCAAGTGGTGGAATGCATCGTTCGGCGGCACCATCTACCAGAACGTGAACCCCTTCGTGACCGACAGCGTGCTGCCGTATGACCAGCTGCCTTATGCCACCTTCGGCATGAACGTTCCGCTGGCGCGCTGGCTGGAATTCGGCATGAGTAGTTCGGCGGTGGCGTTCCGCAAGGCCGGCTTCGTCGAAGGCGAGCGCGAGGATCTCTATCCCTACCTCGCCGCCGATTTCGGCTCTTCCGCCTGGTTCGTGCGCCCGAAGGTCGCCTATCGCTACACCGCCTATCAACTCGACAACAGCTATGACCGGTACGGTTACGGCGGACTTCTCGGCAGTGGCGGTGTCTCGCCGTTCACGCAACAGTCGCCGAGCCGCGCCCTGCCAATCGTCAGCGTGGACAGCGGACTGGTCTTCGACCGCAACACCTCGCTGTTCGGCAACAGCTACACGCAGACCCTGGAGCCACGGCTGTACTACCTGTACGTGCCGTATCGCAACCAGAACAACCTCCCGGTATTCGATACCAGTCTGATGTCGTTCGACTACTGGCAGCTGTTTTCGCCGAATCAGTTCTCCGGTGCCGACCGGCAGATGGATGCGAACAACCTCACCGCCGCCCTCACTACCCGCCTGCTCGACGACAGCGGTGTGGAGCGGGTATCGGCCAGCTTCGGCCAGATCCATTATTTCAGCCCGCAGCGGGTGGTGGGCACCGACTGGACCGGTTCGGACTATGTGGCTCAGCTCGACGTGCAGCTCAACGACCGCTGGCGCCTGAACAGTTCGTACCAGTGGAGTCCGAACACCCGCCTCACCGACATGGCCGCGGTGGAACTGCAACGCCGGCTGGGCACGGACGGCATCATCAACTTCTCATACCGCTATCGTCGCGGGCTGCTGGAACAATACAGCGCCTCTGCGGTCTACCCGCTATCCGAACGCTGGCGCCTGGTGGGATCGTGGACTTACTCGGTCATGGATCGCGAGACCGTCGATGCACTGGCTGGCGTGGAATACGACAGCTGCTGCGTATCGCTGCGGCTGGTCGATCGCAACTATGTCAACCAGAGCTACTACGGTTTCGGCCCGGTTCCCACCGGCGGCAATATCAATCATCGCGACAACGCGATCATGTTCGAAGTGGTTTTCAAGGGGCTCGGCTCGACAGGCGGCCAAATCGATCCACTGCTGCGCCGTGATATTCTCGGCTATCAATAAACGCATTCGCCCCGGCGATTCAGGCTCTCCATCGATGAAGCAATTCCTTGCATCTCTCCTGCTCGCGCTCGCGATCATGCTCCCCGCCCATGCCCAGATGCTGACGCCAGCTGCGCCGGCCAGCCAGCCACTGGACCGCATGGTGGCCGTCGTCAACGACGACGTGATCCTGCAGAGCGAACTGAACGACGCCGTGGCCTCGGTACAGCAGCAATATGCCGGTCATACCGAGCAGCTGCCGCCGATGAATGTGCTGCAGCAGCAGGTGCTCGATCGTCTGGTGCTGATGCGCCTGCAGATCCAGAAGGCGCAGGATCAGGGTATTCACGTTTCCGACGCGGATGTCGATCAGGCGATCCAGGGCGTGGCCGAGCAGAACAAGCTCACTCCCGAGCAGCTGCGCGCCCAGGTGGAGCAGAGCGGCGCCAGTTTTGCCGCGTTCCGCCATCAGCTGAGCGACCAGATCACCGTGCAGCGGCTGCATCAAAGCGTGGTGCAGGATTCGGTCTCGGTCACCGACAGCGAGATCGACAACCTGCTGAGCAGCCCGACCTACAAGGCCGGTGAAGTGCATCTGGCGCACATCCAGATCAGCATCCCCGGCGGCGCCGACGCGGCCGCGATCCAGGCCAGTCAGGCCAAGGCCGAGCAGACGCTTGCCGCGATCAAGGGCGGCATGGACTTCAACGCCGCGGCGATCCGCTACTCCGACGCGGCCGATGCGCTGGACGGTGGCGATCTCGGCTGGCGGCGGATGGACGAGATCCCGGCCGCCTTCGCCGACACGATCGGCTCGATGAAACCCGGCGACGTCAGCCCGGCGCTGCGCGGCCCGACCGGTTTCCACATCCTCAAGCTGATCGACCAGCGCCAGGGCAGCCGCAAGGTGGTCACCGAATTCCATGCGCGGCAGATCCTGATCAAGCCCAGCGAGCTGGTGACGCCGGCACAGGCCGAGCAGAAGGCGAAGGATCTGTACAACCGCATCATCAACAAGCATGAAGACTTCGCCACCGTGGCGAAGGAAAATTCCAAGGACGACACCACCGCCAACGTCGGCGGCGACATGGGCTGGTTTCAGCCGCAGGCATGGGGCGCGACCATCGGCAAACAGCTGGATCAGCTGAAGGACAATGAAGTGTCGCAGCCGTTCCAGAGCGAAGCCGGTTGGCACATCCTGCAGCGACTTGGTTCGCGCGAGAGCGACCTGACCGTGCAGATCGAACGCGATCAGGCCCGTCAGGCGATCGGTACCCGCAAGTCCGAACAGACCTACGACGATTACCTGCGTGATCTGCGCTCCAACGCCTATGTCAACATCCTGGCACCCGAGTTGCGCGAGCCGGGCAACCAGGCGGCCACCGGCACCACGCCGTAAGCTGATTGAACGCCATGCCACTGCCCCGGCTCGCGGTCACTGCCGGTGAGCCGGCCGGCATCGGTCCGGAACTGCTGATCCGACTGGCCGCCACTCCGCTGGCGGCCAGTCTGGTGGCGATCACCGATCGCCAGTTGCTGGAACGCGCGGCCATGCGTTGCGGCGTGACCATCGAACTGATCGACGACGATGGCAGCGCGCAGACCGAACGCCGCCCCGGCAGCCTGCGCCTGCGGCACACGCCGCTGGCGATCACCGAAGTGCCCGGCCAACCCGATCCACGCAATGCCCGGCACGTACTGGATACGCTGATCGAAGCGGCCGATGGCTGTATGGCCGGTCGCTACGACGCCGTGGCCACCGCACCGCTGCAGAAATCCTCGATCAACGACGCCGGCATCCGTTTCAGCGGCCACACCGAATTCTTCGCCGAACGCGCACACACCGATGTGGTGATGATGCTGGCGAGTCCGGAGCTGCGTGTGGCACTGGCGACCACGCACCTGCCGCTGGCAGCGGTTTCCGCCGCGATCACGCAAGCTGCATTGACTCGCACGTTGCGCATCGTGCATGCCGAACTGCAGGCGAAGTTCGGCATCGCCGAGCCGCGCATTGCCGTGCTGGGCATCAATCCGCATGCCGGCGAAGGCGGCCATCTCGGCCGCGAGGAAATCGACACACTGATCCCGGCACTGGACGTGCTGCGCCACGAAGGCATGCGCCTGCTCGGACCGCTGCCCGCCGACACGGCGTTCGTGCCGGCCCAGCGTCGCCACTACGACGCCGTGCTGGCGATGTATCACGACCAGGCGTTGCCGGTGCTGAAAAGCGAGGCATTCGACCGCACCGTCAACCTCACCCTCGGCCTGCCGTTCATCCGCACTTCGGTCGATCACGGCACCGCGCTGGATCTGGCCGGCACCGGCCAGGCCGACCCGGCCAGCCTGATCGCCGCCGCCAGCATGGCGTTGGAACTCTTGGCGCGCCGTGCCACTCATCCATCCTCTCCCCCGCTGGGAGAGGAACAAGGTGAGGGGCCAACCTCGCCGGAAACAAATCAATGAACGCCCGCCCCAAGAAAAGCTTCGGCCAGCACTTCCTGCACGACCGCCGCTACATCGAACGCATCGTCAGCGCCGTGGCACCGCGAGCGGAAGATTTCGTGGTCGAGATCGGCCCCGGCGAAGGTGCGCTGACACTGCCGTTGCTGACTGCCGCCGGCAAGCTCACCGCGATCGAACTGGATACCGATCTGATCCCCGCCCTGCAGGCGCGCGCCGCCAGCTTCGGCGAACTGCACATCATCCATGCCGACGTGCTGAAGGTGGATTTCAGCGCGCTGGCGCACAGCCACGGCGTGCCGCGGCTGCGCATCGCCGGCAACCTGCCCTACTACATTTCCAGTCCGATCCTGTTCCACTGCGTCGAGCATGCGGCAGCGATCCAGGACATGCATTTCATGCTGCAGAAGGAAGTGGTCGACCGCATGGCCGCGGAGCCGGGCAGCAAGGTGTATGGCCGGCTGTCCGTGATGCTGCAACTGGCCTGCCGGGTCGAGCCGCTGTTCAACGTGCCGCCGGAAGCATTCCGGCCACCACCGAAAGTGGAGTCGGCGGTGGTGCGGTTGCTGCCGCTGGAGCCGCACGAGCTGCATGATGCGCGGCCCGAGCATGTCTATGCAGTGGTCAAGGCTGCGTTCGGCCAACGGCGCAAGACGCTGGCCAACGCACTCAAGCAATTGCTCGACAGCGATGCGATCCGTCGCGCCGACGTCGACCCCAAGGCCCGCGCCGAAACACTTGCTCCGGCCGACTTCGTGCGTCTGGCCAAGGTCTACGGCAGTCTTTGACGACGAAGATGCACGCCAATCACGACCGCTCCGCCCCATTCGCAGCGGCAGGCCTTACAATCCGGGCATGACTGAAAAATCTTCCTACACGATCGATGTGCAGGTCGAAACACGCTTCGTCCCCGATCAATCGAAGCCCGGTGACAATCGCTACGTTTTCGCCTACACCGTCACCCTGCGCAATGCCGGCGAGATGCCGGCACGCCTGCTCACCCGTCGCTGGATGATCACCGATGCCAATGGCAAGGTGGAAGAAGTGACTGGCGACGGCGTGGTCGGCGAACAGCCGTGGATGCGCCCCGGCGACGATTACGAATACACCTCGGGCGCCGTGCTGGAAACCCCGGTGGGCACCATGGGCGGTAGCTATCAGATGCTGGCCGACGACGGCACGGAGTTCGAGGCACCCATACCGACCTTCACCCTGTCCATTCCGCGCACGCTGCACTGATGGTTCAGCGCTGACATGGCTACGTACGCGATCGGCGACGTGCAGGGCTGCTATCCCGAATTGCAACGCCTGCTCGACAAGCTGCGCTTCGATCCGGCGCAGGATCAGCTGTGGTTCTGCGGCGATCTGGTCAACCGCGGCGGCCAGTCGCTGGAGACGCTGCGGCTGATCCACAGCCTGCGCGAGCACAGCGTGGTCACCCTGGGCAACCACGACCTGAGCCTGCTGGCGATTGCCCAGCGGCGTCAGGATGCGCAGGCGCGGGTGAATCCCGAACTGCGTCAAGTGCTGTTCGCCGACGACGCGCCGGTGCTGTTCGAATGGCTGCGTTCGCAGAAACTGCTGCACCACGACGAACAGCTCAACTGGACGATGGTGCATGCCGGCCTGGCGCCAATGTGGACGTTGCGGCAGGCGCAGAGAGCGGCCGAAGACGTCGAGCGCGAACTGTCCAGCCCGCGTCATCCGCGCCTGCTGCGCAACTTGTTCGGCAACCGGCCGGCGGTGTGGTCAAGCCGCCTGCAGGGGCTGGATCGTCAGCGCGCCACGATCAACACGATGACCCGGATGCGCTATTGCGACGTCAACGGGCGCATCGACTTCGAGGCCAAAGGCATCCCCGGCACGCAGAAGCCCGGGCTATATCCCTGGTACGAAGTGCCCGGCATGCGCCGGCGCGACACCCGCATCGTCTGCGGTCACTGGTCCACGCTCGGTCGCTTCGCCGGGCTCGGCGTGTATGCGATCGATACCGGCTGCGTATGGGGCGGCCAGCTGACCGCACTGCGACTGGATGGCGAGGAGCCGCAGTCCATCACGGTGAATGCCGAGCCGCATCGCACGCGGCCGCCGGGCGGCGAAGATTGATTCAGCGCGGATTGAATCTGCGCCCATGAAAAACCCCGCCGCGGCGGGGTTTTTCACGACTGCCAGCATGGCTCAGGCTAGCTGGCCATGGCAGTGCTTGTACTTCTTGCCCGAGCCGCATGGGCACGGCTCGTTGCGTCCCACCTTGGGACCATCGTGCTCGGCCGGCTGCTGTGCGATGCGCATGCCGGCGCCAACCGGTGCTTCCGCATCGCCGCCGAATGCGCCCACCGGCGCGCCGCCACCGGTTGCCAGCATCTGCTTCTGCAGGCGATCCGCCAGACGCTGCTGCTCGGCTTCCATCGCGGCGACTTCCTCTTCGCTGCGAATGCGGATCCGCGCCAGCATCTGCACCACTTCGGTCTTGATCCGGCTGAGCATCTCGGAGAACAGCTTGAACGACTCGCGCTTGAAAGCCTGCTTCGGATCCTGCTGCGCATAGCCGACCAGATAGATGCCCTGGCGCAGGTAGTCCATGTTGGCCAGGTGATCCTTCCAGGCGTTGTCGACCACCGTCAGCATGATGTGCTTTTCCAGCTGGCGCATGGTGTCGGCACCGATCTGCGCTTCCTTTGCCTGGAACAGCTCGCCGACCGCCTTGCGCACATGCTCGAGGATCATCTCGGCATCGATCTCGTGCTGCTGCTCGACCCAGTGCCTCAACTCGAGCGACAGGCCGAACTCGCTTTCCAGCTCGCGGTCGAGACCAGCCAGATCCCATTGCTCATCGATGCTTTCGGCCGGCACGTACGCGCGCACCATGGTCTGCACCACATCCTCGCGGATGTCGGCAACGGTGGCCGACACGTCGTCACCCTCGAGCAGTTCGTCGCGCTGGCGGTAGATCACCTTGCGCTGGTCGTTGGCGACGTCGTCGAATTCCAGCAGGTGCTTGCGGATGTCGAAGTTGTGCTGCTCTACCTTGCGCTGGGCCTTCTCGATCTGCCGGCTGATCATGCGATCTTCCAGCGCGTCGTCGTCCTTCATGCCGAAGCGCTTCATCCAGCGCACCAGGCCTTCGCCACCGAAGATGCGCAGCAGGTTGTCTTCCAGCGACAGGTAGAAACGCGAGGAGCCCGGATCGCCCTGACGGCCGGAACGGCCGCGCAACTGGTTGTCGATGCGTCGCGACTCGTGCCGCTCGGTGCCGATGATGTGCAGGCCGCCGGCGGCGAGCACCTGTTCGTGCAGTTTCTTCCACTCAGCCTTGACGCGCTGGCGGTCGATCTCGCTGGCGTCTTCGGGCAATGCGGCCAGGGCCACGTCCAGACTGCCGCCGAGCACGATGTCGGTACCGCGGCCGGCCATGTTGGTGGCAATCGTGACCTGCCCGGGTGCACCGGCCTGCGCCACGATGTGTGCCTCGCGCTCATGCTGCTTGGCGTTGAGCACCTCGTGCGCCACACCGGCCTTTTTCAACAGACCGGACAGCAGCTCGGACACCTCGATCGAGGTGGTGCCGACCAGCACCGGTTGGCCGCGCTTGTGGCAGTCCTTGATGTCCTCGATCACCGAGCGGTATTTCGGATCCTGGGCAAGGAAGATCATGTCCGAGTTGTCCACCCGGATCATCGGCTTGTGGGTGGGAATCACCACCACCTCCAGCCCGTAGATGCTCTGAAACTCGAACGCCTCGGTATCGGCCGTGCCGGTCATGCCGGCCAGTTTCTTGTACATGCGGAACAGGTTCTGGAACGTCACCGTGGCCAGCGTCTGGTTCTCGCGCTGGATCGGCACGCCTTCCTTCGCCTCGACCGCCTGATGCAGGCCATCGGACCAGCGTCGACCGGCCAGCGTACGACCGGTGAACTCGTCGACGATGATCACTTCGCCATCGCGCACGATGTAATCCACATCGCGCTGGTAGATGCCGTTGGCACGCAGGGCGGCGTTGAGATGGTGCACCACCGCCAGATTCTTCGAATCGTACAGGCCGCTGTCCTGCTCGATCACGCCGGCCTCGCGCAGCAGCTCGTCAGCATGCTGCATGCCCTCTTCGGACAGGTGCACCTGCTTCTGCTTCTCGTCGACCCAGTAGTCGCCGCTGCCGTCTTCCTCGGTCTGCCGGATCATCCGCGGCACGATCTTGTTCACCGCCAGGTACAGCTGCGGGGAATCCTCGGCCGGCCCTGAAATGATCAGCGGCGTGCGCGCCTCGTCGATCAGGATCGAGTCCACCTCGTCGACAATCGCGTAGTGCAAGCCGCGCTGGTAGCGCTGTTCCTTGCTCAACGCCATGTTGTCGCGCAGATAGTCGAAACCGAACTCGTTGTTGGTGCCGTAGGTGATGTCGGCGGCATAGGCCGCGTGCTTGTCGGCGTGATCCATGCCCGGATACACGACGCCCACATTCAAGCCGAGAAAGTTGTACAGCTTGCCCATCTGCGCGGAATCGCGCCGGGCCAGATAGTCGTTGACCGTGACCACATGCACGCCCTTGCCGGCCAGCGCATTGAGGTAGACCGGCAACGTGCCAACCAGGGTCTTGCCCTCGCCGGTGCGCATCTCGGCAATCCTGCCCTGATGCAGCACCATGCCGCCAATCATCTGCACGTCGTAATGACGCATGCCCAGCGTGCGCTTGGCTGCCTCGCGCACCACCGCAAATGCTTCCGGCAGCAGCTTGTCCAGGGACTCACCATTGGCGACCCGCTGCTTGAACTCGTCGGTCTTGCCGCGCAATGCGTCGTCGCTCAGCTTCTCGAATTCTGGTTCAAACGCATTGATGCGGTGAACGGTTCGGGAAAGCTGGCGCAATACGCGCTCGTTGCGGCTACCAAACAAGCTCGTCAGGGCACGATTGAACATCGGTCTTCCGGATTGGGGAACAGAATGCCCGCAACAGACACGGGCCAATCGGGCATATTACTACATGCCTATGAAGGCACGCCCATGAAGGCATGCCCGGGAAGGCACGGCTCAAGACACGCCGTACCAGCCATCCTGCATGGCATCGACCATGGCCGGATTCAAGGGGTTGCCGGCGGAAGACGCGGCGTTACCGGTGGTTGCGTACGAAAGCCAGCGGATTGACCACGCGGCCGTCGTACCAGACCTCGAAATGCACGTGCGATCCGGTCGAGCGGCCGGTGGAACCGGCTTGGGCAAGCACGTCGCCTACCTGCACGTGCTGACCTGGATGCACATCCAGCGCACTGTTGTGGGCATAGCGGGTCATGTAGCCATTGCCGTGGTCGACTTCGACCACGTTGCCATAACCGCTGCGCACGCCGGCAAACGTCACCATGCCTTCGGCAACGGCATGCACCGACGTGCCCAAGGGGGTGGCGATGTCGATACCGGTATGCCGCGCGGAGCGACCGTCGAACGGATCTGCGCGCACGCCGAAATAGGATGAGATATAGCCGGGCACGGGCATCCCGGTCGGCTTCAGATTCGATTCGATCTTGGCGTCCAGCAACAGGCTCTGCAGCGCCGACAACTGCGCCTGTTGCACGTCGAACTGGCTGGCCAGCTGGCTGATGCTGCTGTCCAGCGCCTGCGGCAACGCGTAAGCGCTGCCGCCAATATCCTCGACACCGCCCACCGCTGGCTGCTGGTCGAAATTGAACTCGCCGTCATCGAGCTTGCCGACCTCGACCAGGCGTTCGCCCAGTGCATTCAATCGGGTCGACTGCGCCTGCAACTGCCCCAGCTTCACCGCCAGCGCATCGAGGCCGCGCTGGGCGTCTTGGCGCACGCCGCCCAGCAGGCTGTTCTGTTGCCGGATTTGCTGCTGCAGATCTTGGATTTGGGCCAACGCCCGGTCACGCGGGCTGGCCACCATCAGCGCCAGCGCCATGCCTGCGCCGACACAGCCGAGCACGCCCAGCGACAACAGTGACAGCAACTTCCAGCGCAGCCGCCGATCTGCCAGATCGAGGGTTTTCGGCAATTTCCTGGCACGTGACACGAGTATGATTTGCATGTCTTTCCAAAATCGAATGTCGGCACCATGCAACGCGCCGCTCCAGCCACTTCCCGCCGCATCGGCAACGGACCGAAGTCCCTTGTCGAATGTGGCTCCTTCGCGACGCTGGCCAAAAAGGCCGGCACGCTGGAAGCGCTGGATCGCGCACTGCGCCAGACGTTGCCGTCGCCGTTGCGCGAGCAGGTGCGATTCGCCAACCTGCGCAACGACCGCCTCGTCTTTCTGGCGTCTTCACCGGCTTGGGCGTCGCGCCTGCGCTTGATGCAGACACAGATCCTTGCCACCGCACATGCCATCGGCACACGCGCCAGTTCAGTCACCGTGAAAGTGGCCCCCCAACCACCGGTTGCACCAGCGACCGATCGGTCAAAACCGCTTTCGCTCGCGGCAGCCACCCATCTTCGGGCCGCTGCCGCGTCGTTCACAGACCCCGAATGGCGGGTACTGTTCCTTGAGCTGGCGTCCCTCGCCGAAACCGCTGATTCCGCTGTCCCGGGAGCGGACTGAATAACGCCAGACGCTCCCGTCAGGACAGCATGTTGCCGTCACCGGTTTGTCCGGCGAAGGGTGGGTTTATAGCATGCGGCAGGTTAAGGAATAGCCCGAAATGTCATCGAGGCGTGAAGCCGGACACGGTAAAAATGTGCTGTACATCACAAAAAAGCGGCCACATCTCACGATATGGCCGCTTTTGCTGGGTGTTGCTGTTGAAGACGCAGACGCGGCTTAAATCGCCTGCGCCGGGTGCGCATAGGAGATCGGCGACGTAGCCGGATCGTCCTGGTAGCTGACCTCTTCCCACGCCGAGGCATCGGCCATCAGCGTGCGCAACAGCTTGTTGTTCAGTTCATGGCCCGATTTGTGCGCGTGATAAGCCCCGATCAGGCTGTGGCCGAGCAGGTACAGGTCGCCGATCGCGTCGAGGATCTTGTGCTTGACGAACTCGTCCTCGTAACGGAGGCCATCCTCGTTCAGCACACGGTAGTCGTCCAGCACCACGGCATTGTCCATCGAGCCACCCAGCGCGAGGTTGTGCTCGCGCAGCATCTCGATGTCGCGCATGAAGCCGAACGTGCGGGCCCGGCTCACTTCCTTGACGAAGGAAGTGGTGGAAAAGTCGATCTCGGCGCGCGAGGTGCGCTTGCTGATGATCGGATGATTGAAATCGATCGAGAAACCAACCTTGAAGCCTTCGAATGGGTCGAAACTGGCCCACTTGTCGCCTTCCTGCACTTTCACCGGCTTCTTGATGCGGATGAAGCGCTTGGCCACATTCTGTTCTTCGATGCCCGCGGATTGCAGCAGGAACACGAACGGACCGGCGCTGCCGTCCATGATCGGCACTTCCGGCGCAGACAGGTCGACATAGGCATTGTCGATACCGAGCCCGGCCATCGCCGAAAGCAGATGCTCGACCGTGGAGACGCGGGCGTCGCCATTGACCAGCGTGGTCGACAGCCGGGTATCACCGACGTTGTCCTGGCGGGCGCGAATATCCACCGGCGGATCGAGATCCGTGCGGCGAAATACGATGCCGGTATTCGGTGCCGCCGGCCGCAAGGTCATGTACACCTTGTCACCCGTATGCAAGCCGACACCGGTCGCCCGGATGATGTTTTTAAGCGTACGCTGCTTGATCATTGTTGTTGGTACCTGTGTAGGCAGCAGCCAATCAGGGGCGGATGCTAACACAGTTTTAACCTGTGATAAAAGCAAACCGTACCGTACAGTCTGATTAAGCCTTCATGTTTCTTTCATCCTTGAAAGCGATGGGCATCCGCTGCCCTTTCTCCCGACAATCCGGCGAATCGACACGATGCCCCGCACCTGGGACGGGAATCCGGCACGGAGCATCGGGCTGGCCGCAACGGGCGAACCCGTGACGACTGGCCGTGCATCATCCCGACGCACAGTCTGTGCTGCTACACCTGCGAACGGTTGCCCGATCAGGTCAATCCACACGCTCCGCACACCGCCATGACCTGGCGACGGCGGTACCGACCCCGGCGATGGGCAGCCGGTTTGGGCACGCTGGAAGAATGACCCGTCTCGCGGGCGTTCGTTCAATATTTTCGCATCTCCTTAACTTGCGCAATCTGCCATTAGTCAGCCTGGCGCCGCAAGAACGCCGGAATATCCAAGTAATCGAAGCCCGGCTCGGCATTCTTCGCCGCTGCGGCGGGTTCCGCACGGCTATGGCTGCTGATCGTCATCTCCGGCTGTGCGTAATCGACCACTTCATTGCCGGTACCGGTACGCAGCACCACCGGACGCGGGCGCATCTGCACCTGCTGCGTCTCGACCATGCGGATCGGCGGCTGCCCGCGCGATGCATTGGCACGGTTGAGGCCGGTGGCCACCACGGTGACGCGGACGTCATCCTTCATTTCCGGATCGAGCGAGGTACCGATCACCACAGTAGCGTCTTCGCTGGCAAAGTCATGAATGATACGACCGATTTCGTCGAATTCGCGCATGGTCAGGTTGGGACCGGCCGTGACGTTGACCAGGATGCCGCAGGCGCCGTTGAGGTTGACGTCTTCCAGCAACGGGTTCTTGATCGCCGCCTCGGCCGCCGCCTGCGCACGGTCGTCGCCGCGGGCAGTGCCCGAGCCCATCATCGCCAGGCCCATTTCCGACATCACCGTGCGCACGTCGGCAAAGTCGACGTTGATCAGGCCCGGGGCCGTGATCAGGTCGGCAATACCCTGCACAGCGCCTTGCAGCACATCGTTGGCAGCCTTGAACGCATTCAGCAGGGTTACATCGCGACCGAGCACGCTGAGCAGCTTCTCGTTCGGCACGGTGATCAGCGAGTCGACATGCTGGGACAGATCCTCGATGCCCTTCAACGCGACCTGCATGCGCCGACGCCCCTCGAACGGGAACGGCTTGGTCACCACCGCCACGGTGAGGATACCTTTCTCCTTGGCCAGCTGCGCCACCACCGGCGCCGCGCCGGTACCGGTGCCGCCGCCCATGCCGGCGGTGATGAATACCATGTCGGCACCTTCGAGCATCGCCTCGATGCGCTCACGATCTTCCAGGGCCGCCTGACGGCCGACCTCCGGATTGGCGCCGGCACCGAGACCCTTGGTCACGTTGCCACCGAGTTGCAGGTGGGTACGCGAGCCGCAGCTGGTCATCGCCTGCGCGTCGGTATTGGCGACGACGAACTCGACGCCTTCGATATTGGAATTGAGCATGTGTGCCACGGCATTGCCACCGCCGCCGCCCACGCCGATCACCTTGATGACTGCATTGGGTGCGAGTTTATCAATCAGTTCAAACATTTCCCGTCCTCCGTAGAGTTGTTGTCGTTGTAACCAGGGATCGCGACTCCTGTCGGTCCATGGTGGTGGGCGGATGTCCCTCCGCCCGAGGCGACGCGTCCTGCGCCACCCAAAAAATCAAAACGACCATCAAAAATTCTTGGTGATCCAACCGCGCAACTTGCCGACCAGACCGCCGACACTGCCGCCCGCCGGCCCACCGACCCGCGTGCCGCCGGCGCGCGCGCCATGCAGCAGCAGGCCCACGCCGGTGGCGTGCAGCGGGCTGGAAACGACCTCGCCCAGACCATCGATCTGCTGCGGCACGCCGATGCGCACCATCTTGTGGAAGATTTCCTCGGCCAGCTCCAGCGCGCCTTCCATCTTCGAGGCGCCACCGGTCAGCACCACGCCGGCCGCGACCAGGCTTTCGTAGCCGGAGCGACGCAGCTGGTCCTGCACCATCTCGAAGATTTCCTCGTAGCGAGCCTGCACGCTCTGCGCCAGCGACTGCCGCGCGAGCCGGCGCGGCGGACGATCGCCGACGCTGGGCACCTGGATGGTTTCCTCGGCGTGCGCCAGCCCGGTCTGCGCGCAGGCGTACTTGATTTTGATTTCCTCGGCATGCGCAGTCGGCGTGTGCACGCCATAGGCGATGTCGCTGGTGACCTGGTCGCCGCCGACCGGCAGCGAGGCGGTGTAGCGAATCGAACCCTGCGTGTAGATCGCGATGTCGGTGGTGCCGGCGCCGATGTCGACCAGGCACACGCCAAGCTCGCGCTCGTCGTCGGTGAGCACGGCCTTCGCACTGGCAAGCGCCGATGGCACCAGTTCGTCCACGGTCAGGCCGCAACGCTGGATGCACTTGCTGATGTTCTGCACTGCGGCCGCCGCACCGGTGACCAGGTGCACGTTCGCTTCCAGCCGCACGCCGCTCATGCCGACCGGCGAGCGAATGCCGTCCTGGCCGTCGATGCGGTATTCCTGCGACTCCTTATAGAGAACCTTGCGATCGGCCGGGATCGCCACCGCGCTGGCTGCCTCCAGCACCTGCTCCAGATCGCCGGCGGTGACCTCGCGGTCGCGGATCGCCGCGTTGCCGTGCGAGTTGCGGGTTTCCAGGTGACTGCCGGAGATGGACGCGTAGACCGAACGGATATCGCAGCCGGCCATCAGCTCGGCCTCTTCCACCGCGCGCTGGATCGAGTGCACGGTCGATTCGATGTCGACCACCGAGCCGCGCTTCATGCCGCGCGATACATGGGTGCCGATGCCGATCACGGTGATCGGCTCGCCCGGCTCGTACTCGCCGACGATAGCCACCACTTTCGAGGTGCCGATATCGAGACCGACCACCAGCTGCTTGTCGTTGCGCGATTTCATAGGGCGGCCTTCAATAGGCAGATCGTCTTCATGAGCGGGGCGAACCTCCAGCGTTGGCGGCGGCCGCTTGCGGCCAGCGCACGGCAAATCCATTGGTGTAACGAAGGTCGGCGTAGGCGAAACCGTCGGCATGACCGGCAATGAGCTGCGGATAGACATCGAGGAAACGGCGCAGCCGTCGCCCGGCCTGCTCGCGATCGCCGATCACGATCTGCGCGCCGTCGGCGGTACTGACGCTCCAGCTGCCGCGTTCAGTCAGCGCCACGCCGTTGATCTGCAGATGGGTACCGGCGAACGCCTTCTGCGTCTCGGCGTAAAAACTCACCACTTCGGCCAGCCGCGCATCCGGCCCGTGCAGATCCGGCAAGGCGCCGCTGTCGGTCGCGCCAGGCGCGTCGAATACCAAACCCTGCCGGCTGATCAGCTGCTTGTCGTTCCAGCGCGCGAACGGCTGCCGCTCGTAGATGCGAAGCTGCAAGGTATCCGGCCAGCGCTTGCGCGCCTCGGCCGACTCCACCCACGGCAACGCGGCGACCGCCTTCTGCACGGCGTCCAGATCCAGCGCGAAGAAGCCTTTGCCCAGCCGCGATCGCACGACGTCGCGAATCTCGTCCGCGGTGACGTGCTTGAACTCGGCCTGCACGGTCAACTGGGTCACCGGCCAGCGGCTGGCCGCGAACCATCCGCGCAGCACGCCGACGATCGGCAGCGCGACCAGCGCGATAGCCAGACACCAGGCAACGAGGCGGATGGTTCCCTTCACGCGCCCTCCCGGAAACTGGTTTCGAGCACGCGCCAGCACAGCTCCTGATAATCGATGCCGGCGGCCGCGGCGGCCTTCGGTACCAGCGAGTGCGAGGTCATGCCCGGCGCGGTGTTCACTTCCAGCAGCCAGTTGCGACCATTGCGGTCGCGCATCACGTCGACGCGGCCCCAGCCATAACAGCCAAGCGCATCGAACGCCTGCAGCGACAACGCGCGCAACTCGCTTTCGGCATGACCTTCCAGACCAGGACAGAGATAGAGCGTGTCCTCGGCGATGTATTTTGCGTTGTAGTCGTAAAACGCGCCCTTCGGCACGATGTGAATCGTCGGCAGCACCTCGCGACCGAGGATCGCAACGGTCAGCTCGTCGCCTTCGATCAGGGTTTCCATCAGCAGGTCGCCCGGATACTTCGCGGCCAGCTGCACCGCCTGATCGAGCTGCGCTTCCTCGAACACGCGGGTGACACCCACGCTGGAGCCCTCGCAGGCCGGCTTCACGATCAGCGGAAAACCGATCTGCTTCGCCGCCGCATGCACATCGGCACCGCGCGGCAGCGCGACGAATCCGGGTGTGGTCAGACCGAGCGACTGCCACACCCGCTTGGAGCGGGTCTTGTCCATCGACAAGGCGGAACCAAGCACGCCCGAACCGGTGTACGGCACATTCAACGATTCCAGCGCGCCCTGCAGCACGCCGTCCTCACCGCCGCCATGCTGACCGTGCAGGATGTTGAACACGCGGGCGAAGTGGCCGGCACGCAGCGCATCGAGCAGCGCCGGGATGCCGTCGATCGCATGTGCATCGATCCCGCGCGCCTGCAGCGCGGCCAACACGTTGCGGCCGGAATCGAGCGACACTTCGCGCTCGGCCGAGCTGCCGCCCATCACCACGGCGACGCGACCGAACCGGGCGGGGTCTGTGATTTTCATGCTCACTTGCTTGTCCTCAGATGACCGGCCTGGGCCAGCTCCACCGCTGCCGCGCCGATGTCGCCGGCGCCCAGCAACAACAACAGATCCCCGTCGCGCAGCAAGGTCGGCAAGGTGTCCTTGAATTCACGCGGATGCTCGATCAGCACCGGATCGACCTTGCCGCGCGCACGCACGGCACGCGCCAGGGCACGGCCATCGGCACCGGTGATCGGCGTCTCGCCGGCGGCATAGACCTCGGTCAGCACCAGCACGTCGGCATCGGCCAACACGTTCGCGAAATCGTCCAGCAGGTCGCGGGTACGGCTGTAGCGATGCGGCTGGAATCCGACCACCAGTCGACGATCGGGCCAGCCGCCACGGGCGGCCGCGAACACCGCCGCCAGCTCGCGCGGGTGATGGCCGTAGTCGTCGACCAGCAGCACGCTGCCCTGATCCAGCGCGATTTCGCCGCGCCGATGGAAGCGACGACCGACGCCCTGGAAATGCTCCAGCGCATGCGCCATCGCCTCGGCCTCCACGCCCAGCTGCCAGCCGATCGCGGCGGCGGCCAGCGCATTGAGCACGTTGTGCCGGCCCGGCAGGTTGAGCTTCACCGGCAACGCATCGGCGCGGCCCGGCAACACCAGATCGAAATGCATCTCGAAGCCGTGCTGGGTCACGTTCAGCGCGCGCACGTCGGCGTCTGCCGTATCGATGCCGTACGTCATCACACGGCGCGTGGTGGATTTCGCCAGCTCGGCCACTTCCGCATCGTCCACGCACAGCACGGCCAGACCGTAGAACGGCAGCCGGTGCAGGAAGTCGGCGAATGCCTTCTTCACCTCGGCGAAATCGCCGTGGTAGTTCTCCAGGTGATCGGCATCGATGTTGGTGACCGCGGCGATCACCGGCGACAGCAGCAGGAACGAGCCGTCGGACTCATCGGCTTCGGCGACCAGATACTGGCCGGTGCCGAGCCGCGCATTCGCGCCGGCCGCGTTGAGCTGGCCGCCGATCACGAAGGTCGGATCGTAGCCGGCCTCGGCCAGCACGCTGGCGGTGAGGCTGGTGGTGGTGGTCTTGCCGTGGGTGCCTGCGATCGCCACGCCGCGGCGGAAACGCATCAGCTCGCCCAGCATTTCCGCACGCGGAATCACCGGGATGCGCGCCGCACGGGCAGCGATCAGTTCCGCGTTGTCCGCCTTGATCGCGCTCGAAGTCACCACCACGTCGGCATCGCCGATATGTTCGGCGGCATGCCCGACATGCACGGTGATACCGAGCTGCTGCAATCGCTGTGCGGTCGGCGAATTCGCCCGGTCGGAACCGGAGACGGCGTAACCGAGGTTGTGCAGCACTTCGGCGATGCCGCTCATGCCGACGCCGCCGATGCCGATGAAGTGCACGCGCTTGAACGTGCTCATCAGGTCTTCGTGTGCATGCAGGCGACGCGGCGTCATGCGGCCACCTCCATGCAGGCGCGCGCGATGACCTGCGCTGCGTCCGGCTTTGCCAGCGTGCGCGCGGCCTCGGCCATCGCCAGCAAGCGACTGCGATCACCCAGCAACGACTCCAGTCGCTGCGCCAAAATCTGTACGTCCAGCTTGCTCTCCTGCATCAGTTCAGCGGCGCCGATCGCCACCAGCGCCTCGGCATTGCGTGTCTGGTGGTCGTCCACCGCGTGCGGGAACGGCACCAGTACGGCGCCGAGTCCAGCCGCAGTCAGTTCGGCCAGGGTCAGCGCACCGGCGCGGCAGACGGCCAGATCGGCCCAGTCGTAGCTGCCGGCCATGTCGTCAATGAATGCAACCACCTGTGCCTCGACGCCGGCCTTTGCATACGCCGCACGTGCCTCGTCGAGGCCACGCGTGCCGCACTGATGCACCACCTCGGGACGCTGCGCCGGGGTCAGCTGAGCCAGTGCTTGCGGCACCGCGAGGTTCAAGGCACGCGCACCCAGGCTGCCGCCAAGCACCAGCAGGCGCGGCCTGCCGCTGCGGCCGGCCATGCGCTGCGCGGGCTGTGGCAATACGGCGATCGCATCGCGCACCGGATTGCCGACCCACTCTGCATCCGGCAACGCATCGGCGAACCCGGCCAGCACGCGCTTGGCGAGTCCGGCCAGCTTGCGGTTGGTGAAACCGGCGACGCGATTTTGTTCGTGCACCAGCAGCGGCCGCCGCAACAGCCACGCAGCAAGACCGCCGGGGCCCGCCACGTAACCACCCATCGACAGCACACTGCGCGGCTTCACCTGGCGCAGCACGGCCAGCGAGGCGAACAGCGCGCGCAGCAGCATCAGCGGCGCCAGCAGCCGGGTCTTGAGGCCCTTGCCGCGCAAGCCGCCGACCGCCACCGTGTGCAGTTCGATCCGCTGCGCCGGCACCACCTTCGTCTCCATCCCGCCGACCGCGCCCAGCCACACCACCGGCACGCCCTGCGCACGCAAGCACTCGGCCACGGCCAGGCCGGGGAAAATGTGGCCGCCGGTACCGCCGGCCATGATCAGCACGGGCGCTTGTGTATTCATGCGGCCACCGCTTCGCGCGGCTTCGCCGCGACGTTGGCGTCGGCGACCGCAGCGGCCGGCATGCGCCGGGTCACTTCGCGGGCATCCAGTGCGCGGTTGATCTCGAACGTGGCACGCAACAGCACGCCCGCCATCGCGCAGGTCAGCACCATCGACGAACCACCGTAGCTGATCAGCGGCAAGGTCAGACCCTTGGTCGGCAGTGCACCGAGATTCACGCCGACCGACACGATCGCCTGCATCGCCAGCATCAGCGAGATACCGAAGGCGACGTAACCGGCAAAGCGCTGGCCCACCTCGATGCCCTTCAAGCCCAGATACAGGCCGCGCCCGACGACCAGCGCGAACAGGCTCACCACCAGAATCACGCCGGCCAGGCCGAGCTCCTCGCCGATCACCGCAAAGATGAAGTCGGTATGCGCCTCGGGCAGATACGACAGTTTCAACACGCTGGAACCCAGCCCGACGCCGGTCCACTCGCCACGACCGATCGCCATCAGCGACTGGGTCAGCTGGAAGCCGTCGTTGAACGGGTCCTTCCACGGGTCCATGAATGTGGTCAGCCGCTTCATGCGGTAGCTTTCGCCGGTGGCCGCGATATACAGCAGCGGCATCAGCGGCAGGCCCATCAGGAACAGGAAGATCGGCCGCGCGCCGCCGAGCCAGACCATCGCGATCGTCACTGCGATCACCAGCGTGGCCGAGCCGAAGTCCGGCTGCGCCAGCAGCAGCAGCACGATCACGCCAGCCACCATCACCGGCTTGAACAGGCCCAGGAAGCGCGTCTCGACACTCTCGCGGTGACGCACCAGATAGCTGGCGATGTACACCACCAGGATCAACTTCACCGCCTCGACCGGCTGGAACGTGGTCACCAGCAGATTCAGCCAGCGGCGCGCGCCGTTGAGGCGCATGCCCAGATGCGGCACGAACACCGCCAGCAGCAGCACGAACGCCAGCAGCATCAGGTGGAACGCGTACTTCTCGAACAGCTTCAGTTCGGTACGCATCGCCATGGCAGCCGCCAGCGCACCAAGGCTGAGAAAGATCAGGTGCTTGCGCAGAAAATAGAACGCGCCCATGTGCTGACTGTCGGCCACCGCGATCGAACTTGAAGTCACCATCACCACGCCGACGCTGACCAACCCGATCAGGCCGACCAGCAACCACAGATCGAAGCTGCCGCGCGGTCCCTGCCGGCGTTTGGCCTGAGTGCTGTCGAAGCCGAACATCAGCGCACCTTCAACGTGGCAAGACCGACCAGCACCAGCACCACGCTGATGATCCAGAAGCGCACGATCACGCGAGGTTCGGGCCAGCCTTTCAATTCGAAGTGATGATGGATCGGCGCCATCCGGAACACGCGCTTGCCGGTGAGCTTGAAACTGGCGACCTGGATCATCACCGACGCGGTTTCCATCACGAACACGCCGCCCATCACCAGCAGCACGATTTCCTGGCGCACGATCACCGCCACGCAGCCGAGCGCGGCACCCATCGCCAGCGCGCCGACATCGCCCATGAACACCTGTGCCGGATAGGTGTTGAACCACAGGAAGCCGAGCCCCGCACCGGCCAGCGCGCCGCAGAAGATCGCCAGTTCGCCAGCGCCGGGAATCGAGGGAATCCCGAGGTACTCGGAAAACACCTTGTTGCCCGCCAGATACGCGAATACGCCGAGGGCGCCAGACACCAGCACGGTCGGCATGATCGCCAGCCCATCCAGACCGTCGGTGAGGTTCACCGCGTTGGAGAAGCCGACGATCATGAAATACGTCACCACCACGAAGAACAGCCCCAGCGGCAGCACCACGTGCTTGAACAACGGCACGTACAGCGCGGTCTCGGCCACCGGCAGGCCAGCGACCGCCGCTGGCGCGCTGTAGTAGAGGAACAGCGCCGCGCCAAGACCGAACACCGACTGCCAGAAATACTTCCAGCGACTGGCCAGCCCGCGGCTGTCCCGCAGCACCAGCTTGCGATAATCGTCGTAGAAACCGATGGCGCCGTACGCCAGCATCACCGCCAGCACCACCCACACATAACGGTTGTGCAGGTCGGCCCACAGCAAGGTGGCGACGCTGACCGAGAGCAGGATCATCACGCCGCCCATGGTCGGCGTGCCGGCCTTGACCAGATGCGTCTGCGGGCCATCGCTGCGCACCACTTGGCCGGCCTTCAGCGCGGCCAGCCGGTTGATCAGCCACGGTCCGCACAGCAGCGACATCGCCAGCGCGGTGAGCGCAGCCATGATCGTGCGGAAGGTGATGTACTGGAACAGATGCAGCGCGGTGAAATGCCGTGCCATCCAGTCGGCCAGTTCAAGCAGCATCGGATGCACCCCCGTTGTTCTTGCCGGCATGACCGCCGAGCGCCGCCACCACCTGTTCCATGCCGGCCGAGCGCGAGCCCTTCACCAGGCAGGTCACGCCGGCATGCAGTTGCGCCTGCAGTGCGGCGATCAACGCCGGTTTGTCGTTGAAATGTTCGCCATGCGCACCGAACGCCTCGACCGTGGCCACGCCGAGCGGGCCGACCGCGAACAGCCGCTCGACACCGCGCTCGCGGGCGCGCTCGCCGATGCCTGCATGCAGCGCACGCGCCTCCGGGCCCAGCTCGGCCATGTCGCCCAGCACGAGCCAGCGTTCGCCCTCGGCCAGCAGCAAGGTGTCGATCGCCGCCGCCATCGAGCTGGGATTCGCGTTGTAGCTGTCGTCGATCAGGGTCCAGCCGCCCGCCATCACTTCGCGGCGCAGCCGACCGGCCACACCGGATGCCTGTTCAAGTCCGGCAACGATGGTGTCCATAGGCACGTCGAGCGCCAGCGCGATCGCCGCCGCCGCCAGCGCGTTGGCGATGTTGTGACGACCAGGCAGCGGCAACGTCACTTCGGCATCGCCACGCGGCGTGCTGAGCACGAAGCGCGAACCGTCCGCGCGCTGCTCGATGATGTCGGCGCCGATATCCGCCGGATGATCGAGACCGTAGCGCAACACCTTGCGCGCACCGGCCAGGCCGCCGAAGAAACTGGCGAAGTGGTCGTCGGCGTTGATGATCGCGATACCGTCGGCCGGCAACGCCTGATACAGCGCACCCTTGGTCTCGGCCACGCCTTCGATGCTGCCCATGCGCGCAAGATGCGCCGGCGCGATGAGCGTGACGAGGCCGATATCGGGCCGTGCGATGGCAGCCAGATACGCGATGTCGCCCGGCTTGCCGGCGCCCATTTCAAGTACCGCGTATTCGGTGTCCTGCGGCATCGCCAGCAAGGTCAGCGGCAGGCCGAGCTCGTTGTTGAAGTTGCCCGCACTGACATGGGTGCGACCGTGCCGCGACAGGATCGAGGCGACCAGTGTCTTTACCGTGGTCTTGCCGTTCGAACCGGTGATGCCGATCACGCGCACATCGCGCTGCGCACGCACGGCGCTTGCCAGATCGCCGAGCGCCAGCTCGGCATCGTCCACCAGCAGCTGCGGCAGATCGCTGTCGACCTTGCGCGTCACCAGGGCGGCGACGGCGCCGCGCGCGGCGGCCTCGGCCAGATAGTCGTGACCGTCCACCCGCTCACCCTTGATCGCCACGAACAGGTCGCCGGGCTGCAGCTTGCGTGTATCGATGGCGACACCCGTGACTGCGGCGTCGGCGCCGAACAGGCGTCCGTGTGTCCACACCGCAATGGCGCTCAGCGACATCATGCGCGCGGCTCCCGGCTGATCCGTTCCAGCGCGGCATGCGCCACCGCCAGATCGTCGAACGGACGCTTGCCGGCTGCGCCGTCCTGATAGGTTTCATGGCCCTTGCCGGCGATCAGCACCACGTCGCCGGACTGCGCCAGCTGCAGCGCATGGCCGATCGCCGACGCGCGATCGCGCTCGACCGTCATCGCGCGCGCCGACGCCATGCCGGCGACGATCTGCGCCACGATGGCGTCGCCGTCTTCGCCGCGCGGATTGTCGTCGGTGACGATCGCCACATCCGCCAGCCGCGCAGCGATCGCGCCCATTAACGGGCGCTTGCCGGCATCGCGTTCGCCACCGCAACCGAACACGCAGATCAGCTTGCCGGCGCAATGCGCACGCACGGCGCTCAACGCCTGTTCCAGTGCGTCAGGGGTGTGCGCGTAATCGACCACCACCAGCGGCAGACCATGCAGACCGCCGAGCCGGCTCATCCGGCCGTTGACCGGCTGCAGCTGTTCGACCGCAGCCACGATGCGCGAGAACGGTTCGCCCAGTGCGCCGAGGCAACCCACCACCGCCAGCAGGTTCGCCACATTGAAGCGGCCCAGCAGATGGCTGGTGATCGTGCGCACACCCCACGGCGTGCGCAGCAGGAACGCCAGCCCGCCGGCCGAAGTGACGATGGCACTCGCGGCAATTTCTGCCGCGCCGTCGTCAGCCATGCTGAAGCGCAGCGGCTGCACGCCGGCAGGCAACTGCGTCGCCAGTTCGCGACCGAACGCATCGTCGATATTGATCACCGCACTCTGCAGCCCAGGCCACGCGAACAGCTTCGCCTTGGCCGCGCCATAGGCTTCCATGCTGCCGTGATAATCCAGGTGATCGCGGGTGAGATTGGTAAACGCGGCCACCTCGAAATCCACCGCGCCCACACGGCCCTGCTCCAGCGCGTGTGACGACACCTCCATCGCCACGTGGCTGACTTCGGCATCCCGGAAATCCGCCAGCAACGCCTGCACACTGATCGCATCGGGCGTGGTGCGCTCGCCTTCGCGCAACTGGCCATGCACGCCGGCACCGAGCGTGCCGATCGAGGCCGCGCGATGGCCGAGCAGGGTCAGTGCCTGTGCCAGCAATTGCACGCACGAGGTCTTGCCGTTGGTGCCGGTGACGCCGACCATCCGCATCGATTCGCTGGGACGCTCGTAGAAGCGCGCGGCGATTTCACCGACCTGCGCGTGCAGGTTATCGATCCACAGCACCGGCACGTCCAGCGGTGCCAGATCGTCGACCATCGGGGCCTCAGCCAGCACCACCTGCGCGCCACGCTGTACCGCGCCGGCAGCAAACTTGATGCCGTGCCCCTGGGTGCCGCGCAACGCGAAAAACGCATCGCCGCGACGCACCCGACGCGAGTCCAGCGTCAGTCCCGACAGCACGATGCGGCCAGCACCCGGCGCGGCGGCGACCTGCGCGTCGGCAATCCCCAGCAACAGCTGATCGAGGCGGCCGGTGCTCATGGCGTGCCCCCATCGATCGGTGCGTCGTCGATCGGCGCATCCACCGGCGCCTTGTTGCCGACCAGTCCATCGGGACTTTGCAGCGGGCCACCGACATACCAGCGACCGATATTGTCCGGCGGCACGTCGAGCAGGCGCAGCGCGCCCTCCATCACCTTGGCGAAAGCCGGCGCGGATACCGTGCCACCGTAGTAGCTGCCCCGGTGCGGGTTGTCGATCACCACCACGCCGACCAGGCGCGGATTCGACGCCGGCACGATACCGGCGAAGGCGGAGGTATAGCTGTTCTTGTCGTAGCCACCGGCACTCGCCTTGTGCGCCGTACCGGTCTTGCCGGCCACGCTGTAATTGGCGATGCGCGCCGGCGAACCCGTGCTGCCCTCACCGGTCACCGTCTCCATCATCCGGATCAGCTGATCCGACACTTCCGGCGAAATGATCTGCTTGGCAGTGTTGTCGTTGTCCTTGATGAAGGTGGGGCTGTGCATCACGCCACCATCGGCGATCGTGGCGTAGGCATTGGCCAACTGCAGCACGGTCACATTGAGGCCGTAGCCATAACCGAGGATGGCTTTTTCCAGCGGTCGCCAGTCACGCCCGATCCGCAGGTGGCCAGAGGCCTCGCCCGGGAAACCGCTCTGGGTGCTGTCGCCCAGACCGAATGCGCGATAGGTGTCGTACATGAGGCTGGTGTCGAGCTGCATCGCGATATGCGCCGCGCCCACGTTGCTCGACTTGGTGATGACGCCGGTCGGCGTCAGCAGCCCGTAATTGTGCGTGTCGTGAATGTCGTGGCCCTGGAAATACCAGTGGCCACCGGTGGTGTCGATGATCGGGCTGGTCGGGGTGAACTTGCCGCTGGACAGTGCCGCCGCCATCAGAATGGGCTTTACCGTGGAGCCGGGTTCGAGCACGTCGGTCATCGCGCGGTTGCGGCGCTGGTCCTGCTTGCTACCACTGAGCGCATTCGGGTTGTAGGTCGGCAGATTGACCATCGCCAGCACTTCGCCGGTCTTCACGTCGAGCACCACGATCGAACCGGAGTCGGCCTGGAACTTGTCCAGCGTGTTCTTCAGTTCGCTGTAGGCCAGAAACTGGATACGGCGGTCGATGCTGAGCGTGAGGTTCTGGCCCGGCTTCGGTGCGCGGATCTGTTCGACGTTCTCCACCACATGACCCATGCGGTCGCGGATGACCCGCTTGGCGCCCGGCTTGCCGGAGAGCCAGTCGTCATACGCCAGCTCCAGGCCTTCCTGGCCGTGATCGTCGATGTTGGTGAAGCCGAGCACGTGCGAGGTCACTTCGCCGGACGGGTAATAACGCTTGAACTCGCGCAGACCATTGATGCCGGGAATATTCAGGTCCAACACGGCCTGCGCCGCCTCCGGCGACATCTGCCGGCGCAGATAGACGAACTCCTTGTCGGAACGCTGCGCCAGCTGCTCCTTCAGGTTGCCGGCGTCCACGCCCAACGCCTGCGCCAGCTGCGGGATGCGATCGTCGTTGTCGAGCACTTCGGACGGATTCGCCCAGATCGACATCACCGGTGTCGACACCGCCAGCGGCTCGCCGTTGCGGTCGAAGATGGTGCCGCGCGATACCGGGATCGGCATCACTCGCAGGAAGCGCGCATCACCCTGGCTCTGATAGAACTGCTTGCGCACGACCTGCAGGTCGAACGCACGCGCCACCAGCCCGAGCGAGGCCAGCCCGAGCAGACCGACCACCACCACCATACGCTTGCGCGAGCTGGGGCCGGCACTGCGGCGGCGGCCGTGCGGGGGAGGCGTGATGTGCTTGCGCCAGCCCATCAGCGCAGCAGCCGGATGTCTTGCGGGCGCGGATCGAACATGCCCAGCTTCTGCCGGGCCTCGTCGTCGATGCGCCGTGGTTCGGCATAGGTGGCCTGCTCCAGTTCGAGCCTGCCGTATTCGATGTTCAGATCGTCGCGCTGGTTCTGCAGCGCGGTCAGGTTGACGAACAACACGCGGCTCTCATGGCGCGTCCACACCACACCGATCGCGCTGGCCAGCACGGCCGCGAGCAGGATCAGCATGAACAGGGCGCCGATCGCCTTCATGCGTGGCCCTCGTGCGACGGCATCTGCTCAGCCAGCTTCTCCGCCACGCGCAGCACGGCCGAGCGCGAGCGCGGATTGGCTGCCGTCTCGGCGTCGGATGGGAACTGCGCCTTGCCGACTGCCACCAGACGCGCCGGCGCAGCCTGCACCGGCGGCCCGCGGCGGCTGTTCTTCACGCGACCGGAGTGATCGCGGATGAACAGCTTCACCGCGCGATCTTCCAACGAATGGAAGCTGATCACCGACAACCGGCCGCCCGGCTTGAGCCGTTCCAGCGCGGCATTCAGACCCTGCTGCAACGCGTCCAGCTCACCGTTCACGCGGATGCGCAACGCCTGGAAACTGCGCGTGGCCGGGTGCTTGCCCGGCTCCCGACGACCAACCACGCGCTCGATCAGCGCGGCCAGCTGACCGGTGCGGGTGAACGGCGTGGCCGCGCGATCAGCGACGATTGCGCGGGCGATGCGGCGGCCGTGACGTTCTTCGCCGAAATTCCACAACACTTCGGTGATCTCGCGCTCACTGGCATGCGCCAGGAAATCGGCCGCGCTTTCGCCTTGGGTAGTGTCCATGCGCATGTCCAGCGGCGCATCGGCCATGAAACTGAAACCACGTGCGGCTTCATCCAGCTGCGGCGATGACACGCCCAGATCGAGCAGCACGCCGTCGAGGCCGGCGGCGGTTTCGTCCCACTCGGCCAGGCTGGAAAAATTGGCATGCCGGATCGACACGCGCGGATCATCGGCGAATTCAGCCCGCGCCGCGGCGATCGCCGTCGGGTCACGATCCATCAGCAACAACCGCCCCTGGGGGCCCAGGCGCGACAATATGGCGCGAGCGTGACCGCCGCGACCAAACGTTCCATCGAGATAGCGCCCGTCAGACTGCACGGACAAACCCTCCACCGCTTCACCCAGCATCACCGGGATGTGCCGCAACTGCTGCTCGGCCATGCCGCACTCCCGCTCCCGTCCCACGTGTGTCGCCGCGCCCGTTACAGGCGCAGTACGGCCATTTCGTCTGTGATCTCGTCTTCGCCGATGCTCTGGCGGATCTTGGCCAGATGGGCCTGTTCGCTCCAAAGCTCGAACTTGTTGCCCATGCCCAGCAGCACTGCCTTCTTCTCGATGCCTGCCGCGGCACGCTGACTGGCCGGCAGCAACACCCGCGCCGCGCCATCGGGCTCGACCACGGCAGCGGCACCGACCAGCTTCATCTGCAGATCGCGATGGGCCGCCTTGACCTTGGGCAGCGCATTCACCTGATCGCGCACCTGCTCCCACTCGGCATACGGGAACAGCCAGAGGCAGCCCGACTCGAACGGGTTGTAGGTGATCACCAGACGATTGGCGCACTCGCCCGCCACCAACTCGCGATACGCGGTTGGAATGGCCAAACGGCCTTTGTCGTCTACGGTGATGGCGGTTTCGCCCTGGAACACGATCGCTAGACTCCACTAAAACCCACGATTTCACACTGGAACCCACGATAGTCTCGCCCTGTGAGACTGTCAAGGGAATTTCGCTTGTGAATCAAGGAGAAAGGCGAAGTTGTGGCGGTAATTCCAGCGTTTT
>Ga0209233_1000196_pt1 | contig 125850 bp, 123 predicted proteins | sample AraplaCL_Cvi_mCL_FD_184269 | JGI IMG/M metagenome (GOLD analysis project Ga0209233, IMG submission 184269) | Arabidopsis root microbial communities from the University of North Carolina, USA - plate scrape CL_Cvi_mCL (SPAdes) (version 2) | ecosystem: Host-associated > Plants > Roots >...
ATGGTGAGTGAGTCGGTATCGATCTATAACGGCGAGCGACCGCACCTGTCTTTGAAATACAAAACGCCCGATGCGGTGCATCGGGCGTTGAAGTGAAACAGGTGTAAACCTATTTCAGGACTAGACATCACCCACCTCGATCGCAATAAAAAATAAATCCGAGAATCATCTGGCCGGCCTGGTTGCCGGTGGCGCCTATCCGTCGCCGGTGCCGTTCGCCCACGTCATCACTACCGGGTTTTCAGTGCATTGGCCAGGCGCAGCATGGCCGCTTCGATTTCATAAGCGGTCAACGACGAGTAACCCAATAGCCAGCCTTGTTTCTTCTCCTCGCCGGCATACAACCGGCTCAGGCCGGAAAGCTGTACGCCCGCGCTGGCCGCTTGGCGGATGGTTTTTTCCTCAGACCAGCCATCGTGCAGCAGGCAGGGAATTTGTAGTCCGCCGGGAGGGCGCAATGCGGTAACGATACCGTCCAAATGCTTGCCGATTGCCTCAAGCATGACGCAACGGCGCCCGGCATACAGCTTGCGCATGGCCCGGACATGGGCGTTGTAATGGCCGTCCTCCATGAAGCGCGCCAGGGTCAGTTGCAGGATTTGTGGCGTGTGGCCGTCCATCATGCTGCGCGCGTAGGTGAAGGCTTTGATCAACTCGTGGGGCAGTACCATGTAGCCCATTCGCAACCCAGGGTAGAGGGTCTTGCTGAAGGTGCCGATGTAGAGCGTACGCTGGTACTTGTCCAGACCCTGTACACAGGCGGTCGGCTGCCCGTCGTAGTGAAACTCGCTGTCGTAGTCATCTTCGATGACCCACTTGCCCTTCTGCGCTGCCCAGTTGATCAACTCAAGACGACGCTCCAGCGGCAAGGTCGCGCCGGTGGGGTATTGATGAGACGGCGTGACATAGACGCAATTGGCGCCGCTGCGGTCGGCGTACAGCAGGTCGGTACGTATGCCCAGTTCATCGACATCGATGGGCAGAACCTTGGTCTCGGCGGTTTCAAAGGCCTTCTTGGCGCCATAGTAACCCGGGTTTTCCAGCAGGATCGGTTTGCCGACATCCACTAACAACTGCGCACACAGAAAAAGGGCCTGGCGAGTGCTGCTCAACACCATGATCTGGTCAGGGGAGCATTTGGCCCCGCGCTCGAGGTTCAAGTAGGTGGCAATCGCTTTGCGCAGCGGCTCGGCTCCTTGCGGGTCGCCATGCAACAGCACATTGGCGCGATAGTCCTTCATGACCTGGCGTTGCAGTCGCTCCCAGACATCGGTGGGGAAAGTGCGGGTTTCCGGCAGGCCGGTCGCAAATGCCTTGATCACCTGCTGATCGTTTACACCTCCACTGTCGAAGATCATCCGCCCGCGCTGGCTCAAGCCCGCCCCCGGTACCGCCTGGCTGCTTTTGACCTCTTGCGCCTTGATGCGGCGGCGTGCCGCGCCTCGCAATTCGGTGCCCACCGTTTCGCAGACATAACTGCCGGCCCCCCCGCGCCGCACGATAAAACCGTCCCGGTGCAGTTGCACATAGGCGTTCTCCACGGTGTCACGGGCAATCCCGAGTGACTTGGCCAACACCCGAGTCGCAGGCAGCTTCAAACCGGGGTCAAGAGCGCCATTGAGGATCAGCTCACGCAGTGCGCGCTGAATCCGTTGGTGCAGATCCAGCAACTGAAACTCAGCATCGTTGAGGCGCATTTTCAGCGTTTCCAGCTCGAACGCTTTCGCCATGTGGTCTGCCTTACTTGAATAAATTGGCCTGCAAAGGCAGGCCAGTCTATCCGTAGAATTCACTCATCACCACTGCCTTTGTGCGTGGTGAGCACGCGCGTTACGAGCGATTTTGCACAGGGGTTACTCAGCTATGGCCAGGTCACACAACTTCAGCGCAGGCCCGACGGCGTTGCCGATGGAAGTACTTACCCAGGCGCACGAGGAGTTTTTTGACTTCGCAGGCACGGGCATGTCAGTGATGGAGATCAGCCATCGCTGCGAAGTATTCATGGCGGTTGCCTACCAGACCGAACGCGACCTGCGGGACATCCTGCAGGTACCCAGCGAGTACAAGGTGCTCTTCCTGCAAGGAGGCGCCTCGCTGCAGTTTGCCCAGGTGCCGATGAACCTGTTGGGCAATAAACGCACGGCCGATTATCTGCATACCGGCCTCTGGTCAGGCAAAGCCATTGAGGCCGCCCGGCGCTACTGCGACGTTCACATCGTCGCCAGCGGCAAAGAGTCTGGCTTTGATCGCATCCCCGACGTCTCGGACTGGGACCTCAACCCGAACGCCGCCTACCTGCACTACACCGAGAACGAAACCGTACACGGCGTGCAATTCGTCGACGCGCCTGATGGCTTGGCGCCTTTGGTGTGTGACGCCTGTTCAAGTCTGCTTTCCAAGCCGATTAACGTGGCCAAACATGGCCTTGTGTATGCCGCAGCGCAAAAGAACATGGGAGTGGCCGGGCTGACAGTGGTCATCGTTGACCCGGCGTTGCTGGATGCCGCGCAGGCGTTCACCCCCGACATACTCAACTACGCGCGCATCACCGACGCTCAGTCGATGCTCAACACCCCGGCGACCTTTCCTTGGTACCTCACCGGCCTGACGCTCAAATGGATTAAGCGCCGCGGCGGCCTCGAAGCCCTTCACCGGCTTAACCAGGCCAAGGCCGCGTTGCTGTATCGCACCATCGACGACAGTGACGGGTTTTACCGCAACAGCGTGCAAGCGCCGTTTCGTTCGATCAATAACGTGCCGTTCGTGCTCGCCAATGCGGCGCTGGAAAAGACTTTTGTGCAACGGGCCGAACAGGCCGGGCTCAACGGACTAAAGGGCCACGCCTCGGTCGGCGGGATACGAGCCAGCCTCTACAACGCGGTCACGCTAGAGGCAGTCGAGGCATTGACCGACTTCATGAAGGGTTTTGTCCGCGTGCATGGCTGAGGCAGGGATCGCTTCAGTCACAGCAGGCGGTCCGGTAAGTGGTCTGGTCCTCCACGAAAAAGTGCAGGGGCAAAACATGCCATTTCAGCGTTATAAATCCCCCCTCACCCGAGGCCAAACACCTCGTTTTGCAAGGAGCAAAGCAATCATGTCTTCTTCAGCATCCCCGGCGGCCCTGCGTCTAGGCGACCTTATACATCCGATTGTCGCCGGGCTGATTTCAGTCATCGTCAACTATGGCGGCACGTTCATCCTGGTCTTTCAGGCCGCCAAAGTCGCCGGGCTCAGCCCCGAGCTGACGGCATCGTGGGTATGGTCGGTGTCGATTGGCGTGGGTATTACCGGGCTGTTTCTCAGCTGGGTGAGCCGTGAGCCGATCATTACCGCCTGGTCGACACCCGCCGCAGCCTTTCTGGTCGTCGCGCTGTCCACCACGCCCTATGTCGAGGCAGTGGGTGCGTACATCATTTCGGCCGCTGCCTTCGTGCTGCTGGGTTTGTCCGGCTGCTTCGAAAAAGTCATCCGCCTGATTCCGCCGGGCGTGGCTGCGGGCCTGCTGGCCGGTATCCTGCTGCAGTTCGGTATCGGCGCGTTTGGTGGCATGAGTATTGATCCAGTGTTGGTCGGGTTGCTGACAGCCGCTTACGTTGTGTTCAAGCGCTTTACCGCACGCTACGCGGTGGTGGGCATTCTGGTGCTGGGGCTGGCGTTTCTTCTAACGCAGGGCCGTGTGGATCTTTCCGGGCTGGCGCTGCAATTCGCGGCACCGGTATTCACCCGGCCCGAATTCTCGATCAATGCGTTGCTCAGCGTGGCGCTGCCGCTGTTTCTGATCACACTCACCGGCCAGTACATGCCGGGCATGCTGGTGCTGCGCAACGATGGCTTCAGCACCAGCGCCAATCCTATCCTGACGGTCACAGGGCTGGGCTCCTTGCTGATGGCCCCCTTCGGTTCTCACGCCTTCAATGTCGCCGCCATCACGGCGGCCATCTGCACCGGCAAGGAAGCCTCGGAGGATCCGTCCAAGCGCTGGATCGCCGGGGTTGCCGCGGGCGTGTTCTACATCCTCGTCGGGATTTTCGGGGTGACCCTCGCCGCAGTGTTCATGGCCCTCCCGGCCACCTTCATTACGACGCTGGCCGGGCTGGCCCTGCTCGGCACTATCGGCGCAAGCCTGGCCAGCACCATGGCTGACGTCAAATCCCGCGAAGCCTCGCTGATCACCTTTCTGGCGTCCGCCGCGAACATCACCTTGCTGGGAATCGGTGGGGCGTTCTGGGGGTTGCTGATCGGTCTGGCGGCCTACGCCTTACTCAATGGCCGCTTGCCGCGTCGCGAGGCAGTGGTCATTCCGGCGGCCGACGATGTTGTGACGACCAAAGGAGCCACCCACTGATGTTCGATCAACTGGAAGAAACCGCCACCCTGCACGAGCGTCATGGCCGTTACCCACAGGCCACCAGCGTCGAGGACTTTCGTCGCAACCTGGCAGCCGTGCAGCAGCGTATCGCCAACGCCTGTCAGCGGGTCGGACGTGATCCGGCGAGTGTGCGCCTGCTGCCGGTCAGCAAAACCTTTGACGAAGCTCATCTGCGTCTGGCCTACGCCGCCGGCTGCCGGCTGCTGGGAGAGAACAAGGTGCAGGAAGCGCAGCGCAAATGGCAGGCCATGACCGATCTGGCCGACCTGCAATGGTCGGTCATCGGCCACCTGCAAACCAACAAGGCCAGGCAGGTGGCGCGTTTTGCCTGTGAATTTCAGGCGTTGGACAGCCTGCGAGTGGCCGAGGCCCTGGATCGTCGCCTGCAAATCGAGGGGCGCCAACTGGATGTGTTCGTCCAGGTCAATACCTCCGGCGAAGTCAGCAAATACGGCCTGGCGCCCGAAGCCGTCGCGGACTTCTTGTACGCCCTGCCGGCGTTCTCGGCGTTACGGGTGCGCGGGCTGATGACGCTGGCGCTATTTTCGGCCGACGTGGCCCGTGTCCGCCCTTGCTTTGTACGGTTGCGCGAACTGCGCGAGCGCCTGCGCCAGCACGCCCCGGCGGGCGTCGGGCTAGAGGAACTGTCCATGGGCATGTCCGGCGATTTCGAAGTCGCCATTGAAGAGGGGGCGACCGTGGTGCGTGTCGGTCAGGCCATCTTCGGCGCACGAGCTATGCCTGACGCCTACTACTGGCCGACCGCGGATGTCCGTCCGGGAAGTGATGATTAGTCGCCGCTGACAACACCTAACATCTTGATTCACCCTTTACAGGAAGCCATGCGATGTCCTCTGCACCCTCGTACCTCTTGCGCAACTATGCCCGTCAGCCGGTCTCCTTCAGTCGAGGCCAAGGGGCATCTCTGTGGGACAAGCACGGGGTCGAATACCTGGATGCAATCGCCGGTGTGGCGGTGACCAGCCTTGGGCATGCCAACCCCGAGATTGCCGCCGCCATTGCCGAGCAAGCGGGCCAGTTACTGCACACCTCCAACATGTTTCACATCGAATGGCAGGAGCAATTGAGTGAGCGCTTGTGCGCCTTATCGGGCATGCAGCGCGCCTTTTTTTGCAACTCGGGGGCTGAAGCCAACGAAGCGGCGCTCAAGTTGGCCCGACTGCACGCCAACGCCAGGCACGTGGCACAGCCACAAGTGCTGGTGATGGAAAACAGCTTTCACGGCCGCACCCTGGCCACTCTCGCGGCTACTGGCAACCCGGCCGTACAGCGCGGATTTGAGCCCTTGATGCCAGGCTTTCTACGAGTGCCTTACGACAACATCGAGGAGATCCGCAAGGTGGCGGCGCAATCACCCGACATCGTCGCGGTACTGGTCGAGCCCGTGCAGGGTGAAGGCGGTGTGCATGCGGCGTCCGCCGGTTATCTACAGGCCCTGCGGCAACTGTGCGACGAACACGATTGGCTGATGATGGTCGATGAAGTGCAAACCGGGATGGGCCGCACCGGCGCCTGGTTTGGCTACCAACACGCGGGGATAGTGCCGGATGTCATCACGCTGGCCAAGGCATTGGGCAATGGTTTTCCCATTGGCGCATGCCTGGCACGAGGCAAGGCCGCCGAACTGTTTTCCCCGGGCCATCATGCCTCCACTTTCGGCGGCAACCCCCTCGCCTGCCGCGTGGGATGCACCGTACTCGACATCATGGAGCGCGATCACATCCCGCAGCGCGCAGCCACATCTGGCCGTCGGCTGCTGGCCGCGCTGCAGGAGGCGCTGGGCAATCACAGCGAGGTCGTTTCCATTCGCGGCCTGGGCCTGATGGTCGGCATCGAACTGAACCGTCAGTGTGCCGAACTGGTCGGCCGGGCGCTGGACGAACAACGCCTACTGATAACGGTAACTCGCGGCACCACCCTCCGACTGCTGCCGCCGTTGATCTGTGAGGACTCGCAGATCGACGACATCGCAGCGCGTGTCTCTCGGCTCTTGTCATAAACCGGCTTACTTTCTCAACCAAGGACCCCTTCATCTATGTACGACTCAACGCTGACCCTTAAAGCATTCGACGCCGAGCTGTGTGAGGCGATTCATAACGAAGAACATCGTCAGGAAGACCACGTAGAACTGATCGCTTCCGAAAACTACGCCAGCCCTCTGGTCATGAAAATCCAGAGCACCGTGCTCACCAACAAATACGCCGAAGGCTACCCAGGCAAGCGCTACTACAGCGGCTGCGAGTATGTCGATGTGGCCGAGCGCCTGGCCATCGAGCGGGTAAAGACCCTGTTCAACTGTGACTACGCCAACGTGCAGCCGCATGCGGGTGCCCAGGCGAACGCCGCGGTATTCCTGGCATTGATCAATCCTGGTGACACAGTGATGGGCATGAACCTGGCCCAAGGTGGCCACCTGACCCACGGCAACCCTTCAAACTTCTCGGGCCGTCATTACAAGATCGTTCCTTATGGCCTTGACCCAAAGACGGGCTTTCTCGACTACGACGAGATGGAACGCATCGCCCTGGAAACTCGACCGAAGATGCTGATCGGTGGTTTTTCTGCCTACTCCCGGTACAAAGACTGGGCGCGCATGCGGGCCATTGCCGACAAGGTCGGGGCTATTTTTTGGGTCGACATGGCCCACGTCGCAGGTCTGGTCGCTGCCGGCGAATACCCGGACCCATTGCCGCACGCCCACGTGGTTACAAGCACCACTCACAAGACCCTGCGGGGCCCACGGGGTGGCTTGATTTTGTCCAAGGGGCAAGACGAAGCGTTCTACAAAAAGCTCGACTCTGCGGTATTCCCGGGTGTCCAGGGCGGGCCACTGATGCACCAGATCGCCGCCAAGGCCATCGCCTTCAAGGAAGCACTGGCGCCCGAGTTCAAAACCTATCAGACGCAAGTGGTGATCAACGCCCGGACCATGGCGGCCGTGCTGCAACGGCGGGGTTACAAGATCGTCTCCGGTGGCACCGATAACCACATGATGCTAATCGACCTGTCCGACAGGCCTTACACCGGCAAGGAAGCTGATGCGGCCCTGAGCAACGCCTACATCACCGCCAACAAAAACTCGGTGCCCAACGACCCGCGCTCACCGTTCGTGACCTCTGGGTTGCGCATCGGTACCCCAGCCATCACCACCCGAGGTTTCGGCGTGTTCGAATGCGAACAACTGGCGGGCTGGTTGTGCGACGTACTGGACGCCCTGGAAAACGGCCACAGCGAGACGGTCGGGCACCATGTGCGCGAACAGGTGGTGGAGCTCTGCCGCCGTCATCCTGTCTATCGTTGATTCTTTTACCCCGAGCAATCGCCGCCAGGCTGATGTCATCGTTGGGTGAAAATCCGGGCGCGCGGCAAGGCGCCTGGACGACCGGCGCACCCGCTACCAATCTGTCGAGTCTCTAGCGGGATGCTGATGGCCGACATTGCAGTGCTTCGGCTACGTGGCTGCGACCGAAAGCGTCTACGTGTTCCCGCCAACTCCTGATTCACCGGCTGTCGATTACTCCAACAAATATATAAGGACTTCACGACCACCATGAACTATCCAGACTTCCTGCCGTTTACCAAACCCGCTATCGACGAAGCCACGATCGCAGCCGTCGGCGACGTCTTGCGCTCCGGCTGGATTACCAGTGGGCCCAAGGTCCAGTTATTCGAAGCGCAGCTCTCGGACTATTTCGGCGGACGCCCGGTACGGACGTTCAATTCCGGAACCTGCACCATGGAGATCGCCTTGCGCATCGCGGGAATCGGTGCTGGTGACGAAGTCATCACCACTCCGATCTCGTGGGTTGCAACGGCCAACGTGATCATTGAGGTAGGTGCGACCCCTGTGTTTGTCGACGTTGATCCAGTCACTCGCAATATCGATCTGGCTCAAGTCGAAGCGGCAATCACACCACGGACCAAGGCGATCATTCCGGTCTATCTGTCGGGTCTTCCGCTGGATATGGATCGTTTGTATGCGCTGGCGAAAAAACACAACCTGCGGGTGGTGGAGGATGCTGCCCAAGCGCTGGGCTCGTCCTGGAAAGGCGAACGCATCGGGGCTTTTGGTGATTTTGTGTCCTTCAGCTTCCAAGCCAACAAGAACATCACCTCATCCGAAGGCGGTTGCTTGGTGCTGAATAATCTCGAAGAGGCACGTCTTGCCGAGAAACACCGGTTGCAGGGTGTCACTCGCAGCGGCTTCGATGGTCTGGATGTGGATGTCCTGGGCGGCAAATACAATATGACCGACATTGCCGCGACCATCGGCCTGGGCCAGTTCGCACATATCAAGGCGATCACTGCCCATCGTCGAGAGTTGGCTAAATACTACTTCGAGTGCCTTGGCAGTGATTTCGAAGCGAAATACGGTGCTCAACTACCGGTCGCCGATTTCGATAACAGCAACTGGCACATGTTTCAGCTAGTGCTGCCAGAGCGTCAGGACGGTAAGCCGGCCCGGGCCACGTTTATGGAGCAGATGCAAAAGCACGGGGTCGGCATCGGCTGTCACTACCCCTCGATCCACTTATTGAGCTTGTACCGCGCGCGCGGCTTCAAGGAAGGCATGTTCCCGATTGCAGAACGGGTTGGCCGTCTGATCGTTTCGCTGCCGATGTTCAATGCCATGACAACAAGGGACGTCGAACGCTCGGTGGAAGCAGTGAAAGCAGTACTGCAACCTTGCTGTTAGGGCTCTGCTGGCCGCAGATAGGGCTCGATAAAGCCGCAGCCAAGGATCTCGTTCAGGCGTTGCGCATCGCTCATTCGGCGAAACAGTCCAATAGTTTTCCACGGCGCGTGACCATCGACATTGGGCGCTCCCAATCCCGCCAACAGGTCGGCGATCAGTATTGATCGGGTCTCGAAAGAGATGCGTGTCAGCCCGCTGCTATTGCCGACGCCGGCATGGGCATGAGCCCCGGAAAAGGCGATCAGGCTCCCCGGAGCGATATCGACGGCAATCCCCTCCTGCGGGTCGATCGCTTCCAGCAGATGCGGAATGGCTTCGTCGGCATCCACGGCATTGCGGCCGTCTCGATGGGATCGCTGCAAAATGGCGCGCATATCGAAATCTGCGCTCGAATTACCCAGCGGTCGCTGCCAGAGACCTGGATACAAGGCGACGGTACGCCCTGCCGCGATGGGATAGATGGGCGCCCACCAATTGGTTTGTGCATAGATATTCGACCCCCAGGTATCGCGGTGAAACGCGATGGTGGCCGTCGTGCGGGCACGCGGCGTCGACTGTTCTGGCTCGCAATGCGGCTGAAAACGCAAATGCAGGCGATCGCACGCCAGGGTATCGGGGGCGATGCCAAGGCTTTGCACGACGTCCTGCCAGCGCTGCTGGACCTCAGCCGAGCCTGCGAAGTCGTTCTGAATTTTCGCAAAGCGCTCAATCTGCTCAGGGTGGCTCAAATGGCGATGGATCTGTTGCGGCGACCAGGGATGCAGCGCGTCTTCGAGGAACGCACGCGTATATTCCACCAGCGCCGTCATGGGCTGCAGGTCAGTGAAGCGAATGATCTCGCCAGCATAGATCCGGTCATGCAATTGGCGAGCGGTGCTCGGTATGGCAAGCGAGCTGTACATGACTGGAAGTCCCCTGAAGGTGCGCCCCTGACTTTAGATCCACGCCGATTGTGGCGAAAGTGGCAGGTGAGGCGAAAAAGCGCAGATCAGGCCCTGGGGACGTGAGCAACAGGCGACCTTCAAGCCATGAATGGGGCGCTTATGGCAGTTCTCAGCGGGCAGTTAACGGCCAGGAGCCAACGCACGACTCCAACAATAAATTCCCCCCTTTGCTCGTGAAACTTGTGTTGAGGCCCACAGTCTTAGCCCAGCCTTGGAATCCGTCTGCGAGCCAATACAGCAAAACGCTCTGCGGTCATTCCTCGGCCCACTATCGCCATTACCGTCGTCATCCCATCAGAGCTGCCCGCCTCATGCGCCAGACCGTTCGTTCCTCCTGCGTTTTCTCGCTCTGCCTTATTCCTTTGCTCCCCCTGTTCGCCAGTCCCGCCCATGCCGGCGGGGAAAGGCAACTGGTGGAGGACATCAACGACTACCGCGCCCAACCGCAGCGCTGCGCGGGGCGCACGGTCCAAGCCTTGGCGCCGCTGGCTCTGAAGTCGAACCTGGCCTTGCCGATCGGCTATGGCGGCGTTACGCGGGAGACGTTGAAGGATTCCGGCTATCAGGCGGTGTCTGTGCGGACTATCCGTCTGGTCGACGCAGAAGATGCCGAGGAGGCCTTTGACATGCTCGAGAGCCGCTACTGTGGGGCCCTGCTCGATACCCAATTCACCGATATTGGCGTGTATCGCGACGAGAGTGAATGGCAGGTGGTGCTGGCGCGGCCCTTGCTCGATAGGCATCTGGACGACCCGCGAGCGGCGGGCAAGACGTTGCTGGCAGAAGTCAACGCGGCACGGGCGAAACCGCGCCTGTGTGGTCGTCAGCGCTTCGCCGCTGCACCGCCGCTGACCTGGAATGCCGCCCTGGGGACAGCGGCGCAGGGGCACAGCCGGGCGATGGCCAATGACAATTACTTCGCGCACCAGGACCCCAACGGTGATATGCCGTGGGACCGAGCGAAGGCCGCCGGCTACGGTGGCCGGCAGATCGGAGAGAACATCGCCGCCGGGCAGCGTTCGCCGGACAAGGCTATGGAAGGCTGGCTCGCCAGCCCCGGGCATTGCGCCATCCTGATGAATCCGATGTTTACCCAGGTCGGCGCGGCCTATGCCGCGAACTCGCGTAGCGACAATGGCATCTATTGGACGATGCTGTTCGGCGCGAAATAAGAAAATCAATGAAAAGGGGACAGATTGCGTCGAGGCTGACGGCAGATAAACAAGTCTGCCCCCTTTTCATTTTTTAGATCCGCCACCGCTCAAGCAAGCGTCATCACCCTGTTTACCCGCCTCACCAACCGCCAGTGGACGATCCACAGCGGCAACGCCAAAGCCCCTCCCAGCGAACCAAGTTCGTTGGGCAGCAACGAAACAATCTGCGCGGTACACCACCCCAGCCCTGAGAACAGGCCAAAGCTTTTGAACGAGCCCAGCGCTTTGTTATGCCTGGCTTCACGCCGTAGCGATCGGGCCACGTGAGCGACAATGAAAAAGTCTTCAATGAAGTTGTAAGGCAGCAGAAACATCAGCCATACACTTCGAGGCGACGCCACCCTGGATGGAGGTTTGACCAATGTCAGCGAACGCTGAAGGTCGCGGCAATAAAAGAATACGGCGATCAGGAACACCAGCGTCAATATCCACGCCCCGATGCTGCCCAATGCCTCCAGTTCGCTGAAGATTCCCCCGGCCACCGAAGGATGCACCAAGGGCCACGCCAACGCCCAGGCCACGGGGAGGGTCAGCAGAACCTTGAAGACGACGAGCAACATCGGCGAACCCTGCAATAAATGACAGTCGCCATTATGCCGCAGCGGATTTTGCCTTGAATGCGGTCACGGGTCGCAGGCGAGCCCCTACAGGTGTGAACCTATTTCAGGACTAGACACAGCAATGAAAAATAAATCTGTCCCCTTTTTCCTTATGCCACGCAGCGGCAGTCTTCGGTTGCGGTCCGGGTTGAGGGAAGGGTTAGACCTCAGTTGGCCGCGCATGATGATTTGGACTTTGGCTTACGCCTCCGTCGCCGACGGCCAGCCGATCCGTGCCGCACTACGAAGATTGGACTGAACGACTAAGCGATGAAACGGGGCAATGAGAAAAATATAGAGACGACCTAAGCGATTGTGGCAATGAACAACGGTCGACAGAGTCAAGTGACGTTTAGCTCCCGGCGACGACTGACCGGAACATAGAACAGAGAGCCTGAAGTCCAGGTGCTTGTCGTCTTCTCCAAGAACGACTTCGGTTGGACTTGTGCTGTAGATCTTAAAGATGCCGAGTCGGCCCGCTCCGCTCTCCGCATCCAGTGATGCGAGATGCTTAGCTGTCTTGAGGCCGAAGCCGGCTACGAGCGCGTCTCGAACCGTCAAGAGGCTGCCGACCCAAGGCGCTTGGTGAGCGAAGATGAACCTCGCCAACAATTCGGGATTGGTTGACGCTCCGGTGGGAAGCTCGATCGAGTAAGCGTCGGCGAGATTCATCGATGCGTAGGCTTTAGCAATCGCCGACTCCGGAGGAAGCGACACAGATGTTGCGTGATGATGTTCGGTTGACATGTATGCGGCCTATGGTTCGTTTCTGAGGTCTAAAATTTCAACCACATGATCTGGCATCTCCTGCGGGAGCATTTGCCTAGCACTGTCATTGGCATTTTCTTGGCTATCCGCCCGTATCGGCCTTGTGCCTTCGGACCAGGACTCGCTATCGAGCGACGACTTGAGGCGATATCTGTACTTCACGAAAAAGAACCTCAGTGCTGTCATTTTTTGGCCCTGGATGAGGTTCGAGTACGAATCACAGGAAGCGTAGCATTGAATAGCCCCTGGCTTAGTAGACGCAACCGAACGCCCCACTGATCTCCGACGCTTGTTGGTACTCGCCGGCTGCTTCAGGCCGTTTACGGTACTTCGCGGCAGGCAGAAATCGGCCAGAAGCAGTCACTGGAAACCCATCAGCGAATTCGTAATGAGCTTCCCATTGCCCGCTCTACCTTGTTAGAGCAGGCGGGTATGGGATGAGTGACTGCAAAACTCTACTCTGCCAACCGTAACCGCAACCGGCTTCGATGGGATAAGCCTGCTTGCAAGGCAAATGCAACTATCACGGTAGATGGCGCGGAAAAGCTGCTCAGGCCGCCGCCGGAAAACATCAACGCAAGACCCAATGCGGTGGCGCCAAACCAGGCCGTCAAGCCCACCGGGTTAAACGCGACCACCCGTTCGAGCGCTGCCATGTCACTGCGTCCGTAGACAATCTGCGCCAATGCCACACCCACCCAGGCCACCACGAAAATCCCCTGATAGGCCAACGCCTTGAGGATGTAGGCAAACACGTCCGCGAGCATCAAGCCGTAGACGATCACCCCCACCGCCACTGCCCACATCAGGTACGAACCGCGAAGGCCAAATCGACCAAAGAACGCCTGCATGTTCAGGGTCGCCAAGTAATAGTTGGCGGTGTTGATCCGGGTTTGCGTGGCCCAGACAAACAGCAATCCCCACAGGCCCATCAACTGCAAAATCGCCATCACCACCGAGACTTCGTTCAGCGCGCCTTCGTGGGGAATGCTGCTGACCAGGTAAATACCCGCCGCGCCGTTGAGCAGAAACGTCACCGCGTAGAACGGCATGCCGAAGTTCCAGCGACCGTGGTACTCGGCGTCTTCAGGCTTGCCGAAACGCGCATAGTCGAAGGTGAACAGCATCAACACCCAGACCCCCATGTAGGCGACAAAACAATCCCACCAGCCGAATGCACTAGGCGTTGCCGGGCCGAAATCCAGCCATTGCGGCTGGTAGCCATAACGGCTGATCGATAGCCCCACCGCCACCAGCAAACCACCGAGGTACACCGGCAGCAACACGCCGTTGAGCTTGTCCAGCCAGTGCTGCACGCTGCCCAGGATCATCGGCACGCTGTAGAGCACCACCGCCAATGCCGCCAGCGGATAGACCAGTTCCGGGTACAGGTGATTGAGCGCGACGGCGATCACCGAACCTTCGAACACCGCGTAATAGATCGCGGTCGAGAAGAAAATCAACGTCGCCAGGCACGCCCCGGTGCTGCCGAACAACAGCCGTGAAAACAACGCCACCGACAAACCGCTGCGAATCGCAAAGCGGCTGAGCACGCTGTTGACCAGTCCATAGCTGATCACCGACAGGACCATGCCGATCAGCGCATTGCGCGCACCGAACGACAACGCCAATGAAGCACCCACCACGATGTAAAACATCGCACTGCACACGGCCCACCAGGCCATGGTCAGGGACAGTCGACCCATGCGCGCTTCGGTGGGAACAGGATGATGCGCCGGGTCTTGCCCGGTTTGACTCGATTGCGATAAAGCAGCCATATGCGTGAACTCCAAAACCAGTCAAAGGTTGAAGCGCGGGCAGCCGTCACCGCACCGAAGTGCGGCGTTGGCGTACCGTTTGGCATGGCCCGCGCTAGACGGCGGGCAGAATCAGGAAGGGAACAGCTTGCTCAGGCAGCTGAGTTTTTTCTTATAGGAACGTCGCGCTTCCAGCGCCTCTTCGAGGGTTACCGCGACAAAGCGGGCCTTCTGGTTGGGTTGCATCTGGCCGATCAAATCGAGGTCGGCGCTGATCACCGTGCCAATCATCGCGTAGCCGCCACCGGACACCGCATCACGGTGCAGCACGATGGGTTCGAGCCCGGCGGGCACCTGGATCGAGCCGATCGGGTAGCAACTGTCGACGATGTTCGACGGATCGGAACCAGCACCGAACGGCTGCTCCCGGGGCTGAAAGCTCAGCGCGCTGCCGCCCTTGAAGCGATAGCCGATGCGGTCGGCTTCCGAACCGACCGTCCACGGCTCGGCGAAAAAGCTCTTCGCCGCCGATTCGGTCAAGCGGTGGTAGTACAAACCGGACACCACCCGCAGGGTGATTTCGCCACCTAATGATTGCCGTAACGCCATGGGCAAACTGGCCCCGGCGCGGCTCTTGCCACTGGCGATGCCCACCGGCAATTCGTCGCCTGCAATCAGGCGTCGCCCCTGAAAACCGCCGAGCGCGCCCAGCGCATAGGTGGAGCGACTGCCGAGCACCACCGGCACATCAATGCCGCCGGCCACCGCCACATAAGCGCGGGCACCAGCCTTGGGAAAGTCAAAGCGCAGCACTTGCCCGGCCTTCACGGTGAACGCGGTGTCGTGGTGCATTTCCACGCCATCGACCCGTGGCGTCATGTGCGCGCCGCTGACCGCCACCAATGCATCCTGCTGAAACTCCAACTCAGGCCCGAGCAGCGTGCATTCCAGCGCCGCCAAACCTGCTGGGTTGCCGACCAATTGATTGGCCGCGCTCAAAGCATATTGATCAAGCGCGCCGGACGGCGGAATGCCCAAGTGGTAATACCCTTCGCGGCCCAGGTCTTGTACCGAAGTGGCGAGGCCGGGTTTGAGGACCTTGATCATGCCAATACCTCCTGCAACGACTTGGGATAGCCAACGGGATCGGCAAGGAACGCGTCCAGCGAAAACTCCACCGGCCGAATCCGCAGATCAAAGCACCCGGCTTCCACTTCAGCCACCGCGCGGTCGTAGGCTTCACGGTCCATCGGTTTGAACTGCACGATGTCGCCTGGACGGAAAAACACCATGTGTTCTTTCAGGTACGCAAGGTTCTGTTGCGGGTCGTAGATCGGCGCAGGCGTGACGCCAAACATCTGATAGCCGCCGGCGCCGCGCACTGAGTAAATGCAACCAAAGCAACCGCCGTGACCGAGGGTCAATTTCGGTGTGTCGGTGCGCGGACGCAGGTATTTTGGCACCTGCAACTGACGCTCGCGCTCGACCATCTGGAACATGAATGGCAACCCGGCAACGAAGCCGACCATCGAGACAAACCACGGCGCGCCACTGTGAGCCGTGATGAATGCATCGACGTCGGCCAGACCGTTGATTCGTGCGGCGTATTCCAGGTCCGTGGCGCTCGGGTCTTGATGGCGATCGCGAAAACGCATCAGGGTTTCATGGGTCCAGGGATCGTTGTAGAGCACCGGAATTTCGATGATCCGGGTCTGCAAGGTGCGCTCGGCGACTGCCTCGGCTTCTGCGCCTTTCACGGCTTCGAGCAAGGTATGAGGCGCGATACGGTCCGGGTCAAAACGAATCTGGAATGACGCGTTGGCCAGGCACACATCGAGCACGCCATCCAGCGCCAGCCGTTCTACCGCACGGGTGACCGCCATGCCTTTGAAAAACGCTTCCAGAGACATGCTGTCACTGACTTCGGCAAACAAATGCTCATCGGCGCCAAAGCTGTAGCGGATGGGATTGCTCACGCTTCACCTCCGAGGCGGCGCTCGGCCAGCCAGGTTTCCAGGGTGCCGGTGTGGAAGTCGGCGCTGTGCAGCCACGGTTGTTCCAGCAATTCACCGTGCAACGCCAAGGTGTTGGCCATGCCGGTGAGCGTGGTGTGCGCCACCGCCATTCGCGCTAGGGCCAGGGCTTCGGCGCGATCCGCACCGTGAACAATCAGTTTGGCTAGCAGCGAGTCATAGTACGGCGGCACGCGGTAGCCTTGATACAGATGCGTATCAACGCGAATGCCCTCGCCGTTCGGCCAGATCAGTTCCTCGACCAGGCCTGGACTCGGGAAGAAATCCCGCGCCGGGTCTTCAGCGTTCAGGCGCATTTGCAGGGCAGCGCCGTTGAGTCGGATGTCGCTTTGCTTGAAGCCCAACGGCTCGCCGCCAGCAATGCGCAACATGGCCTGGACCAGATCGATGCCGGTGATCAGTTCGCTCACTGGGTGCTCCACCTGAATCCGCGTGTTCATCTCAATAAAGAAGAACTCGCCCGTCACGTCGTCATACAGGTATTCCAAGGTCCCGGCGCCCTTATAGCCCAGGGATTCGGTCAGGCGCACGGCGCTGGCGCACAGCGTTTCCCGTTGCTGCTGGCTAAGGACTGGCGACGGCGCTTCTTCGAAGATTTTCTGCCGGCGCCGTTGCAGCGAACACTCGCGCTCAAACAAATGCACGGCGTGCTGACCGTCGCCCAGCACCTGCACTTCAATATGCCGGGCCCGGCTGATAAACCGCTCCAGGTACACCGCGCCATTGCCAAATGCTGCTTGGGCTTCGCGCTGGGAACGGGGGAATTCTTCGCTCAGTTGCTCGGCGTTTTCCGCCAGCCGAATACCGCGCCCGCCGCCCCCGGCCGAAGCTTTGATCAACAACGGGAAGCCAACGGATTCAGCAGCCTTGAGCGCCGACTCGACGTCGAACAGTTCACCCGGCGAACCCGGCACCACCGGCACGCCAGCGGCTTGTGCGGTACGCCGTGCCTCGGCTTTATCGCCCATGCGCCGGATCGTCTCCGCGCTCGGGCCGACGAAAATGGCGCCGGCAGCCACCACCGCTTCGGCGAAATCGGCGTTCTCAGACAGAAAGCCGTAACCGGGATGCACCGCGTTGGCGCCCGTGGCTTTCAAGGCGCCGAGCAAGGCCTCGACGTTCAGGTAACTTTTGTCGGCACGGGCCGGGCCAAGAATGTGCACCTCATCGGCCATGCGCGCGGCCTGGGAATCGACGTCCGCCTCGCTGCACGCAGCAACGGTGGGAATGCCCAGTTCTTTGGCGGCACGGATAATCCGCACGGCGATCTCGCCACGGTTGGCGACCAGCAGTTTATGAATGGCTTGGATCATGATCGCGCCCTCACTCGTCGTCGAGTGTTGCGACGACTTGACCCGGCTCCACCGGATCACCGTCTTCTACCAAAAAGGCACTGAGGCGACCGGCCGTCCCGGCGGTCAGTTCGGAGAATTGCTTCATGACCTCGATCAGGCCAATTACCGTGTCGGCGCTGACCCCCGCGCCGACCTCTACGAAGTTCGCCGATTCCGGGGTGGCTTTGCGGTAGAAGGTCCCCGGCAACGGGGTGATTACAGAGTGTTCGGCCATGTCTGTTCCTCTTGGAATAGTTGTAGAAAGGCAGGCAAAAAGTGAATCGGTGGGCAAACCCTGGCGTCTCTGTGCCAGGTGCTTTCGTTTCTCAGCGCGGTGGTCGGACCTCTATGCCCGCGCCATCAAGTGCATAACGCGTGGCTTCGACCAACGCCAGGGCACCCGGCGTGTCGCTGTGCAAACAGATGGAATCGAATTCAATCGCCAGGTCTTCGCCCTCGACGGTGCGCACCACGCCTTGTTGGCAAGCACGCAGCACTCGCTCGGCGACGTGGACCGGGTCGTAAGCCCGCACGTTGCGGGTAAAGACGATGGAGCCGGTGAGGTCGTACTCTCGGTCGGCGTAGAACTCGCGGATCACCGGTTGGCCAAGTTCCGTGGCAACCCGCCAGATCACCGAATCGGGCATGCAATACAGAAGCAACTCTGGTTCCAGACGTTGGAGGTTCTCCACCAGCAAACGGGCGGCCTCTTCGTCTCGGGCCAGGTGCATGTAGAGCGCGCCGTGGGGTTTGATGTGTTGCAGGGCCACGCCTTGAACCCGGGCGAGTTCACGCAAGGCGCCCAACTGATAGAGCATGTCGTCGACCAGTTCCTGGGCCGGCGCATTAATGTGCCGACGGCCAAAACCAACCAGGTCGCGAAACCCCGGATGCGCGCCGATGGCCACGCCCAGGCACTTGGCCTGTTCGACGGTGCGACGCATGGTGCTGGGGTCGCCGGCATGAAAACCGGTGGCGATGTTGGCCGAACTGATAAAGCCCATCAGCTCATTGTCGACGCCATCGCCGATGGTCCAGGGACCAAAGCCTTCGCCCATGTCCGAGTTGAAATCTACTGCCTGCATGATGCTTGCTCCCGACGCTTGTGACTTCATGCAGGCCAAGTTAGATTCCTGTTAACCCCTTGGGAAGATCTATTATCAGATGGGGTATCTTCTGTAAAACAGATACCTCGTCACCCGGAGTGCTCATGTCCCTGACCCTGCGCCAAGTCCGTTATTTCGTCGCCACCGCCGAGATCGGGCAAATCTCTCAAGCCGCGATTCATTTGAATATTTCCCAGTCGGCGGTGACCACGGCGATCAAGGAACTGGAAAGCATCCTCGGCACGCTGTTGTTCCAGCGTTCGGCCCAGGGTATGAGCCTGACCGACGCCGGGCGGCACTTTTTGAATAGGGCCTACGTGATTTTGCGCAGCGTCGATGACGCGTTGAACAGCCCGTTGCCGGACATCCGCGCCAGTGGTGTATTGCGTTTAGCGGCGAGTTACACGGTGATCGGTTACTTCCTGCCGCATCACCTGCAACGGCTTGAACACTGGCATCCGGACGTGGCCATCGAAGTCCACGAACAAGAACGGACGGCCATCGAGCAGGGTCTGCTGGAAGGTCGATTCGACATGGCAGTGGTGCTCACCGCGAACCTCACCCACCCGGATATCGTCTCGGAGATTCTCTTCAACTCCGAGCGCCGATTATGGCTGCCCAGCCGCCATCCCCTGTGCGAGCGTTCGGCAGTCAGCCTCGCCGACGTTGCGAAGGAACCTTACATTCTGCTGACCGTCGACGAAGCCGAACAAAGTGCCATGCGCTACTGGGAACACGCGCAACAGCAGCCAAACGTGCGGGTTCGCACCAGTTCAGTCGAAGCGGTGCGCAGCATGGTCGCCAATGGCAGCGGCGTGGCAATCCTCTCGGACTTGGTGCACCGCCCCTGGTCACTGGAAGGAAAACGCATCGAAACCCTGACAGTCACCGACAAGGTGACGCCGATGAGTGTCGGACTGGCGTGGCATCGCGAGCGCGAATTCAGCCCGGCGATGCAGGCGTTTCGTAACTATTTCCACGATGCATTTTTGGCGCCGCAACAGCTGTCTGCGCGACGCTGAAAACAGTGAAAACCATGCCCTCCTCTTGTGGATTTACGATGAGCGCTTTAGGCCATTTCCGGTCTGTTGTGACGGGAAGATTTTGGCCGTTTTCTGCCGTCACGAATGACCGTTTTGGGTCGGATGCAGCCCTTCACGACAGGCAGCTATCGGCCAATAGCAGACGTTCGCGAGTGGCTGTCAACGCCCCAAAGCGGACTTCCCTGGCCTGTCCGCTTCTACTACATGCTGACGCTGTTGGTTTCGCCCGGGAGAGCCTAATCGTAAGGTCCAGCCTGAACATCGCTAGGGCTACAGGACTTTAAGACCATTGGGAGTCTCGATGTATGCCTGCAAACCATATCGCTCACTCCGCAGGACACTGACCGGGCCGGAAAAGCCGATAGTCTCAAGGTGGTGTTCTACTCCCTCTGGATCGGGATGAACGATCTCCAAGCGTTGCAATTGGCAGCCCTTATCAGCGAGCCTCTGTGCTGGATGCTCCGAGTCGCCCCAGTCGATCAGGCTAGGCACTACCCCACCCAGCGGTAAGTGGCCGTCAGGCTGAATCGTAATATTCCACGACAGCGCTCCCCTGCTCATCGGCTCGATCATTCCAAAAGCCTTCTTGAGCCTTTCGTCTGCGGCATCTAGATGCTCTGTACGCGCGACCCAATGGGCTAGATATGGAGCTGCTTGTGCACTCAGCTCATCTAGGCCGAACCACCTTGGTCTAGTGGGTAAGGGCGCCATACCGTCGGGGGCAATTACCTCGAGATAAAAAAACTCCCCTAACCGCAGCAGCAAGTTATGTGTACTCATACGCGCATGCTTACCTCCCGACTGCAACTGCACCCCCAGTTGTTGCTCGACGAGTTGCGCGCCTGACGTAAGGGTCGGTGACACGATGACCAAATGATCCAGGGTGGAACGCCTCATATGCACAACTCCATGTTCAGAAGGTCCTGTATATTTTGTCGCCGCCTAATCATCCGAAAACTTTCGTTCTCAATCAGGACCTCGGGCAACAAAGGCCGACTGTTGTAGTTTGAAGACATCGAAGCACCATAGGCGCCCGAATCATGGATCACCAGAAGATCACCGACATGGGCCTGCGGCAGGTCTTGGGCAGCCAGGGCGTGTTCATCCTGGGTGAAAACATCGCCGGACTCGCACAGCGGCCCAGCTACCATGGTGGGTTGCAAAGGGCGAGACACCGGTATCCCGTTAGCGTCTAGCAACGTCATGCGGTGGTAACTGCCGTACAAGGCCGGCCGCATCAAGTCGTTAAAGCCGGCATCAACCAGGATGAAAGTATTGCGGCCCATTTGTTTCACGGCGCGGACCTCGGTCACCAGGTAGCCCGACTCTGCGATCAGATACCGGCCCGGCTCTATCTCCATTCGCACGGAATGGCCAAGTACTTCCTCGATTTCCTTCCGGGCCGCCCCCCATGTCCGAGCGTAGCGCTGGATATCGACCGGCGTGTCGGTGCGTCTATACGGAACAGACAGCCCTCCGCCAATCGAGAAAGCCTCGATATCCCTATCTAGCTGACCAACAAGCTCAATCATCGATCGAGCAACCTGCTCCAAGTGCTCGTAATCCACTCCTGAGCCGATGTGCATGTGCACGCCTACCAGATGCAAATCGTAGGTCCTGATACAGTCAAGTGCCTCGCCCAATTGTTCATGCCAAATACCATGTTTGCTGTTTTCACCACCCGTGTTGGTCTTGCGACTGTGTCCATGGCCGAACCCAGGGTTGATCCGAATCCAAACCCGGTGTCCTGGGGAGCGCTCGCCCAACTGCCGGAGCATGTCAATTGAGCCCGCGTTCACTTCTATCCTTGACTCGATCACCCGGGCCAGTGTCACCTGGTCCAGCAAATCGCACGTCAGCACCACCCCCGCTGGGTGGCCATCGAACGATGCCCCCGCAGCCAGGGCCCGTTCGATTTCACCTATTGAAACGGCATCGAGGACCAGGCCTCGTGCCCGCATCAAGCGCAGGATATGCACATTTGGATTGGCCTTCTGCGCGTAGCGAACCGTGTCGAAGTCTTTCAGATTTTCGATACGATCGATGATGGTTTTAGCGTCGTATGCCCATAGGGGCGAGCCGTGTCGGCGAACCGCGTCGGCCAATACTTCGAACGGTGCAGAGTCGATCATGAATAGTCCTCGTTCAGGGGGACCATGAGGATGGAGCAAGAAGAGCATTCATAAAAATAGCTTTTGTTCGGGAATAGATTCATATCTGATATGACCATTCCATTCTTTCTGGTACCGCTGTGAAGCTATCCTTTCGCCATATCGAGATCTTTCGAGCCGTCATGTCAGCCGGAAGCGTCACGGGTGCCGCACATCTGCTCTTCACCTCACAACCCACCATCAGCCGTGAACTGTCACGGTTGGAACAGCTGCTTGGGCTACGTTTGTTCGATCGCGAGGGTGGCCGCTTGAAGCCAACGGCGCAGGCGTTGCTGTTGATCGAGGAAGTTGAGCTTTCCTACATTGGCCTAGAACGTATCGACCGGTACGCTCAGGCCATTCGCAACTTCGAACATGGGAGGCTGGCCATCACCTGCCTGCCACTCTTCTCCCAGACTCTCCTACCCGAGGTATGTCGGCAATTCCATCAGCATCACCCAGGCGTGAGCGTAGGCATTACGGCTCAGGAGTCACCATTACTGGAAGAGTCGCTGGTCGCCCAACAACATGACCTTGGGTTGACCGAAGTCGAGCAGATTCCCCGAGGGACGTCCGGCGAATTGCTGTTCAGCGCCAGGATGGTCTGCGTGTTGCCGAACCGGCACCCCTTGTTACAGAAGACTCAGCTTGAGCTGAGTGATTTTCACGAGGTGGATTTCATCAACCTATCCAGCCTCGATACCTACCGGCAGCAGCTGGATCAGCATTTCAGAATCGCCGGAGTCAACAGGCGCACGGTCATCGAGACCACCAACGCGGCATCAGTGTGCGCTATGGTCAGGCAAGGGCTGGGCGTGGCGGTTATCAACCCGCTGAGTGGGCTGGAAGCCGCGCAGAGTGGGCTGTCGATTCGCCAGCTAGGTGTCTGCGTTCGTTACCAGGTGATGATGATTCGCCCCAACCACCGGCCAGGCTCGGCGGCGGTGGATTTGTTCAGTGAGGCGCTGCGGACGCAAGCCCGAAAAATGAGCGATATCCTGGCAAAAGATTCTTGAAAAGACCTTCACTTTATGCTCGATCTGGGGCTTTACGAGGATGGCCCGGATATCCTCATGTCGAGGTCATTCACTGGCGCTTACGTTGCAGGATGGGACAGTTCTATGCAGCGGGCCATCACCCGAAAAATCCCGCTAAAGGTATATGCACTGGGCCACCAAGTTGTTAGCGCGTGCTCGTACCCGTAATGGCCGTTTTCTGCCGTTCGCCACCGGCAGCTCTGGGTCGATTTCTGCCCCTCACGACGGGCAGAAGTCGGCCAGAAGCTGCCTTCTACCCGAGCGCCCCGGCTCAGCCACACGCCGCATCCCCTGCCGCAAAGCGGCGGCTACGGGATAAAAGTTTGATTGACCAGGATGGGTCGAAGGCGGCAGTTGATCTATTCGCAGTTATACGACATGGGGATTGAGTTCTATGATGCGTCGCAGAAGCGCCGGTTCAAAGGATTGCCCACATGATCGACATCCTGTTGCCGCCATCGGGATGCCACAGCCAGGGCAAAACCACTTACCGGGCTCCCGCATCGCGGGGGCCTCACCTATGGTCTCGCAATGGCTGTAACGAAGGCGGAAGATTTTGCTCACAGGTTCGCTGAGCAAGGCTCCTGACGAAGAACACTGCATCGCGCCATCGTCGGCATCCACAAGATTCGAATTGCAGTAAGGGCAGTGCATTTGCAGGCGATCTCCAGTCTGACCTGGGTGCATTCTATCCGCCAGACGTGTGACAGAGGCATCCCAAGTGATCCTTCCCCAACTGAGCGGCTGCTATCGGCCAAAAGCGGTCACTCGAAGGTATGCATTTCATTCTTACGCCTTATTCTGCGTCGGACGTCACTGGATCTGAGTTGCAGGAATGACTCAAGTATCCGAAGAGCGATTACTTCAAGAGCATGATTTGATCCATGAGAGATGCCCCCTACACACTGTCCATGCGCTTTCAGGCACCCGCCCCTGGCATTGCCCCACGCGAACAGGCGCCGATGCTCGCCCAGGAGCAAGCCTGGGCGCGGGAGCACGCGTCCAGGCACCGCTTCAGCTGGATCGAGGTGTTAGTGCCGCCGTTGTGCTTTGGCCCTGTTCTGCCGGGTATCGCGTTTTTACTGGGCCTGTTGCTCTATCGCTCGTTATTCGCCCCCGGTCTGGATATTGACCGGATCGTCGGAGCCTCCTTTGGCTGGCTTGCCCTCGCGACGCTGCTCTTCATGGCTGCCTGGGGGTTACGCAACTTCTTGCGCGATGCCCACGACCCGACCAAACGCTACTGGCAGTCCATGCCGGACCAAGGGTTGGCCGAGCTTGAGCACCATAGCCTGGTATCTGGCACCAGCCTGTGGTCCTCCGATTATGATCCGGACTGCAACACCCTCATGCAATGGACAAACGGCAAGCTTGAATGCGTGCAAGACAGCGGTGTGTCGCAATGGGTCCTGGCCAAGACTACTGCGGGCCATTGGCTGGTGCTCAAGGAAGAATATCCGGGCAGCTTCAACTATGGACGGGTTGGGAAAATGCCCACGCCGGACAAGCAAATGCAACCCTGCCAGGAACTGGCGATCGCCTTTGCCCCCGGCACCAACCTCCCTCTCGGCCGGCGTTTCGGCGGCGCGCCGATGCCATTGGTCGACACGCCGTATTGGGTGTCTGCCGATGAACTCAAGCGCCTTGTCGAGGTCGCCCATCACTGGACCTTTTTCCCCCCGGACCGCTACGCCGTGGTCAATAACCAGGATGCCGAGTGGGTGCAACGGCTGGTGGACAGGGCGCAAGCCAGCGTCGGCCCCCGGCCGGACGAGACAGCCAGCAATCGGCCAGAAGCAGTCAGTCGCTCAAAACACTCAAAAACCACTGATTGCTAAAGTAATCAGGAGCCGAAAATAGCTCACTCGGTCGAAGGGACGGATGCTTTGCTGCCCAAGCGGATTAGTTCATTGGAGAAACACAGGCCGAGGATGATCAGTGCCGCTCCCGCGTACAGGCTTTCGCGCGGTACTTCATTGAGCGCCACAAAAGCCAGCAGCGCGGCGAACAGTGGCTCGGTCAGCTCCAGCGCTTGCACTTGGGATGGCTTGAGATACTCGATGGCCTTGGTGGTGCAGAAGAAGCCCAGGATTGTCGGCAGTGTGGCCAGCGCCAGCAGCGCGGCGATCGCCAGCGGCGACAGCTCGCCCATCGCGAAACCATCGGCCGCAGCCGGCATCAGCAGGTACAGGCTGCCAAAGAACAACAATTGTCGGGTGAAGTGCAGCCCCCCCGACACACCCATACGCTTCATGGCAACCGAAAAGGCCCCATAGCCGGAGCCGGCCATGCAGGCGAGCGCAGCACCTTGCAGGGTAAAGCCCTGCTGCAGGTCGCCGCCGAAGATCACCGAGATCCCGGCAATAGCCAGTGCGGCGCCAACGGTAGCGTTCGCGGTGATGGCATCCTTGAGGAAAATGCGCCCCAGAATGATCGAGGAAATTGAGGCACTGGCCATCAGCACCACCACCACACCTGCCGCAGCGTAGTGTCGATAGGCGGACGTTTCGAAATGGAACAGCACAAAGATGCCAAGGAATGCGCAAATAGCCGCCTGAGTCCATTTAGTCGACGCCGCCGGACGCTTGAGGAAAAACAGCAAGATCGAGAGAAGCACGCAACCCAGTACGGTCTTGATGACAGCGACACTGCTTGCGGTGAAACCATCATTCATGAGTACTTTGCTGAGTACACCGATCGTTGCGTTCAGTGCCGCAGCGGAGAGTGCAAATATGACGCCTTTGCTGAAAGTAGATTGCATTGATGACGATCCCTGTCGCTGAATTGTCGTTCGATAGAATGCCGCCCTACATCGACGGCGCAAAGTTGGAGGATACGAGATCCCACCAACCCCAGTATTTATTGTGGCATAGCTGGATCGCCCAGCAGGACGCCATTCGCCTTCATCTTGCCGCCAAGCGAGCAGTCAGAGGGCCTGGCCCTTGGCTATGCAATATGAGTTGACGAACGTTGCAGTGTGCTGCAAAGACTGACGTATATCCGGCTTGGCTATTCCATGCCTGTTGGCAAATTGCTCGACCGCTGCGGTATCAAAACGAGTGGTCTGGATAAAGTCCAAGGCTTCGGGTTTTGTATTCAGAAACCACGCGACGGGAGGAATACTCAGTAGCAACTTCAGCAATCGGAGTGAAATGTAATGCTTGGGAGACTTTAAGCCCAAAGGTTGTGCCACCTGCACCAGGAGTTCTCGCAAGTTGGGAGTTTGGTCATCAAGCGCCAGCAGTTCCTGGCCCACTATGGCAGGATCAAAAGCACAAACCGCCACTATCTCAACCAGGTAATCCACGGTGACCAGTGGCAGCCAGTGCTCGGCGGTACCGGGCACTGCAGTCAGCTTTCCCTGCACAAGGTTGCGTATCAGCTCCACCAGCGGCTGACCATCAAGGATATGCCCCGTGCGGCTGTGGCCACAGACCGTCGCAGGGTGGACAACGGTAATCTCCCCGCCCTTGGCGGACATGACCTCCAGGGTCGCAAAATGCGCCTCCAGCTTGCTCCCCTCGTAACCACCGACCTGTCGGTAGACGGCAGGCCAATTCGTCAACTCCGGATAACGAGGATCAATTCCGATACGTTGCAGATGTTCATGATTTTTCAGCATGTAGCCGCCGATCATCACTAAACGGCTTTTTTGCTCAGCCGCCAACAGCGCCACACGCTTTGCCCCTTCCACATTCACCGCACGAGAATGCTCCACTGAAAGCCCCCATGCGAAGTGGGCGCCCAGGTGGAATATGACTCTGGCGTGCCTTAGCACTTCTCGGTCAGCAAGACTCAGCCCGAGGTTGTCCCGTTCCAGATCGCCAGCTACGGCAAATACCCGGGTTGCGCACCCTCCCAAATTATCGACTTGCTCGCGCAGTGCAGCTAGTCGCTCTGGGCGACGCATCAACACGCGAATGGTGTGACCTTTTGCACTCAGGTACGCCACCAAATGTTGACCGACGAAGCCGGTACCCCCCGTGACAAAGCACTCCACGCTCATTTCCCTGTTCCTTGTTCAAGGTGAGAAATCAAGCGTAAACTATCGACCCAACTCTATAGTCAAGCGGTGTTTTCATGAAAATCGGCGAACTCGAGGCCCGCAGCGGCGCCAGCCGCCATACGCTGCGTTACTACGAGCAAATCGGCCTGATCTCATCGCTGCGGCAAACTAACAACTATCGCGTTTACACAGCGCAAACTCTGCAGGATCTGGACTTTATCCAGCGCGCGCAAAGCATGGGGTTTTCCCTGGGGGAGATAGGCGAGATTCTGGATGCGCAGCGCAACAAGCTGATCGATTGTGCTGAAGGCGCTAAGCTAATTGAAAAGAAGATGGCAGAAATCAAACAGAAAATCGCCAACTTCCAAAGCATTTATCGGTACCTGGATCAAGAGCGTGCAAACCTCGAAGCCAGTGCTGCCAGGCAACTTGAGCTTCAGCAGCTGAACAACGCTTCCAACTGAACGGTCAGCATCCGGGAAACGGAAGCCGCAGCCTGCTTCCAGTTTCAAGTCCATCGCTTACGCATTTTCTCAAACCTTGTGGCCAGGCCCTAGACAGTAAGCGTCCGCCCAAAAGACCTTGCGTGGTTAAACGCGCGCCATCTATTAGGCATTAGGTACTTTAAGGTCGAACAACAGCTCATCGGTTGCGCGATCAAAATGGTCGGTCAGGAAATCCAGCAATACACGCACGCGGGGAATCCGGTAACGATTGCCGTGTAATACCGCGTAGACGCCAGCCTCTCGGACACAAAAGTCAGGTAATAGAACTTTCAGTCGTCCAGCACGGACATCGGCTGCCGCATCCCAAATGGTCTTGCGTGCGATGCCATGTCCAGCCAACGCCCATGCGCGCGCGAGGGCGCCGTCGTTGGTTTCCCATGCCTGGCTCATGGGAACGGTGTGGTTCCATTCCTGACCATCCACCACAAAGTGAAAGGTGTTCAATGGACCTGCAGACGTCACCAGCACGATGAACTTGTGGCCAGGCAAGTCAGCAGGGGTTTGGGGTTCACCGTATCGCGCCAGATAATCAGGCGAAGCACACAGTACTCGCCAGTTGGGCGCCAACTGCCTGGCGATCATCGAGCTGTCATGCGGCTGTCCAAACCGGATTGCCAGATCGACATCGTCCTGCACCAGATTTGACACCGAGTCTGACAACATCAGCGCGACGCACAGTTCCGGGTGCAATGTACTGAATGTCTCAAGCCAGTCATTTAAAAGATTGCGGCCAAAATCGGCAGATGCGGATATCCGTACCTTGCCACGCACCTCTGTTTGACTGGCTTGAAGCCCCGCTTCCGCCTCATCGATAGCCCGCAATGCGACCCAGCATTGCTGCAAATAAAACCGACCTTCTTCCGTGAGGCGCAACTGACGCGTTGTGCGATCAAACAACTTGGTGCGCAGCGCCGCCTCAAGCTTGATAAGTCGCGCGCTGGCCGCGGCCGGCGACAGCGCCAGTTTGCGCCCTGCAGCAGACAAGCTGCCGAGTGCCGCCGCTTCGACAAACAAACGCATGTCGCCCAATCGGTCAGTAGCCATATTCAATTCAAATTTGATGGTTCATCAAATGGTAGACCAATTATCAAATCCGTAGCAATTCATCACACTCACGTCTCCCATTCCTCTGAGCACAGGTCATGACTTCGCAATTTGAAAATGGCTCTTTCACGACATCGGGCAATACCGAATACCTCACTACCGGGCGTCTCCCATTGGCGGCCCTGTTGGCGCTGACAATGGGGAGCTTTATCGCCACCGCCAACGAAACGGTGCCAGCAGGACTTTTGCCGCAAATCGCCGAGGCATTTGGTGTGTCCCAAGCGTGGGCTGGTCAGATGGTGACCCTATGTGCACTGGGCTCAGGGTTAGCGGCTATTCCATTGACTCTCGCGTTGCAGGGCTGGCGTCGGCGCTTGGTGCTATTACTGGCTGTCGGGGTGTTTTGCGCCTGTAATGCGGTGACCGCCCTGTCGCCCTGGTTTTCATTGACGCTGGCTGCCCGCTTCATGGTGGGTATCGCAACCGGTCTGGCCTGGAGCCTGCTGGCCGGCTACGCCAGACGATTGGTCGCCCCACAGCAGCACGGTCGCGCGATGGCGCTGGCCATGCTCGGCATCCCTTTGGCACTTGCCCTAGGCGTACCGCTAAGTGCCTGGCTCGGCAAGCTGCTGGGATGGCGTTGCGTGTTCGGGACTCTCTCAGGACTCAGCCTTTTGCTGATGGCCTGGATATATCTGAAAGTGCCTGATTATCCCGCACAGCGCTCCGATCGACGCTTGCCGCTACGCAGAGTCCTGCAAACCCCAGGCGTGCGGCCCGTGCTGGCGGTGGTCATGCTCTGGATCCTGGCCCACTACACCCTCTATACCTATATTGCTGCGTTCATGGCTTCTGTTGGATTGGCCGATCAGATAGATCGGGGCCTCCTTTCATTCGGTATTGCGGCCTTGTTCGGTCTATGGATGATCGGCACGCTGATTGATGGCAGGCTTCGGAGTCTGGTACTGCTCAGCCTGACAGCATTCATCCTGGTTTCGTTTGCCCTGGGCCTGGGTGACCTGCCCGTCAGTGCGATCTATATCGGCATCGTCCTGTGGGGGATGAGCTTCGGTGGTGCGCCAACCTTATTGCAAACCTCCTTGGCTGATGTTGCCGGCGACGGCGCTGATATTGCGCAATCAATGTTGGTGACCGTCTTCAATCTGGCGTTTGCAGGCAGTGGAGTGATCGGCGGCATTCTCCTGGAAACATGGGGGGCAGGTGCTATTCCCTGGGTAGCGCTGGCATTGTTGCTACCCGCGCTGTTGATTGTTTCGATAGCCAAGGGGCATGCTTTCGGGCGTTAACTACTGCCGAGGTGTTGAGGATTTATCAACCCTGATGGGTGTCCCCTTTTCCCTGGCTTTCCCTGGCCATATAGCCAGTTGGATGAGCCTAGAAAATCAGGTGCGATTCACACCTAGAGCATTCTTCCAGACAATCGTGACTTCGTTTCCTTCCCTCTCCCGTATCATCCCAGGCCTCGCGAACGCTGAAACCACTCTTCATCAAGGAATAAACTCACGTCATGCTATGGAAATCCAGTAAACCCAACGCCGTTTTTGCTGCTGTCGCCATCTCAACACTGCTTGTCGGATGCACCACGGGACGCTATGACGGCACCCGCCCGCCGGACCCGACCAAAGCCATCATCGTTGGCTCCATTACTGAAGGCTTCCTGACGCAGCCCCATGGCCTGATGGTGCATATCCGAAAAGTCGGGGAGCGATACACTACCGTTCCGTTGGCCACCTTGAATGCCGAAGACGATCAGCCGTCCCCAAACCTGCTTGGCAACCTTTTCATGTACGAAGTGCCAGAGGGCAACTATGAAATTTACCAATGGAACTACCGATATTACCGTGGAGAAACGGCGCCCCGGGCAAACCCGGTGATTTTCAGCGTAAAGGCTGGCGAGACCGTCTATATCGGCGACTTCTACGCCAATGCCCTGACCTTCTGCCTGTCTAACGTCAACAATGCGGAAACGACTGTAGCCGCCTTGAAGCGCAAGTACCCGGTGCTCGATGGCCGCACCATGCAGAATCTGACAGCCCGGACGGCATTCGAGCCTTGGCCCGATTCCGATGCTCGCGATAACGGTAAGGGTCTTTGCAAACTCTAAGGCAAGCCAGCCATTCTTAAGCGATAACCCCCTCCGGAGCCCGCCATATCTTCAAGCAAACGCGACAACGCAAGTATCGAACGCTGACTGGTTCCGGCCAAAAGCAGTCGGTCCGATTTTTTTTACAAACCTGAGTCCGACTCGGGTAAAGGTGACAGACTTATTTCTCTGTCACCAGCCTCGACAGCAGTGATAAATAAGTCCCCTTTTTCCGAACTGAACAACCGGCAGCACAACCCTCATATAAAAAGAATATGCACGCCAGAAATCAGCGACGTGATTGGTATTTCTCACAATACTGCCCCGCTATTTTTTGCGCTGCCGCCAGTTGGGATTTGGATAGTTTTTTAGCTACATCACTTCGATAATCTGCGGCTTTTGACTGGCCATTGGCAGCAGCAACAGAAAGCCAAACATACGCTTGGCTATTATCCTGAGCCACTCCGTTACCCTGGGAGTAGCGGACTCCGAGGTTGTTCTGGGCGGCTGCATCACCCTGCTCAGCGGCCTTGTGGAACCAGAAAGTTGCCTGCTGGTCATCCTGCGCAACCCCTCGGCCGGTGGCATAGCAGGCTCCGAGGTTGAACTGGCCGGTGGCATCACCCTGTTCGGCAGCCTTGCGGAACCAGAAAACCGCCTGCTGGTAGTCCTGCGTGACTCCCTGTCCGGAGGCATAACAAGCTCCGAGGTTGTCCTGGGCAACGGCATAACCTTGTTCTGCGGCCTTGCGGTACCAGGAAACCGCCTGCTCGTAGTTCTTCACAACCCCTTGGCCGGTCTCGTAGCGGACGCCGAGGTCGCCCTGGGCAGCGGCATTACCTTGCTCAGCGGCCTTGCGGAACCAGAAAACCGCCTGCTCGTAGTCCTTCACGACCCCTCCGCCGTAGGCGTACCGGACTCCGAGGTTATCCTGGGCAGCGGCATAACCTTGCTCAGCGGCCTTGCGGAACCAGAAAACCGCCTGCGGGTAGTCCTTCTCGACCCCCTGGCCGTTGATATAGCGGACGCCTAGGTTGTTCTGTGCTGCGGCCTTACCCTGCTCAGCGGCCTTACGGAACCAGGAAACCGCCTGCTGGACGTCCTGCTCAACTCCTCGGCCTTGGTCGTAGCAGAATCCGAGGTGGGTCTGGGCATCGGCATTACCCTGCTCGGCGGCCTTTCGGAACCAGTAGACCGCCTGCCGGGTATCCTGCACGACACCTTGGCCGGCGGCATAACTGACACCGAGGTTGTTCTGCGCATCGGCATCGCCCTGTTCGGCCATTCTCTGAGTCGTGGTTAGATCCTGCGAGGCATACGTATTGCTAACTGACTGTAGTAAGCAAAACGTAAAAAAGAACAAGCGTGCACAGTGCATATAAGGAGGCTCTACGATTGACTGGTTCGCGCCCCTGCTCTTACTGGGTTCCCAAAGAGCTGAGCTAAATGGATAGAAGCGGATTACGCCTGAATGATAGCGTTCTGCGATTAATCTTATCTGATGCCTGGAGCCAGGAGCGAGTAGCCAAATCTAAAGTGGCAAGCATGTAAGTGTCGACGGCTCTGGCTGTAGCTTTAAAAAATAGGCAGCGCCGTCCGTTTTTGGGTCGATTTCGGTCAGTCGCGACAGGCAGAAATCGGCCAAAAGCAGCCATTTGAATGAAAAGCGGACATATTTATTTTTCATCGCGTCGAGGCTGATGGCAGATAAATAAGTCTGCCCCATTTTCATTTTTTAGATCCGCCACCGCTCAAGCAAGCGCCATCACCCTGTTTACCCGCCTCACCAACCGCCAGTGGACGATCCACAGCGGCAACGCCAAAGCGCCCCCCAGCGAACCAAGTTCGTTGGGCAGCAACGAAACTATCTGCGCGGTACACCACCCCACCCCTGAAAACAGGCCAAAGCTTTTGAACGAGCCCAGCGCTTTGTTATGCCTGGCTTCACGCCGTAGCGATCGAGCCACGTGAACGACAATGAAAAAGTCTTCAATGAAGTTGTAAGGCAGCAGAAACATCAGCCATACACTTCGAGGCGACGCCACCCTGGATGAAGGTTTGACCAATGTCAGCGAACGCTGAAGGTCGCGGCAATAAAAGAATACGGCGATCAGGAACACCAGCGTCAGTATCGACGCTCCGACGCTGCCCAATACCTCCAGTTCGCTGAAGATTCCCCCGGCCGCCGAAGGATTTACCAAGGGCCACGCCAACGCCCAGGCCACGGGGATGGTCAGCAGAATCTTGAAGACGACGAGCAACATCGGCGAACCCCCGCAATCAATGACAGTCGCCATTATGCCGCAGCGGATTTTGCCTTGAATGCGGTCACGGGTCGCAGGCTTTGGAGTAGATTTGTGGGGATCCCTCAGGGTCTGTCCCTTATTTTCCTCCGCAGAGGTCATAACTGAAGTTTCAATCTGCCGCCAGGCTAATCTACCAATAGGGGGCGAGCTTGCCGCTCCCGCGATGCCAATCTGTGCGTAGGTGTATTGACATTTACCCCCGACAGATTTAAACAGTATTCGCTTAAATTTGATGGCCTTTAGCCATAATGGAGGGATTTATATGAGCAAGGAACAACCACGTCGTCACCGCGATGCCCGTAAAGACGCATCGGTGGGTAGCATTGAAAAAACCATTGAGGAGACTTTTGGTTTGCCAGAAGGCTCCGTTCAGATCAACAACGAAGATGGCTCCAACGCTCGAAGTGACCAGAAAATCGGCACTCTTCGTAAGCGTTACGAGGACTGAACCGCTTGGAAAAGGAACGACTTCAATGTTCTCATTCCTGACGTCTAAGGAAGATAAGAGTCCCGGTATCTGCCCGAACTGTAAGGAGACTGTCAAAGCGCAGGTCATTGAGTCTAATCGTTTTCGTCGGGACATATGTAAATGCCCCAATTGCCAGGTTCATATACTGATATGTCGAGGCGCCGAGTGTGATGATTACGCACTTGGTGGGGAGCGCTATGATGATGAGTACTGTGATGCGTGCTTTAAAAAAACCTTGAACTCATGCAAGGAGTACATAAAGGAGCTTTCTGAGCGGATACGTGCAAGCGTGGAAAAAACGAAATCAAAGTAAACCCATGAGTAAAGCTTAATCAACGCTAGGGGGATGTTTTTTTTGAGAATAGCTTTATTTGCCTTTGATAAAGCGCCTCCCCCCTGCTTGATTGGTCTTTGCAAACTTCAATCTAGTTCGCAGACTGATGAATATTAATATTTAAGGGAGGAGGCATTGTGGGTTTGATTTTGTCGCTGGCGTCGCATATTGCAGGAACCATTACGGCTGCTATTTTAATATATTTTATTACACCATATTTTTCTAGCCTCATTGAGGCCGAGGTTGGGTTTGTCTATCTTGTATTGTATGCGTTGCTGGCAATTTGGAGTGTGAAGACAGGGCGAAAAATAGAGAAGGGTAAGGATAATGCCGCAAATAATCTTGAGAAGATTATTTTTCCGGAGGACGGTAAATGAATTCTGTCATGTTGGGTGTGGCAGGTGCTGTCGTTTGGATTGCTTTTTACTATCTTAAAGTGATGAGTGTTCTTGTTGATGAAAAAAATAACGTTGAAAAACACCTTGAGTCCAAAGCGAGACACCGGTGGCTTTATTGGGTATCCGACAAAATGGAGTCAGCTTGGCCGTTCGTAAAATCTATTGAGGTAGATAGGTGGGCTAATTATCTCGCCAGTATTGCGTTATTGCTCGTATTTGGGATTTTGATCTTTGCAGGCTTGTTTAAGAGATTTTTGACTGATCATGCGATTTTTTTCTTGGTTGTGATATTTGTTTTTATGTCAATATCTAATGGCCGTAACGGGGTGAACCTATATAAAAAGATCAAGCCTTACCTGCCGGTTATATTTCCAGCTGCAATGTATCAAGGATTGTCTATGATGGAAGTGCAGAATCCAATTGCGGCTCAGCAGCTTGTCATTCCAGGGTATGATTTTCTTCAAACCAAGTTGTTCGCAGCCTTTATTGGATTCTTTATGGCTTTTTTGATCCCGTACCCTATGGCTTTGTTTGATAGTTGGTTTTCTATATTTGTAGCAAAAGGCACGTTATATTTTATTCGGGATTTTATGCGTCTTGGGGTAAAGCCTGATGGTGATATTGAGATATCACTTAGAAAAGTGGCAAAGGAGTCACTAGCAGCAACATTGAAATTGATATTGACTTTTATAGGTTTTTTGACCTATCTATCATATCACTCATAAGTGACTGCGAGACAATTCGGGGAGAGACCACAATTCCTGGCTTAAATTAATATGCAGACGCTAAATTAATCGTGGTCTGCCCCCGATTTCCCCTAGCGCACGCTCCCTTTTTTGTCCACCGCTTCGCCGTGATAAAAGAGGTTCATACCCTAAGCAAGAGAAATGATAGGCTGGCAACCAGCTTATGGTCATCATCATAAAGAGTGAGACACAGGCAATCGAATTGGCGCCGTTAGTAATCACTTGAACACGAGCATCAAAGAGAGCCGTGATGTTCCGCAAATAATCTAATAGGAGTGAACATGCGACCCGAACTGCCAAGGCGACTAACTTCCCAATCTAACTGGATAGCTTTTTTAGCGGGCAGCCATGATCCCAATAGCAAATGAAAAGGGGACAGATTTATTTTTCATTGCTATCGAGGCTGGAGTATTTCCTGCAAGCTGGAAGTGGGCATTTCCACCCGCTGGAACGCTGAAAGCCAACCGGCGAGCTTTGCCTTAGAGGACTTCCGCGCGGCGCTGGAGGAGTTCGACAAATTGCTGAAGGAACAAGTGAGTCAATGACAGGTACGCCTCCTAAGCATCAGCTTCTCGAACCCGACGTTGCTGCAAAAAAAATGAAAAGAGGACAGACTTGTTTATCTGCCATCAGTCTCGACGCAATGAAAAATAAGTCTGTCCACCTTTTACAAAGATGGGTGACAGCGGCATTATCAAGAAAATCAGTAGATGCTGGGGGTAAGTGGCAAACTGGCCCCCACCGGGGTATGCCTGAAAACCCATTTACGATCCAATGCTCCCAGTAGCGACATGCTCCTATCGTCCATTACCCGCCATTGACTCCTATATCAAGTAGATCTCACCAACAAGGATAGAATATGACCTTGGCTAAGCCAGACAAACCACAGCGTTCGCTTCAACGACACCGAGCATTGGTGGTCCTTATTTACCTTCTCGCTGCCGGACTAGCTTGGCTTATCCTGCGCCAACCCGAGGCACAGAAGGACCTCATTGCCCTCCTTTCAGCCGGAGCGATATTTGCGACCTTTGGCTCCGCACTTTCTACCATCGGCGGAATCTGGGAGAGAGACCTTATTGAGCGGGTTCGATTGAACATTGATATCTTTTACCAAGACATCATCAAACAAGAAAATCCATGGCGCCGTTGGCCGTTCCTCCCACGAATAGGGAAGCGGGCACTTCTTGATGGCTCGGTTCACATCGCGACTTTGAGTAATCCTGACATCCCGCTCAATGTGGGTACACATGTGATTCAGGTTGCACTTCCGACGGTGCTAGAAGACTTTTTCGATCTACCTCTTCGAAAGAACGTGGGAGCTCTCACTCGCCATAGAACAGCCGCAGCAACTTTTTGCGGCAATCAAGAAAAAAACACTGTTGATGAAAAAACCGGAATGAAACGATCGGATGCATACATGGCATATGAGTGCCTTCATGACATATGGATCCGCATCCTTCAATTCCGCTTGGCGAGGTATCTGTCTCACTTTGGGATCGGCCTCACTGTCGCTGGATGTCTATTCACTGCGCTATTTCTTGCGCTGAGGCCCGCTTAAACAGAGCATGACGGACCTCATCGCACATCCATACATAACTACACATGATGTTCGGTTCGACTGCTTCAGCAACTGCTCCCAGCCTAACTGGTTGGTCAAACGGACCTTAAACGTTGCAGCAAACCCCCAGCGACTATTTCCCCTGAGAATCCATCACTCCATGCGCATTGCAACAGAACAACATCAACTCATTCGCAACCTAGATGTGGACGAGCACCGGACACACTTCGCCTATGACTACTGGGCTAATGAATTCGACGACAATTTGTACCTAAAATCCAGGCTCAAGCTTGTGCGTGATGCACTTGGAGACAGCTTCACGCGTTCTGAATTGGTTTCGTTTTACAAGGAGCCAAAGGTAGGCAATGAGACTAAATTTATTGCTTGCATGATCTGGGGGCATGAGGCGCCGGCTGGAAGTCGGCGCGACTCGCGCGGCCCCTGGAAACTATCCAAAATGTTTGCCAACATAAACAGCGCCGAAGAAGCGATTCGATCTGTTTCTCTCGCATCAGAAGAAAGCTTGATCCGCTCGTACAAGGCAATTGACAAGGCTCTTGATCGATGCGGCCCGAACTTCTTCTCGAAGCACTTTTACTTCCTAGGCAAGTCGCAGGGTATGTGTGAATACCCACTAATCTTTGATGATCGCGTCGCGAGTGGCCTACTGAAACTCACATTGGGGAGCAGCTCAGTTATGTCGATGGTGAACATTGGCACGATAAGAAAGCCAGACGCCTATCTTCGATATTTGAAGTTCGCGTTCGAACAGGCCCAAGAGATTTGCTGCGAACCAGACCAAATTGAGTACTACCTCTTCACCCTGTAAGGCGATGCCTACTCCTCCGTTCAACAGGCCCAACATTTGGTGCCTCCTTCGGCTTAGGCTCAGTTTGTTCCGCGCGTCAGCTGATGACTGCTTCACGCCCTGAGAAAGTGCGGTTCACCGCTGCTCAAGAACCTTGATCAAGGTTGACTGACTTCCTCAGGGCGTGAAGCAGTCGGTCGTGACCGGCAGATACCGGCCAAGAGCTGCCCATTGACGCTTACAACAGTCGACCCAGTCGAGTGGGTGCGTAGAAAACTCGCATTAAGCGTTAATTGACGTGGAAAAGGGGACACCCATTATTCATAGCTTGTAGCTTGGGATAAAGCTCATCTCAAAGGCTCCCGGCCTGCGCATTGGAGGTGCGGTCGGGAGAATAGCAGGTTGTGTGGTGACGGGTAGGTCTAGGCGAACCGGCCTTTGAGCAGCGAGCCGTCATCCAGCTCGTGCTCCATGAGGCCATCTGAATCGCCCCTAGTTTCGTAGACAACGACCGGTTGAATCCACAGTCGGAAGCAGCCCTTCGTGACAGGCAGCAAGCGGCCATGTAGGGATATTAGCTAAGGAAACCGCCCCCGAAATTTGAACCGTATTGTCAGGCTGACTCCATCATTCTATGACTCCAGCAAGTTCAAGCAACTTCTGCCGAAAATAGACAAAACTCGGTGATGCGTTGGTCGCAACGTCCATGTGAGGACTGATTTTTTCAGACCATTGAGATTTTTCGGCACCGATTGCTTGCCACCCTTTGGAGGAAAGGGCACTTGAGCCGCCATTATAGACTGCATCCGCCAAGCGCTCCCATGTGCCGGTTATGGAATCATTCACGTATGCATTTAAGACAGCGCCCTTGGCCCTTGGATACGCAGATTTGACAGCAGGAATGTCACCAAGAAACCAAGCTTCCCCCTCTTCAATTGCAATGCAAAAACGGGTTTCCGGTCGAGGATTACAGGCGTTCAGGATATTAAAGAGCTCTTGACGAAAGGTTTTGAGACACTTGTTATCTAGATCACACACCAGAATGACCGCCGCAGGGCAATCTGCTGGGTATTTGGCGAACGCGTTGCCATAGCCCTGAAGAAGTCGCGGGAGCTGGTCAAGCAGGATGCGTTTTCCGGCATTTTCGTTTGCGCCGAGATTCTTCGGAATGCGGCCTATTCCTTTATATGGATGAATATTGAATGTATGGTCAACGCCGATAATTTTGGGGACTAGGATATTCAGCGCTTTTTTACCGGACTGGTCTTCAACAAGAATCTCGAAATGCACCTGCTCACCTCGCGTCCAGATAATCGCTGTACCAAAGGCCACCTAAAGGCAACCCCTCAGCAACCATGCTCTGTACTATCGCATCGTCGCTTGCTCTACGGATTACCGAATAGCCGTCCGAACCCTTTTCCAGAATCCAAACCTCGGCGGGCTCCAAGGCATCGACCAGATAGGGCTGATGGGTCGTAATGAAAACCTGAGATCCGCCCTTGCGGCCTGTAGCGTGATCGCGGAATTCCTTCGCCAGGGTTTCAAGAAGCTTGTGATACAAGCCATTTTCTGGCTCTTCTATACATAAGAATGGTGGTGGTGCCGGATCTTCGAGCAGCAGGAGATACGCGAAGACCTTCAATGTCCCATCAGACATTTGTTGTGAATAAAACGGGTCTTTAAAACCCTTGTCATTGAAACGCAGCAGTAAACGGCCATCGTTTGTCTTTTCCGTGTCAATCTTGTTGATGCCTGGGATTTTTTCCGCAATCCGGTTCAGAATGGCTTGGAAACGTTTGGGATGTTCCCGCTCCATGAATTGCACAACATTTCCAAGATTGTCCCCATGGATGTTGAGATGCTTTTGAGGGCCGGCGAGTGGTAGGCTCCGGGCAGCGTCCGGCGTAAAATAGCTGAGGTACCAACCCTCAATGAACCTACGAAACGCTGAAATCCTCGGATGTTGTTTCAATGAACCCAAGGTCGCAATCCCGAGCTTGCGCATGTCCTCCAGCTCAACGACTTCGGTTTCTCTAGACTCTTCTTCTGCCTCACCTGATTTAATGGACTCCATTAGTCCAATCAGGTCGAAATCACCTTGCTCTTCCTCGATCTGACGGCCTTCTTGATCCCCTTTCCATACAACACCCTTTCCACTATTCAGCACAAGAAATGAGAAGGGCCAACCGCGAGTTTGCCCCTTGCGCCTCTGCCTAAGACGCTCTTTCAAAACATAAGGACGGCCTAAACTATCTATATCAATAGAGATTTCATAGGTAATGGGCCGGGCGTTCCCGTCTTCTTTATAGTAGACCTCAAAATCGATGGGGCCTTTCTGACCTTGCGCTCTGATACGCTCAAATCCTCCTCTACCACGGGAGTCGCACGCCTCTTCAACACCAGACTTTAAAGCATCCGCAAGGAATCCAAAGGCATCAAACAGCGTACTCTTGCCTACACCATTCTTACCAATGACCGCAGTCATAGGCGTAAGTGGTTCGGACCGCTGTTGATTCCACAAACGTCCAAGCGTAACGTCTTTAAGAGTTCTGAAATTTTTTATTCGAAATCCTTCAATCTTGGCCATTATTCGCTTCTCATTCTTGTCACCGCCTGTGAATTCCTAAGACAGTTTACTTAATTAATGTCCGCTTTGGGTCGCTTGTTGCCAATAGTAATGGGGTAATGGGCGCCCCTTTTTTGCGCAAGAGCATAGTAAACCGCAGACTTTAGGCGCATGCAGAATAGCCAAGATCGCAGCCTACGGCAGCTCGCCGGACAGTCGAGTCCGTACGTAAATCCGCAGGCCACAATCTTTCAAACGCTTAACAGACAGGCATCACACCTTCAAACCGCCCGCCTTCATTCACTTCCCCGCCTCCTCCCGCAAGCGTCTACCAATCACATCCATCAAATCGCACCCATCGCGCAACGGAATGGCCAGCAGTTTGGCGAAGTCGGCGAGCACCACCGTGTCGCTCTCGATATCAGCACGAAAGGCGATATTTTCCAGCACCTGAGTGACCGTACGGATTCGGTAGTCGGCAGTGGCTTGCAGTACGTCGAGTGGGGCTTGGGTGTCGATGAGCAGGGAGGCCGGGATCAGGTCGATTCCGGTGAGGGGCATGTATCTTTCCATAGTTAAAGCCTCGTTTAGATTGTTGAGGCTGCCAACAAATCGTCGCCAAACGAATAGGTGGCAGCTGTACGCAGGTTGGCGAACCGGAAACGAGTAACCGGCAGACCCGAAGGTCTCCCGCGCACAGCCGCCATAGAAAGCGGCATAGCAGGTGCGGAGGTGCCTGCAAATAAGCAGTCAGCTCTCGCACTCGTTTGTCAGGTCGCCAAACCCAGTCGCCATATGGGCGACGGAGCGGACTATAAGCTGCATCCAATCAAGGGGCAAGGTGACGGATTCCTAGGTTTATGTACGACCTGTATCGACGCAGTCCCGAACCGTTAAACAGCCTGTTCTACCTGAACCGCATCTTTATCAAATCTTTATTCCCTGCCCCCGCTTTCTATCAACAACTTGTTAAGCATCCAACTAGGCTTGCCTCATTCCCGGAGGAAACGCCATGGACTTCTTCTATCTGCTACTCGGTGCACTGTTTCTCATCATTCTGCTCGGTCTGACCTACGGCTGCGCGGCGCTCAACAGGAGGCGGTCATGACCGGTTTCTACCTTTTCGGCGGCCTCATTGCGGCCGGCTTGCTGGTTTACCTCGTCGCCGCGCTGCTGTTTCCGGAGGACTTCCTGTGACTATTCAAGCCTGGGTTTTACTCGCAGCCTTTCTCCTGGCGCTGGGCCTTCTGGCCTGGCCCCTTGGGCGCTGGCTGACCAGCGTGATGGAGGGCCGGTTTGCCTTGGGTTCACGCATCGAGTCGCCGCTGTATCGCCTGGCGGGCGTCAACCCTGAAACGCAGATGGGGTGGCTCCAGTACGCGCTGGCATTGATTCTGTTCAACGCGTTGGGGGTGCTGGCGGTTTATGCCTTGCAACGCTTGCAAGGCGTGCTGCCGTTCAACCCGCAGGGGTTTGCGGCCGTCACTCCCGACTCCTCGTTCAACACCGCTTTCAGCTTCGTGACCAACACCAACTGGCAAGCCTACAGCGGCGAGTCGACGATGAGTTACCTGACGCAGATGCTCGCGTTGACGGTGCAGAACTTCCTGTCTGCCGCCACCGGCATCGTGGTGGCGGTGGCGCTGATCCGGGGGTTCGCCCGCCACAGCGTGGACAGCATCGGCAACGCCTGGACTGACCTCACCCGCGTCACCTTGTGGGTGCTGCTGCCACTGTCGCTGATACTCGCGTTGTTCTTCGTCAGTCAGGGCGTGATTCAAAACCTTGACCCGTATAAAGACGTCTCGACGCTGGAGGTCATGCAGTACCAGAACCCGGTGCTGAATGACGCCGGCCAGCCGACCCTCGATGCCCAGGGCAACCCGATGACCAAGGCCGCCAGCACCGACAAGCAGACGATTGCCATGGGGCCGGTGGCCTCGCAAGAAGCGATCAAGATGCTCGGCACCAATGGCGGCGGTTTCTTCAACGCCAACTCGTCGCACCCCTACGAGAACCCGACCGCCATCACCAACTTCTTCCAGTTGCTCGCGATCTTCCTGATCCCGACTGCGCTGTGTTTCGTGTTCGGTCATGTCGTCGGTGACATACGCCAGGGCTGGGCGCTGCTGGCGACGATGACGATCATCTTCGTGATTGCGGTGGTGGCCGTCACCCATTACGAACAGCTGGGCAACCCACAGTTTTCAGCGCTGGGCATTGATACGGCGGCGGGCAATATGGAGGGCAAGGAAGTGCGCTTCGGTATCAGCGCCTCCAGCCTGTTTGCGGCCGTGACCACGGCGGCTTCATGCGGTGCGGTCAACGCGATGCACGACTCGTTCACACCGTTGGGCGGTGCGGTGCCGCTGGTGCTGATGCAGCTCGGTGAAGTGGTGTTCGGCGGCACCGGTTCCGGTCTGTACGGCATGCTGATATTCGCCATTCTCGCGGTGTTTATCGCTGGCCTGATGATCGGCCGTACACCTGAATACCTGGGCAAAAAGATCGAAGCCTTCGAGATGAAAATGGTCGCCATTGCGATTCTGGTGACGCCGCTGCTGGTGCTGTTCGGGACCGCCATTGCGGTGATGGCCGAGGCCGGCAAGCTGGGAATCGCCAACCCTGGCGCCCATGGCTTCTCGGAGATCCTCTACGCCTTCACCTCGGCAGCCAACAACAATGGCAGCGCCTTCGCCGGTCTGTCGGCCAACACCCCGTTCTACAACATCATGCTGGCCATCGCCTTTTGGCTAGGCCGCTTTGGCGTGATCGTACCGGTGCTCGCCGTCGCTGGCAGCCTCGCCGCGAAGAAACGCCTGGCGGTCACCGGCGGCACGATGCCGACCCACGGGATGCTGTTCGTTGTACTGCTGATTGGCACGGTGTTGCTGGTCGGCTTGCTGAACTACGTACCGGCGCTCGCGCTGGGCCCCGTCGTCGAACACCTCATCATGATCAAGTGAGACCACGAACATGACACGTAAAGCGTTCTCCTTGTTCGACCCGAAACTGATAAGGCCTGCGATGGTCGAGTCGGTGCGCAAACTCAGTCCACGAATCCAGTGGCGCAACCCGGTGATGTTTGTCGTCTACATCGGCGCAATTATCACCACCGCCCTCTGGGCGCAGGCGCTCAGCGGCAAGGGCGAAGCCAGCAGCGGGTTCATCCTCGCGATTGCCTTGTGGCTGTGGTTTACCCTGCTGTTCGCCAACTTTGCCGAAGCGCTGGCTGAAGGCCGCAGCAAGGCCCAGGCGGCGTCCCTGCGCGACCTGAAAAAGCAAACCTGGGCCAAGAAACTGCGCGAACCGCACTACGGCGCCGAGTGGCAGTTGGCTCAGTCGAGTGACCTGTGCAAAGGCGACGTGGTGGTGGTTGAAGCCGGTGACCTCGCGAACTCGGTGATCCCCGCCGACGGCGAGGTGATCGAAGGCGCGGCCTCGGTGGATGAGTCGGCGATTACCGGCGAATCGGCTCCGGTGATTCGCGAGTCTGGCGGCGACTTCTCGTCGGTGACCGGCGGTACGCGGGTGCTGTCGGACTGGATCGTCGTCCGCGTGACCGCCAACCCCGGCGAAACCTTCGTCGACCGCATGATTGCCATGGTCGAAAATGCCAAGCGGCAAAAGACCCCAAATGAAATCGCCCTGTCGATCCTGCTGGTCGCACTGACCATCGTGTTTCTCGGCGTGACGGTGACACTCCTGCCCTACTCCCTGTTTGGGGTCGCAGCCGCCAAATCCGGCTCGCCGGTGTCGATCACCGTGCTCATCTCGTTGTTGGTGTGCCTGATCCCCACGACCATTGCCGGGTTGCTGTCGGCGGTCGGTGTGGCGGGCATGAGCCGCATGATGGAAGCCAACGTGATCGCCACTTCCGGCCGAGCCGTGGAGGCTGCCGGTGATGTTGACGTGTTGCTGCTCGACAAGACCGGGACCATCACCCTGGGCAACCGCCACGCCTCGGCGTTCTTGCCGGCGCCGGGGATCAAGGAAGCGGAGCTGGCGGATATCGCACAGCTGGCGTCACTGGCCGACGAAACGCCTGAAGGGCGCAGCATCGTGGTCCTGGCCAAACAACGGTTCAACCTGCGCGAGCGCGACATCACCGCACTGCATGCGCACTTCGTGCACTTTTCGGCGCAGACCCGCATGAGCGGCGTCAACATGGATGAGCGGCAACTGCGCAAGGGCGCCGGCGAGGCGATCCTCAAGCACGTCCAAAGCCTGGGCGGACATTTTCCGGAAGCGGTGCAAACCATCGTCGACCAAGTGGCTCAGCGCGGCAGTACGCCGCTGGTGGTCGCCGATGGGGCCAGGGTGCTGGGCGTCATCGAGCTCAAGGACATCGTCAAGGGCGGCATCAAGGAGCGCTTCGCCGAGCTGCGGCGCATGGGGATCAAGACCGTGATGGTGACCGGGGACAACCGGATCACCGCTGCCGCCATCGCCGCCGAGGCCGGTGTCGATGACTTCCTGGCGGAAGCCACACCCGAACAAAAGCTCGAACTGATCCGCAGCTATCAGGCCGAAGGTCGGCTGGTGGCCATGACCGGCGACGGCACCAACGATGCCCCGGCGCTGGCGCAGGCGGATGTCGCGGTGGCGATGAACTCTGGGACTCAGGCGGCCAAGGAAGCCGGCAACATGGTCGACCTCGACAGCAACCCGACCAAGTTGATCGAGGTGGTGGAAACCGGCAAACAGATGCTGATGACCCGGGGTTCGCTAACCACCTTCTCGATTGCCAACGACATCGCCAAGTATTTCGCGATCGTGCCGGCGGCCTTTGTCAGCACTTACCCGCAGCTCGCCGCACTGAACATCATGGGCCTGACGAGCCCGAATTCGGCGGTGCTGTCGGCGGTGATTTTCAACGCGCTGATTATCATTTTCCTGATCCCCCTGGCGCTTCGAGGCGTGAAGTACCGCCCGGTCGGTGCCGCGCTGCTGCTGCGGCGCAACCTGTTGATCTATGGGTTGGGTGGGGTAATCGTTCCATTCATTGGCATCAAAGTGATCGACATGGCGCTGTCCGCTGTCGGTCTGACTTGAGGGAGTATGGCTATGTTATCTCTGCTGCGTCCGGCGTTGACCCTGCTGATTGCACTTTCACTGCTCACCGGCCTGGCCTATCCACTGGTCACGACCGGCATTGCCAGGCTGGTCTTTCCGCATCAGGCGGCGGGTAGCCTGATCGAGAGAGACGGCAAAACCGTGGGCTCGCTGTTGATCGGCCAGGGCTTCAGTGATCCGAAGTATTTCTGGAGCCGCCCTTCCGCCACCAGCCCCATGCCCTACAACCCGCTGGCCTCGGGCGGCTCGAACCTCGGCCCGCTGAACCCGGCGCTGGCGGATGCGCTGAAGGGTCGCATCGATGCCTTGCACGCTGCCGATCCCGGCAACACCGCCACGGTGCCCGCCGACCTGGTCTACAGTTCCGCCAGTGGGCTTGATCCGCATATCAGCATTGCCGCGGCGCTGTACCAGGCGGGCCGAGTCTCGCGGGTGCGCAACCTGCCCGTCGACAAGGTTCGCGAGCTGATCAACCAACACGCCGAAGGCACGCTGCTCGGGTTTCTCGGCGAGCCTCGGGTCAACGTCCTGGAACTGAACCTGGCACTCGACGCCGCACATTGAGCGTTAACACACGGTGAGCTTGATGGCCGAAGAACGTCCTGATCCGGACCAGCTACTGGCCCGGATTCGCGAAGAAGAAGCGCAGGCCAAACGCGGTCGGCTGAAGATTTTTTTCGGCGCCAGCGCCGGTGTCGGCAAGACCTACGCGATGCTCGCAGCCGCCCAAACTGCAAAACAGCAAAACATCGATGTGCTGGTCGGCGTGATCGAAACCCACGGTCGCGCCGAGACTCAGGCCCTGACAGAGGGCCTTGAACTGTTGCCTCGCAAGCAGGTGGTCGACAAGAACCGTACGTTGACCGAGTTCGATCTGGACGCCGCGCTCGCGCGCAAACCGGGCTTGATTCTGATCGACGAACTGGCTCACTCCAATATCGCAGGCTCCCGGCACCCAAAGCGCTGGCAAGACGTTGAAGAACTGCTCAGTGCCGGTATTGATGTCTGGTCGACGATGAACGTTCAGCACCTCGAAAGCCTGAACGACATTGTCGGCGGCATCACCGGGATTCGCGTCTGGGAGACCGTGCCCGACCATGTCTTCGACACTGCCGATGAAGTGGTCATCGTCGACCTGCCGCCCGACGATTTGTTGCAGCGCTTGAAGGAAGGCAAGGTCTATATGGCGCAACAGGCCGAGCGCGCGGTGCAGAACTTCTTCCGCAAGGGCAACCTGATCGCGTTGCGTGAACTGGCGCTGCGCCGAACCGCCGACCGGGTCGACAGCGAGATGTTGCAGTATCGCCAAAGCGGCGCGGTGAAACCGGTGTGGGGCACACGCGAGTCGTTGCTTGCCTGCGTTGGTCCCAATGATCAGGCCGAAAAAACCGTACGCTCGACGGCGCGCCTGGCCGCTCAGCTCAACGTGCCGTGGCACGCCGTGTATGTCGAAACCCCGGCCTTGCAGCGCCTGCCCGAGGTCAAGCGGCGTCGGGTGCTGGCAACCTTGAAACTGGCTCAGGACATGGGCGCGCAAATCTCGACCCTGGCGGGCCAGGACATTGCCGAAACGCTGGTCAAGTACGCCCGGCAGCACAACCTTTCAAAAGTCGTGCTGGGCCGTGATGAACGTCCGCGCCAACGACTCTGGCGGCGGGTGCTTGCCGATCGGATTGGGGTGCTGGGCGCCGATCTCGACGTGATTCAAATCTCGCTGCCGGAGAGTCGCCGCCCACCAGCCGAGACGACCGCCACCGCCAGCGACAGCCCGATCACCTGGCGCCCCTATCTCTGGAGCGTCGCGATCTGCGCGGTGACAACCCTGCTGGCCATGCCGCTGTTTCAGGTGCTGGAACAGGCCAACATCGTCATGCTGTTCCTGCTGGCGGTCGTCGCCGTGGCGGTGCGCTTTGGTCGTGGCCCAGCCATCATGGCGGCCTTCGTCTCGGTCGGCGCCTTCGACTTTTTCTTTGTGGCGCCGCGTTTTTCATTTGCCATCGCCGATATCCAGTATCTGGTGACCTTCAGCGTCATGCTCGTGGTCGCCCTGGTGATCGGGCAAATGACCGCCAGCCTGACTTACCAGGCGCGGGTGGCGCAACGGCGCGAAGACCGCATGCGCGGGCTGTACGAGATGTCGCGCCTGCTGTCCGCCGCACTGCTGACCGAACAGGTTGCGGAAATCGGCGCACAGTTCCTCGCGGCCGAATTTGGCGCCCGGTCGGCACTGTTGGTGGCTGACGACAACAATAAACTGCAGGCACCGATGGTCACGGGGGACGCACCGCAAGTCGACGTTGCGATTGCCCAGTGGTCGTACGACAAAACCGAACCGGCCGGATACGGCACCGACACCCTGCCCTCCAGCTCCACGCTCTACCTGCCCTTGTCGGCACCCATGCGGGTGCGCGGGGTGCTGGCCGTGCAACCACGCGACACGACCCGGCTGGCGGTGCCGGAACAACGCCGCCTGCTCGACACCTGCGCGTCATTGCTGGCCATCTCGCTCGAACGGATTCACTACATCAACGTCGCCCAGGACACCACGGTTCAGATGGAGTCCGAGCGGTTGCGCAACTCGCTGCTCTCGGCCATCTCCCACGATCTGCGCACCCCGCTGTCAGTCATGGTCGGGCTCGCCGAAGCGCTCAAGCTGACCAAGCCGCCCCTGACCGGTGAAGCCGCCGAGATCGCCACGGCGGTGGGCGAATCCGCATTGCGCATGAATACGCTGGTCAATAACCTGCTGGACATGGCTCGCCTTGAGTCCGGCAGCGTGGTGTTGAATCGTCAATGGCAGCCCATCGAAGACGTGGTCGGTAGCGCCCTGAGAGCGATTCATCCGATTCTGGGAGGGCGTTCGGTGCAGGTCGCACTCGAGGAGGACTTGCCACTGGTTCGCATCGATGCGGTGCTGATCGAGCGCATCCTCATCAACCTGATGGAAAACGCCATCAAGTACACCCCGCCCGGCACGCCGATCAGCCTGGGCGCCAGCGCCACGCCCGAGAGCATTGAGTTGTGGGTCGCCGATGAGGGACCGGGCTTGCCCCGCGGACACGAAGAGGCGATCTTCAACAAATTCATGCGCGGCAAAAAGGAAAGTTCGATTCCCGGCGTCGGCCTCGGCCTGGCCATCTGCCGGGCAATTGCCCAGGCGCATGGCGGGACCATGCTCGGTGTGACCCGCCCGGAAGGCGGTGCGCGCTTCACGCTACGTCTACCCCGAGAGGAGCCGCCGAACATCGAAGCGCTTTCGCAGCAAACTGACGAGGACCCATCATGAGCGAACCGGTGCTGCGCGTCCTGCTGATTGAAGACGAAAAGGACATTCGCCGTTTTGTGCGGATGGCCCTGCAAGCCGATGGCCTGGAAGTGCATGAAGCCGAGACCTTTCAGCGCGGCCTGATCGACGCGGGAACGCGTCGGCCGGACCTGATCGTGCTGGATCTCGGCCTGCCTGACGGTGACGGCGTTGACCTCATCCGGGATCTGCGCACCTGGTCAGAGGTGCCGATCATTGTCTTGTCGGCCCGTGGCGCCGAATCCGACAAGATCCTCGCCCTGGACACCGGGGCCGACGACTACCTGGTCAAACCCTTCGGCACTGGCGAACTGCTCGCCCGCGTGCGTGCCCTGTTACGCAGGCGCGTGAAAGATACCGAGAACCGCTCGGTCCTGGCCTTCTCCGACATTCAAATTGATCTGGATCGACGCGTCGTGGAGCGCGCCGGTGTCCCTTTGCACCTGACGCCGCTGGAATACCGCTTGCTGGTTCATCTGTGCTCGCACCCGGACCGGGTCCTGACGCACCTGCAACTGCTCAAAGCGGTATGGGGCCCTTCGCACACCACCGATACGCCGTACCTTCGGGTGTTCATGGGCGGCCTGCGCAAGAAGATCGAAGCAGACCCGTCGCAGCCGCGCCATCTCGTGACCGAAACCGGTGTCGGTTACCGCTTCATTCCTTGAACCCTTAACGGCACGCGTTGAATCGGGACTCAGGCTTCATGCCCCGAGAAACCGTGGCTACCGTTCGTCCAAGCTAAAGAGGGAACACCCTTTCCTCGACTACACCTTTTAGACAGGAAACCTTTCACGGTCGGTTGGACACCCGGTATTTCATTCGATGGCATACGAAGCGCCATACGGAACAGCAGTATTTCAAGCTTCGGGTTTCATTTCTCAAGGAACAGAAAAATGACCACTAACAGCAACAACTGGCATGCATGGCTGAACGCGATGCCGCCGAAACCGGATGACTTCCACGTGGTAGGCGATGTTGAAGTTGCCAATCCGGGGATCGAGGCCTATCTGACCATGCGAGCCCCACAAGGCTTTAATCCGTCGATCCTCATGCTGGATCTGCACTTGACCCAACGGCCTGGAAACTGGGCACAAATGCTGTGCAGTGCACAGGCCAGATATGACCGGGTCATGCACCCCAGCGCGCCCCATTACACCGCCGTTGACATTTACCACAATGGCGAGCGGCTGGCGTACATCGACTACATTCCCACCATCACCTGACCGACCCGTAACCGGGTACTAGAGGTCACCACAAAGGCTGTGCCGGCAACGTTTGAAAAGCGCCACGTATGCAAGGTCGGGAGGGTCCGGAAAAACGCGGCGCTCTGTTCTTTTGGTTACATCGGAGAGATGGTGGCAAGCGCACCGATCACAATGGTCAATGCCAGAAATCCACCCAGGAAAATCGCCATCTTCAGCATTTGGCCTCCAAAATTATACGTCTGTGGTTGCAGCGTCATTGTGAGGCCGAGGCCTGTTTCATTACAGAAGCAGATAGCCCGGGAAAATACGGATCAGTTCAGCCCGCCGACATTCCAGTCACTACCCCCTTGCGAGTACCCCACCAGGGTAATAGGCACCTGCGGCCGGCCTCACTAACCTGTCCACCGTCCCATGCGATCAAGCGTGTCTGCACGCGGCGCTGGAACACCATCAAGAACGGCAACCGAGCCGACGTCCCCCCGGCGCATGCCCTGAGCAATGTGCGCCTTTACTGTCTAACTTGACTGAGAGTTTCAGCATGAAACCACGTGCCCGCGACCTGAACATCCAATTCGGCCAGCTGCAACCCGGCCCTCTCAACGCCATCACCGATGTGCCCGGCGTACGGGTCGGCCACAGCAATGTGCGTGGACGAACTGCCGACGGCCGCGACATTCATACCGGCGTCACGGTTATCGAACCGAGGGCCGGTTCCACCAATCAACAGCCGTGTTTTGCCGGTGTCCATGTGCTCAATGGCAATGGCGACGCAACAGGTCTTGAGTGGATTCGCGAGGCCGGCCTGCTGACCAGCCCGATCGCCTTCACCAACACCCACAGCCTGGGCGTGGTCCGTGATGCGCTGATTGAACTGGATCGCCAGAACCAACCCGATGACGGGCGACTGTACTGGAACATGCCGGTGGTGCTGGAGACCTTCGACGGCTTGCTCAGCGATATCAATGGCTTCCACGTGAAGACCGAACACGTGGCCCAGGCCCTGCGCGCTGCCGTTGGCGGCCCGGTCACCGAAGGTGCCATCGGCGGCGGCAGCGGCATGATCTGTCATGAATTCAAGGGCGGCATTGGCACCGCTTCGCGTCGTCTGAGCAGCGCGCAGGGTGGCTGGACCGTCGGTGCCATCGTCCAGGCCAACCACGGCATCCGCAACGAATTGCGCGTCGACGGATACCCGGTCGGGCGCTACATGGAAAAGGCTGACTCGCCGTTCCTCAAAGCCTCCCTGCCCTATCCGGGCATGGGCTCGATCGTCGTTTGCCTGGACACCGATGCGCCGTTGCTACCGCATCAGTGCACACGCCTCGCCCAGCGTGCCAGCCTTGGTCTTGCCCGCACTGGCGGTGGCAACGAGGACCACAGCGGTGACATTTTCGTGGCCTTCGCCACCGGCAACCAACACGTACCTCCGGCCGCCTACCAGGGCAAAGGGGCGCCGACCTGCGACAACCTGCGCATGGTCAACAACGACCACATCAGCGAGTTGTTCCTGGCCGCCACCGAAGCGGTAGAAGAAGCCATCATCAATGCCTTGCTGGCCTCCGAGACTACCGAGGGCAATGGGCATTCGGTACCGGGGCTGGATGCCGGCACCTTGCTGCATGCCTTGCGCCAGGCCGGTTGGACGGATACCCGGCAGCACACTCTGGTCTAGCACGCCTGCGACACCTCATCGGCGGACGGCTCATTCCGCCGATTCGGTGCGAGCGCCCGCCCCGACGTATCGAGCGCCACGGCGGCGTGAATGGGCGCCTTAATATTTCTTCATTGTGTCAGTGCCCATTTCATCCTTTTTCTCCATGCCCTCGCTCTTCATCGCACCACTTTTCTCCATGCTGTCTTTTTTCATGGTGGCACTCTTGGTCTTCTCGCCCTTGGTCTTGTAGTGGTGCTTGGTGGTCTTCGTGGCATTACTTTTCATTTCGTCGTTTTTCATCGTGCCCTTGTCCATCTGATCCTTGGACATGTCATTCGTATTCGCTTCAGCCGCAAACAACGGGGCGGCTACCACCAGGACTACGGCAGCAATCGCCGCAGCAATCAGCTTCTTCATGTCACTACTCCTGTGCAGTTCGCGTTAAGGACAGCGGCAATGCGCCGCGTTTCAGAACAGCCGATTGCTCAACTGCCACTGAACCAGTTGTAACCCTGATCTTCCCAATAACCACCGGGGTAATCGTTGGTCACGAAAATCTCCACCACATGTTTCGGGTTCTTGAAGCCCAGCTTTGTCGGCATGCGCAGCCGCAGCGGGTAGCCGTACTCCGGCGGCAACACCTGATCGTCATAGCTCAGGGTCAGCAGCGTTTGCGCATGCAGGGCCGTCGGCATGTCGATGCTGGTGTAATAGTCGTCAGCGCATTTGAGCCCGACATATTTGGCACCGGTATCGGCGCCCACCCGTTGCAGAAAAGTCGAGAAGGTCACCCCACCCCATTTGCCGATGGCGCTCCAGCCTTCCACGCAAATCAGCCGTGTGACCTGAGTGGTGCGCGGCAACTGGTTCAATTCGGCCAGGGTCCAGCTGTGTTTGTCCTGGACCAGGCCGCCCACCGTGAGCGAGAACTCATCCTCCTCGATGTCCGGAATGCCGTTGCGGTCGTAATAGGCATTGAACGGGAACGGGCGCGTCATCATCGACTCGGGGTAGGTCGGTGCCAATCGGGCCGGATCGAACAGCGCCGCCTGAACCTTGTCATTGAAGCGTGAGACCATTTTCAGCATGGACTCCACCGAGTTGCTGTCGTCCAGGCGACAACCTGTCAGCAAGGCAATCCCGCCCAGCGTCCAGGCGTGCCGAAGAAATTGCCTGCGCGCAGGTAATTCAAGCTCCTGCGCCACCGATCTGATGATGACGGGGTCATCCATCCGCTCTTTTCCAGTCGTTCTGTTCATGAGTTAGCGCCCCCGCAGCATGGCAATCAGAGTGCGTGGCACAAGGGCCACCATCACCAGATGCACCACGGTAAAAGCGACCAGCAACGCCATGCAGACAAAATGCACGATGCGCGCCGAGTCGTAGCCGCCCATCAGTTCCCTCAGTAACGGAAACTGCACTGACTTCCAGATCACCAGCCCCGACAGCACCAGCACAATGAGATCGAGCACGGCAAACAGGTAGGCGAGCTTTTGCAGGGTGTTGTAGTGCCGCAAGTCCGCATGGGCGAGCTTGCCTTTGAGGGCGGCGAGAAAATCATGCAGGACTTCGCAGGGAGGTATGGGGAAGAACTTGTAGGCGATACGCCCGGAAAAGATATTCAGCAGCAGGTAGACAATACCGTTGATGAACAGTACCCACATCGCCGCAAAGTGCCACAGCAGTGCACCGGCCAACCAGCCGCCCAAGGTGATAGCGGCGGGAATCTGAAAGGAAAAAATCGGCGCGGCGTTATAGATGCGCCAGCCGCTCATCACCAGGATGACCACGGCGATGACGTTGATCCAGTGGGTCAACCGTAGCCAGATCGGGTGAATAGTTTGCGAACTACTCATGATGCCTGTCCTGCCGGCAACGCGCCGATAAAATCCCCCCGACCACCACGACGTGTGTTGGCTCAATCCCCCATGGTTAACCGGCAACTCCAATGGAGTCGCAAACAGCGCCGCCCTGGCGACGTATCTACCAAGACTAGCAGCGACTTTTAGAAACCGTTTTACATTATTCGCCCTGGCACTTTGCGCAGATGAGCACAGCCTGATCCCGGAGGGCCGCTCATCCAGCCGATTTGGCGCGAGCGCCCGCCCGCACCGACGTGTTGAGCGCCACGGCGGCATGGATGAGCGCCGTCAACGCTTTTTCATCAAGCCTGTCGCCTTCGTGGATATCAATGGCACGCCGGGTGTTGCCTTCGAGGCTGGAGTTGAAGAGACCTGAAGGGTCTTCCAGCGAAGCGCCCTTGGCGAAGGTCATCTTCACGATCTGCTTGTACGTCTCACCGGTGCAGATGATTCCGCCGCACGACCACACCGGAACCCCTCTCCACTTCCACTCCTCGACCACGTCAGGAACGGCCTGCTTGATCAGCGCCCGGACCCGAGCAAGCGTCTTACCGCGCCAATCTCCCAGTTCCTGGATTCTCGCTTGTATCAGTTGAGAGGCAGTGCCTTCCCCCTCGCCTTCATGTGCGCCCACCTTTTCCTTCTTCATGATGGTTGTCGCCCTCTTTCTTCACGTTTTCCGGACCAGCCACGCGCCCCAGAATAGACTGGAAAAGAAGCGGGTTGCGTCTCCAAATCCAGTGTCGTGCAGCAACTGTTGAACCGCTGCTTCTGAGTGAGGTGGGTCAGCGCCTTGAAGAATTTTATCCAGCTTGGCTTTGACTTCATCGGGACGGGCACCCTGCTGTCTCCAGCGTTGCGCCCAGGCGTCGAGCAGTAGAGGCTGGCTGGCATAAGCATAATGATTCCCCGCCAGAATCAACGGCGCACCAGGCTTGAGGCGGCCCTGAACCGATCGCAGTAGATGGCGCTTGGCATCGTCTCCGTCCAGATGATGAAGCACGCCGATCACCGTGGCCGCATCGTACCGCTCGCTCGAAGGCAGGTCGTCGAGTGTCCCGAGATGGATGTCCGTTCTTTCCAGCAAATCGTTCGCCAGCAACTGCTGCGTTGCTGCCGCCAACATAGGCGCTGACGGATCGACGGCGGTAAAGCGCCAGTTCGCTTCCAGCGCTGCCATCGCCAGAATTTCCTGGGCGGTGCCACCCGCGCCGACCACCAGTACCTTCACTGAACTGATACCTGCGAGACTTGCCGCCAGCATGCAGGCAGACAAGTCGTGGCAAGCGTCATATCCCGCCAAGGCAATGCGGCTTTGCTGCGCGTATTCATTCGCGCGCGACGTATCAAATTTTTCAGAAGCATTGAGCGGGGATGATTTCAAGGCGATTCTCCATGTGGCCTCAAATCAAACTACTCCACACAAAACCATAATAAAAATTCATTAATTTTATAAACCGCATTCCCTTAAGGAATAATCGTTTAAGCCGTAACGCGATCTGTAGCAGCTGCCGAAGGCGGCGTTCGGCTCGGTCCGCGTTCGGGCGTAGCAGTCGTGAGTCCGGCTGCCGTGGTGTACCTGACACATCGCATTTACTGAATTTACGACTGCTTCGCAGCCGAACGCCGCCTTCGGCAGCTGCTACAAAGAATGCCTCGCGGCTGAAATGGCTCAGGCGCTCTACCCACATTCATCCGGCAGCTGAAAAACCCGCAATTGCCCACTCGCCAGGAATCCTGTTTCATGGCCATCCGTTTCATCATGAAACGAACGATCCGGCGCGCACCGGCCATGATGTTTGCATTCATGCCCGGTCGCCGGAGAAGATGAAAGCAGCACGATCGCTCTGGCACTGACTATCCTGATGCTACTGAGCCTGTCGGGCTCGATAACATCGTTCTCAGGGAATATCGAATGACCGCAAGACAAGTTATCAATGCTTCGGTGAGCCCAAAAGGCAGCCTGGAGACGCTGTCCCAACGCGAAGTTCAGCAACTGAGCGCCGCCGGATCAGGCAGCATCTACTCTCTCTTCCGCCAGTGCGCCCTGGCCATCCTCAATACCGGCGCCCATGTCGACAACGCCAAGACCATTCTGGAAGCCTATCGGGACTTCGAGATTCGCATTCATCAGCAAGATCGCGGTGTCCGCCTGGAGCTGCTCAACGCGCCCGCAGACGCCTTCGTCGATGGCGAAATGATCGCCAGCACCCGCGAGATGCTGTTCAGCGCCCTGCGCGACATCGTTTATACCGAAAACGAGCTGGACAGCCAGCGCATCGACCTGAGCTCGTCCCAAGGCATCAGCGACTACGTCTTCCACCTGCTGCGCAACGCCCGCACCCTGCGCCCCGGCGTGGAGCCAAAAATCGTCGTGTGCTGGGGCGGTCACTCAATCAGCAGCGAGGAATATCAGTACACCAAGAAAGTCGGTCACGAACTGGGCCTGCGCAGTCTGGATGTGTGCACCGGCTGCGGGCCCGGGGTGATGAAAGGTCCGATGAAGGGCGCGACCATTTCCCACGCCAAGCAACGCATCACCAATGGCCGCTACCTGGGCCTGACCGAGCCTGGAATCATCGCTGCCGAGGCGCCGAACCCGATCGTCAACGAACTGGTGATCCTGCCGGACATCGAGAAGCGCCTGGAATCCTTCGTGCGTGTCGGCCACGGCATCATCATTTTCCCGGGCGGCGCCGGTACTGCCGAAGAGTTCCTTTACCTGCTCGGGATCCTGATGCACCCGGACAACCGCGACCTGCCCTTCCCGGTGATCCTGACCGGGCCGAAGAGCGCGGAGCCGTACTTGCAGCAACTGCACGCGTTCGTCGGCGCGACACTGGGCAAAGACGCGCAAAGTCACTACGAGATCATCATCGACGACCCGGCCCAGGTGGCCCGGCAAATGACTAAAGGGCTCAAGGACGTCAAGCAGTTCCGCCGCGAGCGCAACGATGCGTTCCATTTCAACTGGCTGCTGAAGATCGACGAAGGCTTCCAGCGCCCGTTCGATCCAACCCACGAAAACATGGCCAGCCTGCAACTGCGCCGCGACCTGCCACCGCACGAACTGGCGGCGAACCTGCGCCGGGCGTTTTCCGGCATCGTTGCCGGTAACGTCAAGGACAAGGGCATCCGCCTGATCGAGAAACACGGTCCTTACAAGATCCACGGCGACGCAGCGGTCATGCAGCCGCTGGACAAACTGCTGAAAGCGTTTGTCGCGCAACACCGTATGAAACTGCCCGGTGGCGCAGAGTATGTGCCCTGCTATCAGGTCATCAGCTAAAAACACCCTCGCGCCGACAGGCTCGGAACCGTGCGGTTCCGGGCCTTGTGCGATTCCACCCGAGACAGCCGTAACACGCTCGTACTAAGCTGCGCATTTCAATAGATTGAAGCCCGGTTCATGAAGCTGATCGTCGGTTGCCTGCTGTCGTTTCTCGCCTTTTCTGCTGTCGCGTCCGACCTGCGGATGCTCACCGATAACCATCCACCCCTGCACTATCAGCAAGGCAGCGAACTGGTGGGTTTCGGCGTGGATGTGGTTCACGCGTTGGCCAGGCAAACCGGTGATCAGGTACACATGGAACAGTTGCCCCTGTTACGCGCCTTGCACGTCGCCGCGACTGAGCCGCAAACCGCCGTATTTACCGTGTTGCGCACTGCCGAACGCACCCCTCACTACCAATGGGTCGGCCCGTTGATGGACGCGGAAACGGCGCTGTACGCAGGCGACACCAACACGCATCCCGTACACAGCTTGCAGGACGCCGCCAGCTTGGGCCGGATCACCGTTCCACGAAAATGGCTGGCCTACGATTACCTGCAACAACAAGGATTTCGCAACCTGTACGGTGTGGAAACGCCAGAGCAAATGATGAAGCTTTTGAGTTTGGGGCGCACGGATCTGGTGGTGGCCGATACACTCACCATCGCCACACTGGCCAAGGAAGTCGGATTGAAACCCAGCCAGTTGCACTATCAAATGCCATTGATGAAACAAGGCACCTACATCGCCTTCTCGCCGCAAACCGATGCAGGTCTGGTCAAGCGCTGGCAACAAGCCCTCGACGACATGCGCCGCGACGGTCGCCTGCAACAGCTGAAGCAGCAATGGCAGATCGATCAGCCAACGTTGTAAGTCATTGCAGCGTCTTCGTATCCCAACACAGCCAGAGTGATTTCCAGTGCAGAGCACCCGTTTGACCCTGATCTGCCACGCCCGGACAGCAGCCCAGAAACTGGCGCGCTTTGCCCTGGATGAATCAGTGGAAATGGACTGGCAGAACGCAAAAGGTTCATTGGCCAAGCGTTTCAAACGAGCGCCACGCCTGCTCAGCGCGCCGGAAGCCCGGGCCCGAGAGACCGCCGCCCTGTTTGGCGCGGACATGGAAATTGTCCCGGCCCTGCGCGATTGTGATTTGGGTCGCTGGAAGGGGCTGCGGATCGATGACCTGCAACGAGACGAACCCGAGCTGCTGCATGCCTGGTTGAGCGACAGCGCCAGTGCGGCGCATGGCGGTGAATCGGTGGCCCAACTGTGCGAGCGGATCGCTGCGTGGCTGGAGACCCTGGGCAGCCAGCCCGGGCATCTCCTTGCGGTCACTCACCCGTTCGTGATTCGGGCCGCGCTGATGCACGTGATGCAATGCCCGCCCGCGCTATTCAACACGATAGACATCGAACCGCTGGCCGCCGTCGAACTACGCTACAACGGCCGTTGGCGACTGCGCCTGACGCCAGCCTGAACCCGTGACGTCAAAGGTTCTGCCAGCCGGCAACCTTCTGCGCACTGATGCTGATCCCGCCACACACGATAATCACCACATCATGGGCACCGGCAATCGCCGGGTGATCCAGATACGCGACGGCCAGCGAAACACCGCACGCCGGCTCCACCAGTTGACGCAGGTCATCGGCATAACGGACGACGCCCATGATGGCCTCTGCATCCGTCAGCACGACACACGTGTGCGGGAAGTGCTGGATGTGCTCAACCGGCCATTGCGCAACTTGCAGCGCCCCGAGTGAGCTGGCAATGCTGCTGATTTCAGAGAGTTTGACCGGATGCCCGGCCTTGACCGCGGCATCGAACGACGCTGCGCCCTCGGTTTCGCAGGCAATGATCCGGCAGTCCAGCCGGGCGTGGCGCTCCAGGCCGGTGAGGATCCCGGCCAGCAAACCACCGCCGCCCACCGACGCCACTATCGTGTCGACCTGAGGGCAGTCCTGCAGAATTTCATCGATCATCGTGCTGTGCCCTTCCCACAGCGTCGGGTGGTCGAACGCCGGCACGTATTCGGTATCAGGCGCCTTGGCGAGTTCCAGCGCCAACTGGTTGGCCTCGTCCCACACCTGACCGTGCACGATCACTTGCGCCCCGGTTTTGGCGATTCGCGCCCGGGTGCTTTCCGGGGTGGTGTGCGGCACGATGATGCTCGCTTCCAGCCCCAACGCCGCGGCGGCCACTGCCGTCGCATAACCGGCATTGCCGCCGGAAGGACAGACCACTTTCTTCATGCCCTGCTCGGCCGCGCGGGTACAAAGCAGGCCCATGCCGCGCAGCTTGAATGATCCGCTGGGTTGCAGGTTTTCCAGCTTGAGCCAGATGCGCCGGCTGGGCGTCGAGAGCCCCGGATGGAGTATCAACGGTGTTCTGATATGCAGCATCGTGGGCATCCTGATCAAAAAAACGAATAAATGGACAGCCGGTATAGGCGCTGGTGCAGGCACATTCGAAGAGTGCCCCCAGGACCGGACTATACCGCTGAGTTTAGACGTCGGCGCCTTCCTGACTCAGCCAACACTATCAAACCTGGTGGCCGGACGGCTCGGCCCTTTTGCCCACGATTCCGAATTCAACCGGCGCCTTGATGTAAAACAAGGCAATGTCTTCGGCCTCGAGCCGCTCGAACAGACGAGTGCACTCTTCTTCGGTAATCGCCAGGCGGATCTCGGCGGGCTGATCGCCCATCTCGAAGAAATGCGCGGAATGCAGTTTCCCGGAATGCCCGAAGCCTTCGATACCGGTTGCCAGAGTGGCCCCGTGCAAGCCCATTTCTTTCGCCAGATCAATGAGCCAGTCACCGAGCATTTTTCCGTGATGACGGCGGTTTTGCTGAGTAAAGAAAATCACCAGAAAACCTTGCATGACGGATCTCCTCTTCAATGGCCTCGATGACCCAACATAAACCTGCCTTGCCGAATAGTGTAGTGCCCGGGATTTGTTGCTGAGGTGCTAAAGAAGATCAGCGGTCATACGCCGAATTCAGCAGGCTGCTATGCCTTCTCATGGGAGCTGTCGATCAAGTCAGCCGAGGGAGGCGCTGAAAACAGATGCGTGGCCAGGGTCGCGGCACCCACCTTGTGCGCGCAGAGAAAAACCGGTGCCAGCCCCTGACAGGAGGTGGCAGATGCTCTACATCGTCAGTTGGTCAATCACTCCGGAACGTCGTAATAGCGCGATCGAACGTTTTCTCAAAACAGGTGGAGCCCCACCCGCAGGCGTCACCATGCTGGGACGCTGGCATGCCGTAGGACGCATGACCGGTTTTGGTGTTGCAGAAGCCAGTGATGTCACACTGATACAGAAATGGGTGCTCGAATGGAGCGACCTGCTGGCCATGGAGATTCATCCTGCGTTGACGGATGAACAGGCGGCTCCGCTGCTGGCGGCGGCGCTTGGCAAGTAATAACCGGCGCCTGCAAAGACGCAGATCCAGTGTGGGAGCGAGCCTGCTCGCGATGACGGTTTTACATTCGGCATCAATGTCGACTGTCACACCGCTATCGCGAGCAAGCTCGCTCCCACATTAGATCTTTGTTGTTTCGAATCGAGCGGGTTTACTTCGCGCCGTAGATGTCGAAGTCGAAGTACTTTTTGTTGATCTTTGCGTACGTGCCGTTGGCGAGAATGGTCGCCAGGGCCTTGTTCAGGTCTTCGCGCAGTTCAACGTCACTCTTGCGCACGCCGATGCCGTCGCCGACGCCGAAGAAGTCCGGGTTGTCCAGGGTGCCGCCGGCAAACTGGTAGTCCTTGCCCAGCGGTTTATTCAGAAACCCGTAGCTGGCCTGAATCGAGCCCTGCAACGATGCATCGAGGCGCCCGACCACAAGGTCGGCGTAGACCTGGTCCTGATTCTGATAGGAAAGAATCTCTACCCCCTGCTTGCCCCAGACCGCTTTTGCAAAAGCCTCCTGGGTCGAGCCCTGCTCCACGCCGATGCGCTTGCCTTTGAGCGACTCGACGGTCGGCTGCAGGTCCGATCCGCGCTTGATCACCAAGCGTGCCGGCGCGTTGGAGACCTTGTCGCTAAACGCAATCTGTTCCTGACGCTTGGGGGTGACGGTCATCGACGACGCGATAGCGTCGAACTTGCGCGCCAGCAGCCCTGGAATCATCCCGTCCCAGCTGCTTTCAACCCAGACGCATTTAGCGTGCAACTCTGCACACAGCGCATCGGCGATGTCGACGCCAAAGCCGGTCAGCGTGCCATCCTGGTTTTTGTATTCCAGCGGTGGGTACGTCGGGTCAATCCCCAGTCTCAACACTTTACCAGACCAGTCGGCTGCACCGGCCAGCCCGGATGCCGTCAAGAAAACCAGTGAAACCGCCGCGATCATTTTATTCATTGTTATTGTCCTCCAGGGGTTCGCCGAGTCGGGTTACCGACCGTTTTTTGTATAACCGTGATGTTAAAAAACCGTGCGCCTCAACGCAGAAAACCCTCGGCCAACTTCACCCAATAGCTCGCGCCGACTGGCAGGCAGGCATCATTGAAGTCGTAACCGGGATTGTGCAGCAAACAGCTGCCATCGCCCTGGCCATTGCCGATCACCAGATAGCTGCCGGGGCATTGTTCCAGGATGAACGCGAAATCCTCACTGGCGGTGAAGGGCCGCAGGTCCTCGATCAGTTGCCCTTCTCCCAGCCACTCCTGCGCAATCTGACGGGCGAACGCGGTTTGCTCCGGATCGTTGATCAGCACTGGATGGCAACGGTAATAATCGATCTCGGCCTGCGCGCCGAAACTCGCAGCCTGACCGTTGACCAGATCGGTAATCCTGCGTTCGAGCAACTGGCGAACCTCAGGCGTCAAGGCGCGTACGCTCAGGATCATTTCCGCAGACGCGGGAATCACATTCGAAACGTTCCCGGCATGAATCGAACCGACCGTGATGATTGCCGTTTCCTGCGGATTGACGTTGCGCGAGACGATGCTTTGCAGGGCGATCACGATCGACGCGCAGACCACCACCGGGTCGACCGCCTTGTGCGGCACCGCGCCATGGCCACCGGTGCCGATGATGTTGATCGTGACGGTATCGGCAGAGGCCATGAACGGCCCGCTGTAAAACCCCAACTGCCCGGCGGGATAGCCCGGTATGTTGTGCATGGCAAAAATCGCATCACACGGGAAGCGTTCGAACAGCCCGTCCTCGAGCATCTTCTGCGCACCGCCCAGCCCTTCTTCGGCCGGCTGGAACACCAGGTTCAGCGTGCCGTTGAAATCCCGCGTTTGCGCCAGGTATTTGGCCGCCGCGAGCAAGGTTGCGGTATGACCGTCGTGGCCGCAGGCATGCATCACGCCGTCGATTCGGCTGGCATACGGCAACCCGGTGGCTTCCTGAATCGGCAGCGCATCCATGTCCGCGCGCAGCCCGAGGGAGCGGCCCTCGCCATTTTTCAGGGTCCCGACCACACCGGTCTGGCCCACGCCGGTGCTGACGTCATACCCCCACTGCGTCAAACATTCCGCCACCAGCTCACTGGTGCTGAACTCTTCAAAGCCAAGCTCGGGATGCGCGTGAATGCGCTGACGCAGGGTGATCATTTCATCCTGCAGCGCAGCGATTCCTGGCAGGACGTGGCCAGCATTCATGGGTGTGCTCCTCGATAAGAATATTCAGCTGCCGGCGATTCAACGTGGGCGCTGTCGGGTCGATCTTAGGGAATGAGCCATAGGCTGGGGAGGCGCAGTTTGGTTATGATGACAACCATTAGTTGTCACCACGGTGAGCAGATGAAACTGCATCAATTACAAGCCCTGATTGCCAGCGCCGAGACCGGCAGCATCCGCGCCGCCGCGCGCTCGCTGGACATCTCCCAGGCCGCGGTGACCAAAGCCCTGCGCGAGCTGGAAACCGAACAACAGTTGCCGCTGTTCGTCAGAACCCCCAGCGGCCTGAATTTCACCGAGTTCGGCAAGGTGCTGCTGATGCACGCCCGGCTGGTGCTCAAGCAACTGGAGCATGCGCAGACCGAACTCGATCACCTGCGCGGCAAGGCCCAGGGGCGGCTCTGCGTCGGGGTCACGCCTTGGGTCGCGCTGACCTTCCTGCCCGAAGTGGTCCTGGCTTTTCGGGCACGCATGCCGGAGATTCATCTGGAGTTGTTCGAAAGCCTGATGGCGGTGGCCCAGCCACTGCTGCGCGACGGCAGCATGGATTTCGCCATCGGCCAGCTTCACCCGGCACAAGCGACTGCGGAATTTGCCTGCGAAACCCTGCTCGAATACCAGACCTCGGTGCTGGTTCGCCAAGGTCATCCGCGACAGAACGCCCGGTCGATTCACGAGCTACTGGACCAGGACTGGACCCTCAACTACGCGCCAGACGGCCACGATGCGCTGATGCAGGAGCTGTTCTGGAGGCACAACGCACAGATCGACGAAAAGCGCATCGTGCGCGCCCATTCACTGGCGATCCTGCAAATGATGCTGGAACGGGCCGACATGTGTACCTGGGGCCCGAGCATCCTCAGCACCGCCTCGCCCTTCCTCGGCCGATTGGTGTCCGTGAACCTGAGCGAGCAGTTCGAACCGCGGCAGCTGAGCATCGTCACTCGCCGCAACGGCTCGTTGAGCAATCCGGCGCTGTGTTTTACCGAATGCCTGCTACAGGTGATTCGACGCCATGCGCGTTCGGCGAAGAAGGAAGACCGGCAGCTGTTTGAAACGCTGCAGTTGTTGGTATGAGGTAACGCAGCGCCGCGTCATTCAACCGCCATACGCTCCAGGCTGTTGCTCAAATGCAGCAGCATGGCCGCCCTGGCCGCGTCGGGGTCCTGCCGGCGAATCGCATTGAAGATCGCTTCGTGCTCCAGACTGGCGGATTGACCCAGCTTCATCAGGTCAGTGTCACCCCGCTCCTGCGCGTTGATCCGCGTGCGCGGTATGACCGAGTTGCCGAGGTGATAGATGATGTCGGTGAAGTAAGTATTCCCGGTGGCCTCTGCAATCAACCGGTGAAAACGCATGTCGGGCTCAACGCTGCTGTCGTTATTGGCCAACGAGTTCTGATAGTCGTCCAGCGCCTGGCGCATCCGGACAAGCTGATCGTCGGTTCGGCGTTTTGCTGCCAAGGCTGCGGCTTGCGTCTCCAGCCCCAGGCGCAGTTCGAGAATCCCCCGCACGCTGATGGCGGTGTCGCTGCTCAGGCGAAAACCCTGATGCGCGTCACGCTCCAGGGCAAACGTTCCCACACCATGCCGGGTTTCAACCAGACCGGACGCCTGCAACTTGGAAATGGCCTCGCGGACCACGGTGCGGCTGACGCCGTGCTCCCGAACAATCGTCGATTCGGAAGGCAGTTTTTCACCCGGTGCGATCTGCCCAAGCAGGATGCGTTGAGTCAGCTCGGCAACAATGTCGTGCGCCAGGCCAGGCGCACGCTTGCGGCCTGAACCGCTGGATTCGTTTTGCATGTGGTCCGACCCGTTCAAATGAGGCTCCAGAATACTACTACCGTCGATCAATGGACTGCCCTTGCCTCAATGTCGGCCAATCAAGCGATGTCAGGTTCGGCACATTCCTGTAGCAGCTGGCGAAGCCTGCGTTCGGCCGCGCAGCGGTCGTAAAATCAGACACCGCGTTTTTTCAGGTTAACCGTGGAGGCAGGATTTACGACTGCTTCGCCCGAACGCGGACCGAGCCGAACGCCGGCTTCGCCAGCTGCTACAGGGGAGGTATTCGCCCTGGTGCTGATTTTGCGCTTCAACATGTCAGACAACATAGCTGTTTCAGCCATTTTATTCGACTACCTCGTTTGCATGACGAGCGAAATGCTCATCTTGAAAACTGAAACGCCGAGTCAAAATCGGGCCTTAACCGCCTAAAACACCTCAATATCATCCATTTAAATCTTACAAACCAATTTTTTATAGCCATTTGGTCGCAAGTCTCGTATTGCGACTCAAAAATCTCACTTGTATGATGACTGGCAACTTAAGTCGCAAAACAACGCTGCAGCACCACACCCGCATAACAATAATCAGTGGGAGTCATGAACCGTGAGCAACTCAAGCGCTGCACCTGCCGTCTCGCCGGACAATCCTGTCCTGGCGCGCGCCATTTCGAAAGTGAAGAGCCATGTGCTCCCGCTCTTCGTCATCATGTTCATCGTCAATTACATCGACCGCGTCAACATCGGTTTCGTCCGCACTCACATGGAACACGACCTGGGCATCGGTGCCGCGGCTTACGGGCTCGGTGCCGGTCTGTTCTTCATTGGTTATGCGCTGTTCGAAGTGCCCTCCAACATACTGCTGCAAAAAGTCGGGGCGCGTTTCTGGCTGACCCGGATCATGTTCACCTGGGGCATCACTGCCACGCTGATGGCCTTCATCCAGAACGAAACCCACTTCTACATCTTGCGATTTTTGCTGGGCGTGGCCGAAGCCGGTTTCTTCCCCGGCGTCATCTACTACTTCACTCGCTGGTTGCCCGGCGTCGAGCGCGGTAAAGCCATCGCGATCTTCCTCAGCGGCTCGGCATTCGCCTCGCTGATCTCCGGCCCGCTGTCCGGCATGCTGCTGCAAATCAACGGCCTGGGCATGCATGGCTGGCAATGGATGTACATCATCGAAGGCATGGCGTCGGTGTTCCTGTGCTTCTTCGTCTGGTTCTGGCTGGACTCCAAACCGCATGACGCCAAGTGGCTGAGCCGCGAAGAGCAAGATGCGCTGGTGGGCGAAATCGACCGCGAACAACGTGAGCGCGACGCCGCCCACACGGTCAAGCCGACCTTGGGCAAGTTGCTCAAGGACCGTCAGATCATGCTGTTTTGCGCGCTGTACTTCTGCATTCAGCTGACGATCTACGCCGCGACCTTCTGGCTGCCCAGCATCATCAAGAAGATGGGCGACCTGAGCGACATTCAGGTGGGTTTCTACAACTCGATTCCCTGGCTGATTTCGATTGTCGCCATGTATGCCTTCGCCGCACTGTCGGGCAAGTTCAAGTTCCAGCAGGCCTGGGTTGCCGCTGCGCTATTGATCGCCGCTGCGGGTATGTTCCTGTCGACCACGGGCGGACCGATCTTCGCGTTTATCGCCATCTGCTTTGCGGCGATCGGTTTCAAGTCAGCCTCATCGCTGTTCTGGCCGATTCCCCAGGGCTACCTCGATGCCCGGATCGCTGCCGCAGTCATTGCTTTGATCAACTCCATCGGCAACCTCGGCGGCTTCGTCGCCCCCACCACTTTCGGCTTTCTGGAGCAAACCACCGGCTCCATTCAGGGCGGGCTGTATGGCCTGGCAGGCACCTCGATCATTGCTGCGCTGCTGGTGTTTTTCGCCAAGACCAAACCCACGGTAACGGACACCGCCAACACGGACATTCACCAGCCCGTGCTCGGTAAATCGCACTGATCGGCGCTTGGCTCGAACTGACAAGACAGGAATTGAACATGAACACTGAACACCTGCACCACACCGGCAAAGCTCCGCTGATCACCAGCCTCCAGGTCATCCCGGTTGCCGGCCATGACAGCATGCTGATGAACCTCAGCGGCGCCCACGGCCCGTTCTTCACCCGCAACATCGTCATTCTCAAGGACAGCTCCGGCAACATCGGCGTCGGTGAAGTCCCCGGTGGCGAACGTATTCGTGAAACGCTGGAAGACGCCCGTAGCCTGGTGGTCGGGCAACCGATCGGCAACTACCAAGGCATCCTCAACGCCATGCGCAGTGCTTTCGCGGCCCGCGATTCGGCCGGCCGTGGCCTGCAAACCTTTGACTTGCGCATCACCATCCATGCGGTGACCGCCATGGAGGCGGCCTTGCTGGACTTACTCGGTCAGTTCCTCGAAGTCCCGGTGGCGGCCTTGCTCGGTGAAGGCCAGCAACGCGATGCGGTGAAGATGCTCGGCTATCTGTTCTACATTGGCGACCGTCACCAGACCGATCTGGCGTACCGCAGCGAACCCGACGCGGATGACTGGTTCCGCTTGCGCCACGAACAGGCGATGACGCCTGAAGCCATCGTGCGCCTGGCCGAGGCCGCCAAGGCCAAATACGGCTTCAACGACTTCAAGCTCAAAGGCGGTGTGCTGCGCGGAGAGGAAGAAATTGAAGCCGTTACTGCTTTGGCCGAGCGCTTTCCTGATGCACGTATCACTCTTGACCCGAATGGCGCCTGGTCGCTTAAAGAAGCCATCCGTTTGTGCCGCGATCAGCATCATGTTCTCGCTTACGCCGAAGACCCATGCGGTGCAGAAAACGGTTACTCGGGCCGTGAAGTCATGGCTGAATTCCGCCGCGCCACGGGTTTGAAAACCGCGACCAACATGATCGCCACCGACTGGCGCGAAATGGGCCATGCCATCCAGTTGCAATCGGTAGACATTCCATTGGCCGATCCGCACTTCTGGACCATGCAAGGCTCGGTACGCGTGGCGCAGATGTGCCATGAGTGGGGGTTGACCTGGGGTTCTCACTCCAACAACCACTTCGACATTTCACTGGCGATGTTCACCCAGGTCGCGGCGGCTGCACCCGGCGAGATCACCGCAATCGATACCCACTGGATCTGGCAGGACGGGCAACGCCTGACCCAGGAGCCGCTGCAAATCGTCGACGGTCACATCAAGGTTCCGGCCCGACCCGGCCTGGGCGTCGACATCGATATGGACGCGGTCGCCAAGGCTCACGAACTCTACAAAGGCATGGGCCTGGGTGCGCGCGACGACAGCGTAGCGATGCAGTTCATGATTCCCGGCTGGACGTTCGATAACAAAAAGCCCTGCCTGGTGCGCTGAGTTTCGGCGGCTACGCAACGTGATGCCTTGAAGCAAACGAGGACAGGTTCATTGCCCTGTCAGCACCTGTCCTCGTCCCCTCTCGAATAGCTCTATCCCCTTCGCTCCCCCGCCTCCGCGTTTATCGGGATCAGAAACAACCCTGTCAAAAAATTTATCCAGCCGAGAACAGGCCGAAAGTTTGACCTCTCTAGGATGAGCGCACGCCTGAAGTTCAGGCAGCATTCGAGGCTAAATAACCTATGACGCGCCCACTTTCGACCAAGGCCAACTACAGCATCGTGTTGGTCAACTACAAATCGCTTGAACTGACCAGAACCTGCCTGCAACTGCTGCGCGAGCATGTACAAGCGGCTGGCGTGCCGGTGTTTGTGGTGGACAACTATTCGAACGATGCGAGCAGCGAATACCTGCGCACGCTGGATTGGATCAACCTGATCGAGCGTAAAAGCAACGGCCCTGAAGCCGGGAGTTTTGCTCATGGCCGGGCCCTGGACCTTGCCCTGGAGCAGGTTGAAACCGAGTACCTGTTCTTGTTGCACACCGATACGTTCATTTACAACCCGGCGGTGTTCAGCCTGATGCTCAGCCAGTGCACTGGCCCGCAAGAAGTGGCGGCGGTCGGCTGCCTGGAACAACTGAACCGAGGTGTAGCCCGAACGGCCTGGCGCCTGACATCGCGGTTTTTCAAGCACTACACCCGGCGCAGCTTGCTGGCCCTGGGATTGAATGCTCGGGCACCGAAACCGTTCAGGGAAGTTCACTTGAAAAGCTTCTGCACCCTGTGGAATGTGCGCCTGGTTAAACAGCACGGCCTGCGCTTTCAAATGGATGGGCGCAATCCCGGTTACGAACTGCAAGATCGAATGGCGGCGCTGAACTACAAGATCGGCTTCATTTCGCCACGCACGATTTTCCGTTATCTGGACCACATTCAGAGCGGGACGGTGTCAGCGATGGGCGGTTATGCGAATAGCCACCGCAGGGTCAAGGTGTACAACCAATTGACCGGACAGCGAGCATTCAAGGCTGATGCATTGCAGACAAATGGCTACGTGGGATCGTTCAAGCAAGCGCGGTCTCCCGCTGTTGTTTGATGCCGGCTTCCAAAAGATCGTCCGAACGCAGCCCGAGCCTTCGGCAGCTACGGATATCAACCGCCCACAATGAAGTGATACGCCTTCACCACTCAACAGGCCGAGCGTTAGCTCGCCTGCCGCTTTTGATCTTGATCCACCCGCCCCTATCGGGAGGCCGAGTGGAGGTGTTCATCAGGGGGTGGGCGCGCAGCGCCGTACGGCGCAGCCGGACACATCGAGAGGAGGTCGTCGCGAAGCAGACCGTAGGCGATGCCCCCTGATGGACACCGGAATGAGGGGACGCCGAGCCTAGGCGAGGTGCCGGACGCTTGGGGCGAGCGTTTTTTTGCTTACTTTTTTTAGGCGCTTGTAAAAAAAGTGAGTCGCCGTCAGGCGAAACCCTAAGTGGCCGTTACCGCAGAAATGGATATGTACACCTGCAAGAGATTGGTCGGCTGTCAGGCCGTCATCGCGAGCAGGCTCGCTCCCACAGTGGATTGGTGTACATCTGCGGGAGATGGGTTGGCTGTCAGGCCGCCATCGCAGGCAAGCCAGCTCCCACAGTGGATTGGTGTACATCTGCGGGAGATAGGCCGGCTGTCAGGCCGCCATCGGGGGCAAGCCCGGCTCCCACAGTGGATTGGTGTATATCTGCGGGAGATGGGTCGGCTGTCAGGCCGCCAAGGTCAAAAGATCCTGGACCTATGGCGTCAGAGGCCATTCGGCCAGCGCCCGATAGCGGCCTTTATGCGATTCAAACAGCGCAAAATGCCCGGCACTCAGATGAAAGTCCGGGGGCGTTGCAGATTCCGGGACCGGCTCTCGAAAGTCGCGCATCAAGGTCAAATGAGGACGATATTCCCGGGGCGCGTCGGCAAACCCAAGCGGCAGCATCGCCTGCTGCAAGGCATACACCAGCTGACGCAACGGCAACGACGTCTGCGTTGGCATGAGTAACAAAACACCAGCGCGGCGCCAGGCATCCAGGTGGTCGAGATAGACCGTCAAGCGCTCGCCCGGCGTTCGGACTTGCGCGGCAGCCGCGCAGATATCCGGAATCTGCGTCACCGCCACAGCCCCCAGAAACATCAGCGTCAGGTGAAAATTTTCCGCTGGCACCGGGCGGCCGCTGTTAAGCCGCAGAGCGCTTCGCCATTGGGCAATCTCTCGACGTTGCGCAGTGGCGCAGGGCAGCGCGAAAAACAACCGCTTGAACGGCTCGCCCTGCTCGCGCGGTTCAGTGTTCATGCCGTGTACCTCCCGACTGGAGTGCGAGTAACGCTCAGGACTTGCCGCCGAGCGCGGCCGACAATGCGGCATCCCGCCCATAAATATCCGGGGCATACAGCAACTGGCCTTGCCGGTCGGCTTGCACGGTCCAGTAACTGAGCAGGATCGGCACCGGCGTAGCCAGCCTGAATTCGTGGGTCAGCCCCGTCGCCAGCAACTCATTGGTCCGCTGACGCTCAGCCGGACTCAACAACAGATCGCGCAACTGCATCGCTTGCTCGACCCGCACACAGCCTGAACTGAACGCCCGCGGCGCCTTTTGGAAAAGCGCCTGGCTGGGCGTGTCGTGCAGGTACACGGCGAACGGGTTGGGGAAGCGGATCGCCATTTGCCCCAGCGGATTCTTCGGTCCCGCGTCCTGGCGCAGGAGGATGTTGCCGGGGTTATCCCAATCGATCTCGTCCACCGCCAATGGATGGCCGTCACTGTCCAGCACCTGCAGGTTCTGTTTACCGAGGAACGCCTGATCCCGGCGAATTTCCGGCAGCTTGTCTTCACGCATGATGGTCGGCGGCACTGTCCAGGTCGGGTTCAGGGTCAGGCGCGTGACCGACGATTTCAGCAGCGGGGTCTGCCGCTCGGCACGCCCCACCTGAGTGCGCGTCTGCCAGACCGGCGTACCACCCTGATAGACGGTCAACGTCGCCGCGGCCACATTGACCAGCAGACCATTGGGTTCCAGATCCTGCGCCAACCAGCGAAAACGTTCGAGGTTGACGCGCAACTGCTCGCGCCGCACCGCCGGGCTGACGTTCAGTTCGGTCAAGGTGCCCTCCCCCAGCACGCCATCCGCTTGCAGCGAATGGCTCAGCTGGAAGTTTTTCAGCGCGCTCACCAGCTCCTTGTTGTAGACCGTGCCGACACCCGCGGAAACGTTGGCCAGATAGCCTTCGTTGAACAGTCGCTTCGCCAGCTCGGGAACTCGCGCATCCTGTGCGCCGGGTTGTAACAGGGGGCCACTGGCAAGCGCCTGCCAATGGGGCAACGGCCGCTGGCGCTGCCGGGCATAGACACGGCGCAAGCTCTGGTATTGCTCAAGGCTCGGACGGGCCAATTGAAAGGCTGTCGCCATGTCTTGCAGACCCGGCCCGGCAATGGCCAGCACTTCGGCGGGTCGGTCGTGCGGCAATGCCTGCGCATGCCACAGCGGTTCGAAACGCGATTGCCGCAAGCGGCCGTAACGCAGGTCCTGCAGGGCTTGAAGATAACGCTGACTGTTGCCGATATCGGCACACACTGCATCCACTTCGGCAGCGCTCGTGGGCAAGCTGTAGCGTTTCGGGTCCAGTCCGTCATCGGCCAACTGCTGCAACTGTGCCTGCAAGGCCGACAAGCGTCCGTTGGCCGTCCAGATCAGGACGTAGTCCTGCTGCTGATAAAAAGCCTGCAACAGCGTTTGCGCCGACGCACTCAGGTGCGCGGCCAGGCGCGGGCAATCGACCGGCAATTGAGTGAGCGCCAGTTTCAATGGGCTGTCGTGATCAGCCAGCTCGTTCTGGGCAGTCGCGACCAATGGCGCAGCGAGCAGGAAAAGGCTCAAGTAACATGCGTACTTTTTGATCAACTGCTTTACTCCACTCCATGGCCGTCAGGTAGACGGTCAACCTCTGCAGCAGGTGTGGCAAGCACCAAGGCCAGCGTATTAACAGGTCTGCCGAGGGAACGACAGGAGGTCGGGAGCCAACAATAACAACAGGACTCTCAACCCATGCTGACCTTTTTACGCCGACGCTGTCTGGCAGCTATGACGCTGTGCGCCATGTGCAGTCCGGCATTCGCCGCCGACACCCACAATCAAGCGTTGTATAACAGCCTCGCGCACGCCGCTCCGGAACTCAATCCCCAGGCACTGCAAAGTGCCCTGAACGCCATGCAATGCGCCGTCAACAGTGGCGCCAGACAAGCCGAGCGCCTGGCCGTGATCGACTATTCGCAACCGTCCACGGCTCGTCGTCTTTGGATCTTCGATTTGCGCAAAAAGTCCCTGGTGCTGCGCGACCTGGTCGCTCATGGGCAAAAATCCGGGGAAAATTTCGCCACGCAATTCTCCAATCGCGTCGGCAGCTATCAGTCCAGCCTGGGCCTGTTTCGCACCCAGGAAAGCTATCAGGGCAGCCATGGTTACTCGCTGCGCATGGATGGCCTGGAACCGGGCTTCAATGACCGCGCACGTGATCGCGACCTCGTGATTCACGCGGCCGACTACGTGAATCCCTTATGGAGCGAACGCCAGGGCCGCATCGGCCGCAGCCTGGGTTGCCCGGCAGTGCGCCCGCAAGTGGCGCGCCAGGTGATCGATAAACTCAAGGACGGCCAGTTCATGTTTTCCTGGTATCCCGACCAGCACTGGCTGAAAGCCTCGGCCTACCTCAACTGTCGGCCACACCTGGGAACCGACATCCTCACTGCGCACAATGACTGACTCGCAGACTCAACCCTTGGCCGCCATCGCGGTGACTTCCACGCGCATGCCTTCGACTGCCAGGGCGGCTACGCCAACGGCGGCGCGCACTGGCCAGGGCTTGGCGAAAAAGCGCTGATAGACCTCGTTGAAGGCGGCGCGGTCGGCCATGTCGGTGAGGTAGATGGTCAAATGCATGACCCGGTCCATGGAACTGCCGGCCCGCTCCAGCGCGACCTTGAGTGCCTGCAACGTGCACTCGCTCTGCTCGGTGATGCCACCCAACTCCAGGCTACCGTCAGCGCGGGTGGGGATCTGGGTCGAGACCAGCACGCCGCCGAAACCGGCGACATCAGAGGAGATGGATTCCGGGTCCGGGTCGGGGATAAAGGTCAGGTCTTGGTTTGCCATGAGAGGATCTCTTGCTTGAAGTGCTAAAGGGGTGATCGTGTAAGCCGCGGCCAGTTTACAGCCCCATCGTCCGGGAGCAATCAATGGACGCCCCCCTGTCTTCGCGGCGACGGCTTCGACGCCCAGGCGGGCTCTCGGGCACTGTTGCCTAAAGCTTGTAGGTCACATACCGGCCGCGCCCGGTTTTTTTGGCTTGATACATGACGCGGTCTGCGGCCAGCAGAAGCATATCTGCGGAGCTTTCCCCATTCCCCAGTGCAATACCAATCGAAACACCCACGATGCAGACCGTACCGGAAATGAAAAACGGCGCTCCCAGTGCTTCAATGCATTTAGTCGCGACAGTGCTTACGATCTCTTCGGCATCGTCCCCAAGGTCACTCAGCAGAACAACGAACTCATCACCCCCGATGCGCGCCAGGGTATCGGTCTCCCGGACAACCCGGCGAAAACGCCTCGCCACCTGCCGCAACACCTCGTCACCCGCCTCGTGGCCAAGGGTGTCATTGATATGCTTGAAGCCATCGAGGTCCATGAACAACAGGCCCACACCCGCCTCTTTGCGTTTTGCCAGAGCCAACACCTGGCGAAGCCGGCCCGACAGATGATGCCTATTGGGTAAACCCGTCAACATATCGTGATGAGCAATTTTTTTAAGCTGAGCCTGTTTTTCATCCAGCTTGATCAGCAAACGATTGAAGGCCGAGATCAAATGACCGACTTCATCATTGCGCGTGACTGGCAAGGGGGCCAGTGGCTGTTCATCACGCGTCATGCGGTCAGCCTGTGCGACGGCACGAAACAGATGACGAAAGACAAAGTACAGGGTAATGGACGAGAACACGGCGAAAATCAAAATAGATATAAACGCCCCCCTGATCAAAAAATGCTGTGTTCGATCGACAGTTGCAAAAGCCTCACTGCTTGGCAAACGGGCAACGACGAACCAGCCGGTACTCGGCACCGAGACCATTGCAGAGACCTCCTCGACCCCATCGGCATTGAGCGCTACCCCCGCACCGCGAAATCCGGCCATGGCCCGATCATGCAGCGCATTGGCGCCGGGAGGCGGCGTTGGCTTGAGCGTCATAGCCTGCGCCGAAGACTCGACAAACAATCGACTTTCCGGGAAAACCAGCTGGAATCCGCCCGTCGTCTCCCCCATGCGGCTCTGGAGCAGGGAGTCCAGAAAACCTGGCGCTGCGAGTGCCGTGACGCCCACGAGAACGGCTTGAACCCTACCGTGTTCATCCCGGATGGGCGCGGACATCGGCAGCAGCGGTTTTTGGGTTGTTTGATCCACCGCAGGGCGCCCGACAAATGAACGTCCTGCCCATCCGGCTTGAATGTCATCACGCTCTGCGTAAGGGGTATTGAGCGGCGGTGTCAGGTCGGGATAGCTTGCGAGTAAATCCCCATTGGCGTTCACGATGTACACATCTGTCGAGAACAACGTCTGGTAGGCGTAATGCTCTTTCAGCCAGGCGCGCAGTCGCTCGGGTTGCTTGAGGAAATCAACAGGAATGGAGGTGGCAAGGAGCTCGAGCAAACGCTGACGCTGAATGATTTTGTCGTCGATGTCGCGAGCGACATAGGTCGCCAACGCTAATTGCTGGCCTTCCACGACCGCGCTCAAATCCTCACGCAGAAAGTCGGTTAGCACGTAATAACGCACGACCGCCCCAAACACGACAATGCACAGCGCCAATCCCAACAGCCGGGTGACAACGCTGTTGAAGATCCGGGTGAAATTCAAGGGCATATGAGAGTTATTTGGCATGGCCGGAGTGTAGCCGAGGGCGTAGTGCTTTTGGGTGTTTTCCCTTCACGACGTGGCTAACCCATCGGCAGGCATCCAGGTTCGAGCACACGCTACTGCTCGGGCGCGACCACCCGAAACTTGATGTTGATCTCGTTGGAGACAACCCCGTAATCGGCCCATTCGCCCTCACCGATCTTGAAATCTCCGCGTTTGAGAATGAACTCTCCGTCGAATACGCCGATAGCGCTCTCAGGCTTCAAGGTAATTTGTGCGCCGACCTCGCGGGTAATGCCCTTGAGCGTGAGCTGGCCAGTGACCTCGTAGCGATTGTTGCCGAGCGCCTTCACGCTGCTCGATACAAACTTCGCCTCTGGATAAGCCGCCGTGTTGAACCAGGCGGGCTTTTTCAACTCGCTGTTGGCATCGCTGTTCCCGGCATCGATGCTGTCGAGCTGGATGGTCAGTGTGGCGTGGGCCGCCGAGGGGTTCGCCGAGTTGAAATCGAGGGTCGCCTCGAATTTGCCGAACGTGCCGTACACCCTCGCTCCCATCTGGTTATAGGTGAAGCTGATCTGGCTCGCGCGTGCATTTACTTTCTTGTATTCGACCGCCTGGGCGCCCGCCGAGGTAGCGAATGCAATGGCTGCAGCCAGGAAGATGGAGCGTGGAAATCGATGGGTCATGGAATTATCCGGTCAGTGGCCTGCTTCATGGCTTGAGATGCCGAGGGTCAGGCTGGCGCTTTGACGGCAGTATGCGCGTCAGCACGTCGTCGCGATCAATGAAGTGGTGCTTGAGCGCCGCGCATGTATGAACGATCACCAGCACCAGCAATGTGTAGTTGAGGATTTTGTGCACATCGATCAGACGATCGCCGAGTGCGTCGTCCTTGGGCAGCAGATCCGGCAGCGGCAAGACTCCAAACCATGACGTCTGGAAGCCTTTTGCCGAACTCATCAGCCAGCCGCTGAGCGGAATCGCGAACATCAGTGCGTACATCACCCCATGCGAAAGGTGGGACGCGAACTTCATCACGGGCGACACGGTCGTCGGCAAGGGCGGAACAGGATGGCCCAGGCGCCAGCCAAGCCGTAGCAGCACCAGAAAAAACAAGGTCACCCCGGCCCACTTGTGCCATGAATACAGCTTCAGTTTGGTCGGCGAGAACGCAAGTTCAGGCATGTAGTAGCCGAGCGCAAAGGTACCGATCAGCCCGAGGGCTATCAGCCAGTGCAGGCAAATCGCCGTGCGGGTGTAACGATCGTTCATGAGCGCTCCGTGTCGACTGACGACGTGACCGGGTAAAAACCTCGCTGCCTGACAGCCGGTACATTGTTGATCCGGGTCGGTACTTGCGCAAATGCTTTGATGGCTCCTCGCCTGCGCAATCGCCTTTTGCCTCGCAGAACCCCTGGCGCCACAATTGTGGTTAAAATGCCGCCCCTTTCATATTGCCGGCCCTGCCCGATGAACCCTGACGCCCTCGCCATCCTCCGCCAGCATTTACTGACGGCTCTGACAACTGTCCCCGAAGAAACCCGCCGCGTGTTCCATGGCCGGGGCCGATGCTGGCCGGGGCTGGAACAACTGACCGTCGACTGGATGCAGGGCGTGGTGCTGGTCTCGCTGTTCAAGGAGCCTGACCCGGCGCAGCTGGAGGCATTGAAGCAGTTGCTGATGGAAATCGCACACTCGCCTGCGTGGGAAAAATCCGGCGCGCATACGCTACTGCTGCAACACCGCTACCTGCCGCAAAGCACCACCGAATGGTTGCAGGGGGAAATGGTCGAGGAATGGACAATCACCGAGGGCGGCCTGCGTTATCGCATCGACCTGGGCAAAAAACAGAACAGCGGCCTGTTTCTCGACATGCGCTACGGCCGCAATTGGGTGCGCGCCAATGCCCAGGGCAAACGCGTCTTGAACCTGTTCGCCTATACCTGCGGTTTTTCCGTGGCCGCCATCGAGGGCGGCGCGGAGCATGTGGTCAACCTGGACATGTCCCGCGGCGCCCTGAGCCGCGGACGCGACAATCACCGGCTGAATGGGCACGACCTGAGCAAGGTGAGTTTTCTGGGGCATGACCTGTTCAAATCCTGGGGCAAGGTCATCAACAGCGGGCCTTACGACCTGGTGATCATCGACCCGCCGTCGTTCCAGAAAGGCAGCTTCCTGCTGACCAAGGACTACCAGCGCGTACTACGCCGCCTGCCAGAACTGCTCACCAGCCATGGCGTGGTACTGGCCTGCATGAATGACCCGGCCTTCGGCCCGGACTTTCTCATCGACGGCGTCACCCGCGAAGCCCCGAGCCTGCACTTCGAACAACGCCTGGAAAACCCACCGGAGTTTCCCGATGTCGATGCTGAAAGCGGTTTGAAGGCGCTGGTGTTCAGACAGGCTGATTAGCCGCCTAACCAAGCCGCTCCTGCACAAAAGCCTTCGCTTTGGCCGTCATCTGGTCGAGATGCCGGTCGCGCTGTTTTTCGGCATCGAGCATCGCCCGCTTCCCGTGTCGTTGCAGCAGATACGTATGGATCTGCCGCACTTCTGTCGAGCGGTAGATCGGCGCTGTATCCAGCACGCCCATCAAGCCGCCCGTGCTGTGATCGCGCGTATTCATCAGCACCTGCGGCCCGCGCGTGCCCAGCACCTGAAAGCCCATCGCTTCGAAACAGGCAACCTTGCCGACCGCACACGCCAGCTCGGCATGCGGGTAGCGGCTGAGCATTTCCTGGACCATCGCCCGTGCGACGCCCTGGCGTCGATGACTGGCTTGCACCGCCATATAGGCCACGCCGCACGCCTCGGGATCGTCCTTGACCGGCAGATACAGCAAAAAGCCGATGACCTTCGAAGGATCTTCATCATCCATCGCGACGATCAATTCGACAGCGATCCCTTTAGACCCGTCGAGCGCTTGCAGATAGAGATGAACCTCGTAGCCGATCGCATATTGATAGACGTTGAACAGGAGGTTGCTCGGCGCAATCGCCACCGTGCTGATATCGGTCAGATAGTCGACGACCATCTGCAGAATCTGGTCATTGATGGGCTCGGAGCACGGGGTTTCAAAGTGGGTAATCGTGAACATCGAACTCATGCCTCCTTCGCCTTTACGGCCGCCAGCCACTCCGGGTTCAACTGATTCTGTTCAGTGTCGATACCCAGCGCTTCCATGCTCGCCTTGTGCTGGTCGATCTCGCGAGTCATTTGGCTGAGGCTGCTGGTGTTGCCGTCCAGTTGGTGCATTTGCGTGAGCCCCAGGTGGTAAAAGCGCAGCAGCTTGATGGCGCTCGGGTTACCGGCCTGCACCGCGTCGGTGACCTTATGCATGACGTTGGTGACGCTCATCAGGCTACGCTTGAGTTGCCAGCCGTACACCGCCGCCGCCATCCACGGCTGCGACCAGCCTTTGGTTTTCATCAGCGCGGCGCTAACGATGACAGCAGCAATGACCCCGCCCAGGTTGAAGCGAAAGTTATCGCCACCGGGTTCGCCGAACAACATGACGGCCAGGCCGGACAGCGTCATCGCCAGCAGAATGAAGGTCACGGCGATGATCACGGTGCTGCGGCGCGTCTGCTGTCGATAGGTTTCGGGGTTCCACGGCTTGATCTCGAACATCACGGCAGGGCTCTTTTGCTAAGTTGAAGACAGGATGCGCGGCATTATCGCCCGTAGAGCCCGATACAGACACGCTTAATCACCAGAAACACAACATCAGCTGTAACGCCCCCCCGTAGCAGCTGCCGAGCCTGCGAGCCTGCGAGGCTGCGTTCGGCTGCGAAGCAGTCGTAAAACCTGCGAACACGGTCTTCCTGAAACACCGCGCCGCTTGACTCTACGACTGCTGCGCCCGAACGCGGACCGAGCCGAACGCAGGCTTCGCCAGCTGCTACGAAAAGCATGCATCGCGGCAGAATTCTCTTAACGGGGTAAAGGCGACAGATCTATTCAGGAAAGAACATCGGTTCGAAAAACCAACTTTCTATAAAACAATGAGTGAGCCGCAGCGTAGACGGGTTTAAAGGCTCTGCATCAGATATTTGTATTCAAATGCCAGCTTAATAATATTTTACCGATACCGGGGTGATCCCTAGTCTTGAGCCCAAGAAATGGCAGGTCGTAACCGACCCTAATCCAACTTCGAAGGGCATAGAGATGACCATTGAAACAATAAAAACAGACACGCTGATTGTCGGCGCGGGTCAGGCGGGTGTGGCCATGAGTGAGCACCTGAGCAAGCTCGGCGTGCCGCACCTGGTGCTGGAGCGCAATCGTATCGCCGAGCGCTGGCGCACCGGGCGCTGGGATTCGCTGGTGGCCAATGGTCCGGTCTGGCATGACCGTTTTCCCGGCCTTGAATTCGATGATCTCAGCCCGGATGGCTTTGCCCCGAAAGAGCGGGTAGCCGATTACTTCGAAGCCTATGCCAGGAAATTCAACGCGCCCATCCGCACCGGCGTGGAGGTGAAGAAGGTTGAACGCAATGTCGGCCGCCCGGGTTTCACCATTGAAACCTCTGAAGGGGTGATCGAGGCCAACCGTGTGGTGGCCGCCACCGGACCGTTCCAGCGTCCGGTCATTCCGCCGATCGCGCCGAAAGATCAGCCGTTCCTGCAGATCCACTCGGCCGACTACCGCAATCCAGCGCAACTGCCCGAGGGCGCTGTGCTGGTCGTCGGCGCCGGATCGTCGGGGGTGCAGATCGCCGATGAATTGCAGCGTGCCGGCAAGCCGGTGTACCTCTCGGTCGGCGCGCACGACCGCCCTCCTCGTGCCTATCGCAACCGGGATTTCTGCTGGTGGCTGGGCGTGCTCGGCGAATGGGATCAAGCGGCCATGAAGCCCGGTCGCGAACACGTCACTATCGCCGTGAGCGGTGCGCATGGCGGCCGTACGGTGGACTTCCGCGGGCTTGCTCATCGCGGCATGACGCTTGTCGGCCTGACCCAATCGTTCAATGGCGCCGTGGCGACCTTCCAGCCGAATCTTGCCGACAACCTGGCACGCGGCGATGAGAACTATCTGGCCCTGCTCAATGCCGCTGACGCGTACATCGAGCGCAATGGCCTGGACCTGCCGGAAGAACCTGAAGCCCGCACTACCTTCGCGGATCCTGCGTGCGTGACCCATCCGATTCTCGAGCTCGACCTGGCCAAGGCCGGCGTGACCTCGATCATCTGGGCCACCGGGTTCGCCACCGACTACAGCTGGCTGAAGGTCGACGCCTTCGACGACAACGGCAAACCGCAACATCAGCGCGGTGTGTCGAGCGAGCCGGGTGTGTATTTCCTGGGGCTGCCGTGGCAGTCGCGTCGCGGCTCGTCGTTCATCTGGGGTGTTTGGCACGACGCCAAGTACGTGGCGGATCACATCGCCATTCAGCGTTCGTACCTCGACTACCGCGATGCCGGGCAGCGTCAGGCTGAAGCCGCCCCGCCCGTCCATAAAACACCTGTCAGCGCTTGATACCCGCGCCGGCGCTTGCACAGCGCCGGGCCGACTTTTTCTTGAGGAGCTTCCGATGTCCACGCCAACCCATACCCGCATTCGCATGTTCAACACCAAAGAAACCTACCCGAACCAGAGCCTGGACAATGACCTGTGCCAGGCAGTCCGGGCCGGCAACACCGTTTATGTTCGCGGCCAGGTCGGTACCGATTTTGAAGGCAACCTCGTCGGCCTTGGTGACCCGCGTGCGCAAGCCGAACAAGCCATGCGCAACGTCAAGCAATTGCTGGAAGAAGCCGGCAGCGACCTCAGCCACATCGTCAAAACCACCACCTACCTGATCGATCCGCGTTACCGCGAGCCGGTCTATCAGGAAGTTGGCAAGTGGCTCAAAGGGGTGTTTCCGATTTCGACCGGGTTGGTGGTTTCGGCACTGGGGCAGCCGCAGTGGTTGATGGAGATTGATGTGATTGCGGTGATTCCTGAGTAAGCAGGTTTACCGAGTCTCGGCTATCGCGAGCAGGCTCGCTCCCACATTTGATCTGCGTCGTACACAAATTTGTGGCCACTAAAGATCCACTGTGGGAGCGAGCCTGCTCGCGATGAGGCCCGCACAGACGACCCTTTACTCAAGGTTAACCAAGGAGCCAAACCATGACCTTTTCCATCGCCGCCCGTTGCCCAGAAACCGGTCAGTTGGGCATTGCGATCAGTTCCTCGAGCATCGCTGTCGGCGCACGCTGCCCTTGGCTGCTGCCAGGTGTGGGTGCGGTCTCAACGCAAAACATCACCTTGCCGTCACTCGGCCCGGAAGTCCTCGCCCTCATGGAACAAGGCCTTGCGCCCTCGGCTGCATTCGACAAGGTGTTGACTCGCAACGGCTACAGCCAATACCGGCAGATCACCGCGATTGACCACCTCGGCCACACCGCACACTTCAGCGGCGCACAAACCCTGGGCACCCACAACGCGGTGTCGGGCGAACAATGCGTGGCTGCCGGCAACATGCTGGCGGACCGTGGCGTGATCGAGGCCATGGTCAAGGCCTTCGAGCACGGCGAAGGTCAACTGGCCGACCGCTTGCTGGCAGCGCTGAAAGCCGCTGTGACGGCAGGAGGCGAAGCCGGGCCGGTGCATTCGGCGGCGCTCGTTGTGGTCGGCGAGCTGACCTGGCCGATTATCAACCTGCGGGTTGATTGGGCCGACCACGACCCGATCGGTCAACTGGAAAAATTGTGGGACGCCTATCGGCCACAGGTTCAGGATTACATCGACCGTGCCCTGGCCCCCGACAAGTCGCCTGGCTACGGCGTGGCGGGAGACGACCGATGAGCGACAGCGTCGATTTGCTCAAGCAACTGGTGGCCTTCGACACCACGAGCCGCGAATCAAACCTGCACCTCATCGACTTTGTCCGGGACTACCTCGAACGCTTCGACGTGCCTTGCGAACGGGTCTACAACGAGCAGCGCAGCAAGGCCAATCTGTTCGCAACCATCGGCCCGGCGGATCGGCCGGGCATCGTGCTGTCGGGGCACACCGATGTGGTGCCCGTCGACGGCCAGCCATGGACCGTTGCGCCGTTCCAGCTCAGCGAGCGCGACGGCAAGTTGTACGGTCGCGGCACCGCCGACATGAAAGGCTACATCGCCTGTGTTCTCGCCCTGGTCCCGTCCTTGGTGAACGCCCCGCTACGGCGGCCGGTGCATATCGCTCTTTCGTACGATGAAGAAGTCGGCTGCCTTGGGGTCCGCTCGCTGCTCAAAGCCCTCGAACAGCGCCCGGTCAAACCGATGCTCTGCATCATTGGCGAGCCGACCGAACTCAAACCGGTGCTGGGTCACAAGGGCAAACTGGCGATGCGTTGCGACATTCATGGTGAGGCCTGCCATTCGGCGTACGCCCCGCTCGGAGTCAACGCGATTGAATACGCCGCCGAACTGATCGGTGAACTGGGGCGGATCGGCCACCGGCTCAAAGCGCCAGAGCATCACGATGCCCGTTTCGACCCGCCGTTCAGCACGGTACAAACCGGCATGATTTCCGGCGGCAAAGCCTTGAACATCGTCCCGGCGGATTGCCGCTTCGACTTTGAAATCCGCGCCCTGCCCTCACAAGACCCCAGCGTGGTGGCGCAGGAACTGAAGACTTACGCTGAACAACAGGTATTACCGCGCATGCGCGCGGTGAGCGATCAGAGCGACATCCGCTTCAGTGAGTTGTCGGCGTATCCCGGTTTGGCCACCGATGCGCACAGCGAAGCGGCTGAGTTGATCGCTGCATTCTCCGGCTCTCGGGAGTTCGGGACGGTAGCGTTCGGCACCGAGGGCGGGCTGTTTGACGCGGCGGGGATTCCAACGGTGGTCTGTGGTCCTGGCAGCATGGACCAGGGCCACAAACCGGACGAGTTTGTCAGCCTCGATCAATTGAAAGGTTGCGACGCCATGCTGCAACGGATGCTGTCATCGATCTGCTGAGTCGCGAGGATGGGCCCGACACTCAGCTATAAAGTCGGGCCAGTTGTTCCTGGCAATAATCCACGAACAGCTGCACCGGTTTGGTCAGTTGCGTGCGACGCAACCACGCCGCCGATAAACCCGAGCCGGTGACCGTTTCAGCCAGCGCTACACACACGACTTTTTGCCCGTCATAGGTGTAGTCCGAAAACGGCTTGGTCACCAGAATCGAAAAGCCGAAACCGCGCCCCACCATCCCGCGCACCATCTCGATCGACGGCGAGCTGAACACAATGTGCGGCCTCAACCCGAGCTCTTCAAAAACGCTCACGAAGTAGGTCCGGCTCGGCACCACGTCGAGCAAAATCATCGGCTCCAGCACCAACTCATGCAGCGAGACCTTCGCCTGTTGCGCAAACCGGTGATCGGCCGGTAGCAAGGCATAGGGCTGCTGCGGCGGCATCAGCGGCACGGTCTCAATCGTGCTGTCCAGATCGTGTTCGAAGAGCATCGCCAGATCAATGCTGCCGGCGGTCAGCGCCTGCACCAACTCCTGCTGCTCGCCATCGCGAATACGGATCTCCACACCCGGCCAGCGTTCTTTGAAACCGGCGATCAAGCGTGGCAAGTACAGCGGCGCCACCGTTTCAAAACAGCCAATATCGATCTGCCCCGCCACCATGTCATTGTCCGCCAGCGCGTTCTGCTCGAACTCGTGAGCCACCCGCAGCAGCTCGACCGCTTTGCGGTAAAAACGCGAGCCGCTCGGCGTCAGCGAAACACCCTGCGCGTGATGCCGGATAAACAGCTGAACGCCAAAGCTGTCTTCCAGGTGCTTGATGGCGGTCGACACCGACGGTTGGGCGATATAGAGCTTGCGAGAGGCTTCAGCCACGCTGCCGCAATCGGCGGTGGTGACGAAATACCTGAGCTGGCGCAGGTTGTAAGCGGCCATGCGGACCTCCAGAAAATAGCGGATCGAGCCCCGGCACCAACGAGTGTTTTTTGGACGCACGATCAAGCTTGAACATACCGGAGGCGGAAAAAACGCGGGCACTATTTTTTAAGGTTTGAAGCAACAAACTTAATAATTTATCTATCCCGATGCATTGCACATGATCACTCCAACAAGAAAAGCGTCGCTTGCGCGGCGCTCACTGAAGTACGTCCACGTACTCACTTTGCCTTGGAGTCCGTCATGGTCACCGCAACAACACCCTCCGCCCCGCTTATCGAAAAACACACGATTGGATACGTGCCACCCGAAGATCGCCACGGAAAAGTCAGGGACCTGTTCACCCTCTGGTTCGGCGGCAACATCGCACCGTTACCCATCGTCACCGGCGCCCTGGGTGTGCAACTGTTTCACCTGAACCTGGTGTGGGGCATCGTCGCCATTCTGGTCGGGCATCTGGTCGGCGGCGTGTTGATGGCCCTGCACTCGGCGCAAGGTCCGCAAATGGGCATTCCGCAGATGATCCAGAGCCGCGCCCAGTTCGGCTCGCTCGGCGCGCTGCTGGTGGTGCTGATCGCCGGCATCATGTACATCGGCTTCTTCGCCTCCAACATCGTCCTCGCCGGCAAGTCCCTGCATGGCGTGGTCGACAGCGTGCCGGTGCCGGTGGGCATCGTCATCGGCGCCCTCGGCTCGGGCATCATCGGCATCATCGGCTACCGCTTCATCCACGTGCTCAACCGCATCGGCACCTGGGTGCTCGGCGCCGGCATCGTGCTCGGTTTCGGCTACATCTTCACCCACGTGCAGACCGCCGACTTCCTCACCCGCGGCAGCTTCAACATCTCCGGTTGGCTGGCCACCGTCTCGCTGGCCGCGCTCTGGCAAATCGCCTTTGCACCGTACGTGTCCGACTACTCGCGTTACCTGCCGGCCAACGTGCCCGTGGCCTCGACCTTCTGGACCACTTACCTCGGCACCGTGCTCGGCTCCAGCCTCTCGTTCATCTTCGGCGCCGTCGCTGTGTTGGCAACGCCCGTGGGCATGGACACCATGGACGCGGTCAAGCTCGCCACCGGCTCCATCGGCCCGTTGATGCTGTTGTTGTTCCTGCTCAGCGTGATCAGCCACAACGCCCTCAACCTGTACGGCGCCGTGTTGTCGCTGATCACCCTGGTGCAGACCTTCGCCGCACGCTGGATTCCAACCGCCAAGAGCCGCGCAGTACTCTCGATCGTCGTCCTGGCCGCCTGCTGCTTCGCCGCCATCGACGCCTCGGCGGACTTCATCGGCCACTTCGTCGACATGGTGCTGGTGCTGCTCGTGGTGCTAGTGCCGTGGACCGCGATCAACCTGATCGACTTCTATGCCATTCACAAAGGTCAGTACGACATCGACTCGATCTTCCACGTCGATGGCGGGATCTACGGGCGCTACAACCCGCAGGCACTGCTGGCCTATGCGATCGGGATCGCCGTGCAGATTCCGTTCATGAACACACCGCTGTATGTCGGGCCGATCTCGGCACACATTGATGGGGCTGATTTGTCCTGGCTGGTCGGGCTGCTGATTACGTCGCCGCTGTATTGGTGGCTGGCGAATCGGGACAGCGCCTACAAGCGTCGGTTGTCGAGCGGGAAACTGGCGAGCGCCGTGTAAGGGATAGCGCGCAGCGTTCAAACGTAAAAAACCCGCAGCGTGTCGCGTAATGCTGTTCACTTAAGGAAGTTTGGAGGCCTGAGAAGTATCTGTGGCGAGGGAGCTTGCTCCCGCTGGACTGCGTAGCAGGCCCAATTCAGGGCCGCTTCGCACCCCAGCGGGAGCAAGCTCCCTCGCCACAACTGCGGATATGCCTGAAACATCGGCTTAAGTGAACAGCATTAGCAGCGTGTTGCGGTTTTTTTTCTGCTCTTTTTTGCCGGGCGTTTAATAGAATGCTCAGATTGAACGCCAAGACACCGGCGCGTACTACAGTGCCACGAGCCCCCCTATGAACACCCATTTTGAGAGAGCAGCATGATCGAGGTCACCGAGGTTTCCATTGCCCAACTACGGGCGGCGCTCGAATCGGGCCAGACCACCGCGGTTGAACTGGTGCAGGCCTATCTCGCCCGAATCGATGCCTACGACGGCCCCGACACGCCCACCGCCCTGAACGCGGTGGTGGTGCGCAACCCCGAGGCGCTGAACGAGGCGCGGGCGTCTGATGCCCGCCGCGCCAAAGGCCAGACGCTGGGCCCACTCGATGGCATTCCCTACACGGCCAAGGACAGTTATCTGGTGAAGGGGCTGACCGCCGCTTCCGGCAGTCCCGCCTTCGCCAACCTGATTGCCTATCGCGATGCGTTCACCATCGAACGGCTGCGCGCTGCCGGCGCCATCTGCCTGGGCAAGACCAACATGCCGCCGATGGCCAACGGCGGCATGCAGCGCGGGGTCTACGGCCGGGCAGAAAGCCCGTACAACGCTGACTACCTCACCGCCCCTTTCGCCTCCGGCTCATCGAACGGTGCCGGTACCGCCACTGCCGCCAGTTTCGCAGCCTTCGGCCTCGCGGAAGAAACCTGGTCGAGCGGACGCGGCCCTGCCTCGAACAATGGCCTGTGCGCCTACACACCGTCACGCGGGGTGATCTCGGTGCGCGGCAACTGGCCGTTGACGCCGACCATGGACGTTGTGGTGCCGTTCGCCAGAACCATGGCCGACCTGCTCGAAGTGCTCGACGTGGTCGTGGCCGAAGATCCCGACACACGCGGCGACCTGTGGCGGATGCAACCCTGGGTGCCGATCCCGAGCGTCGCTTCGGTGCGCCCCATCTCCTATGTGGCGCTTGCCGCCAATCCCGATGCACTCACCGGAAAACGCTTCGGCATTCCGCGGATGTACATCAACGCCGATCCCGAAGCCGGCACCTCTGAAGCACCGGGCATCGGTGGCCCGACCGGGCAACGAATCAACACCCGCGCCTCGGTGATCGGGCTTTGGGAACAGGCTCGCCAGGCACTCGAAGCGGCTGGCGCCGAAGTGATCGACGTCGACTTCCCGCTGGTCTCCAATTGCGAAGGCGATCGTCCCGGTGCACCGACCGTGTTCAATCGCGGCATCGTCTCCAAAGAGTTCCTCGACGATGAGCTGTGGGACCTGACCGCGTGGGCGTTCGATGACTTCCTGCAGGCCAACGGCGATCCGAAACTGAATCGCCTGGTCGACGTCAACGGACCGCTGATCTTCCCGCACGACCCCGGCACCCTGCCCAACCGCGAAGGCGACCTCGCCGCCGGCATGGACGAATACGTGCGGATGGCCGAGCGCGGCCTTACGCCATGGGACCAGATCGCAACCGTACCCGACGGCCTGCGTGGACTTGAACAGACCCGCAAAATCGACCTCGAAGACTGGATGGACCAACTCGGCCTCGATGCCGTGCTCTTCCCGACTGTCGCCGACGTCGGCCCGGCGAATGCCGATGTCGACCCAACGTCGGCGGACATCGCCTGGAGCAACGGCATCTGGGTCGCCAACGGCAACCTCGCCATCCGGCATTTGGGTGTGCCCACGGTCACCGTGCCGATGGGTGTGATGCCGGACATCGGCATGCCGGTCGGGCTGACCTTTGCTGGGCGTGCGTATGACGATTCGACGTTGCTGCGCTTGGCTTCAGCGTTTGAGGCGACGGGGACGAAGCGGATGATTCCGCCGAGGACTCCGGTGTTGCGCAAGTAAATGGCTCTGTAGTGGAATGACAGGCGGATGCGATGGTGCGTCCGCTTTCTGCTAGATTTGCCACCCCAACAGCACGACAAGGAATGTACGCGCATGAAATTCGGCTACATGATCATCTACGTCCCGGACGTTGCAGCCTCACTCCAGTTCTTCTCATCCGCCTTCGGGATTGCCACCCGCTTCCTCCACGAATCCGCCACCTACGGCGAACTCGACACCGGCGAAACCACCCTGGCATTCGCCGCCGATGAACTCGCGGCGATGAACTTCAGCACCGGCCACATCTCGGCCCACGCCTCCCCCAAACCACTGGGCATCGAAGTGGGCCTGGTGACCGACGACGTCCCCGCCGCCCATGCCAAAGCGCTACACGCCGGCGCCACTGAAATAGCCGCCCCGCTCATCAAACCCTGGGGGCAAACCGTCTCCTACGTTCGCTGCCCGGACGGGACATTGGTGGAGCTTTGCACGCCTGTGCAGGTGTGAGTGACAGGCGGGGCGAAAGGGAAATACCGGGACAGACCGCGATTTAAAAAAGCCCTCGAATTCGGGGTCTGCCCCAAATCCATTTCATTCTGGCGACGTACTAAAAAATGAAATCGTTGGTAAGGGCTGCATGACAAAATCCGCTTCTGAACCAAGCATGAGCGTCCAGATTGCTTACCTAAAGGAAGCATTAGAGCTCTATGTCCTTGAGATTTCCGACATCATTCACTGGGCGGATGAAGAGATAAATCGCCAAGCGAGTCCTTCCTACGAACTGATAGAACTTGCCCTGATGGGCAAATCAAACCGCTATGACGTTGCGAACCAATTGCTGCGGGTCGTAACACCGTCCATGAGCAGCGCCGAGACACTGCCCTACGTCTTGGCGGCAGCACATAAAAAACTTCTTGGTGCACCCGACTTCGGAAAGATTTTAGCCGAAGGACTGTATCGGACTTGGATAAAGGCGGACTGCAATTTTCCAGACGCGCTTAGCCCGTGCGGATATTTTGACGATGCCTACAGCTTGGCCGAAAGCGGCACATTTGGAACAATCGACCAGATCAACCAAGAGCTGCTTGAGTTCACAGCCGGGTTTCTGAGTTGGGATTGGGCAGCAAGGCGGGATATGCAATAGGAACTTGCGCGCGCCTTCAGAACGGTGACTATTCGCCGCTTTCGGCTAACGTTGAAATCGTAGTTTGTCCCCGAATCGCACCCACCCGATCAATATGAGCTACCGAAGGCTCGGGCCGCGTTTGCACGATATTTTGATTTTCAGCTCCGAATCTCTTGTAGGAATCCACCCACCGTGGCGAGGGGGCTTGCCCCCGTTGGGCTGCGAAGCAGCCCCAAGCCCTACCTCCAAAATTCCTCAGACACTCTGCAACACCCGATTTTACGACGGCTACGCCGCCGAACGGGGGCAAGCCCCCTCGCCACAATGGCCGCGTAGCGTCCTACACCCCGGTTGCAGTCCCCAAAATCGACACCTAAAGTTGGTCTGTCGCTGACATTCGTTGGCGATAGGGTTTCGCAGCCCTTAAGATTGACACCTTGTTCCGTCAGGCTCGGCCGGTTCCCGGCTGCGTATCGTTTTATGGCGGTTGTGCGTGGGAGACCTTCGGGTCTGCCGGGTCATGGTGTTAATCCTCCGGTCTGCGAACCCACGTACAGCTGCCACCCAATTTGTTTCGCAGCAGACAAGGTGGCAATTCTTCTTTTGTGAGGATTAACACCATGACGACTCAACACCCGCCCCACCGCTTCACCCCCATGTCCCAATTCGCCACCGACTGCCCAGTCCTGCACATCGACAGCGACGTCCCACTACGCGAACTCCACAACTGCGTCAGCGAACGCCTCAATGCCGTCCTCAAATACCTGAGCCTCATGGCTTGTACCAGCCTCCCCGACTACGCCGAGAATGACATCAACACTGTCGCCAACATTGCCCGGATCATGGTGCAGGATGTTGCGGATGTGTTTGGGGTGATTGAGCAGCGAGGGTTTGATACGCCCAAGGGGCAGTGACCCGCATTTAGTCGCAAAAAAACCGCATTGCTGCGGTTTTTTTTGCCTGCTTACATTCCGTGTTTATCCTGCGCGAAGCGGTCAGTCGTAATCGACTAACCGCTTCCGGCCCAGAGTGTGTAAAAACGCTTCGCCAAAATTGAAGTGTGTGCGTCTACGTGAAATCTGAAATTTATCGGCACGTCAGCAGATGTGGATTTCGCGTAGAAGCGCGATTTCCAGTCCGGTTTTGAGTATCTGTCGCGCTCAAAAACGTTTTTACACAGCCTCGGCCAGAAGCTGCCCTTCATAGGCGACTGCTTTCGTCCCCTGTAAACGGCATCTCCTGAGTCTTTGCGACTCAGGCCAATATCTTTGTGCACTCTTCAGAAACAATGAGCGGTGGCTCATTAATCATATAAAGCAGGTGTTCGAACGCTATTCCAGCCTCGTTGTGATCGACATAATCCAGCACGATTTCACCACCACTCTCTAAACCTGCCTGAGCTAACGCATGGTCATCCGGTACTGGACCGGCTTGCTCGTATGCAATGGACATCAGCGCGGTGATTTCCTTGAGCGCTTCTATGAAGTCAGTTCTCAAGTCGTGGTTATGGCTGCTCACTAAAAACACTCCTTCGATTAAAACAACTTGCGGTCGGCGTGCTTCTGGACGACAGCGGCGCATCGAGATCGACTGCCAACGACCAAATACAGTCAATCACCGAGAGCAATCAAGATCAATCAGGCGTCTTTCGCAGTCATGTACTTGCTGAAGTTGTTGATATGGTCGTCGAGATTATCCTCGAGCATCATCCGGTACTGCTCACAAAAATACTTCAACATCATTTCGCGAGCCTGCGCCATTTCCTCGCCTGATTTGAAGTTGCGAGCGCTCACCCAAGCATTGAATCTAGTGGTGCCAAACATCATCGACGCGCTTACCTTGCCAAGGTCTCCGAACTCCCTCAGTTGCTCGTTCGACAGGTTTATATGCGCGTCTGCACGATCATAAAATGCTTCATCGGTCGCATCTGGCATTGCTGATTACCTTTCAATTATTTTCAGAAATTCCGTAATTGGAACACTTCCCGCATCGGCTAGCTACGACACGTAAACGAAAAATGCCAAGGTTTGACGTCCCCTATTGGCACGAGCCGTTTACCGCGCGGTTGCCCTTCAGCAAGCGTTGAACTTGGCGATAACCTGTTCGGCGACTCACGCGGACTCGAGCGTTTTCCCACCGAGTGATCCATTGGCCCTCTATCGTTGAATGGACCTCTTATGCATCACCGCATCCATGCCGCTTACCATCAAGCGAAGTTTAGCCGTAGCCGCTGTGCCTGGCTGTTTATCAACGATGTACCTATCGAGGAGTGGCTAAACAGTCACCTCGAATACCCCGATCTAGACCTGAACGGTCATTCATTGATGTGGTTGTTGGACGAGGAAGAAGACGCGCTCGCCCAACGGCCTGGAAGTCGGTATTACCACTCTATGGGACGCCGAGAATCGCCCGATCAGTTTTTCCCTGGCGGAATTTCGCGAGGCGCTGGAGGACTTTTACAGGCTGATGAAAGCCTGAAGGGCTGAGTGAATTACTCCTGCCCAAGTCGAAAGTTTTGCCAAAGAGTTGTCCGCCATTTAACGTAGTGATCGAACGCCAGGGTGATGAACCGCAAATGAGCAAACTGGGTTGCAAGTGTGGCCATGTGATCACCGATCAGACCGACAGCTCGCCCTATAAGGCGAGCCTGCTTCGCGACGAGGTAGAAAATGAATTTTGGGATGAAGTGCACCGTGAGCTCAAACCTCTGGTAGAGGCTGCGGAGTCCGGAGACAAGGCTGCGATAGCTGAGGCATTTGGCGAGTTCGCACCCTGGATCAGCGCTACTGACGAACTGCAAGGCCGGATATCCAGCATCTACATTCACCGAATGTCGACTGCCTACGAATGCCAGAACTGTGGACGCCTTTGGGTGCAAAAGGATGCCAGTGACAGATTTGTTTCCTATGTCCCTGAGGAAGGCGCATATGGGGCGATCCTGGCAGTGGCATCAGGAGAGTCTGAAAATCAAGATTGAGCGTGCGCGATTGGCCGAAAGCTGCAGTTGCAATTGGCTGCATTCGGCAGAGTGTGTAAAAACGCTTCGCCAAAATTGAAGTGTGCGCGTCTACGTTTAATCTGAAATTTATCGACCCGTCAGCAGATGTGGATTTCGCGTAGAAGCGCGATTTCCAGTCCAGTTTTGAGTGCCTGTCGCGCTCAAAAACGTTTTTACACACCCTCGGCCAATAGCTGCCTCTCATTTCGGCAGCAATGGGCAGGTGAAGACGGCATTTTATGAGTATTGGTGCAAGCCAAAGGAGTCATTTCTTCATTGAGAGCCGTAGTCGCTGCCATTCATTCCAGCAGTCCTCGGCAACTAAGTCCCGGAAACCACGTTCGTTCTCCATATCCAGGGCGACGCCGAATGGAACTGCAACACATGTCGCTTCATCACGGATCTTGAGTGCCTCGGACTCTGTAAGTGGGGAGCCTTTGTTCGTTTCGGCGCTTTGCAAAGCCACCGAAAGCGCCGGAATGAATACAACGCAAAGCTGTTCCGTCATCTGTGACTAACCTCAATTGTGCGGGAAGGCCGAAAGATTACGCTGGTTGCTTAATCACGGCTATTGGCCAAGAGCATCCATCGCCTGATGTCAGCTTTGGGTCGATTGCGACCCTCCGTCACGGGCATCTATCAACCCTAAGGAGACAGTCAGGCTATTGGAAAGGGGACGTTTGAACGCCGGCGCTGTCTGGCACGTAGAGGTCTGGTTCAACTTCGCGCGACCTCTACTTTGACTTCTTCTCACGAACCCACTTCGCGCCAACTCGTTCTCGATGTGCTCGCCAGCCAACTGGAAGATCGGCGATTTCCTTCAATGAAGGGTCAATCCTAACCAGCTGTTCCATACCTGCCACCGCAGCGTTACCTGAACTTGGTGGAATTGACCCGGTCAGGAATTGCCATCCGTGATCTTCGGCGTCGTGTGACACCAAGAGGATTGCTGCCTTTTCATAAAGAACTTGTCTTTGGGTAATGGCCGCCACATTTGGGCTTTGGTCGAATGGCCAGGCCTGCTCTTCGGCAAAGCACGAAAGCGAGGCAATCGCAGCCAAGAGAAGAAGTAGCCTCACAGCGAAATCTCTAACGAACAGCTAAGGGGCGCGCCGAAGGCGCGTCCCAGCGACCAAAGGGAGCGAACTTGAGCGTAGGGTTAGGGCTCCGAGTGCTTGGCATAGATTGCTATGGCCTTTTCGTAGCTGTCAGTGTTGAGGAAATCATTCTCGTATGCGCCCTGAACTTTTGTCCTGCCACCTTCGACCCCAGAGAGTGCAATTGCTACAGCTAGTGAATTGTTGTGGCCGCACTCCTCGACGGGAAAACCACGTAGCAGGATATCCGCGACGTCCTTTAACATTGGAGGTGGTAGCTTCTCAAGGTAGTAAGCAGCAGCGGGCGGTGCGTCGCCTTGATAGTCTTTCTCGTCAATTGCGATCTCCGCCAGTTGGACGAGAAAACGGTTGCAGTTGGCGTGAGATAGAAAGAACGAGTCTGCTACTTGGGACGAGTGCCAGCAAAGAATAAGCAGTTCGCGAAGCATCTCTTCTGATGGGATGCCTTCGTCGATGATGGTTTGCGCCCGAGCTTCCGTCATGTTGTGAAAATCAGTCATGAAGAGCCTTAACGAATGATGAAAGATAGCATTTCAAACTGATCGATTGACCGCTTACGACGCTTATCTGCGAACGGCGGTTCATGACCGAAAGCAGGCGAATACTACCTTGTTTCGGCTGCGTCAGGAGGCCAGTCCTCATAGAAAGAGCCGCCTATTGGGATCGGGTTGCCATCCATGTGGTATGCAGCCCAGGCCAGTATGAATCGCCTCCGATTTTGTCGACAGTTAGTGACCGCTTTTGGCCGATTTCTGCCTTTGACCCACGGCAGCTTTGTTGGCATCGGTGACGCCGCTGCACTGGGTCAGGATGACAACCAGCATCCACACCCAAACGGTCTAAGCTCATCCGATCGGGACCTTATCGTGCCCCAGAAGACTCGCCATTCTGATCGTATCGGCTTGCTGCTGAATGGCGCATGTCGATTCTATGCATCACGTTACGCGGTCAACTCTGCCGCCCAAGCGACACGCACATTCGCTCGGGACACCTTCCACGCGTACGTCCGGAGACACCGTCATGATCCGCATCCTGCTGACCGCTTTCATGCTGCTTGCTCTAAGCCTCCCAGCACATGCTCAGGTGGCGCCATTTCCTGCCTCCTTTCGTATTCAGGACATCCCTGTAGAAGGCGTCACACTGCATGTGCGCGTCGGCGGCAAGGGGCCGGCCGTGGTGCTGTTGCATGGCTTTGGCGATACCGGCGATATGTGGGCGCCACTGGCTGCCGATCTGGCCCGGGATCACACGGTTGTGGTGCCGGACCTTCGCGGCATGGGCTTGTCGTCGATCCCGGACAGCGGCTACGACAAGAAGACCCAGGCGGGCGACATCCGTGCGGTGTTGGCCGCGCTGGGTATCGAACACTCGGTGGTCATCGGCCACGACATCGGCACCATGGTCGCCTACGCCTACGCCGCACGTTATCCGCAACGTACCGATCGCCTGGTGGTGATGGATGCGCCCGTGCCGGGCATTCCGCCCTGGAACGAGATTGTCCGCTCACCGATGCTTTGGCACTTCGACTTCGGCGGGCCGGATGCTGAACGCCTGGTGGCCGGCCGTGAGCGCATCTACCTGGACCGGTTCTGGAACGAGTTCGCGGGCAATCCCACCAAGGTGGATGAAGCAACCCGTCAGCATTACGCCAAACTCTACGCCCGCCCCGGCGCCATGCACGCAGCCTTCACCCAGTTCCGCAGCATTCGTCAGGATGAGGTGGACAACAAAGCCTCGATGGCGACGCGACTGACGACGCCAGTGTTGGCCATTGGTGGTGCCGGGGGCAGGACATTGGCTGATGGAAGAGGCGCCGACCCAGACTATTCGGGCGGTTCGCGACTTTATCGCGCAGTGATGGGTTGAGGTCTCGGAGGGGATTATTGGAGGGCACTGCACTCAGGGCCTGCCCCGCGGTCATTTAAGGGGCTAGACGACAGCTGTAAATAAATCTGAAAATCATCTGGCTAGCCTCCCCCACCTCTCGCCAGGGTCGATCAATGCCGCTGAGCTTTCATAAAATGCACGCCAATGGCGATGACTTCGTTATCGTGGACTCGCGAAATTCGTCCAATCCAATGACAAGTAACCTGGCTCGGCGGATGGGGGATCGGAACCAAGGAGTCGGATTCAATCAACTCGCAGTGGTGCTCGATTGCGATGATGCAGATGCGCGCTTGATGTTTTGGAACGCAGATGGCTCCACGCTGGACGTTTGTGGCAGCGCAACGCGGGGTGCCGCGGATATGCTGATGCGCGAATCAAATATTACTTCGATAGCGCTCCGAACCAACCGTGGTCTCCTGACTTGCGAACGAACCTCAACCGGCGCCATTTCTGTCGACATGGGAGAGCCGCTTTTCGGCTGGTCGGATATTCCTCTGGCTTTGGAAATGGATACTGCTGTTTTGCCACTTGCTGGCAGCCCAACAGCTTGCAGCATGGGAAATCCGCACTGCTCCTATTTTGTGGATGATCTAGCAGCCGTTGATATAGCGACAATTGGACCGGCAATTGAAACTAATCCCCTATTTCCCCTCAGGACGAACGTGCATTTCGTCCAGATCATTGACCGAAAGCACATTCGATTGCGCATTTGGGAGCGCTGGGGCGGTATTCCGCTTGGTTCAGGTTCCTGCTCTTGCGGAGCTGCTGTTAACGGAATACGTCGTGGTTTGTTAGACAACTCCGTTGAGGTTGAATGTGATGGCGGAACTGTAACGGTTCAATGGGATGGCGTGGGGCCTGTCTTTCTGACCGGACCGGTCGAGACGATTTTTTCGGGAATAATTACAGATGGCCTGGTACAGGCTTTGTAGTTTCTATATCTGTGATAAACAGAGCAACAAAGGAGGACAGTTTTATTTTCGACTAAAAGGTTTCTCTAATAACGAAGCCCGCTAAGATGGTAAATAAATCTGTCACCTTTTACACGACGCCAAGCTGCAAATTTTCCAGGATCACGACCTTGGTTTTGCAGACACTACTGAAACTCCGCTTGACCGATTTCTACCTGTAGCAACTGGCATAATGGGTCGACTCCGGCCTGTGACGACCGGCAACAGCCAACCCGATATGGCGGTCCACAATGCCTCACCAATGGGGCCACTGAGAAGCCACTCTTAATGCGGGTGTACCGTTAAAGAAACCAGTTTGAGCACAATGGGGCGAACGACCAGTATGCACAGGAATGCAACGGGCATAGCCAATTTATAGGCGCGCAGTGTATTACTTAGATAATCAGTCCCAATGCCGGAGTTTGCCGCCGTGATCACGAGTGACATCAAGAACGCCATGATGGTGGCCATATAGAGTGCGAAAATATAATGAGTGGTGCGAGCCGAGAGCTTGCGCCGTTTGAAAAATAGAGTTTTAGAGGATGCTTGGGGATTCATATCAGACCTTTTTGATCGTCCATTGATAGGTAACGAGTACCATAACAAGATCAAAAATCAGCAACTAGACGATTAACGGTAATTACTTTATAAAGAAAATCTTATGAATGATTTTTCCCATTGGGCTAAAGATGAACCTGTTAGGTGCGATTGATAGCTTTATCAAGGTGGTTGACGCGGGCTCCATCGTGGGCGCAGCCAAAACCCTGGGTGTCAGTGCCGCAGCCGTTAGCCAGACCATAAATCGCTTGGAAACCCATCTAGGCACACGCCTTCTCCAGCGCACCACACGTAGCATGGTGTTAACCGAGAGCGGCGCGGTGTACTACGAAAAAGTGAAGCGCATAGCGCGTGATCTCGAATCGGCGCAAAGTGCGATCACCAGCGCACAGACTCAACTCCAAGGGCGACTGTGCATCGCTTCTACCTCGGCTTTCGGGCGGCATGTGTTGGCTTCAATAATCGCCGGTTTCGGTACCCGTTACCCACGCCTGACACTTGAACTCTCAACCACAGATCGCAAAATTAATCATATTCAAGATGGCATTGATCTGAGCCTGCGGATCAAACCACAACTAGAAGAGGGGATCGTCGCTCGCAAGATCGTTTCGGTCCCTTTTATCATCTGCGCATCACCCACCTATTTGGAACGAGCCGGCTGGCCACGCAGCCCTGACGAACTCCAACAGCACGCCTGCCTGGCCTTTCGCTACCCGCTGGATGGACGCTTTCTACGTTGGGTTTTTATCCGGGATGGGCAACGTTACGACGCTACTATCAATGCGACCGCAATCAGTGACGATATTGACGCTCTAGCCCAAATGGCTATCCACGGCGCGGGAATTATCCGCTTGGCAGAGTTCGTGGCCGCGCCCTATATCGAGAGTGGCCAACTCGTTCCTCTGTTTGAAGATTGCCACGCTTCAACTTATGCCTACGCTGAACCGCTCGATATTTATGTATGCGTCCAAGAACGCGCCGCCATCACGCCCAAGGTCAAAGCGTTTATGAATTATTTGACTGAATGTCTAGAAATGCGCTGGCCGGTGAACAATACCTTTACTGCGTCCTGACACCGCGCTTTGCCGCTTTCATGAATTTAATGGCCGAGCGGCGCCATTCCCACTGACACAGACTGGCTTGCTTACCATTCCGCAATTCCGCTGAAAATCGACATCTACGGCTATCTCAATAAGTGCCATTCAGATCTGTCACCTTTTAGGCATGGTCATTCCATGCGCTGGCGTAAGCATCCTGGATTATTCGAAAGAGCGTCTACCTCCTTGCATTGAAATAAATATCCTCGGCGTCCCATATCACTTATATGAGAAATTATTTACTCAACACGTTGCTTTGTACGAATACCCGTTTAGCTAAACGAATGTGAAGGCAGCCCCAGTGACGTCAAAGGGGCTACCTATAAGGGAATTTCTGGCAGGCCCTGTCCCCAGGGCCTGCCAGACAATAGCGGTTAGTAAACCTGCACCCGCCACAGCTCCCGCGAGGAGGAAGCCGGCGACATCGGCAGTCGGCCGTGCAGTGTCCGATAGTTGTCGATCAGCACCAGATCACCTTCGCTCCATTGATGGGCGATCAGGCAGTCCGGGTCATAAACCAGCGCGTTGACCTGTTCAAGCAGCGCCTGCTGGGCCTGCTCGTCATGGTCCTGCACAGACTGGCTCAGGGTCTGTAATGCCGAGTCGGTGCCCTCTTGGTAACGCAGGATGAGTTCACCACTACGGGGGTGATGATCCACCAGGCTGTACATGCGCGGCGAACCGCCGAAGTAAGTCATCTTGGTGTAGTAGGTGATGTTCACTGCCTGCCATTGTCGGGCGACGTGCTGCCCGACTTTTCGCAGCACGTTTCGGCTGTCGACGATGGTGGTCTGGCCCTCGCCCGGCTGCGGCGCGGTCTTGCAATACAGCATGAATTTGCTGGCGCAGAATTTCGGATTGCGCTGAACCTGTGGGTCGCTGTCGGGCAGCATGTTCAGGTCCCAGTGCAACGGCGTTTTTTCCAGCGAGTGCACCACGCCTTGGGGTTTGTCCGCGGGCTTGACCACATGCACGGCACCGAAGGCCCACTCGTACAGCGTGCCAAAGCGTTCGCAGCTGCGAGCAAAACTGTCCTGGTCGTCGAAGCGACAGCCCTTGAGGCAGACGAAACCAAAGGTTTCCACCAATGCCTCCAGCAGGCTGGTGGACAGTCGCTCGAAACCCAGCCCCAGCGGGTCTCGCACCACCAGGCCAAATAGCGGAAGCTTTTGCAGTTCGTATTCGAAACCTTGGGCCTGCGGGTTTTCTGTTTGGTGGTAGAGCCATGGCCGCCCCTGCCAGGTGACCAGCACATGGTGGTCGAGGTCGACCTGGGCCCGTGCGCGAAGACGCTGGCTACCATCGATGTTGCACACCGGCACGGCATGCCAGGGGCTGTCGACACGGGTCAGCCCTTCAGCCAACCCAACGGTGAATTTGGGTCCGGCATTGCTGTACTGATGGACCGACAATCGAATGTCATCGCCGAAGAAACGATCCACTGCCGCATTCAAGGCCTGCCCGCGAAACATCATCTGGTAGGCCTTGAAGTTGATTTGCTGCAGGTACTCGTCCTCGCTCTGCCCGTCTTCACGGCACAGGCGCAGGTCGTTGTACAAATGACTGCAGAGGTTGTCATGGGCCTGGCTGAGGGATTCATCGTGCCGGCTCTGCTCGATCAGTTCGCCAAGGTTTTTCCAGGGTAGACGGGCCTGCTTGACCAGGCTGGCGCGGACCGCCTCGGCACTTTGGGCCTGCGGGAACAGGTCTTCCATGCTGACCCACTGAATCGTATGGGTGGTGCACAGTTCACGCAAAGCCCGGTTGTAGGCTGCGCGAACGTCGTCGGCCACCCCAACGATGTCATTGAACGTCGTCCCATCACTGAGGATCGACACCACACAGCCCGGTGCGTGCAACGCGGCGATGGCTTGGCCAAGCTGGTCGAGGCGCTCGATGGCCATCACTTCACCATAATCCGGCAGCACGCCGAAGGTCTGGTCACTGGCATTGGGCGACTTGCAGGGAAAACCTGGCAGTACCAGACGTACCGGCAGGTTTTGATCAAAGTACTGCCCCAGGCTGCGCGCCAGATGCGCCCGGCCTTGTGTTTCGAAACAATCATCCGTGCCTTTGAGCAGATAACCAGACAGCAAATCGCTGACGGCAGCGATCCAGGCGTCTCTATGTTCCATAGAACAACTTCCTTGAGGGTTTGTGTGTATCAATAGGATTTGACGGTATCGCCATGCTCGGTGAACGCATGCGCTGTCCCGCAGACTTGCTGCAGAATGCGCAACAACCCGGCCGGTTGCTCACAGCAGAAGTCCGGAGCTTGGGCCTGCAACGTCTGAGTCAGGCCATACCCCCAGGTGACCGCTGCCGAGTACATACCTGCGGCACGGGCGGTTTTCAGGTCGATCTCTGTGTCACCGACGAACAAACAGCGTTGCGGATCAACCGACAACCGCCGCGCGGCTTCCCAGGCCACATCCGGCTGAGGTTTGAGTGACCTGCCCGTGCGATGCCCCAGAATCGGCCCGAAAGCATGCTGCGGCAGCAATATTCTGGAAACCTGCAAGGCCATTTCCTCGGCCTTGTTGGTCACGATAGCCAGCGGCAGCTGTAACTGGCGGCAGCCTTCGAGCAATTCCAGTACACCGCTGAATGGCCGGGAAAATTGAACCAGGTTGTGCTGATACAGCGTCACGTAGCGCTGGTGCAGGGTGATCGCATCCGCGATACCAAACTGCGCGGCAACCCGCTCAATCATCGCAGTGGTCCCGCCACCGATATACCCCCGCACCGTTTCCGCAGTCAGCGCCGGGCAACCGTGTTCGAGTAACACCTGGTTCAGGCACCAGGTGATGTCCGGCAAGGTGTCGACCAAGGTTCCATCCAAATCGAAGAGTACGGCTTCGACCCGCAACCGAGACGCCATCATTGAGCACTGGCGTAGTGACAAGGACGCCCCTTGCGGAACACCAGACGGTGGTAGCGCTCATCGACATTACTGCGTTTTTCGAGGGTGACCACACCCCGTCGCTTGATGGCTACCGAATGCCAGGGCGTACGCCACAGGTCACTGGTGGGCACCAGCCGGATACCGATCTTCGTCGACACCGCCAGTTGCGGGTGAATCGACAGGCGCAGGCAATGCGGGTAGCGTGCCAGTAACAGGGCGCTCCAGGCTTCACTGCGCTGAATCACCCGCTGGGAGGCCGGCTTGGCGACCTTCTTCACCGCATTCAGGCTCATGCCGGCGAATACCTTGAGCCCCGAATAATCCTCGGACAGAAAGCGATGGATGCCGCAGTACATCAACATCATGTGCGGTTCATCCTTGAAGCGCTGCTGCAACAGGATCAATGACTGACCGTGCTCGATCATCATCTCCTCACGCATGGCGTCCAGGCAATCAAGCTGAGGATAGGCATCCCTGAGGTCGAAATGGGCGAACGTACCGGGATAGTGCTGTTCGGCGTAGTCCTGGATAGCGTCGGTGTAAGCCTTGACGTCAGAATCGGGAACATGCACCAGGTCAGAGAACACATAGCCATCGGAGCAGATATGAATCAGCGCGCCCGGCGCATAGATCTCCCGGATCTCTTCACACAGGCGGTGTAACTCGTCGATTGCATGGTGTTCAGCAAGATCAGGGAGATGGCTCAGGGTTTTCTTGCGGCTGGGCGATTTGCCGGGAAAGGCTGGCAAGACCATTTCGACCTTGCGACCGCTCTCGACCGCCTGCATTACCTTCGCCAGATGGGGTTCCAGCACCTGCAACGAAAGCTCATGATCCTGTTCCGGGGCAAGACTGCGACGCCGAAACAGACATTCGAGAATTTGCTGGGCAATGTTCATGTGCGGGGTGTTCTGATGCGCACGCACCAGCTGGCCGCCCGCCTGTTGGGCAACGGTATTTGAACCTTGCATAGACAATCCTTTGTGTGGTGAAAAACGGCTATTTTTTGGCCGTAAGCAGATATGCCTTACCTGCGGGCGGCTAAATTCCTACAAGTCGTAAGAGTTTGTCAATCGTGGCCATCTGGAATATTAAGTCCCGCACGAGCCCCCGCCCCCCGGGGTCTGCAGCCAGTTAAGCAACTAACCTCCGCCTGTCCTACAAAAGCCCTTTCACCATCGGTACACACGCCAACTGAAGCCCGGAAGGTGAATAGTAAATAGCAGGTTCGTTACCCACGTAACCGCATCGCCGGTAAAAATCAGCAGCGTTCAACGTAGCGTCCAGATTGACTTCTTTCAGGCCTAAGTTCCGTGCTAAACATTCCAGGTAGTTCAGGACTTTCATGCCGATGCCTTGTTGCATAAAACCCGGAAGCACAAAGATCGCGCCGATTTCGCCGCTCTCCAGATCAAGCATTCCCGTCGCCACCGATTCTCCTTGAACACAGCCCAGATAAAAGTGTTTTTCCATCAGGTCGCTGTACCCGTCCTCGGCTGATCCTGCCGTCCAGGCCAGCATTTGCTCCGTGGTATAGGCGCCGATGCATTGATGCCGTATCGCTTGAAGGCGAATGTCGAAGGCTGTTTGGGAATCGCTTGGCGTGGCGCGTCTGATCTCGAACATTTCACTCTCCGTTAGCCATCGGTGGACGGAGAACTAAAAAGCCCCGTCCATTTCTGGCGGGGCCTTGGGTAATTACGTCAAATCCTATGAACGCATGACCTCACGACCCGCCAGAGGCGGTCATGGAGGAGCACATCATGTTCATGCGGTGTGTGTGGGTCATGGGGTGATAGTGTTTGGGATGATCCGGCGTGTCAATCTCGGAGCAGCGTTACAAAACATCCGCGTCTGACTCGGGTTGTTTGAAAGCGTTCGGGCTCGAAAGCAGCCGCCGAGGCTGCTTTCACATCAGAAGTTTGCCGGGGTGTTAGCGCTGATGATTTCAGCCTCATCCTGCCCAATATTCCGAAACCGATGTGGCAGCGTCGTCGGGAAGTAATACCCGTCGCCAGCGTTGAGCACACTGATCTGCCCATCCACGGTCAGCTCAACCGTGCCACGGGTTACAAGCCCGCACTCCTCCCCTTCCGCGTGCACAATTGGCTCTTCGCCAGAGCTGGCCCCCGGCGCGTATTGCTCGCGCAGCAGCCGCATCTGCCGACTCGGCACCGACGCGCCGATCAGCAATAGACGCAGGCCGTCACGGCCCAGGTCGGGCTGCTCGTTGGCGCGGAAGACGTATTTGTGCTCTTGGGGCGGCTGATCGAAGGTGAAGAAGTCCGCCAAAGACATGGGAATGCTTTCGAGGAGCTTTTTCAGGGAACTGACAGAAGGACTGACTCGATTCTGTTCGATCAGGGAGATGGTGGCATTGGTGACGCCGCTACGCCGGGCCAGCTCGCGCTGGGACAGTTTGTAGCTTTCGCGTACTAATTTGAGTCGAGAACCCGTATCCATGACAGCCTTATGTGAGAACGACTTAAGGGGTAATGGGGGTGGATGGCGGGCGACTTTTGGCCGCGAAGAACACCGCTTCCCTGTCCCTGAACCGTGAAAGTCGGGTATTAAATCACGTTTGCTGGTGTTGCTCAGCAGGTTCGATAAATGGTTGGGTAAAAAGGCTGTTGAGCCTGATCTCACTCAGTTTAGATGGGCAAATTGTGGGAGCGAGCCTGCTCGCGATGGCGGTGTGTCAGGCGATATCAATGTTGACTGTGCCGGCCTCATCGCGAGCAGGCTCGCTCCCACAGGTCGGTCCCGGTCGTCCACGGATTTTGTGTCCGCCATCAATCTCCTGTGGGAGCAGAGCTTGCTCGCGATGGCGGTGTGTCAGGTGGCATCAGTGGTGACTGATATGCCCTCATCGCGAGCAGGCTCGCTCCCACAGGTTGGTCCCGGTCGTCCACGGATTTTATGTCCGCCATCAATCTCCTGTGGGAGCAGAGCTTGCTCGCGATGGCGGTGTGTCAGGCGATATCAATGTTGATTGTGCCGACCTCATCGCGAGCAGGCTCGCTCCCACAGGTTGGTCCCGGCCGTCCACGGATTTTGTGTCCGCCATCAATCTCCTGTGCGAGCTTGCTCGCGATGGCGGTGTGTCAGGCGATATCAATGTTGACTGTGCCGGCCTCATCGCGAGCAGGCTCGCTCCCACAGTTTGGTCCCGATCGCCCACAGACTTTGTGTCCGCCATCGATTTCCTGTGGGAGCGAGCCTGCTCGCGATGGCGGTGTGTCAGGCGATATCAATGTTGAATGGGCCGGCCTCTTCGCGAGCAGGCTCGCTCCCACAGGTTGATCCCGGTCGTCCACGGATTTTGTGTCCGCCATCGATTTCCTGTGGGAGCAGAGCTTGCTCGCGATGGCGGTGTGTCAGGCGATATCAATGTTGACTGTGCCGGCCTCATCGCGAGCAGGCTCGCTCCCACAGGTTGGTCCCGGTCGTCCACGGATTTTGTGTCCGCCATCGATTTCCTGTGGGAGCGAGCTTGCTCGCGATGGCGGTGTGTCAGGTGGCATCAGTGGTGACTGATATGCCCTCATCGCGAGCAAGCTCGCTCCCACAGGTTGGTCCCGGTCGTCCACGGATTTTATGTCCGCCATCAATCTCCTGTGGGAGCAGAGCTTGCTCGCGATGGCGGTGTGTCAGGCGATATCAATGTTGATTGTGCCGACCTCATCGCGAGCAGGCTCGCTCCCACAGGTTGATCCCGGTCGTCCACGGATTTTGTGTCCGCCATCAATCTCCTGTGGGAGCGAGCCTGCTCGCGATGGCGGTGTGTCAGGCGGCATCAATGTTGACTGTGCCGGCCTCATCGCGAGCAGGCTCGCTCCCACAGGTTGGTCCCGGCCGTCCACAGACTTTGTGTCCGCCATCAATCTCCTGTGGGAGTGAGCTTGCTCGCGATGGCGGTGTGTCAGGCGATATCAATGTTGATTGTGCCGACCTCATCGCGAGCAGGCTCGCTCCCACAGGGATTGTGGCGTTTAGATGCCGAAACGGTCACGCAGTGCGTAGTACGCGGCGCCCATGGCAGTGAGAGGGGCCTGGAAGGTGCGGCCGCCGAACATGGGCATGTGCGGCAGGGAGGCGAACGCGTCGAAGCGTTCGGCGTCGCCGCGGATCATTTCCGAGATCAGTTTGCCGGCCAGGTGCGAGCAGGTGACGCCGTGGCCGCTGTAGCCCTGCATGTAGTAGGCGTTTTTCTCGATGCGGCCGAATTGCGGCATGCGTGACATGGTCAGCAGGAAGTTGCCGGTCCAGCGGTAGTCGATCTTCACGTCCTTCAATTGCGGGAAGGTCTTGAGGATTTTCGGGCGGATCAGTTGTTCGATGTCGTCCGGTTCGCGCGCACCGTAGACCACGCCGCCACCGTAAAGCAGACGGTTGTCGGCGGTCAGGCGGTAGTAATCAAGCAGATAGTTGCAGTCTTCGACGCAGTAGTTATTGGTGATCAGGTTCTTGGCGACTTTGGCCGACAAGGGCTCGGTGACGACGATTTGCGAACCGCAAGGCATGCTCTTGCGGGTGACGCGGTTGTCGAGGTCCTGAGGCAGATAGGCGTTACCGGCGATCAGCAGGTATTTGGCCCGCACCACGCCTTTGGCGGTGCGCACGGTGATCGGCTCGCCGTAGGTGATTTCCACCGCCGCCGATTGCTCGTAGATCTTGCCGCCCAGGCCGATGATCGCCGCGGCTTCACCGAGTGCCAGGTTCAGCGGATGGATGTGGCCGCCCTGCATGTCCAGTAGGCCGCCGACGTAGTTGTCGCAACCCACTTCGCGTTTGATCTCAGCCGCGTCGAGCATTCTCAGGTTCTTGTTGCCGTAACGCTCCCAGCTGCGTTTCTGCTCGGCCAGGCCTTTGAGCTGCTTCTTGTTCAGCGCCGCGAAAATGCCGCCGGGCTTGTAGTCGCACTTGATGTCGTACTGCTTGATGCGCGAACGGATGATGTCCGCGCCCTCGAAGATCATGCTGCCCAGTACTTCGGCAGTCTTGTCGCCGTAACGCTCTTCGATGACATCGACGTCGCGGCTGTAGGAGTTGACCAGTTGACCGCCGTTGCGACCGCTGGCGCCGTAGCCGACCTTGGCGGCTTCGAGCACGGTGACGCTGTAGCCCGCCTCACTGAGGAACAGGGCCGAGGACAAACCGGTGTAGCCCGCGCCGATGACGCAGACATCGCACTCGACCAGTCCGTCGAGCACCGGAAAATCGATGGTCTCGCTGCGGGTTGCGGCGTAGTAGCTGTTTACATGTTTTTGCATGATTGAGTTCCCGAACGGCCGCAGGCACTTGCCTGCGACCGCCGCTGTAGAAGTGTTAGAGCTTGATCCAGGTCGCTTTGAGTTCGGTGTATTTATCGAACGCATGCAGCGATTTGTCCCGACCGTTACCCGACTGCTTGAACCCGCCGAACGGCGCGGTCATGTCGCCGCCGTCGTACTGGTTGACCCAGACACTGCCGGCACGCAGACCGCGAGCGAAGGTGTGGGCCTTGCTCAGGTTGCTGGTCCAGACGCCGGCGGCCAGACCGAAGATGCTGTCGTTGGCAATCGCCAATGCTTCTTCAGCCGTGTCGAAGGTGATGAGCGACAGCACCGGGCCGAAGATCTCTTCCCGGGCGATGGTCATGGCGTTGGTCACGCCGTCGAAAATTGCCGGTTCCACGTACAGGCCGCCGGTGTCTTCAAGGGCGCGATTACCGCCCGCAATCAGTTGGGCGCCCTGCTCTTTGCCGATGCTGATGTAGCGCAGCACGTTGTCCAGTTGGCGCTGATCGACGACCGCACCGACGGTGGTCGCTGGGTCCAGGGCATGCCCCGGTTTCCAGGCTTGCAGCGCTTCCACCAGCAGCGGGATGAACTGCTCGCGTATCGAACGCTCCACCAGCAAACGCGAACCGGCGGTGCAGACTTCGCCTTGGTTGAAGGCAATTGCACTGGCCGCAGCTTGAGCTGCCGCGCGCAGATCCGGGGCGTCGGCAAACACCACGTTCGGGCTTTTGCCACCGGCTTCCAGCCAGACGCGTTTCATGTTGCTCTGCCCGGCGTAGATCAGCAGTTGCTTGGCAATCGCCGTCGAGCCGGTGAAGGCCAGCACGTCGACGTCCATGTGCAGCGCCAGCGCCTTGCCGACGGTGTGACCGAAGCCCGGCAGGACGTTGAACACGCCTTTCGGGATGCCCGCGTCGAGCGCCAGTTGGGCGATGCGAATCGCCGTCAGCGGTGACTTTTCCGAAGGCTTGAGGATGAACGAGTTACCCGCCGCGAGGGCCGGTGCGAACTTCCAGCTGGCCATGATCAACGGGAAGTTCCACGGCACGATGGCCGCGACTACGCCCGACGGTTCACGAGTGACCAAGCCCAACTGATCGTGCGGCGTCGCTGCAACTTCGTCGTAGATCTTGTCGATCGCCTCGGCGCTCCAGCGGATCGCGTTGGCGGTCGCTGGAATGTCGATGCTCATGGCGTCGCTGATCGGCTTGCCCATGTCGAGGGTTTCCAGCAGCGCCAGCTCTTCCTGGTTCGCCAGAATCAGATCGGCGAAACGAATCAGGATGCGCTTGCGCTCCGCCGGGGCCAGCTTGGCCCAGATGCCGGAGTCGAACGCCCGGCGCGCAACCTGCACCGCCACATTCGCGTCGGCTTCGTCGGTGCTGGCGACGTTCGCCAGGAAGCGGCCGTCCACCGGGCTCACGCATTCAAAGGTGTCGCGGCTGAGTGCCGAGCAGTAATGGCCGTCAATGAATGCCCGACCTTCGATTGTTAGGGACTGGAAGCGTTGCTCCCAGTCGCTGCGAGTAATTGCCATTGAAGTGACTCAACGCAGAGGAATAAGTAGTTGTCGGACCAAGGCCAACCCATTAAGGACCAGAAAACCACAACCCCTTGTGGGAGTGAGCCTGCTCGCGATAGCGGTGTGCCAGATGACATCAATATTGATTGATCCGCCGCTATCGCGAGCAGGCTCGCTCCCACAGGGAATGGTGGTGGACACATGTTGTGTGTGCACCGCCAATTCCACAGGGGTTTAGCCGTCAGACCGTGTGCAGATACCAGTTGTACTCAAGGTCCGAGATGGAGTTCTCGAACTCGGCCAGCTCGCTTTCCTTGCACGCCACGAACACGTCGATGTACAGCGGGTCGATGTACCTGGCCATGACTTCGCTGTCGTCCAGCTCGCGCAGTGCATCACGCAGGTTGTTCGGCAGGCTCTGTTCGTTCTGCTCGTAGCTGTTGCCTTCGACCGGTGGGCCTGGCTCGATTTCGTTGGTCAGGCCGTGGTGAATACCAGCCAGCACCGAGGCCATCAGCAGGTACGGGTTGGCATCGGCGCCAGCGACGCGATGTTCGATCCGCACGGCGTCTGCAGAACCGGTTGGCACACGGACTGCAACGGTGCGGTTGTCGATGCCCCAGCTCGGCGAGTTCGGTACGTAGAACTGGGCGCCGAAACGACGGTACGAGTTGACGTTCGGGCAAAGGAAGGCCATCTGCGCCGGCAGGGTCTCGAGCACACCGCCGATCGCGTGACGTAGTGCGGCGTTCTGCTCGGGATCCTCGCTGGCAAAGATGTTGTTGCCTTCTTTGTCGAGAATCGAAATGTGCACGTGCAGACCGTTGCCCGCCTGGCCCGGATACGGCTTGGCCATGAAGGTGGTGTCCATTTCATGGTCGTAGGCGATGTTCTTCACCAGACGCTTGAGCAGCACCGCGTAGTCGCAGGCCTTGATCGGGTCGGAGACGTGGTGCAGGTTCACTTCGAACTGCGCCGGGGCGCTTTCCTTGACGATCGCGTCGGCGGGGATGCCCTGCTCTTTCGCGCCTTCAAGGATGTCTTGCAGGCAGTCGACGTATTCGTCGAGGTCGTCGATCAGGTACACCTGGGTCGACATCGGACGCTTGCCGGAGACCGGCGAACGTGGCGACTGCGGACGACCGTTCACGTTGTCCTGGTCGATCAGGTAGAACTCGAGTTCGAACGCGGCGCAGATAGTCAGGCCCATCTCGTCGAACTTGCGCACCACATTGGCCAGCACTTCACGCGGGTCGGCAAAGAACGGCTCGCCTTCGAGTTCGTGCATGGTCATCAACAGTTGCGCGGTGGGGCGCTTCTGCCAAGGCTCGATGCTCAGGGTGCCGGGAATCGGGTAGCAGATTCGGTCGGAGTCGCCAATGTCCAGGCCCAGGCCGGTGCTTTCCACCGTGGAACCGTTGATGTCCAGAGCGAACAGTGACGCCGGCAGGTTGATGCCTTTTTCGTAAACCTTATGAAGACTGGTGCGCTCGATGCGCTTGCCGCGCACCACACCGTTCATATCCGCAATCAGAAGGTCGACGTACAAAACCTCAGGATATTTCTTAAGGAATGCGTTTGCTTCGTTGAGTTGAACGGCACGCAGAGGGACCGACATGATGCACCTATTAGCTGTTAATTATTATGTTCACCGCACTTTCACGAGCCCAGTCAATCCGAAAGGCAAAGTGAAGTCAATAGCGAACGAAGCGCCTTTAACGTTGAATTTATTGGCCGATTCAGCCACTCATCGGCCTCTTTACCGCCTCAAACCCGCGCCAGCTCGGATTCCCGACTGCTTTTGCGTTTAGAATTTTTTACATGAGAGTTGTTAATTAAAATCAACGAGGCTAAGCTCCGGAAAAGCTCGTTCAAGTGTGAAACTTCGAGGTGATAAAAATGGCACTCAAGCCATTGATCGGCGTTACTGCGTGCGTCAAACAGATTGGCCTGCACCCCTACCACGTCAGCGGCGACAAGTACTTGCGTGCTGTCAGCGTCGCGACTCTGGGGCTGCCGGTGGTCATTCCTTCCTTAGGCGAACTGACCGAGATTGATGAGCTGCTCGCGCATCTCGACGGTTTGTTGCTGACCGGTTCGCCGTCGAATGTGGAGCCCTTCCACTATCAAGGCCCCGCCAGCACACCCGGCACGGATCACGATCCTGCCCGGGACAGCACCACCCTTCCCTTATTGCGTGCAGCGATTGCCGCCGGCGTTCCGGTGCTCGGTATCTGTCGCGGCTTTCAGGAAATGAACGTGGCGTTCGGCGGCAGCCTGCATCAGAAGGTCCACGAACTGCCCGGCATGCTCGATCACCGGGAAGCGGATCATCCGGACCTGGCGGTGCAGTACGCACCGGCTCATGCGGTCAGCGTGAAACCGGGCGGTGTGTTCCAAGCGCTGGAGTTGCCGCAGGTGTTCCAGGTCAATTCGATTCACAGCCAAGGCATCGACCGACTGGCCCCCGGCCTGCGCGCCGAAGCCATCGCTCCCGATGGCCTGATCGAAGCGATTTCCGTAGAGCACAGCAAGGCCTTCGCCCTCGGCGTGCAATGGCACCCGGAATGGCAGGTCCTGGCCAACCCTCCCTACTTGAGTATTTTCCAGGCGTTTGGCGACGCATGTCGGCAACGGGCGGCGCTGCGTAATACGCGCTGACTGAACACTCGATTAATCCATTTACTGCCCACGTGAGTCGGGCGGGCGCGCCCTTGCGCATCCGTGACTCACGAAAACGACACACCGCAATAACAACAAGTACGACCAGGCAGCCAGGACGGCGGCGCCGAATTGGCCCAGGCCGGACGATACCAAGCAAGCGCGATCCCCTGTGGGAGCGAGCCTGCTCGCGAATGCAATGCGTCATGCGACATCAATGTTGACTGATCTACCGCTTTCGCGAGCAGGCTCGCTCCCACAAAGGATCACCGCTGAACTGACTGGCATCGCCCGGTACGGGTTCGCAATCAACTATTAAGTCAGGCCGTATTGGCCCGACGACTGACACCTGTTGGGAGTTTCACATGGCAAACGCCTCCAGCATTTACAGGAAGGCTCTGGAAGGTCATCAGCAACCGAAAAAGGTTCTGGTGAGAGTCGACCGCGTAACCAAGAAGTTTGACGAAACCATTGCCGTAGACGATGTGTCCCTGGACATCCACCAAGGCGAAATCTTCGCCATGCTGGGCGGTTCGGGTTCCGGCAAATCGACACTCCTGCGCATGCTGGCAGGCTTTGAGCGACCGACCGAAGGGCGGATCTACCTCGATGGCGTGGACATCACCGATATGCCGCCTTACGAGCGGCCGATCAACATGATGTTCCAGTCCTACGCGCTGTTCCCGCACATGACCGTGGCGCAGAACATTGCCTTCGGCCTGAAGCAGGACCGTCTGCCCGCCAGTGAAATCGAAGCCCGCGTCGAAGAAATGCTCAGGCTGGTGCACATGACCCAGTACGCCAAGCGCAAGCCGCATCAACTCTCTGGCGGTCAGCGCCAACGTGTGGCACTGGCTCGTTCGCTGGCCAAGCGCCCGAAACTGCTGTTGCTCGATGAGCCAATGGGTGCACTGGATAAAAAGCTGCGCTCGCAGATGCAACTCGAACTGGTGGAAATCATCGAGCGCGTCGGCGTGACTTGCGTGATGGTGACCCACGACCAGGAAGAGGCCATGACCATGGCCCAACGCATCGCGATCATGCACCTGGGCTGGATCGCCCAGATCGGTAGCCCGGTCGACATTTATGAAGCGCCGGTCAGCCGCATGGTCTGCGAATTCATCGGCAACGTGAATGCCTTCGACGGCACCGTTGTAGAAGATCTGGAAGGTCACGCGATCATTCACAGCCCGGACCTGGAACAGAAGATCTACGTCGGTCACGGCGTGAGCACGTCGGTGCAGGACAAGTCGATCACCTACGCCATCCGCCCGGAAAAAATGCTGGTCAGCACCCTCAAGCCCGATACCCGTTACAACTGGTCCCAGGGCAAGGTGCATGACATTGCTTACCTCGGCGGGCACTCGGTGTTTTACGTCGAGCTGCCTGGCGGCAAGATCGTGCAGTCGTTCATGGCCAACGCCGAACGCCGTGGCACACGCCCGACGTGGGACGATCAGGTCTACGTCTGGTGGGAAGACGACAGCGGCGTGGTACTGCGCGCATGAACACTCTCACTCAGCAGTTCCAGCGGTTTTTGCCGAGCGGCCGTAAAGTCGTGATCGGTATTCCATTCCTGTGGCTGTGCCTGTTCTTCATGCTGCCGTTTTTCCTGGTGATGAAGATCAGTTTTTCCGAAGCAGCCCTGGCCATTCCACCCTACTCCGAGATCTACAGCTTCGCTGAGCAGAAATTCCAGCTGCTGTTGAACCTCGGCAACTACGCCATGCTGGGCGACGATGAGCTGTACATCTCGGCTTATCTGGGCTCCTTGAAAATGGCCGCCCTCAGCACAGCGATGTGCCTGGTGATCGGTTTCCCGATGGCCTACGCCATTTCCAAGGCCAGCAAGGAAGCGCAGAACGTCTTGCTGCTGCTGATCATGATGCCGACCTGGACCGCCATCCTGATCCGCGTTTACGCCTGGATGGGCATCCTCAGCAACAACGGTTTGCTCAATGCCTTCCTGCTCTGGACCGGGCTGATTTCAGAGCCGATAGAAGTCCTCAACACCAACACCGCGGTCTACATCGGCGTGGTGTATGCGTACCTGCCATTCATGGTGCTGCCGCTGTACGCCAACCTCGTCAAGCATGACGGCAGTCTGCTGGAGGCCGCATCGGACCTGGGCTCAAGCAACTTCAACAACTTCTGGAAAATCACCGTCCCGCTGGCCAGGAACGGCATCATCGCAGGCTGCATGCTGGTGTTCATTCCAGTGGTCGGCGAGTTCGTGATTCCGGAACTGCTCGGTGGCCCGGAAACCCTGATGATCGGTCGCGTGCTGTGGCAGGAGTTCTTCAACAACCGTGACTGGCCGGTGGCGTCCGCGTTGGCGGTGGTGATGCTGGCGATCCTGATTGTGCCGATCATCCTGTTCAACCGCAGCCAAGCCAAAGAGATGGAGGGACGGGCATGAACCGTTTCGGATTTTCAAGAATGATGCTGGTGCTCGGCCTGCTGTTCATCTACATGCCGATGCTGATCCTGGTGATCTACTCGTTCAACGCCTCCAAACTGGTGACGGTCTGGGGCGGCTGGTCGGTGAAGTGGTACGTCGGCCTGCTGGACAACACTCAACTGATGGGTTCGGTGGTTCGTTCGCTGGAAATTGCCTGCTACACCTCGATTGCGGCGGTCGCGCTGGGGACGCTGGCGGCTTTCGTACTGACCCGAGTCACCCGCTTCAAGGGCCGCACGCTGTTCGGCGGGCTGGTCACCGCGCCGCTGGTGATGCCGGAAGTGATCACCGGCCTGTCACTGTTGCTGCTGTTCGTGGCGATGGCGCAGATGATCGGCTGGCCGCAGGAACGCGGCATCGTCACCATCTGGATCGCCCACACCACGTTCTGTTCCGCCTATGTGGCGGTGGTGGTCTCGGCGCGCTTGCGTGAGCTGGACCTGTCCATCGAAGAGGCCGCGATGGACCTCGGTGCCCGGCCATTGAAGGTGTTCTTCCTGATCACCATTCCGATGATCGCGCCGTCTCTGGCAGCGGGCGGCATGATGTCGTTCGCCCTGTCGCTGGATGACCTGGTGTTGGCGAGCTTCGTCTCCGGGCCGGGTTCCACCACCCTGCCGATGGAAGTGTTCTCGGCCGTACGCCTGGGCGTGAAACCCGAGATCAACGCGGTGGCCAGCCTGATTCTGCTGGCGGTATCGATCGTGACCTTCATGGTCTGGTACTTCAGCCGCAAGGCCGAAGCCACTCGCAAGCGTGCGATCCAGGAAGCCATGGATCAGACCGCCAGCGAATCCTGGAAGCAACCAGCTTCACAACGACCTGCTACTCAACAGATCGGTGCGACGGCTTAACGCCGTCGCGTTTCACCGCGACAGCACTGAATAGATAACGGCACGCCTTTGGGTGTGCCACGCAATTCCGTTCACGCAGCGCCTTACCACCGCCGCAGTTACACGAACGGCCTCACCTGGCTCCTCGGTTAAGGTGATTTTGGGCGCCCTCGGGCGCCCTTTTTGCTTCCAGCCACGTGATCTCAGTAGTAACGTCGCGGGTCGGAATCGATCAGGCTGGTCAGCTTGGTCAGGGCAAAGCGCAATTCATCCTGGCTGGTAGGCGACATCAGTACCAGGCGCACGCAGCGGGTAATCCCGGAGCGTTCAGCCTGAAATTGCGTGCCACTGAGCACCAGCACTCCGTGGGTCCGAGCCAGCATGGTGAACTCGTCGCTGGTCCACGGCTCGGGCAGCGTCAACCAGACGTGGTAGGAATACGGCTGGGTCTTGAGTTCGAAATTGGCAAAGATTTCCTGGGCAATCGCTTGCCGCCCGGCGGCTTCGTTGCGCTGGATGCGGATCAGTTTTTTGTCGAGGCCTTCGGCGATCACATTGCTGGCCAATTGCGCGGTCAGCGGCGACGGCATCCAGACGCTGCTGCGCACCATCGAGGTCAGGCGCGACAGCAATTTGGGCGGGCTATAGAGATAGCCGATGCGTAGCGCCGGCATGACCGATTTCGACAGGCTGGTCAGGTACACCGAACGATCCGGCGCAAACGCCGACAACGGCTTGATCGACGGATCGGTGGCGAGGAAGCCGTAGATGTCATCGTCCAGGATGATGAAGTCGAACTCTTCGGCCAGTGCCGCAATTTGTGCTCGGCGTTTTTGCGACATGATCGCCGCCGTCGGGTTCTGGCAGGTCGCGACGCAAACCAGCATCGCCGGCTTCTCGCGCAGGCACAGTTCGCGCAGCGCTTCGGGAATGATCCCCTCATCGTCCATCGGCACGCCACGCAAGCGGCGCTCAAGACCATGGGCCAGGGAAATGATGCCGGGGTAGCAAAGCTCTTCGCAGAGCACCAGGTCACCGGCGTTGGTCAGGGCACTCATCGCGACCATCAAGCCATGCTGGGCACCGGCGGTGATCACCACTTGCTGCCATTGCGCATCGGGCAATGAATGGCGCAACCACTGCGCACCCGCCTCGCGATGAGCCGGGTGACCGCCGTCCGGCGCGTAATCCAGGGTACGGGCGAAATCGGTGCTCTTGGCCATGCCCACCAACGCGCCGCGCAACCAGTATTCCAGGGTTTCGCTGTTGGGCTTGATGATCGACAGATCGAGTAATTCGGGTTGCCCCAGGTTCAGCGGCGCGGCACTGTTGCTGGCAGGCAGTTCCAATTGCTTTTGATTGAGCACATAAGTGCCCCGCCCTACTTCCCCCTGCACCAGACGACGTCGATGGGCTTCGCTGTAGGCCCGACTGATAGTGCCCGGCGTGACATTCAGGGTAGTGGCCAGCTCCCGCAGGGTCGGCAGACGATCACCCTCCCTCAACACGCCGCTGCTGATATCGCGCGCCAATGCATCGGCAATCGACAAATACATCGGCTGGCTGAACTCGCTTAGCTGCGGAACCCACATGAATGCTCACTGCCCATCGTAGAAATGATGAATGTCCGAGCATATCACATGGAGGTTAGGCAATTAATAAATCGACCCAATCGATAAGTTGAGTCGATTGACTCAACAACTGAGCCGATACACAGCGCGACACCACGATATTTTTACAAGAACTAATAAGCTTATAAATCAAATAATTAAACGCCAATCAGCCAAAAAAACAGGCACCGAGAGCGAAAAAACTCTCGTAACAATCTTGCCTGCTATTGAGCCAACTCAATTCATTCAAATACACTCATATCGAATCGAATCAATCGACTCAATCCTCCCCACCTGATCACTGCGCGACTCTGCCGCGCCAAATCGAGACATCATGGACACACTCAGAAAGGATCTATCCCTGTCAGCGGTCATTGCAGGCTTCATCGCCGTGATCATTTCCTATGCCGGCCCTTTGATCATCGTGTTTCAGGCAGCCAAGGAAGCCCATCTGCCCAGCGACGTGGTGTCTTCGTGGATCTGGGCCATCTCCATCGGCAGCGGCATTACCGGCCTGTTCCTGAGCTGGCGCCTGCGGATTCCGGTGATCACGGCATGGTCGACGCCGGGCGCGGCGTTGCTGGTATCGATGTTGCCCACCGTTACCCTGCCCCAGGCCATCGGCGCCTATGTCGTGGCGTCGGTGATTATCGCCGTGGTCGGTTTGTCCGGGGCGTTCGACAAACTGATGAGTCGCCTGCCCAAAGCCATCGCTGCCGCCATGCTCGCGGGTATTCTGTTTCGCTTCGGCGCGGAGCTGTTCACCTCGATCAAGCTGCAACCGGCGCTGGTGCTGGCGATGATCGCAACCTACCTGATCTTCAAACGCTTTTCGCCGCGCTACGCGATTCCCTCGGTGCTGATTATCGGTTGCGCCGTGGCCGCCTCGTTCGGTGAACTCAACAGCAGCTCGATCACCATCGCCGTAGCCCACCCGGCCTTCATCGCCCCCGAGTGGAGCTGGCACGCAATCATCAACATCGGTCTGCCACTGGCCTTGGTGACCCTGACCGGCCAGCACGTTCCCGGCATGGCGGTGTTACGCACCTCGGGCTACAACACCCCGGCGCGCTCGATCATTTCGGTCACCGCGATTGGCTCGATTCTAATGGCCCCGTTCGGCTCCCACGGCTTTAACCTGGCAGCGATTACGGCGGCGATCTGCACCGGCCGCGAAGCCCACGAAGACCGTGATAAACGCTACGTCGCCGGGATTGCCTGCGGGGTGTTCTACATTCTGATGGGCACCTTCGGCGCGACCCTGGCCTCGGTGTTTTCCGCCCTGCCTAAAGAGTTGATCGCCTCCCTCGCCGGCCTGGCCTTGTTCGGCGCAATCAGCGCCGGGTTGACCGGCGCCATGGCGGACGAGAAACAACGCGAAGCGGCGCTGATCACCTTCCTGGTCACCGCCTCGGGCATGAGTTTCCTCGGTTTGGCCGCCGCCTTCTGGGGTTTGATCTTCGGCCTCGTGGCGCATTTCGTGCTGACTTACACCCGGGAAAGCAAAGCCGCCGTCATCGCCGAGGGCAGCCGACCATGACGGCTCTGTGAGAGAACGTGACGCCGGGCTCTCGCGTCAGAGCTTGGCGATCGACACCTCGGTGGATTTGACGAACGCGATGACCTCGCTGCCCACCACCAACTCGAGATCGCGAATCGACCGCGTGGTAATTACCGACGTGACAATACCGGAAGCGGTTTGCACGTCGACTTCAGAGACCACCGGCCCTTCGAGGATTTCCTTGACGATGCCTTTGAATTGATTGCGGACGTTGATTGCTTTGATGGTCATGACTAGGCTTCCTGTCGAAATGGCTACATGAGCACGGCTGTGCATGGCCTTAAAATGCACCCGATTGAAAACAGAACAAAGGAATAAATAACTAGATATTTATTCCTTTTAAATATATGCAATGGATGGCGTCGAGTGTGCGATAGAACCTCTTGGCTTCGCTGCGGCCCAATTTCTATTCATCAAGTCTCGTCTGGAGGTTGTGATGCGTACGCTTGAACTGGCTGGGGTGCCCGTCCCTGTCATTGGTCAGGGCACCTGGCGCATGGGTGAAGATCCGCAACAACGAACCCGTGAAATCGCTGCATTGCGCACCGGCATCGAGCTGGGAATGACCCTGATCGACACCGCAGAAATGTATGCCGAGGGCGGCGCAGAGGAAGTGGTTGGCAAAGCCATTACCGGTGTTCGCGATCAGGTGTTTCTGGTCAGCAAGGTCTACCCGCACAACGCCAGCCAACGCGGTATTCCCCTGGCCTGCGAACGCAGCTTGCGCCGTTTGGGAACCGACTACATCGATCTGTATTTGCTGCACTGGCGCGGCCAGTTCCCGCTCGCAGAGACCGTCGATGCTTTCGAACGCCTGCGCGACGACGGCAAGATTGGCCGTTGGGGTGTGTCCAATTTCGATCTGGCGGACTTGCACGAATTGGGCTCGGACGCCTGCGCGACCAATCAGGTGCTCTACAACCTTGAGGAGCGCGGCATCGAATTCGACCTGCTGCCCTGGTGCCAGCAACAGCGCATGCCGTTAATGGCTTATTGTCCGATTGCCCAGGCCGGGGGGCTTCTGGTCGAGCCGACTCTGAAGCAGATCGCTGCACGCCATAACGTCACTGCGGCCCAGGTGTCACTGGCCTGGATTCTGCGTCAGGACGGCGTGATTGCCATCCCCAAAGCGGTGCATCCGGAGCACCTGGAGTTGAACGCTGCCGCCGCTGATCTGAAGCTCGATGCTGAAGATCTTCAGGCACTGGATCGAGCGTTTGGCGCCCCCACCCGCAAACATCGGCTGGCGATGGTCTGAGGCTTAGAACAGACCCAATTGCCCGCCAATCAGCGTGCTGAAGTCGTCATCGACAAACGGCAGGATCGCGTCCGCCACCGGCTGTAGCTGGCGGCTGACGTAATGGTCGTAGTCAACCGGCGCGCTGCGGGTTTCCAGCGGTTCGGGGCCCGCCACCGTGATCACGTAACTGATCCAGCCGCCGCGTTGATACTGCAGTGGCCGGCCCAGTCGATCGTTGTATTCGTCGGCCAGGCGTGCGGCGCGCACATGGGGCGGAACGTTGCGTTGATAGTCATCCAATGGCCGGCGCAGGCGCTTGCGATAGATCAGCAGGTCATCGTGCTCACCGGCCAACGTCGCACGGACAAACTCGCGAACGTAATCCTGATAAGGCCGACGGTGAAAGATCCGCAGGTAGAGCTCCTGCTGAAATTGTCGGGCCAGCGGCGACCAGTCGGTGCGCACTGTTTCCAGGCCTTTGTAGACCATTTCGTCAGTGCCGTCGGCACGTGTCACCAGCCCGGCATAGCGTTTCTTGCTGCCCTCTTCCGCGCCGCGAATGGTCGGCATCAGAAATCGTCGAAAGTGCGTTTCGAATTGCAGTTCGAGCACGCTGTGCAACCCGAACTCCTTGAGCAAATGATCGCGCCACCACTGGTTGACGTATTCGACCAGAGACCGTCCGATCTGCGCCGCTTCTTCCTGGCCATGAGCACGCCGCAGCCAGACGAAGGTCGAGTCGGTGTCGCCATAAATCACCGTGTGCCCTTGCGCCTCGATCAGTTGGCGAGTCCTGAGCATGATCTCGTGGCCGCGCAAGGTGATCGATGACGCCAGGCGCGTATCGAAAAACCGGCAGCCACTGGAGCCGAGTACGCCATAGAACGCATTCATGATGATCTTCAAGGCCTGGGAAAGCGGCGCGTTGTGCTCGCGTTTGGCAACTTCCCGGCCTTCCGATACACGGGCGACAATCGCTGGCAGGCAATGCCGCGTCCGCGAGAACCGTGCACCACGAAAACCCGGTACCGACTCGCTGTCGTCGGGGTGACGCAAACCCTCCACCAGCCCCACCGGGTCGATCAAAAAGGTCCGGATGATCGACGGGTACAGGCTCTTGTAATCGAGCACCAACACCGACTCGTACAACCCCGGCTGCGAGTCCATGACAAACCCGCCGGGACTGGCCTGTGGAGGACGCTCGCCGAGGTTCGGCGCGACAAAGCCCTGACGGTGCATCAAGGGCATGTAGAGGTGAGTGAAGGCCGCCACCGAACCGCCGCTGCGATCAGCCGGTAAACCGGTGACGCTGGCGCGCTCGAGCAAGAACGTCAGCAGCTCGGTCTTGTGGAAAATCCGCGTGACCAGTTCGCAGTCCTTGAGGTTGTAGCGCGCCAGTGCGGGCTTGTCCTCGGCGAACATGCGGTTGATTTCGTCCATGCGCTGGTACGGATTGTCGATCGACTTACCTTCGCCGAGCAGCGTCTGCGCGACGTTCTCCAGACTGAACGAGGGAAAACTCCAGGTCGCCGAGCGCAGCGACTCGATGCCGTCGATGATCAGCCGGCCAGCGGCGGCAGCAAAGAAATGATTGTTGCCCGAACCGTGTTCGCGCCACTGCATCTCCTCGCCGCCACGCCCCAAACGCAACGGCACGGCCAGGCGTCGGGCATGCTCGTGCAGCACGCGCAGGTCGAATTGCACCAGGTTCCAGCCGATGATTGCATCGGGGTCGTGGAGCGCGAACCACTCGTTGAGTTTTTTCAGCAACAAGGTTCGGGAGTCGCAGTACTCAAGCGCAAAATCCACCAACGAGTCATCGCCATTTGGCGCCCCGAGCATGTAGACCTGGCGCTGACCACAGCCTTCCAGGGCAATCGAATACAGCTCGCCCTGCTCGGTGGTTTCGATATCCAGCGAAACCAGTTTCAAGTGCGGGCGATAGTCCGGCGCAGGCTTGAGATGAGCGTCGAGCAGTGTGCCGGAGTTGTCCACCGTTCCCGTGAACGACACCGGCGCGGTGATGAAGCGCTCCATCAGGTAGCGTTCCGGTGGGCGAATGTCTGCCTCGAACACATCGACACCGGCCCTACGCAACAGCGTGTCGAGGTGCATCAACTGGCGGTGCTGCTGGCAATACAGCCCGAACACCGGACGATGCTGAAAATCCCGCAACCCCAGTGGGCGAAGCTCGACACCTTGCTCGCCACGCAACAGCAACTCGGCCTGCTCGCGCTGCTGCTCGGGAACGAACGCCACCGACGACTGAACCGGCAGCCGGACCAGCCTTGGGCCTTGATCGGTCGCCAACCAGAACTCGACTTGCGTGCCGGCCGGGGTATCGCGCCAATGCCGGGTCAAGACAAAGCCCTGCTGTAAATCCACCACTGCAACCTCGAAGACTATTTCACAGGGTGATTCTACGCGTCATCGATGCTCACGGCTGCCTTTGCGTTTGCCGCGCAAGTGATTGTAGGACAAGGCTCTAGGCCGACCCTACGGGCGCCATAGCGTTTTATGTAGTGATTTAAAATATTCACTACAAAACCGTTGACGAGTTGTTTTTCCCCTTGCATGATGCGGACGTCTCCCCGATCGGGAGCATTGGCAAAAGTGTTGTGAAAAAGCTCGACTGACCGCCGAGCTGCTCCCGGATGTGTACTGCCCACAAGGCAGATTGATGAAGCTGACCCAGCATGAGTGTCCAGTACAAGGACGGGAAACGCTGGCGATCAATCCTCAAGATGCTTGTGGCCGAGCTGAATAATGTCGGTAACAACGTCCAGGTAATCGCTGTTTCTCCCCGCTGTGCCGCACGTGCGTAGCAGTTTCTCGGCAAGACTACATGCATCCTGCTCAAGGCCCTGCCGATATTCGGCAGACACCCACTGTCGCCCTGGTTTCGGTACCAGATATCAACTTACCGATGCAGAGAAGTGAATTAGCGAACCAACTAGACAGATCAAACACTGGTCAAGGGGCTTACAAATGAATCTGAACAATCAACCGACTATTGATGAACTGGCTCGGATGTTCGCAGCACACAAAGACAGCCATGACAGCCATATCCTGTGGATTGCCGAGTCTGGCCAGGTGCATATCGACTGCCTGTCGCCCCACGCCCATGAAGATGAGTTCGAAAAGAACAAGCATGACTTGCGTGCCCGATTGAAGATGTACCGTCGCGGCCAGGGTTATGTTGGCAAGAAAGCTGCCGCCGACAAAGACTTTGTCGGGCGTGTTCTTGAGACGCTGAATCAGGCGTGGAAGAGTGCACAGGGCCAGTCCGGTGTGTGCGTGATCGATCGCTACTGCTAAGCGAGCGTGCCACGACGCTGATAGCCCGCCCGGGCTATCAGCGACTGCCAACAGCGAAACCGCACTGCCTATAGCGCAAACTCCCTTCAATGACGTTTTTAGAACCCCTGAATGCCGCTTTGCCCTCTTGCTCTGTTGGCCTGCGTCTATGATTCTGTATAAGCGTCAACGCGCTTGGCGACGCCTGATAAATACAACACCGGAGAGGCCCTCATGAAGACCGTCGCGCAACTGCTCAAGTTAAAGGCCGAACAGAACCAGCAGGTTCATACCATCAACTCGCATCAGATGGTGCTCGAAGCCCTGATGGTCATGGCCGCAAAAAACGTCGGTGCATTGCCGGTACTCGAAGACGGTCGAATCGTTGGCGTGATCAGTGAACGCGACTATGCGCGCAAACTGGTGCTCAAAGGTCGCTCTTCGGTCGGTACGCCCGTCAGCGCCATCATGAACTCGCCAGTGATCACGGTGGACTCCCATCAATCCGTGCAAACCTGCATGAACATCATGACCGACAAGCACCTGCGTCATTTGCCGGTGGTGGAAAACGGTCAACTGCTGGGTTTGCTGTCCATCGGCGACCTCGTCAAGGAAGCCATTGCCGAGCAGGCCGAGCTGATCCAGCAACTGGAGCAGTACATTCGCGGCGAATAACGTCTCTCGCCTATCAACCCGAACCACTGACTGCGCGCTCTTGATCCTCAAGAACTCGCAGTTGTTGGTTGTGACAGCCGCAAGCTACCAGCGCTTGCCACCCCGTCCTGCCTCAGTCTCGTACATTGGATTTGCTCTATCGCGAGGGGCTTCTATATTCATTTAACGGCCTGTAGCTTCCGACTTCCCCTGAGCGCGAACCATGACCAGGACTGATCATTTGATCATCTGTGAACATTGCGATTGCGTGTATGAAAAAGTGGCGCTCGCCAAACATCAAACCGCCTTGTGCACGCGCTGTGGCGGGGTACTCCAGCGCTACAACGGATTGTCAGTGGAGCAACGCCTGGCCTTGAGCCTGACGGCCGCCGTGCTGTGGATTTTCGCCAACTTCTATCCGGTGATGAGCATCAGCCTCAAAGGCCTGCAAAATAGCGCCACCTTATGGGACTCGGTGCGGGCGCTCAGCCAGGGGCCGATCACCTTCATGGCCATGGTGGCGGCCATCGCCATGATCATCGCGCCGATCATTCAACTGCTGTTGCTGGTCTGGGTGCTGAGTTATGCCCTGGCGGCCAGGCGCTCACCGGCATTCAGGTTGTGCATGCGCTGGCTGGAAACCCTAAGACCCTGGAGCATGCTTGAGGTTTGTCTACTGGGGGCGCTGGTCTCGGTGTTCAAACTTGCAGGTCTGCTTGATGTGCTACCGGGCATCGGCCTGTTTGCCCTCTCGGTGCTGAGCTTGCTGCTGATCCGGATTGCCGGCCGCGATGTTCGCGACCTGTGGGACACCCTATGAACACGGCACCTGAAGCCCGCGATCTCAACCTTTGCCTGTGCCACAGCTGCGGCAATGCCTGTGACATGACCGACCACCCACACGAGTGCGAGCGCTGTGGTGCCCCCTTGCATGCCCGCAAAGCCAACTCATTGACCCGAACCTGGGCCTACCTGCTGGCCTCAATGGTGTTTTACATCCCGGCCAATCTGTTGCCGGTGATGAACACCAGCATGTTGGGCAGCGACTCTGAAAGCACCATCATCGGCGGCGTGCTGGAGTTCTGGGAGCATGGTGCCTGGGACATTGCGCTGATCATTTTCATCGCCAGTATTGCGGTGCCGGGCATCAAGTTCGTGGCCCTCTCGCTGCTGCTGATCACGGTACAACGCGGTAGCCTCTGGGCTCGCAAAGAGCGTTCAAAACTCTACCGTTTCGTCGAGCTGATCGGCTACTGGTCGATGCTCGATGTGATTGTCGTCGCACTGGTAGCGGCGCTGGTGAAATTCCAGGCGCTGGGCGATATCGAACCCCGCCAGGGGATACTGTTCTTTGGTCTGGTGGTGGTGTTCACCATGCTCTCGGCAATGAGTTTTGACCCGCGCCTGATTTGGGAAAACCGAAAATCCGAGGAGGTCATGGATGGAGTCGCAAGCCGCTGAGGGACAGCCAGTCCCCGGCCATGCCAGTATCAAGACCCGTCGCTGGAGTATTTCGCTGGTATGGATCGTGCCGATCGTCGCAGTGCTGGTCGGGGTGTCCCTGGTGGTGCACAACATACTGCAACAAGGTCCAACCATCATTCTCAACTTCAAGACTGGCGAAGGTCTCATCGCCAACAAGACCGAGGTCAAATACCGCAACGTGGTGATCGGCCATGTCTCCGACGTCGAATTGAGCGATGACCAGAAGAGCGTCAACGCCACGGTGAAACTCGTCAAACAAGCGGAATCCTTCACCCGCGAAGACTCGAAGTTCTGGGTCGTGCGGCCACGCATTGGTGCCGGCGGCGTGTCTGGATTTGACACGTTGCTCTCGGGCGCCTTTGTCGGTGCCGACGCCGGTCGCGCCGATGCCCGCGCCAAAACCTTCATCGGTCTTGAAGCCCCGCTGCCCCTCACCTTTGGTGAACCGGGCAAGCATTTCATGTTGCACACCCAGGATCTCGGTTCACTGGAAATTGGCTCTCCTGTCTATTTCCGCAAGATCCCGGTGGGCCAAGTGGTCGCCTATACGCTGGATTCGGAGGGCAAGGGGGTGGATATCCAGGTCTTCGTCAAGGCGCCGAACGATGTCCACGTCACTGAAAACACTCGTTTCTGGAACGTCAGTGGTATCGCCATCGATGTGGGCGCCAATGGCTTTGCGTTCAAAACCGAGTCACTGTCAGCCTTGCTGGTGGGCGGAATTACCTTTCGTGCTCCAGACTACAGTCCCAACGACCAACCGGCGGCCGAAAACAGGAGCTTCGAGCTGTTCGACAATCAACAGACCGCCCTTGCCCCACCCAACGGCAAGGCGCAATTCCTGTCGCTGCGTTTCAATCAGGCGTTGCGCGGCTTGAAGGTGGATGCCCCCGTGGAATTCCAGGGACTGGATATCGGCAAGGTGGTTGCGATCAATCTGGACTACGATGAGAAGGCCCACAGCTTTCCCATCAACGTGGGCATCGTGATCTATCCGCAACGTCTGGGCCAGGCCCATATCAAGATGCTGAAGGCCCTGAACTACAACCCCGACGACGAACAGGCGGTTAATCGACTCATGGGCAGCTTTGTCGAAAACGGCCTGCGCGCCCAGGCCCGCAGTGGCAATTTGTTGACCGGACAGCTGTACATTGCACTGGATTTCTTCCCTAAAGCCGAAAAAGTTGCCTTCGACCCCAACGCCCGGCCAATGCGGATACCCACTGTTCCTGCGAGCCTCGAGCAGTTGCAAGAGCAGTTTCAGGCAGTGATCGAAAAGATCAACAAACTGCCGATCGAGCGCATCGCCAACAACCTTGATGACAATCTGACAGAACTGCGAAAAAGCCTCAAACAAGTCAATAGCACGACACTGCCTAGTGTACAGAACACCTTGCAGGAGATGAGCAAAACCCTGCAATCGGCCAGCTCGACCCTCGCCGAAGGCTCGCCACAACGTGAGCAATTGAGTGGAACCCTGGACGAACTCGGGCGCGCATCACGCTCGCTGCGCGAATTGTCAGACTACCTGACCCGTCATCCTGAATCCCTGGTGCGCGGACGCCCCAAAGGCGCCCCGGCACAAGACCTGCAGCCGTCTTCGAGCCATTGACCCAGGAGCAGCCCGTGTCTTTATCGCTGAAGTGTTCATTGCTCAGTCTGGTGGTGTTGCTCGCTGCATGTCGCAGCGATCCAATTCATTACCATACTCTGACCCCGGCCCAGCTGACCGTTGGCGCGCGGGGTGGCGCAGATATCCAGATTGAGCGAGTCACCGTGCCACCTCAGGTCGACCGCCCGCAAATCGTCATTCGTCAGGGCAACAGTGGCCTGGCAATTCTGGAAACCGAATGGTGGGGGGCCAGCCTGTCCGATGAGTTGAAAAGCGCCTTGCTCAATCAACTGTCTGGCACAGCGTCTCAGAGCGATGTATCGCTGCGGGTCGACGTGCAGCGTTTTGATTCAGTCCCCGGTCAGTACGCACTCGTCGATGTGAAATGGCGTCTGAGAACTGCGGGAGCCGATGCAAACAAAGCACCGCTGACCTGCCGCACAACGTTACAAACACCGGCGGGGGCGACCGTCGATGATTTGGTGGCGGCTCATCAAAACAATGTAAAACGACTGGCCGGCCTGATCAGTAAAATGGCCAGCGCGCCCCTCAATGGATGCCCACCTGTTGAGTAGCAGAGATAGGCTATTTCCCTACTGAAGAGCCTGACCGCCTTGCAGAGGAGACTCCAGCGGTGCAGGTTCGGGCACGAGCGGCAGGTTTTTGGCGAGACTGCCTTCTATCTGCCCCGAAATGTAGTAGACCCCCGCCATTACCCCATTGGCCTCGTTTTCTATCAACCCAAGCCACGCTTTGTCGAATGCGTCGCCCAGGCTTTTGCGTAGCTGCGCTTCCGTCTCCGGCCGATCATGCTCGTTCGAGGCGGCACCAACACTCGCCGATACCACAGAAATTACTGCTCCCGCTACTCGGCCAACTGCCGCGGCAACAGCACCGGCGGCACTGCGGGTGGCAATCTCGGCTTCGAGCTTTTCGCCGGCTCGCTTGGCCACCGACGATATGCCGGCGTCCGATAACCCGGCTCCCGCACCGCTGTTAGCGCTACGTACCCGTTCGATCAAGGCCTGATAGGCTGGCAGATTGGTAACCGGTTCGGCGTGAGCAATTTGATAGAGCGACGCGTTGCGTGCTGGCGGAGGTGCCAGCGCAATTGCCGGAATGTCGTTGAGTCGACGGTCGAATTGATCTTGAGGTGCGCTGTAGTGCTGCTGGATCTCCACCAGATGCGCGTCGAGGGTCTGTAAATACAGGGCAATTGCATCGACCATGATCGCGTTGGGATCGGTGATCTTGGCGACGGGGTCCAGCACGCGTTCATGGTATTGCTCCTGTAGATAGACCGTTAGCCGGTTGACCACAGGATCGACCTCTCCCCCGCTGCTCATCTTGTACCAGCCCACCTTCGCAGACAGCCATTGCTGGGTCCAATAGTTGGTAAACCACGGGATGAAGTCTGTTTCAGTACGCTGGTAGACCAGTTCTCTCCAGCGCTCCATGGCGCTACGCGTGTAACGCTTGACGACCCCTTTGGAGGCCAATGAAGCGGTGTCTATGTCTTGATCAATCTGTTGCCAGGTTGCTTGCGAAATCACCACCGGCGCAGTCGGCTCGGAGGCGCGATGGACTGTGGCACATCCCGCCAACACCGCTAACAAGACAACGTGCAGGAAACGCAGATTCAAGATCGCAGTCCCCTAGAAATGACACGGCAGCGCTAACCTTTACGCTGTCCGAACGAAACGAGCAGCATTTCCAACCATGGTATTTTGAGTATAGGTGGCGAGAGACAGGACAAAAAATCACCGCGTGAATCTGTGTTTTTGCTGAAGTCGGGCAGCCTTACTTCAACAAAACCGCATATTTGGCGGCTAAGGAAAACAATTGGAGGACGGAGTCGTCATGCTTTACCGAATAGCCGCTGACGGGCTGGTACTGCTTCATCTACTGTTCATTCTGTTCGTGCTTTTCGGCGGCCTGTTAACGCTCAAATGGCGGCACTTGATCTGGTGGCACCTGCCTGCCGCTGCGTGGGGCGTGGTCGTCGAAATCTTCCAGTTGACCTGCCCACTGACCCGCTGGGAAAACCTCTGGCGCCAATCTGCCGGACAGGACGGCTACAGTGACAGTTTCATCGAGCACTATGTGTGGCCGTTGATATACCCGGCTGGACTGACATCGGCGATACAGCTAGGGCTGGGCTGCCTGGTGCTTCTCATCAACGTGATTGTCTATGTGCATCTGGCCAGGCAGTGGAAGCTGGCGCGGGCAACCTAGTCAGGTTGTCCGGGCACTTTCTCGCAGGCAAAACAAAACCCCAACTGCTTTCGCAATTGGGGTTTCGGAATTTAATCTTGACGATGACCTACTCTCACATGGGGAAACCCCACACTACCATCGGCGATGCATCGTTTCACTGCTGAGTTCGGGATGGGATCAGGTGGTTCCAATGCTCTATGGTC
>Ga0209233_1000197_pt1 | contig 125745 bp, 104 predicted proteins | sample AraplaCL_Cvi_mCL_FD_184269 | JGI IMG/M metagenome (GOLD analysis project Ga0209233, IMG submission 184269) | Arabidopsis root microbial communities from the University of North Carolina, USA - plate scrape CL_Cvi_mCL (SPAdes) (version 2) | ecosystem: Host-associated > Plants > Roots >...
TCGCCGGCCTGCGGCCGCCCTTGACGGCATCGGCCTTGTTTCTTCCATCAAGTTCCTCTGACAAGCTCAGAGCGGAGATTTTTTGGGCCTATTGACTCCGGCGGCGAAATGGCAACCCTCCCCTACTTCGCAGGGGAGGGGACCGTCTATCGCGATGATGCAACGCGTAGGCTGGGATGAAATCCCAGCACGTCCACCTGTACCTAAAGCTGGGATTTCATCCCAGCCTACGCCAAGCCCTCCCTGCATACAGGGGAGGGAGCGCATGCTGAGCCCGGAAGGCCGCGCGTACTAGAATCCCGCTGACTCCATCACCCACGCGCCCGGTGTCCAACACGCCACGCAAAATCCTTCACGTCGACATGGATGCGTTCTACGCATCGGTGGAGCAGCGTGATGATCCGTCGCTGCGCGGCAAGCCGGTGGTGGTGGCCTGGCGCGGGGCGCGCTCGGTGGTGTGTGCGGCCAGTTACGAGGCGCGCAAGTTTGGCGTGCGCTCGGCGATGCCGGCGGTGCGCGCGGAGCGGCTGTGTCCGCAGGCGATCTTCGTGCCGCCGGATTTCGTCCGTTACAAAGCGGTATCGCGGCAAGTGCGCGAGATTTTCGCGCGGCATACCGATTTGATCGAACCGTTGTCGCTGGATGAGGCCTATCTGGATGTCACCGTCACCAAGACCGGCCTGCCCTCTGCCACCGCCACCGCGGAAGCCATACGCGCCGCCATTCGCGCAGAAACCCAACTCACGGCGTCGGCCGGCGTGGCGCCGAACAAGTTTCTCGCCAAGATCGCCTCTGACTGGAACAAGCCTGACGGCCTGTTTGTGATCCGCCCGCATCAGATGCAGGCCTTCCTCGCGCCCTTGCCAGTGGGGCGACTGCCCGGCGTGGGCAAGGTGATGGACGCGAAGCTGGAAGCGCTCGGCATCAAGACGGTCAGCGATCTGCGCGCCTTGCCGCTGCTCGAACTGGAACAACGCTTCGGCCGTTGGGGCCGCCGCCTGCATGAGCTTTCGCTGGGCATCGACGATCACGCGGTGCAGCCCAACCAGCTCACCTTGCAGGTGTCGTCCGAAGACACCTTCGAACACGACCTCACCCTGGACGAACTGGAGCCGCACATCCGCCGGCTCGCCGAGAAAACATGGGCGGCGCATCAACGCGAGGTGCAACGCGGCCGGATGGCTCGCACCATCGTGTTGAAGCTCAAGACCGCCGATTTCCACACGCTGACGCGCAGCCTTACGCCATCCGTGCGCCCACGGTCGGCGACCGAACTGGCGGACACGGCCTGCGCCTTGCGCGAGCGCGTCGAGCGGCCGGCCGACAGCCGCTACCGCCTGGTTGGCGTGGGGCTTTCCGGGTTCGTGGACCAGGACAGCTTCATGGCGCAAAGCGATCTGTTCGATACAACAGAACCGCCCACATGAAAACATCCATGCGCATGCTCGCCGTGTTCGTGCTGATGCTGGTCAGCCTGCTTCACATGGCACCGGCATATGCGGAAGACGGCTACGACCTATGGCTACGCTATCGGCCACTTCCACAGGCACAGGCGCAGCTTTACCGCCGCCATGCGACGGCGTTGATCATCGGCAGCAACACGCCGACCCAGATCGCCACGCGCGACGAATTGCAGCGCGCGCTGAGCGGGTTGCTGGGCGCCGCGCCGACGACGACGGATGCCGTCACGCGCGATGGCGCATTGATCGTCGGCACACCCAAATCTTCCGCATTGATCGCAAAGCTTGCCCTTGATCTGCGAAGCCTTGGCGATGAAGGCTATGTCATCCGCTCGGTCATCGTGCAGGGCCATGCCGCCACCGTCATCGCCAGCCATACGGATATCGGCGCACTTTACGGCGCGTTCCATTTCCTGCGTCTGCTGCAGACCGGAACGTCCATCGAGCATGTCGATCTGCGTGAGTCGCCGCGCATCAAGCTGCGGCTGCTCGATCACTGGGACTATCTCAATGGCCAGGTCGAACGCGGCTATGCGGGCGCGTCGATCTGGGACTGGTGGAAGCTGCCGGATTGGCGTGCGCCGCGCTACACCGACTATGCGCGGGCCAATGCGTCGATCGGCATCAACGGCACGGTGCTCAACAACGTCAATGCGGGCGCCACGATTCTTACGCCGGCGTATCTGGACAAAGTCGCGGCCTTGGCAGAGGTGTTTCGCCCTTATGGCATCCGCGTCTATCTCAGCATTCGCTTCAGCGCGCCGATCGACATCGGCGGCCTGAAGACGGCCGATCCGCTTGATCCGCAGGTGCAAGCCTGGTGGCGCGCCAAGGTGGACGAGATCTACAAGCGCATTCCGGATTTCGGCGGCTTCCTGGTCAAGGCCAATTCGGAAGGCCAGCCGGGCCCGGAGGACTACCATCGCACGCATGCCGACGGCGCCAACATGCTGGCCGATGCGCTCGCGCCGCACGGCGGGATCGTGATGTGGCGGGCGTTCGTCTACTCGCAGGCAAATCCGGAAGATCGGGCCAAGCAGGCGTACGACGCGTTCAAGCCGCTCGATGGCCGCTTCCGTTCCAACGTGTTGGTGCAGGTCAAGAACGGTCCGGTCGATTTTCAGCTGCGAGAACCCTTCCATCCGCTGTTCGGCGCCATGCCGAAAACACCGTTGATGATGGAGTTCGAAATCACCAAGGAATACCTCGGCTTCGCCACGCACCAGGTGTACCTGGGGCCGCTGTACGAGGAAGTGCTGTCGGCCGACACGATGGCGCACGGCAAAGGCGCCACCGTGGCCAAGGTGATCGACGGCTCGCTGGACGGCCACACGCTTACCGGCATGGCCGGGGATGCGAACATCGGCACCGACCGCAACTGGAGCGGCTCGGATTTCAATCAGGCGAACTGGTACGTGTTCGGCCGGCTCGCGTGGAATCCATCGTTATCTTCGCGCGCCATCGCCGAGGAATGGGTGCGCATGACCTTCACCAACGACGAAGCCTTCGTCACACCTGTGGTCGACATGATGATGGGCTCGCGCGAAGCGGCGGTCGATTACATGACGCCGCTCGGGCTGCTTCATTTGATGGGCCCCGGCCATCACTACGGTCCCGCACCGTGGGACGCCAGTGAATCGCGCGCCGACTGGCGCCCCGTCTACTATCACCGCGCAGATCGCCAAGGCATTGGCTTCGATCGCAGCCGCAGCGGCAGCGATGCGGTCGATCAATACGCGCCGGCGCTCGCGGCGCAGTTCAATGACGTAAAGCAAACGCCCGAGCAGTTTCTGCTTTATTTCCACCATGTACCGTGGAATTACCGCATGCATTCCGGAAAGACGCTGTGGTACGAGCTGGTGGCGCATTACACGCAGGGCGTGGACGACGTGAAACGGATGCGTGAAACCTGGCGGCATCTGGACGGCTATATCGACAACGAGCGCTACGAGCAGGTTGCTGCGTTTCTCGCCATCCAGGAGCAAGAAGCGCAATGGTGGCGGGATGCTTGCATCGCTTATTTCCAAAGCGTATCGAGGCTGCCATTGCCGGCAGGTTATGCACCACCGCAGCACTCGCTGGCGTATTACGAGTCGCTTTCGTTTCCCTACGTCCCCGGCTTTTCGTCCTGGTGACGTAGGTTGGGGTGCAAACCCCAACAATCTCATGCCTACACACATTCCGATGTTGGGGTTTACACCCCAACCTACGCGGGTCACGTGATCCTCATCGATGGCGCAAAAAAAACCCGGATCGCTCCGGGTCTTTTTCGTTACTTCTTCTTGGGCATGTAGAGATCGGTAATGGTGCCTTCGTAAGCCTCGGCCGCCATGCCGACCGATTCGCTCAAGGTCGGATGCGGATGGATGGTCAAGCCGATATCGGCCGCTTCGGCGCCCATCTCGATCGCCAGCGCGATTTCCGAAATGAGGTCGCCGGCGTGCGGGCCGACGATGGCGCCGCCGACCACGCGATGGGTTTCCTCGTCGAACAGCAGCTTGGTGAAGCCTTCGGTGCGGTCGATGCCGATGGCGCGGCCGCTGGCCACCCACGGGAATTTGCCGACGCCGATCTTCAGGCCCTTTTCCTTCGCTTCGCGCTCGGTGACGCCGACCCAGGCGATTTCCGGATCGGTGTAGGCCACCGAAGGAATCACGCGCGCATCGAAATGGCTCTTCTGGCCGGCGACGACTTCCGCCGCCACTTTCGCTTCATGCGTGGCCTTGTGCGCCAGCATCGGCTGGCCGACCAGGTCGCCGATGGCGAAGATGTGCGGCACATTGGTGCGCATCTGCGTGTCGACATTGATGAAGCCGCGTTCCGTGACCGCCACGCCGGCCTTGTCGGCGCCGATCTTGTTGCCGTTGGGCGAGCGGCCCACGGCGACCAGCACGCGGTCGAACACGGTGGTGGCCGGAATGCTGTCGCCTTCGTAGCTCACCTCGATGCCTTTCTTGGTGGCCTTGGCTTCCACCACCTTGGTCTTGAGGTGCACGCCCTTGAGCCTGCTACCCAGACGCTTGGCGAGCGGCTTGATCAGATCGGCATCCGATCCCGGGATGAGCTGGTCCATGAACTCGACCACCGTCACTTCGCTGCCGAGCGCGGCATACACCGTCGCCATTTCCAGGCCGATGATGCCGCCGCCGACCACCAGCAGCTTGGCGGGCACGTCTTTCAGTTCCAGCGCGCCGGTGGAATCCATGATGCGCTCGTCATCCCACGGGAACGCGGGCAGGCGCACGGCTTGCGAACCGGCGGCGATGATGGCGTATTCGAAGCGCAGCAGTTTCTTGCCTTCGGCGGTGTCGATTTCCATCTCGTTCGGCGACACGAAGGTACCCACGCCCTGCACGGTGCGCACCTTGCGCTGCTTGGCCATGCCGGCCAGGCCGCCGGTGAGCTGGCCGACCACCTTGGTCTTGAAGCCGCGCAGCTTGTCGAGCTCGATCTTGGGTTTGCCGAAGCTGACGCCGTGCGCGGCCATCGCTTCGGCTTCGTCGATCACCGCCGCGGCATGCAGCAGCGCCTTGGACGGAATGCAGCCGACGTTGAGGCATACGCCGCCGAGCGTGGCATAGCGTTCCACCAGCACAGTGTCGACGCCGAGGTCGGCGGCGCGGAAGGCGGCGGTGTAGCCGCCAGGGCCGGAGCCGAGCACGACGAGCTTGCACTCGATGTCGGCCTTGCGGCCGGTGGCGCCGGCTGCTTGCGGAGCGGGCGCTGCGGCGGGCTTGGTAGCAACGGGGGCGGCGGCAGGCGCGGGCGCGGGAGCAGCTACGGGTGCTGGTGCCGCAGCCTTCGGCGCTTCCGCCTCGCCGGCCACTTCGAGAATGGCGATGACGGCGCCTTCCGACACCTCATCGCCCACCTTCAATTTCATTTCCTTGATGACGCCGGCCGCGCTGGCTGGAATCTCCATCGTCGCCTTGTCCGATTCCAGCGTGATCAGGCTCTGTTCCTTCGCCACGCTGTCGCCGGCCTTCACCAGTACCTCGATCACCGGCACGTTGTCGTGACCGCCGATGTCGGGGACTTTCAGTTCGATCGTATTGGCCATGATCGTTGTCTCCCCGTCAGAGCAGCAGGCGGCGGATGTCGCCGAGCTGGGTGGCGAGGAAGGACGCGAAGCGTGCGGCCAGGGCGCCGTCGATGACGCGGTGGTCGTAACTCAGCGACAGCGGCAGGATCAGGCGCGGCGCGAATTCCTTGCCGTTCCACACCGGCTTGGTCTGCGCCTTGGACACGCCCAGGATCGCCACTTCCGGCGCATTGACGATCGGCGTGAATGCCGTGCCGCCGATGCCGCCGAGCGAGGAGATCGAGAAGCAGCCGCCGGACATGTCGTTCGGCCCGAGCTTCTTGTCGCGCGCCTTCTTGGAGATCTCGCCGAGCTCGACCGCCAGGTCCAGCAGGCCCTTCTTGTCGCAATCGCGGATCACCGGCACCACCAGGCCATCGGGTGTGTCCACCGCGATGCCGATGTGGAAGTACTTCTTGAGGATGAGCTTTTCGCCCGTGGCGTCCAGCGAAGCATTGAACTGCGGGAATTTCTTCAGCGCCGCGACGACCGCCTTGATCTGGAATACCAGCGGGGTGATCTTCAGATCCTTGTTCTCGTCGCCGAGCTTCTTGCGGAAGGCTTCCAGCTCGGTGATGTCGGCGTCTTCATGCTGGGTGACGTGCGGGATCATCGCCCAGTTGCGCGCCAGGTTGGCGCCGGAAATCTTCTGGATGCGGGTGAGCGGCTTCTCTTCCACGTCGCCAAACTTGGCGAAGTCGACCTTCGGCCACGGCAGCAGGTTGAGCCCGCCGCCGGCCGCCACCGTGCCGCCCTCCACCGGGCGCGCACCGGATGCCAGCGCATGCTTGACGTACGCGGCAACGTCTTCGCGCACGATGCGGCCGCTGCGCCCACTGCCTTTCACCTGGCGGATGTCGACACCCAGTTCACGCGCAAAGGCGCGGACGGCCGGCGTCGCGTAGGGGGCGTCGCCCGGCATCACCAGCTTGGCATCGAAGGGCGGGCGGGCCTGCGGCGCCACGTCGCCTTCCGGCGCATTGCCCGGCAACACGCCGCGGCCGCCGAGCGGGGCGGGTTCTTCTTTCACTGGCGGCGCGGGGGCTGGTGCGGGCGCGGGAGCCTTCGCGGCGGGTTCTTCCGCTTTGGCCGGAGCCGGCGCTGCGGCGCCACTGGCTTCGATGATGGCGATCAGGGCGCCTTCGGACACCTCGTCGCCCAGCTTCACTTTCACTTCCTTTACCACGCCGGCGAAGGGCGCGGGCACTTCCATCGTGGCCTTGTCCGACTCCAGGGTGATGAGGCTTTGGTCTTTCTCTACCGTGTCGCCGGGCTTGATCATCACCTCGATCACGGGCACATCGCTGTGTCCGCCGATATCTGGGACGCGGGCTTCTTTAAGGTCGGCCATGATTTCTCCTGCGGGAACGAAGCGGCCACGCGGGGGAAGGCGGAGGTGGCCACAAGACGTTCATCATAGCAACCGGCACCCGTTCAGGACATGCCGAATGCGCCTAAACCGGCCATGCGCATACGTATGCGGCGCATTTGTCCTATTTAATCGAGGGCTGGCCGGTAACGATATGAATTTCGCGCTGCGGAAAGGGAATGCTGATGCCTTCGGCCTCGAAGCTTTCCTTCACCGCGCGCAGTAGATCCGTCTGCGCCGGCCAGAAATCCTCGGTGCGGGTGTGGGCGCGCAACAGCAGGTGCACGGCGCTATCGGCCAGGCTTTCGGTCCATGCCGTGGGCGCCGGGCTTTTCAGGACGCGCGGATCGGCCGCGTACAAGCGCTGCACGATCGCCAGCGCCTTGCCGATGTCCTCGTGGTAGCCGATGCCCACGTGCAGCTCGAAGCGGCGCGTGCCGCGACGGCTGAAGTTGATGATGGCGTCGGCGCCGATCTTGGCATTGGGCACGACCGCCTCGCGGTTGTCCGCCAGCACCAGTTGGGTGTGCATCAGGTTGATGGCTTCCACCGTGCCCTCGGCGCCACCGGCCTGGATGTAATCGCCGACCCGAAAGGGCCGGAAGATGATCAGCAGCACGCCCCAGGCCAGGTTGCTCAGCGAACCCTGCAAGGCCAGGCCGATGGCGAGACCGCCCGCACCCAGCGCGGCCAGCAAGGGGGCGCTGGGCACGCCCGCCGTCTGCAAGGCGATCACGATCAGCACGGCGATCAACACGCCATACAGCAGATTGCGCATGAAGCCGCTGAGCGTGGGGTCGATGGCGGCACGGTTCATCGCCCGCTGCATGAAATTCGCCAGCCGCCTGGCCAGCCAGTTGCCGATCAGCAGCACCAGCAGCGCGGCGAGCAAGGCCGGTCCGTGCCGGGTGAAGAAGGCAAGCAGATCGTCGCGGGAAACGATTAGAAGATGCTCGAACATAGGGCAATCCTTGGCAGATCGTGCAAAGCCTAGCAGTCGGTCATGCTCCATGCATCGCAACCCGTGCACCGATGCCCGTCAAAAAAATCGAAAAAAGCGCCCGGTTTGGGGAACCGGGCGTGTGACTGTCGCGTGCTGGGGAGCACGACTGGGGGCTAGATGACTAGCGTTGGGCGTAACTCGCCTTGTCGGTACGGTCCATGTTGAAACGAATCAGCTGCAGACGCTGGCCATCGGGCAGGCGGAACTGGAATTGCTGCTGCAGTTGCTGCAAGTGAGTGAAACGCGGGCACAGGGCTTCGGCGCGTTGGCAAAGTTTTTCCGCGGGTGCATTGACGGCCTTGTCGATCGACGCATCCAGCGCGTCGGTACGTGCCTGCAGCGAAGCGAGCCGGGTGGAATCGCCACTGAGGGCATCTTTCACGATATCGCCGGTGACGTTGCCGACGAGATCGGTGACGGTTTTCTGCAAGTCGTTGCCGAACAGGTCGCGCTCTTCCCCGACCTCCCACTTGCCCTGCCCCAGGGTTTCGTCGATGCGGCGCGCGGCTTCGTCATGCCGGTCGCGTAATTCGTGCAGCAGGCGCGCCTGCTCGTCGCCGTGGTCGGCGAGCGTGGCGACCATCGTGGTCAGCGCGGCATAGCCGATGTCCACGCCATCGCGGGCAATGCCCGCCACCGCCGGCAGCAGGTCACGCACTTCATGTTCGTAGTCGCGCAGGCGCGCGGCATCGGCTGCGGAGACGGCAACAGGCCGGCCGTCCACGCGCAGTGCGCCATCGTGGATGAAGACATCGCCGGGATCGCCGTGCTCACGCGTAAATGCAATGCCGTTCGGCTTGACTTGCATGTCGTAGTCGCTGGCATACGAACATGCCAAGTGATGCGCATGACCGTCGTCAGCGTGGGCGACAGCAGTGGTTGCGAACACCAGCAGCGCGATGAATGAAAGCATGTGACGGCGCATAAGAATCCCTCCCGAGATGCGACCCGGCCTACTGTTGCGCGTTTGGATGCGTGCCTGGACGCATAGGATGCTCTGATTAATAGAGCATCCATAGGGTTTAACACCGGGTAGCAAGGCGACATGGGCCGTACGTCATTCCCTGCCATCGGTCATGGGCAGTCAGCATGACGATTGGCGCAGCGCACATAGGCAAATGCCCGGGAGCACGATAACGTCGACGCCTGGATCGCAAATCAGGGGCCTCCATGCCATCCACCGATGTCATCATCGTCGGAGCCGGTCTTTCCGGACTGGTTGCAGCAACCGAGCTGACCGATGCCGGCCGGCGCGTGCTGATCGTCGAGCAGGAACCGGAGCAGAGCCTGGGCGGGCAGGCGTTCTGGTCGTTCGGTGGACTGTTCTTCGTGGATTCGCCGGAACAACGGCGAATGGGCGTGCGCGATTCACATGCGCTGGCATTGGCCGACTGGATGGGCACCGCCGCCTTCGATCGCCCGGAAGATTATTGGCCGCGCAAGTGGGCCGAGGCGTATGTCGATTTTGCCGCGGGCGAGAAACGCGCGTGGCTGCACGCGATGGGCATGCGCTGGTTCCCGGTGGTGGGCTGGGCGGAGCGCGGCGGTTACGGCGCGATCGGCCATGGCAATTCGGTGCCGCGCTTTCACGTCACCTGGGGCACCGGACCCGGCGTGCTGGAACCATTCGTGCGGCGCGCGCGCGACGCGCAGGCAAAGGGTTTGCTGAGCTTCGCCTTTCGCCATCGCGTGGACGCGTTGCTGGTGGAGAACGGCAACGTGGTCGGCGTGCACGGCATGCGACTCGCCGACGACGGCATGGCACGTGGCAAGCCGAGTTCGCGCGATGTCGTCGGCGACTTCGAGTTCCGCACGCAGGCCGTGATCGTCGCTTCCGGCGGCATCGGCGGCAATCACGAACTGGTGCGCAGGAACTGGCCGGAACGCCTAGGGCCACCACCCTTGCACATGCTGTGCGGCGTGCCTGCGCACGTCGACGGACGCATGCTGGGCATCAGCGAAGCGGCCGGTGCACGGCTGATCAATCGCGATCGCATGTGGCATTACGTGGAAGGCATCGAAAACTGGAATCCGATCTGGCCGATGCATGCGATACGCATCCTGCCCGGGCCGTCCTCGCTATGGTTCGACGCGCGCGGCGATCGCCTGCCCGGCCCGCTGTGGCCCGGCTTCGACACCATGGGCACGCTGCAATACCTGCGCCGCACCGGCTTCGACTACAGCTGGTTCGTGCTCGACCAGCAGATCATCCGTCGCGAATTCGCACTGTCCGGCTCCGAGCAGAATCCCGATCTCACCGGCAAGAGCTGGCGGCAGGTAGCCAGGCGCGCCGTCGGCAAGCAGGCGCCGGCGCCGGTGGAAGCCTTCAAGCGGCACGGCCGCGATTTCATCGTGCGCGACACGCTGGACGAGCTGGTCGTCGGCATGAATGAACTTGCCGGCAGCCCATTGCTGGACGTCGCCCGGCTACGCGAACAGATCGAGGCGCGCGATCGGCAATTCGATCATCCGTTCGCGAAAGACGCCCAGGTCATGGCGATCCACAATGCGCGCCGCTATCGCGGCGATCGCCTGGTGCGCGTGGCCAAGCCGCACCGCATGCTCGATCCGGCCAATGGTCCGTTGATTGCGGTGCGCTTGCACCTGCTTACGCGCAAGACGCTGGGCGGCCTGGAAACCGATCTGGATGCACGGGTGCTGGGTCGGGACGGCCAGCCGTTGCGCGGCCTTTATGCGGCTGGCGAAGCGGCCGGCTTCGGTGGTGGCGGGCTGCACGGCTACCGTGCCCTGGAAGGCAGCTTTCTCGGCGGCTGTTTGTTTTCGGGCCGCGTCGCCGGGCGCGCCGCCGCCGCGGCCATCGCATGACGCCGCCACGCATTGCCATCTACGGTGCCGGCATGGTCGGCAATTATCTGGGCGGCCGGCTGCATGCGCATGCGCGCGTGCGCTTGATCGCGCGTCCGTCCATCGCAAGCAGCTTGAACGAACACGGGCTGACCGTCAGCGATTTGCACGGCTACCGTCAGCACATTCCAGCGGCGGCGCTCGACATTGCAACGCAGCCTGATGCTGCGCGGGACGCCACCGTGGTGTTGGTGACCGTGAAATCAGCGTCGACCATGCAAGCCGCGCATGAACTGGCGGACGTGTTGGCGCCCGACACCTTGGTGATCAGCTTCCAGAATGGCTTGCGCAATACCGCGGACTTGCGCGCGGCGCTGCCCAGCTGCCAGGTGCTCGCGGGCATGGTCCCGTTCAACGTGACCCAGCCGGAGCCTGCGCACTTCCATCAGGCGTCATCCGGCAGATTGGCGGTGGAGCGTTCGAAGGCGCTCGCGCCATCGCTACTCGCTGCGTTCGACGCCAGCGGCCTTCGCTTGCAGCAGCACGATGACATGCAGGCCGTGCTGTGGGCAAAGCTGCTGATCAACCTCAACAATCCGCTCAACGCACTAAGCGGATTGCCGCTGCGCGACGAACTGGCCCAGCGCCCGTGGCGGCAATGCCTGGCGTTATTGCAGCGCGAAGGCTTGCAAGTGTTGCAGGCGGCGGGAATTCGCCCTGCCCAGCTCGCTGCGCTGCCGATGCGTTGGCTGCCGCGGGTGCTGTCCTTGCCCGATGCCCTTTTCCATCGTGTCGCCGCGCGCATGCTGGCCATCGATCCACTGGCACGCTCCTCCATGTGGGACGACCTGCAGGCCGGCCGCCGCACGGAGGTGGATTACTTCAATGGCGAGATTGTCACGCTGGCGAAATCGAAGGGCATGCGGGCGCGGATGAATGCGCACATCGTGGCGTTGATGCGGGAAGCGGAGCAATCGCAGGTGCGCTGGGAAGGCCACGCGCTATTGAAGGCCCTGCGCGATGCCGGGAGCGTGGCCTAACGCGCCACATCCTCGATGTGCGCGATTTTTCCGCCCACTACGGTAAAGATGGTGATGCGGCCCTCGCGCTCATATTGCCACTGTTCGCCCTTGTGTTTTGCACTGGCGGGCCTGCCTTTGTTTTTCTTGCCCGTGCTTGAGGAGGATGCCTTCGCACGCACGGAAGGCTCGCCCAGCAATGCCTTGACGCGCGCAGCGCTGTCGCCCACCACCAGCACCTGGCTGCCTACGCGGATGCTTTGCAAGGCGTGCGCGTTGAAGCTGGCGACCAGCAAGGCAAGCAAAAGATAACGGCGCATAACGGCTCCCTGTCGTTGGTTGACTACTCCGCGATGATCACCGCTATCAGAAGCCAGCGCCGGGCTCGGCCAGATAAACCAGTTCTTCCGGCGTACTCGCTCGGCCAAGCATCGCGTTGCGATGCGGAAAACGACCGAACCGCGCAATCACCGCAGCATGCCGGCGAGCATAGTCGAGATAACCGATGTATGGCTCACGCTGTTCTGGCGGCAGGCTTTGGCATAAGGCTTCGAACGCGGCGACGCTGCGCTGCTGAAGCGCGCTGTCTTCGGCATGTTCGAGCGGGAGGTAGGCAAAAACGCGCTGGATAGGTGGCAACTGGCGGTCGAAACCTTCCTCGATGCCCCACAGCGCGCATCGTTGCGCATGAAGGTCTTGCGACCATGCGCGTGCATCGTGGCGATAAAGATTGCGCGGAAACTGATCCAGCACGATCAGCAGCGCCAGCCAACCCGAGGGCGTCTGCGCCCACGTCTCAAGCTTGCCTTGCGCCGCCTGTTCCACCATGCCGGCAAAACGCATGCGGATGGCTGCATCGAAAGCCGGATGGGATGCAAACCATGCGTCGCGGTGGTTTGCGTCGAACCAGAAGGCAAGTACGGCCAGCGCCTCGTGCGACATAGCCTGGCTGCCCTTCCTTAATGTCCGACGCCTACGGCCTTGGCCATGCTGTGCATGTCCAGATCGATGGAGTGCAGGCGCGGCAGTTGGCGGTGCAGTTCGTCCTTTATGGCCAGATCGCTTGTCCCCACGCGGGCGATCACCCGCTCGAACGAGCGCAGCAGGCTTTGCTCATGGCGCGCGAGCAGGCGAATCCAGGCATCGTCGCTGCGTGGCACGAGGGCGTCGAAGCGATGGCGCACGGCGCCCAGCATGCGCCGCCGCGTGGCGGGAACGCCTTCCTGGCTGCGGATCTGCTCCTGCAATTCGGTGATGACCAGGTTCAATGACTGCGCTTCTTCTTCCAGCACGGTCCGCAACCCGGGTTCGCCCACCTTGGCCGCGGCATGGCAATAAAGCGCGCGCAACTCGATGCTGCGGCGAATCAGGCCATTGCATAGCTGTTGAACCGCCAGCGACACCGGGTCGCCTCCTGTCTGCACGTGAATCTGGAATGGCAACCATGTTGCAGGACAAGCACTTAGCCGCGGATAAATCCATCTGTCATAACCGGCCCTCGCTCAGCTGGCGTTTCATTGCCCGATTTGCACCAGGTCGAGCGGACGTCCATTGCTCGCGCGAATGCCTTGCTGCAGTTCGGCCAAGCGCTGGATGTCCGGGCAAAGCGCCTGGATATCGGGACGCAACACCTGCAACCGTTGCTGCAGGCGGGCCTGGAATCCGGTGGTGAGATCGGCAGCCTGGTCGCGCAAGCTGGCGGCCTGTTGCAGGTCGCCGCTCACCGCGGCGCTGACGGCCTGCTGCCCCATGGCCGAGGCAATCAGGGGCACGATATCGCTGGCGATCTGGTTGGCGTATTGCTCGGCGGCGTCGCCGTGCCAGTCGTGCGTGCTCTGGCTGGCCGCCACGCGCTGGTGCAGATTGGCCGCATCGTCGGCCAGGCGCCGTTGCAGTTCGGCCCGGGTTGCGGCGTCCAGGCTGAGCCCGTCGGCTTCCTGCTGCACGGCCTGCACGGCCACGTCGATACCACGGTTGATGACAGCTTTTACCCTTGGAACCAGCGCGAGCACATCGCGCTGAAAGAGCGTCAGGCGATCCTGGTCCTCTGCATTGAGCGGCACCTGACGACCATCCGTCTGCAAGCTGCCGGCGGCGATCACCACCTTGGTGGGCGCAGGCTGCGGACGATCGAAGACCAATTGGCCGGGCCGCAGGCTGAGATCGTAACTGCTGGTGGCGTGGCAGACCTGGGACAGGTCCTGCGCATGCAGGTTGCCGCCGGCCAGCACGAGCATGCCGACGGCAAGCAGACGGTTGAAGCGCATGACATACATCTCCGTCGGACTAGGCCCGACAGCGATAAAGCGCAGCGGGATAACTGCGGCTGAACTGGGCTACGAACGCGGGCGGAATTGCAGGCGCACGGCAGGCTGTCCCAGCTGCCACGCCAGCCACAGCAGCGCCGGCACCGACACCGCCTGCAGCCCCAGCGCGATCAGCAGCGGACGCTTGAACCCGTCCAGTTGCTGCTGGATGGCGGCGTCGCGGACCTGGGCCAGCGCCTGCCACTGATGCCACAGCAATATCCCGCGATAAGCGAGCCATACGCACAGCACCAGGGCGACAACGCGCAGTACCGAACGCGCCCATGCCTGGCGCAGAATGCAACCGGCCGTGGCGACGATCACCGCGAGCACGGCGATCAAATAGCTGATGTCCCACTTCAACATGTAGCGCAGCTTTGCCGCGTTTTCCGTGTCAGCCGCAGGCAGGGCTTGCAAGGCCACCCACATCTGCTGGGCATGGCGCAGGTATTGCGAACCGAGAAAACCGGCCACCAGCAGCATCAGCCACGTCAGCATGCGCCACCATGCGAAACCGGATGGGTTCCTGCGCAGGTCCGAATCGAAACGGGAAATCAGCATCAGGCCGTGGCCTTCTTCATCGTGGTGAGGTCGCCGAGGACGCGCGCGGCATGGCCCTTCGGGTCGATGTTGCGGTAGATCTTGGCGATTTTGCCACTGGGATCGATCAGGAACGTCGTGCGCTTGGCAAAATGCAAACCGACCGCCGAGGTCAGTACACCATATTGGATCGCGATCTGATGGTTGGTGTCGGACAGCAGCGGAAAGGGAACGTGATACTTGGCCGCGAACTCGGCATGCGACTTGGCGCTGTCCTGGCTGACGCCGACCACGTCCGCACCGGCCTGGCGCAATTTGGCGATTTCGTCGCGGAAGCTGCAGATGTCGGTAGTGCAACCGGGCGCGAAATCTTTCGGATAGAAATACACCACCAGCCAATGCCCGTGATAATCGGCGGGACTGCGCCAGTGACCGTTCTGATCCTGCAGCCGAAAGGCCGGCGCCATCTGCCCCACTTGCGGATCGCCCTGCTGCACGGTGCCAGCCACACTGGGAATCGCCGACGAGCCAAACAGGCCGAGCATGGCAAGCAAGGTCAACCAACGGCGCATCAGCGGCACTCCCACGACAACGTTACGGGCGAGTATACGCGTCACCTCCATAAGCGAAAGGCGCCTTGCGGCGCCTTTCGTGGGTCGGGTTTCAAGACCGCTTAGCGATGGATGGGCTCGATATCGAATTTGTCGACAGCCACACCAAGATTGACGCCTTCGCCCGTGCCCGACAAGGCGATGGAGGTCGTGCCCTTGGTCAGCACCTGGGCGGTACCGCTGCGAACCACACCAGCCGAAGCGCCAGCCTGCGCGTAGCTGCCATAGACATCCTTGATGCTGTAGACGTTGCTGATGTCGCCATGGCCGCTGACGTGGAATTTGCCTGCCGTCAGTCCGCCACCATGCATGCTGATGCTGACGTTGGCCGATTCGCCATTGTCACAGCGGATGTCGCCACGTCCCTCGGCATGCTGATAGATCGCCGACCACCCGGCCAGGCTGTAGGTCAGGTGGCATTTCACCGGCGCTTTGCCCGCCTGGGCCGACGTGGCGGGAAGGCCCGTCAGCACACCGGCACAAAGCAGCACGGCAGCAGTTAGTCCAGAGGTACGCTTGCTCATATGAGGTCTCCTTGACACAGGCATGGATCAGCCATGCCGTAGCGAGAGTGTGGAAGCGGAAAACTGAATAAATCGCCAAGAACGACCGGCGCCGTTCAGTGTCCGCAGGCCGTCGTGAGGCGAGCGTGCAGGACGGCAGCTGTTGTTTCTTCACGCTTGATGCTTAACTAACAACGCGTCGCGCACACTGGCCTTCGTGCGCTTTTTGACACGGAGCACACATGCCCAAGTATTCGCTGGTCGGCTACGACAGTTCGGAAACCTCGCAGCGCGCGTTCCGTTTCGCGATGGATCTGGCGCGCGCGTGCAAGGGCCGGGTACGGGTGGTATCGGTGCTGCAGGTCACGCAAGGCGGCGCCGACGCCTGCGCGCTGATGATGACCGACTCGGCCACCGAGCGAACCCGCGAAACACTGCAGGAGCTGCGCGCACTCGACCCGGACACCGATGCGCTGGTGGACCTGGAGATCACCCACGGCAGTCCGGGCGACGCGCTGCTCAGCCAGGTCCGGCAGCATCCGGTCGATCACATCGTGATCGGCCATACCGACCGTGGCGCGCTCGGCCGCTGGCTGCTGGGCTCGGTGTCGGAGGACGTGCTGGCCGGTGCCCACGTACCTGTCACCGTGGTGCGGTGAGCCGGGAATCGTCAATAGTTAAAGGCGGTCGCCCGCAAGCTTGCCGGCCCCGCTCTTGCGATTTCCGATTCCCGATTGACGATTCCCGCGCCCAGCCACAAAGCTGGCATTAATCCGATCCAGCGTTCACCATTTATCCTGTTGTCCCCGATCTGTCACAGATCGGGAGGCCTTTTTGTTTGTACAGGAACCACCACGTGGACTACAGCGCTGTCCTGCCCTGGACCTTGGAAAGCCTGAATTTTGCCGAGATCGACGTGGCACGCGTGCGCCACAACGAAAACCTGTTCCTGCTGCTGTGCAGTGCATCATTCGTGGAAAGCGGCTCGGATCTCTACACCAGCAACCTGATTGAACATTTCGACGGCGACCTGGAACTGCAGGCCTGGCTGCGCGAACACTGGGAACACGAGGAGCTGCAGCATGGCCGTGCCCTCGCCGCCTACGTGCGCCACGTATGGCCGGAATTCGACTGGGATGCCGGCTTCCAGGCGTTCTGGAAAGACTACGGCGCGCTATGCACCAACGAACAGCTGGAAAGCTCCCGCGGCCTGGAACTGGCCGCACGCTGCGTGGTGGAAACCGGCACCGCCAGCCTGTACCGCGCCTTGAACGATATCGTCGACGAGCCCGTGCTCAAGCAGCTCACCCATCACATCAAGAGCGACGAAGTGCGCCACTACAAGCACTTCTACCAGCACTTCCAGCGCTACCGCGAACAGGAACGGCTGGGCCGCTACAAGGTGTTCCGCGCGATCCTGCGGCGCGTCAACGAAATCCGCAACGAAGACAGCGACATCGCCCTGCGCCACGTCTTCAACCAGTGCTATCCGCACTACAAGGACGACCAGGCCCAGTTCCAGAAAGTGACCGGACCCGCACAGGCGCTGCTGCGGCGCCATATTCCCGCGGAGATGACGGTGAAGATGCTGCTCAAGCCGCTGAACCTCTCCCCGCGGCTGCAGCAGGCACTGGAAAAACCGCTGGCACGCATCAGCGAACGCCTGTTCCTGCGGCAGTGAAGCCGGCGTAAACCGTTTACGCAAGCTTCCTGGCTTCGATCAATCTACCTATGGACTGCTGCCGGCATGCGCAGGCGCGCTGCCGGCGTTCTCGCGCGGCACGCTATCCATATGGCGCGGGCCTTCTGTCTCCAGCTTGAAACGCGCCAGGTCGATCGGGCGAATCTGCTTGATCACGCACGGAATGTACGGCCGTCCCGTCAGCACCTTGTCGAAACCGGTCTGCACTTCACTGGCGAAGCTGGTCAGGCCGATGACGTTGGTGAAGGTAAGGTTGTTGCACGGCCACACGTCGAGCAGATAGGCCCGCTTGGGCAGCGTGTAGACCACCAGCTGCGCATCGCTGAGCGGTTCCCACGAGTAGATCTGCGCGCCCATGATCAACCGGAAACTGCGCACCGGCGCACCAGCCGCAGCGTTATACGCCTGCTGGCGCTGCTGCAGGCGCTGCGCGTAGGGCACCGATTCGCATCCCGCCAGCAACATGCCAAGACCTACGAGAGCCAGCATGCAAAACCGTGACATGACACCTGCCTCCTCGATCGGGATAAGCGCCATAACGCGCGAGCCTGCGTGCGGTGCACGCCTATTTCTTGTTGCCGAGCGGCTGCCACTTGGAAGGATCGAAGCCGCCTACTTCGAATAGCACTTCCTGTTTGTCGCCATCGTGCGTGGTGACCGTCATGGTGATGCGCTTGGCTTTTTCCATGGCGGCGATGAAGGGCTTGTCGTCGCGAATGAAAATGGCCGGCTGGTTGCCGGTCGTCGGCAGGAAGGCGCTGATGGGGTGGGATTTGTCGTCGAACTGGGCCGGGATCGTGCAATTGCCTTTGCATGCAAAGCCGTGGCCGGCGCCGAACAGGAACACGCTCTGGCCCCACTTGGTATGCCGGCGCAGCACCAGCCGTATCGCACGGTCGCCGCTTGGGCGCGTGCTGTAGATGCTGGCGGTGGACTGGGTGCCGCCCTCCATCGGGCCGACCTGGTAGCTCCATAGCGCAGCCAGCCGGCGTTTTTCGGCCGATGCCTTGGCGCGCTGCTGCACCTCGGGCAAGGTCTGCTGGACCTGCTTGGCTGCGTCGCTGGCCGGGAACTGCTGCACGATCGCCTGACCGATGCCCGCCGCCAGCTCATCATTGTTTTGCTGCAGCGCCTGCTGGTAGGTCTGCAGCTGCCGGTTTGCTTCCGCGGCCATCTGCTGGGCCTGGGCCTTGGCGGCGTCCTGCGGCGAGGGGGTATTTTGATCCTGCTGCGAACAGGCGGCCAGCAGCAGCCAGCCACAGGCGGCGGTTGCAATAAAAGTGTGGCGAAGCAGCGAACGGGTCATCGTAGCCATCCCAGCGAAGAGAGGTCCCTAGCTTGAAACGAGCGCCCGCCCGGATGCAACCTACGCCATCGCGGACTGACCGAACCGTTCCCGCAGCGCCGCGCGGTAACGGCGGCTGCATGGGATGGTCATGCCATCGCGCATCAACAGGCGCGCATCGCCCGTATCCAGCGGTTCGATTTCGGCCAGAAAGTCGAGGTTGACCACGTAGCTGCGGTGCACGCGTACGAAACGCTGCGTATCCAGCCGCGCTTCGATACCGGCCATGGTGGCGCGCAGCGGATAATCGCGCCCGCGCACGCGCAGGTTGACGTAATTGCCAGCCGCCTGCAGCGACTCGATCTCGCGTGCGCAAAGCAGGAATTCCTTGCCGAGCTTGCGCACCAGGAAGCGCTCGGGTTGTTCGACCGGTTCCACCGGCGGCCCCACGTCCGGCGCCGCAAGAAGGCTCGCTTCGCCCTGGAAGCGCACGACCCAGAGCCGGTACAAACCGATGCACACCAGGATCCAGAAATACGAGCGGATGTCCTTGAGGTATTCGTAGCGGAAATCCGGCAGCCAGCGGCCCACGGCATAATGCTGGCCGACAACGGCATACACGAGCTTGCGCAGCGCCACCATGCCGGCCACGTGCAGCACGCTGAAGACCACGCTGTAACCCAGATGCCGGGGCAGGTTCCGCCACCAGTTTTCGAAGCGGATCGGCCAGCGTCGCGAGGCCCACACCAGCGCAGGAATCAGCGCCATCATCACCAGTCCGCTGCTGGCTTCCCATGTCCACGGCTCCCATTGCGGAAGATCTGGATGGTCCATCACCGCGACCAAGCCGTTGAGCACGATATTGACGGCGAAGAATACCGGCCAGAACGCGATCTCGAAGGCGCGTCGCCAGCGCTGGAAGCTATCGAAGGTGAAGCCGTGGTGAGTCTCCATCGGTGGATTATCGCTGGAACGAGGGGACGAACCACGCATCGCTTTGCGGGACTGCCGCGGCCGCCGATAATGCCGCCTCCAGACAAGGACCCCGCATGTCATCCAAGCCCGCGCCAGGTTCGGCCGATTCACTGCTCAACCACCGCGCTTATGTCGCTTTCTGGTGCGCCCGCACCGCCTCCAGCTTCGGCTTCCAGATGCTGTCCGTGGCGGTGGGCTGGCAGATCTATGCGATCACCGGCCGTGCGTTCGATCTCGGGCTGATCGGCCTGGTGCAATTCTTCCCATCGGTATTGCTGGCGCTCCCGGCGGGCCATCTGGCCGATCAGTTCGACCGGCGGCGCATCGTGCTGCTCGGCCAGATCGTGGAGTGGATTGCGATCGTGCTGTTGACCGCACTGACCTTGCTGCATGCCATCAACGAGATGGGCATCCTGCTGCTGATCTTCGTCATCAGCACCGCCAAGGCGTTCGAATCGCCATCGATGCAATCCATGGTGCCGGCCTTGGTGCCGCCCGCCCTGCTGCCGCGTGCGATGGCGGTGAACGGTTCGGCCATGCAGGCGGCGATGATCATGGGGCCGGCGCTTGGCGGCCTGCTGTACGTCGCCGGCCCCGGCGTGGTGTACGCCGTGGCGGCGGGGCTGTACCTGGTATCCACGGTGATGGTGTCGCAGCTGCGCTACGAACACGCGCCGCCGAAACGCGAACCGGCCACGCTCAAGACCCTGTTCGCCGGCGTGCATTTCATCCGCGAACGCAAGGATGTGCTCGGCGTGATTTCCCTGGATCTGTTCGCCGTGCTGCTGGGCGGGGCCACCGCGCTGCTGCCGATTTTCGCCAAGGACATCCTGCACACCGGCCCGTGGGGCCTGGGCTTGCTGCGTGCCGCACCCGCCATAGGCGCCTTGCTGATGTCGTTCTGGCTGGCGCACCGGAGCATGGAGCGCAACGTGGGCAAGATCATGTTCGCCTCGGTGGCCGGCTTTGGCGTGGCGACGCTGGTGTTCGCCCTGTCCAAGCTGCTGTGGCTGTCATTGCTGGCCTTGTTCGCACTTGGCGCGTTCGACATGGTGAGCATGGTGATCCGCGGCTCGCTGGTGCAGTTGGATACGCCCGATGCGATGCGCGGCCGCGTGAGTGCGGTGAATGCGATTTTCATCAACACGTCCAACCAATTGGGCGAGTTCGAATCCGGCATGGTGGCCGCCTGGCTGGGCGCCGTCGGGTCGGCCGTGGTCGGCGGCATCGGCACGCTGGTCGTGGTTGGGCTGTGGATGGCGCTGTTCCCCACCCTGCGGCGCAGGCAGCGGTTGCACATGGAAGCCTCATCGGCGTGATGCGCCGGAACCAGCGGACGACGCCACCAGAACGCTGATATAAAAAGCCCGCAAAGTGAGCCAGATCAAGGGCTGCGCGCCTACAATCGGTTAACGTCCCACTCACGTGAACGCTGGCAAGTTCAATAACCCCATCCGAACCATAAAAGGAAGATCGCCATGAGCAGGCAAGCCGACATCGAACGCCGACTCGACCACCTTGGCAACCGTGTGCGCGAGTATGCAGACGGTGCCGCCGATACCGCTGACAGTTTGCTTTCCCGCGGCCGCCGCGCGGTCAGCAAGCTCAGCAGTGGCGACGCCCGCAGGCGCGTGGCACGCAAGGCCGAGGATTTCGCCGACGAGGCCAACTACCAGTACCGCCGTTTGCGCCGGCATGCGGGACGGCATCCGGTGGCCACGGCCGCCATCGTGATCGGCACCGTGGGCGCCCTGGCCCTGCTGTTTCGCGCATTGCGCAGCGGCGACGAAGACTGATTCGTCAGCCCCCTGATACCCACCTACATCAACAAAAAGCCCGCCGAAAGGCGGGCTTTTTGTTTGCAGGACATCACATCCATCAAACCGTCAGCGGATTGGGCTTGTCCGGATCGAGCTTGTACTCGCGGATCGCACGCGCCACGTCCTTGGCGTTGACCTTGCCGTCCTTCGCCAGCGCTGCCAGTGCAGCGTGGGCGATCCAGTAACGATCCACCTCGAAGAAACCGCGCAGGTGCTCGCGCGTATCCGAGCGGCCGAAGCCGTCGGTGCCCAGCACCGTGTAACGCATGCCGTCCGGCATGAAGGCGCGGATCTGGTCGGCGTATTCGCGCACGTAGTCGGTGGCGGCAATCGCCGGGCCTTGGCGCCCTTGCAGCAAGCCGGTGACGTACGGCACGCGCTGTTCCGCTTCCGGATGCAGGCGGTTCCAGCGCTCGGCATCGAAGCCGTCACGGCGCACTTCGATGAAGCTGGGCACGGACCAGATGTCGGCGCTGACGCCGAAATCCTTCTCCAGCAGTTCGGCGGCCGCAATCACTTCGCGCAGGATGGTGCCCGAGCCGAGCAGCTGCACGCGCGGCTCGCCCTTCTTCGGCTTGCCGGCATCCTTGAACAGGTACATGCCCTTGATGATGCCTTCCTCGACGCCCTGCGGCAGATCGGGGTGGGCGTAGTTCTCGTTCATCACGGTGAGGTAGTAGTACACGTCCTCCTGTTCTTCCAGCATGCGGCGCGTGCCGTCCTGCAGGATCACCGCGACTTCGTAAGAGAAGGTCGGGTCGTACGCGCGCACGTTGGGAATGGAGCCGGCCATCAGGTGCGAGTGGCCGTCCTCGTGCTGCAGACCTTCGCCGTTGAGCGTGGTGCGTCCGGCGGTGCCGCCGATCAGGAAGCCGCGCGAACGCATGTCGCCGGCAGCCCAGGCGAGATCGCCGATGCGCTGGAAGCCGAACATCGAGTAATAGATGAAGAACGGCAGCATCGGCTGGTTGCTGATGCTGTAGCTGGTGGCCGCCGCCATCCAGGCGGCCATGCCGCCGGCCTCGGAGATGCCTTCCTGCAGCACCTGGCCCTTCTGGTCTTCGCGGTAGTACAGCAGTTGGTCGGCGTCCTGCGGCCGATATTTCTGGCCGAACGGCGCGTAGATGCCGATCTGACGGAACATGCCTTCCATGCCGAAGGTGCGCGCTTCGTCGGCGACGATCGGCACCACGCGCGGGCCGATGGCCTTGTCGCGCAACAGCAGGTTCATGCCGCGCACCAGCGCCATGGTGGTGGAGATTTCGCGATCGCCGGTGCCCTTGGTGATCTGCTCGAAGGCGGCCAGTTCCGGCGCCTTGAGTTTCACGTCGCTATGGCGGCGACGCTGCGGCAGCGAACCGCCGAGCGCCTTGCGGCGCTCCAGCATGTACTGCACTTCCGGCGAATCCTTGCCAGGGTGGTAGTACGGCACTTCGGCCAGCTTGGCGTCCGGCACCGGGATGTTGAAGCGGTCGCGGAAGTGGCGCACGGCCTCGTCGTCCAGCTTCTTCTGCTGGTGCGTGGGGTTCTGCGATTCGCCGGCCGCGCCCATGCCGTAGCCCTTCACCGTCTTGGCGAGGATCACGGTGGGCATGCCATTGGTGTTCACCGCCGCGTGATAGGCCGCGTACACCTTGTGCGGATCGTGGCCGCCGCGGTTCAGGCGCCAGATGTCGTCGTCGCTGAGGTTGGCGACCATCTCGCGCGTCTCTGGATACTTGCCGAAGAAATGCTCGCGCGTGTACGCGCCGCCGAAGGCCTTGCATGCCTGGTATTCGCCGTCAATGGTTTCCATCATCAGCTTGCGCAGCACGCCGTTCTTGTCGCGCGCCAGGAGCGGATCCCAGTAGCTGCCCCAGATCACCTTGATGGCGTTCCAGCCGGCGCCGCGGAACACGCCTTCCAGTTCCTGGATGATCTTGCCGTTGCCGCGCACCGGACCGTCCAGGCGCTGCAGGTTGCAGTTGATGACGAAGACGAGGTTGTCCAGGCCTTCGCGGCCGGCCAGCGAGATGGCGCCGAGCGATTCGGGCTCGTCGCATTCGCCGTCGCCCATGAAGCACCAGATCTTGCGGTCGGTCTTCGGCATCAGGCCGCGGTTTTCCAGGTACTTCCAGAACTGCGCCTGGTAGATCGCCTGGATCGGGCCCAGGCCCATCGACACCGTGGGCACCTGCCAGTAATCAGGCATCAGCCACGGATGCGGGTACGAGGACAGGCCGCGGCCGGCCCCGAGCACTTCCATGCGGAACAGGTCGAGCTGTTCTTCGCTGATGCGGCCTTCGAGGAAGGAACGCGCATAGATGCCTGGGCTGGAATGGCCCTGGTGGAACACCAGGTCGCCCGGGTGATCGGCACTCGGGGCGCGCCAGAAATGATTGAAGCCCACGTCATAAAGCGTGGCCGACGAGGCGAAGCTCGCGATATGGCCGCCCAGTTCGCCCGGCTTGCGGTTGGCGCGCACCACGGTCGCCATCGCGTTCCAGCGGATCAGGGTGCGGATGCGCCATTCCATCGCGGCATCGCCGGACATCTTCGCTTCCAGATGCGGCGGGATGGTGTTGACGTATTCGGTGGTGGGATCGAACGGCAGGTAGCCGCCCGAACGACGCGTGGAATCGACCAGCCGCTCCAACAGGAAGTGCGCGCGCTCGGTGCCTTCGCGATCGATGACGGCGCTGAGCGATTCGACCCATTCCTGGGTTTCGGTGGGGTCGAGGTCCTGGTGGAGGATGTCGTCGAGCTGATCCATGAAACGTCTCCGCGGCGCCGTGCGCCGCCTTGCAGTGGGTGTGCGTCGCGGGGAAGCGACGAAGCCGAGGGCAGGCATCGATCCGGCAGCCGAGCCGGCACGGAACTTAGGAGGGACCGCGTGGCATGTTCGCCGCAGGACGAGCTAACCGCTCGATTCTAGCCTTGGCGTGGCAATCGCGCCAATTGTCGGACCATACATACGTATGCGAACGGTTTGCGGCGGCGCAGCATCACGTCGGTGGGCGGTTCGCCCCGGACTAGATCCCGGGCGAACCCCAACGTCATGGACCTGCCGCAAGCATCAGCTTCGCTCGCTTTGCGCCGCGCGAATCTGCGCATCCACCACGGCAATCGCCGTCATGTTCACCACGCGCCGCACGGTCGAGGTGGGCGTAAGGATATGGGCGGGCTTGTCCACGCCCATCAGGATCGGGCCGACCGCCACGCCGTCGGTCATCACGCGCACCATGTTGTAGGCGATGTTGGCGGCATCGAGGTTGGGCATCACGAACAGGTTGGCGCGCCCGCCAAGCGTGGTATTGGGAAACATCCGGCGGCGGATTTCCTCGTCCCACGCCGTGTCACCCTGCATTTCGCCGTCCATTTCCAGATCCGGTGCGCGCGTGCGCAGGATCTTCCATACCTCGCGCATTTTGACCGCACTGGCGTTGTCGTGACTGCCGTAGTTTGAATGCGACAGCAGCGCCACCTTTGGTTCAACACCAAACAGCTTCAGGCGATAGCTGGCCTGCAGCGTGGCATCGGCGATCTGCTCGGCCGGCGGGTCGCACTGCACGTGGGTGTCGAGAAAGAACCAGGTGCCCTTGTCGTTGATCACGGCGGTCATCGCCGAGGTGCACTGCACGCCGGGATCGAGGCCGAACACGCTGCGGATGTAGCCGAGCTTCTTGTGGTAGCGCCCGACCAGGCCGCAGATCAGCGCATCGGCTTCGCCGCGCTTGACCATCATCGAGGCGATCAGCGTGGGACGCGAACGCATCAGGTTCTTCGCCGCCGCCGGCGTCACGCCGCGGCGTTCGGTCAGCGCGTGATATTGCTGCCAATAATCGTTGAAGCGCGGATCGTCGTTGATATTGGTGAGTTCGAAATCGACGCCGGCGCGCATCCGCAGGCCCAGCCGCTCGATGCGCGTTTCGATCACGTCCGGACGACCGATCAGGATCGGATAAGCGAGCTTCTCGTCGATCACCGTCTGCACTGCGCGCAGCACGGTTTCCTCTTCGCCCTCGGCGTACACCACGCGCTTGCGATCGGCGCGGGCGCGCTCGTACACCGGCTTCATGATCAGGCCGGTGCGATAGATGAACTGGCTGAGCTTTTCGAGATAAACCTCCATGTCCTCGATCGGCCGCGTGGCCACGCCCGAATCCATCGCCGCTTGCGCCACCGCCGGCGCCAGCATCACCAGCAGGCGTGGGTCGAACGGACGCGGAATCAGGTACTCGGCGCCGAACGTCGGCGCTTCACCGCCGTAGGCGCCGGCAAGATCACCCGCCTCCATCTGCGCCAGCGCGGCGATCGCGCGCACGCAAGCCAGTTTCATGGCTTCGTTGATGCCCGTGGCGCCGACATCCAGCGCACCGCGGAAGATGTACGGAAAGCACAGGGCGTTGTTGACCTGGTTCGGATAGTCCGACCGGCCGGTGGCGATGATGCAATCCGGGCGCACCTGCTTGGCATCTTCCGGCAGGATTTCCGGATTGGGATTGGCCAGCGCCAGGATGATCGGCTGCTTGGCCATGCTCGCGACCATCTCCGGCTTCAGGATGCCGCCGGCCGACAGGCCCAGGAAGATATCGGCGCCATGCACGATCTCCGCCAGCGTGCGCGCCGGGGTATCGCGCGCATAACGCTGCTTGTCCGGGTCCATGTGATCGCGCCCCACATACAGCACGCCCTCGCGGTCGAATGCGGTGATGTGCTCCGGCTTCGCACCCAGCGCCACCAGCATGTCCAGGCAGGCGATGCCCGCGGCGCCGGCACCGGTGGTGGCGATCTTTACGTCCTCGATGTTCTTGCCGACGATCTTCAAGGCATTGATCACGGCAGCGCCGACGATGATGGCGGTGCCGTGCTGGTCGTCGTGGAAAACCGGGATATTCATCCGTTCGCGCAGCTTGCGCTCCACGATGAAACACTCCGGCGCCTTGATGTCTTCCAGGTTGATGCCGCCGAAGGTGGGCTCCATGGCGGCAATGATGTCCACCAGCTTGTCCGGATCGCGCTCGTTGAGTTCGATGTCGAACACGTCGATGCCGGCGAACTTCTGGAACAGCACGCCCTTGCCTTCCATCACCGGCTTGCCGGCCAGCGGGCCGATGTCGCCCAGGCCGAGCACGGCCGTGCCGTTGGTGATCACCGCCACCAGGTTGGAACGCGCGGTGTACTGGCTGGCGTTGCGCGGGTCCTCGACGATCGCTTCACAGGCATAGGCCACGCCCGGCGAATACGCCAGCGACAGATCGCGCTGCGTGACCAGCGGCGTGGTGGGCGTTACCTTGATTTTGCCGGGGCGCGGCAGGCGATGATATTCGAGGGCGGCTTGGCGGAAGTCGTCGGAATGAGCCATTGGATGATTCAACGAAAAAGGGACAGGGAGCCGCACGGCGGCATGCGTGGAATGGTAGCACCCGGCAGCGATCACCACGGCGCGCGCGGAGTAGTCAAAAGGTAGTAAACAGCGCACGTTTTGCGCAGCCATCCATGCCGGCCCGTTCTTGATGCAATGCGGCACAAACCATTGCCTTCGACGGAGGCGGCCTCGGATACTCGCCGCCATGTCCACATCGCAGCGACGTCCATGACCACACGCCTGGCCAAAATCCTCTTGCCGCTCGTGCTGGCGGCCTTCGCTTTCATCGTGACGTTCGACAACATCGTCGACTACGACTCCAACTATCAGTTCGTGCAGCACGTGTTGTCGATGGACACGACCTTTCCCGGCAATGCGTTGATGGGCCGAGCCATCATCAATCCCCTCATGTGGCAGGTGAGCTATTGGCTGATCATTGCGGCCGAGGGCGTTACCTGCCTGCTGTTGCTCAGTGGCGTTGTGGCTCTATGGCGGGCACGCCGCCAGCACGGCGCCAGTTTCAACGCTGCAAAAAGCCTGGTCACGGCTGGATGCGTCATGGGCTTCCTGGTGTGGTTCTTCGGCTTCATGGTCGTTGGCGGCGAGTGGTTCGCCATGTGGCAATCGAAGACCTGGAACGGGCAGGAAGGTGCCTTCCGCTTTTACATGGCGATCCTGGGCGTGCTGATTTTCGTCAATCAGCCTGATCGCGACCTGGCATGATGGCTATAAACCTGCCGACAAGGTCTCGGCCTCCACCTTCGACATCCGCACCCGATTGATGAACAACGAGAACGCCAGCTTGCCCGCCAATCCATGCACGTGCTGCATCCACGGCGGCAACCAGCGTGGCGCGACCAGCGCACCGGACTGGAAATACGGCTCCAGGCTCATCACGTCGCCCAGCGTCAGCTTGCCGGCGAAGAGATAGCGCAGCAGATCCAGGCGGCGTTCCTTCAATGCCCAGCGGAAGAAGGTATGCACGTCGAGCAAACCGGAGAGATACACGTTGTCCTTGGCGAATGCGGAACCGCCGGTCAACGGCACGCCGCGGAATACGCGCTGGGCGGAATGGAAGCTGTCGGCCACGCTTTGCCCGCAACGGTTGAAGAAGCGGTAGACCTCGACGAAGTCCGCGCCATTGAGCGCCATGTCCAGCGCAAGAATACGCAGGCTGATGCGCTTGAGCCGGGCAATGTCGATGGCGCCGGACATCAGCTCGGCGAATACCGCCAGGCCTTCCTGCGTAGCGGTGACGCGCGGCGACGTGCGCGCCAGCGAGGCCAGCACCGGCTGCTCGCGTCCGTTCAACGCGGTAAGCGAGTGCACGAAGGCTTCGTGGTTGAGCAGCTGATGACGGTCGTATTGGCTGAAGCGCGTACCGCCGCGCAGGCGGATGCGCGTGGCGCCGGCCGCCGCCTTGGCGGTGAGGTCGTTGTCCACCTCCACCGCAATCACGCCCTGGCCGAAGAAACCGTCCAGCACCTTGGACAGGTCCTTGCGCAACAACTCGGACGAGATATTGGTGACGATGTCGTCGTCCGCCATGTCCGCACCCAGTTCGTCGGACAACTCCACGAAGTAACGTGCCGCATCGAGGTTGCTGTAATGGCTGCCGGTGATGGCATCGCCCGGACGTCCATACAGTTGGATCGACGGCGCAGTGACGCCCGCGGTGCCCACCGCCTCGAGCATTTCTGCCGCGATGCGCCAGGATTCGGCGGTGCGGCGCAGATACTCGCGGATCGCATCGCCGTCGCCGGCGTCCTTTTCGATCGCCGCGAGCTCCTTGCGCACCTCGGAGAGATCGGGCTTGTGATAGCTCACGTCCGGCAAGGCGTATTGGCCTTTGCCGTAGGCCTCGATCATGCGGTCTTCCAGCGATGCCGGCCAGCTTACGGTCGACAGGATGTTGATGCCCTTCACCGCCGCCAGCAGGCGTTTGTCGAGGGCCGCATACGCTTCCAGCTCAAGCGGCAGGATTTTCTCGACCGGCGTACTCACCATCCCTCCCGCTCGCGCGAACCCTTGGGGCCATGCGGCTTGCTCGGCGGCCGGCCGCCGCGCTGGCGGCGCAGGCGCGATTCGAGCAGGGTGGCCTGTTCTTCGCGCTCGTCGCGCAGCTTCAAATAGTTGCGCCAGCGCTCGGGCGTCAGCTCGCCATCGTGCAGGGCTTCCTGGATGGCGCAGCCAGGCTCGCTGCCGTGGCCGCAATCGGCAAAGCGGCAGTTTTCGGCCAGCGCCTCGATGTCGGCGAACAGGTCGAGGTTTTCCTCGCCGGTGAGCTTGAGTTCGCGCATGCCTGGGGTATCGATCAGGCAGCCGCCGCTCGGCAGCTGCAGCAAGGCACGATAGGTCGTGGTGTGGCGCCCGCGGCTGTCGTGGCTGCGCACGTCGCCGATGGCCATGTGCTGGCTGCCCAGCAAGGTATTGGTGAGGGTGGATTTGCCCGCGCCCGACGACCCGACCAGCACCGCGCTGTCGCCCGGCTTGAGGTAGACGGCGAGCACCGCCGCACTGGCCGGGTCCTTGCCGTTGATGGCGTGGATCGGCGTGCCTTCCGGCAGGCGCCCCCGCAGCTCCGCGATGCGATCTTGCGCGCCGTCGGCCAGATCGGGCTTGCTGAGCACCACCACCGGTTGCGCGCCGGAACCTTCCACCAGCGAGAGGTAGCGTTCGATACGCGCCGGATTGAAATCCCCATCCAGGCCGGTCAAGACCAGCACGTAGTCGATATTGGTGGCGATCACTTGCCGCTCGTAGCGCTCCCCCGCCGCGGCCCGCGTGAGCACGGTGCGGCGAGGCTGCACCACCTGGATGTGCGGCGGCTTGCCCGCTTCGATTTCCACGAAATCGCCCACGGCCGGGCGTTCGGCCGGATCCAATCCGCGCTTGAGGAAATGGCCGGCCGGCTGGGCGCTGAAAGCCTGTTCGCCATCATGCAGCTCGTAGCCGGCACGGTGCTGCGCCACCACGCGCGCCAGCCGCCGCCCCTCGCCCGGCAGGTCCTGGCCTCGCCAGCCGATGTGGCGGAGCCGTTCAATGGTCTGCGCGTCGGTCATGGTGGGATTATGCCCATGTTCGAACGAGCCCGGGACGTCGGAACACACCGAAGTGCATATGGCGCATCGTGCAAAGCTGTGGCCGCTTTTTGCCATCTCCGCGCCCCACGGCGCCCGAACACGCTGCTAGGATCGTGAAACCGGCGCCAAGCCGGCTTTCCCATTCCGTCAAAGGACGTTAGACCGTTGTCCCCGATCAAGCCCAGCGCGCACCTGGCTGAAGTGCGCTACGAAATCCGCGGCGCCCTGACTCGTCGTGCGCGCGAACTGGAAGCGGCGGGAACGCCGATCATCAAGCTCAATATCGGCAATCCGGCCCGCTACGGCTTTTCGGTGCCCGCGCATTTGCGCGAAGCCATCGCCGCGCACCTGCACGAAAGCGAAGCCTACGGTCACGAACAGGGTCTTGAGGAAGCACGCGACGCGATCGCCGCACAACAGCGCGCCCGCGGCGCACGGCATGTGCAGGTGGAGCGCATCTTCATCGGCAACGGCGTCAGCGAACTGATCGACCTGAGCCTGCGCGCCCTGCTGCAGCCGGGCGACGAAGTGCTGCTGCCCAGCCCGGACTACCCGCTGTGGAGTGCCGCCACCATCCTCAATGGCGGCGTGCCGCGCTATTACCGCTGCCTCGCCGAGCACCGGCACATGCCGGACCCGGAAGAGATCGAAGCGCTGATCACTCCGCGCACGCGTGCGCTGGTGCTGGTCAATCCGAACAATCCGACCGGCGCCGTGTATCCGCGCGCGCTGCTGGAACAGATCGTGGAGATCGCCGCGCGCCATCGGCTGCTGCTGCTGTGCGACGAGATCTACGACCAGATCCTCTATGACGGCACGCCGTTCCAGCCGTTGGCCGAGGTGGCCGGCAACCACCCGTGCCTCAGCTTCGGCGGCCTGAGCAAGGTGCATCGCGCCTGCGGCTACCGCGTGGGCTGGCTGAGCCTTTCCGGCGACCCGGCGCGCACGCACGACTACCGCGATGCGCTGCAATTGCTGGCCGCCTTGCGCCTGTGCGCCAACGTCACCGCGCAATGGGCGGTGATTCCCGCCTTGCAGGATGCGCCCACCATCCATGCGCTCACCGCGCCCACCGGCCGTCTGTACCTGGCGCGGCAGGCGGTGCTGGACGGTGTCGCATCCAGCCGGTTCCTGGACATGGTGGCGCCCGAAGGTGCGATCTACGCCTTCCCGCGCATCCGCAGCAACGCAATAGCCGATTTCGACGACAACGCCTTCGCCCTGCGGCTGCTGGAGGAGGAATCCGTGCTGATCGTGCCCGGCACCAGCTTCAACGTGCCCAACAGCCGGCACATGCGCCTCACCCTGTTGCCGGAGCCGGCGCAGTTGCACGAAGTGTTCGTGCGCATGGAGCACGTGCTGGAACGCATGGCAGCGGAAGAATCGCCGCGCGCCGCCGCGGTGGCCGCCCGCTGACCGATGCCCTTGCGCTACCTCGCCCTGGGCGACTCCTACACCATCGGCGAAGACGTGCCTGCCCAGGCACGTTGGCCGATGCAGCTGGTGGAAAAACTGCGCAAGCAGGGCATCGCCATCGATGATCCGCAGATCATCGCGGTCACCGGCTGGACCACCGACGAACTGTCCGCCGGCATGGATCAGGCCGCTCTTGCACCGGACTACGATCTGGTCACCCTGCTGATCGGCGTGAACAATCAATACCGCGGACGCTCGACGCAGGACTACCGGGAACAGTTCCGCGCCCTGCTGCTGCGCGCCGTGGCCCTGGCCGGCCGCCGCGCCGGGCGCGTGGTGGTGGTTTCCATTCCCGACTGGGGCGTCACCCCCTTCGGCTACGCCAGTGGGCGCGACGTGCGGCACATCGGGCACGAACTGGATCATTTCAACACGCTGGCGCGGGAGGAAGCCGAGCATGCCGGCGCGCCCTTCGTAAACATCACCGGCATCTCGCGCGAGCATGCGGGGCTGGTCGCCTCCGATGGCCTGCATCCGTCCGGGGCGCACTATGCGTTGTGGACGGACGCCATCGCGCCGGCTGTCACGCGCGCGTTGCAGGGCGCCTGAGACGCGCGAATCGCCAAACATTGTCATGTACATCATTGCCTTGTAGTGCCCGGGCAAGTTGGCGTCTGGCCGCACGGCAGGGACGAAACGCAAGTTCTTATACGAATTGCGCCGCAACAATCTTTACTATTCGTTAAATTCCTGAAACAGTTGCGTCAGGAGACGCGGAGCAATAACTGGGTGTGAGGAATGTCCAGGCGCGGAAGCGTCGTGCCGCGCGGGTGGATGCGGCGGACATTGAGTTATCGCTACGGCGCTCTCCTATGGTCATCTATTCGGGGAGTCAACATGCAAGCTCATTACAATCGCCTGTCCATTGCGGTACGTCTGGCGCTGTCGGTCGGCCTTGCTTCGTCAGCCGCCATCGTCCAAGCGCAGGACACCGGGACGCAACAGAACGCGCCGTCTTCATCGAACACACAAAACAGCGGCACGCCGGCCAAAACCAAGACGCTGCAGGCGGTGACCGTGACCGGCTCGCTGATCCGCCGCGTCGACACCGAAACCGCAAGCCCCGTGGTCACGCTCGACCGCACGGCGCTGACCGCCAACGGCAGTCCGGTGCTGGGCAATGTGCTGCAGCAGCTGCCCAGCGTTTCCGGCTATGCCACCAACCCGGCCAACAACAGCAACGGCGGCGGCGGCGCCAGCCCCACGCTGGAAGGCGGCGACGGCGCCTCGCGCGTGTCGCTGCGCGGCCTGGGCGCCAACCGCACCCTGGTGCTGGTGGATGGCCAGCGCATGGCCAACGCGGATCTCAACATGATTCCGCAAAACATGATCCAGAGCGTGGACGTGCTGGCGGAAGGTGCCTCCACCGCCTACGGTTCGGATGCGGTCGGCGGCGTGGTGAACTTCCATCTGCGCAAGGATTTCAAGGGCGCGGAATTCAGCATCAATGACGGCATTTCCAGCCATGGCGACAGCCAGCGCCGCGGCTTCACCTTCACCACCGGCGCCAGCGGCGAAGACGGCAACATCGTGGCGGGCCTGGATTGGAACAAATACAGCCCGACCCTGGCCGGGCGGCGCGGCTTTTCCGCGCGCGCGCTGTATCTGTCCAGCGGCGCCATCGTGCCGCAAGGCTCCGGCACGATCCCGACCGGACGCGTGCTGATCCCGGCCGGACTCTCGCCCGGTGGCTGCCGTGTGAACGCCCAGGGCAACACCTACGTGACCCTGGCCAACGGCAATGGTGGCAGCCTCAGCAATTACCGTTGCTACGGCGGCCCGAACGACACCTTCAATTACAACGCCTACAACTACATCCAGACCGAACAGAAACGCGCGAACTTCTTCGTGCTCGGCAACTACAACATCACGCCGAACCTCACCGCGTTCATCAACGTGTTCTACAACCGCACCAATTCGGCCGGCCAGGACGCCCCCGCGCCCACCAGCACCAATGACGGCTGGTACGTGGCGGCGAACAATCCGATCAACCCGTTCGGGGTAACGTTCGGCACGCCGCCGGGCTACACCGGCAGCAGCTACGTGATCAGCGAGCGCCTCACCGGACTGGGTACGCGCCTGCACACCTTCGATACCGACAACGTGCAGGTCAACACCGGCCTGCGCGGCCACTTTGGCCAGAGCAGCTGGCTGTGGGATGCCAGCCTCAACTATGGCTACTCCAACCGCAAGCAGAGCGACTACAACGAAGTGAACATCGCCGACCTGCAGGCGGTGATCAACGGCGGCGGCAACATCTTCAACCAGGCCGACCCTGCCGTGACGGCGCAACTGCAAAAGGGCGTGGACACGCCGATCTACACCCTCACCAACACGATGAAGCAGGTGCAGTTCAACGCATCCGGCGAACTGTGGGATCTGCCGGCCGGCGCCATGGATCTGTCCGTGGGCACGCTGTATCGCTGGAACTCCATGAACTACACGGTCACCCCGGACGCGATTCTCAATCCGGGCACCGCCACCTGCGCGGTGCTTGCCGAAGCCTGCGGTTCGCCCGGCCGCGGCAGCATCAACGTGAAGGAGCTGTATGCCGAAACGCTGATCCCGCTGCTGTCCGAGCAACCCGGGGCTTATGCCTTGAACCTTGACCTGGGCATCCGTTCCTCCGACTACAGTACTTCCGGCACCACCACCAACAAGAAGATCGCGCTGGAATATCGGCCGATTGCCGATCTGCTGGTACGCGCCACGGCCACGCAGGTGTTCCGCGCGCCCAACCTCAACGAACTGTACGACGGCCTCACCATTGGTGGCCCGACCATCAACGATCCCTGCACCGGCCTCAGCGCAGCGACCCTGGCTGCGCATCCCAATGCCTGCCAATACGTGCCCCCGCAATGGGCCGGCAACCCCATTCCGCAGGTCACTTCCTACACCTCGGGCGGCAAGCCGGCAGGCGTCAACCTGAAACCCGAACACGGCAACTCGTTCGACCTCGGCCTGGTGTATTCGCCCAGCTGGCTGGAGGGTTTCTCCACCACCCTGGACGTATGGCGCATCAACCTGCATGACATGCTCACGCCGCTGGCCGCGCAGACCGTGCTCGATGCGTGCTACGCCAACGACAACAGCCCGTATTGCTCGTTCATCCACCGCTATCCCAGCAGCAACGCGCTGGCCGGCGCGATCTATTACATGAGCACGCCCGTGGTAAACCTGGGCAACATGAGCACCAACGGCGTGGACTTCACCACCAGCTACGCCATTCCGCATTTCGACCTGGGCAGCTTCAACCCCGGCAACTTCAAGGTGGGGCTCAACACCACCTACACCGGCTCGTTCTACAACGACGCCACGCCAGGCCAGCCGGGCGCGAGAACGGTCAACTATGCGGGCACGTACACGCAGCAGTTCGGCAGCATCGCCCGCTGGCGCGGCACGCTGACACTCAACTGGTCGCTGGGCAACTGGAGCGCGCAATGGCAGTCGCGCTACATCAACCACATGACCAACGTCAACGCCGACTACAACACCGGCGCCAGTGCACCGATAGCGTCGATCCTGTATCACTCGGCACAGATCGCTTACAACGTGCCGTCGATCAAGACGCGCTTCGAATTCGGCGTCGACAACATCACCGACAAGGCGCCGCCGCTGATTTACCAGAACGGTCCGAACTACAACGTGGATACCTCCACCTACGATGTCCTGGGCCGCTACTACTGGGCGCGGGCAACGGTGAAGTTCTAAAGCTGCAAGCAATACTTCGTGCGATGATCTGCTCCCTCCCCTGCAACGGGGGAGGGAGCAACGCATCAAGCGGAGGCACGACAGGTGGATGCATCCAAGAGCCAGGATTTGCTTGCCGCCTTCCAGCAAGGCGACATGGCCCGCGTGCTGGCCTTGAGCGAAGCGCCATCCGATGACGAAACGACCCTGCTGCTACGTGCGCTGGCACTGCGCGCTACTGGCCATCTGCACGAAGCCCTGCCGCTGTTCACGCGACTGACAGAACTGCAGCCGCGCACCTTCGAATACTGGAACAACTTGGGTTTGGCCGCGCGCGAAGCCGGCGATACCCAAACCGCCGAGCGCGCCTTGCGGCACGCCCTCACGCTCGCTTCGCACCACGCCGACGTGCACTACAACCTCGGCTTGCTTTACCTGCAGCAACAGCACTGGCTGGCTGCGCGCGAATGCTTGCTGGAAGCCGTGCGGCTGGCGCCTGATCTGATCGAGGCGCGCCTGCAGGCGGCGCACTCCTGTCATGTTTGCGGCGATAACGCCGGCGAAGAAACGATGCTGGAAAACGCCGCCAGCTGGCCGCCGCAACCGGCGGAACAAGCATTGACCCTGGCCAGCATGCTGTCCACGCTGGGACAGCAGGATGCAGCCATCCGCGCACTGCAAACCGCGATACTGCCCGCCGACGATGCGGCGCAGCTCATGCGCCAGCGCATCACGGCCTTGCGCGCGGCACTGTACGAGCGCGCCAACCGGCTCGATCTCGCCGAAACCGAATTGGCCACGTTGGCGCCGGACGTGCCTGCGGAGCAGGCGCAACTATGCTGCGCCATCGACTTGGCGCATGCCGCCGTCGCGGCGCGGCGCGGCGATGCCGCACACGCTGCCGAACGCTACGAACGCATCCTGGCAACCAGCGCGGATACCGACGTACTCGCCCAGGCCGCGTTCGGCCTTGCCGCCGCACGCGACAAGCAGGGACGCCATCACGACGCCTGGCGGGCATTGCAACACGCGCACGACACGCAGTTGCGCATCGCACGCAGCATCGTGCCCGAGCTGATGGCCGAGGACAGCCAGCCGCTGGCCATGGCCGATCGCTGCGTCAGCCGCAGCGAGCACGATCGCTGGAGCGCCCTGAAGCCCCCGCGCAGCGAGCAGAGCCCGGTTTTCGTGGTGGGGTTTCCACGCTCCGGCACCACCCTGCTGGAACAGATGCTGGACGCGCATCCGGATTTCTGCGCGATGGACGAGCGCGCCTTCCTGCATGAGCTGACCGAACGCATGGAGCTAGCCGGGCAAGCGTATCCATCGGCGCTGGCCGAGATCAGCCAGACGGATGCCGACCAGCTGCGCGCCGTCTACGCCGGCATGGTGCGCAAGGTGGTTCCCGACCTGGGCGCGCGCCGTCTGGTGGACAAGAATCCGCTCAACATGCTGTGCCTGCCGATGATCATGCGGCTGTTCCCGGAAGCGCGCATCATCCTGTGCCTGCGCCATCCCTGCGACGTGCTGCTGAGCTGCTACATGCAATCCTTCCGCTCACCCGCCTTCATGGTGCTGTGCAGCTCGCTGCAACGGCTGGCGCGCGGCTACGTGCGCGCCTTCGAACACTGGTTCGAGCAGATGGACGTGTTTGCACCGCGCGTGCTGGAATGGCGCTACGAATCGGTGGTGAACCGCTTCGACGAGCACGTGCTGAAACTGGGGCATTTCCTCCAGCTCGACGATGCCGCACCGCTGGCGCGCTTTGCCGAGCATGCGCGCAGCAAGCGCTACATCAGCACGCCCAGTTATGCGCAGGTCACCCAAGGCATTCACAACCGCGCGGTACACCGCTGGCATGCGTACCGGGAAATGTTCGAGCCGGTGTTGCCGGTATTGGAGCCGGTGATGGTGCGGCTGGGCTATGGTGCGTGATCGCCGGCGCAGGCTCGCCGCAACGCCATTTCAGGGCGAATCGTCATTCCGGCGAACGCCGGAATCCAGTTTGAATACGTTGTGCGAAGCACACTAAACATTTATATCGTGTGCTGCGCACGTCATTCTTAACTGGATTCCGGCGTTCGCCGGAATGACGAGTGAGTACGAGATCCACGCTTAAGGCCCCTCTCACGCCCCACTATCCTCGTTGAAATCCCCAATCGCCTCGATCAACGCCGTCACCGCCTCGCATTCGGCCTCGGTAAGATCAGGATTCCAGCTGTCCAGAATCAGCACCACGCGCGTTTCATCGCTGCGATTCCAGGCTTCGTGCTCGAACGTGTCGTCGAACGTCACGCAGCGCCCTTCTTGCCAGACGTGTGTTTCGCCGCCCACGCACAAGGCGCAACCGGGCGGCACGATCAGTGGCAGATGCGTGACCAGGCGTACGTTGGTCACGCCGGTGTGCGGCAGGATGTGCGTGCCGGGGCTGAGCACGGAGAACAGGGTTTCCGGCGCATGGTCACGGATGCGGGTCAGCGGCAGGCTGTCCAGCAAGGCCGCGGTGCGCGGGCAAGCGGCGGCATGGCTGTCGTAACGCTCGCCATGCCGACAGAAAAAATACGCGTTCCACGCCGCGGGCTGCGTTCCGGATGACAGCAGCATCGCCTGCTGTGCTTGCCCCGGCGGCGGTGGCCCGAGAAAGGCCTCCAGCGTTTGCTCCCCGGCGAGCACGCCGCGCAGTTCCTCGCGCATCCAGTCGGTGGCGGCTTCCAGGGCGTCGTGCCACGGGAAGCGTTCGCGCGGGTAATAGGGTTGACTGGGAATACCGGGGAAATAGAGGAATTTCGGCCGTTGGCGTGGATCGGGCCGGTGCGCCGGACGCTCGCCCAGATAGGCGTACAGGCAATCCTCGACGCGCCGCATTTCGTCCGCGCCGTAGCGTTGTTGCAAGGGTTCCAGCACGCGGCGGAACCAGGCCAGCCGGCCGGTATCGACGTAGCGCATGGCATGCTTCACCGCCTCGCGCAGGCCGGGCGCGGTGGTTTCGTCGCTGAGCCAGCGGCCCTGGTCCTGCGCCGTGCGCAAGGCGCCGAAATAAGCCGTCAAGGCATCGTGCGGGTGACCCAGCCGCTCCAGCGCCATGCCTAGCCGCAGGCGCTCCACGAACAGGTACGGCGCCTGCTGCAAGGCCTGCCGCAAGGCCTGGGCGGCGGCGGAAAAATGGCCCGCCGCCAGTTGCGCTGCACCAAGCACCTGCAGGGCTTCCAGATCGTCCGGCGTCTCTTCCAGCACGTGGCGAAACAGTTGCCCGGCCTGCTGCAGATCGCCGCGTTGCAGGCAGGCATGCGCTTGCTCGCGCCATTGTGCGCGTTGCGTATCGGCGGGTGTATTCATGGTTGTCTCCCCTTCCCCTGCCTGTTTATCGCACATCGCGACGGCCGGAAAAAATAGCCACGGCAACCTCTTTGCAACCTTTTCGCCATCGCACGGTGACGTTCCAACGCCAGACTGTGCTCCCGGCAACCTACCGGGGAGTTGTGCCATGGCCATCCTTCGCTGCCGAAGCGCCTTCATTTCCGACGTCCACCTGGGTACACCAGACTGCAAAGCGGCTTATCTGCTGGATTTCCTGCGCAGCCTGCAGTGTGAAAAGCTGTACCTGGTCGGCGACATCATCGATCTGGAGGCCTTGAGCCGCCGCCGCTGGTGGCATCCGGACCACGGCACCGTGATCGCCGAAGTGCTGGATATGGCACGCCGCGGGATCGAGGTCATCTACATTCCCGGTAACCACGACTGCGCGCTGCGCGGCCTGGTGGGGCAATCCATCTGCGGCGTGCGCATTGAATTGAATGCCATCCACGTCGGCGCCGACGGCCGGCGCTACCGCGTGAGCCACGGCGACGAATACGACCCCGAGCAGATCGGCCGCAGCTGGATGCTGCACCTGGGCGAAGCGATGCATCGCTTCGTGTGCTGGGGCAACCGCCGCGTCAACGCCTGGCGCCGCCGCATGGCGATGCCGTATCTGCCGCTGTCGATCATCGTGAAATCGCACATCGGCAAGGCGCTGGCTTATATCCGCGCCTATGAGGAACGCGTCGCCGCCGGCGCGCGCGAACACTGCGTGGACGGCCATATCTGCGGCCACATCCACTTCGGCCAGGTGCGCACCATCGACGGCGTGGTGTACCTCAACGATGGCGACTGGGTGGAACACTGCACCGCGCTGATCGAGGACGAACACGGCGCCATGGAACTGATCCACTGGAGCGAGCAGCCCACCGCACTGGGCCACGCGAGCCGCGAGCAGGTGCAGCCCTCGCCCATGGCCGCGCTGGCGCTGGCCCCGCTCGCCCGGCGCAAAAAGCTCGAAGAGGTGGAACTGCCATCCGCGGCGTGAGCCGGTCGGCGAGCTGCGCCGCCGGCCTTGATCCCGGCCACGCCGCCAGCATATCGAAGGGCTACAATTGGCCCCTTCTCTGCTGGAGTCCCCGCCCTTATGTCGCTTGAATCCGCCACCCGCGAACGCATCGAAACCCTGTTGAAAGACCACCGCGTGGTGCTGTTCATGAAGGGCACCCGCCAACAGCCGATGTGCGGTTTCTCCGCCGCGGCCACCAACACGCTCAACGAGCTGCTGCCGAATTACCACACCGTCAACGTGCTGGAAGATCAGGAAATCCGCGAAGGCATCAAAGTGTTCGGCAACTGGCCGACCATTCCGCAACTCTACGTGGACGGCGAACTGGTCGGCGGCGCCGACATCATCCGCCAGATGTACGGCAGCGGCGAACTGCACCAGTTGTTCGGCGTTGCCGCGCCGGATCGCACACCGCCGGAAATCACCATCACCGACAAAGCCGCCGACGCCATTCGCTCCGGCACGGCCAACGCGCAGAGCATGGCGCTGCACCTGGAAATTGGCCCGGACCACAGCGCCGGCTTCCAGCTGGCGCCGGCGAGCGAGCACGACATCGTGGTCACCGCCAACGGCATCGAAGTGCACTTCGACCCCGCCAGCGCACAGCGCGCCAAGGGCATCGTGATCGACTGGGTCTCCACCATGCAGGGCGAAGGCCTGAGCCTGAAATTTCCCGGCGCCGCCGGCGGCGTGCAGTCGATGAGCGTGCAGGAACTGAAAACACGCCTCGCCGCCGGCAACATCACCCTGGTCGATACGCGTCCCGCCCAGGGCCGCGCCATCGCCAAGCCGCTGCCGCAAGCGCGCATCCTGGAAGAAGAAGGCCACGCCGCACTGGCCAACCTGCCCAAGGACACGCCGATCGCCTTCATGTGCCACCACGGCATCTCCAGCCGCGGCGTCGCCGATCAATTCGCGGCGCACGGTTTCACGCAGGTATACAGCGTGGATGGCGGTATTGATGCGTGGGCTGCGGAGATCGATTCGAGCGTGCCGCGCTACTGATCGCGACGCGCCTATCCATCAACGCACATACGGGGCTTCGGCCCCGTATTTTTTTACCCTACCTCAAGCGCCCTGCAGGCTACTCGCCGTTACTCGAAATCCTCAAACCGCAGGTGCTTGACGCTCCGGCCATTCCGTCGCACCAGCTTCAGCGCTTCGATGCCGATCCGAATATGCGCTTCCACGTACTGCGTGGTGACGCTGCGGTCGCTCAACTCGGTCTTCACCCCTTCCGGAATCATGGGTTGATCGGAAACCAGCAACAGCGCACCGCAGGGAATGTGATTGGCGAAGCCGGCGGCGAAGATGGTGGCGGTTTCCATGTCCACCGCCATGCAGCGTGTGCGGCGCAGGTATTCCTTGAAGCTCTCGTCGTATTCCCACACGCGGCGGTTGGTGGTGTAGACGGTGCCGGTCCAGTAATCGTGTCCCAGGTCGCGGATCATGGTGGAGACGCCGCGCTGCAGTTGGAACGCCGGCAGCGCCGGCACCTCGGTCGGCAAGTAATCGTTGCTGGTGCCTTCGCCACGAATGGCGGCAATCGGCAGGATCAGGTCGCCAAGCTGGTTCTTCTTTTTCAGCCCGCCGCATTTGCCGAGGAACAGCGCAGCGCTCGGCTGGATCGCGCTCAGCAGGTCCATCACGGTGGCGGCATTGGGGCTGCCCATGCCGAAGTTGATAAGGGTGATGCCGTCGGCGGTCGCGCTGGGCATCGGCCGGTCGCGTCCCTGCACGTCCACGCCATGCCATTGCGCGAACAGCTCCACGTAGTGACCGAAGTTGGTGAGCAGGATGTGGCGGCCGAACTGCTCCAGCGGCACGCCGGTGTAGCGCGGCAACCAGTTGGTGACGATCTCGTGTTTGGTCTTCATGCAAGGCTCTTGTGTCGGCGCAACGCCCCAGCACCGGAAGTGTTCGAAATCATCACCCAGCCTACGCCGCAACCACCTCGCAATCGTTGTTGAAATCCCCAATCGCGGCAACCAAGTCAGTCACTGCAGCGCGCTCGGCTTCGCTCAAATCCGGGTTCCAGCAATCGAAGATCAGCACCACGCGCGTCTCGCCGCTGCGGTTCCATGCTTCGTGCTCGAAGGTATCGTCGAAGGTCACGCATTGTCCCTTCTGCCAGGTGTGCACTTCGCCGCCCACGCGCAACGCGCAGTCGGTCGGCACGATCAGCGGCAGGTGCGTGACCAGGCGCGTGTTGGTCACGCCGGTGTGCGGCAGAATGTGCGTGCCCGGCCGCAACACTGAAAACAAAGTCTCCGGCGCGTGATCGCGGATGCGCGACAGCGGCAGGCGGTCGAGCAGCGAGGTGGTGCGCGGGCAGGCCTGGTAGTGGCCGTCGTAGCGCTCCCCATGGCGCTGGAAGAAGTACGCATCCCACGCCGCCGGCTGCGCACCCGAGGAGCGCAGCATCGCTTGTGTCTGCGCTTCGGATGTTTCACCCAGGAAAGCTTCCAGTTGCTGCTCCGCCTGCAGCACGGCACGAAGTTCTTCGCACACCGCCTCGGTGGCCGATTCCAGCATCTCGTACCAGGGGAAACGCTCGCGCGGGTAATAAGGCTGGCTGGGGATATCCGGAAAATACAGAAACTTGGGTTTCTGGCGCGGATCGGGAACGCTGCCCGGCTGCAGGCCAAGATAGATGTCCAGACAGTGATGCACGCGGCGCAACTCGGACGCGCCGTAGCGCTGCTGCAACGGCTCCAGCGCCTGCTGGAACAGCTCCCGGCGGCCGACGATGGCATAGCGCATGGCATGCTTCACGGCATCGCGCAAACCCGGTGCGGTCGTTTCGTCGTTGAGCCAACGACCTTGCGCCTGCGCCGCGCGGACCGCGGCGAAATAGGCAGCGGTCGCTTCGTGCGTGCGTCCCAGCTGTTCCAGCGCCAGCCCCAGCCGCAATCGCATCTGAAACAGGGACGGCGCCTGCTGCAGCGCTCGCCGCAAGCTATCGACCACACCGGCGACGTCGCCCATCTCCCACTGTACGGCACCCAACGACTGCAGCACGCCCGGATCGGCAGGCTGGAGCCTGGCCGCGGTTTGCAGATAGCCAAGCGCGACCGCCCATTCACGGCGGTCATGGTGGCAACGGGCCAGGAACTGCAACGCCTCCACATCGTCCGGCGCACGTTCCAGCACGCCCCGGAATGCGCGTTCGGCCTGTGGCAGCTCTCCCTTGTTCAAGTGTGCGTGCGCAACCTCGCGCCATTGTGCGAGGTCCCCACCCCACGGTGCATTCATCGTTTTCTACCCTCCCCAGGGCTTCAAGGCGCCCGCTCCGCTCACGCGGCATGAAACCGGGCACCCCTTAAGGCAACACTGACTAAGTATCGCCGTCGTCATGATGTCTGGAAGGCTCGCAGGGTGTGCTGCGTGAGGCCGGGAAGACTGGCGTCTTGCCAAGCCGCGCGGCACAGCCTGCGGGCCTTCCAGACATCACCCCATCCTTTAAATTCAGCATGTTGGGGCCCGCCCTGTCTGTCCGCATGCCTTCGTGACGACGGCGATACTTAGTCAGTGTTGCCTTAATGCATACTAGCCGCAATTTATTTCTGCACAATTCCGGGGAAACGGTTGGTGGGACGATTGACGGATCTGGACCCGCGCACGGCGCAATCCATCCAGGCCGCGGGCGCGGCCCTGGATGCGGGGAGGGCGGATGAAGCAAGCCGCCATCTGGCCGACGCAGCGGCTCGCCATCCGCGGCATCCGGAAGTGCTGCGCATGCGCGCCGGCCTGCACAGCATGCGCGGCGAGCACCCGCAAGCCTTGCAGTGCATGCGCCAGGCGCTTGCACAGCGGCCTGACGATGCGCTCTACCACAACACGCTCGGCTCCTTGCTGGGCCAGGCCGGCGACTACGACGGCGCCATCGCCAGCTTGCGCCGCGCCTGCGACATGCAACCGCAGCTGGCCGACGCCTGGTACAACCTTGGCATCATGCTGACGCGCAGCGTGCGCAACGACGAAGCCGCCGATGCGTTGCAACGCGCCGTGTCATTGGCGCCGCGGCACATGACCGCGCGGGCGCAACTCGCCGACCTGCTCCGCATGCAGGGGCAGTCCGCGCAAGCGGCCGAACACTACCGCCGCATCATCGCCGAAGCGCCGTGGTCCGGCATGGCGTGGTGGGGCCTGGCGGACATGAAAACGCTGCGCCTGACGGACGACGACATCCGGCAGCTGCAAAGCGCGCTGCACGCACCGCAAGCGACCGACGAAGACAAGATGGCCATCGGCTTCGCACTCGCCAAGGCATTCGACGACCAGGGCCAGTATGCGCAAGCGCTGCTGGCGTTGGCCGAGGCCAATGCGATCGCGCGGCGGCGCTACCGCTGGCCGCGCGAAGCGTTTTCCACCGGTGTCTCCATGGTGCTGCAGGCGTTCGAAACGCCCATGGCCAACGCGCCGGAACCGCTGGGCCGGGAAGTGATCTTCGTGGTGGGCATGCCGCGCTCCGGCACCACGCTGGTGGAGCAGATCCTTGCGTCGCATTCCATGGTCGACGGCGCGGGCGAACTGGCGGATCTACCCGCCGTGCTGGGTGAACAATCCCGGTTGAGCCAATTGCCGTTTCCGCGTTGGGCCGCCGCCATGACGCCAGCCGATTGGCAGCGCCTCGGCGAGCGTTATCTGCAACGCACCGCGCACTGGCGCAAAGAGCGCCCGATTTTCGTCGACAAGCTGCCCGGCAACTGGATGTACATCGGCGCGATCCGCTCGATGCTGCCCGCAGCGCGGATCATCGGCTGCCGCCGCGATGCGCTGGAAAACTGCTTCGCCTGCTACCGCCAGCGCCTGCACAACAACGAATACACGCGCGACTTCGATGACCTGGCCGGCTTCTGGCGTGACTTCGACCGTACGCTTTCCTTCTGGAGCGCACGCGCTCCAGAACGCGTGCTTGAGCACAGCTACGAAGCCCTGCTGGCCGAACCGGAAACGCAGATTCGAAGGTTGCTGGATTTCTGCGATCTGCCGTTTGAAGAACCCTGCCTGCGCTTTCACGAAACGCGCCGTGAAGTGCGCTCGCCCAGCGCCAACCAGGTACGCCAGCCTTTGCGCGGCGATACCGCCCGCACATCGCAATACGGCGCCTTGCTCGATCCCCTGCGCCGCGCGCTGGGAATGCCGCCATGGCAAGCCTGACGCCCGCGGCCATGCCCCCGCTGGTCGGCCAGCTGGCCGGCTCACCGGCGTCGGCATGGCTGGCCAACGCCCGCACACTGATGTTGCAGAAGAACCTGGCCGATGCGCTGGCGGTGCTGCAGGCTGGCGTCCAGGAGCACCCCTCCTCGACGGAACTGCGGCTGGCACTGGCCGGCGCATGGCTGGAACAAGGCGCGCCACGCAAGGCCGAGGAGGTGTTGCATGCCTTGCTCGCCGATTCCCCCAGGCACGCCGCCGCAACCTTCCTGCTCGCGCGCTTGCTCCACAGCGAAGGCCGCATCGGCGCGATGGCGCAAACCTTATGCGCCCTGTTCACCCAGCCGGATCAGGATATCGAGCATCGCATCCAGGCGATCGAACTGCTCGACGAAAGTGGACGCCAGCAAGATGCGCTCACCCTGTGCGAAGACGGCATTGCCGCAGGCGCCACCGATGCACGCCTGCACGTGCATGCCGGCCGCCTGGCCGCGCAAGTGGGACGATTTGAACTGGCCAGGACGCGTTATCTGTTTGCACTGGACCACAGCCCGCAAGCCCTCACCTGGCACCTGCCGCTGGCGCTGACCGAATTGCAGCGCTACGCCAGCGGCGATCATCCCGACATCGCGCGCTTTTCCACCTTGCTTGGCCGCCGTGATATCAACGCACACGAACGCTCGGGCCTGCTGTTTGCCTTGGCCAAAGCCCACGACGACATCGGCGACTATGCCGCAGCCGCCGCATATCTGCGCGACGCCAATGCGCTGCGCCACGCCAACGCGCGCTGGTCGCGCAAGCTGTGGCGCCGCAGCGTAGACGTGCGCCTGCAGCGCGCGGCGCCTGCGTATCGGCATGCGCTATCCATACCGTGGACGCCCATCTTCATCGTCGGCGCGCCTCGCTCGGGCACCACGTTGATCGCCGAACGATTGGCGCGCCATCCGCAAGTGCGCCTGCGCGGCGAAGAAAACTGGTTCCCGCAGCTGGCCGGCACGCTGGACAGCGAAGAACAACCCAGCGCTGCCCTGGTCGAGCAGGCCGCCAGCATCTACACCGCACAACTGCGGCAGGACGACGCCGACGCGCAGTGGTACATCGACAAGCAGCCGTTCAACTTCCTGCACGTCGACCGCATCCTCGCCCTGTTCCCGCATGCGCGCATCATTTATTGCCTGCGTCAAGCGCGCGATAACGCGCTGTCGTTGTGGATGCAATCATTCCCGGCTGGTGTACAGGATTTCGCTTACGATCTGAACGACATCGCAGCCGTCATTCACGGCGCGAATCGCTTGTACAAGCACTGGAGGCACCGTTATGGCGAATCCGTTCGTGTGCTTCGATACGAGGACATGGTCTCCGATCCGGCTTCATGCCTGGCTGACATGTCCGCATGGCTAGATCTGCCCAACCGCGATTTGCTCGCATCGCCCCCCCGCTCCGTAGCCTTGAGTACCGCCAGTCTCTGGCAGGTACGCCAGCCCATCCACAATCGCTCCGTTGGGAGATGGGAGCATTACGCCCCGTTCATGCCGGAACTGGAACGCATAAGCTAGAACTGAGCAGAAATACACTTATCTAACTACAACCAACGTCGCCCCTCCTTCCATTGATGAACCCAATAAGCGGCGGCCGGCGTTACCAATACTTTCAATTCGCAAAGTCACGAAAATCACTATTTTTTATTTGGGCGAATTCGCATGACTTTTTTAGCGCAAATCTCGGTAACTCCCTGTGCTCTATCGGTACCTGTCCGCAGCAACCTCGATTGCCGTCGCGTGCGGTTGACAACCGTGTTCAACGGGCGCACCGTATTTGAGGGGTACTTGAGAAAGCTTATCTGACTTGAAGTAGTGCCCCCTGCATGTCTGAAGGTGAATATTTGGAATGAGTGCCAATCCTGATAGAACAGGAATTGGTTGTAACCAAAATCCAGCTTGATGGCTTAAAGGAGTAAGGCTAATGCAGCAGACTGACGATATCGTTTTGGGCTGGCTCAGTGGATCGGACAGCTTTGATGGCATGGACAACCCTGCTGGCCCGCTCTACATCGAGGGCGCGGCGGCAACTGAAGCGGCGTTGACGAATCCGGAAGCCGGTAGCACCCTTCTCACTTCGGTGGGAGGAAGTTGCAGCACCTGTTCATTGCATTTGGGTGGTGGGTGTTCCTGCTGTTGAGTGTGTTTTTAATCAACGCGCGGCTCCTCTCGGGCCGCGCGTTGTTCGTGGCACTTGCGAGCAGTTTTCACTGGAAAAAGAAAGGACTTCGAGCGCATGACGGCCGAGACCATCGCCCCCGATAGCTTTGCCCCCATTTTCGAATATTTCACGGCTCCGGCTCGTACAGCATTCTCCAGTTTCCTCGATAGGCTTTCGCTTGATCTCCGTGCTGACGAAGCGGCACTGATTCGTACAACAGGTGAGGAAGCCCTCAAAGAATCCGCTCGGCTCAAGTTAAGTCGCCTGCTGCTCTTGGAGTTGCATGCAGCCAAACATGCGGGCGAGCTGACGGCCAACAGCGACAGGGAGCGTTTCCTTCAATTCATCGAGCACGCGCAGCAACCAGAATTCGTCGCGCACCTGGACCAACGCTATCCGCCATTGCGCGCACGCCTTGAGCGCGCACTCCGGCAACAAAGGGAAGCAATTGAGGCACTAGTACTGCGTTTTATAGCTGATCGCTCGGTATTGGCTCGCTTGCCCGGCCGACCTTCAGGGCGTCTGATTGCCCTCAAGCTCGGCCAGGGCGATCCGCATGCTGGCGGAAAGACAGTAGCGCGAATATCCCTGGAGGGCGGCCAGGTGATGTATAAGCCGCGCTCGTTACGCATCGACCTTGCCCTCGAAACCTTTTTGGAAAATACGCTCCCTGGCGTTGAGCGCATCCGTGTGCCCAAGGTCATCGACCGTGGTGATTATGGTTGGGTCGAATATGTCACTCACCGCTATTGCGATAACGAGCTGGAATTGCAGGCGTTTTATACTCGCCTCGGTCACTGGCTGGCAGTATTACGTCTCGTCGGCGGCACGGACATCCATCTGGAAAATCTGATTGCTGTAGGCCCGGTGCCGGTGGTGATCGATGTGGAAAGCCTGTTTGCGCCTGTTCCGGAAATCCGATCATCAAAATACGGGCATGCTCATGATCTCGCTGAGTCGATCATTCGAAGCTCAGTGCTGCGCACGGGTATCGTGCCGTTTCGCGCGCCAGCGCTAGGTCTGAATGGCGTCGATCTTTCCGCAGCCGGCGCACTGCCAGGGCAGCAACCGCAAGTGCACGCGCCCGTTATCGCCAACGAGGGCACCACGGCCGCAAGGGTTGAGGTCATCAGTGTCGATGTCACGACTGCGCAGAATCACCCTTCTCCAAACCCAGATGTTTCGTTGTACTGGGCTCATATTAGCGAAGGGTTCCTTACAGCCACCAAGCAACTTCGCAAGATGGACAGCGAGGGTGAACTCGCTTCGCTCTTGGCCCTGTTTGAGGACTGCCAAGTACGTGATATTCGCCGTCCCACGCAGGCATATATGGAAATCGGGCGCATGCTGTGGCATCCGTCGTCGTTGCACGACGAGGCCAAAGCTATCGAGCGTGCGCGTGATCTGTTTGTGCGCAATGCCGCCGTCGTTCCGATTGCCCCATCCGAACCCCTGGAGATTGCGTCCGAGATCGACGATCTGCGCTATGGAGACGTACCGATCTTCGTAGCGCCACTGGCGCGCGCCAGGATCGATGCCGTGCTCGCGGACTGGCGAAAGATGCGGCCCGAACTGGAGGATCTGGCTATTCGGAGCGCCCTGGTCGTAACCGAACTCAACCGTGGCATCGACGGTTCAGAGAAGCTTGCCGACTTGCGCTATTTCGCTCGCCGGCCACATGCACAGCTGCTGGATGCGCGTCGCCGCAAACTCGCCGCGGATGCAGTCGAACGACTTCTGCGACTGGCCGTACACGGTGCAGATGGCTCGGTGACCTGGATCACCCCAGAAACAAGCACGGGCGGCTGGTTAGTGCAGCCGCTGCAGGCAGATACCTACTTTGGCCTCGGCGGAGTCGTGGTTGCGCTGGCTGGCTATCAATACGAAGTTGCACGCGACCGTGCTGAGAGCGTTACCGGTGTCGATCAGGCAATCGAGGGTGCCTTACAGGTTTTGTGCGCGTTAGATGCGTCCACCAAGGCGCCGAACATCGGCGGCTTGAACGGTTGTGGCGGACGGATCTGGAGCTGGTTGACTTTGTACGACCTGTTACCACGCCCGGAGTTTCTCGAGCGGGCCATCGCCAATGCAAAGGCACTGGAGAGTGACGGCTTTGAAGACGACCGCTTGCTGGACCTCATTGATGGAACGAGCGGCGCCATCGTGCCACTCATTAACTTGGCCGAAGTGACTGGCGATGCACGTTGGCTGGCGCTTGCAGCGCTCGCTGCCAAGCATCTTGAGGAAACAGCCATAGTTGACGAACGTGGCGCGCGTTGGCCGTCGAGCGTGTTTGAGCACCCTATTGGTGGATTTGCACATGGCGCAGCCGGCATCGGTTGGTCATTGGCGCGACTCGCGCTGGTTGCTTGGGGTGACGAATCGGAACGTGCACGCTTGCATACACTTGCCAAAGGCGCGTTCGCGTTTCAGGATTCGATGTACGACAGTGCAGTCGGCAACTGGCTTGATGCACGTCAATTGAGTCGCTTCAAAAGCTTTCATACTTGGTGCAATGGGAGTGTCGGGATCGGATTGGCGGCCTGTGATTTGTACTCACGCACTCACGAGCCGTATTACCTGAACACACTGCGCCGAGCCGTCACTGCTTCGCAGGGCCAATGGGGAGCGAGCCACACGCTTTGTCATGGTGATTTTTCACTGTGGGAACTGTTGGCGCGCGCTTCGATGCTTGATCCTTCCACGTGCCCAGTGGATCCTGTCGAGCCGATCGCCCAGATCATTTCGTCGATAGAAGAGCACAAGGGCATCATCGGCGGGATGACCCGTGCAGCTTTTACGCCCGGTCTAATGACGGGCCTGGCCGGAGCTATACACAGTCTCAATCGCATGCACCCGGACAGCAAACTGGCCTCGCCGTTGCTACTGGAGCGTCACGCTCAAGTAGCCTAAGGCAGTGATCGGGCAAGCTAAAAAGATGCGCCAAGGCAAGCGCCCCAGAGCTGAGCATGATGTCACTCATGCGTCGATGGAATACCCCCAATATTCCAGCACCGGCTGGAGAATCGGAAACGCCGGCTCCAGCGCGTCACGATAACGCAACCAACGATTCAGCCCCTTCTTGTTTACCGGCTGAATCACTTGCGTATAGCTTGGGGTAGCGATGAACCCTTTGTCACGCGCATGCTGGTCGAAGCGCATCAATGGTGCTGCGTCTTCCAAGCCAAGGAAGGCCGCAATCTTGCGCGTCTGCCCTTCCGGATCGGCGACCAGTTCTTCATAGCGCGATACGAATACGTTCGGCTTGAACACCTCCACATGATGCAGCCAATGCTCCATCGCGGTCACATAGGCAGTGGCCAGGCGCTCCATCGACGTACACGCCGAGGCCAGCACGGCAGCACGGAAATTCTGCATGTAGTTGCTGACCAGCACGTCGCAAGGATGGCGAAGCGCGAGGATGAACTGCGCCTGCGGAAACAGCCGATGGATCAGCGGCAGCCACGACATGTTCAACGGGTTCTTGTCCACCAACCGCGTATCCCAGCGGCGGGTGATCTTGGAACAGACCAGGCTCAGATAGCCTTTGCGCAGTTCATCGCAGAGATGCTGGTCCAGTTTAGGCATATCGCCCGGCAACTCGAAACCATAATCTTCGAGCTGGTCGTCGAGCGTATTGAAAAAGGGGCGTTCGTCCATGGACTGCAGCGCTGGATGCGCATCCAGCATTTGCTCCAGCAAGGTCGTGCCCGAGCGGGGAAAGCCGACGATGAAAATGGGGGAATGCTCGGCACCTGGAGCGTTCAACACGGGCCAGCGTTGGTATTCCTCTGCAGTGACGCGTTGCGCAGTCAGCGGCAATACCGGTGCGCCAGGCGCGAAACGCTCCGGCACCGTCACCTTCAACTCTTCCAGTTTCAGCGCATGTGCCTGCCTGAGTGCAGCGAGCGCGTGTTTGGGATCGCCCAGCTTGTCATATATCTCCGCCTGCGTAAAAAAGTAGACGCAGTCACCTTCATTGCGCGGACCGGCTTGTTCAAGCAGCACGCGTGCTTGCGCAGCGTCGCCGCTACGCAAAGAGAGGGTTGCACGCTGGCGCGTGATTTCCAGGCACGTTGCCTCATCCGCCGGATCGCGGATGGCCTCGATGTGGTCCAGCAAGGCGCTTGCCGCATCCAGGCGGTTCATGCGCTCCAACGCAGCGGCCAGCGCCAGCTTGGGCGGCATGGACGTGGGCGAGCGCGCCGCCACGTCCTCCAGCAGCATGCAGGCGATATCGGCTTCGCCATCCAGCTGAAACAGGTCGGCCAGCTCCAGTTGCTGGGCATCGTCCAAGGGCAGCCATTCGCGCCATGGCCGCAGCAATTGCCCGACGCGGTGATCACGGCAGACCGCACAGGCCCGTGCGGCCGCCATGCGGGCAGCCATCGAATCCCGGTCCAGGTAATGGGCGTGCAGCAAGGTCTCGCGCGCTTCGTGATACCGCTTCAATTGCAGTTGAAGCAAGCCGAAATTGACTAATTGCTCGACGTTGTCCGGCTGCAGTTCCAGCGCCTTGACATAAGCTTCCGCCGATTCGTCCAGGCGACCAAGCTCACGCAATACTGTGGCGTAGTTGCCCCAATGCAGGCTGCTATCCGAATGGTGCTTCACAAGCTCCGCATGGACCACGAGCGCCTCGTCAAGCCGCCCCTGTTGATGCAGACTCATGGCGAGCAGCAGCGAAAGATCCTCGTTTGCCGGTGACTGTTGCAAAGCCTCCCGGCACCACTGCTCGGCCTCGGCCAGACGCTCTGCTTGAAACGCGGCCACGATGTCTTGGATCGAACGAGTCATGCCACACCACTAAAGAAAAAGAGCCGCGCGGAATTCCCGCGCGGCTCTCAAGTTGAACACACTTACATGCGTGACGCCGATTAGAACGTATACGTCAGGCGGGCGTAGTAGTAACGGCCGATCAGGTCGAAGTCCGTCGGGTCCGTGTTGGCATTGAGCGTGTTGTTTGCATACAGGAACGGCGGTTGCTTGTCGGTCAGGTTGTTGACGCCCAGGTCCACACGGGTGTGGTACTTCTCGACGTTATAACCGAGGGAGATATCGTGGTACACCGTGGCACCGTACTTGAACACCTGGCCCGGAACCGGTTTGCCGCCACCGTTGTTGATGACCGGGAAGGTATCCTGGCTCGGGCTAAGCGAGCCGTTCTGGAAGCGCCCGATATAGCGCGTACGCCACGATGCCGACCAGTTGCCCATAGTCCAGTTGACGAAAGTCTGACCGCGCCAGCGCGGGAACAAGCAAATGCCGCCGCCGCTTGGGCACGTTGAAGCCTGCGGCGAACCGTACGGGGCCAAATGCCCGGCATCGTAATAGGTGACGTTGGCAGCTGTACCCGGTGCGGTCTGCTGGTTGTAATACTTCAAGTAGGTGGCGTCGATACCGACGGTGAAATCACCGAAGCTGAAGTGCGGCAACCGGTAGCGAGTGGAGAAGTCGATACCCCCGGTGGTGGTGGTACCCAGGTTGTCAGTCGGCTCGATAATGTAGTTGATCTGGCCACCGGGGAAACGATGGATCAGCGGACAGAACGAGCTAATGCCCGCATAGCAGCCATTGAGTACGGTCTGCGCACCCACCGACGCAATCGTATCGTTGATGTAGATATGCCAGAAGTCGGCGCTGAGCGACAGGCCTTCCACGTAGCTGGGCGAGTACACGATACCGAAGTCGAAGGACTTGCCTTTCTCCGGCTTGAGCGTGAGGTTCGCATACTGCGCACCGGAGAGCGCCGCCTTAATCTGCTGGCCCGCTGCCGCGTCCTGGTTCACAAAGGTGCCGTCCAGCGGTACGCCTACACAGGCAGGATTGGCAACAGTGGCACCGTTACAAGGATCGCTCTTGAGCGAGGGCGCGTCGCTGATCGGCGAACCGAATACATCAGCAACGTTCGGTGCACGGAACACAGTAGCCACCGTGCCGCGCAACAGGACATCGGCGATCGGCTTGTACTCGATGGCAAACTTGGTGTTATTGGTGTTGCCGATACGGCTGTTGCCAATGCTGCTGTACGAGGAGTAACGGTCACCGATCGTCACGTTCAGCGACTGCACGCCAGGCAGGTTGGCAAGCACCGGCGTGAACAACTCGAAGTAACCTTCCTTCAAGTTGTAGCTGCCGCTCAACGGCGAGCTGCACTGGCTGCCGAGAATACAATTGAAGGTAGTCGGGTCGATGGTGAGCAGGGGGTCGATCTGGCTCTTGATCGTTTCCTGGCGGTAGTCGATACCCGCCGCAAGCTGCATCGTACCGGCCGGCAGATCGACCAAGCCACCGTTGGCCTCCAACGTGAACACCTTCTGGGTGGTGAGCGTGTTGCTGTACGCCGGCCTCGCAGCAGCCTTGAGGGTCGCGGCCGTAGCAGGGTTGAACTGATTAAAAATGTCCAGCGGCGTGCAGCCATTTGCGGCCGAAGTGCAGGCCAAGTCCGCGTTGATGACGTTAATATTCGGCAGATTCAACGTGGTGAGATCTTGCGCCGAGCGACCATAGTCGACGTTCAGGTCCCAATTCCAATTCTGGTTGAAGACTTCGAAATCGCCCTTCAAACCACCATCCCACTGGTCGGTGGTGTTCTTGGAATCGGCCTGGCGATTACCAATCGACACTGCGCGCAGGCGGAATGAGTCACTCTCGAACGCGGTATTAAAAATGTTGTACGGATTGTTCTGGGGGATGACCAAGCCATAAACGTCACCCAGCAGACTCGGCGCCAACTGGAAGCTGGCGGTAGTCTTGTTGTGGTAGCCCTCGACATACGCGGTCAGGTGATCATTGAACTTGTAATCGCCCTTTGCCCAGATACTTGTGCGCTTCTGTGGCGTGTCAATCAGGTTGACCGAGGCATAGTTGTACTTGTCGCTGTTGCCGAAGCAGTGATAATCGCTGCCGCTGGTGCCGGCGGCGCCAACGTTCAACGCAACCTTGCCGCAGTTGGGGAAACCGTTCGTCCCCTGCAGTGAAGCCGGGAGTTGGATACGACCGTTAGCACCGAAGGTGGAGCCGCCCACAAAACTATGAATCGGGGCGTAACCGCCGCTGGAGGTCGGGCCGCCGCTGATCGACACCGAGTTCTTTGAGAACGCACGCCGGCTGGCCAGGATGCCGTTCGTCTGGTTGTAGTCGACACCGCCCATGATGTCCCACTTGTCCGACGTATGGCCGAAGGCGGCGGTATAAGCCTTCGAAGCGCCATCGCCGTGGCCGGACTGGCCATATTGCGCCGAGAGCGTGGCGCCGTTGTAGTTCTTCTTCAGGATGACGTTGATAACGCCACCGATCGCATCCGAACCGTAGACCGCCGAGGCGCCGTCGGTCAGCACTTCGATGCGCTCGACCATGTCGGCGGGGATGGAGTTGATGTCGACCAGGTTGTTGGTGGCGCTATTGATGACGCGATGGCCGTCGATCAGCACCAACGTGCGCTGGCCGCCCAATCCGCGCAGGCCCACCGTGGTACCGCCGGTACCGCCGCCGTTGTTCACCTGCGGGTTGACGTTGCCGCCGGTCACTGCAGGAAGCTCCTGCACCAGGTCGCCCAGCGTCAGCTTGCCGCTGGCCTTGATGGCGGACGAATCGATGGTGACCACCGGGTTGGACGTTTCCACGTCCACGCGGCGGATGTGCGAACCGGTTACGGTGATGGTTTGCAGCGTCTTGGGCTTGCCGTTGTTCTGATCTTGCGTGCCCTGCTGTGCGCTGGTGTCCTGAGCGAACGCGCTGGTAGCCGTGGCGCCGACTGCGATGGCGGCACCCAGCGAAAGCGCAAGGCGAACCGCCGCCGAAAGTTTGGTGGTTCCGTGGTTCATTGTGTACCCCTCTTTCCCCAGAAAAAAGAATTTTTGACTACAAAGGGCTAACCCGCTCTCCGTCACTAACACCGGACGTGCACTGACACGAACCTGCGAATTCCCTTGTGGCCGGAGCGTAACAGTTTGCTAACACAATGAGCAAGGTTTCACCTGCTACGAACTTGGGGTTAACGGTTGGCCGTCGCGGGCACGGGGAAGCAAGGTGCCCACTTGGGCGGCTTTTTTAGCAGAAAAAGGCGTTGAGGCGCCTTTTCACCGGCTCGACGGGCGGCCCCTAAAAATGCTGCAACCGCACATAAACTGTCCGGAAGCGGCTGCTTGCCGAGACTCAAAGGGACAGCTCGCCTTGGTTCGCGGGCAACGGGAACCTGCCGCAGGTTCTGACTTTTTCAATACATGCACAGCGCTTGCATCGAGCGAGAATCGCCCTAACCCCCAACCCTTTCCCCGCAGGGGAGAGGGAGCGAACATCCTGCTATGTAGTTGGGCTTCTATATGAAACAGGGTGGATCGGGTTGCGTCAGCATCATGCCCTCTTTCGCTTGGCGCACCGCGACAAGGCCCCTCCGCAACCACATGTTATGTTCGTGCCGCACAGTGAATGACAGGGGTATCGGCATATGCGGATGGGTTTGGCTATCGATGCATCCTGCGATCTGCCGCAGGCGTTTTTGCAGCAGCACGACATAGCCGTCATGCCCATTGTCGTGCGCATCGACGACACGGTGTTCAAGGACGACCGCAATCCGGCCGAAATCGAGCGCTTCTTCAATCTGAAGCTGGGCAGCCGCAGCCACTCGGCGGAAACCGAACCCTGTTCGGTGGAGGACGTGCAGAAGCTGTTCCTGGACAAGCTGGTGCTGGAAAAGGACTGCGTGTTCTGCCTCACCATCACGCCTTCGCGCAGCCCGATCTACGACAACGTGGTCAAGGCCAGCTTTGCGGTGCTGAAGAACTATCGCAAGGCGCGCGAACCGCTCGGCATCACCGGCCCGTTCCTGATGCGCGTGCTGGATACGCGCAGCCTGTTCGTGGGCTCCGCACCGTGCATCGTCGAAGCCGCGCGCCTGATGCAAGCGAATGAAACGCCGGCAGCGATCCGCGAACGGCTGGCCTACATCGCCGAAAATTCCTACGGCTACATGCTGCCGCGCGACCTGTATTACCTGCGCGCCCGCGCCAAGAAGAAGGGCGACCGCAGTGTCGGCCTGTTCAGCGCCGTGCTCGGCTCCACCCTGGACATCAAGCCGCTGATCCGCGCTTACCGCGGCGACACGACGCCGGTCGGCAAGGTGCGCGGCTGGGAACACGGTTGCGAAACCCTGTTTAGCTACGCCGCCGATCGCGTGCGCGCCGGCCTGCTGGTGCCGGTGATGTGCACCGCCTACGGCGGCGACCTCAGCGAACTGCCGAAGCTGCCGGGTTACGACAAGCTGGCGCAAACCTGCGAGGAATGCGGCGTCACCTTGATGCAGGCGCCGATGAGCATCACCGGCATGGTCAACGTAGGCGAAGGCGCCGTGACGGTCGGCTTTGCCGCGGAAGAGCACCACGTCGAATTCTGATATCGCGGCCCAAGCGTAGAATGCTGGCATGCATCGTGCTGCCACCTTTGCCTTGGCTATGACTGCCCTATGTCTGATGACGGGCGTGCCGTTGTCCGCACCGGCACACGCCGACACCGTCATCGTATACAAGTGCCGCACGGCGCAAGGCGGCCTGATCTATCAGGGAACACCTTGCCCGCATGGCCAGCAGCAGCAAACCATGCAGCTCGACGACGCCGGACCGAGCACCTCGCCACCACCGGAATCGCCGGCTTCTTTGCCACCTGCGGCGAGCGCTGCGGCCACGCCGCTTCCGCCATCCCTGCCACGCACGCCACCCTCGACCATGTATCGCTGCGTGCGCGCCACGGACCAGACGACTTACCTCAGCAGCAACGGCAACCCGCCACCTTATTACGCGCCGCTCGCGATGACCGGCATGCTGCCGACGTCGCTCGGCCCCGTCATTCCCGGCGTCAAGCCCAATGCGGCGATGGTCGCCAGCCAGTACGTACTGATGCAGGATCAATGCGCGCCGATGACGCCGCACGACACCTGCGCCACCCTGCGTGACCAGTACGACAAGAACGAACGCGCGCTGTCACGCGCTTTCAAGAGCGACCAGCCGCCCCTGCTCCAACGCGAACAGGAACTGCTGGCACAGCTCAGCCACTGCTGAGCAGAACTTGCGCAATGTCGTGCAAGTAGTTGCCTGACAACCATTAAAAAGACTTGTCCACAGGGTTGCCACCAGGGTTTCCCCAGTCGCTGTGGAAAACTTCTCAAAAGCCGTAATGGAGGAATCCACCATCCACCGCCAGCACCTGCCCAGTGATGTAGCTGGCCGCCGGCAGGCATAGGAACGCGATGGCCGCGGCCACTTCTTCCGGCTCGCCGATACGTCGCAGCGGCGTGCGATCCAGCACCTCGTCCAGATAATCGGCATCGGCCAGCGCCGGTTCGGAGCGCTGCGTGCGGATGTACCAGGGCGCCACGGCGTTGACGCGGATGCCGTCCACCGCCCACTCGGCCGCAAGGTTGCGTGTGAGTTGATGCAAGGCCGCCTTGCTCATGCCATAGGCCGAACCCGTACGCACGTGCGTGATGCCGGAGACCGAACCGACGTTGACGATCGCCGCATTCGCATGCTGCACCAGATGCGGATGCGCAAGCCGGCACATCTCGTAGGCGGAGAACAGGTTCTGCTCGAAGATCGCGCGGTAGTCGGCTTCGTCGTAATCGAGCGTGGCCTTGGGCTTGTTGCCGCCGGCGTTGTTGACCAGCAGGGACACCGGCGTGTCCAGGTCCGCTACCCAGTCGAACACGGCCAGGCGATCCTCCGCCACGCTCACGTCGGCTGCGAAAGCCAGCACCTGGATGCTGGGAAAATCGTCGGTCAACTCCACGCGAACCTGTTCCAGGTAGTCGTCATCGCGCGCCACCAGCAACAGGTCAGCGCCCAATCCGGCCAGCTCGCGTGCGGTGGCGTAGCCGATGCCCTTGCTGGCACCGGTGACGAGTACGGTGTGATCCTGCAACTGCCAGGCGTCGATGCGGCTGTTCATGGAGCGGAGCTTACATGAACAAGAACGCTTGTCCGAAGCGTGCGGCGGCAGGACACTTTAACCATCATCATCGAGGTGCCGCCATGAGAACCGCTACCGCCCTGATCTGCCTGCTGGCCCTGGGCGCCTGCAGCAACAAGCCGCCCGCACCGCAATCCGATCCCAAGTCCGCCGCCGCGCAACCCAGCGCTCCGTGGGATGCCATGAAGCAGGACGAACAACGCGCCAAGGAGGTGCAGAAAGTCGTCAACCAGCACGCCGCCGACCAGGACAAGCAGATCGAGCAGCAGACGCAATAAGCCCGCTCGCGCGTACAGCCATCTGGACGTCCGTACGTCCGCGCCTTGCCACGGCTGATCGATGCAGGCAAGGTTCGGGCATGAGTCCCGACACTGCCCATACCGAATCCATTCCCCTCTTGGAGCTGCACGAAGCCAGCGTATTGCGCGGCGAACGGCTGATCCTGGACCGCTTCAGCCTGCGCCTTGCCGCCGGCCAGCACACCGCCATCCTGGGTGCCAACGGCTCGGGAAAATCCACGCTGATCCGGTTGATCGCGCGGCAGATCTATCCGCTGGCGCGCGAAGACGATACGCCCACCATCAAGGTATTCGGGCGCGACCGCTGGAACGTTGTCGAGCTGCGCAGCCTGATCGGCATCGTGTCGCCCGCCATGCAAGGCGACTACACCAACGAGGATGCGCCGCTGGAGGTGTTCGACGCCGTGGTCTCCGGCTTCTTCGCCGCGCGCGGCCTGTGGGTGGACCACCATGTCACCGAGGCCATGCGCCAGCATGCCCTGGATGCGTTGGCGCAGGTGCAGGCCACCCACCTTATCGGCCGCGAGATGGCCAGCCTTTCCACTGGTGAAGCGCGCCGTGTCTTGATTGCACGCGCCCTGGTGCATCGTCCGCGTGCGCTATTGCTCGACGAACCCTGCACCGGGCTGGACCCGGCCAGCCGCCGGCGCTTTCTGGAAAGCCTGCGGCAACTCGCCCAACGCGGCGTGACCCTGCTGCTGGTGACGCATCACGTGGAAGAAATCCTGCCGGAGATCGATCACGTGGTGCTGTTGCGCGAAGGGAAGCTGCTGCGCAAGGGCAGCAAGCACAGCGTGCTGACCAACGAAGCATTGAGCGAAGCATTCGGCATGCCGATGCGCGTGGCGCAGCAGGGCGACTATTACCACGCCAGCGTTGGCTGAAGATGTGTCGCATTCGCAGGCTGGGATGAAATCCCAGCATCAACAGCCGCAAGAGCTTAAGGCAACACTGATCAAGTATCGCCGTCGTCACCAGCCCTGTCTGTTCGCAGGCCAAAGGGCCGTCGGCGAAGGCAGACTGGCCGTCTGTCGAGACGGCGGACCGAAGGCATGCGGACAGACAGGGCTGGCCCCAACATATTGAATTCAAAGTGATGGGGTGAGACAGAGCCGAACCTCACCATCGCTTTCTGCATGGCAGCGTTGGGGTTCGGCTTCGCCTCACCACCAACCTACGCTCGGCATTTAAAGACATTTACTTTTTTATTTGCACCACAATTGGGCGCCATTGCACCAATTACGCCCGTCAATTAAAAGCATGATTATCTATTGACGCGCCGCACAAACGTGTCATAGCCTCAAATTGCCGCACGTCGGGGAGATTCATTGTTGCGGTGCAAATGCGTGTTTTTACCTATATCCAAGTCCTTGGAGGGACACCTTTTGTCTTGAATCTTGTGGGGAATTCAAAAATGAAACGATTTGTTCGCCGTCCATTGGCAGCCGCCATGCTGCCGCTGTTTTCCGTAGGTATCGTTTTCACCACCGCTGCCTGGGCCGATACGGCCCCCGCCGATTCGCCGCAAACCAGCAAAGAGCTCCAGCAAGTCGTCGTTACCGGCACCCGCGCCACCGATCGCACCGCAGCCGAATCGCTCTCGCCGATCGACATCGTCTCGCCCGCCGACCTTACCTCCAGCGGCTATACCGACCTGGCCAGCGCGCTCAACAGCGTGCTTCCTTCGCTGGATTTCCCCCGCCCCGCCATCAACGACGGCAACGACGCGCTCCGGCCGGCGTCGCTGCGCGGGCTGTCGCCTGACGACGTGCTGGTGCTGGTGGACGGCAAGCGCTATCACACCTCGGCGCTGGTCAATTACAACTCCTCCGTGGGTCGCGGCGCGGCCCCGGTGGATCTGAACTCGATCCCGATCTCCGCCATCGACCACATCGAAGTGCTCCGCGATGGTGCAGCGGCGCAATACGGTTCCGATGCGATCGCCGGCGTGATCAATATCGTGCTGAAGCATGGCGCCCGCGCGGGCGGTAACGAGATCAGCGCCAATGGCGGCATCATGGACGCGGGCGATGGCGCCAACAATGGCGTGGACGGCTCGGTAGGCATTCCGCTGGGTGGCACGGGCGACAAGGCGCCTGGTTGGGCGCGCCTGGCCTGGAACTACCAGAACCAGATGAACACCAACCGTTCCGAGAACACGGATCGCGCCACTACCCTTGCCGGCGCCACCAACACCACCGGCTATCCCTACGAGCGCTACGGCGATCCTGCCGAAAAAACGTATCAGCTGCTGCTCAACTTCGGCTACCAGGTAACACCGAGCATCGAGGTGTATGGCTACCTCAACGGCAGCAAGCGCGACGTCACCTCCAACGGTTACTACCGCTCCTACGATTCCGCGCGCAACGTGCCGGAAATCTATCCGAACGGCTTCCTGCCGCAGATCGTCAACCACACCAACGACGTCGCCTTCGTGTTCGGCGTCAAAGGCCATACCGCAGGCGGCTGGCAGTGGGATGTGTCAGCCGATTACGGCGAGAACAACCTGGTTTTCGACATCCAGGACAGCGTCAACACCAACCTCTATTACACCAAGGGCTATTCGCCCACCTACTTCCACGCCGGCACCTTCGCCAACAAGCAGGGCGTGTTCAACGTGGACATCAGCAAGGAATTCGACTGGGGCCTGCACAACCCGGTCACCGTCGCCTTCGGCGCGGAATACCGCAACGAAAGCTATGACATCGGCGCGGGCGATCCGGATTCCTATTTCTTCGATCCGAACACGCTCATTCCAGGCACCACCTCGCCGTACGCCGGCGGCTCGCAGGTGTATCCGGGCCTGGCGCCGGAAGTGGCAGGCAACTTCAGCCGCCACAGCAAGGCCGCCTATGTCGACGTGGAAACCGATCTCACCGACAAGTGGTCGGCCGGCGTCGCCGCACGCTACGAGGATTACAGCGACGCCGGCTCCACCCGCTCGGGCAAGCTCTCTACGCGTTACCAGCTCACCGATACCTTCGCCCTGCGCGGCACGGTGTCGAACGGTTTCCGCGCGCCATCGCTGGCCCAGCAGAACTACGAGTCGGTGGTGACCTTGATCCAGAATGGTGCACTCGCGCAGATCGGCACCTACCGCACTTCCAACCCGACCGCCATTGCGCTCGGCGCCAAACCGCTGGTGCCGGAAAAGTCGGTGAACTACAGCCTCGGCGGCGTGTGGCAGCCGACCAGCAATTTCAATGCAACGCTCGATGTCTACCAGATCCGCATCTGGGACCAGATCCTGTATTCCGACCAGATTCCGGTCAGCATTCCCGGTAACCAGGTGACGGGCGCGCAGTTCTTCGTCAACGGCGCCACCACGCGCACGCGCGGTGCGGACGTGATCACCAGCTATCACCTCGACCTCGATAGCCTTGGTGCAATCAACCTCAGCGGCAGCGCCAACTACAACCAGACCACGATCCTGCACGTTTCCACGCCCGCCTTCGGCCGCGCCAGCCAGGGCCTGCTGACGGATGCCACGCCACGCACCAAGTTCGTGTTCGCCGGCGACTGGCTGATCCACAACTTCGACCTGCATGCCAACGCCACGCGCTACGGCACGGTGACGCGCCTGGGCGACGACTACAACGGCGACGAAGACCAGATTTTCTCCGCACGCTGGATCTTCGATCTTGCGGCCAGCTACAACTGGCGCACGTGGACCTTCACCTTGGGCGCCGACAACATCACCAATCAATATCCGACCAAGGCCGCGCTCAACAACGTGTATGAAGATCGCGCGGACGGCTTGCAGTACTCGTCGCTGTCGCCGTTTGGTTTCAACGGCAGGTATTGGTACGGGAAGGTGACGTTCCGGTTTTAGCGCCATGGCAACCACCAAGGCCAAGAAGCGTGTTGTTTACGTGATGCGCCCCCTCCCCTGTGTCCGTAGGGGAGGATTGGGGTGGGGTTGCTTGGACTTTAGCGTGCGGCCGAATGTCACCGTGACTTCTGATCGTAGAAGTACATCGCGGCGACACCTGGTTCCTGCCGCTCGCTGCGCTCGCACCCCACCCTAGCCCTCCCCCCGGATCAAGTCCGGGGCAGGCTCTACTTCGCAGGGGAGGGGACGCATTCTGGCGAGCACGAGATATGCGCTGCCCCTTTTCCTCTTCCATGAGAACGTTGCCGCCCGTTCGCGAGATATGTCGATGCAAGACACACCCCCTACGTTCTCCATGAAACGCCGCGACCTCCTGCGCATGATCGGAATCAGCGCAGGCGCCGCGGCGATGTATCAGGCCATGAGCAGCCTTGGCCTGGCGGCCGAGTCCAGCTTCAAAGGCCAACCCCATCTGCAAGGCGCACCGAAAAACAGCAAGGTGCTGATCCTGGGCGCCGGCATTGCCGGCATGGTGGCCGCTTACGAACTCCGCCAGGCCGGCTACCAGGTGCAGGTGCTGGAATACAACCATCGCCCAGGCGGCCGCAATTGGTCGCTGCGTGGCGGCGATCGCTACACCGAACTGGGTGGCTTCACGCAGCACTGCCAGTTCGACGAAGGGCTTTACATCAATCCCGGCCCTTGGCGTTTGCCGTATCACCATCACGGCATCATCGGCTACTGCAAGAAACTCGGCGTGCCGCTCGAGCCGTTCGTGCAGGTGAACCACAATGCCTACCTGCACAGCGCGCGTGCGTTCGGCGGCAAGCCGCAGCGTTATCGCACCGTCAACGCCGACTACCGCGGCCACGTCGCCGAACTGCTCGCCAAGAGTACGCAGCAAGGCAAGCTCGATGCGGCCGTCAGCAAGGAAGACCAGGAAATACTGCTCGAATCGCTGCGTGACTGGGGCGCGCTCGATAAAAACCTGGCCTATGCGCGCGGCATCACCAGCAGCAACCGGCGCGGCTTCGACAAGGACCCGGGCGGCGGCCTCTCCGCCCGCCCGCTTCCTTCCACGCCCATTGCGCTCAATGAACTGCTCGGCTCGCACCTGTGGAGCAGTCTCAGCGCCGGCGAAATCTATGAATTCCAGACCTCGCTGTTCCAGCCGGTGGGTGGCATGGGACGCATCGGTGAAGCGTTCGGCCGCGCACTGGAAGGGGTGATCCGCTACAACGCCAAGGTCACGGCGATCCAGCAGGACGAACATGGCGTCACCGCCACCTACGAAGACACCGCCCAACCAGGCACGCAGCTGAAGGCACGCGGCGACTGGTGCATCTGCACGATTCCGCTCTCCGTGCTCAGCCAGATCCCGATGAACGTCGGCGCGCCGATGCAGGAGGCGATCAGCGCGGTGCCGTACGCGGCCTCCGTCAAGGTGGGCCTGCAGTTCAAGCGGCGCTTCTGGGAACAGGACGAACACATCTACGGCGGCATCACCTACACCGATCTGCCGATCGCCAACATCGGCTATCCCAGCAGCGGCTTTTTCGGCAACGGCAAGGGCGTGTTGCTGGGCGCCTATATCTGGGGCCTCAATGCCTTCGAATTCACCGCGATGACGCCGCAGCAGCGTGTTGAAAAAGCGCTGGAATACGGCAGCCAGATCCACCCGCAATATCGCCAGGAATTCGAAACCGGCGTCGCGGTGGGCTGGCATCGGTCGCCGTTTACCCTGGGCTGCTTCGGCCTATGGTCGGAGGAAGCCCGCGCCAAGCATTACGACAATCTCTGCCAGATCGATGGCCGCATTGCGCTGGCCGGCGAACACGCCTCGTATCTACCTGCGTGGCAGGAGGGCGCCGTGACGTCCGCGCTGGATGCGATCGAACGCATCCACCAACGCGCCGTGGCGGAGGCCCGCACATGAGCCCCACGCTACGCAAACATCTCTGCATGACCTGCCTGTGGCTAAGCGCCCTGGCCTACGCCGCCGGCCTGCATGCGCAATCTTCCGACAACGCCGCACATGCGCATTCGGCCCTGGCCACGGCAGACGGAAAAACCATCTTCGAACACATCTGCCAGGGCTGCCACATGCCCAATGCCAAGGGCGCCACGGGTGCCGGCACCTATCCCGCGCTGGCCGGCGATCCGCGGCTGGTTTCGCCGCAGTACATGGCTGCGGTGGTGATGCATGGGCGGCGCGACATGCCTGCCTTCATCCAGACCGGCGAGGCCGGACCGCTGGAAGATGCCAAGCTCAGCGACGCGCAGATCGCGGATGTGGTGAACTACGTGCGCAGCCATTTCGGCAACCACTACGACGACCGCATCACGGCGCAGGACGTGGCCGGCATGCACTGAGTTTCACGCACTTTTCTACCGGAGGATTTCATCATGCAGAAAATGGTCTTGCTTGCATTGCTGCTTGCAGCACCGGCCCTGGCCCAGGCGCAGGACGTGATCCGCTACAAACTGGCCAACAGCAATTTCCCCATCTCCGCCGCGGTGGAAGTGCCCGCCGGCAAGTCGGTCGTCTTCCTCAGCGGCATGGTGCCGCCGGTAGTCGATCCCAAGGCGCCAAAGGATTCGGCAGCCGCCTACGGCGACACCAAGACCCAGACCGTCGGCGCGCTCACCGCGATCCAGAAACAACTGCAGGGCATGCACATGGGCATGGGTGACATCGTGAAGATGCAGGTGTTTCTGGTGGGTGACGAAGCCCATGGCGGGCGCATGGATTTCGCCGGTTTCATGGCGGGGTATACGCAGTTCTTCGGCACCAAGGAGCAACCCAAGCTGCCGGCGCGTTCGGCGTTCCAGGTGGCCGGGCTGGCCAATCCGGGGTTCCGGGTGGAGATCGAGGTGACGGCGGTAAGGCCTTGAGCCGACCTTCACCTGAGCTCTAACGCTCGTCATTCCGGCGAACGCCGGAATCCAGTCAAAATATAATGTGCGCAGCACACGACATAAAAGGTTTTGCGTGCTTCGAACGACGTGTTCAGACTGGATTCCGGCCTTCGCCGGAATGACGAGCCGCTCTGAACAGGCATCAACGCGGCGTTAGCGTTTGGAGACTGGAGCGAACCCCAGAACCAACCATCGCCGCCATATCCCATCCCGTCTCGGTATATTCCGCATTGTCGCAATGCACGCATGCGTTTCCGCATTAATCTAGGCGTACACGTTTGCGTACGGGAACCGAAGCACCATGGGGCTCTATCCAATCTTCGCCGATCTCACCGGGCTGCCCGTGCTGGTGGTCGGCGGCGGGCACGTGGCGGAACGCAAGATCGCCATGCTGCTTGCGGCCGGCGCGCGGGTCCGTGTCGGCGCCCCCATGCTTACGCCGGCCCTGCTGCAGCAGGTCGAGGAAGGCCGGATCGAACGCCTTGACGGTACTTTCGAACCCGCATGGCTGGATGGCGCATGGCTGGCCATTGCCGCCACCGACGATCACGAGTTGAACGCCCGTGTCGCCGCGAGCGCGGAAGAACGGCGCATTCTGGCAAATGTGGTGGATGCGCCTGCGCTGTCGCGCTTCCAGGTACCGGCCGTGGTGGATCGCACGCCGTTGACGGTGGCCATTTCCACCGGCGGCGCCGCGCCGGTGATCGCCCGGCGCGTGCGCGAAACACTGGAGGCCGAACTCGATCATGCGCTCGGCCCGCTTACCGCGCTGGCGCAGAAGCATCGCACGCGCATCACGCAACGCTGGCCGGATCTGGCCGAACGCCGCACGTTCTACGACTGGCTGCACGATGGACCGGTGATGGCGCTGCTGCGCAAGGCCCGTTCGGCCGATGCCGAACAGATGCTGCTGGATGCCCTGCATGCGCCGGCATCGCCGTCCTCGAAGGGTTCGGTGCTGCTGGTCGGCGCCGGCCCCGGCGATCCTGGACTGCTGACGCTGCGCGGCTTGCGCGCGCTCAACCAGGCCGACGTGATCCTGCACGACTCGCTGGTCAGCGAGGCCGTGCTGGCGCTGGCGCGCCGCGATGCCGAGCGTATCGACGTCGGCAAGCGCTGCGGCGGCCGCCATACGCAGCAGGAACAGATTCACCAATTGCTGCTGGAACACGCGCAGGCGGGCCGCCTTGTGGTGCGCTTGAAAGGCGGCGATCCGTTCGTGTTCGGGCGCGGCGGCGAAGAAATGGAATTCCTGCGCCAGCACGGCATTGCCTGCCAGATCGTTCCCGGCGTCACCGCGGCCGTCGCCTGCGCCGCCTACGCCGGCATTCCGCTGACGCATCGCGAGCACGCGCGCACCGTGCACCTGCTTACCGGCCATGGCAAGGAATCCATGGATGCCATGGACTGGCCGGCGCTGGCGCAGGATCACCAGACCATGGCCGTGTATATGGGCGTGGCGCGGCTGGACGAACTCACCCAGCGTTTGCTGGAACACGGACGGCGGCCGGACACGCCGTTTGCCATCATCGAGAATGGCACGCTGCCCCAGCAGCGGGTGGTCAGCGGCGTGCTGCGCGACTTGCCGGCGCTTGCGAAAGAACATGCCGTGCATCCGCCGGCGCTGCTGATCATTGGCGAAGTAGCGGCATTGGCGCACGAGCATGCATGGTTTGGCACGTTGGCATGAATGCATTTGGCAGCAGGACTTTCACCCATGACCGATAGCGATCCGGAACGCCCACTGCAAAACCGCTGCATCGCCATTCCCGAGTCGCGCGAGCTGGATCTGTTCGCCTCGCTGCTGGAGCGCCGCGGCGCTTCAGTACTGCGCTGCCCGCTGGTGGATATCCGCGACACGCCCCATCCGGCGCCCGTGCTCGAATGGCTGCAGACTTTTTGTGCCGGCGGCTGCGACGACTTGCTGCTGTTCACCGGCGAAGGCCTGCGTCGGCTGTTGAGCCTGATCGAGCATCACGCGCCCGCCTTGCGCGAACCGTTCATCACGCAGCTCGCGCGCGTACGCAGCATCGCCCGCGGCCCCAAGCCCGGCCGCGTGCTGCGCGAGCTTGGCCTGAAACCCACCCTGGTTGCCGACCCTGCCACCACGCCAGGCATGATCGCGTTGCTGCAGACGTTCGACCTGAAAGGACGCCGCATCGGCGTGCAGCTTTACGGTACGGAACCGAATGCGGCATTGATGGATTTTCTCGCCAATAGCGGAGCGCAGGCACTGCCGGTATGGCCGTACGTATACGCCGATGCGGCAGCAGACGCGGAGGTGCTGGCGTTGATCGAGTCGATGCAGCAAGGACGCGTGGATGCCATTGCCTTCACCAGCCTGCAACAGGTGGAACGGCTGTTTCGCCTGGTCGATGGCGAACGCTTGAGACAGGCCCTGGCGCATACGCTGGTGGCGGCCATCGGTCCGGTGGTGGCCGATGCATTGCGCGCACACGGCGTGCAACCGCAAGTAGTGCCGGAAGACAGCTATTACCTCAAGCCGCTGACGCGGGCGTTGATTGAGCGGCTGGGTTCAAGCGGACCGTAAAAGCCCATTGGCGCAATATCACCAACTTCAGCAAGAAGCTTGTTGATCGCAGTGTTCTGCTCCCTCCCCTGCGGCAGCAGGGGAGGGGATGCATCCTGGCGAACGTGAAATATCCACCCACGTTGGCGCCATCCTACGCATTCACCTCCGCCCGCACTTCCGCAATCAACTGCCGCAACTCCGGCACACACGAACCGCAATTGCCGCCCGCGCGCAAGCGCGAGGTAATCTGCGCCGGCGTTTCCAGCCCATGCGCGCGGATCGCATCGCAAATGGTGTTGCGTCCCACGCCAAAGCATGAGCACACCGTCGGCCCAGTTGCGGCAGCCGATCCACCCGGCTCTCCCAGCAGCAAGGCGATGCGGTCGGCTTCTTCCAGTTGCGGCTGCACGAACAGGCTCGCCAGCCAATGCCGTGCGGGCAGGTCCGGGCGCGCGGAAAGAAACACACAGGCCTCGATGCGATCGTCGATCACGTGCACGGCGCGGTACACGCCGGTGCTGCGGTCCTCGTATTCCAGCCAATCGGCCTCCGGATCGCTGACGCCCAGCCACGCACGCGCCCAGGCACCGCATTCGGACGGCCGCTCACGGTGCGCGATTTCGTAACGGCGGAAGTGGTCGCCCTGGATGGAGGTCCAGTAGCTCAAGCCATCCGGCATCAGCAGCTTGCGGCTGAGCGCAAAGCCATACCAGCGCACCGGAAAAGGCTCCACGCTTACCGGCGTGTGCTTGAACTCCGGTTCGCCGGAAACAGGGTCCACCACCGGATTGACCACGCCACCGACGCGCGCGTCGGAAGCGAACTGATCGTTCCAGTGGATGGGGACAAACACGTTGCCGGCAAGAATGCCGCCGCTGTGCTTCACACGCGCCACCATCGCACCCCAGCGCGATTGCACGCGCGCCAGCTCGCCTTCGCGTACGCCGCAGCGCAAGGCATCGTGCGGGTGCATGTCGACGAAAGGTTCGGGGATATGTCCCGTGAGCCGCGGCGCCTTGCCGGTGCGCGTCATGGTGTGCCATTGGTCGCGTACGCGGCCGGTGTTGAGCACCAGCGGGTATTCGCGATCGGTGGCATGCACCGGCATTCGCGCGGGTGTGGCGATGAAACGCGCACGCCCGTCGGCATGCGAAAACCGGCCATCGGCGAACAGGCGCGCTGCGCCCTCACCATTCGCCGCCACCGGCCATTGCACCGGCTGCAGCGCGTCGTAAGCCTGGCGATCCAGATCGGCCAGGCCGCCGAGATTCAGCAGGCGCCGCACAGCGGATTCATCGTTGCGATAGCCGGTAAGCCGCGCGTGCTCGGCAAACACCGCATGCACGTCGTCGAACTGAAAGCCTTCGGCATAACCCATGCGCCGCGCCACCTCGCAGACGATGCGCCAATCCGCGCGCGCCTGCTCCGGCGCCGGCAGAAACGCGCGCTGGCGCGAAATACGCCGCTCGGAATTGGTCACCGTGCCGTCTTTCTCGCCCCAGCCCAGCGCCGGCAGCAGCGCGTGCGCAAACGCATTGGTATCGGTCTGCGCGACGATGTCGGAACTCACCACCCATTCGCAACGCGCCAGCGCCTGCTTCACCCGATCGGCATCGGGCAGGCTCACCACCGGATTGGTCGCCATGATCCATAGCGCCTTCACCTTGCCCTCGCCGATCGCCTGGAACAGATCCACCGCTTTCAGGCCCGGACGCTCGGCCATGCGCGGCGACTGCCAGAAGGTTTGCACGAGCTGGCGATGCGCAGGGTTTTCCAGTTCCAGATGCGCCGCCAGCATGTTCGCCAGCCCGCCCACTTCGCGCCCGCCCATCGCATTGGGCTGGCCGGTCAGCGAGAACGGCCCCATGCCCGGCTTGCCGATGCGCCCGGTCAGCAGATGGCAATTGATGATGCTGTTGACCTTGTCGGTACCGCTGGACGATTGATTCACGCCTTGCGAGAACAGCGTGACGGTACGTTCGCAGCGCGCAAACCAGCGGTAGAAGTTCAGCAGATCGGACAGCTGCACGCCGCAGATGCGCGCCACCTCGGCCGGATCGCCGGCATCCGCCTGCGCGGCCGCCAAGGCCTGTGCAAAGCCTTCGGTATGCGCCTCCACGAAACGCGCGTCCATCGCACCATGCTGGAACAGGAACGCCAGCAGACCGTTGAACAGCCACACGTCCGTACCCGGTTTCACCGGCAGATGCAGGTCGGCTGATTCGCAGGTAGCGGTGTGGCGCGGATCGATCACCACCATGCGTGGCGGCTTGGCGCTTTCCTTCGCCTTGGCGATGCGCTGGTACACGATGGGATGGCACCATGCGGTGTTGGAGCCGACCAGCACGATCAGTTCCGCTTGTTCCAGGTCTTCGTAGCAACCCGGCACCACGTCTTCGCCGAACGCACGCTTGTGGCCCGCCACCGCGGAGGACATGCACAGGCGCGAATTGGTGTCGATATTGGCTGTACCGATGTAGCCCTTGGCCAGCTTGTTGACGACGTAATAGTCCTCGGTGAGCAATTGCCCCGACACGTAGAACGCCACCGCATCCGGACCGTGCTCATCGATGACGCGGCGAAAACCCGCGGCCACGCGATCGAGTGCGTCATCCCAACTCGCACGCTGCAGCGTGCCATCGGCTGCGCGCAGCATGGGATGCAGCAGGCGACCGCGCAGGTCCACCGTTTCGCCCAACGCCGAGCCTTTTACGCACAGGCGGCCGTGGTTGGCATGATGCTGCGCGTCGCCTTCCACGTGCACGGAGCCATCGGCCTCGGCGCGCGCCAGTACGCCGCAGCCTACGCCGCAATAAGGACAGGTGGTGGCGACGGCTGCACTCACGCCGCCACCTCCACCGGCTGGCAGTAATGCTTGCCGAACAGCAATCGATCGCGGATCGGCGCGATGTCGGCGCCATTCTGGATCAGGTCGAAATACCAGCCGCCATCTTTCACGTCGCCATACAGCACGGCGCCGATGATCTGGTTGCCTTTCAGCACCAGCCGCTTGTAGATGCCGCGGCGTGGATCGCGCAGCACCAGGTCTTCCGTTCCTTCGCCACCGATGAAATCGCCGGCCGAATAAAGATCGATCCCTGTCACCTTGAGCTTGGTCGCCGTGCGCGTGGAGCGGTAGCGGCGGTGCCCGATACGCGCCAGGTGCGATGCGCACACGCGCGCCTGCTCCCACACCGGCGCCACCAGGCCGAAGGTGAGCCGGCGATGCTGCACGCATTCGCCCACGGCATAGATGTGCGGATCGTAGGTCTGCAAGGTATCGTCGACCACGATGCCGCGATCGCAATGCAGCCCGCAGGATCTGGCCAGCGCGATATCCGGGCGCACGCCCACCGCCATCACCACGAGGTCGGCATCGATGCGGCTGCCGTCGGCCAGCTCGATGCCCTGCACGCGTGCATTGCCATACAGCGCCTTGGTCTGCGCATTGAGCAGTACGTTCAGGCCGCGCCCTTTCAGGTTGTGCGACAGCAGGCGCGATGCATCGGCATTGAGCTGTTGCTCCATCAGCACGTCGATGCGATGGAGCAGGCTGACCTGCATGCCACGGCGCAAAAGGCCGTTGGCCGCTTCGATGCCAAGCAGGCCGCCGCCGATGACCGCGGCATGTTTGTAATGGCTGGCGGCCTGCAACATCTGCTCGACGTCGTCGATGCCGCGAAAGCCGATCACGCCCGGCAAATCGGCGCCCGGCAGCGGCAGCATGAAGGGCTGCGAGCCGGTGGCGATCAGCAAACGGTCGTACGTAATCTCCACGCCCTTGCGCGAACGCACGCGCCGGTGGCGCCGGTCGATGGCGACCACCGGATCGCCCGCATGCAGCTTGATACCGTTTTCCGCATACCACGCCGGCGTGTTGAGCATGATGTCGTCGGTGTTCTTTTCCCCGCTCAGCAGCATCGAAAGCATGATGCGGTTGTAGTTGCCGTAAGGCTCGGCGCCGAACACGGCAATGTCGTACAAGCCCGGCGCCAGCTGCAGCAACTCCTCGACCGTGCGCATGCCGGCCATGCCGTTGCCGATGACGACCAGCCTGGGTCGCGCTGCGCTCATCGTAGCGGCTGCCCCAGCAGCACATGCTCGTCCTGCAGGCTGACCTGCCAGGCGCGCACCGAATGCTCCGGCGCCTCCAGGCACTCGCCGGTACGCAAGTCGAAGTGCTGCTTGTAGATCGGCGAAGCCACCACGATGCGTTCGCCCAGGCTGCCGATCAGGCCGCGCGAGAGCACATAGGCGTCCGCGTTGGGATCGAAGTTGTCGATCGCGTAGAGCCCATGCTCGCCGACCCGGAACACGGCCACTTGCTCGCCATCCACCAGCGCGCAAACACCGGTGTTGGGCACGATGTCTTCCAGGTCACATACCAAGGTCCAGCCTTTTGCCGTCACCACGTTGTCCATCGCTCTACTCCGTCATGACGCTGGCGGGGATGCGCCGGCTGCGTTTTTCGTCCAGCGTGGCCGGGCGGATCTGGCCGCGCTCCGGCACGAACACCACGTTGCTGTCCGGCGCGCGGCTGTTGACGAAATGCTGGAAGCGCTTGCGCGTCTGCGGATCGGTCACCGCCTTCTTCCACTCGCATTCGTAGGTGTCGACGATGCGCTGCATGTCCGCCTCCAGTTCCGCGGCGATGCCCAGCGAGTCATGCACGATCACGTCCTTGAGGTAATCCAGGCCGCCTTCCAGGTTGTCGCGCCACGTGCTGGTGCGCTGCAGGCGGTCGGCGGTACGGATGTAGAACATCAGGAAACGGTCGATGTACTTGATCAGCGTGGGCGTATCCAGGTCGCCCGCCAGCAACTCCGCGTGGCGCGGCTTCATGCCGCCATTGCCGCACACGTAAAGGTTCCAGCCCTTTTCGGTGGCGATCACGCCCACGTCCTTGCCTTGCGCTTCGGCGCATTCGCGCGTGCAGCCGGAGACGGCCATTTTCAATTTATGCGGCGAACGCAGGCCCTTGTAGCGGTTTTCCAGGTCGATTGCGGTACCGACCGAATCCTGCACGCCATAGCGGCACCAGGTGGAGCCCACGCAGGATTTCACCGTGCGCAGCGATTTGCCATACGCATGGCCGGACTCGAAGCCGGCCGCGATCAACTCCTCCCAGATCAACGGTAGCTGTTCCAGCCGCGCGCCGAACATGTCCACGCGCTGGCCGCCGGTGATCTTGGTGTAGAGGCCGTATTTCTTGGCAATGGCGCCGACGGCGATAAGGCCGTCCGGCGTGACTTCGCCACCGGCCATGCGCGGCACCACCGAATAGGTGCCGTCTTTCTGGATGTTGGCCAGAAAATAATCGTTGGAGTCCTGCAGCGAGGCATGCTCTTTCTGCAGCACGAACGCGTTCCAGCAGGAAGCGAGAATACTGGCCGCCACCGGTTTGCAGATATCGCAGCCCAGGCCCTTGCCGTGGCGGGCGAGCAATTCGTCGAAGTGCTTGATGCGCTCCACGCGCACCAGGTGATAGAGCTCCTGCCGCGAATAGGGGAAGTGCTCGCACAGGTAATTGTTGACCGCCAGGCCCTGGCGCTTCATTTCCGCCTTCATGATCTGCGTGACCAGCGGCACGCAGCCGCCACAGGTGGTGCCGGCCTTGGTCACGGCTTTCAAGTCGCCAATGGAATTGGCGCCCGCGCACACCGCCTCGCACAGCTGGCCTTTGGAGACGTTGTTGCAGGAGCAGATCTGCGCGGACGCCGGCAGGGCATCCACGCCCAGGCCGGGCCTGGCGTTGCCATCCGGAGTGGGCAGGATCAGGAATTCCGGCGACGGTGGCAGCTCGATGCCGTTGAGCATCATCTGCAGCAGCGTGCCGTATTCGCTGGCATCGCCCACCAGCACGCCGCCGAGCAGTTGCTTCCCGTCGCCCGACACCACCAGCTTCTTGTAGACCTGCCGGCGCTCGTCGCTGAACTGGTAGCTGCGGCTGCCCGGCGTGATGCCGTGCGCATCGCCGAGGCTGGCGACGTCCACGCCCATCAGCTTGAGCTTGGTGGACATGTCGGCGCCGACGAATTCCGGTAATTCCAACGCATGCTTGCGCTCCAGCAAGGCCGACAAGTGCGCCGCGACCACGCGCGCCATGTCGTAGCCGGGCGCCACCAGGCCGAACGTCTTGCCGCCCCAGTAGGCGCATTCGCCGATGGCGTACACATCCCAGTCGCGCGTGCGGCAGTAGTTGTCAACATGGATGCCGCCGCGCTCGCCCACACCAAGTTCGCAGGTGCGCGCCAGTTCGTCGCGCGGGCGAATGCCGGCGGAAAAAACGATCATGTCGGCATCGAGATGGCTGCCATCGGCAAACTTCATGCGGTGATGCGTGCCGTCGCCGTCGACGATTTCCTGCGTGCTCTTGCCGGTATGCACGGTGACACCCAGCTCTTCGATCTTGCGCCGCAGGATCTGTCCGCCGATCTCGTCCACCTGCACCGCCATCAGCCGCGGGGCGAATTCCACCACGTGCGTTTCCAGGCCGAGGTCCCGCAACGCCTTGGCGCACTCCAGGCCGAGCAGGCCGCCGCCGATCACCACGCCGACTCTGGAACGCTTGCCCCATGCCTGCATGGCGAGCAGATCGTCGATGGTGCGGTAGACAAAACAGCCGGGGCGCTCGTTACCCGGAATCGGTGGCACGAACGGCTTGGAGCCGGCGGCGAGCACGATCTTGTCGTACGCGATTACTTCGCCGTCTGCGGTGGTGACACGCTTCTGCTGGCGGTCGATCTGCACGGCGCGTGCAGCAAGACGCAGGTTCAAACCGGGTTGATCGAAGAAACCTGGTTTGACCAGCGAGAGATCGTCCGCGCTCTTGCCGCTGAAAAACTCGGACAGGTGCACGCGGTCGTACGCCGGCCGGCCTTCCTCGCACAACACGGTGATGTCCAGGCCCGGCGGCTGGCGCGCCACCAGTTCTTCGAGCAACTTGTGCCCGACCATGCCGTTGCCGATCACGAGCAGTTTCATTGTCATGGGCAGCCTCTTTCCCCGTTCATGCCGCGAGTCGCGATGCAGCCTCTGCCTGGCCCAGCGCTTCGCGGTAAAGCTGTTCTTCGCGTGCGGTATGTTCGGCGCTGAAACGCACCGCCAGCGCGCATAGGGAACCGGCGATCACGAAACCGCCGAGCAAGGCAAAGGTGTGCTGCACCGAGCCGGTGCTCTTGAGCAGGAAGCCCGCCGCCACCGCACCCACGTTGCCGCCCGCACCAACCACGCCAGCCACGCCACCCAATGCCTTGCGGTCGACGAATGGCACCAGCGCATAGGTGGCGCCGCACGCCATGTGCGTGAACAAGCCGAAGCCGATCATCGCCGCCACCGCCAGGCCGGCCGCCTGGGCGCTGGAAAACCACAGCAATCCCAGGCCTTCGCACAACATCAGCGCACTCAGCAACCAGGTGCGCGCCGCCAGCCCATGGCGGAACGCCAGGCGGTCGGAGGCAATGCCGCCCAAGGCGCGCGCAAACAGCGCCAGCAGGCCAAAGCTGCCGGCTGCGAGGCCCGCTTGCTTGAGATCCATGCCGAAGCGATCGACGTAATAACTGGCCGCCACGCCATGCACGAACAACTCGATGCCGAAGCAGCCGGCGTAGGTCACGAACAACATCCACACGCGGTAATTGCGCACTGCGGCGAGGAATACGCCCCAGCCACCCGACTTGCCGGTTGCCGGCATCACGCCCGTGGCGCGCAAGTCACGGTAGTCGCCTTGCGGACAATCCTGCGTGTAACGCCAATACAAGGCGGCCACGACCAGCATCAACACGCCCGGCACGAACATCGCCGCGCGCCAGCCCCATGCCTGTTGCACGCCCAGCGCGATCACACCGCCAAGCACCCACGGCATCACCGACTGCGCGACGCCGCCGCCGGCATTGCCCCAGCCGGCCGCCGCCGCATTGGCGGTGCCCACCACGTTCGGCGCAAACATTACCGAGGTGTGGTACTGCGTGATCACGAAACCGGCACCGGCGACGCCGATCGCCAACCGAAAGAACAGGAACGACACGTAGCTATGCGCAAAGGCGATGCCGAACACCGGCAGCGCGCCGATCAGCAGCAACCAGGTATACGTTCGGCGCGGCCCGAAGCGATCGCACAGCGGCCCCACGATCAGCCGTCCAAACACCGTCACCGCCACTGCGGCAATGCTGATGTTGGCGAGCTGGTCCTTGCTCAGATGAAACTCGCCCTTGATCAGCGGCATCAACGGCGCCACCGCAAACCAGGCAAAAAAGCAGACGAAAAACGCCAACCAGCTCAAGTGAAACGCACGCATCTGTGGCGTGCGCAGACGAAACAGTTCGATCCGCGTAGCTTTGCTGGACATGCCCTACCCCGCGCTGAAGACTTACCTGGCCCTGCAAGCCCGTCCGTCGCACCGAGTGCCTGATCGGCGGGCTTTTGTGCATGATGCGTTGCATCATGCGTGCCAACGGGGTAAGTGGCGGTTTTCTTTAGGTTTTTTGCGAGAGTTACGCGTTTGCGCGGGGGATTTGCGCACCAACGGAGGGCTAAATGCGAGGCGCTTGCACCGCTGCAGTGCAGCATGACGTCGTAACGAGCTTACCGCCCGGAGCGAAGATCGCCTTGGTATTCAAGGCTATCGATCTTTTCCCCCTCCACAGACCGAACACATCATTCCCTAACTCTTTTCTGTGCTGAGAGATATACGCCTCGATGGCATCGCGTATTACGGCAGCACGTGGGCGGCGCTCCATTTCCACCAGCACGGCAACTGGGCCTCAGCCAGATCAATCAGGATTCGCCTCATTGCCAGCCCCCTGCATGCATAACCCGTTGGAGCTGGCCATTCTGATCACGAGCCATTGCTTCTCAATGCAAAGAGCACTGGCAAGCAGGTTTTCAGCGCGACGCCGCTCAATGCAGCGGCGATGAGAGGTCCTTTTCAGCAGGCGTCACCGTACTGAGGACCTCATCGATCTGCGCGCCGATCTCTTCGAAATACCAGCCCATCAAATCCCGCCGAATGAGCAACCGGCTGCCAAGGCCAGCTTCAGTCGTTGCGCCGTAGGTGATTTCCGCCATCAACCTCAGTTGAGCGCTGATCCCGGACAATTCCTGGAGGCCGTCTTCGGACAGCAGATAACCATGCATGGCTGCGGTGTTTTTCTTTTCCATTTCCTGCGCCAGTTCCTCTAAAAAAATACGTCATGCATGATGATGCAAATTTAATTGACGCTCGCGAAAGCGTCAAGGATAATTGCTTGCATCATGCGTAATGATGCAAGCCTCACCCAGCTGGGCCATATTGCCGAAGTCCGGCTCGGATACCCCTTCCGTGGCGCCATCCAGGAGGTGCCGAGCGGCACAGTACGGGTGGTTCAGGTCGGCGATCTGAATCGCACCGGCCTGAAAAACGGCAGCAATCTGCTGACCACCGAACTGCCCGGCCGCAAACTCCCCCACTGGCTGCTCGATCAGGACGTGCTGTTTGTCGCCCGCGGCACACATACCTATGCCAGCCTGATCACCGATCCGCCCCCGCGTACGGTGTGCACGCCGCATATCTATGTCATTCGCGCCGCCCGGCCCGAACGTCTGCTGCCCGCTTTTCTCGCCTGGCAGCTGAATCAGCCGCCGGCGCAGCGTTATCTGCGGCAATCGGCGGAAGGCAGCCACCAGCTCAGCATCCGGCGCGGCGTGCTTGAGCAGACGCCTATCCGTATCCTTCCCCTCGCCCAGCAGCGTGCAGCCATCGAGCTCGACCGCATGGCCCAAGCCGAGCGCAGCAAGCTGGAAAAGCTGATCAAGAACCGCGAAACCGAACTTGCGCTGCTAGCCGAGCGGCTGCTTACGTAATACCCACGGAAAAACACATGAACAACCTCGACATCCGCCAGGACACCATCAACAACGCCGTATGGGCAGCCTGCGATACCTTCCGCGGCACTGTGGATGCCAGCGTATACAAGGAATACGTGCTGACCATGTTGTTCCTCAAATACGTCTCCGACGTGTGGCAGGACCATTACGACGAGTACAAGGCCAAATACGGCGAACATCCGGAACTGATCGAGGAAATGCTCAAGACCGAGCGTTTCGTGCTGCCGCCACAGGCCAATTTCTACACGCTGCACGAGCAGCGTCACCTGCCCGGCAACGGCGAACGCATCGACAAGGCCCTGCATGCTATCGAGGATGCCAACATCGGCAAACTGCGCGATGTGTTCCAGGACATCAGCTTCAACTCCAACAAGCTGGGCGACGAACAACAAAAGAACGACATTCTTCGCCATCTGCTGGAAGACTTCGCCAAGCCGGAACTCAACCTGCGCCCCAGCCGCGTGGGGCAGCTCGACATCATCGGCAACGCGTACGAATTCCTGATCAAGAACTTTGCCTCCAGCAGCGGCAAGAAGGCCGGCGAGTTTTATACGCCACCCGAAGTTTCCAGCCTGATGGCGCGCCTGATGGAGCCAAGGGAAGGCAACGAAATCTGCGACCCCACCTGCGGCTCCGGCTCGCTGCTGATGAAGTGCGGCCGCCTTGTCCGCGAACGCAATGGTTCGCGCAAGTACGCGCTTTATGGACAGGAGGCCATCGGCGGCACCTGGGCCATGGCGAAGATGAACATGTTCCTGCACGGCGAGGACAACCACCGCATCGAATGGGGTGACACCATCCGCAACCCGAAGCTGCTCGAAGGCAACAGCCTCAAGCACTTTGACATCGTCGTGGCCAATCCACCGTTCTCGCTGGAGAAATGGGGGCACGACGGCGCGGATGCAGACCCTTATCACCGCTTCCGCCGAGGCGTACCGCCACGCACCAAGGGGGATTACGCCTTTATCTTGCACATGATCGAAGTGATGAAACCGCGCAGCGGCCGCATGGCCGTGGTCGTGCCGCACGGCGTCTTGTTCCGCGGTGCCGCAGAAGGCCGCATCCGCAAGCAGCTCATTGACGAAAACCTGCTGGACGTCGTGATCGGGCTGCCGGAAAAACTGTTCTACGGCACCGGCATTCCCGCCGCCGTTCTGGTTTTCCGCAAAAAGAAACAGGACGACAACGTGCTGTTCATCGATGCCAGCCGCGACTACCAGGACGGCAAGAACCAGAACTTCCTGCGCGAAAGCGACCTGCAACGCATCCTGGACACCGTCAAGGCGCGCAAGAGCGTGGACAAATACGCCTACCTCGCCAGCCCCAAAGACATCGCCGACAACGACTACAACCTCAATATCCCGCGCTACGTCGACACCTTCGAAGAAGAGGAAGAGATCGACCTGATGGCCGTGCGCAAGGAGCGACAACAGTTGAAAGCGGAGCTGGCCAAACTGGAAGAGCAGATGGCGGTGTACCTGAAGGAGCTGGGTTATGAGTAAGCGTATGCCACTCGCTGCAACATCATGCCGCCACGACGTTGCTAGTCGCCCCCAACCTCATGCCGCACTCGTTTCTTGCTCTCATTCCCGAATGACAGCAACGAGTAGTTCGAAGCCCATGCATGCAACCGGTCAAGTGCCCTGATGACTCACCGCAAACCCAACCAGCCAGCCAAGCCCAAAGCTGCCGAGAACATCAACGTCGAGCCTGGCGGCCAGGGCGAACTGGTCTTGTACGCCACCGACGATGGCGCCGCGCAGTTCTACCTGCGCGCCGAAGGCGGCACGGTCTGGCTGACCCAGTTGGAACTGGCCGAGCTCTTCCAGACCTCGGTCCCCAACATCAACATCCACATAAAGAATGTGCTGGCGGAAGGGGAGCTGCAGTCCTCGGCAACTATTAAAGAAGACTTAATAGTTCGCGACGAAGGTAGCCGTCAGGTTCGCCGCCCGCTCAAGCTCTACAACCTCGACATGATCCTGGCCATTGGCTACCGGGTGAAATCCCCGCGCGGCACCCAGTTCCGCCAGTGGGCCAGCACCCACCTCAAGGAGTACCTGATCAAGGGCTTCGTGCTGGACGACCGCCGCCTGAAAGAGCCTGACGGCTGGGACTACTTCGACGACTTGCTGGAACGCATCCGCGATATCCGCACCTCCGAGAAGCGCTTCTACCAGAAGGTGCGCGACGTTTTCGCGCTATCGGTGGACTATCGCGACGACGAAGAAGCCACCAGCCAGTTCTTCGCCATCGTGCAGAACAAGATGCTGTACGCCGTCACTCAGAAAACCGCCGCCGAAATCGTGGTGGAACGTGCGGACCCCGGCCAGCCCAATATGGCTCTTACGAGCTGGAGCGCGCATCGCGTGCGCAAGACGGACGTGATCATCGCCAAGAACTATCTCACCCGCTCAGAATTGGACGGACTCAATCGCATTGCCTCGATGTTTCTGGACTTCGCCGAAGACAGGACGGCGCGGCGCCTGCGCATGCATATGGAGGACTGGCGCCAGTACGTGGATCGCTTCGTGGAGTTCAACGAACGGCCGTTGTTGAAGAAAGCCGGCAGCATCAGCAATGAACAGATGCAGAAGATTGCACACGAGCGTTATGCGCAGTTTGATGCCACGCGCAAGCGAACCGAAGCACTAGCTGCGGATGCGGACGACATCCGGGAATTGGAAGAAGTGGAAAAGAAAAACCGCAAGGGAGGCAGGCATGCTTCCTAAAGGATGGAAGAGACGTCCCCTCGATGAGATCGCACAGGTCACATCTGGCGGGACTCCAGAACGCTCTGAACCAAGCTACTGGGGCGGTGACATTCCCTGGGTAACCACGGGAGAGATTCGGTTCAACACCATCACCAGCACGGAACAAAAAATTACCGTAGCCGGCCTCAAGAATTCTTCAGCAAAATTGTTTCCGCCTGGCACATTGCTGATGGCCATGTATGGACAGGGCAAGACACGAGGGCAGGTGGCTCGACTTGGGATTCAAGCCGCCACGAATCAGGCCTGCGCTGCCATTTTACTTAGGGGAGACAACAATCCAGATTTCTACTTCCACGTCCTCTCTTCCCAGTATGAATCACTCCGAGAACTTGGTAACGCCGGCACACAGCAAAATTTGAACTGCAGCATCATTAAACAGATCAGCGTCCCTGTACCGCCGCCAATCGAACAACTCCGCATAGCGACTGTGCTATCCAAGTGGGACGAAGCAATCGCCACAACCGAGAGCCTACTTACCAATAGCGTAAAGCAGAAAAAGGCATTAATGCGTAGTCTTTTGAGCCCGACGGCAAACAAGCTCGGGTGGAAGCTCTATCAACTAGACGAACTATTCAGCGAGCGCAATGAGACTCGGCGCGAAGACTTACCCTTGCTCTCTATTACTCGCGAAGACGGCGTAATATTGCGAGATGACGTAGGCCGAAAAGACACATCCAATGAAGACAAATCAAATTATCTAAGAATCTGTCCTGGGGATATTGGCTACAACACCATGCGTATGTGGCAAGGCGTCTCCGCGCTGTCATCTTTAGAAGGCATTGTCAGTCCCGCCTATACCATCGTTGTTCCAAACGAAAAAATCGATGCGCGCTTTGCGGCATATCTATTCAAGCTCGACCGCATGATTTTTGCATTTTACCGCCACTCACAAGGTCTTGTATCCGATACATGGAACTTGAAATTTTCTCACTTCAAGAAAATTTCCGTCTTCATTCCCAGCAAAGCGGAACAAAAAAAAGTTGTTAGCATTCTTTCTGCTTCTGACGAAGTCATCGCAGTTCTATCTAAAAAACTGATGATACTGCGCGAAGAAAAATCCGCCTTGATGCAACAACTTCTCACCGGCAAACGCCGCGTCCGTCTTCCCTCGAAATCAGAGGCCACAACCGCATGAACGACAGTGCCGCCCCCGACACCCGCGAACAGTTCAGCGCACACATGCCGGCGCTGCACCTGCTGGTGAACCTGGGCTGGCGCTATGTCCGCACTGCCGATGCCTTGGCCCTGCGCGGCAACACACGCGAAGTGCTGCTGAAGCCGCGCCTGATCGAGGCGCTGAAAAGCCGCCGCTTCGACTACAAGGGTGAAAGCTACCCGCTTTCGCCCAGCGCCATCGACCAGATCGTGCGCGAGCTGTCGGCGCTGCCGCTGGGCGATGGACTGCTGGCGGCCAATGAACGCCTGTACCACATGCTGGCGCTCGGCATCACCGTTACCGAGTTCATGCCGGATGGCAAGAAACACCAGCCCACCATTGCGATCATCGAATGGAACGAGCCCTCGGCCAATCTTTGGGACGTCACTGAGGAATGCGAGGTACTTTCCGCACAAGGCACCCATCACCGCACGCCGGATATCGTGGCCTACGTCAACGGCTTGCCGCTGGTGGTGATCGAAGCCAAGCGCCCGGCGTCGGGGCACGCCGGCAAGCCGATGGTCGGCGAAGGCATCAGCCAGCATCTGCGCAACCAGCGCCCGGACGAGATTCCGCAACTGTTCGCCTACGCGCAGTTGCTGCTGTCGATCAGCATGACCGATGGGCGCTACGGCACCACGCATACGCCGGCCAAGTTCTGGGCGCGCTGGCGCGAGGAGGAGTGGGACGACAGCCGCCTGCATGCCATCAAGAACCAGCCGCTGTCATCCGACCAGCGTGCCGCGTTGCTGGCCGACAAATCGGCGCCGTTGCGCCGCGATTGCGATGCGCTGTGGTCGCTGCCCATGCTGCCGACCGATCAGGACCGGTTGCTGGCGGGCTTGCTCTCACCCGCGCGCCTGCTCGCGTTTTTGCGCGGCTTCGTATTGTTCGACCGCAAGGCCGGCAAGATCGTCGCGCGCTACCAGCAATTTTTCGGCATCTGCGCCCTGCTGGCGCGCATTCGCCAGATTCGCCCGGATGGCGGCCGCGAGGGCGGCGTGCTGTGGCATACCACCGGTTCGGGCAAAAGCTTCACCATGGTGTTTCTGACCAAGGCATTATTGCTGGACGAGGCACTGAAAGCATGCCGCGTGGTGGTCGTGACCGACCGCGTCAATCTGGAAACGCAGCTGTCGCGCAACTTCATCACCGGCGGCGCGTTTGGCTCAGCTATCGCCACGAAGAAGGAGGGCGAGCGCAGCAAGGCCACTACCGGCCGCGACCTGGCGCGGCGCATCGGCCATGGCACGGAGCGCATCACCTTCTCGCTGGTGCAGAAGTTCAACACGGCATCCAAATTACCGGAATGCCATAACGACTCCGCCGACCTGATCGTGCTGGTGGACGAAGGCCATCGCAGCCACGGCGGCGAGACCCACGAGCGCATGCGCAAGGCGCTACCCCATGCCGCCTATCTGGCATTCACCGGCACGCCGCTGCTGAAGAGCGAAAAGGCCGTCAACAAGTTTGGCCCGATCGTGCACGCTTATTCGATGCAACGTGCCGTGGAAGATGAAACCGTGGCGCCGCTCCTGTACGAAGAACGCGTGCCAGAGCTGGATATCAACGAGATTGCCGTCAACCGCTGGTTCGACAAGATCACCGCCGGGTTATCGGCAGCACAAAGCGCTGATCTCAAAAAGAAGTTCGCCAGCAAGCAGGCCGTTTACGGCGCTGCCAATCGCATCGAGCTGATCGCCTGGGACATCGCCACCCACTTCGACCGCAATATCAAGCAATTGGCGCTCGGCTTGAAAGGCCAGGTAGCCACCGATAGCAAGTTGGATGCGATCCGCTACAAATATGCGCTGGACGATACCGGCCTGGTAAGCAGTGCCGTGGTGATTTCGCCCCCTGACACCCGCGAAGGCAACAGCCAGGTGGATGAAGACAGCCTGCCTGAAGTGCAGAAGTGGTGGAAGCAGACGATCACCGACCGCAAGCTCGATCCCGAGGCTTACGAAAAAGATGTCATCGACGATTTCGGCACCGACGGTTCGCCCGACCTGCTGATCGTGGTCGACAAGCTGCTGACCGGCTTCGACGAGCCGCGCAATGCCGTGCTTTACATCGACAAGCCGCTGAAGGATCACAACCTGATCCAGGCGGTAGCACGCGTGAATCGCCTGCATGATGCGAAGCGCTACGGCGTGCTGGTGGATTATCGCGGCATATTGCAGGAACTGGATACCGCCGTCCGCGCCTACCAGGACCTGGAAGCACAGACCCTGGGCGGATTCGATGCGGCAGATATCGAAGGCCTCTACCGGTCCTTCAGTTCCGAATACAAGCGCCTGCCTGCGCTGCATGCACGGCTCTGGTCATTCTTCAAGGGCGTGGTAAACCGCAACGATCCCGAGCAATTCCGGCAGGTGCTCAGCCCTCGGTTCATACCGGACGGCCAAGGCGGCGAGTATGACGAGCGTCAGAAGCTGCGCGACGACTTCTCTGCCGCCTTGACCGCTTTCGGCCTGTGCTTGCAGACCGCCTTGTCTTCGCGCAGCTTCTTTGAAGACGAGCATTTTTCCGAAGAGCGCATCCGCCAGTACAAGCGCGATCTGGCCTTCTTTTCGGACCTGCGCCAGACGGCACGCCGTGACGCCATGGAAACGGTCGATTACAGCGTCTACGAAGAACAGATCCGGCGGCTGGTGGACAAGCAGGTCATCGGCAAGGAAGTGCGCGAACCGGAAGGGGTTTACCTGGTGCACGAACTCGGTCGAAAGAGCAGCCCCGAAGCCTGGTCAGAAGAAAAGACCCGCAACGAAACCGACCTGATCAAGACACGCCTACGCAAGACGATCGAACAGGACCTTGCCGACGATCCCTATGCGCAAAAAGTGTTTGGCGAACTGCTGCGTGAAGCCATTGCCGAAGCCGAGGCCATGTTCGATCACCCGCTGAAGCAGTACGCACTGTTCAAGAAATTCGAGGAACAGCTTCAATCCGGACAGGTACCCGGCACTCCGCAACTGTTGGAGAACCATCCGCGGGCGCGGGCGTATTACGGGGTACTTCGCCTGGTGCTGGGCGATGGCATGGATTCGTCCACACCCGCCGGTCCCGACCGCTTCGTCAATCTTGCGCTGGACATCGATACGACCGTCCGCGATGCCGTCGCCGAAAACTCCCTCAACCCGCAGAGCATCGAGGCCGCCATCCGTCAAAGCCTGCTGCCTCAACTGTTTTCCCTGATGGGCATGGCCAACACGCGCACGGTCATCGATCAGATCGTACAAATGGTGCGTATCGAACTCGGTCGCCCATGAAAGCCAGGACGCAGCCGAACGAGCGGCTTACTCTGCCTTACGGCGACAGCAAAATCTCCTTTGTTGTACGCCGCTCCTCCGCACGTACGCGCCGCAGCATTGCGATTCACGTAGAGCCGGATGGGAAGGTGCTTGTCGATGCTCCCGCCGATGCCGGTGCGCTTGAAATCCAAAAGGCGCTAACCCGTCGGCTCGGATGGGTTCATCACCAGCTCGCGAACATCGAAAGCCGCCGCCGATGGGTGCTTCCCAGAGAATACGTGAGCGGTGAAACGGTCCTGTATCTCGGGCGACGCTATCGCCTGAAAGTGATTCGCGCAGAAGCTGATCCGTTTGCCCGGCTTCGCGGAGGTTATCTGGAAGTCCACGTTGACGATCGCTCGGCCCAGGTCGTTCGCGCCGAACTCGAGCGATGGTTTCGCGCCCGCGCCAAGCATGTTCTGGCCGAGCGCTTTGCCGCCATGGCTGGACAACTGCAATGGGTTCGGCGTGAGCCGCCCCTGACCATCCGGCAGATGAGGCGGCAATGGGGTAGCTGCTCCCCGAAGGGACGCATCCTTCTCAACGTGGCCTTGGTGAGCGCGCCTTCCGAGTGCATCGATTATGTGCTTTTGCATGAGCTTTGCCATCTGAAAATTCGTAGCCACCGAACCCCGTTCTACCGCCTGCTTGCGACGCACATGCCTGATTGGCTCCGCATCAAGACGCGCCTGGATAACATGGCCGAACTGATACTTAGGCATTGAAAGACTCAGATTTAAGATGAGAGAGACATCCATGGACATCCGCCCAGACGACCTTTCCAGCCCCGCAACCCAGGCGCTGCTGCGGCTTCACCTGTCAGGCATGCATGCCAATTCGCCGCCAGGGCATGTCTTCGCGCTCGACCTGTCCGGCCTGAAAGCGCCCAATGTCACCGTGTGGAGTGCATGGAACGGCGCCGATATCTGCGGCATCGGCGCGCTGAAACAACTTGACTCGAACGAGGGCGAGATCAAATCGATGCGCACGCATCCGGATTATCTTCGGCGCGGCGTGGCGGCGGCCTTGCTGGAACACATGATCGACGAAGCGCGCCTCCGCGGCCTGCGCCGCCTGAGCCTGGAAACCGGCAGCGGTGATTCGTTCGAGCCGGCGCTGGCGCTTTATCGGCGACGGGGCTTCGTCAATGGCGAAGCCTTCTCGGATTATCAAAAAAGCGACTTCAACCAGTTTCTGCATCTGCAGTTGTAGGCTGGGATTGCATCCCAGCCTATGTGGGACCCGGCGAAGGTCTAGAACTTCGCCCGCAACTCCACCCCATACGTACGCGGCGGCGTGACCGTGGCGTACGGCGTGCCGAAATCATTCGTGCTGTCGTTGCCGATGCTCAACACATAGCGCTTGTTGAACATATTGTTGACGAACACGCCCACGCCCCAGTGATCGTCCGGCGTGTGCCAGTCCAGCCGCGCATCGGTGCGCTGGGTGGCGTTGCCGACGCTGAACAACGGCGTGCTGAGGCAAGTGCCCTGCACGCCGGAGTCGGCATTGCAGCGCGTACGCCCGCGATAGGCGTACTGCATGTTCAACTCCAGGTTGCCGTGGTAGACGTCGAACCAGGTGTAGTCGAAACCGGCGGTGGCGGAGAAGGTGGGCTCGCCGGTCGGCTGGCCATCCAGGCTCGCGCCGGAGGTCGACGTGCCGTGGATATAGGTGCTGTCGATATAGGCGCTAGTGAAGTTCAGGCGCAACGCCTTCGTCGGCTGCCATTGCGCTTCGACATCCAGTCCGTGCGCGTGCTGGTCGCTGGTCATCACCGTGTAGAACGGTACGCCGGAGCCGCTGAAATTGGGATTGAGCACCGAGGACTGCAGGTTGGAATAACGGTAGTAATAAGCCGAGGCGTTGAGCAGCAGGTTGTATTCGGGGAAGACGGCCTTTACGCCGCCCTCGTAGTTCCACACTTTTTCCGGCGCGTACAGCGAACCTACCTGCAGGCTGTTGTAGCCGCCCGCCTTGTAGCCCTTGGTGGCGGACACGTAGCCCATCAGGTCGGGCGTGAACTTGTAGCTCAGCACCACGCGCGGGCTGAAATCATGCCAGCTGTGTTTGGTGGGCACCCATTGCCCCACGGCATTGGGAAAGATCACGTTGCCGCCGAAGGCCGCCAGCGCCTCCTGCGCCTGGGGCGGCAGCAGGCCGACGATGCCGCTGGAAACCAAGGCCGCCACGGTTTGGTCGAATACGGTCGCCTGGCGCAGCGGCGTGTACCAGGTGAAGTCTTTCTTGTCTTCGGTGTAGCGCAGGCCGGTTGTCAGATCGAACCGGTCGCTCACATGCCAGATCACGTCGCCGAACGCGGCATAGGCCCTAAACTTGCCGACGTTGTCGATCTGTTCGCGCCAGGAATCGTTCAACAGGCTGTATGGCAAGCCGAATGCCTGCAGGCCCTGGGTGATCTCGGTCAGCGGCAAGCCGAGCCCGTCGACGTTCTGCGCCAGGGTATCCAGGCTGCTGGTGTTGGTATTCACCTGGCTGGTCTGGCGCGCCTGCTCCGAGTAGAAGCTCACGCCGGAGACCCAATCCATCAGGTCGTTGTCGCCCGATAATTTGAATTCCTGGTAATAGCTGTTGTTGTGCTCGATGTTGGCAGTGTCGAGATAACTGACGATGTGGTTGGTGCCGTCGTTGTCTTCGTCGTTGAACGTGCTGAAGTGGCGCCAGGCAGTGGTCGACGTGAAGCTGCCCCACGGAAAGGAGTGATCGACGATCAGCGTGGAGCCATCGAAGTGCCGCCACTCGCGTGCCTGGATGGCGTCGTTGTAGAGCGGCGCAGTGAGCGGATTGAGATAGGTGGCGGGATTAGGCGGAAACGGCGGACGCTCGTTCGTATCGCTGGACAGCGCCACCAGGCCGATCGCTGGACGTGGCGGCTGGTCCAACCGCTCGTGATCCCATGACCAAAGCACGCGCGTATCCGGGGTGACGTTCCAGCGATAGACGATACGGCTGCCCCAGTCGTCGTTCTTGCCGTAATGCTGGCCATTGGCCTGGTCGCGAATCCAGCCGTCGCTCTGGTTGTCGAGCACGCTGATGCGCAGCGCCATGTCCTGGTTGAGCGGAATGTTGACCAATGCATCCTCATAACGCTCGCCGTAATTGCCAAAGCGCAGCACAGCCTTGCCCTCGAACTTGTCGCTGGGCTCGTTGGTGACGATGGAGATGGCGCCGCCCGCGGCATTGCGGCCGAACAGGGTGCCTTGCGGGCCTTTCAGCACTTCGATGCGGTCGATGTCGTTGAATGCCAGCAAGGCGCCGCCGGAACGCGCCGCATAGACGCCGTCGATATACACGCCTACCGCCGATTCGGTGCCGATGCCGAAATCGCTGGTGCTGATGCCGCGCAGCGAATAGTTGGGCTGCGTGGGCTGGCTGCCATCCACCACCAGTCCGGGCACGAACAGCGAGATCTTGCTGAGATCGGTGGCGGCCTGCGTGTCGATCTGCTTGGCGGTGAGGATCTGCAAGGCGATCGGCACCTGCTCCATCTGCTGCGTGCGGCTTTGCGCCGTCACGGTGATATTGCCCAGTTGCTGGGCTTTGCCGGTGTCCGCCGCCGAGCGGTCGCTGGCGGCTTTTTTTGCCGGCAAGGTTTGACCGGCCTCATCGGCTATGACAGGCGTTGCTGCAAACAACAAGAGTACCGCACTGCCATAGAGCACCTGGCGCAGACAGGCGGACAACACGGATGGACGCATCTTCATGTCTTTCCCCTCGCATCGTGGCATCGCCGGCACCGCGCGATGCTTCTCGTCTATTTGATGTTCCCCTCGTTCGACAAAGCCCTGCCTGCCCTCTGTCTGGAAAGCACGCCGAGCTTCACCCCTCCCACTGCCACTACCACGCACATCGAAAAAACCGCCGCCAACAGCGGCACATGCCGCACGTCGTTGCCATGCACCGTCAGCGACGTCACCAAGGGCCCAAAGCCGGTGCCGACCAGCTGCGCCGGCGGCACCAGCATGGCGATGCGCCCGCGCGGATCGATATCGAACGCCAACCGGATATGGAACGGCATCTGGAACAGCCACAGAAAGCCGAATACCGCGCACATCACGGCAAAAACCCAGGCACCGTGTCCCGGCTGCCGGTACATGGCGATGCCGACGACCACGAACGCCAGTGCGCTGACGATCAACGCCCGCGATGTTTTTCCCCTGCGTACGCTTACGGACGCCACGCTGCCACCCACGATCTGCATGAGCAGCACGAGCGAAGCGAGCACGTCGATCGATATGCCGACGCCGGCTGCATTCACCACCGGCTCCAGATAGGCCCATAGCGCGCCGACGGCACTCATGTGCAGAAATGGCACCAGCAGCGAGAAGAACCCGGTCCACGACACCACCGAAGGATGAATCGCTTCCGTATGCTCGCCCAGCCGTGCCGGAAGGCGCGCAGCGACCAGCAACGGCAGCAGACACAGCGCCGCCAGCAGCACGAACGGTTCGCCCCAACCCAACCAGGCGATGGAAACCTTGGCCAGCACCAACGCCGCCGCCGCTTGCACGCAGGTCTGCGCGGTAAGGAAAACGCCGGCCAGGCGATCCGGTTGCGGCGCGCGCACGATGATCATGGTCGCAATCCAGAACAGGCAGGCTTCGACCAGCCCCGCCGCCACGCGCCACGCCATGCATAGCGCATCGCCATGTGCAGTCAGCGTCAACAGGTCGATGGTGATCAACAGCACACTCGCCACCACCGCCACCGTGCGCACGCGATGCAGCGGCAGCCATTTCTCGGCCAGGATGGTGCCGATGCCGAGCGCAAAGATTTCGCCCATGGCGACCAGGCCGACGCCTTGCAGCGAAATACGCCGCTGCTCGATCAGCGCCCCGAGCAATGCCGGCTGCAAGCCGAGCACCAGCAGCGCCACGCAGCCCACGGCCAGCGCGGCAACGGTTTCGGACGACTTGAACTGCATCGACACGGATGTGCTCATGACTGTCTTCCGCAATGGCGTGGCTGGTATCGCGACATGGCGCCCCTCAGTAACCCGTCACTTCTTCCGGCAACAATCCTTGTGCAAAACGTTGTGCGGCGCGCCGCTGATCCTTCTTCAAGCGTCCGTTGGCAATGCGGCACACCCACCACGGCAGCGTATGCAGCCGCATGCCGGTCGCTGCGGCAAGCACGTACGCCTTGGCGCATTTCTCCAATAGTTCCGCGTTGAGCACGAGGCGATGCACGGTAGTGCCGAATACGCAGACGTCATACTCGCCCACCCGAACGTTGCCGCCGCCCGCGAGCCGCATGGACGCCAGCGTGGCGCCCAGATGCCGGGCCTGCTCGTCGAACAGCTGCGGCAGATCACCGCCGAAGCTGCCGAGCATGCGACCGAAAACGCCCCCGCCTTGTGCGATGGCGCCCACGTCGGCGCGCGTCGCGTAGACGGCGGCGTGCTCCGCGTATTCGCCATTCGGCGGGCTGGACAACGGCACCATCACCAGCTCCGCACTGGGCTCCGCTATCAGCATCTCACCCGTACCGGGCACACGCATGGAAACACGACCATCCGCGCCAAGCAGTTGCTTCTCGTGCAGGCGGCGCATGGCATCGATGAGAAGATTTTCAGGCGACATGGGCATCACACCAGCTTCAGCACGTCTTCAAAACGATTGAGCGCATCGTCGATCACCGCATCGGTGTCGGCGAGGCTGGTGTAGATGCGGCTGCCTGCAAGGGTGATCACCCCGTGCGCGGTATAGGCGGCGCCCATTTCCTCCATCATGTGCTTGCGCGCCTTGGCTTCGTTCTTCAGGCGAGCGAGCTTGAGCAGGTTGCTGGTATCCAGCAGCATCACGCCGGAGGTCTGCAGGTGCACGATCGAGCCCATGTTGTAGGCCACGTACGGCAGGCCGAGGCGTTCGATGATCTGTTCCAGGCCTTGGCGCAAACGGTCGCCGGCCCGGCCGGCCTTTTCCGCGGCATGCGTGCGCTGCATTTCGAGCAGGGCGTAGTAGCCCGCTGCGCAGGACAGCGGATTGGCGGTGAGCGTGCCGCCGACGAACGCACGCTTGGCGGTGGTGCCGATGCCGCCGACCAGCATCATCATGATGTCGCGCCGGCCGCCGATGCCGCCGGCCATCGGATAGCCACCGGTAAGACATTTGCCGAGGATGGTGAGGTCCGGCTTGACGCCGAAGTAGCTTTGCGCACCACCCAGGCCGGCGCGGAAGCCGGTGACCACTTCATCGAAGATCAGCAGCGCATGGAATTCATCGCACAGCCTGCGCAACTGCGCATTGAAATCGCGCGTGACCGGCCGGGTGCCGCTCTCCGGGCCGAACGGCTCCACGATCACCGCCGCAGTGCCGCCGCGCAGGCGGTTCCACACCAGCTTGCGGCGAATGGCGGCCAGGTCGTTCGGCAGGCTTTCCTGCGTGGTGGCGGTGGCGCCGCGTGGAATGCCGATCGCTTCCATGCGGCCGGTGTTCGGCAAGCGCATGCCGTACACCATCTGATCGCTCCAGCCGTGATAGCCGCCGCCGATCTTGATCACGCGCTTCTTGCCGGTATACGCGCGCGCCAGGCGGATCGCGCCCATCACCGCTTCGGTGCCGGAGCCCATCATGCGCAGCATCTCGACGCCCGGCATGAGCTGGCAGACCAGCTCCGCCAGTTTCACTTCGTATTCGTGCAGCAGGCCGGTGATCGGGCCGCATTCGTTCAACAGCTGCTGCACCTGCGCGAGTACGGCCGGATGATTGGAACCGAGCAAGGTCGGGCCGCCCGCCTGCAGGAAGTCGATATAGCGGTTGCCGTCCACATCCGTCATGTGCGCGTCGCGCGCCTCGCGGATCGCCAGCGGAAACGGATAGTTGAACGCGAGGTTGTGCTGCACGCCGCCCGGAATCACCGCTTTCGCCTGCTCGGAAAGGCGTTTGGAACCCTGGCAGCGGATTTCGAAATACTCCAGCACCTTGCCCATCGCTTCGCGGCGGATCGGGCGCATCGGCTGCCTGACCAGCGCATCGAAACGCCGGTACAGCGCATCGGTGTCCGGCCATTGGAAAATCGCGCTGCCGGCGATCGCGGTGGATGCATCGTGGAGGTTCATACGACCATGTCCAGGATCGGTTGGGCATCTAGCGTTGCCAGCAGATGCCGCAAGGCAGGGTGTTGCGGCGAGGGCTGCGCTGCGCGCGCGGCGATGCGCGTGCGCAGGTAATCCAGCGCCACCCGTTCGAGCGCGGAGATCGCACGCATGGCGCGTTCTGCGCTGGTGCCGCAGCAGATGGCGCCATGCGTGCGCAACAGATAGGCGTTGATATCCGGCCGCAACGCTTTGGCGAGCTTGCTCGACAACCAGCTTGTGCCCGATGGCGCGTAGCCCACCGCCCGCACTTCGCTGCCAAGCAAGGCGCGATCCTCGGGGCGGGGCACCGGCACGGGTTGCCCCAGCAGGCTGCAGGCGCTGGCGATCGGCTGATGCGTGTGGATGCTGGCGCGGCAATCGCTGCGCATGCGCAAGACCTTGGCGTGCATGCCGGTTTCCACCGACGGTTTGCGCTCGCCATCGACCTTGGCCAGATCGCGCAGGCGCAGTACGCAAACGTCTGCCGCCGTCATCTGGTAATAATCCGTGGCCGATGGCGTGACCACGATGTGCTCGTCGTCCACTTTCAACGCCAGGTTGCCGCCGGTTGCGGCAAAGTAGCCGTGATCGGCCAGCATCATGCTTATCTCGACCACCTGCTGGCGCATGCCCTGGAATTTCATCGCGGCAGCCCTCGATGCTGGTTGATCTGGCGATAAAGCGGCGCGAGGCGCCGATGCAAGGCCTTGAACGTGCCGAAACGTTCGTCATACAGCTGGCGCATGGCCGGCTGCGGCTCGAACCGCTTTTTGTTCCGACACAGGACCGGCACGTCATCCAGCGCCAACTCGCCCAGGCCCACGCCGGCGATGAAGGCGGCGCCCAGCGCATTGGCCTGGATCGGCGCCTGCGGCTGTTCGATCACCATGCCGGTGACATCGGCCATGATCTGGCACCACACGTTCGACTGGCCGCCGCCGCCCACCACGGTCATCGGCGCGCCTTTGTCGCAGCCGACGAAGCTCAGCATCGGTTCCAGCATCCAGCGGGTGTTCAAGGCCACGCCTTCGAGGAAGGCGCGGATCATGTCTTCGCGCGTGTGTTCCAGCGACAGGTTGAACAGGCCCGCGCGCAGGTGGCGATCATCCACCGGCGTGCGCTCGCCCTGCAGCCATGGCAGGTAAATCAACCCGCGCGCACCAGCCGGCACCCGGTCGGCGATGTGGTCGAGCAATGGGTAGACATCCGGCCGCGATTCGTCCGGCGTCAGTTCGTCCGCATGAAAAAGAATGCGATCGCGCAACATGGTGAGGTTGCTGCATGCCGCCGACTGCACGGCCATGGCGAGGTAGCGATCTTTTCTCGCGCAGGGCACGGAGGCGATGAATGCACTGAGATTGGTGCGCTTTTCCTGCACGTGCGCGCCGATCCAGGAAGAAGTGCCCAGATACAGATGCAGCTCGCGATCGCGCACGGTGCCGGCGCCGATCGCCGCGGCGGAATTGTCGACCGCGCCGGCCACAATGGGAGTGGCAGGCGAAAGGCCAAGCGTTTCGGCGACTGCCGGCAACAACGTACCGATCACCTCGGTGGAAGGCAGCAGCTCCGGCAGGCGCGCGCGGTCGACCTGCAGCACGCGCAGCAGCCCTTCGTCGTAGTGCACGCGCGCAAGATCGCGGTTGTCGGTAGCCCAGGTGGTGAGCGCCGAATCGTAGGTGGCGCAGAAGCGGCCAGTGAGCCGCAGGTTCATGAAATCGAGCGGACCGAGAAACTTGTGCGTGCGGTCGAACAAGGACCGGGCGTGATCGCGCAGCCATGCGATATGCCCGGCCTGATCCTTGCCGGACAGGGACGGCGCGCCGCCGGTCAGCCGCAACCAGCGCGCCAGCTTCCATGGCCCATAGCCTTGGATGTTCAGCCATGGATGGCGCGCACGGCGCCGGATGGCATCGGCGCCGCGCATATCCAGCCAGAGCATGGCGCGCGCCAGTGCGTTCCCGTGCTCATCCACCGGTACGGTGCATTCATGCAGCGCGGAGCAGCAAACGGCGATGACCTGCTTGCGGCGCTGCGCATCGGCCGCCAGCAATTCCTGGGCGGCGCCGAGAAAAGCGCGCCACCAGTCCTCGGCATCCTGCTCCACGCCGTATTCGCCAACCAGGTGCAGGGCCACCGGCCGGAACGCCCAGGCCCGCACGCTGCCATCGAGCGCCACCAGCGCGCATTTGCAACCCGACGTGCCCAGGTCGACCGCCAGCACCAGGCGGTCGTCGACTGGAGACACCACGGTTTGCTGCACGCTCGGCACCGTCCACCCCCTAAAAGCTAGTTATAGCTACAATATAGTTACAGCTATAATTGGCGCAAGCCCTCCCCGCCGGACCGTATAGTGCCTGCCCAAACCCGCCTCCCCCGCCGCGTGGCCAAGCGCCCCAAACTCGCCCTGAGCCCCAAGGTGAAGCCCGCGCAGTCGCGCGCCGCGGAGACCTACGAGCAGTTGCTGACCGTTACTGCGCAGATCCTTGCCGACGTCGGTTTCGAACTGCTCACCACCAACCTGGTATGCGAGCGCGCGAAACTGTCGCCACCGGCGCTGTATCGCTACTTCCCCAACAAATACGCGCTGCTGCACGAACTGGGCTTGCGCCTGATGCAGAAGCAGAATGCGCTGATTCCGCAGTGGCTGACGCCTGCCGCGTTCGGCTCGGCGAAGAAGCTGGAGGATGCGATCACCGGGCTGCTGCTGGAAACCTATGAAGTAACGCGCGACACCACAGGCGGCATCTGGATCATGCGTGCGCTGCGCGCCATCCCCATGCTTCAGGACGTTCGGCTGGAATCGGCCAAGGAAGTCGCGACCCAAGTGACGGCCGAGCTGCGCCAGGCATTTCCGAAGGCCGCCAAAAAAGACCTGGAGCTGATCAGCCGCGTGGCCGACAGCATGTCCTACGCCGCGCTGGAAATGCTGTTCGACGATCCGTCACTGGATGCGCCGGCGGTCATGCGGCTGGTGGCGGTGAGCCTCGCCTGTCACGTACCGCGCCTGCAAGGCAAGCAACGCCGATGACGCGATGCGTGCCGTGTCGATGATTCGCCGCATCGACTCGCGCGCCGCCAGGAAGCGCCACAACAACCGGACGCATGACAAACCACGCCGGCGATGTAGTCATCATCAGCCGGTCAGGCACGCCTTCCGGCTCGATCATGGCGCAGCCTTGCGCGAAGACTGCGGCTTGCGGAACTTCAACGCGAACTTATCCGTGTGCCCCTTGATCTCCGGCGCGAAGATCGGCTTGTCGTGCGCATCCTGTGCATTGGCAAGCACGTCGCTCTGTGCTTCCAGCACGAAACCCGCCGCCTTGGCCTGGGCAATCACGATCGCCGGATCGATGCGATGCAGGGTATGCGCATCGCGCCCACCCGAACCCGGCGCCGCCGCGTGATCGACGACAATGAAAACGCCACCGGGCTTCAACGCCTTGAATACCGCAGCGTCGAGCTTGGCCGCCTGTTCCGGCCCGGTGCTGCCGTTGACGCTGAAGACACTCACGGCCCCGTAGACGTCGTGGTAGTTCTGCGACGTCCACACGACGTCCAGCGGCGCATCGACATCGAGCCGATCATATGGGCTGACGGTGAGACTCGTGTTGCCGCTATAGGCGGGATCGGCAGCCAGCGCCCGGATGGATGCAAGCTTCGCCGGCGGCGCCTTGATCGCGTAAGCCTCCGGAACAACGGCATACACGTGACCCTTCGCACCGACCACCTTACTGAAAATGCGGGTGAAATAACCGCCGCCCGGCATGACATCGGCAACCCTGTCGCCCGGTTTGATCCCGGCAAAGGCGACCAGTGCCGCCGGCTTGCGCTCGTTGTCGAGCTGCCGATCGGCTGCCGGGCGGGCGCTATCGGAAATCGCGCGGGTGACATAGGCCGGGACGGACGATGCCTGTGCATGCAGGCTGGCGAAGCCGAGCATGAGCAAGGCGAACAGCGTGCGTGTCTTCATATGTCGGCACAGCTCCGTAGGCGGGGGGATTTGAGGACTTTGAATAGGCACGCTGGCGAGCCGACAGGAATCGCGTCCAGGCGACATTTATTCACACGCGAAGACTAACCAGTACCTCGGGCATGTAAAGCTAGCCCGCGTTTATTTCAGACATTGCATTTTGAAATAATCTTGCACCAGCCACGTTTTTTCCCATGGCGGCTTCGCTGCAACTCCGCAGCTGCATCGGGCAGGTCCGCTTCGAACACAGACTCTTTCGCGATAAGAATATATCTATCGACTCACACTTTAGCTTTTGGCGCTGACAGGGCCAGATGACAAAAGAAGCGTCCCAGCATCTGCCCTTCAAACTTCCCGCCGGTAATGACCGTTTGGTCACGCTCGACGAAGCCGTTCCGCCGCAAGACCCGTACTGAACCAACGTTTGCCAGCAGGCAATGGCTCAGCAGCGTCTTGAGCCTCAGCTCGACCCGCGCATATTCCTTCACGAACCCCACGGCCGAGGTGGCGATGCCCTGCCCATGAAAAGGAGCCGCCACCCAATAGTCCAGGCTCGCGCGCCCCAGCTCACAGTTGATGTCATTAATGCTCATGATTCCTCGGAACACCTGATTCTCGGTTACAGCGAAGACCATGGCCTTTCCCTGGCTCATGCGATCCACGACTTGTTCATACCAACGGATGGCACCATCGGACGGATAGGGGGCGGGCACGTAGCTCATCGCACTGATCCTTGGATCGGAGGCGTATCTCTGGACATCGGCCAAGTGGCTTTCAGCGATGGGACTGAACAAAAGCATGAGTAAGACCATCCATGAATCTGTGAAGGTTTATCCGTTACAGGGCAATGTCCGCTTCGGGTCGGAAGCGGACGCCCGAGAGATTGCTATTTCGTAGCCTACCCGACCTCTGGCCGCCAAGCCCCACCACTCCCGTGATAGGTCTCAGCCGTCAGACGGAACGCGTGGCCGCAATGATTACAAGTAAAGCGATAGCTCAAATAGTCATCCCAGTTCGCCCCCGCCAGAAGCTCTTTGAAGGGCGTCCCGCCTGCCATTGGATCAGGCTCTCCTTCGGAGATGGCCCCGTCGCGAACCTCCTTGCCGACGATGCCGATCACCCGTCTCAGATCGGCAGGCGTACTGATTTCGAAGACCACGTTCAGTTCGCGACAGCTATCGCAGGTCATTTCGGCTTTCCATTGGAGCCCCTTCAATTAGGTCTGCTTCGGGTCGAACGCGGACGTTGTGCCTGTGGCTGCTACTTAGTTTTTGGGGATACCAGGGCTGCGTAGTAGTCGGACACGTTGTCCTCACCACCTTTCGTAATCCGGTTGAACGCCCGCCCCCATGGCCAAAAATTCACTCCAGACGTTGTCCTGAGGCCGGGAAACTTCTGGCCGCCGAGGTTCACCATGCCCCATGTGGCGCCATGATTTCGACGATAAACCTCACCGACGTAGCTACCAAACGCCTTCGCGAAGGACATTACCTGTTCGTCCGTTGGCTTCGGATTGGTCGTTACGTAGGACTTACTCATCTTCGAGAGTACCTGTTCTACGTTGGCGATACTTGCATCCGACCAATCCAGCTTGACCCCAAATTGCTTGCCCGCAAAATCAACGGCGTCCTGGGCGTAAGCCTCTGCCATTCTTTGGATATTCGGGTCCGGTGAGAACGAGTTGTCAGCGATGTCCGTTGCCACGGCGTTGGTTCCTATGAAGAGAAAAGCCCATAGGAACGTCCGCATCGAAATGCTCCTTACTTTCATTGCTCCCCCAATCTGCATTGTTTGTTTCGATGCCAAGAGTGTCCGATATGGGTCGGAAGCTGACCTTACGGCCTTTCGATATGCCAGCCCAAGAACTGTTCAAGATCGTCGGCAGCCGTATCCGCCTGCCCTCGAACATGCTCATCAGCATCGACGAGTCCATGAACGACAAGATCGTATACCGGCTCGCGTGGAAGCTGACCAAATCGGCGAGCCAAATGCCCGAAACTAAGCAGCGCGTTTCCGCGAACGAGCGGGTCTGATACTTGGGTGGCCGCGAGCGAAACTTCGAGGGCCGGTGCCACAGTGGATGAGTTCAGGGCTAGCCCGATTAGGGCTTTGGCGGCAGAAACCCCATCTCCGGCTTCCAGAAGTCTTAGTACGCCAACCGGCGAAACCCATGCTTCTTCCAGGTAATCCATTGCCAATCCTCTGATTTTCGACCTTGCCAAAGGTCTGCTATGGGTCGAAAGCGGACGGTCCCACGCCCGGAGTTAACACGATGGCCCGGAACCCTACGAGATCAAATTCCCAATCGCGACACCGATTGCGACCAGGCAACCCGTCAGCAATGCCATCGCACCCGTGGACATCGTAGGGCGCTTCGCTCGAATCGTCGTCGCGATTGAGGCACCCGCCGCGATGCCGACAGCGGCCCACGGCTTCATGGCTTGCGGTTGAAAGTAGCTCATCAACAGCATGCACACAAAACATGCTGCTAATCCGGCCAAGAATGACGTGCTGAATGTGATCAACAATCGCATAGCTCCTCCGTGCATATCTTTTCCGTTTTGTCTGTATCGGTAGCGTCCGTTAAGGGTCGGAAGCGGACCATTCCTCACTCGTATACCGCAGCTGCTTCGCCGAACTCAAATTCGGCAGCAGTGCGCACTAGAGCCGGATAGGCAAACCAGTACTGGCGTCGGATTGCGTCAGTTACGAATTCCCTGCCGTATTCTGCTATGGCATCCCGGCGCTCCCAAACCGACAGACGACTACGATCAAGCCGAAGTAAGGCTCGCCTGTGCCTAGTCATGAGTCGCTTAAAGTCGCCGACAGAGATGATCCCGAAGTGGGCTAATTCCAGAACGAGTTCATCGAACGATGCGCCGCCATAGTCGTTCTTTTTCGGAAAGTGGCGCGACATGACACGGTGAATCGCATCACCGGTCAGCGGCCTTGCATAGATAAGTTGCCTCGCCGAACGTCTATTCACTTCCTTTCTCCGGGAGCTATACGAGGTCCGCTTCGGATCGGAAGCGGATATTCCAACCGTCATCGTGCTGCCGATGCTAGCGCGTATCGTGGCATCCCCGGATTCGCATCCGCCCCGACCGATCGGATGCATCCATCTTGCTCTAACTCGCTCAACGCCGGCATGAGGCTGCCCATCATTTCGGGGGCTTTGGCAGCCAGATGCCGATCAAGCTGGTACCAGGTCCACGCCCCGTCATGTTCCGCGATTGCCGCTAGAACAAGTAACTTGGAGCCATTGTAGTCCATACCCTCCCCTCAGGTACCTGCTTCCCGCGACGTCCGCTCTGGGTGGAAAGTGGACATTACCTCTTTGCTTCTGCCCAATACATTGCCCGGGCGAGACTCTCAGCACTGTAACGTTCTGACTGAGTGGCAAGCTCATTGAGCCGCACCCTGACCGCTTCTTTGCCAAACGTCCGCACGCATGGGGCTATGAAGACCCGATTGGCACTTGGGTTGGGTTCTTCCAATGCTGCCGCCAGGAGCGGGTCAAGCAAGACGCTGGGGACGGGATTCACCCTTTCCAGCGTTTTTGCTACGAACCACTTCTTCGGGGCTTCATTGAGCGCGGCAACGAACCATGCAAGATCGGGCGCTCTGTTCTTAGGGAAATTGGACGCTGCGTTGCCGAGCAAAACATCAATTGCCGAGAGCTCGGGTTGGCTCCTTGGGCCTGCCTCAATGAGCTGCACATAGCGATCTGCCAAGTCGTCCCAGTCAATGGCCATATTCTTCCCCCTAGATCGAACCCTAACCCCATGATGTCCGCTTTGGGTCGAAAGCGGACATTACCGCTTACCGACTATGGCCTCGAATAGTCCACTTTCGCATCGCCGAAGTGCTTGCTGATTACCCGTGGCCGGCGATCGTGAAGGGCCTCGCCTGCCTTGATCTGATCTTGATGCTGGAGATCAATCGTAAATCGCCCATCAGAGACAACGTAGGCCATAGTTCGCCATTCTTGGCTTCCCTGGCGCCGCGCGTCCTCCCATAACGAATAGACCGCCTGCTGGAGAGCCGGTGTTGCGAATCGAAATCTGACCATCTCGCTCAACAGCAAGGCGTAGAAAACGTCCACAGAAATGACCCCATCTTCCACCTCGGCATAGACCAACAGACGATCAACCGGCCCCTCGGCCATCTCCAACGCGAGCTGTCCGATTCGTTGTTCTGAACTCATACCCCTTACCTGACTCGCTGCCCCATCGAGAATGTAATGTCTGCTTTGGATCGAAAGCGAACCTTAGCGTAGACGATGTCTGACCACGTTTCCTTATCATTATTTGACCATCTTTAGTCGCTCACCTTCGTAGCGTGCTTTTCCGTGCCATTTTGGCGCAGTATCAGGCCATTGACATGGCCGCCCTCATTGCGTTCAAAGTCGATTTTTGCGTCAACCACTCGGTTGAAAAATCTATCACGAGCGCTGGGGTAGACCGGAAAAGTTGGTTGGTCACCCAGCTTCACCAATAGCTGGACGTTCTGCACGGTAACAACAAAGAAGACGTTGGATGCCAATTGGTACCGTCCCGAGTAGTTGCAAAGGGTTGCCGGGCCAATAGCTACTTCTCTGTTTCCGCGAAGGCAAACCTCGCCAATGAGCAGGCCCCATGGTCTTCGATTACCGGCAACCACCAGCGACTCACCAGGATGTTAAACCGCCCCGCGTCCGGCTCGCCTGCTAGACTCCCTGCAACTGCACGTCTCGGGGAACGCGCATGCATGCCAGGCTTTGGGTTCTCATTCTGTTGCCTTTGATGGTCTCGACGGCCAACGGCACGGATATCTACAAATGCACGGATAGGAACGGGACGGTTTCCTATGGGGATGCTCCCTGCCCTAGCCAAAAAACCACGCTGTTGCACAAGGAAACGGTGGAAGAAGCAGACCAGGCGAAGCACGAGCGCATGATCAATGCCCTCGACGCAATGATCGATGGCGGCCACCTGGATGAAGCCAGAACCTTCGCTGCCGCAAACGGCGCTAGCGCCCACTTCCAGGAGCGCGTTCAAGCCAACGTCATTCGCGAGCAGGAACAGCGCCGACAGGAAGTTGCCCAGGACGCCGAAGCTCGGCGTGCAAACGAGGCGGCTGGCCAGGCTCGACAGCAACAGGCGATACAGGATCAGCAAGCCAGATTCGCGCAGATCGATGCTGAGCAGGAAAAGTTTCGCAAAGAGCACTGGACCGAGATAAAGCAACAGCACCCGGAGGAGGTGCTGCACGATCAGTCCCCGACATTCAACCGCGCCAGGGGCAAGTGGTGTTCGGTCAACAAGGACGACGGCTCCACCGTGTGTCAGTGAAGTAAAGCCATCGCGATAAGCTGGGATTGCATCCCAGCCTACTCGACGGTTACCGACTTCGCCAAATTTCTCGGCTGATCCACGTCAGTACCACGCAACACCGCAACGTGGTAAGCCAGCAATTGCAGCGGCACGGTGAAAACGGCCGGTGCGATGAAATCGCCGCCGCCGTCGATGGTGAGCACGGCGCCGCTGGCGGGATGGCTATCGAAGTGTGCCTTGGCGTCGGCGAATACGATCAGCTCGCCGCCGCGTGCGCGTACTTCCTGCAGGTTGGATTTGAGTTTGTCCAGCAACGGGCCGTTGGGGGCGACGGCGACGACCGGCATGTCTTCGTCGACCAGGGCGAGCGGGCCGTGTTTGAGTTCGCCGGCGGGATAGGCTTCGGCGTGGATATAGGAGATTTCCTTGAGCTTGAGCGAACCTTCCAGCGCTACCGGATAGTGCGCGCCGCGGCCGAGGAAAAGTGCGTGGTGGCGATGCACGAAGCGTTCGGCCAGTTCGATGACCTGGGGTTCCAGCTTCAGCGCTTCGTCGAGGGCACGCGGCAGGCGCAGCAGTTGCTCGGTGAGATTGCGGTAATGCGTTTCATCCAGGCCCTGCTGTTTGGCGAGGTGCAGGGTGAGCAGCGCGAGTGCCGCGAGCTGGGTGGTGAAGGCCTTGGTGGAGGCGACGCCGATTTCGGGGCCGGCGCGGGTCATCAGCTTTAGATCCGCTTCGCGGGTGACGGAGGATTCGGGCACGTTGCAGATGGCGAGCGTGCCGAGGTAGCCGCGGCGGCGCGATTCGCGCATGGCGGCAAGCGTGTCGGCGGTTTCGCCGGATTGGGAGATGGCGACGAACAAGGTGCCGGGCGGCACGACGGTTTCGCGATAGCGGTATTCGCTGGCCACTTCCACGCTGACAGGGAGGCGCGCGTAGTCTTCCAGCCAGTATTTGGCGACCAGGCCGGCGTGATAGCTGGTGCCGCAGGCGACGATGTGCACGCCCTTTACCTGGGCCAGCAGTTCGTCGCCGCCGACGCCGAAGATGTTGGGCAATACACCGTGCACACCGATGCGCGCTTCCAGCGTATCGGCCACGGCGCGCGGTTGCTCGAAGATTTCCTTTTGCATGTAGTGGCGGTATTCGCCGCGCTCGACCGCGTCGGCGGAGAGTTCGCTCTCGTGGATGCCACGCTCCACCGGCTTGCCATCCAGCGTGTAGACCTGCACGCCGTCGCGGCTGATTTCGACTACGTCGTCTTCTTCGAGATAGATGATGCGGTTGGTCACCTGCACCAGCGCCTGCGCATCGGAGCCGAGGAAGTTCTCGCCGATGCCAACGCCTACCAGCAACGGCGCACCGCGACGCGCACCGACGATGCGGCCCGGTTCGTCGCGGCTGATCACGGCGATGGCATAGGCGCCTTCGAGTTCGCGTACGGTGGCCAGCACGGCTTCGCGCAGCGACGTGCCTTTGGACAGGTTCTGATCGATGAGCGCGGCCATGACTTCCGTATCGGTTTCGGAAGTGAAGGTGTAGCCCTTGGCCTGCAGATCGGCGCGCAGCTGCGCGTAGTTCTCGATGATGCCGTTATGCACCAGGGTGATGCGGCCGATGGTGTGGGGATGCGCATTGGCCTCGTTGGGAACGCCATGCGTGGCCCAGCGGGTGTGCGCAATACCGGTGCCGCCCGGAAAGGGATGGGCGAGGTACAGCGATTCCATCTCGCGCACCTTGCCTTTGGCGCGGACGCGGCGCACTTCGCCGCCTTCCAGCACGGCGAGGCCGGCCGAATCATAACCACGGTATTCGAGCGCCTTGAGGCCGGCGATCAGCAGGGGCGCGACGTCGCGCTGGGCGGTGGCTGCAACGATTCCACACATAGACGGCGATGTTCCCTTGGCAAGGAAATGTGAAGGCGGCGACTTTGACCAGCCGGCGTTTCGACAGGCTTTCGTTAGCCAGGTTCATTCTTTGCAAAACGATGGTGAAAACAACGTTGGCTCAGTTTGCTTTTTTGCGCCCGACGGTAACGAAGACGCGGTCGATCCATGCAGCACGGCATTTGTATCGAGGCAGGTTCAATGCACCTTGCGGCGCAGGTAGTTGAGCAGATCGATGCGCGTGATCAGGCCCAGGAACTGGCCGCTGTCCATCACGATGGCGACGTGGCCGCGCTCGAAGACGGGCAGCAGCGCGGTGATGGGCGAGCGCACGTCGAGCATTTGCAGGTCGGTGATCATGGCGGTGGCGACGTTGTCGCGGAAACGCGCTTCGTCGGTATGCACGTGCATCAACACATCCGATTCGTCGAGGATGCCGACGAGGCGGTGGCCGTCCATCACCGGCAGCTGGGAGATGTCGTACAGCTTCATGCGGGTGTAGGCGGTCATCAACAGTTCGTTGGGGCCGATCACCACGGTGTCTCGGCGAGAGAACGGGCGCAGCAGCAGATCGCGCAGGTCGCCGTGTTGCTCGCGCTCGATGAAGCCGTTGTCGAGCATCCAGTAGTCGTTGTACATCTTGGAGAGGTACTTGTTGCCGGTGTCGCACACCAGCGTTACCACGCGCTTGGGCTCGGCCTGTTCACGGCAGTATTTGAGCGCGGCGGCCAGCAGCGTGCCGGTGGAGGAGCCGCCCAGCACGCCTTCCTTGGCCAGCAATTCGCGCGCGGCGAGGAAGCTTTCCTTGTCGGAAATGGCGTAGGCTTTTTTGACGCGCGAGAAATCGCTGATGGTGGGCAGGAAATCCTCGCCGATGCCTTCCACCATCCAGCTGCCGGATTTGGTGGAGAGCACGCCTTCGTTGATGTATTGCGCAAGGATGGAGCCGACCGGATCGGCCAGCACGATTTCGGTGTTCGGCGATGTCTTGGCGAAGTACTGCGACAAGCCGGTCATGGTGCCGGAAGAACCGCAGCCCACCACGATGGCATCCACCTTGCCGTCCATCTGCTGGAGGATTTCCGGGCCGGTGGTTTCGATGTGCGCGCGCGGGTTGTCCGGATTGCCGAACTGGTTGATGAAGTAGGCGCCCGGTGTCTCGCGCGCAATGCGCTCGGCCATGTCCTGGTAATACTCCGGATGCCCCTTCGCCACGTCGGAACGGGTGAGCACCACTTCGGCGCCCATCGCCTTGAGGTTGAAGATTTTCTCGCGGCTCATCTTGTCGGGCACCACCAGCACGAGACGATAGCCCTTGGCCTGGGCGACCAGCGCCAGCCCCAGGCCGGTGTTGCCGGCGGTGCCTTCCACCAGGGTGGCGCCGGGTTTGATCTTGCCGGCCTTTTCCGCGCCTTCGATCATGGACAGGCCGATGCGGTCCTTGATGGAGCCGCCCGGGTTGGCGCTTTCCAGTTTCAGGAACAGCTCGCAACGCCCGGTATCCAGGCGCTGTGCGCGCACCATGGGGGTGTTTCCGATCAGTTCGAGGACGCTGGCGTTGACCGTCATGAAGGCTCCGTAGGCCGGGTTGGGATATGAGCGGCAATCATAATGGAGCGGGGAGCGAACGCGGATCGCCGGTTGCATGGCGTTGCCGGCGTGGCGCAGGTTCCACGCTGGAAAACAAAAGCCCCGGAACGTTTCCGTTCCGGGGCTTTTTGTGGATTCTTGCACTCAATGAAGTTGCTGTCGCGCGTGGTAGTCGTCCCACATGCGCTGCAGGCGTTCCTTGATGTGCAGCTTTTCTTTCTTCATCGAACTGAGGGTCATGTCGTCAACAGGCAGTACGCCGATTTCGGCATTGTCCACCTTGCTGTTGAGCTCGGTGTGCTTTTGATAGAGCCGGCGGAACTCGGCGTCGGCTTTTTTCAGGGCTTCGACAGCGTCACGCTGCTGATCTTCGAACATGATCCAACCTCCTCGCAGTAGGACTGCAGCCGCCCGCATGGGGCGCTTGAGAACAAAAGCAAATCACGCGCATGACCAACATCCGCCTCCCCAATGCAGGGAACGGATGAGGGAATGTGGACAGGTAGGCGCATGATTCAGTCGGTAGGCCGCAACAGCTGAAAGGGCTGCGGCGTCTTCGACCCTACTCCGCGCTTGGCGAGGGCGCAAGAACCCCTCGGGAAGGCGCATGGGAGCGCGGAATATAGTCAAAAACCTGTAAAGCCGGTCGGAACGGATGGCCGGTTTTTCTGGGGGAACGCGCGTGAGATGCACGGATGGATCAGGCGCTTCGCCCAACCCAGGCGATGCTTGCCGTGACATCCAATTCCCGCTGGCATACAACGCTGCACCGCCCGTTCCTCTGACGAAACAGGCGGATGCAAAGGCGCCGATGCAACGCCCGGTTACTGGTTACTTGCCGCCGCCCGCGCCGTTGTCCTGCATCTGCGAACGCAATGCCTTGGCGGCCTTGGCCGCCAGCTCGGCTTGCCGCCTGGCCGCTGCCGCCACCCGGCTTTGCGCCGCCGCCAGCTTGCGGGCCTGCTCGGCTTCGGCCTTGGCCTGGGCGGCCTGGTCGGCAGCCTCCTGGCCTTGCGCCTGCAGGCGCATGGTTTCCTGCTGGGCCAGCTGGTACTGCATGCGCTGGATTTCCAGCTGCTGCTGCGCGGTGGTGGCGTCGATACGGCTGCGCTCCAGTTGCAGCTGGGCATTTTCCTGGTCGAGCTGGTTGAGCTGGCGCTGCGCCGCCTGCAGCTGCGCCTCCGCCTTGGCCTGGTCGACCCGGCGCTCGGCGATGTACAGCGCATGCGGACGCTCGCGCGAGCCGGCCTGGCTCAATTGGCCGATGGCCTCCCGCGCAAGGGCCTGGTCGGCCTGCGCGTAGGTGCCCAGGGTCGGATCGGCGGCCAGCTGATTCAAGCTATTGGTAAGTCGGTCGACATCCATGTCGTCCTTGCGCGCCTGGACGGCGGCGCTGGCGAACACGGCCAACAGCGAAACGGCGATGACCCACAAACGGTGTTTATTGAACATGGCGCTCATCATTACTGGCCTCCGGAGTTCTGCTGGCCAGCGTCAGGCACGGTCTGGAAGCCGCCCTGCCCGGGCTGCGGCGGCTGCGGATTGCCCAGCACCGACGAGGAAGGCGCCGGCATCTGCTCCATCGGCGCCTGTTGCGGCAGCGCCGAACTGGCGGCCGACGCAGGCGCGCTGGAGGAGGAAGCCGGGTTGCCGTCGTTCTGGCCATTGTCCTGCTGTTGGGCGGCTGCCATCTGCGCGGCCAGCTGGGCTTTCTGCTGCTGGTAGTGCTGGTCGTTCTCGGCCTGCGCTTCGGCGTTCTGCGCGCGCAAGCGACGGTTTGCGTCGGTTTTGGACTGGATCTGGGCTCGCGCCGCGGCCAGTTGCGCCCGGGTACGCGCCAGGGTGGCCACCGCTCGCGACTCGTCGGCCAGGTCGGCCGCCTGCTCGTATTTGCGATTGGCCATGGCTTGCTGGGCTTGCTGGAACTTGTCCTGCGCGAAGCCGAAATCGACCGGATCGTAGTCGGGCGCGCCGGCGTCGCGAGCGCTTTGCAATTGCGCTTGTGCTTGATTCATCAGGTTATCGGGCGGGGGCACGCTGGCGCAGCCGCCCAGGGTCAACGACACGGCCAGCAGCAGTACTGGAGCCACCATCGGGATGCGTCGCTTACGCACCGTCAACGGGGAAAATATGTGCACCATCACTCATTCCTCTCGGAGCGTCACGGCGTATTGTGGTCGGGCATAATCCTTGAATGCAATGCGCAAAAAACTGGGGTCTTTAAGGTGGATATCGGTTACTTCCTCAAGTTGATGGTGGACAAGGGCGCGTCGGACATGTTTCTGACGACCGGCGCCCCGGTGAACATCAAGGTCGAGGGCAAGCTCTACCCGCTCGGCAATACCGGGCTACCCAGCGGCATGGTGAAGAAAATCGCCTATTCGCTCATGGACGAAGGGCAGGTTCCGCAGTTCGAGCGTGACCTGGAACTCAACATGGCGCTGGCGGTGAAAGAAGCCGGGCGCTTCCGCATCAACGTGTTCAAGCAGCGCGGCGAAGTGGGCATGGTGATCCGCGCCATCAAAAGCGAGATCCCCAGCATCGATCAACTGCAATTGCCGGCGATCTTCCGCGACCTGATCATGGAACCGCGCGGCCTGATCCTGGTGGTGGGCGCCACCGGCTCGGGCAAGTCGACCACGCTGGCGGCCATGCTCGACCATCGCAACAGCCATTCGTCCGGGCACATCCTCACCATCGAGGACCCGATCGAATACCTGCACCGCCACAAGAAATCGATCGTCAACCAGCGTGAAGTGGGGCTGGATACGCATACCTATCACGAGGCCCTGCGCAACGCGATGCGCGAGGCGCCGGACGTGATCATGATCGGCGAAATCCGCGACACCGATACGATGGAAGCGGCCATCTCGTTCTCCGAAACAGGCCACTTGTGCCTGGCCACGCTGCACTCCAACAACGCCGACCAGACTCTGGAGCGCATCCTCAACTTCTTCCCCGAATCGGCACACAAGAACGTGCTGATGAACCTGGCCCTGAACCTGCGCGCAGTGATCAGCCAGCGCCTGGTCAGCGGCAAGGACGGGCGCCGGCTACCGGCAGCGGAAGTGCTGCTCAACACGCCGCTGATCCGCGACATGATCCGCCGCGGCCAGATCCACGAGGTGAAAGAAGCGATGGACCGCAGCCTGCAGGAGGGCATGCAGACCTTCGACCAGTCGCTGTACAAGCTTTACAAGAGCGGCCGCATCGAACTGGAAGAGGCATTGGCCAAGGCCGATTCGCGCGACGGCCTGGCCTTGAAGATCCGTTTGTCCGAGGGCGGCAATTCGGAGACGGCGGAGCTTGCCGGCAACGATCCCTACGGGCTGGGGTTCTGATACCACCGTTTACTGGCCATCATTCCCGCAAAAGCGGGAATGATGGCCATGAGGTTATTTAGGCGCATCCGGCTGCTGTTCTGGCAGCGCCGCCTTGAACGCATCCAGCTCCCGGCACGCCGCATCGATGCGCAAGATGGTTGGATAAGCATCCAGCGGCATCTTCCATCGCTGCGCGTTGTACACCTGCGGCACCAGGCATAGGTCGGCCAGGCCCGGCGTATCGCCATGGCAATACCGGCCGGTGTCCTTGCTGTTCGCCAACATCGTTTCCATGGCGTGGAAGCCGGCGGCGATCCAGTGCCGCATCCAGATGCCTTTTTGTTCGTCGTCGGCGCCGAACTGCGTGCCGATCCGCTGCAGCACACGCAGGTTGCCGATCGGATGGATGTCGCAGCCGACGATTTGCGCCAATCCGCGCACGCGCGCCCTACCCGCGGCATCGGCCGGCAGCAGCGGTGGATCCGGATGGGTTTCGTCCAGGTATTCGACGATGGCCATCGACTGTGTCATCACCTTTCCGCCATCGACCAACGCCGGCACCAGTTCTTGCGGATTGAGCCGCGCATAGTCCGGCGCGTGCTGTTCGCCACCGTCGCGAACCAGGTGAACCGCCCGCGTTTCATAAGGCAAGCCCTTTAGATTCAGTGCGATGCGCACGCGGAAGGCCGCGCTGGAACGCCAGTAGCTGTAAAGCACGAGGCCGAAAGACATGGACCTTTCCCTAGAACCGAAAGCTTGAGTGTAAACCTCGCCGTTTGCATCGCCGGGAGGCGGGCAGGAAAATACTTGGTTCCGGCCTCCGCGCCGGCCTTCTTCCATAGCTGCCAGGAGTTTCACCGTGACCATCACCCGCATGAGCGACCTCGACCTGCGCGGCAAGCGCGTGCTGATCCGCGAAGACTTGAACGTGCCGATCGAGAACGGCCGCATCACCTCCACGCAGCGTCTGGATGCCTCGCTGCCGACCATCAAGGCCGCGCGCGATGCTGGCGCCAAGGTGATGGTGATGTCGCACCTGGGTCGCCCGAAGGAAGGTCAGTTCGATGAGGAATCCTCCCTCAAGCCGGTAGCGGCATGGCTGGGCGAACACCTCGGCAAGCCGGTGCGCCTGGTTGCCGATTACCTCGATGGCGTGGAGGTGGCCGACGGCGAAGTGGTGGTGCTGGAAAACTGCCGCATGAATGTCGGCGAAGGCAAGGACGATGAAGCATTGTCGAAGAAGTACGCCGCGCTGTGCGACGTGTTCGTGATGGATGCCTTTGGCACCGCTCATCGTGCGCAGGCTTCCACACATGGCGCGATCAAGTTTGCGCCCGCCGCGGCCGCAGGCCCGCTGCTTTGCGCGGAACTCGATGCGCTCGGCAAGGCGCTGGAGCATCCCGCGCATCCGCTGCTCGCCATCGTCGCCGGCTCCAAGGTATCGACCAAGCTCACGCTGCTGGAGAACCTGATCGGCAAGGTCGATCAGCTCATCGTCGGCGGCGGCATCGCCAACACCTTCATTGCCGCCGCGGGCCACTCCGTCGGCAATTCGCTGTACGAACCGGACCTGATTCCCGCCGCCAAGAAAGTTCTCGCCGACGCCAAGCGCCGCGGCGCCGAAGTGCCGATGCCGATTGACGTGGTGGTAGCCCCCGAATTTTCCGCCCACGCCCCCGCCAGCGTGAAAGCGGTGGATCAGGTGAAGGACGGCGAGATGATCCTCGACATCGGGCCGGAAACCGCCAAGCTCTACGCCGAGCTGATCGCCAAGGCCGGCACCGTGGTCTGGAACGGTCCGGTGGGCGTGTTCGAGTTCGATGCGTTCGGCAAGGGCACGGAAGTGCTGGCGCATGCCGTGGCCGAGTCCAAGGCGTTCTCCATCGCGGGCGGCGGCGACACGCTGGCGGCGGTGGAAAAGTATGGGATCGAGGACAAGGTTTCCTATATCTCCACTGGCGGCGGCGCGTTCCTGGAATTCCTGGAAGGCAAGGAATTGCCTGCCGTGGCGGCGCTCAAGGCGCGTGCGTAGGTTGCGGTGAGAAGAGCGGATCGTCATTCCGGCGAAGGCCGGAATCCATCGCCAATCCGAAGCATGGATTCCGGCCTTCGCCGGAATGACGACTCGCTTTTTACGGGCATTACAAAAAAGACGTAGGCACCCCAACCTACCACGCCCTACTCTCCCTTTCCGGGCGCACGCGAAACGCCACGCTGATCCTCATGCCTACCGACTGGCGCAACTTCGGAATGCTGTGGTCGTAATGCAGCTGCGCATTCCAATCCATCAGCAGCAGGCTGCCGGCTTCCAGTTGCAGCTCCGTCTTCAGGCGCGGCGGCTTTTTGCGTTGGATGATCATCGGCCGCGTTGCACCCAATGACAGCAGCACGATCGGCTGGTGCGGCACCAGTTCGTGCAGCTTGTCGTTATGCGGCGCAACGCTGTCGTGTTCGTCGCGATAGCAGTTCAACCCGATGCTGTTGAATGGCGCATCGACCCATTGCTTCACCACCGCCAGCGCATCGCGCAGCACCGTCGGCAGTGCTGGCTTGGCGATGTCGTAATGGCAATGCAGGCGCGGCACGCCCACCAGGCGTTCGTACATCATGCGCGAGCTTTCGTGCCAATCGCCCTGTTCGCGCAAGGCGTCGAACCAGGCGGTTGCCAGCGAAGGCGCGATGACATCCGGGTAATAGGTGATCGGTCCGGTGGTGTCGTCGGCAATCCTTTGCACGCCTTGTTCGAACAGTAGCGTTTGCATTTGCATAAGAGCCTCAGTGGAAATCGCGCGAGCGCACGTCCAGGTCCATCAACAGGCCGCTGAGATCGCGCAAGCGCCGCGCGATCAGATGGCTGACGCCATCCACCGATTCCCAACGCCCCTCGATCGCCAGCAGGCGCGCTTCCAGATAAGGACGACGCTGGGTTTGCGCTATGTGGTTCCACACCACCACGTTCACCGGGCCGAATTCGTCCTCGATGGTGATGAAGGTGACGCCGCTGGCGGTTTGCGGCTGTTGGCGTTGCGTGACCAGGCCTGCGGTGCGCACCTGCGCGGTGTGCGGAAGTTTCTGCAGGCTGCTCGAATCCAGATAGCGGTCGGCGCGTAAACGGTTGCGCAGCAACTTCAGTGGATGCAGCCCGAGGCTCAATCCGCTGTGGGCGTAATCGGCCATCATGTTTTCGATCGGCGTGGGTGGCGGCAGCACGATGTCCTGCTCGCGCGGGCTGCTGCGGCCGAACAACGGCAGTTGCGCTTCCACGCCGGCGGTGAGCCACAACGCGCGATGGCGGTGGCCGGCCAGGCCGCGCAAGGCGCCTGCATCGGCCAGCAAATCCTGGTGGCGGGCATCCAGTTCGGCGCGTGTGCAAAGATCGACCACGTCCTGGAAAGGAGCCATGTCGCGCGCATCGGAAATGCGTTTGGCTACCTTTTCGCTGCAGCCGCGCAGCAGGCGCAATCCCAGGCGCAGCGACAACCCACCCTTGCTTTGCGCATCGAACTCCAGCGTGCAATCCCACTCGCTATAACGCACGTCCACGGGCCGCACGCGCACGTCATGGCGTTGCGCATCCTGCACGATCTGGCTGGGGCCATAGAAGCCCATCGGCTGGGCGTTGAGCAGCGCGCAGGCAAAAGCGGCCGGCTCGTGGCATTTGAGCCAGCTGCTGGTATAGGCGAGATTGGCGAAGCTGGCCGCGTGGCTTTCCGGGAAGCCATAGCTGCCGAAGCCTTTTATCTGATTGAAGATCTGCTCGGCGAATTCCTGCGTATAGTTGTTTTTCAACATGCCGGTGATGAGTTTCTCGCGATGTTTTTCCATGCCGCCGTGGCGTTTCCACGCACCCATGGCGCGACGCAGCTGATCAGCCTCGCCAGCTGTATAACCGGCCGCCACCATGGCGAGCTTCATCACCTGTTCTTGAAACAGAGGCACACCCTCCGTACGTTCCAGCACTGGCTTCAGGGCTTCTGAGGGATAAGTGACTGGCTCTTCCTTGCGTCGACGCCGCAGGTAGGGATGCACCATATCGCCCTGGATCGGTCCGGGCCGCACAATCGCGATCTGAATGACCAGATCGTAATAATTGGCTGGTTTCAGCCGCGGAAGCATCGCCATCTGCGCACGGCTTTCGATCTGGAACACGCCGATGGTGTCGGCACGCTGGATCATTTCATAGGTCTTTTTATCCTTGGGATCGATCGTCGCGATATCCAGCGTTTTGTTGCGATGCTGCTTCACCAGATCGAAGCACTTGCGCAAGCAGGTCAGCATGCCCAGCGCCAGGCAATCGACCTTCAACAAATTCATCGTGTCCAGATCATCCTTGTCCCACTGGATGATGGTGCGATCGGCCATGGCCGCGTTTTCCACCGGCACCAATTCGTGCAACGGCGCATCGTGGATCACGAAACCGCCGACGTGCTGGCTCAGATGGCGTGGCTTGCCCAGCAATTGCACGGTCAGCGCAAGCAGCTTGCGCATCACGGGCGCATCGGGATCGAAACCTTGTTCGCGCAGACGGCTGTGCAGGGACGCATCCCCAAGACGGAAGAAACAACGGCTGAGCTTGTCGATCTGATCCTCGGGCAGCCCTAACGCCTTGGCCACGTCGCGCACCGCGCTCTTGCTGCGATAGCTGATGACCGTGGCCGCGATCGCGGCGCGTTCGCGGCCGTATTTGTTGTAGACGTATTGGATGACTTCCTCGCGCCGCTCGTGCTCGAAGTCGACGTCGATATCGGGCGGTTCGTCGCGCTCCACCGAGATGAACCGTTCCACCAGCAGGTTGACTTTGTCCGGGTCGGCATCCGTCACGCCCAGCGCAAAACACACGATGGAGTTGGCCGCCGAGCCGCGTCCCTGGCAGAGAATGCGCTGGCTTCTCGCATAGCGCACGATGTCGTGCACGGTGAGAAAGAAGGCTTCGTATTCCTTCTTCTCGATCAATTGCAGCTCGTGTTCGAGCGTGGCCTGATGCTTGGCGGGCACACCTTGCGGCCAGCGCCATTTGGCACCGTCAGCAACGAGCTTTCGCAGCCATTGCATGGCCGTGTAACCCTCCGGCACCAGCTCCTTGGGATACCTGTAATGGAGATCTCTTTTCAAATCGAACGTGCAGCGCCTGGCAATCCGCACGCTTTCGTCCAGCCATGTCTTGGGATACATCTTTTCCAGCGTGGCGCGGCGGCGCAGATGGCGCTCGCCGTTGCGAAACAACACGGCGCCGGCTTCGGCAATGGTCATGCGATGACGGATCGCCGTCATCGTGTGCTGCAATGGCAAGCATCTGCGCACGTGCATATGCACGTCGCCGCTCGCCACGCGCGGCAACTGCAGCGATTCGCCGAGTGCGTCGAGTTCGGCCGCGCGCGCATGGTCGTCGCTATCGCGATGCAACTCCACCGCCAGCCAGGCGCGATCGTTGAAGCACTGTTTTATCCATGCCCCATGCTCGCGATCCGGTTCGCGCCCTGGAATCCAGAGCGCCAGCGTGCCTGGCGCGCCGCCGGCAAGGTCCGCCCGGGTGAGGCGATATTCGCCTTTTTCGGAAGCCCTGCGCCCTTGCGTGATCAGGCGGCATAGCGATACGTATCCCTGTTTGTTTTCCGCCAGCAGCACCAGCTTGGGGCCGTCGGCAAGCTGGATTTCCGTGCCGACGATCAGCGGCACTTTGGTATCGCGCGCGGCTTCCCATGCGCGCACGATGCCGGCGAGCGAGCATTCGTCGGTGATCGCCAGTGCGGTGTAGCCGCAATCATTGGCGCGCTCGAACAATTCACGTGCACTGGAGGCGCCGCGCTGGAACGAGAAATCCGACAGGCAATGGAGTTCCGCGTAATCGCTCATGCGAACCACCCATGCAGCATCCAACCCAAGTGTTCGCCTGGCGCGTATTCGCCCGGTATGCAATAAGCCCAGGCGCGCTGCCCTTGCGCGGTCTCCACGATGTAGTAGTCGCGCTGCGTTTCACCGTCATCCCACCAGCCAGTTTCCATGCGCTCGGGGCCGGCGAGGATACGCAGCGCGCCACGCAGGGGAATGGGTTTGTCCAGCAGCCAGGTAGGGCGCGGGCGCGGCTCAAGAAAACGTTCGTCCGCTGCGGCCATGCGTTGCGAATGCTCGGGGCGCGGATCGATCGTGGTGCCGAGGCGATACACCGCAGCGTCGCCGAGCCGTGCGCGCAGGCGTTCGCGCAACTGCTCGTACGGCAAGGCATTGGCAGGGCGTTCGTCGAACAGATCGCGGCCGGCGGGCACGAAGCCGGGCAGATCGTCGGCAATCAGGCGCAGCGACAGCACGGGCGCCGGCAGTTGCACTTGTTCGAGGCGTCCGCGCGCGGCTTCGAACAACACCTGGGCATCGCGCTCGGGCGCGAGCATGCCAATGGTTACGTCCGTCGCGTTGCCGTCGCGATGTTCCAGTTTCAATGCAAAGCGCTGCACGCCGCCATCGCGGCCGGAAAGATACGCCGCAAGATCGCTCGTCATGCGTTTCAACGGAAACACCAAGGCGGCGATGTTTTCCACTTCGTGCGACAGTTCGATGCGCCAGTCGACCGCATCGGGCGGCACGTACAGGTCCAGGCCCGCCGGCGCGTTGCCCAGCAAACGATCGATGGTGCGCAGCAACTCGGCGCCGAAACGCCGCTGCAGGCCGTCGCGCGGCATGCGCAGCAACTGGCCCAGGCGACGAATGCCCATGCGCGGCAAGGCATTCACCGCCTGCTCCGGCAAATGGCTTTGCTGCAAGGGCACCGCGTCGAGTGCGCGCTGCATGGTTTCCTGCGTGAGCACGGCTTGCCCATCGCTTACGCCTGCAAGCACGTGTGCGGCATGCGGCGTGGGCGCGGCGGCGATGCGATGGCGGAAGCCAAGCTCGGTGAGATCGCGGCGCAGGTTGCGCTCGATCTGCGCCCACTCACCCAGCAGGCTGCGGCTGCGGCTGATTTCCAGCACGATGGCGTGCGGCAGCAAGGCCACTTGCGAGCTGTAGCGGTAGGCGACACTGGCGAGAAAACGCTGCCAGCGATCGGCTTCCGCACGGTCGTAGGGAATGGCTTCGAATTGCGCCAGCAAGGCTTGTGCGGCCGTCAGGCGCTGGCCGACGTGCAGACCCGCGGCCTGGGCCGAAGCGTTCGCGGCGACTACGCAGCGTGCATTCGCCGGGCCATCCACCAGCACCAGCGGCATGTCATCGGCGCAGCGGCGGAGGACACCGTCCAGTGCCAAGTGCGGCAGTGCTATGCAGGTCCACAACATGGCCGATCACCGTCGCCCCTCTTCTTTCTCCAAAGCGCCGGGCAAGCTCCTCCCCCTGCTTGCAGGGGGAGGTTGGGAGGGGGTGAACTCTTGCGGGAAAGTCTTCGGCAAGTGCCCTACCCCACCCCAACCCTCCCCTGCAAACAGGGGAGGGAGCTGCTCTTCGCATGGATAGCTACGTGCGGAGAGAGAAAGATTTGTTGCGCTCTCTTCAAAAGAAATAGGATGCACAGGCACATTGCCGCCACGGCATTTGCGTATCCAAAGCGATGGCTGCGGGCTTGCGGCGATTTCCAACCGCAACGCCGCCGGTGAAGCATTCGCCAGATGACGACGGTCACGAAACACAAACGCCAAGGCGCGGCCGGTATCCGCAGCGACCTGCAAACGACGCAGGCTGCGATCGTCTGCCTGCTGCGGCCATGCCAGCACGGCGGCGCAACTGCCGGAACGCAAGCATTGTTCGGCGGCCCACAGCACCTGTTTTTCATCCGCATCGACGATGTCCATGCGCTGCAGATTCACGCCTTGCTGCCGCCAGCCCATCGCGCAAGGCACATACGGCGGCGCAATCAGGACGACCGGGCGCTGGCCTTGCGTAAGCCGCGCCAGCGTCGGCAATACCAGGCGCAACTCGCCGATGCCGTCGGCCGGCAACAGGATTTCCGTCAGCGATGCTTCCGGCCAGCCACGCATGGGCAAGGCGGCATCGAGCAGCGGCCAGCCGGTGGGTTGCCCACCTTCTACCGGCGGCAATGCCCGGCCGCGCCAGACCTGCCGGGCCTCCAGCAGGTTCGACAAGGCCACCACGGTGCCCATCAGCCGCCCCTCACCAGACCTGCGAACAGTCCTTCGATGGCAAAGTCTTCAGTGGGATCGGGATCGATCGGCTGATAGCCGGGGCTGTTCGGCAGCAGGCGGATCACGTCGCCTTTCCAATACAGCCGCTTGATGGTGAATCGCTCACCCGCCACGCGCGCCGCCACCACCTGGCCATGGCGGGCGACCGGCGTGGCGTGTACGGCGACCAAGTCGCCATCCAGAATGCCTTCGTCGCGCATGGAGTCGCCGATGACCCGCACCAGGTAATCCGGCTGCAGGCGAAACAGCCAGCGCGATACGCGCAAGCTGCGTTCCACGCGGGATTCGGAAAAGATCGGCTCGCCCGCCGCGATGCGGCCGATCAGGGGCAGTTCCAGGGTATCGGCGGCGAGCGGATCTTCCTCCTGCACCAGCCGGATGCCGCGCGCCCGGTTGGGCTCGACCACCAGCCGCCCCTTCGCCTCCAGCGAACGCACGTGCTTGAGTACCGCGCTCACGTTCGGGATGCCCATCGCCTGGCCGATTTCCTCCAGCGTGGGCGCCTCGCCGCCCTGCTCCAGCCGCTCGCGGATGAAGGCGAGGATGTTGGACTGGCGGCTGGTGAGCAGTAGGGTCATGGCGCACATCTTTTCACCTTCTCAGGTGAAAATGAAGTGCCCGCCGTTAGCCTCCTCCCGGCTGACGGAGAAGAGCTTTACAAGGTCAAACTGGCTCCAGCCAACCCCATTTGTCCTGCGTTTTGCCGTTGAACAGCCCGAAATACAGCTCCTGCAGGCGGCGGGTAAGACGCCCGGCCTTGCCGCTGCCGACCTGCTTGCCGTCGATCTCGCGGATGGGCGTGATTTCGGCAGCGGTGCCGCACATCAGCACTTCGTCGGCCAGGTACAGGTATTCGCGCGGGATATCGCGCTCCACCACTTCGATGCCGTCTTCGCGCGCCAGCACCTTGATGGTGTCGCGGGTGATGCCGGCAAGGATGGACGCGCTGGCCGGCGTGGTGTGCAGCACGCCATCGAAGACCAGGAACAGGTTTTCGCCGGCACCTTCGCTGAGCAGTCCGCTGGCAGCAAGGGCAATACCTTCGCCGAAACCAAGGCGGCGCGCTTCGCGCGCGACGAGCTGGCCGGAAAGATAATTGCCGCCGGCTTTGGCGCCTGCCGGAACGGTATTGGGCGCAAAGCGCTGCCAGCTCGACACGCAGGCAGTAATGCCCACTTCCAGCGCCTCCGGCCCGAGGTACGGACCCATCGGCCAGGTGGCCACGGCGACGTCGATCGGCGTGTCAGCGGAAAGCCCGAAACCGCCCAGGCCACGATAGGCCACGGGGCGCAGGTAAGCGGCGGCGTAACCGTTCTTGCGGATCACTTCGCGGCACGCTGCAGCCAGCTCTTCCTGCGTGTACGGCAGCGCCATGTCATAGATCTTGGCCGAGAGGTACAGGCGCTTTAGATGATCGGTAAGGCGGAAGATTGCGGCGCCTTCCGGCGTGACGTAGCTGCGTATCCCTTCAAACACCGACGAACCGTAATGCAAGGCATGCGACATCACGTGCGCGGTGGCGTCTTTCCACGGCTTGATCTCGCCGTTCTGCCAAATCCATTCGGGATACTGCTGGGTCATGGGGGATCTCCAGTGGGGATCGCCCATGATAACGCGCCGAGTCTTTCGAGACCTTTCGCTTGGCGCCTCTAGCCGTTTTGCGGCCGCAACCACACACAGCCCGAACGGTGCACCACGTCGAAGCGGGTTTGCACGGCGGCGCCGCTGCCGTCGTCGGATTCGGTCTGCACGATCAATGCCTCGCCATGCGCTGGCGTTGGATTGGATGCGGCTGACAAGGAAAGCGAAGATGCATCCGCGTCGTCGCCATGGCCCGATGATGTGGCGTCTGGAATGCTTTTCACGTCGATCAACGGACGTGACATCAAGCGAATGAAGTAGCGGATATCGGCGACGACTTCGTCTTTTCCATCGCCATTCCATAGGGTAAGGCCTGCAAGGCGATTGGGTTTGCGTGCGGCAAATGCGTCGATCACCGCTTGCTTGAGTTGCTGCAGATCTGCAGCGCAGGTCACCGCGGGAGCTTGCGAAGGCGCGGCCGGCGCGGATGCACTCACGGCAGGCGTGGGCATTGCCGGCTTGGCGTTCACGTCGGTGCAAACGCGATCGGTAAAAACGGGAATGCCATCCGCGCCGATGCAACGATGGATGTCGCCCTGCGCCTTGACCGCAGAGAAGGGCAACAACAGCAATAGCAGAAGCAAGGCCAGAATACGCATCGGGCAAGCATAGCCCGATGCGTGCGATGCATCAGTGGAGCTGATCAAGTACGGCGCGCGTCGCTTTCGTCCGGTTCAGCGTATAAAAATGCAGGCCTGGCGCGCCGCCTTCGAGCAGGCGGCGGCACATTTGCGCTACCACTTCCGCACCCATCGCACGGATGGATTCCGCATCGTCGTAATACGCCTGCATGCGCTTGGCGATCCAGCGCGGGATTTCTGCGCCGCAAGCATCTGAAAAACGCTTGAGCTGGGCGTAGTTGGAGATCGGCATGATGCCCGGCACGATCGGCACCGACACGCCTATGCGGCGCACGTCGTCGACGAAGCGGAAATACGCATCGGCGTTGAAGAAATACTGCGTGATGGCGCCATCCGCACCGGCATCGACCTTCGCCTTGAAATGCTTGAGATCGACCTGGACGTCTTCGGCTTGCGGATGCATTTCCGGATACGCCGCCACTTCGATATGGAAGTGGTCGCCCGTGTGCTCGCGAATGAAGCGCACCAGCTCGGCGGCGTAACGAAAATCGCCCGGCGAGGCCATGCCCGAGGGCAGATCGCCACGCAGCGCCACCAGGCGCCGGTAGCCTGCGGCGCGATAGGTATCGAGCAGGTCGGCGATTTCCTTGCGGGTGCCGCCCATGCAGGACAGGTGCGGTGCGACATCCAGGCCATGCTGTCGATGCAAGCGCGCCACCGTTTCGCTGGTATAGCTCAGCGTGGAGCCGCCGGCACCGAAGGTTACGGAAACATATTCGGGCTTGAGCGCCTTCAGCTCCTTGGCGCTCTTGTCGAGCTGGGCGCGCTGTTCGTCGGTCTTGGGTGGAAAGAATTCGAAGCTGATGGCCGGCATGTTCTAGATCCTTGGCGTCGAGCCGACAGTATATGTATCTCTTATTCGAGATGAAAAGATATATTGCCATATCGGGCGCGCACAGACGCGCCAGGACGCGACTTCCGTTCCGCGCCATGGGTTCCGGCACGGGCTGACACTACGTATACCGGTCTGTCATCATCCCTGGATTGTGCCGCCCCGGGCGGTCGTTCTCTGGTCTGAAGGGAGTACTCGATGTCTTCTTCCAACGCGATCCGCCGCGATGTGGGGCCGTTTGCCCTCATGCTGACCGGCCTGGGTTCGATCATCGGTTCCGGCTGGCTGTTTGGGGCGTGGAAGGCGGCCGGCCTGGCCGGTCCCGGCGCGATCTGGGCGTGGGTACTGGGCGCGGCGATCATCATGACCATCGCGCTGACGTACGCGGAATTGGGGGCGATGTTCCCCGAGTCCGGCGGCATGGTGCGCTATGGGCATTATTCGCACGGTTCGCTGGTGGGCTTTATTGCCGCGTGGGCGAACTGGATCGCGATCGTGTCGGTGATTCCGGTGGAGGCCGAAGCCTCGGTGCAGTACATGGCGTCGTGGCCATGGACGTGGGCGCAGGATCTGTACCACGTCAGCAATGGCGTCGGCGAGCTGAGTCCTTATGGCCTCGGCATCGCAGCGGTGCTGGTGGTCGTCTACTTTCTGCTCAACTTCTGGAGCGTGAAGCTGTTTGCGCATTCCAACACCGCCATCACCGTATTCAAGCTGGTGGTGCCGGCAGCGACCGGCCTGGCGCTGATCGCCAGCGGCTTTCATCCCGAGAATTTCTCGGTGGGCATCCATGGCGACAAGCATGCGATCGATTTCGCCGCGGTGCTCACGGCAGTCGCCACGGCGGGCATCGTCTTCAGCTTCAACGGCTTCCAGAGTCCGGTGAACCTGGCTGGCGAGGCACGTAATCCGGGGCGCAGCATTCCCTTTGCGGTAGTCGGCTCGATTTTGCTCGCGACGGTGATTTACGTGATCCTGCAAGTGGCCTATCTCGGCGCCGTGCCGCAGGAGATGCTGGCCAAGACAGGCTGGCATGGCGTCGACTTCCGCTCGCCGTTTGCGGAGCTGGCCATCATCGTCAACCTGCACTGGCTTGCCATGCTGCTGTATGTGGATGCCTTCATCAGCCCCAGCGGTACCGGCATGACCTACACCGCCACCACTGCGCGCATGATCTATGGCATGGAGCGCAATGGCACGCTGCCGAAGATCCTGGGCCAAGTTCATCCGACATGGGGCGTACCGCGTCCGGCGATGTGGTTCAACCTGGTGGTGTCGTTCCTGTTTCTGTTCTTCTTCCGCGGCTGGGGCACGCTGGCGGCGGTAATCTCGGTGGCGACGATCATTTCCTATCTCACCGGCCCGGTCAGCGTGATGACCTTGCGCCGAACCGCCCAGGAATTGCATCGCCCGCTGCGTGTGGCAGGGTTGCCGATACTGGCCGGCGTGGCCTTCATCATGGCGACGGAATTGCTGTATTGGGCGAAGTGGCCGCTGACCGGGGAAATCATCCTGCTGATGGTGGTGGCCTTGCCCGTGTATCTGTATTACCAGGCGAAGGCCGGCTGGCATGATTTCGGCCGCCATCTGAAAGGTGCGTGGTGGCTGATCTTCTATTTGCCCACCATCGCCCTCGTGTCGTGGCTGGGCAGCACGACCTTTGGTGGCCGTGGCTATCTGTCTTACGGCACCGATCTTGTTGTCGTCGCGGTGGTCGGCCTGGTGTTTTACCTGTGGGGCGTGAAGTCCGGCTGGCGCACGCCTGCGGTGGAAGCAGCACGCGACACGGCACACTCCCATCCGGATCTGCCGCTGGTACCGCCGGATGAGGAAACCGTCGAACAGATCGTGCGCCGCTAAGCGCGTTGCGCGTCAACCCAAGGCGAGGATGTCGCCCAGCAAGGCCTGGGCAGTCACCTCAGGACCGGCGCCCGGCCCTTGGATGACCAGGGGCTGCGTGTGGTAGCGCGTGGTGGTCAACGCAAACTGGTTATCCGTGCCGTACAGGCGTGCTGCAGGGTGCGTCAGCGGCACTTCGGTAATACCCACGCGTGCGCGGCCGCGTTGATTGAGCCGCGCCAGGAAACGCAGTACGTGCCCACGCTCGCGCGCAGCTTCATGCAAGGCGGCCAGCGGTTCGTCCAGCTCTTCCAGCCGGCCAAGGAACGCATCGGTGGAAAGATCGCGCAGGCTTTCGGGTACCAGGCTCTCGACGACGACTTCGTCGTTGCCCAAGGCGAAGCCGGCATTGCGCGCGAGGATCAGCAGCTTGCGGGCCACGTCTTCGCCGGAGAGATCGGCACGAGGGTCCGGCTCCGTGTAACCCAGCTTGCGCGCCTCGCGCAGCAGCTCGGAAAACGGACGGCTGCCGTCATATGTGTTGAACAGATAGGAAAGCGAGCCGGAAAAAACACCTTCCAGCGTAAGCAGGCTGTCCCCGCAGTCGCACAGGCGGCGCAAGGTGGAAAGCACCGGCAAGCCGGCGCCCACGGTGGCGGAATCGCCATAACGTCCACCTGCGGCACGCGCCGCTTGCAGTGCACGCCAGCCCGACAGATGCCCGCCGGCCAGTGATTTGTTGGCCGTGACGACGTGGTAGCCGCGCGCCAGCCAGTCGGCATGGCGCGACGCCAGTTCCGCGGATGCGGTGGCGTCGACCACGACTTTGAGCGCCGCATGGTGCGCATCCAGTGCCGACAACAATGCAGCATCGTCACGTGGCGCACCTTCGCGCTTCAGGCGTTCGCGCAGATCGCGCGCCGCCAATTGAACCGCTTCGGTCTGCTGCTTGCGCGAATTGGCAGCGCCCACCAGATGCAGCCGTTTTGCCACCGGCGTGCATAGCAGCTTGAGAAATGCACCGCCTACTACGCCGGTGCCGAGCAATACCAGTGCAACCTCCTGGGGTGCTACGGATGATTTAGGAGCCGCGGAATCAGCCAGCACCGCACTCATGCAATCACCCGGCGTTTCGAGGCGTTCTCGCTGACCGCTTGCGCACGCTGCAAACCGGCTTCGAGGTCGAGCAGCAGGTCGTCGCCGTCCTCGATGCCAATAGACAAGCGCAAAAGCGTGTCGGCAATACCGGCAGCACGGCGCGCTTCCGGCGCCATCGCAGCGTGCGTCATCGAAGCGGGATGAGCGACCAGGCTTTCCACGCCACCCAGCGATTCGGCCAACGAGAAATAATGCAGGCCGTCCACAAAGGCTTCGATCTGCGGAACGCCGCCCTGCAGTTCAAAACTCAGCATGGCACCGAAACCTTGCTGCTGGCGTGCAGCCAGCGCGTGCCCCGCATGATGCGCCAGGCCGGGGTAATAGACGGTGCGCACGGCGTCGTGCTGATCCAGATGCGTCGCGATGCGCTCTGCATTTTCCTGATGCTGGCGCAGGCGAACGCCCAGCGTGCGCAGGCCGCGCAAGGTGAGGAAGCTGTCGAACGGCGCGCCGGTAAGACCGTTGCAATTGCCCCACCATTTCAACTGTTCGGCTACGGCTGCGTCACGCGCGACGACAGCACCGCCGACGACATCGCTGTGCCCGTTGATGTACTTGGTGGTGGAATGCACGACCACGTCCGCGCCCAGCGTGAGCGGCTGCTGCAATGCCGGCGACAGGAAGGTGTTGTCCACCACCACCAAGGCGCCGACAGCGTGCGCCGCCTGTGCCACATGGCGAATATTGGTAATCCGCAGCAACGGGTTCGAGGGTGTTTCCACCCACACCAACGCAGGCTTCAACGCCAGGCCTTCGGCAAGCGCATGGTTGTCGGTGAGATCGACGAAGTGAACGCTGAAACGCCCCTTTTTCGCCCATGCGTCGAGCAAGCGCCAGGTACCGCCGTAGCAATCATGTGCTGCCAGCACGGTGGCGCCGGCAGGCACCAGTTCCAGCGCCAGGGCGACGGCGGCCATGCCGCTTGCGGTGACTACCGCGCCTGCACCCTGTTCGAGTTCGGCCAAGGCGTTGCCGAGCAGATCGCGAGTGGGATTGCCACTGCGCGAATAGTCATAGGCCCGCTTGCCGCCCAGGCCCGTGAAGCTGTAGTTGGTCGACAGATGTAGCGGCGGCACGACGGCGCCATGCTGCGTATCCGATTCAATGCCTGCCCGTACGGCACGGGTGCTGGAGGCGGCTTCCTTGGTGATATCAGCGCACATGGTTCAAGCTCCGCTACGACAAGAGGCAGCCTGGCGCAGCAAGGGCGCCAGTTTATGGGTTTCTTTCAGGAAGGCATCGTGTCCGTAGGGCGAGTCGACCACTTCCAGCGTGGCCGGACCACGCAGCCGACGCTGCAATTCGCACAGATCAGCCAGCGGTACGAGGCGATCGGAGGGAAAGCCGATCAGTGTCGCCGGCACGCTGACCGATTCCGGCGCGACGTCGTGTAGATCGATCGATTCGGATAGTGCGAGAAAACGCTCCAGGTCAAAGCGCTGGACGAAGCTGCGTCCGGCGTGTTCGAGATAGTCCTCGACCGGGAAATGAAAGCGGCCTTCGCGGTAGTCCGGCGTGCCGTCAAAGCGGCGTGCGAATTCTTCGCTGCCGCGATAGGTGGTCATGGCCAATTGACGCGCAAGGGAGAGCGCTTCGTTGATCTGGCCGGAAGCCTGGCCCAGGCGCAGAATCTGGCGCTGGATCGCGCGCTGTGCGGTAGCCATCGGATGGGCGCGATGTGCGCCGGCCAGCAAGACCAGCTTCTCCAGCTTGTCCGGATGGCGCGCGGCGAACGCGAGCGCAGTCATCGCACCGTAGGAAGAGCCAACGAAGGCGGCGACTCGGCCGATGCCGAGTGCGTCTACCAGCGCAGCCAGCGCATCCGCCTGATCCTCGCTGGAGATGGCGCGAGGGTGGTTCTCGAAATCAGCCGGCGTCAGCCAGTCGATGCTCAGCACCCGGCAATGTGCCAAGTCGATCGCCTGGCCATGCCCCACTAGCTCCGACCACCAGCCGGGCTTGCCCTGTCCGGCGCCAGCGACATGGCGATCCGCGGAGATGCCGCCCTGCACGATGATAGTGGGTGCATCCGGCGCGCCTGCCCACTGGTAACGCACGTCCACCTGGACGGCGCCATGACCGTACTTGGGTTGCAGGCTCAGGCGGCGGGCGCTGCGTTGCTCGGTGAGCGTACTGCGCGAATGCAGGGGTACGACCACGGCAGTGGGGCGATCTTCGAGTGAGGAGTTGGCGAGGTGGGGCATGTCAGTTCTCCGTTTGCATCGCCCTGCGGAGAACCTATGAGGAGTTGTCGCCGGATATGCCATGTATGGCATGGACTGACGACATCCCATCTCTCGGTCGGCGCTTACGCACCCCGCAGGAGTTGGCACCGTTACAGGTTTGATCCTGCAGGTTGCCCCGGCTTCAAAGGGCCTGTCCCTCAGCCGGTCTCGATGAGTGGGATCGACTATACATATGCGTTTTTTTACCGTCAATGGACGTTTAGACGTCTATACGGAAAAACATCTCAAAAAAGTGGCGAGTTTTCGCTATATGGGAAAAGACCATATGTGCCATGGGCCGCCTTGGGACGAACGATGGCAGGCAGCCCGGCGCGCGCTATCCTCTCCCTTCCTTTCACTGATAGCGGCCATATGGCGCCCATGAGCATCAAGCCGGATCTTTCCTCGGCCGTCGGCCACACGCCCCTGCTTCGCCTCCGCCACGCTTCGGAGCTGACCGGCTGCGATGTGTTGGGCAAGGCGGAGTTCCTCAATCCAGGCGGGTCGATCAAGGACCGCACCGCCCTTGGGCTGATCCTGGATGCCGAGAATCGGGGCCTGCTGCGTCCCGGCGGCACGATCGTGGAAGGGACGGCCGGGAATACCGGGATCGGGATGGCGCTGATCGGGGCCAGCCGCGGATACCGGTCGGTGATCTTCATGCCTGAGACGCAGAGTCGCGAGAAGATTGATGCCTTGCGTGTCGCAGGTGCAGACGTACGACTGGTGCCGGCCGTACCGTTCAAGGACCCCAGACATTACGTGCATGTCGCCCGCGCCTATTGCGAAGGCCTGAACGAGCAGGCGTATGGCAACGCCTGGTTCGGCAACCAGTTCGACAACACGGCCAATCGCGACTGGCACGAGGCCACTACCGCCGAAGAAATCTGGGAACAGACGGCAGGCAGGATCGACGGCTTTGTCTGCTCGGCCGGTACGGGCGGCACCCTTGCCGGCGTCGGCAGGGCGCTGAAATCACGCAATCCTCGGGTGAAGATTGCGCTTTCTGATCCTGCCGGCTCGGCGCTGGCCAACTACATCAATCGTGGCGAGTTGCTCGCGGAAGGCAGCTCCATCAGCGAGGGCATCGGGTCCAGCCGCATCACCGCGAATTTCCAGGATGCGCCGATCGATCTTGCATGGTCGATTCCGGACCAGGAATCCGTGCCACTGCTGCATCAGCTGCTCCGGGAGGAAGGCTGGTGCATCGGCGGCTCCAGCGGCGTGAACCTAGCCGGCGCTATCCGGCTGGCAAAGGCGCTCGGGCCGGGGCATACCATCGTCACCATCTTGGCTGATGCTGGCACGCGCTATCAGGCCAAGCTGTTCAACCCGCCGTTTCTGCGAGAGAAAAATATTCCGGTGCCGGATTGGCTGGCGCAATCGTTCGGCAATTGATGCCTCGGGAAGGCGATAGCCGGGCGCCCGTCCGCACCTCGCACGCTGCCCCGCGCAACACTGAAAGCGAACGATCTCGCAATTCCCTGGCCGACACACCGGCGATGGGACGCGATCGCAAAGCCGTCCCTATGCACCGCACCGAGCGCGTGACAAAGCAAAACGCCTTCCCGGATGGGAAGGCGTTTTAGGGATAAAGCCCCTGGCGGTGACCTACTCTTGCATGGAAGTCCACACTACCATCGGCGCAGCTGCGTTTCACTTCCGAGT